>Ga0116185_1000004_pt1 | contig 390754 bp, 312 predicted proteins | sample AD_JPNNA7_MetaG_FD_89754 | JGI IMG/M metagenome (GOLD analysis project Ga0116185, IMG submission 89754) | Active sludge microbial communities of municipal wastewater-treating anaerobic digesters from Japan - AD_JPNNA7_MetaG | ecosystem: Engineered > Bioreactor > Anaerobic > Digestate | place...
CTTTACCCGACAGCTGCTATTCAAGAAAATGAAGCAGAACTTTCAGTTGCATTATTTCTACGGGGAGAATGTAAATGCGATTTACACACAGGTCTGGTGCACCTTGATAGCTCAGCTTCTTTTAACTGTGACACAGATGATCGCACAAGCCAAAAAAGCGTTCTCAGTTGTGGCCTCACTGATTAGGATCCACCTGATAAGCAATCTGGATGTTAATGAACTTCTGCGTAGCACAAAGAGAATTATTAAAAGTAAGTCAATCCCTCCAGGTCTGCAATTATCACTTAATATATAGGGGGTCAGTTTTTAAAATGAAAATATGATGATTGATATTCAGGCATATAAGCGAGCTAATTATGAATCTAAAAGATTAATCGGACAATAGTGTAATATTTTATTCTCTCTCTTATGTAAAGTTACTTGGTAGATTAAATTGTTATTATTATTTTTCAAAATCTTTTATCATGTAACTTCCCGTAATGTTTTAATTCTGGTTCCGGACAATTTTTAACTAAATGATATCTAACGATGAAGAAATTTATTCATGATGATTTTCTGCTAACGAACAAAACAGCATCAAGATTATTTCATCAATATTCCGAAGATCAGCCGATAATTGATTTTCACTGTCACCTTTCCCCTTCAATGATAGCTGATGACAGGCAGTTTGAGAATATAACCCAGGCATGGCTCGAAGGAGACCATTATAAATGGAGAGCCATGAGAACAAACGGTATTAATGAAAAATACTGTACAGGTGAAGCTCCTGACATTGAAAAATTCAGGAAATGGGCTGAAACGGTTCCGGCGGCCGTTGGAAATCCGCTTTATCACTGGACACACCTGGAACTTGCCCGGTATTTCGGAATCTATGACCTGCTTTCACCCGCCACTGCCGACAGGATTTACAGGGAAAGCAGTGAAATGCTAAATACCAGAGAGTTCAGCATCAGATCCCTGTTAAAAAAATTCAAGGCCGAAATAATATGTACCACCGATGATCCGGCAGACTCGCTGGAACATCACGGAAAGCTGAAAGGCAGTTTCGGGATACTCATTCTTCCGACATTCAGGCCTGATAATGCCATAAAGACTGAGGACCCGGCAAAATTCAAGGCATATATTGAAACGCTGGGCAAAGCAGCCGGCAGTGAAATAAAGGATTTTGACACACTCATTGAAGTGCTTGACAGACGGCATGAATTTTTCCACAGTACGGGAGGGAGATTATCCGATCACGGGCTCGACAGATTCTATTACACGGCTTTTACCGCGGCAGAAGCTGACAGGATATTCAGAAAGCTGTTGAAAGGTGATCAGATTTCAGAGGAGGAATCTGAAAAATACAGGACAGCCGTCATGACTGAACTATGCCGGATGAATCATAAAAGGGGCTGGACCCAGCAGTTTCATGTCGGTGCACTGAGAAACAATAACTCGAGGGCATTCAGGCTCCTTGGGCCGGATACCGGCTGGGATTCCATAGGGGGTCCCCAGGATGCGGTCAGAATGTCACGCTTTCTCAACAGTCTGGATGATACTGCACAACTGGGCAAGACAATTCTTTACAATCTCAATCCCTCTGACAATGAAATGCTGATAACCATGGCAGGAAATTTCAACGACGGCAGTACAGCCGTGAAAGTTCAGTTCGGGGCTGCCTGGTGGTTCCTTGATCAGAAAACGGGTATGGAAAAACATATCAGGGACCTGGCCTCATTCGGGCTGATGAGAAGGTTTATCGGCATGGTAACCGATTCAAGAAGCTTTCTGTCATATCCCAGACATGAATATTTCAGGCGTGTGGTATGCAATTTTGTGGGTGAAGAAGTTGAAAAAGGCAATATACCTGACGAAGAAGAAATACTTAAACCTCTCATTGAAGGTATTTCTTACAGGAACGCCAGGGAATATTTCGGATTCGGGGAATAAACCCGTACCGGCTGTATCCGGTCTCTGCTCATCAGAAGAAAATAAACAACAAGGGAAATATGATAAATTATTAAAAATATGGACGAACTTAATTTAAAAGGTAAAGTGGCAGTAATCACCGGGGGTGCCGGGGTGATATGCTCTGAAATGGCTAAATCACTTGCTGCCAAAGGTGTAAAAACAGCTATTCTTGATCTTGACGGGGAAGCTGCAAGGAAGATTGCCGGCAGGCTGCAGAATGAATTCGGGACGCCATGCATTGGCGTTGCGGCAAGTGTTCTTGATAAAGCTTCACTGGAGCAGGCAAAGAAAGAGATAAACCGGGAATTCGGAGAAATAGACATACTCGTGAACGGAGCCGGGGGAAACTCACCTGAAGCAACAACAAAAACAGAAATAATGGATGGCTCGGAAAACCCCGAAGACACATTTTTCGGTCTTAAGACCGAGGGTTTCGATAAAGTTTTTGATCTGAACTTCAAGGGCACTCTCCTTCCGTCAATGGTTTTTACAACAGATATGGTAAAAAAACGCTCCGGTGTAATAGTCAATATCTCCTCAATGAATTCCTACAGGCCGCTTACAAAGATTGTTGCCTATTCTGCCGCCAAATCGGCCATAAATAACTTCACAATGTGGCTGGCGGTTCATTTTGCAAGAGTTGGCATAAGGGTAAATGCAATTGCTCCGGGTTTTCTTCTTACAAACCAGAACCGGTTTCTGCTGGTTGACGAAAAAACAGGAGGATCAACACCCAGGGGGCAGAAAGTATTGAACAATACACCCATGGAGGAATATTGCATCCCGGAGGAACTTACCGGTACCCTTTTATATCTTGCTTCTGACTTTTCAAAGGCAGTTACCGGTGTGGTAATTCCCGTGGATAAAGGATTCAGTGCTTTCAGTGGTGTGTAGATTAAATTATTCATTCAATGTTATATTATCAGTCAGGTTCGGAAAATACGATAATAGGTCCGGAGGAACTTCAGAACGGTCTTTACTCGGCACTGGACAGGCTCGGACCAAAAAAAAGAGTGCTGGTGATACCGCCGGATTTCACCCGCTTTCACTCCAGGGCAGGAGAAATTACAAGCCTCCTTTATAAGTATTACGGGGAAAAGCTCAGTGATATTCTTCCTGCACTGGGCACACATTTTCCCATGAGCGACAGTGAACTGGACACAATGTTCCCGGGAGTACCGAAGGAACTCTTTCGTGTACACGACTGGAGAAGGGATGTAGTCACAGCCGGAATCGTTCCGGGGGAATATATTTCGGAAATTACCGGAGGTGCCCTTGACTATTCATGGCCGGCCCAGCTCAACAAGCTGGTCTACAACGGCGGTCATGACCTGATATTGTCAGTCGGACAGGTGGTGCCGCATGAGGTTATTGGCATGGCCAATTACAATAAAAACCTTCTGGTCGGGACAGGTGGTGCCGAAGGTATCAATAAAAGCCATTTTGTGGGAGCCGTGTACGGAATTGAAAATATTCTCGGAAAAGCCGACAACCCGGTGAGAAGAATGCTGAACTACGCGTCAGAACGTTATATCAAGCATCTGCCTGTAGTGTATATTCATACGGTGGTCGGCAGAAATGATTCGGGAGAACTTGTAATACGCGGCCTCTATGTGGGCGATGATCCGGAAGTGTTCACCATTGCCGCTTCCCTCTCGCTCAAGGTCAATTTTACAATTTTTGAAAAACCCCTGCAGAAAGCTGTTGTTTATCTTGATCCATCTGAATTCAAGAGCACCTGGCTCGGAAATAAAAGTATATACAGGACAAGAATGGCCATGGCAGACAACGGTGAACTCATTGTGCTTGCTCCCGGACTTAAGGAATTCGGTGAAGACAGGGAAATTGACCGTCTTATCAGGAAATACGGCTACAGGGGAACACCCGCAACACTCAAAGCCCTGGAGACCAGCGAGGAGCTTAAGGAAAACCTCAGTGCTGCAGCCCATCTTATTCACGGAAGCACTGAAGGAAGGTTTTCCGTTACCTATTGTCCGGGATTCCTGACGAGGGAACAGATAGAATCGGTTAATTTCAGATATGCCGACCTCGGCGAAATGTTGAAAAAATATGATCCCGGAAAGCTCAGGGACGGTTTCAACACAACCGGGGAAGGCGAGGAATTCTTCTACATCTCCAATCCTGCCACCGGCTTGTGGAGCTCCATGGAAAGATTGAATTAACCGTAAACCGAGGGGATGATCAACTGGGGCATAATTGGCTGCGGCAATGTTACGGAAGTGAAAAGCGGACCGGCTTTCAGCAAAGTCGGCGGATCCCGGCTTGCGGCGGTAATGAGGCGGAATGCGGAACTGGCAGAGGATTATGCCGCGAGGCATAAGGTGCCGAAAGTGTATACCGACGCTTCAGAACTGATAAAGGATCCTGAAATAAATGCCGTGTATGTGGCTACTCCGCCGGGAAACCATGCCGAGTATGCAATAATGTCAATAAAGGCCGGCAAGCCGGTTTATATTGAAAAACCGATGGCCCGGAACTATGGAGAATGCCTCAGTATTATCGAAGCATCGGAAAAACACAGGGTCCCGGTATTTGTCGCTTATTACCGCAGAACCCTCCCGGGATTCCTGCTGGTGAGGGATCTGATAGCAAAGGGGGCAATTGGAAAAGTGAGACATGTGCTGATCCGGTGTTTCAAATCACCCTCACAGGAAGAATTGACAGGAAAACTGCCCTGGAGAGTCATGCCTGAAATCTCAGGAGGAGGCCATTTTTTTGACCTGGCATCCCATCAGCTTGATTATCTCGATTTTCTTCTGGGTCCGGTGGTGAAAGTGAAATCAGTCGTTATCAACCAGGCCGGCCTTTACAGGGCTGAGGATTTTGTTTCCGTTTCCTTCCTCTTTCCTGACAATATTGCATGCACGGGCATATGGTGCTTCAATGCATCGCCGCAGAGCAACAGTGATGTTATTGAGATTACGGGAGAATCAGGCAGGATAAGATTTTCCACCTTCAGTTTCGAACCTGTGGTCATGGAAAACAATGAAGGCCGGAAAGAATTCGTGAATGAAAGACCCGAACATGTTCAGTTTTATCTTATAGAACAGATTGTAAGGGAGCTTTCAGGCGGAAGCAAAGCAGTATCGACAGGTACAACGGCAGCCAGGACAAACAGGGTAATGGATGAAGTAGTGGCAGAATATTACAGGACATTTGCTTAAACAGCAGCACACTGTTACAGGATATTTACTTAATTAACGATAAACTTATTATTATGGATAAACTTTCGGATATTGGATTAATAGGCCTTGCGGTAATGGGTGAGAACCTGGTACTGAATATGGAAAGCAAGGGATTTAGGGTTTCCGTATACAACCGCACGACACAGAAGGTTGATGATTTTCTGGCAGGAAGGGCCAGGGGTAAAAATATTGTCGGGACACACTCTGTTGAGGAACTTGTGAAATCCCTGGCACGCCCCAGGAAAATCATGATCATGGTCAAGGCCGGTTCTGCGGTTGATGATATGATCAATACACTCATACCTCTGCTTGACAAGGGAGATATCATCATTGACGGCGGAAACACTCATTTCCCCGATACCAACCGGCGTACCGCCCTTGCTGAAAGCAAAGGACTGCTCTATATCGGCACCGGGGTATCAGGCGGCGAAGAAGGAGCTCTCCTCGGACCATCCATCATGCCTGGCGGATCAAAGGCAGCATGGCCCTTTGTCAAACCTATTTTTCAGGCAATCGCAGCAAAGGTTGAAGACGGCTCTCCCTGCTGTGACTGGGTTGGTGAGGACGGAGCCGGACATTTTGTAAAAATGGTGCATAACGGGATTGAATATGGTGATATGCAGCTTATTTGTGAAGCATACCAGATAATGAAGGATCTCCTTGGAATGAGTGCCGGTGAAATGCATGAGGTTTTCAGGGAATGGAACGAAGGTGAGCTTGACAGTTATCTGATTGAGATAACCAGGGATATTCTGGCTTTCAAGGATGAGGACGGTGAACCTCTTGTAGACAAGATTCTCGACACTGCCGGCCAGAAAGGAACAGGAAAATGGACAGCAGTATCCGCACTTGATCTGGGAATCCCCCTTACTCTTATAGGCGAGGCAGTCTTCTCCAGGTTTCTCAGCGCCATCAAGGAAGAACGGGTAAAGGCGTCCGGGATACTGAACGGCCCGGTTCCGGCTTTCCGGGGAAACAGGGAGGAATTCATCAACGACCTGAGGGATGCCCTTTATGCATCAAAAATAGTTTCGTATGCCCAGGGATATTCACTGATGAGGGCTGCTGCCCTTGAATATAAATGGGATCTTAATTATGGCGGAATAGCCCTGATGTGGCGCGGCGGGTGCATAATACGGTCGGTTTTCCTTGGAAAGATCAAGGAAGCCTTCGATAATAACCCTTCACTGGACAATCTCCTTCTTGACCCGTTCTTCAGGACAAAACTGGAGAAATCCCAGAAAGGATGGAGGAAGGTTGTTTCAGATGCCCTGTTAAACGGCATTCCTGTCCCGGCAATTTCATCGGCTCTCGGATATTTCGACGGCTACAGGTGTGAACGGCTGCCTGCCAACCTTCTTCAGGCTCAGAGGGATTATTTCGGGGCACACACCTATGAACGTATTGACAGGCCGAGAGGTGAATTTTTCCATACGAACTGGACCGGAAGAGGCGGAACAACGGCATCAACTGCTTATAATGCATAAGAATTTTTAATAAAACAATCATGTCAGAAAAAGTAAAAATCGGAAACTACAGATGGACAGTCTGTGCACTGATATTCTTTGCCACCACGGTAAACTATATCGACAGACAGGTCATTGGAATTCTCAAGCCTTTGCTTGAAACTGATCTTAATATCGGTGAAAAGGAATATTCATACATAGTAATGGCCTTTCAGCTTTTCTATGCCCTTGGCCTGGTTCTTGCCGGAAGGCTTATCGACAAAATCGGGACAAAGATCGGTTATGCCATAGCTGTCACTCTCTGGAGTATTGCAGCTATGGGCCATGCACTTGCCAAAGGGGCCCTTGGTTTCGGATTCTGGAGGGGATTACTGGGTGTCAGTGAAGGAGCCAACTTTCCGGCAGCAATTAAAACCGTGGCTGAATGGTTCCCTAAGAAAGAAAGGGCACTTGCTACGGGAATCTTTAATTCCGGAACCAATGTGGGTGCAATCGTTGCACCTGTTGCAGTTCCGGCAATTGTCGTCCTCTGGGGCTGGCAGGCAGCCTTTATAATCACCGGTGCCCTGGGGTTCATTTGGTTGATTTTCTGGATCATCTATTACGAGATACCTGAAAGGCAGAAAAGAGTGAAAGCCAGTGAGATTGCCTACATCAACAGTGATGTGGAGGAACAGGCCGAACCAAAATCTGATGTACCCTGGCTTAAACTCCTGAAATACCGGCAGACGTGGGTGTTTTTCATAGGAAAAGGGCTGACTGACCCCATATGGTGGTTTTATCTGTTCTGGATCCCGGGATGGCTTGCAGAAGTAAGAGGTACAGGGCTTGACCTCAAATCATTCGGACTGCCGCTTGTATTCATATATTCCATGACTACGGTTGGAAGCATATTCGGAGGCTGGCTCTCAGGCTATATGATCAAAAAAGGCATGACACCCTTCAATGCAAGGAAATATTCCATGCTGATCTTTGCCCTGCTTGTAACACCTATAGTCTTTGCACAGGCTCCCGGCATCAGCACCTGGGGTGCGGTAATGCTTATAGCCCTCGCAGCATCATCCCATCAGGCATGGTCAGCAAACATATTCACAACCGTTTCGGATGCCTTTCCAAAAAGAGCAGTCAGTTCGGTTACAGGTATCGGAGGAATGGCCGGTGCGCTGGGCGGCCTTGGTATCTCATACCTTGCAGGGGCAGTACTCGATCATTACAAAAATGCCGGTCATGTTGAAACAGGATACGTGATCATGTTCGTTGTTGCAGGTTGTGCATATATCGTTGCATGGGCAATAATGAATATTTTTGCACCGAAAAACAAAACCGTTACTCTTGATTAAATGAAGAAACTAGGCAAATATTCATTCGGGATGGGCGACAGGTTCGGTCATCAGGGCAGTGCACAGCTTGCCGCAATAATTGAAGCGGAAAAGAAGGGTGTTGATATTACTCCGGTCTGGAATAAGTCAAACAGGGAACACATGATTATCGGCACCCGGCCCGAAGATGTCAGGAAGGAAGCTGACGAAGCAACACGGAAGGCAGGTTTTACCAGGCCGTATTTCGTTGATGCCGACCATATCAATCTCGATAACGTTGACAAATTCATAGGAAGTTCAGATTTTTTCACAATTGATGTGGCTTCCTATATTGGCAGAAAGACAGATGAAGAATCAATAAGGAAATTTGTTTCGGGCTGTTCGGGGTATACCGGAGAACTGAAAATAGACGGACTGAAACCCTACCCCGTCGTATCGGAATCACAGATACTTTCTTTTGCGGAAAAATATCTTTTTGCTGCACAGAAAGCAGGCGAAATTTACAGGAAGATAGAGGCTCAGAAAGGAAGAGACAATTTTGTTGCTGAAGTATCAATGGATGAGGTCCCCTCACCACAGACACCCGTCGAGCTTTTTTTCATTCTCAAAATGCTTGGTGAAGAGCAGATACCGGCACAGACCATCGCCCCGAAATTTTCCGGACGCTTCAACAAGGGAGTTGATTATGTTGGTGATCCCCTTCGTTTTGCCGCTGAGTTCGAGGCTGATCTCATGGTAATCGACATGGCTGTAAAAGAATTCGGCCTGCCCGGCAACCTCAAGATGAGCGTGCATTCAGGGTCAGATAAGTTTGCAATATATCCTCACATAGGATCGCTTATCAGAAAGCATGACAAGGGTCTTCATCTTAAAACTGCAGGAACAACCTGGCTTGAGGAGGTTATCGGACTAGCCGAATCGGGTGGAGAGGCCCTGGAATTCGTCAGGGAAATCTACTCGGATGCCCTCACGGATATCGAAGAGCTTTGCGCACCCTATGCCGATGTAATCGATATTGATGCCGGGGCGCTTCCCTCTTCCGGCGAAGTGGCTGGCTGGGACAGCAGCCGGTTTGCAGGGGCACTGAGACATGTCCCGGGTAATCCTGACTATAATCCGGATATGAGGCAGCTGATACATGTCGGTTACAAACTGGCTGCAATGAGAATGGATGAATATTTCAGGCTGCTGGAGGCAAATGAGAAAACTGTTTCGGCCTGTGTCTTTGAAAACATGTACAACAGGCATATCTGCAGGCTGTTCGGATTAGAATAATCAGAGACTTCCCGCGCCCGGTACCAAAGTGAGGATTATCAGGATTCAGGGATAAAAATCATAATATTAGCGTTATTTTCTTTCATGATAAAGGTTAATAACGCTAATGTTATTTCTTCTGAATCCCTGCCCTGAATTGAGGTACTACCGGAGGAATTCCGGTTTCTCCGGCAATTTTCATCAAATGTATTATATCATTCACCAGGGGAAAATCCACTCCCGATTTAAACAACACCCTGATTTCTTCGGGAGAATCGGTACCGAAGAAATTCACTCTGATACCCTTTTCCTTAAGTCTCCGGGTATAATCAGGCAATGAAGGTGTTATCGGCTGTGTAAGCTGAATGAATTCAGCTTCCGATTCAATTGTTTCATTTATATAGTTCAGATTGTCATTCTGCCTGTCCATATTACATATCATTATTCCCTGAACAGCTTCCCTTGCCATTTCAGCTGCCTTTCTGCTGCATGCAAGGAAGGCCTGGTGGAGCCTGTTTTCCGAAGCTATTTTTTCCGCCACCATCACAGGCAGTCTCCCCTCACCTTTCAGGTGTATGTTAAGCCAGACATTAAAGGGCATTACAGCCAGGACCTCATCGAGAGTGGGTATTTCAGCCCCGGCAAATTCCGCTGATTTCCAGCTGCCTGCATCAAGGCTTTTAATTTCTTCCAGGGTCAGGTCCGATACTTTTCCGCTGCCATTGGTGGTCCGGTCAACTGTTTCATCATGGATAACCACCATATGATTATCCCTTGTAAGGAAAACGTCAAATTCTATCATATGGGCACCGGCAATAACTGCCTCACGGAATGCCGGGATTGTATTTTCAGGATGTGTGGCCATGGCTCCGCGGTGTGCACACAATCCTCTTTCCGGAAGAATGATTCCGGATCCGTATAATCCCCCTTCAGAGGCAAGAATCAGGGCCGGCAGGGCAAACAGTGCTGCAATAAGAGATATCTTCCGCTTCATAATACATGATTCTTATGTTCAGAAAAAAATCTGCCGGAAATAATTTTCCGGCAATTCCGACAGGACCAAGTTAATATTAAAGAATTAATAATCTCCCGGGACAGCAGATAAAATATTCGTTCCTATTCAAGAGTTCTGACAGCAATCACCGGTTTGGGATCCGTCATGTGCAGGTCAAGAATTATTATTTCATTAAGTCCCTGTCTGATAAAGGATGCAGGACAGTAGAGCCTTTTCTGCGGACCTATATCCCAGTAGCGTCCAAGGTTATGTCCGTTTACCCAAACAATGCCTTTTTTGTAGTTTGACACATCGAAATAGGTATCTCCGGTTATTGCCAGTGAGAAATTTCCCTTGAAGAAGACTCCAGGTTTGTTAATGACCTTTCCGGATGAACGGAGGTCATATATATATTTCCAGTCCATCGGCAGCTTGAATATCTCCCAGTTCATGAGCGTCATTCCGTTCAGGGTCACTCTTTCCGTAATTCCTTTTCTATCTATAAGATGCTGTGCAAAATTGATACGCCCCATTGCTTCGACCAGTATTTCTAGTACCGGCACATCAGCCTTGCTTTCGGGTAATTCTATCGTGTTAATCCCCTCCCTTCTGTCGAGATGTCCTATATATTCTCCGTTCAGGAATACAGTGGCATAATCATGTATATCTGTTATGGTAAGCCAGCCTTTTTTATGTCCTATCAGTCTGGTGCGGTAGAGAATAAAACCGTAATCCTGGCCATAGGCCTCAAAGGTATTCGGCGTAACGGAACTTACAGGTTCAGGAAGATTATCCCAAATTGATGTAAACTTGGTCGGGAAAATAAGGGGAATTGTAATGGCGGGAATGGTATCAGGTATTTTAGGCAGTTTTTCATTTTTCGGAAGATATGATCCGATAAGATTCCTCAGTGCAAAATATTTTGCCGTTGGCCTTCCCTGTTCATTAATCGGGGCATCATAATCATAGCTTGTCACATCCGGTTCATATCCCTTTCTGCCTGAGTTTGCACCTGCGGTAAATCCGAAGTTGGTACCGCCGTGTATAACATAGAAATTGAAGGATTTCCTGTTATCCATCAGAAATTTAACTTCCTCAAGAAGCCTTACCGTATCGGGTCTGTTCCATTCTTCTCCCCAGTGAGTCAGCCAGCCCGGATAAGTTTCACTGCTGAATACCGGTACACCGGGATTCATTTTTGCGGCCAGCTCAAAATCGGCAGCCGTACTGCCCGGATCCAGTCCCACAGCACTTCCCGGCAGTGTGCCTGCTTCCAGCATGTAAGTGGTGGGGCCGTCGCCGGTAAAGGTCGGGACATCAATTCCATTGGCCTGCCATACTTCCTTCAGTCTCTGAGTATAATTCCTGTCGTTGGCATAGCTGCCGTATTCATTCTCTATCTGCAGCATGATGACCGGACCGCCCCTTGTTATCAGATAAGGCCGGATCTCATCTGCAAGACGTGACATATATCTTTCAGCTGCAGCCATATACCGCGGATCCATACACCGGAGCCTGATATCCGGTATCCTGAGGAGATACGGCGGTATGCCGCCAAGCTCCCACTCCGCACATACATAGGGCCCGGGCCTGACAATAAGCCACATTTTTTCTTTCTGAACAAGCTTTATGAATTCTGCCAGATTACGGTTGCCGGTAGAGAAATCAAATACCCCTTCTTCAGATTCATGGTAATTCCAGAAGATATAAACTGATATGGTATTGCATCCCATTGCCCTGGCCATCCTGATCCGGTGCTGCCAGTATTCAGCGGGTATTCGTGAGGGATGGAGTTCACCGCTTATTATCTGAAAGGGTTCATCATCCAGAAGAAATTCTGTCGGGCTGAGCCTGAATGTATGTTTTGCCTTCTGTGCCGGAACAGTTGTTCCTGCGAGAATTAAGGCAAACAGCAAAAAATAAATTTTTAGTCTGATCATGGTTTGTAATTTTGAGACTGTAATATATATCAAAATCCTCAATCTTCGGCTGCTTATTCAAAATATGACCGCCTCTGTATTCCTGACCTGCTGTTTGTTGCGGCAACATGCACCACTGGTCTGTTATTCCTATATTGCCTGGTAGTTTCTGAGCTTTGCATAGAAACCATCTTTCCTGTTCATCAGTTCGGCATGGGTCCCTCTTTCCACTATCATTCCGTCATCAATAACCACTATAAGATCCGCGTGCTGAATAGTTGAGAGCCTGTGTGCAATGACGATGGATGTCCTGTTCTCCATAAGCCTCAGAATGGCATCCTGCACCAGCCTTTCCGACTCGGTGTCAAGTGCCGAGGTTGCCTCATCAAGAATCAGTATCGGAGGGTTATTCAATATGGCTCTCGCAATACTTATCCTCTGTTTCTGTCCTCCGCTGAGCTTATTGCCCGATTCACCCACATTATTTTCATAACCGGACTCCGTTTCCATTATAAAATCATGTGCATTAGCAATCCTTGCAGCATTTTCCACATCTTCCTGCAATGAGGAATTCATACCGAAGGCTATATTTTCATAGAAAGAATTATTGAAGAGGATGGGATGCTGGCTTACTATTCCCATGAGGTTGCGGAGATCGGTAATATTCATGTCCCGTACATCCACTCCGTCAATAAGGACAGAACCTTTATCCGCATCAATGAAACGCGGCAGCAAATCTGCCAGTGTGGATTTTCCGGCGCCTGATTTGCCGACAATGGCAACCGTCTGACCTTTTCTGATCGTAAGATTGATATCCTTCAAAACAGGTTCAGTATTGTAAGAATACCATACACCCCTGAATTCAATCTCCTCCCGGAATTCCTTTACAGGAACCGGATCAATCCTTTCCCTGATCTTTTCCTCTGCTTCGAGAATCTGATCAACCCTTTCTATTGATGCCATACCCTTCTGAATACTGAACCAGGCGGTTGTGATATTTTTTGCCGGTGGGATTATCTGGGAAAACACAATCAGATAAGCGATCAGTTTATCGGGAGTCATGTTTGTCTCACCGCTAAGGGCCATCATTCCGCCAAGGTATAATAGGGCCATTACAACAATTGTGGAAAGGAATTCGCTAAGGGGTGATGCCAGATAATATTTCCTTATTACACGCCGGAATATTTTCGAGTATCTTTCATTGATCCTTCTGAACTGTTCCTGCATTTTCTTTTCAGCATTGAAGCCCTTTACTATTCTCAGTCCTGTAAGTGTCTCTTCCACAACCGACAGGAGTCTTCCAAGCTGCTGCTGCTGAACAAGCGAGGAGGAACGCAGGGTACGGCTTACCCTCCCGATAAACCAGCCACTTACCGGCAGCAGCACAAGTGCATATAACGAAAGCTTCCAGCTGCTTACAAAAAGATAGATCACAAAAATGAGAATGTACATCGGATCGCGGAAGAGCATGGTAAGGGAAGACATTACCGATACCTCAATTTCCTGGACATCATTTGATATCCGGGTCATAAGATCTCCCTTGCGGGCATCGGAAAAATATGACAGGGGCAGCTTCAGGACCTTGTCAAACATTTTTTTCCTGAGATCCCTTACCGTGTAGGATCTGATATAAGCCATACTGTTATTTGCCAGGAAAATAAATCCGTTTTTCAACAGACTGGCAATCACAAAAACAACGCTGACTATGAGAAGTGCTCCCGCCTGACCGTGTCTGTCGATAAAGAGTGAAAGGAAATACCTGGAAGCCGAATTGAAATAGTCAATGCTGAGCTGAAAATCACCCGGATGCTGAAGCACATCAACCCTGTTGAACATGATTTTCAGGAAGGGAATGGCAAGGGTGTAGGAAACAAGGGCAAAGACAGCACTCAGAATATTAAAAACCACGCTGTTAAATGCCTGCCATTTATAAGGTGCTATATATTTGAGAAGAAGTTTTATCTTATTCATCAGCTATGTGTAATCTTATTAATAACCTGTGAAATTGAATGGAGTAAGTGCCTTCAGCTCCTCTTTTACCGCTTCGCTTATTTCCAGGGCATTTATAAAATCCATAACTGCTTCCCGGGATATCTTAACATTGCCACGTGTGAGTTCCAGAAGAATTTCATAAGGCTGCGGATAGCCTTCCCGCCTGAGTATTGTCTGAATGGCTTCGGAAATAACTATCCAGTTATTTCCAAGGTCATTTTTTATCTCCTCATGGTTTACAACAAGCTTGTTCAAACCTTTCAGTAATGAGCTGAACGCAACCAGAGTATGCCCAAGGGGCACTCCAAGGTTCCGCAGTACTGTTGAATCGGTCAGGTCACGCTGAAGTCTTGAAAGCGGGAGTTTCTCTGCCAGATGGCCAAATATTGCATTCGCATAACCAAGGTTTCCTTCCGCGTTTTCAAAATCAATCGGATTGATTTTATGGGGCATTGCCGATGAACCCACTTCTCCCTTCCTTGTTTTCTGGCTGAAGTAATTCATGGAGACATAGGTCCAGATATCTCTCGAAAGATCAATGAGGACGGTGTTGATTCTCCGCATATTGTCGAAAAGTGCAGCCAGATTGTCATAATGTTCAACCTGTGTTGTTGGAAAAGATCGTTGCAATCCCAGTTCCCCGTTCACAAAATTATCCGCAAACAGTATCCAGTCGATATCGGGGTAAGCGGCCCTGTGTGCATTGAGATTGCCTGAGGCTCCCCCGAATTTTGCAGAATAGGGTATCTGGCCAAAATATTTTGACTGTTCATCAATACGTGTAACAAACACTGAGATTTCCTTGCCGAGCCTGGTCGGTGAGGCAGGCTGGCCGTGTGTCCTGGCCAGCATGGGAATATTCTTCCATTCGTCCGCCAGGCCTGCAAGCATATCCCTTACATCATACAGAAGAGGAAAATAGACATTAATCATCGCATCCTTCAGGGACAATGGTATGGCCGTATTGTTAACATCCTGTGATGTAAGTCCGAAATGAATGAATTCACTCCATTTCAGCCAGCCTGAATCCCGGAATCTTTCCTTGAGGAAATATTCAACCGACTTGACGTCATGATTTGTCACCCTTTCATTTTCCTTGATCCTTTCAGCATCGGCCATACTGAAATCTTCATAAAATGAACGCAGGACATTGTAATTATCCTTCCGGAAATCAGCCAGCGGAGGCAGGGGAATATCACACAGGGAAATAAAATATTTAATTTCCACCATCAGGCGGTACCTCATCAGTCCGAATTCTGAAAAATACAGATCGAGTTCATTCACTTTCTGTCTGTATCTGCCGTCAATGGGAGAAATAGCAGTAAGAGAATTAAGATCCATGATTCAGTTGTTAAATGATTGCTTAAATCATAAAAATTGTACACAAAAATAGTATTTTTGAGCTTCTTAAAAAAAATGAAAGTGGCCAGGCCAAAAAATCAAAGTTCAGCATCCGGTAAAATGTAATGACTCCAGAAAAAATCAGGATTTCCGCTGTAAGGTATGCAAATACCTATCCGTTTATTTATGGATTAACTGAAACGGGCTTTGACAGGAAAGTAATCCTGTCAACCGATCATCCGGCAGATTGTGCTGCCAGACTTGCTGCGGGGAAAGCAGATATCGGACTGGTACCTGTAGCCAGTCTTCCGTTAATCAGTAATTATCAGATTATTACCGATTACTGCCTGGGAGCCTACGGAAAGGTACGGACTGTAATGCTATTGAGTAACTGTACCTTCGGGGAAATCCGCAACATATTTCTCGACTACCGCTCAAGATCATCCGTGAACCTTGCAAGGATTCTTGCAAAACACTGGTGGAAAAGGGAATTTGGCTGGAAAAATACCAGTGAAAACTTTGATTTTAAAAATATTCCTGAAAAGGACGGAATCGTGCTCATAGGTGATCAGTGTTTCGAGCTCGGGAAACAATTCAGATACGGGACTGACCTGGCAGAAGAATGGTATGATTTTACCGGCCTGCCATTCGCCTTTGCATGCTGGACGGCAAACAGGCAGTTGCCGCAGGCCTTTCTGAAAGAATTCAATGAGGCTCTGGCAACAGGTGTTGATAACATTCCGGAAGTGGTCAGAAAATATGGCAGGAAAGGAATCATAAGAGGAAAAGCTCTCGAAACATACCTTACGGAAAATATAAGTTTTAATCTTAATGAGGACAAGCGGAAAGCAATAAAATTGTTTCTGAATTATCTGAAAAAATCTGATTAGATGCTGATATTGAACATAGTGCATAACCCATATTACTTTTTTCAGTTTTAATCTCAAAGATATTTTTCCTATATTTGAAGATATCACAGCATTAATTTTATAACCGTATAAACTTTTATCAATATGGCCGTTACAATTACATTTAATGAACTCCGGAAGATCAAAGACCTTTTACCCCCCGGAAGTATAAGGAAAATTGCTGACAAGCTTGACATGAACGAGGAAACTGTCAGGAATTACTTCGGGGGAAGGAATTTTGAAAAGGGAGAAAGTGTTGGTGTTCACTTTGAACAGGGCCCGGGAGGCGGGATTGTATCTTTTGACGACTCCACCATCCTTGAAATGGCAAAAAAGATGATTACGGAATGAGTTAACAGAATCAGCAGCATGTTCAGAAGCAAAAGACATGTTCTTTTGCTTTTTTGTTACTGTCCGGATTTTATCCGGAAAGCCGTTGAATTGATTAATGTACCTGCATTTCCCAATGAACTTGTCAGCTATAATATCACAGGAAGAAGAAAAGAGTCTTACAGCACTTGAGGGCTTTTTTGTTTTGAAGTGGGGCGGTACGAATCTTCCTTCCCACGATCTTCAGCATCACCGGAGAGTATGGACCAATATAAAGGAAATCCTGAATCATTGCAATGATCCCGATATTGACCGGGCACGGATAAGCAATCTTTTAATGGCAGCTTATCTGCACGATATCGGAATGGCACGGGAACAGGGAGTCCGCCACGGATTTCACGGAAAGAAGGCAGCTGAAGAATATATATCGGCGAACCGGCTGAAGCGGAAGGATTATGAAGAAGCTCTCAACGCAATAGAGTTTCACGACAACAAGAATTATGACAATGATTCAGGCAATAATCCGGTACTGAAAATATTATCCGTGGCGGATGATCTTGATGCATTCGGCACAACCGGCATATGGCGGTATATGGAAATATACAGGGCCCGGGGCATTCCGGAAGAAATTATCGGATCCAGGATTCTTGAAAATGCTGCCTCGCGTTTTGAGAATTTTAAAGCATTTTCTTCAGACAAGCCCCTGCTGTTTCAGAAGCACAGGGAGCGTTACAATGTACTCAAACGGCATTTCGGGAATTATAACCAGAGTATGGCTGAAGCCGGGGATAAATGAGGCAGAAGTCTGAATTGCCAACATTTGTTCAAATGCAGATCAGCAGTGATTATTGCGGGCAAAAAAAATCAGCTTCAGCAGCAATCTTCTTCATTAAATAACATAAGCTGTTGATCCTCACAGTCTTCTGACTCGAGATTAGAGATGGTGACTCCAAGCAATCTGATTCTGACATTGTCGAGGCTGAGTGATTTTCTTATTTCGGTAACCGCCCGGTGCAGTGCAGGGAAATCACGTATGAAATGAGGAAAGGTTTTCGACCTGGTGATCTGTCTGAAATCAGAGAATTTAATTTTCAGGGTGACTGTCCTTCCTGTTGTTCCGGCTTTTTCCACACGCTGCATAAGTTCCATTTCAACCTTGTAGAGTTCCGTTATTATTTCAAACTGTGTTGTCAGATCCTTCTCATAAGTAATCTCGGTACCAATGGATTTTCTCTCGGATTCAGCCAGTACCGGGCGGTCGTCAATCCCTCTTGCGATATCATAGTAGAATTTCCCGGCCTTTCCGAAATTCCTGACCAGGAAGGCAAGGTCCGGTTTCTTCAGGTCAGCTCCGTTGTGTATTCCCAGTTTATGCATCTTTTCGGCAGTAACCTTTCCTATGCCGTAAAATTTTTCGACAGGGAGTTTCTCAATGAATTTTTCTGCTTCCTGCGGGCTGATCAGAAAAAGCCCATCCGGTTTTTTTATATCAGAAGCCATTTTGGCAAGAAATTTATTGAAAGAAACTCCTGCCGAAGCAGTGAGTCCTGTCTTTTGCCTAATTTCCTTCTTTATTTCTCCTGCAATAATTGTGGCGGAACCTATATTTTTCCTGTCCCTTGTAACGTCAAGAAATGCTTCGTCTATTGAAAGGGGTTCAACCAGATCAGTATAGTCGCTGAATATACTGAAAACCTGTCCCGAAACTTCATTATACCGGTCAAACCTGTGCCTGACAAAAATCAGTTCCGGACACAGCCTTCTGGCAGTAATGGAGGGCATTGCAGACCGTACACCGAATTTCCTGGCTTCATAGCTAGCTGCAGCAACAACATGCCTCTCCCCGCTTCCGCCCACTGCAACAGGCTTTCCCCGCAGCTCAGGATTATCAAGCTGTTCTACGGATGCAAAAAAAGCATCCATGTCAATATGTATGATCTTCCTCAATTCATCCCAAAACTAAGAAGAAATTAGTTTCATTTCCGTTTTGTAAATATCTTTGGCTCTCTTTAAATTTAACGATTTATTTTTTGCTCTTGCAATATCCAGCCCTCAACATCAGGCAAAGATTTGCCCTTATCCTTACATCACACAGGCTCTGGGGAAAATTGTTCCTGCCATTTATTGTGTCAGAAGTTCCTGGAAAGAAATATTTCACATTGTCAGAATCCCTTCTTCCATATCCTTCGGATGACACTTTGAAAATACTCGAAAATGAAGAAATAGAACTTGTCAGAATCACCAATGATTACTCCGATAAACAAATATTCAGGATTTATTCAAGAGAAAAGAATGTAAAGGATTTTCTGGAAAATGTAAAACCTGAAATAACAGGAAAATACATAAGGCCGTATATAGAGAGAAGAATCAGCAGGTGCTTCTTCATAATAAGAGACGAGGGAACCCTCTGCTTTCAGAGAAGAGAACAATCTAACATTCTTTATCCGGAGGATGTTCTCGAAATAATTCCTGATTCTGCAATTCCGGTATTCAGATTTGACAGAGGAAAGGAATTCACTACCTATCAGCTCACCGTTGAATCAGAGGGAGAGAAAATTGAATTATGCCGCAAAGCGGTTGATATTTTATGCAATAATCCTTGCATTATCAGGCATGGAAATAAAATCTTTCAGATAAGCGGTATAGACGGGCAGAAATTACGCCCGTTCCTTGAAAAGGAATCGGTAATCATTCCGAAAAATTCAGAACTGAAGTATTATTCAGGATTTGTACTGAATGTCGTAAATAATTGCACTGCCGAAGGTAAAGGATTTAAAATCATTTACCCGGAATCTGAAAAATGGCCGGGGTTAAGCCTGGAAAACAGCATCATGGGATACCCGGTACTCATTCTGAGTTACAATTATTCAGGCATAACCATTTCACCCGGTGATAATAATGAATATTTCACAGTGTTCGCGCATGAAAACGGTGAATTCATTTACCGGAAATATAAAAGGGATTTCCGTTGGGAATTGCAATGCCGGGAAATTCTATCCGAGATCGGCTTCAATTCTGAGGATAAGATTAATTTTTCTCTTCAGGATGAAAATCTGAAACCTGTATCTCAGATAAACAAGGTTATTGAAGCTGTCAACAGAAATTATAATCACCTTGTCTCACAAGGTTTCCTGATATCTTCGAAGCATCTGGATAAAAATTACAACCTCAGAAACATCAGCATTGAAATCTTCAACAAGTCTGAAGGTGACTGGTTTGACCTGGATGCTGTAATAAAGATCGGAGAATGGGATTTTTCGTTTATAAGGTTCAGAAATCATATATTGAACGGCAACAGGGAATTTGAGCTTCCTGACGGAACCACAGCCATTCTCCCTGAAGAATGGCTGGTCAGATACAAAAACATTTTTGAATTTGGCAAGGATCATGGAGATTCCATCAGAATTCACAAACAACACTTTCCGCTGCTCACGGAGGTATTGCAAAACAGAGAGGATGAATCATTCAGGAATCTGGAAAAACTGCTCCTGCCGGAAAAACTGCCTGTTCCTGAAGTACCTGCGGGATTAAACTGCCGGCTGAGGGATTATCAGCTTGAAGGACTGGCATGGCTTCAGTGGCTGCAGTCTTCCCGTCTGGGAGGTTGTCTGGCCGACGATATGGGACTCGGAAAAACGATACAGGCCCTGGCCATGCTGCAGATGAACAAGGAAACCTCTGATAAACCGGGAAAATCAGCTACGGTTCATGAACCAACACTTTTCGACGACCCGCCAGTAAATCTTACCTCGCTTATTGTAGTGCCTCCCACAATAATGCATAACTGGGAAAATGAAATAAGGAAATTTGTCCCTCAGATGAATATTTATATACACAGAGGTTACCGGAGGCTCCGCAGCTGTTCCGATTTCATTAAGCACGACATCATTCTTTCAAGCTATCATACTGTAAAACAAGATATAGACTTATTGTCTTCATTCCATTTCCATTATATTATCCTTGATGAGAGCCAATACATCAAAAATCCGGCATCTCTTGCATACAAGTGTATGATCAGGCTTAAATCGGATTACAGGCTCGTTCTGACGGGAACCCCGATAGAGAATTCTGTAACCGACCTGTGGGCTCAGCTGAATTTTGTGAACCGGGGCATGCTTGGAAGTCTGACCTGGTTCAGGAATACATATGCACGCCCCATTGAAAAAGACAGGGATGATCTCACGGAAAACAGGCTAAAAAAGCATATAAAACCTTTCATATTACGCCGTACAAAGGAAATGGTGGCTGCCGATCTGCCTCCTGTATCTCAGCAGCTGATTTTTTGCGAAATGACCGTAGAACAGCAAAAGATCTATGAATCAGAAAAATCAGCAGTAAGAAACGTTATTCTGGAGGGTCAGGCCGCCGGGAAGAAGGGAAAGACTGCCATCATAATTCTTCAGGGACTCATGAAACTCCGCCAGATATCGAATCATCCTGTTTTGACTGACGAAGATTATTCATACAGTTCAGGCAAATTCGAGGCTGTGATGAATGATATTGAGAATGTTGTAAACGAAGGACATAAAATTCTGGTCTTTTCTTCTTTTGTTATGCATCTTAAACTATTTGAAGAAGCTCTTGGCAAAAAACAGATAAAGTATACAATTATGACCGGTGCGAGCAAAGACCGGGAAAAGTTAATAGGCAGTTTCCAAAACGATCCTTCATCCAGGGTTTTTCTGATTTCTCTCAAAACCGGAGGTGTTGGACTAAACCTCACATCCGCGGATTATGTATTCATACTTGATCCCTGGTGGAATCCGGCTGCCGAACAGCAGGCTGTCAGCAGGGCTCACAGGATAGGCCAGGATAAAAATGTCTTTATTTACAGATATATTTCCTCCGGTACCCTTGAGGAAAAAATAACCAAGCTTCAGGAAAGAAAATCAAAACTCGCCGGAACATTTATAGCAACGACAAATCCCCTGAGGGACATGGATATGCATGAAATCCTGGACATAATCGAATGAATCACAATTGAAGCCCGATTAGTAAGCCTCGCGTTCAGTGTAATGTGTATGAAGCAATTCATGAGCCCGTTCACTGTTGGGCTGACCAAGGAATTCCTCGTATATGGCAATCACATCAGGGTTATCATGTGATTTACGGAATTCCATATGTTCATCCTCCGAATAAATAGCATTCATACGTCTTTTTCTTACTTCCGCATTTGTAGGTATGGGCTGGCCTCCGCCGCCAAGGCATCCGCCCGGGCATGCCATTATTTCAATGAAATGATATGAGGCCTCGCCGCTCCTGACGAGTCTCATCAGCTTGTTCGCATTAGTCAGTCCGTGTGCTATTGCAACCTTAAGTTCGGCTCCCTCAAGGAATTTCCAGTCATCCACGCAATCCTCGATTTTTATCGATGCTTCCTTTATACCTTCCATTCCCCGGACAGGAGTAATATTGAGATTTTTGAACGGAACTTCTCTTCCTGTTACAATTTCATAAGCTGTTCTCAGCGCAGCTTCCATAACTCCCCCCGTTGCTCCGAATATTACGGCGGCACCGGTCGATTCACCCATTACTGAATCAAAGCCTGAGGGTTCAAGATTTCTGAAATCAATACCCGCCTGTTTTACCATTATGACCAGTTCCCGCGTTGTAAGCACATAATCGATATCCTTGTAACCGCTTGACCTCATTTCCGGTCTGTCAGCCTCATATTTCTTTGCAGTACACGGCATGATTGAAACTGACACTATGGTAGAAGGATCCAGGTTCTTCTTCTGTGCATAATAGGTTTTTGCAAGTGCCCCGAACATCTGCTGGGGTGATTTGCAGGTAGAAAGGTTATTCAGAAGCTCCGGATACTTGTGCTCAATAAATTTGATCCAACCCGGTGAGCAGGATGTGAACATTGGCAGGGCGGTGTTTTTATCCCCATCAACAAGAACTTTCTTAAGTCTGGTAAGAAATTCTGTACCTTCCTCCATTATTGTAAGGTCGGCACTGAAATCAGTATCCAGGACAGAATCAAAGCCGAGCTGTCTCAGGGCTGTAACCATTTTCCCCGTCACCCTTTCACCGGGATCATATCCCAGGTCTTCCCCCAGGGCAACCCTTACCGCGGGAGCTGTCTGCACTATTACATGCTTGCCGGGATCATAAATGGCATCCCATACCTGGTCGATATATGTTTTTTCAACCAGGGCACCTGTAGGACAGCGGTTAACACACTGGCCGCAATTTGTGCATACAACATGACTCATTGGCTTGTCATGGAAGGATGAAATTTTCTGGTGCATTCCCTTATTTGCAACGGCAATTGCCGAGATATGCTGTAATTCCGTACAGGTCCGCACACATCTCTGGCATCTGATGCATTTGCTGTCATCCTTGATGAATGAAGGGGATGATCTGTCAATGACATAAGGATGATCCTCCACCAGATCGAGAAATATTGTATCCCCGAATGCGAATTCATTGGCAAGGGACTGAAGTTCACAATTCTGGTTTCTGTAACACTTTGTACAGTCAGACCTGTGTTCGGAAAGAAGCAGTTCCACAATATGCTTTCTTGCATTTCTCACCTTGAGCGTGTTGGTATGTATGTCCATTCCTTCGGCTACAGGCATGGCACATGCGGCTATAAGCGTACGGGCACCCGTCTGTTCCACCACACATACCCGGCAGTTTCCGGCAACACAAAGATCCGGATGATTACACAAAGTGGGTATGTTTATATTCAACTTCCGGGCAGCATCGAGAATAGTGGTTCCCTCCTCAACAGATATCTTTTGATTATTTATACTCAGATTTATCATTTTTTTCGAAATGTTTGGTTATTAATAGATAATCTCTTCCCTGAAATTCTCCACAATTGTTTTGAAGGCATTTCCGACTGATTGTCCCAGTCCGCATTTTGATGCAACCTTCATGGTATCGGCAAGTTTTATCAGTTCAGTCAGATAGGTTGACTTTACTTCTCCCTTTTTAACTTTCTGAACTCCTTTTAACAATTGCTGGCAACCCACTCTGCAGGGAGTACATTGTCCGCAGGATTCTTCAGCAAAAAAGTCAAGATAATTATGAAGAACATTGTACATCGACCTGGAACTGTTGAAAAGTTTCATTGATCCTCCTGTGGGAACACCCTCAAATCCTATTATTGTATCTTCAAAGCGTTTTCTTGGCACACAGAAGCCGGAGGCTCCGCCAACCTGCACTGCCTTGGTATCCCCATCACCGAATTCATTCACAAATGCCTGGACTGTCATACCCAGTTCAAGCTCAAAAATCCCGGGGGTCGGTGTATCTCCTGAAATTGAAAATACTTTCGATCCTCTGGAATCCTTTGTTCCCAGCTGACTGTATGATTCCGGACCATGTTTGATCACCATCAGTGCAGTAACTAGTGTCTCGACATTATTGATTGATGTCGGCTTACCGAAAACTCCCGACACCGTGGGATACGGAGGTTTGTTCCTGGGCTCTCCGCGAAAACCTTCAATCGACTCAAAAAGTGCACTTTCCTCTCCGCAGATATAGGCTCCGCTGCCCATGCGGTAACTGATACTGAAATCAAAACCGATCTCTTTGATAAGCCTGTGGAATTCATCAAGCTCTGCCAGAAGCTGGGGAAGCAGGAATTTATATTCCCCCCTGAGATATACAATACCGGTTTTTGCCCCGACAGCCTTTCCTGCAATAACCATTCCTCCATAAACCTTATAGGCAACCCTGTCAAGTATCTCACGGTCCTTGAAGGTTCCTGGCTCACCTTCATCTGCATTGCAAACTATATATTTATCGGGATCCTTCTCGGCAGCAGTGTATTTCCATTTTAACCCTGTGGGGAAACCGGCACCTCCCCGCCCCTTAAGCCCCGAATCAAGCACTTTCTGAATAATCTCAGCCTGGGGCATGTTATAGGCAACTGTCAGTACTTCTCTCAGATCTACTTTCTCAAAAATGAGATCAACCTTATTTAATCCTCTTTTTTTCATAGTTTCGGGATATTATTTTTTTTGCATATAACTCTTGATTATCTCAACAACCTTTTCCGGCGTAAGCTCGGTATAGGGCATTTCATTGATAAGCATCGCGGGAGCCTTGTGACACCAGCCTATGCAGTTGGTTTCAAGCAAACTGAACTGTTTGTCGGCAGTTGTCTCCCCCACTTTTACCTTAAGCATATCTTCAAGAGTCTCAAGTATTTCATTCTTTCCCTTCATCGCACATGTAATAGTCTTGCATACTCTGATCACATACTTGCCCCTTTCCTTTGTGTCAAGGAAAGTATAAAATGAAGCTGTACCATAAACTTCAGCAGCTGAAATATCCAGCTGATTTGCAATTTCAACCATCGCCTCGTCAGTCAAATAACTATGTCTTTCAACCACACCCTGCAAAATGGGCATAAGACTTTCCCTTGACCTGCCGTGCTTTTCGGTTAATTCCTTCACAAGATTTCCCAATTGATACATTTCCAATCGTTTTTATTAAAAATTTATATCTTTTACAGTAACACTTACCTGTTTTAAAGGTGCTGTGAATTTAATAACAATACTCATATAAAAACAAAATTATTGTCATAGTTAATAATTTATAACAAGTATAAAAAAGAATTAAGGTTATTAAATTGCTGATTATACGAAAATTATCCCCATTTGTGTCATTCCGGGCAATGTTAAAAAAATCCTGCAATAATCTGTTATTTCTGTTTTTTGTTAAAAAATCCACTATACAGAAATAAGGCTGAACATATTCTGGTAATTCAGCCTGAAAATATTTATTATGGGAAATATATTTCCTATATTGTGAGAGATATTACAGAAAAATTTAAAAGAACTAACTTACAGGAGGTATAATATGGCTGTAGAATTTCTCTGCAAGGTGTGCCGGGGTCACCTGAAACCGAAGACATCAATAATTCTGACCGCTACCAACCTTAAAAACCGTACGGAAAAGGGTCTGGTATTTCTTAATCCCGAAATCGGAAACTATACACATACTACCCATTCGTCATTTCAGATCAGGAAAGGTGAGGAATACATTTTTACATGTCCGATCTGCAATGCGCAGCTGAACAGCATGAAATATCTGCATCTCGTCAGAATCCTGATGATAGATGAGGGAGGCAATGAATCCAGCATTTATTTCTCGGGAATCGGAGGAGAAAAGTGTACCTACAAGATCCGGGATGACAAAGTGGAAGCAAGTACCGGTCCTGATGTAAAAATTTACAACAAATACTTTGATGTCCCTGAAGAAGACAGGAAATACCTGTGATCTCCGGTAATTTTTATTTTTCTGTTAACAATTAATTCTATTTTTGTTGCCATTAAATAATTAATGGAAAAGGCTATACTATGAACACTGATGTAAACAAACTGGCAGCCGACAATATCAGGATACTGTCAATGGCAATGGTGGAAAAGGCAAAATCAGGTCATCCGGGAGGTGCCATGGGTGGTGCTGATTTCATTCATATTCTGTTTTCCGAATTTCTCAGGTTCGACCCTGATGATTCTTCGTGGATAAACCGCGACAGGTTTTTTCTTGATCCCGGCCACATGTCACCGATGCTGTATTCGGTACTGACCCTTACAGGTCTTTTCAGTATTGACGACCTCAAACAGTTCCGCCAATGGGGCAGTCCGACACCGGGACATCCGGAACTGGATGTTGCCAGGGGTGTGGAGAATACTTCCGGACCTCTCGGGCAGGGACACACAATGGCTGTGGGAGCCGCCATTGCGGAAAGGTTTCTGGCTGCAAGATTCGGAGAACTGTTCGCCCATAAAACCTATGCTTTCATCTCCGACGGGGGAATTCAGGAGGAGATATCCCAGGGAGCCGGACGGCTGGCCGGCCATCTGGGCCTGAATAACCTTATCATGTTTTACGATTCCAACGACATACAGCTTTCAACCGAAACCAGTGCCGTATCAACGGAAGATACAGCTGCCAAATACATGGCCTGGGGCTGGGAAGTTGTTACCATTGACGGGAATGATCACGATCAGATAAGAAAAGCACTCTCACAGGCCCGGGAATCAAAAGACAAGCCTTTCCTGATCATCGGAAGGACCATTATGGGTAAAGGGCTCATTGACAATGAAGGAATAAGTTTTGAAAGAAAAATATCCACGCATGGAATGCCGGTAAGTGATGCCGGTGCTTCCTTTGAGAAATCCCTTGCAGGCCTCGGGGGCAACCTGTCGGATCCCTTCACAATATTTCCTGCTGTAAAAGAATATTATGCAGCTGTGATTGAAGAAAAGCGCAGATATGCCACCGACTGGAAAAGGCAGAAAAAAGAATGGGCAGCAGAAAACAGCGATTCCGAACGTAAACTCAACCTGTTTTATTCTGGCGACATACCTGCCATCAATTTTGAGTCCATCTCCCAGAAAGAGGGAATAGCAACGAGGGCAGCCTCGGCCGCTGTTCTCGGAGTTCTTGCAAATACCATTGAAAACATGGTGGTCGCATCAGCTGATCTTTCAAACTCAGATAAAACCGATGGTTTTCTGAAAAATACAAAACCTCTTGTTAAAGGAGATTTCAGCGGTGCATTTCTTCAGACCGGAGTATCGGAGCTGACAATGGCAGCAGTTATGGCCGGAATGGCTCTCCATGGAGGTATTATACCTGCCTGCGGGACATTCTTTGTATTTTCCGATTATATGAAACCGGCAGTAAGGCTTGCCTGCCTGATGGGATTACCGGTACGCTTCATCTGGACACACGATGCATTCAGAGTGGGGGAAGACGGTCCAACCCATCAGCCTGTAGAACAGGAAGCCCAGATACGGCTTATGGAACATCTTAAAAACCATAAGGGTGAGAACAGCATGCTTGTACTCAGACCTGCCGATGCACTTGAAACAAATGTTGCCTGGAAACTGGCTCTCGAGAATAAAAAAACGCCAACGGCTCTCATCCTGTCAAGGCAGAACATCAGGGATCTCCCCTCTTCAACTGGCAGCAGATACAGGGATGCTCTCATGATGAGCAGGGGAGCCTATACAGTATCGGACTGCAAGGGCAGGCCGGATATCATTCTTGTGGCCAGCGGTTCGGAAGTGGCAACCCTGGTTGAGGGAGCAGAACTTCTGAAAAAGGACGGGCTCAGGGTGAGGATTGTTTCAGCACCCTCGGAAGGTTTGTTCAGAAATCAGGATCAAAGCTACAGGGAATCGGTCATTCCTGACGATGTGCCTGTGTTCGGACTTACCGCAGGCCTGCCCGTCACATTACAGGGCCTTGCCGGTCCGCGAGGAAAAGTCTGGGGCGTAAATTCCTTCGGTTATTCCGCCCCCTACAAGGTTCTTGATGAAAAACTGGGGTTTACTGCCGGGAATGTTTACCGCCAGGTAAAGGATTACCTGCTACATTATAAAAAGTAAACATTATGATCATTCGTAAAAAGGCCGCCTCATCAGCGGCCTTTATCATTTATGCAGATTACTTTTGTAATCTGCTGATTTTGTATTAAATTCGATCGTGAATTTCAAGTCAGCAACGTCAACCATAATTTTGCAATATGAAAAGGATCCTGTTCATTTCAGCCCTGATGCTTGCCATGGGCATCAATTCCTCCTTCAGCCAGAACGATTCAATCAGAAAGGAATATGCCGTCAGGGATACAATCAGCGAAGATATCATTCTGTTCGACAGTGATGAATTGCTGGATATAGAACTCAGATTCAACATAACACAATACAGAAGGAAAAGGGACAAGAGTGAATATCTCGATGCAACCCTTACATACCATGTCAGTCAGGATGATTCAATCATCAAATATCTTAAAATCAGGCCGCGCGGTATTTCGCGTCTTACAATATGTGATTTCCCTCCCCTCCTGCTTAACTTTAAAAAGAATGACGCTGTGCCGGGAGAATTCAACAGGGTTGATAAAATAAAAATGGTAACTCACTGCAGTGCCGGCGGCGAAGATAATCTGCTCAGGGAATTCCTGGTATACAAAATGTATAATGTGCTCACTGATTACAGTTTCAGAGTAAGATTGCTGAGAGTCAATTATGTTAACAGTGAAAAGCCTGACAAAAAACAGGTAAGGGAATTTGCCTTCCTCATTGAACCCGTCAAGTCTCTGGGCAAGCGGACAAATTCAGTGGAAGTTGAAACAGCTCATGTTACCCAGCTGCATATTAAAAGAGAAATCATGGACAGAATGGCCATTTTCAATTACATGATAGGAAACACCGACTGGTCGGTTCCAACCAGGCACAATACGCTTACCATGACGGAAGGCAGCTACGGCGGCCTGGGATCAGCTATAATAGTCCCCTATGATTTCGACTATGCCGGTGTGGTAAATACACATTATGCTGTTCCTTTTGAGGGACTGGGCCTGGAATCCGTCCGTCAGCGCAGATATCTTGGTGTCTGCAGGACAGAACAGGAATTCAGCGAGGCACTGGTTGAATTCATGGAAAAGAAGGAAGAAATATACAGAGTGATCAATGATTTTCCATATCTTAGCGGAAAATCCAAAAAAGATATGATTAACTATCTTGAAGGATTTTACAGGAGCCTTGACAAGCGCAACAGCATTATAAACTCCCTGAGAAGAGACTGTATTATAATTTGAATTATCAGATCCTGCCGTCCATGTCATTTGAATCCATCGCAACCGAAACGACCCTTTTGAATATCATGATCAGGTTTGCCGTTAACCTGCTGGTCCTTTTTATTCTCATAAGATTTATCTATTACCGCTTTACCAGGAAGGAAGAGTATGTATTCTCGCTTTTCATGATGGGTATAATAATTTTTCTTCTGATTTCATTGCTTGGAACAGTCAACATACAACTGGGAATGGCTCTCGGCCTTTTTGCCATTTTTGCAATACTCCGGTTCAGAACAGTCAATTACACGGCAAAAGACATGACCTATGTATTTACGGTAATCGGAGTCTCCATCATCAATTCACAGGCAAATATTCCGCCTCCGGTCATTGGTGCGCTTATCGTAAATACAACAATTCTTGTATCAGCAGTAATACTGGAATTATTCCTCAAAAAACGGGCATTGTCGACGATGATTGTAAACTTCAGCAAGCCGGAACTTCTCAGGCCGGAACGCAGGAAACAATTACTTGAGGAATTATCAGCCCAGACAGGTCAGGAAATTGTAAAAATCTCCGTCAGAAAAATTGATGTAAACAAGGGCAGCATTGAACTTGAAGCTTTTTATGCAGACAAGATAGCTGACTGAAGGACAATAACTTCCGGCAGCACACATTCTGAAGCTGTATTTGTCCTTTTTTGATTAAGTTTGCACCTTGTTTTTATTTATCATGCAATACGATATTCAACAAGGAATAAAAGGTCTTGTTTTTGATCTTGACGGCACACTTGCCGACACTATGCCCTACCATTTCCAGGGCTGGAAAAAGGCCTGTGAAAAATATGGCGCCAGGATTGATAATCATTTTCTCAGAAAATATACAGGAAGCCCCAGCTGGATAGTTGCCGGAGAGGTACTGAAGCATTGCGGCCTTAACAACAGTGTGACCATTGAAGAAATAATGAATGAAAAACACAGGGAATTCTTCAGGCTTCAGCATCTTGTAAAACCGATCACACCGGTAACTGAAATCGTAAAAAAATATTACGGGAAACTGCCCATGGCCGTTGGAACAGGCGGGCACAGGGAAGCAGTTGAACGCACACTGGAAATAACCGGCCTGAGAGAATATTTTGACATAGTAGTAACTGCCAATGATGTGAATGCTTTTAAGCCCGATCCTGAAACATTTCTGAAATGTGCTGAACTAATGAATGTCGAACCACGTGACATTGAGGTGTTTGAGGATGCGGAGCTTGGGATCCGTGCAGCAATCAGTGCAGGCATGAAAGTGACTGACGTACGGTCCTGGTACAATTCTGACTGGTAATTCCACACCTGTATCCGGCCTGACATGGCTATCCTTTAATCTGCCGGAGTTCAGCTCTTCTTTCTGATTAATGCCTGAATGCCGGAAAAGCCGGTTGTGATGAAGGAATCAGAATATTAATCCCTATTGTGTTAAAACATCTTTTTCATACGGAAAATTCAAATCCTTTTTCTATTTTAGAAAAATAAACATATTCCCCTTTTTCTGAGTTGTAAAAACCATCATTGCTGGTTGCTTTGAATACTGTTTATGAAATCATAATCAGTAGAGGGACTATGATAATTACTAATTCTAAAAAACTATTCTTATGAAACTCGATCGCAGGCATTTCTTAAAACTGAGCAGTATTGCCGGAACAGGTATTGTAGGTTCCGGTATTTTGCAGTCATGCAAACCCGGCAGCGGGGGAAAAGCAGTCAGTGCACTGGATTTGATAAAAGAGCAGTCACTTGCAAAACATCCACAGAAATTCAATATGTGCGGATATGCCGCGCCCGCACTTGATGTGGTTAGAACAGCATTCATAGGACTGAGAAGAGGCAGCACTCATCTGACCAGTGTCAGCCTTCTGGAAGGTGTTGAAATAAAAGCATTGTGCGACCTTGTTCCGGGAGTGGTTGACAATGCAATGAGAAGAATTGAACACACAGGATTCAAACCGGATACATATACCGGCAATCCGGAAGCCTGGAAAAAAATGTGTGAACGGGATGATATAGATCTTGTTTATATTGCCACTCCATGGGATATGCACACCCCGATGGCCGTTTACGCAATGGAGCATGGCAAACATGTATGCATTGAAGTTCCGGCAGCAGTTACCATGGACGAATGCTGGCAACTGGTGGAAGTATCGGAATCAACGCAGAAGCATTGTATGATGCTCGAAAACTGCTGTTATGATTTTTTTGAAATACTGACGCTTAACATGGCAAGACAGGGATTCTTTGGTGAAATTGTTCATGGTGAAGGTGCCTATATACACACTCTGCTGGATTCCAATTTCTCCAAAACAGGTTACTGGGATATGTGGCGCCTGAGGGAAAACAGCAGCCGTCAGGGGAATCTCTATCCAACTCATGGTCTGGGTCCTATATGCCAGATAATGGACATTAACAGGGGTGATAAGATGGAATATCTTACAGCTGCCATGAGCAATGATTTCCAAATGAATGAAACTGCCAGAAAACTTGCCGCCGCAGATGATTTTTACAGTGAATTTGTGGACCGGCCCTACCGTGGCAATATGACAACCTGTACAATAAAAACAAACAAGGGCAGGACAATCATGCTACAGCATGATGTCACTTCACCAAACGTATATTCCCGGATACATAAGGTCAGCGGAACTATAGCAGCAGCACTGAAATATCCCTTGCCCCCAAAAATTTCCGTCGGCCATCAGCGCTGGCTCAATGAAGAAGAATTTAAGGAAGTGGAAGAAAAATACACTCCTGAAATAATCAAAAGGATAGGAGAAATGGCCAAACAGGTAGGAGGCCACGGAGGAATGGATTTTCTGATGAACTGGAGGCTGATCGACTGTCTGCGCAACGGACTGCCCTTCGACCAGGATGTATATGATGCTGCACTGTGGAGTGCCGTGGGACCTTTAAGCGAGTGGTCCGCAGCCAACAGATCCAACTCCATTGATGTTCCCGATTTTACCAACGGCGCATGGAAGACCAACAGACCCGTGGACCTGCTTCTGGAACAAGGCGGTAATACCAGGGTGATAAGGTCTAATGCTCCCCCGAGACGCAGGCCGCAGCCGGTAGCTGAAGGAGTTGAATAATGCTTTCAGGAACCATAGAAATTCTTAGGCTACTATGAATAAAATAGAAACAAGTCAACAAGCAACCCTTTCGCAAAGGGTTGCTTCTGTTGATTTCTTCCGCGGATTTACCATGTTCCTGCTAATTGGTGAAGGAACGCGTATTTACAATAGCTTAAGAACATCTGATTCAGCTGTTTTTCAGTTTATCGGCACCCAGTTCAGTCATCACAGGTGGAATGGCCTGCACTTCTGGGATCTTATACAACCATTTTTCATGTTCATTGTCGGGGTTGCCATTCCTCTGGCAGTCAGCAACAGACTGAAAAGAGGACATTCACAAAAATCAATTACCGGCCATGCAATAAAAAGATCATTGCTGTTATTATTGTTCGGAACCTGGTTAGCATGGATAGGCCCCGGAAAAATAGTCTTCAGATTCCAGAATGTTCTTGCACAGTTATCAGTTACCTATATAATAGCGTATTTTCTAATGAAAAAAAGCTATTCTTTTCAACTGATTTTCTCAATCTTGCTCCTGATAATTGTAGATTTAGCCTATCGTTTTTTCCCTGTTGAAGGGTTTAATCACCCATGGGTTGCCTATGAAAATCTTGGAGCATGGGTTAATAATAAAATAGAAGGTGTCGATAAATCAAGTATCTGGGCAAGTCTGAATGCACTCCCGACAACAGCACATACAATATGGGGGGTCCTGTGTGGCAAATTACTAATGAGTGATAAAACACACGGAGAAAAAATAAAAATTATGGTCATAGCAGGAGTGAGCGGATTGGTAATTGGCTATTCCCTGGATTGGCTCGGTATAACACCGATTATCAAAAAAATTGCCACAATGTCTTTTGTTTTTGCCAGCGGCGGCTGGGCTGTCCTTGCACTTTGCTTCAGTTACTGGCTTATTGATGTGAAGAAGAAGTTCAGAAAAGGTTCCATGTTTTTTATTTACGTGGGCGCAAACTGTATATTTATTTACCTTTTCTGCCAGCTGGGAGGTGACAGCATACTGATAAGAACCTTTAATCCGATATTCAATACCTTCTTTTCATGGGGTGGTGAAAAACTGGTTAGCATGCTGAACGGTACAGCTACCTGGATAACCTGCTGGTATCTGTGCTACTGGATGTACAGGAACAGGATTTTTATTAAAATATAAAAGAAAAAAGTACCGGTACGGTTGCTTCAACAAGTGCCCGGTATTACAAAATAATTGCTTAAGGCTTATTGGAATTTTCCATTGCAAGCCCGGAAGAAATTTTAAATCAAAGCCGTCTTCCGGGCTTTAGAATCAACAATATAACGGTCCGTCTGGCTTTATTTAAACCAGAATCTTTGTCTGAAGATTGGTGATACTGGTCTTGATATCCCTGAAGGGATCATTGTCACGGCTCAGATCCTGTTCAACGATCATATATTTCATTCCGGCGGTTTCACCTGCGGCCAGAATTCTTTTGAAATCGATGACACCGGCACCTACCGGGGCAAAGTCCCGTACTCCGTCGGTCGTGAAAAAGGGCGGTTCATTGGTGAACATGTCCTTCATGTGAAATAATTCAAACCTGCCCGGATACCTGTTGATGATCTCTACCGGATCCTGCCCCGCCTTGGTCGTCCAGAACAGATCAATCTCCATGGTAACCAGGTCTTTGTCCAGTTCGGTCATAAAAACATCGAAATAGGGTATCTTGCCCTCTACAGTATCGAATTCAAAATTATGATTATGATATCCGAATTTGATGCCGAAATCCTTCATTATCTGACCAACCTTGTTCCAGTCAGATGCCATTTTCTGATAACTCGCTATGGTAGTACGGGCCTCTTCCACCACCCATGGCTGGATACAGTAACTGACTCCGAGCCTGGCATGATCTTCTGCCATCTTTGTTGCATTCTCAAGGGTAATGCCCTCTGCTTCAACCTGGGTATGGCTGCTTAATATTTCCATTCCGAGGTCATTGACCAGCTTTTTAAATTCGGCAGGTTCATAGCCATAAAACCTGCCATCGGCATATCCGGCAAGTTCAAGATATTTGTAACCCGTATCCGCAACTCTCTTCAGTGATCCTGCCGGATCTGCCATCATGGCATCGCGGATCGTATAAAGCTGAAGACCTATCCCCGGAAGAGGCTGCTTTTTGCATGAATAGTTCGAAAACACAACTGCACCAAGAGTTCCTGCCGCAGCCAGTTTCATGAAATCTCTTCTAGAATGTAAATTTCCCATGATTTAAAATATTTATTGATATGAATTATAGTGTCAATATCCAATCAGGTAATAAAAATAACATATTACTGTCAAATAATTTTGAAAGGGCGCTAAATTTTTAATAATTTGACCCGGCGGCAACCAGTTCCCGGATTGAAAAGGGAAATAAAAGCCGGAACAAAAAGCCGGAATATGAACCAGATTGTTATTACATCCGACGGATCACACACTATCTTCGTCCCCGGTTTGAATGAACACTACCATTCGGTGAACGGGGCTGTGCAGGAATCGGAATACATATTCCTTCAGAACGGCTATGATTTATGCAATTCAGATCCTCTCAGAATACTCGAAATAGGTTTCGGAACAGGACTGAATGCGTTACTTACAGCTGTAAGAAGTCTGTCGCTGACAAAAAATGTGCACTATACCTCACTTGAAAAATATCCCCTTGATACGGAAATAATTCAAAAACTGAATCATTATACTTTTGCCGGCACGCACGGAAAAGAGCTCTTTGAAAAAATCCATTCGTGTGAATGGGGAAAGAAAAACAGTCTCCTGCCCTGCTTCAGTCTTTTAAAAATCAAAGGAGACCTTATTACTGACGGGATTCAGGGTGAGTATGATCTGGTTTATTTTGATGCCTTTGGTCCGGACAAACAACCGGAAATGTGGACAAGAAACATTATGGAAAAAGTATCAGGAGCAACAAAGCCAGGAGGCATGTTCGTAACCTATTCATCCAAAGGTGAAATCAGAAGAATGCTGACTGAATCCGGATTTTATGTGACACTGGTTCCGGGACCTCCGGGAAAGAGACATATAATTAGGGCAATAAAAAACTGAAAAAAAAATTCCAGCCCTTTTTTACAATACTCAAAGTATTATCTTTGCCACAATTTAATTAAACCATTTAAGATGAAATCCGCATGACTGATTTCAAACGCAAACACACTGATCAGGTAAGCTCCGGACGGGTTTGCGGAACTGACGAAATAAAAAATATGCGGTTAATCCATTCCATTAAAATTATACTATGATGAAACTCAGAGGATTTCTTATCCCGGCATTATTAATTCCCATATTGATTGTATCATGTGGTAAAAGTTCTGTCAGCAGCTCAAAGATCAAAACAAAGGAAGATTCTCTTTCATATGCTTTTGGCATAGTAAATTACAATGCACTCCTTTATGACAGCCTGAGACTGAATCCTATGATAGTGGCAAAAGCCATGCTTGACGGAGAGAAGGGCAAACCGGCTATGACAGATGAATCAGCAAGAGGATTTATAATGATGTTTTTAAATCAGAGAGAAACAGAAACTATGGCAAAACGAGCAGAACAGAACAGGGAAACTTACAAGGTATACATTGCCGAAAATGAAGCTTTCCTTGCAAAAAACAAGGAAAGGACAGGAGTCATTGTCACTCCCAGCGGTCTACAGTATGAAGTTGTCAAAATGGGTACAGGACCCAAGCCCACTGCGGATAGCGAAGTCAAAGTCCATTACACGGGAACACTGATCGACGGAACCGAATTCGACTCATCACATAAAAGAGGTCAGCCCGCCCAGTTCATGGTATCGGGAGTTATTCCGGGATGGACCGAGGCACTTCAGCTGATGCCGGTGGGGTCAAAATTCAGGCTCTACCTTCCGGAAAATATCGCTTATGGAGCAAATGGAGCAGGCGACATTATCCAGCCGTTCTCAACCCTTATATTTGACGTGGAACTTCTTGACATAGTAAGGTAGATAATTTCATATAAGAAAAGAGAGGTTCAATAAGAACTTAACGAGCAGTTCAGAACGGATCAGCCCGTCCGGAACGGAACGGGATTCTGTTACGGGACCGGCTCTGATACCTTCACTTACAATCAGGAAAAAAGTAACAGGACATGGCATTTGAAATTACCGGGAAAATAATCGACATATCGCCCGTAAATCAGATAAGCGACAAGTTCCGGAAACGGGAATTTGTTATCGAAAGAAAGGAAACAGGCGGTTCGACTCTCTTTATCGACTATATAAAGTTCCAGCTTATACAGGACAAATGCGATCTTATCAATGAATCATTTATGAATGAGGAAGTCAGGATCCTGTTCAATATCAGGGGAAACAGATGGGAACGGGATGGAAGAGTGAACTACTTTACCAATCTCGATGCCTGGAAAATAGAAAGGATCTCATCACAAGGCCCGGAACCGGAACCGGAGGATCTACCACAACCGGAAGATATGCCGCCGGAAATTGATGATCTGAGTGATCTGCCGTTTTAAAAAACCCGAAAGACTGAAGCATTATTTCAGTCTTTTTTTTTGATATATTTACATGCTGTGATGTGACCTTAACACCCGTATCTTGAATCCTGAAAAACATAATTCAATATAATATCCTGCTATGATAAAACACATAATTACCTGTTTCCTGTTGCTTTTATCTGTAAAAGCAAATGCACAAACCGCTGTTACTGAAGCCATAGCTATAGATGAACGCAGCTTTCAGCTGCCGTTTAACAGACTGGTTCAGCCAGCGGGCCACCAGATCATCTTTGGTGATGAATCGAGAGAGAACCATGTAATGGATATAGCACTTTCCCCCGATGGAAAATGGCTGGCCGTGGAAGAAAGAGCCGCCATATTTTTTATAAGCACCAGAGACAACGAAGTAAAATATACGCTGCCCAACAATCTGCATGCCGATCTCAGGGGAATGCTCAACACCTATTCCGGAATAGTGTGGGATGTGGAAGGCGGTATCCATAAAGTGTACTGGAGTGCCGCGGGAAGTAACCAGAGATCATGTGTCGTTTCAGCAATATGGGATGGCGAAAAGGCCGCGTTTGACCGTATTTTTAAGTACAGACCCGATCCTTTTTCTGAAATGGCACTGCCGAACAATATTCTGATTTCCCGGGAATTCAACAGAAAATATCTCTATGTTGTCCTTAACGGGAACAATAAACTTATCAAACAGGATATTGCAACAGGAGACACTATCTGGATCAGTTACCCCGGAGTGGCTCCCTACGGGCTTGTCAAGGCCGCCAATAAAATATATGTCAGCAACTGGGCAGGAAGGCATCCGGATGAGAATGATCCGGATGTTGCAGGTGTACCCTGGGGTGCGGCAAGAGTTGACAATCAAGCCGGAGGATCAACAAGGGAAGGAAGTGTGGCTGTAATCGATCCTGAAACAGGGCTGGTCTTCAAGGATATAATTGTCGGACTTCACCCGAATGAGATCATCACCGATAAAAAAGAAAGGTTTGTTTATGTTACAAATGCAAACAGCGACAATGTTTCGGTTATCAATACTTTAACAGACAGAGTAACGGAAACTATCAGTGTAAGGCTTCAGCCGGAGATAAATCCTTATTTTGGAGATTCCCCGAACGGATTATGCCTGTCACCCGCCCAGTCCGTTCTCTATGTCGCCAATGGGATGGACAATGCACTTGCTGTAATTGAGCTCGGAAAAAAATCTGCCAGGAGAAGCAGACTGAAACAAAGTGTGGTTAAAGGATTCATACCCACAGGCGCATATCCTTCTGCAATAAGCATTTCGGAATCAGGACAGATTTATGTCGGAAATATCGAAGGGAGCGGAGTCCATCTGGGAGTGAAGAATCCGGAGGGAGAGAATCTGATTTACAATTCCCACCGCATGCTTGCATCAATATCAGTTATACCGGTTCCGGGCAAGAATGAGCTTAAGGCATATACAGATACTGTAATTGCAGTAAACGATCTTTCTAGAGCAATACTTGCAAGGGAAAAACCCAGGCCCGGAGCCGGCGCGAAGCCTGTACCCGACAGGATTGGAGAACCATCCGTAATCAGGCATGTTCTTTACATCATCAAGGAAAACAGAACATACGACCAGATCCTTGGTGACATGAAGGAAGGCAGAGGAGATCCTACCCTGTGTACCTACGGAGAAAATGTAACTCCGAATACCCATAAGCTGTGCAGGGAATTCCTGCTGCTCGACAATTTTCATGTATCTGGCAAATGTTCTGCAGAAGGACATCAGTGGACCGACGCATCAATAGTAACCGATTATATTGAAAAGAATATGAATGCCTGGTTCAGGAGCTATCCGCATGTGCAGGCTGATGCTCTTGTCTACGCACCTTCAGGCTTTATCTGGGACAACGGAATGAAACACGGAAAAAAGGTAAGAATATACGGCGAAGCCTCTTCACCTGTTTTCAATGACCCGGATGTAAGCTGGACAGATATTTACCAGAAGTATATAAACGGTGAAAAAGTTGATTTTACAAATCATACAACCCTGGAACCGGTTAAGGATATTCTGTGTCCTGATTATCCCTCATACGGTCCGCATGTGTTCACGGATATCATGAGGGCAGATGTGTTCATCAGAGAACTCAGGGAATTTGAAGCCATGGAAGGAGACCAGCTTCCGGAACTGATGATAATGGCTCTGCCCAACGATCATACCGCCGGTACCAGACCCGGATACCCCACTCCCAGGGCAATGGTTGCGGATAATGACCTTGCGCTGGGAAGAATTGTTGAAGCCGTAAGCAAAAGTAAATTCTGGGCAAACACAGCAATCCTTGTAGTGGAAGATGATTCACAGGGGGGCTGGGACCATGTATCAGCCTACCGGACAGTTGCCATGGTAATAAGTCCCTATTCAAGGCTTAGGAAAACCATCAGCACATATTATACACAACCTTCCATGATAAGGACAATTGAACAGATCCTTGGATTGCCCCCGATGAATATCCAGGATGCAATAGCCAATCCCATGGCCGACTGTTTCACAGACAAGGCAGATCTTACACCCTATACCGCTCTTCCTAGCAACATACCACTCGACGAAATGAACAAGCCTTTGTCAGAATTATCGGGAAGGGCATTGCACTATGCAAAAAAGAGCATGCTTCCCGTATTTGACAATGTGGATACGGGACATGATGACCTCCTGAACAGAATACTATGGCACGATGCAAGGGGCAGCACTCCCTATCCGGCAAAGTATGCAGGAGCAGTTGGAGAGGCAGATGAAGACGATGATTAAACGGTACCGGAAAAGCAAACCCTGTCACAATGTCGTTCTTTCCGGAAATATTGAATTATTAATAATTAAAACATGATCCTTTTTTTCAAAACAAATACGGGCAGGATAATTGCAACTGAGACAACGGAAAAACTGTCGGAAGATGATCTCTCAAAACTGGAATGGCTTTTCGGGAATGCCGAATTTACCGGGAAGAAGAGTGTTAAGGGACGGTTCAGGGGACCCAGGAAGGACCTGGTCTCTCCCTGGAGCACCAATGCCGTGGAAATCACCAGGTTAATAGGCATTGAGGGGATAAGGAGAATAGAGGAACTGGAGCCTTTAAACGACCTGCAGAAATGGGATCCTATGCTTCAGTCAGTCTATGAAGATCCGGATCAGCGTATTTTTACTGTTGGCAAAAGCCCCGATCCTGTCAGATATATCGACAATATCGCTGATTACAATAAAACTGAAGGTCTGGCCTTAAGTGATGACGAAACCGGATACCTCGGGGATCTTAGCCTTAAAATCGGAAGATTACTGACTGACAGCGAGATTTTTGCATTTTCTCAGATCAATTCAGAACATTGCCGGCACAAAATTTTTAACGGCACCTTTATTATTGATGGCGGGAAAATGGAAAAAACCCTCTTTGAGCTTATCAAACTGACAACAAAAACAAATCCCAACCGGGTTGTATCTGCCTACAGGGACAATTGTGCCTTCCTAGAAGGACCTCTTGTTGAACAGTTTGCTCCCCGGACACATGACAGGCCCGATTATTACGGCATCAGGAGCTACAAATCAGTATTGTCGTTAAAAGCTGAAACACATAATTTCCCTACAACGGTTGAGCCCTGGAACGGAGGCTCAACAGGCACGGGCGGCGAGATCCGCGACCGTATGGCCGGGGGAAGGGGTGCCTTTCCGATAGCCGGAACCGCTGTCTATATGACATCATATCCCAGGATTGATGATAAAAGCCGTCCCTGGGAAGAAAAAATAAAGGAACGTCCCTGGTTGTATCAGACACCCGCAGATATACTGATAAAGGCATCCGACGGAGCCGGCAATTTCGGTAACAAATTCGGTCAGCCTCTTATCTGCGGTTCGGTGCTAACTTTCGAGCACTCGGAAAATCACAGGCAATACGGCTTTGATAAGGTTGTCATGATGGCGGGCGGAATAGGAACAGGCAAGAAAACCGGCAGCCTCAAGGGCACTCCTGCAAAAGGTGATCTCATCATTCTTCTTGGAGGAGATAACTACAGGATAGGGATGGGCGGAGGTGCCGTATCTTCAGTGGATACCGGCAAATATGACAGTTCTATAGAGCTGAATGCCGTGCAGCGTGCCAATCCTGAAATGCAGAAAAGAGTGTACAATGCAATAAGGGCACTGGCTGAAACTGACAACAATCCGGTTATTTCCATACATGACCACGGGGCCGGAGGTCATCTTAACTGTCTGTCCGAACTGGTGGAAGACACAGGAGGGATTATTGACACGGGAAAGCTGCCCGTGGGCGATCCGACACTCTCGGAAAAAGAGATTATCGGTAATGAATCACAGGAACGAATGGCCCTTGTACTGAAAAGGAAATCGGTTGAAACACTCCGTAATATAGCTGAAAGAGAAAGAGCGCCGGTTTATATTATAGGTGAAGTAACAGGAGATAAACAGTTTACTCTTTACAATTCCCTTACAGGTGAAAAACCTGTGGATTTAAAAATTGACTGGCTACTGGGCAGCCCTCTGAAAACTATAATGAAAGACAATTCAGAGAGCCAATCCTTTGAGAAAGTCAGGTACAAGGCAGAAAATCTGAGGGAATATCTCGGCATGGTACTGAGTATTGAAGAAGTTGCCTGCAAGGACTGGCTCACAAACAAGGTTGACAGGTCGGTTACCGGCCTGGTGGCAAGGCAGCAATGTGCTGGTCCCCTGCAGCTGCCGCTCAACGACCTCGGCGCCATTTCTCTTGACTACACAGGAAAATCAGGGATGGCTGTTTCGGTAGGGCATGCGCCCGGAGCCGGACTGATAGATCCGGAAGCAGGTTCGGTCCTTTCGGTTGCCGAAGCACTGACCAATATAATCTGGGCACCGCTTATCAACGGACTGAGAAGCATTTCCCTCTCTGCCAACTGGATGTGGCCTTCCAGAAACAAAGGTGAAGACGCCAGGCTTTACAAGGCAGTAAAAGCTGCAAGTGACTTTGCGATATCGCTGGGCATTAACATTCCCACAGGCAAGGACAGCCTGTCGATGACTCAGAAATACACTGACCGGGTGGTATATTCACCGGGAACAGTAATAATCTCGGCAACGGGAGAGGTAAAAAACATAAACAGGATTGCCGGGCCTGTTGTGATGAACGATCCATATACCAGCCTGCTCTATCTGGATATGAGCAGCGATTCACTCAAAACCGGAGGGAGCAGTCTTGCACAGGTACTGAACATGCTGGGCGATGAAGCACCCACGGTAAGAGATGCAGAATATTTTGCACTTGTGTTTGACACGGTTCAGGATCTGATAATGAATGATCTGATCATTTCGGGACATGATATCTCTGCCGGCGGGATAATCATCACTCTTCTTGAAATGTGTTTTTCCAACAATGAAGGAGGACTGGTTGTCGATCTTTCTGCAATAGGTGAACCGGATACGGTAAAGCTTCTTTTCAGCCAGAATCCCGGTATTGTCATTCAGGTGCGGGATGTAAACGACGTGGCAGACATACTGCTAGAGAATGGTATTTCATACTTTGAAATTGGTCATCCGGTAAATGACAGAACCTTGTCAATATCCAACGGCAGCTTTTCTGAAATATTCGATATCAATGAACTGCGTGACATATGGTTCAGGACTTCCTATCTTCTTGACAGGCGGCAGACTCCTCCTGACCTGGCACATGAAAGATTCATTAACTATTCCGGACATGTGCTGAAATATAATATGAACGGATTCAGGGGAACTTACAGGTCACTCGGCATTTCACCCTCACGGAGGAAAAGAAGCGGTATCAGGGCAGCTATCATAAGAGAGAAAGGCACAAACGGTGACAGGGAAATGGCTTATGCACTTTTCCTTGCAGGTTTTGACGTGAGGGATGTCCACATGACAGATCTCACAGAGGGAAGGGAAACACTGGAGGATATAAACATGCTTGTTTTTGCAGGCGGATCTACAAACTCGGATGTATTCGGAGCAGCAAAGGGCTGGGCAGCTGCTTTCCGTTATAACCGTGTTGCTGCCCAAATCCTTGAAGACTACTATAAAAGAGAAGATACACTGTCTCTCGGTGTGTGCAACGGCTGCCAGCTGATGGTGGAACTTGGACTGATATATCCGGAGCACGGTAACAGGCCCCGCCTGCTGCATAATAAATCCGGAAAATTTGAATCTGCCTTTCTTGCAGTCCGTATCACCCCGAATAATTCCGTTATGCTTGGCGATATGGCAGGAATGGAACTCGGGATATGGCTGGCCCACAGTGAAGGGCGTTTTGACTTACCTCTTGACGAGGAGAAATATGTAATTCCGGTTAAGTATTATTATGAATCCTACCCCGGTAATCCCGGAGGATCGGATTATAACGCTGCATCCCTTTGTTCGGCTGACGGCAGGCATCTTGGCTTGATGCTTCATCCCGAACGTTCCATATTTCCCTGGCAGTGCGCTTATTACCCCCCGGATAAACAAGACGACAAGGTCACTCCCTGGATAAAGATGTTTGTAAATGCCAGAAAGTGGATTGAATCGCAATAGCCCCGGGAAAGCTAAAAAAAGGGCTGCAAACCGCAGCCCTCATCAGTAAGAATGCCTTTTATCTTTTGACAGGTGTGAATGAGACCGAAAGGAGCTTTGACAAGTCCTCGCCGGAAACATCTCCATTAAATTTTTCCTTAGGCAGGATCTGTTCGCTTATCACCTGTATCTGAAATTCTCCTGTGTCCTTTATATACATTGAACCGATAAATGAATCCGCCCTGTAATACGGATATGCAACATCTTCCGCATTCCTGACTATCCTGTCACATTCCGGCAGTCCTTCAATACGCGTATCCTGAACACTTATCATAACCTTGTTTTTGTAGTTAAGGTCGGTGGTGTCCAGGGTTGCACTTGACAGCCAGACATTGTACCGTCCGGATCTGGAAACCACCACATCCCATTCGGCAGTATTCTCTGATGGATTTGCCACGTCACTGTAACAATCCGCCTTGTCAAGATGCAATGATATGGTTCCATCCGGCTGCTGCCATATTTTATTTATGCTGAGACCATTGGTGGAATCTGGTCTTTTGCCTGAACCGGTACATGAAGCGATAATGGCAAAAACAAATACAATCGCCGGTAAATAAAAAAATCCTCTTCTCATGTTAAATGTTGAAAAAATCAGTTTGCAAGTAAAACGTAACAAAAATCATTCCATTGTGCAGGAAATAATTTTAATTGAAAACATTTTCCGGATCAGAAATGTTCAATTGAGGTGATGGAAAATGAAGATCAGGCTATTACCTTTTCATAAGATATTTGCAGTTTCCCTCTGTTTCAAGGTTTTTCTTTCCTCATTGTCAGCCAGGGGAACGGGCAGGGAAAGAGCTTCAGCAACAATCTCGGCAATATCCGCGACAGGTGTATCAGATACTCCTGCAAAAGTTTTCTTGCAGAGCGGGCAGGCAGTTGCAAGAATATCCGGATCAGTCTTTGTCAATTCATATGCCGCATCACTGGCTATTTTATTTTTCTGTTCCTGACTTATCCTCGTATTTCCAAGGCTGCCACCACAGCACAGGGAGTTTTCATCATCAAAACCGGTTTTCTGGAAACGTGCAACATGCATGAGAACAAGCCTGGGATCATCATAAATACCCGATCTTCTCCCCAGTTCGCATGGTGTATGATAGGTTACCGTTTTTCTCAGGAAATTAAGCCTGATCGTTCCTTTCAGTATCAGTCTCCGGATAAACTGGGTGTGATGTAATACCTCCACGTTAAGGTAGTAGCTTTCCCTGAAAACCTTGTAGCATATCGGGCAGGAAGTGACAAGGGTTGTTGCTCCCGACTTCAGGATAGCCTGTGAATTATAGTTAATAAGCTCCCTGGCTTCCTTATCCTGGCCGGCAAGCATCAGAGGGCGTCCGCAGCAAACCCCTCCGTCCCTGTCGATGAAATCATATTTCAGACCGGAAGCATCCAGAATCTTAACCATTGCATTTTTAATGGCCGGCGTTAGATGTGTCATGCAGCCGGCATAATAAACAATATCGGCTTTCGGCGCTTCTGCCTCCGGCAGCCAGCTGTACGACGGCTCATTACTTTGTTTTGAGGAGGCAGGATGATGGCGGTCAGGGAAGTATTTTTTCCAGATCCCGTTTTTTTCCTTCGTTTCAGTTTCCTGTGACCGCCGGGCAATCATTCTTACGGGTGTCAGTTCAATTCCCACCGGACATTTTACATCACAACGGCCGCACATCAGGCAGTTGTAGGCTATATCACGAACGTCCTCATCATTTCTTAGCCCCTTGAGCAGATAGGCCGCCTGGATATTGGTAATTCCTGTGGAGAAGTTAAGCTGGCAGGCATCAATGCATATTCCGCATGAGGAACATGAATAGATCTGCATTTCCATAAATGCATCCGGCTGATCGCCGGTTCTGATCCCGGAGTTCCTGGCAAAAATCAGGAATAATTCCGTAGGTATATGCATATACCTTGTAAGCGGAAGCAGGATGAAAAAAGTACCGAGAGACAGCGAATAGAGCCACCAGAACGGATATGCCATTTCAATTGCCGGAAGAAATGAAGCCAGTGATGATCCGAGGGAACCGGTAAGAAAGCTTCCGCTACCATAGGCCCCGCTTGTAAAGCTTTCTGCCAGAAGGCGGCTGGGAAAAATCATCCATAATGAGGCCAGGGCTATCTTGTCAAGAACCTTCAGTTTTGTTGTTTTTCTCATTCCGACAACCCGGGAATAAAATCTTTTTATTATGGCAAGCAGCAGTCCTGAAAGAATAAAAGCCAGAATAAGATCCATCAGGAAGGAATAGGCAGCTTCAATCCCCTTCATTCCGTGAACCGGATTGAAGAATTTGAAAAATATGGCCTTATAGGGAGGATTCAGATGTGAATCCCCGAAAATATCAGCTTCTATTGTTCCGAATAAAATGAGCAGGAACCACCCGAATGCCAGGCTCATATGCATATAACCCAGCCAGAAGTTTGTCCTGAAGATTTTCCTGTGTAAAAGACTTTCAAGGAATATCTCCTTCAGGCTTTGTCCGAATGCCCTTCCGAAAAATCCCCGCTGCAGCCTCAGCTTGTCCGGGCGTGAAAGAGCCCTGAACCAGATGATGCTCCGGACAACGGCATAGATCAGTATGAAAAAGAGACCAATGTTAAACGGTATGACAAAAGGATCAAATTTCATTTTCCACCGATTTTCTGAATGCTTCCCTGGCAAGCAGGATCACATTCCTGGTATTCACTCCCCTCGGACATACAAGTATGCATTTACCGCAAAGCATACACCTGTCAATCTGCTCCCTGACAATCTCATTTTCACCGCGTTTAAGCAATATCTGGAGTTCCCTGAGACTGAACCTGATAAAATTTCCCGTGGTACAGGTTGCAGAGCAGCACCCGCATTCAATGCATATTCTGAAACTGGGTTCCCTTTCAGCAATATATTCCGCAATGCTCTTGTCATTGGCGTCATAATTGATATGTCGTTCCTTCAGTACTGTAAATCCAAAATCTCCCATATCAGACTTAAATATTTCTGAAATAATCCATTACATCAGCTACAGCCGCCCGGGCATGAGATATTGTTTCGGTAATATTCATCGGTGCAGTACAGGCTCCCGCATAGAAAATCCCGGCTACAGTACTCTTATTGGTTCCGAAATGATGATCAGCAGGTGCAAAAAACCTGTTTTCACCGGTTTTGAGACCTGAAGATTCTGCAAGTCCCATTCCGCCTTCCGACATTTCCATCCCTGCCATAAGAACCAGCATGTCCAGTTCCATCCTCAGAGGCCGTCCGGCAAGGGTATCCTCAACCTTTACAATAAGACGGGTATCTATGTTCTCCGATACTTCCGATACTTTTCCCCTTATATATATTATTCCGTATTTCTCCTGTGATTCCTTGTAAAGTTCCTCGTACAAGGCCCCTCCCATTCTCATATCCATGTAAAAGCAATAGACACTTGCATTCCCTATATGCTTTTTTACTTCCATTGCCTGCTTTACAGCCGTCACACAGCATAGTTTGGAGCAATACAGGTTGTTTACCTTTGCATCGCGTGATCCCACACAATGCACAAAACCTATTCTGCGCGGCGTTTCACCGTCATGCCTTTTTATTGAATCCTTACGGAACATCATTTCCAGATCAGCCGAGCTTATCACATTGTCATAAATCCCATACCCGTATTCTTCCTTTCTCCGGCTTTCAAAAAGATCAAAGCCCGTTGCCACGATGACCGCATCCGATCTGATTCTCTCTCCCCGGGATGTATTTATGATGATTGACTTTCCGTTTTTTTCCAGTGAACCTGCAGTTACTCCTGTACGGACAGTAATATTATCGTGATTTACCTGTCTGGCAAGGTATTCAATAACTTCATCACTGTTCCGGGAATCGGGAAAAAGATGATACCAGTTCTTTACATGCCCGCCCGTTACGGACTCCCTTTCAAGAAGCGTGACAATACAACCGGCTTTTGCAAGTTGCCCCGCAGCCTCCATTCCGGCAGCCCCGCCTCCGATAACAACAACTTCCCTTTTATCAGCCTTAAGCATTGATCAGATTCTGAGGAACCGGCATCTGTCTGCCGTCTTTCGTTTTGAACTTGTCCGCGGGATCATATTCAATTCCAAGTTTTTTCAGCAAAGGCTCCGCCTGGACCATGTGATACTGCAGACCGAGATCCCAGGGATTGTAGCCCATAACCAGGCCGGCCAGTTCTTCATAGGTCAGAACCGGTATTGATTCCCCGTTGTTCCCATAAACAGTGCCTTCCATTTCCCTGATGGTATATTGCCATTTATCCATGAACATCGTGCATCCCGGACAATTGGTGAGAACCAGGTCGGGCTTATAGGGCTTCATGGAACTGAATTTCTTGGCGGTGTTTGAAAGGGAATAACCCCTGTTGGCCTGAACCAGGTACTGCCTGAAACCAAATCCGCAGCAATGTCTCCTTTCCGGATAATCAACAACATTTCCGCCCCAGGCTTCAATCATTCCTCCCAGCACATTGGGAAATTCAGCCCCGCCTACACCATACTTCGGAAACATTTTTGAATAGTGACAGCCGATGTGTTCAACAACATTGAGAGGTTCACCAGTTTCATGGTTAACAAGCCTGTATTTTGCCCTGTCGGCAATCTCATTGCGGAATTTATAAATTATATCACTTGTATGGGTCATACTTTCCGGAAGATCAAATTCTCTTCCCGTTGCTTTATAAAGATATTCACGGGTCTTTTCCAGTTCTTCGGGGAAATGCTTCCAGGTTTCAAATATCTCGGTGTAAATACCGAATGATGTAACACAGGAAATTACTATATGCTTGTATCCTGCTTCCTTCATAAGTGCATAATGCCTTGCAATGACCGTCATTATTGTTGAAAGGGGAACAACATCGGAATGATATCCGATACCGGTACATGTGGTGTGGGAAGGATTCTCATATATATCCTTTCCGAGGACATCCCCCAGGAAATGCAGGAAAAACTGCTCTGACCCCGGAAAAAAGCTTTGTCTTATACATGATCTTACATAAAAATAATGATCATCAGCTATCTCTTTCTGATATTCGGACCAGATTCTTTTTTTACCTTCTAATTTCATTTTACCGGGTTTATATGGTTAAGCATGATGGTCTTTTTTATTTGCGGTAAACACCTCAATAAAATATTCATTATCAATACCTTCGTCATCAAACTGAAGCCCCATGTCAGCAGCTTTCTTCCTGGAATGCTTTTCAATGTCATCAAAGAGCTCAGTTCCTCCGGATACTTCAAAAATTTTTATCAGTTCCTCCTTTGCATCTTCGGGAATTTTCCTCAGCGGCCCGGCTCCCAGCTCATCATAATGGCCCCCTCCCAGACGTTTGTAAACATCAGGAGCATTTTGAATCAGGTATTCCCAGATTGGTCCCTGTTCGGGGTGCATTTCCGGGCTGACGGCATAGCTTGCCACGCAGTATCCATACTTGAAGATATTTTCTCCAACGGTCCTTTTTATGGCAAACTGCTGACGGCCTTTTTCAGATTCGGTAAAAAACCCGAGCTTCATGGACAATGTCCTCAGTGCCATTACAACAAAAGCCGGGACATTGCCTCTGGGGCACCTGGTCTTGCAGGACATGCACTGTCCGCAATACCAGATGGTTTCAGACTTCATGAGTTTTTCAATCTCTTCATTGTTTTTCGTCTGGACCAGACTGACGATCTTTCTGGGATCATAGTCATAGAATTCAGCAGCCGGACAGATGGCCGTACAAACTCCGCAATTGATACAGGCGTTGAGTCCCTCTCTGAACCTCACATCCTCCATGAGCATTTCACAGTAGTTTTCCATCACAGTTTCCTTTGTTGAAATACTTAAAACAAAAGTATTGCTATGCCTGTAAAAAGGTAAGAAGATTAAAGCCTATTTTAAGTGGTATTTATACGTATAAGAAGGAGGAAAGAAATATAAGGATCATTCTCCGGAAACGATTTTCCCCTCACTGAGGACTATCTGTTTCCCGGCATATTTTGAAGCAACGGGGTTGTGTGAGACAAGCAGGACAGTACCTCCTTCCCTGTGGAAATCATCTATCAGTGACATCAGTATTTCACTGTTCGCCGGATCAAGATTGCCCGTGGGTTCATCCGCCAGCAAAAGACCGGGCCGGGTAATGATTGCCCTTACGAAAGCGGTTCTTTGTTTTTCTCCGACACTGAGCTCTGAAGGCTTCTTATTCCTTAATGGTGTAAGAAAGCATTTTTCCATGTAGCTGTCAACAGCCTCCAGCTGAGACCTTTCATAGCATGCCATTTTTATATTTTCCAGCACCGACAGAAAGGGCATCAGATGAAACTGCTGAAACACAAAGCCCACATGTTTCCTCCTGTATTCATTTTTTGCCTTGTTGTTCATGCCGGAAATATCTTCTCCCTCATATTTCACTTCTCCGGCATCCGGTCGTATCATACCCCCCGCAACATACAACAGGGTTGATTTTCCCGCACCACTCGGTCCGCTGACCAGGAGATAATCCCCCCTGTCAACTTTGAGGCTGATATTATCAAGAGCAGTAAAAAGTGAAGAGCTTTTATGATATGTTTTTGTAATATTTTTAAGTTCAAGCATAAATATGAAATTTATATTGTTTTACAACTGCTTCCGGGCCGGATACGGGGAAAAGGAAAGAGAAACATTCATTCCCCGCTCAGGGTTTTTGCGGCATCAATCTGGGTAGCCCTCAGTGCGGGTATCCAGCTTGCCAGCATCCAGAGGACGGGGAAAATGATCAGGGTGACGATGAACAGGCTCCAGACCGGTTTAATGGCACTGTATGTAAAAAGAAAAATCTCTTTCCCGAAATATCCGGCTATCCATGTGCCTGTGAAAAATCCGGCCACCCCTCCTGTCAGTCCAAGTATAAATGCCTTTGCAAGAAACAGAAACAATATAGTTGCATTTCCTCTTCCCATAGCCTTAAGCAATCCTATTTCACGGTTCCTTACGGTTACGTTCTGGTAAAAAAGAAGAGCGGTTATTAACAGGCATGTCAGAATGATGAAGGGAATTATGAATGATCCGTATTTATTCATCATCAGTCGCTGATTCTCCCTTGCATCGGCAATATTGCTTATTTCTGCAACTTCCAGATCTGAAAATATCTCCTGTACCTGTTTCCGGGCATTTTTTATCCTGCCGTCGTGACAAATGCATCCAAGGGCTTCGATCTTGTTTATTTTGCCTTCCATACCCAGAATATTCTGAAGATCATGAAGGTTAAAAGCCACACCCTGATCCAGCATCCCCCTGCCTTCTTCAAACCTTTTAGCCACCTCGAAACTGTACTGACTGCCATCCCTGCCCGTAATGGTAAAGGGTGTATTGTCCGGTATATTCCGCGAAAGAAGAGAACCGACATGAACTGTTCCTTCCACAACATCGGTTCCCATGATTTCCTGTTTCGGAAGGAACCGCTGCATTGCCTCATCCTTGTATCCGACAAGCAGGATCTGATGGCTTGAACCGTTCGGATCCTTCCAGTCATTATACTTCACCTGGAGAATTCCGGTAAGGTGGCGGACCGCATCGAAAGTTCTTGAACCGGCCAGAACCTCCACATAATCCTCGGGAAAGACCGGAGTATCGTTTACTGAAAAAAAATCAATCAGGTTGGTTCCCTTCGGAAATATGTAAAGGTTCAGACCCTGTTCCCTCATTATTTTACGGGTTTCATTCTCGCTTGCCTTGCTGAGGGTATAAATTGCCACAGAAACAGTACTGGCAATTATGACTGTCAGCAGGATAACCAGGGTACTTCCCCTGCGGTACAGGAGCTCTTTGATAATCAGTCTCAGTGAATTCATCATATATCTTGTTCAGTTTTCAGCTTAAAATATTTAATTCATTTGCCCGGACCTTTCAATACCTGTTTGGCCTTTTCTTCAATACATATACTGTTAAAACAGCAATGACAAGTATTATTATCCCTCCTGTCAGCAGGAAAGACAGGGTAAGGGAGTTGTCTTCCTTCATTTCGAGTTTCTCCGGCTGATACCGGTTCAGACCATCTCTCTGATCGGTCAGCCATTTGGGCAGAGGTCTGTCATCAATAGACCTGTATTGAAGGGTATCCTGCTTCATCAGTGATGCAGTAAGGCAGGGTTCTCGTCCAGTATCCTGTTAACCAGTGCCGGAAGAGGATTTTCCCAGTTGTTTGTGAACAGAATATCCGTGCCCGGAAGATTGTCCTTAATAAGGCAACTGCAGTCAGCAGTCAGGAAATCAATCATCAGGTTTATGTTTTCTGTTGAAATCCCCCTTGCCAGAAGTGGTTCGAGAGCCTTGAACCTGGCAAAGATTCCGAACAGCATCGGTTCGTTTATCTCTTTCAGGTCGTTTTCCACATTCAGAAGCATTGAAACAAAATGTTTCTCTTCCGTACTGCTTCTGTCGAGTTCCCTTACGGACACCACCTCTCTGAACGGGGATGCTGCAACTGTTCTTTTTATTATCTCAGAGGCAGGAGCATCCTTTTCCGGGTTTCCGGTTTTAAGATAAAGCATTACGCAAAGCATTCCCGACATCAGTTCAGAAGCAATCTTTTCCCTCAATGGCGAAACGGAAAGATTTTTAAGCTCCGCGTGGTTATTGTATGTTGAAAACAGCCTGTTCCCGTAAATCAGAGCATAATAGGGTTTTTCTATGTCATTTCTCAGTATGCTACGGAATTGAATATTAGCTGAATTTATCTCCCTGCCTATCTGTTCATTTTGTTTTTTAACCGGCTCAGTAACAGGGTCTTTATGATAATAAACAAGCAAGTAATTATTGGCTTCGCTGTTAAGCAGCACCCATTCGGATACTTTTGTGGTACATGCCATGCTTAGTATGCCGGACAGAACCAATATTCTGAGATAAACAGGTTTCATCTTATTCAGTATTTACAGGCTGTTTTTTCCTCAATCATTTCCACACCCGAAATGATTGTATTTCCTTCAAGAGGTATCAGGTCCAGCCGCAGGGTTCTTCCGGCCCTGATCCCTGTAAATGATTTTATTACTTCCTTGTCTGTTTTCCCTGCTTCTGAAACAATATCAAAATTCCGCAGTACTTCCTCACCCTGCAGGCTGATATTCAGCACGCGCTCTCCCGGTTTTTTATTCTCAAGTTCTGAAAAATACAGTTTAACCGTGTACCAGGTTTCAGTCACATCCTCATCATCTGCAATGGTAAGCTCAAAGGACCTGACTCCGCACAGAGCACTCGCACTTACCCAGGGCGTACCGCGTGATACAACGGATATAGGCTCCTTTCGTATCCGGTAATAATTCAGCGTATCCATCCTAACGGGTATTCCCGGATCGGAACCTGAAACGAAGGGATATTCCATCCACAGTGTATTGTTTTCGGAAGTTCTGTCCCCGGGTGCATTGAGATTCAGTCCGAACTGCCTGATTTTTTTACCATCCCATTTATAGTTGCTGTTTGTCCAGTATGTCATCCAGGGCATATATACCAGTGCCAGGGATGTCTGATTCTGGTAGGGACACTGGCAGGTCCGGGTATAATCGGGTGAATTAAGAACTCCGTCAGCGGCAATCAGGTTGGTGGAGCAGCCTGCCTTCCACCCTCCAAGGCTGCCGGTTCCTTCGAATACGTCGAGATTCACGAAACCGGCGGAAGCTGACCGGAAGGTCAGAAGATGTTCACTTGCCGCCACAATACCGCATCCGTACTCACGCTTGAAATTCCATTTAAGATCCTCCTGTGTAAGCGGGTCCTTCTCAAAAAGGATTTCACCGGTCAAAAGGTGAAAACCTTCGCCGTTGGTATAGATTTTATCATTATGTATTATCGGCGGATTGGCATATTTCAGTGCTTTATCCCATATCTTCTCCCCTGTAAGGACATTGTATGTTATCATCCTGTTTCCCTCCTCACCATGAAGCATATCCCTTGAAGGCCGTGTTGCCTGAAGTAGGAGCCTGTGTTCAGAGGAATACCCCAGCCATGTTCCGAAGACATCTTCAGTGACCTCATTCAGTATCCGGCCGCTTCTGATATCAACATAAAGCAGCCTGGATCCCTCCGGGGGCGACTCTCCCCTCCTTTTCAGCTTCGTCTCAACATATTGGGGAAGTTTGTCAAGACAAAAAAGAATATCATCACCGGCTATTACTGAATTATGAATAAATCCGTGATTGCTTTCCATGCTCCAGATCCTTTCTCCCGTAAACCGGTTCACGACTATAAGCTCATTGCTGGCAGTAAGATTATAATCAGTGAACTTCGGATTTTTAATCTTCATTGAATCATTTTCCAGACCCGTGTATTCGGAAAAGTTTTTGCCCAGAATCAGAAGGTCTTCATATACACCTATATAGCCCAGTTCCTTTGTCTCTTCATCGCCCGTGGTGAATGATTTTATCAGATCTCCTGTTTTAATATCCACAAAATGGCAGGTATCTCCTTCAATAACATAAACATATTCCCTGGTGGCAATGAAATTCGTTCCCCGTGCGTTTGATCCGGGCAGATGCACCTGGTTGTATTTTGGATCAAGCGGATTCTCCTCATCATACGATTCATCATAATATACCAGCCAGAAATCATCCTTCAGGCTCCTGAAATCCCTTTTCCAGAGAACCCTGCCGGTATAAACGTCACGGGCACTTATACCGTTAAGGCTTTCTATAATAAGACGTCCGTCAACCACCTGCTCCCCGGGTCCGTGCCCGTGCCTGGGCAAAACATCCATGTTTGAATTCCCTCCGAACCATAATATTCCCAGAGGGGCTCTGACCCGCTTGTCATCCGACTTGACAGTATTGGCAATATCGCCGTAATTATGAGTCCAGGCCGAGGAACCTTCAAGGGATCCTTCCCTGGTTATCATGGAATAAAGTCTGTCAGATTTCATTACAGCCCCGTACAGATTAAGGCTCAGGAATGTTCTTTCAAGTTCTTCCCTTTCCGTCCTGCCGGTCCTGATAAGAATTTTCCCCCCGTAGGGACGTGTTGATTCGTAAATCATTTCCAGGAACTCATTGTCAAAACCGAAGTTCTCATTGATAACCGTAAGTGAGGAAAAATATTTGGGAAGAACAGGATTTGGCTTTTCAAATTCCAGGAACATAAGACGGTCTGCATGTATTCCGAGTTTGTTAAAATGTTCCCTCAGGGCCTCCACCTTCTGCCGGTCCTTTTCATAAACCACTGTTCTGAGGCTTGTTTCTTTCATCAGGCCTGATAAAAGTCCCATGTCGGAACCAAAAACCAGTGCATATCCTTCACTGATTCCGGCAGAACTGATGAGACGCTGAATTTTACCTGATACCTTCCGGGGTCCGGCCACTGCTTTTTCATGTACAAGGACCCTGTCAGCAGCTTTATCACCAAAAGCCATTATAGTGCCATCATTTGCAACAGCGATAAGTTTGCCGTTCGAGGCCACCAGCCGGTCAATGACTTTTTCCGGGGAATATTTCCAGACCAGTTCCGGTTTTCCGCTGCCGGAAATTCTTACGGCATATATTCCTGAACTGTCTGCTGCATAAAGACAGTTACCCGCCTTTATCAGGTCTGTTCCCGCGGGAACGTCAATAGTCCAGAGAGTATCCAGCTTTTTTGACTCATCAAGAAATACACATGTAATGTCTTTCCCTGAAAAATAGATTTTATCTCCCTCAATAACCGGGTATTCTCCGGCCACCGGAATCAGTTTTTTCCCATTTTCGGAATCATACATGCCGGTAAGCCTTTCCCGGTGATGATTGAAAAACACCCTGTCATTTGCGCAGGTAAAAGCACCACCCGTCTTGCCGCTTGGAGCGAGCTGATAAAACAGTTTTTCACCCGTGGCTTTATCGAAGCCGGCCGGAACTGATCTGCCGCCCGCAACAAGAAGCCTGTCACCGCTGATGGTAAAGCATCCCTGCGGTGCAATATCAGCAAATGCCGGTGAATTATGGGGCTGGAGAATATAGTTGCTTCCTGTTCCTTCATTTTTCCAGATTATTTCACCATCAGCGGCATTTATTGCATAAATAAATGTACCCATCAGCGGAAAAATGCTTGAAGCTGTATAAATCACATCATCCTGTATTACAATGCCGCCTCTGGCAGGCCACATTGAGATGAAGCGCTTATTGCCCAAAAGCTTGTTTGACGCCGGTGCAAGCATTTTTTTCCACAGGAGCTGACCTGATTCTGCGCTCAGACAATAAAGGTATCCGTCATCTGAAGTAAAAAAAATCTTCCCTTTGCTGTAGGCCAGGGGCAGACGGACCGGGCCGTCAGTAAAAAAGTGCCATAACTCCATCCCTGAACTGATATCCAGGGCCGATACCTTGTCCTGGTCATTGAAACCGATGAACAGTTTATTCTCTGCCACAATCGGCTCAAAGATCCTGTCATACTGCATCAGATTCTGATTCAGCGGATCATCCCATACGGGTTCCCTGGGAGAATAGTTTACCTGCCACTGAAGGAACAGCTTATCGGCCAGCTGTTCAGGAGTGGAAGCAGAACGGCCGTGGTCAAATCTCCACATCGGCCAGTCATAATGCCCTGAACCTGACAACGAGGTAACAAACAGGGAAAAAAAGATTGCAATCAGTTTCATGCTGAATTTCCGGTATTAAAACATCATTTGTTTCAACTCAAACAATAAATTTCAGATAAGGTAAAAATAATCATCCTTTTTACAATAAGGAACTGATAGTGCTGAAAATGATTATCAGAGACAAATGATTTAACTAATTTTAACCAAGTTAAAAGATTCATTTTTTTAATTTGCGCCACTGATCAGAATATCAATTTAAATTACAATTATGCTCACTTCAAAACAGTTTTCAAGGCTCTTATGTTTTTTTGTCTTCTTTCTTTCAACAGTTCATATCACTGCCCAGGATCCGCAAGGCACTATTTTACTGCCCGGTACCTATGAGATTGATACCATTACCATACGGGCCAGGATAAGGCTTGTTGACCCCGTGGCAAAACCCTATACTGAAACTGTATCCCTTTTCCCGACAATCAGTACCGTGCGCCGGTCTGACATACGCAACCAGGGTGCAAGAACCCTGATTGACGCTGTCAGTTTTATTCCGGGTGGTTTCACCGAAACCAGGGGAAGGCAGGTAAAACAGTTTTTTTCCGTAAGAGGTCAGAAATATCCCTATCCTGATTATGCGATTAACGGAGTATGGCAGAAGGAATTTGAAGAACTGCCATATTTCCTGTCCTCATCCGACATAGAGGAAATTGAAGTGATCAGATCGAGTGCTGCACTACTGACGGGTTTGTCAGGACTGGCAGGATTTATCAATATCAAAACCCGTGAATACGAAAGATTTGAAACAACCCTCGATTTGGAATACGGCACTTTCAATTCACTTCATTCCCATATTTCCACGGGAAACAGGATTGGTAATTTCAGTTATGCAGCAGGTCTGGGATTCGACAGGACCAGCGGCCCGGAAGGCAGGCACGCAAAGGAATCCATGACTGACCTGTACACAAGAATGAACTGGAAAATAACGGACAAACTGGGACTGAATGCAAGTCTTTTTTATCTCAATGGCGAAAGGCAGATGGCCATTGCACTGCCTCCGGCGGAAGACAGAGTCCGGAACATGATTCAGGGCTTTGACCCCTACAAGGCTTTCCTGTCCAATGTTAAACTGACATACAGGCCGGTTTCGGCATTGTCTTCCGAACTTCAGCTGTTTTACACCAGGCGTGATCCGACCTTTTATGACAAGGTTGAAGAAACCACTGCCAGTGAAAAGGATTACGAATTCGGGCTGAATTTCATCCAGTCTGTAAGAATACTCCCCGACAACGTATTAAGATTCGGAGGATTGTATAATCACTGGATTGCTCCCTACGGGAAAAGGTTTTACATGGGCAAAAGGTGCGATACGGAAACCTTTTCCGGCGTGTTAACGGATGAACAGCGGCTGGGGCCGGTTACCCTGGATGCCGGGATAAGGATCACCCGCACCTACCTTAACGACTACGGGGCATTCAACATTGAAGGCGGAGGAGGGCCTTTCAGGCAGGTTGAACCTGTGAAGGATGAATGGGAACCGGCAATAGTCCAGGGAAGTTTCGGAATTACCTACAATACCACTGAAAAATTCTCGCTTTTTCTCAATTCCGCTGCCGGGAATATCAGGCCCAGGGCAGGTACACTTCTGGACAACAATGGAGGAGAACCTGTTAATGAGCCCCTGAATGAAACCCGATACAAGATTGATATAGGATTGCTGCACAATATAGGAGAAGACGGGAAAATGACCCTGACAGCCTTCGGTGTATACCAGAGTAACGGTATTGTCCTGAGCGGAACCACATACCTGGATCCGCAAACAAATATCCGGAGGGAACTCTATCACAACCGCAATCAGTATCAGAAAGGAATTGAATTTGAAATAACCGCACCCCTGCTGTTCGAAATCATCAAACCGTTCTTCAATTTCACGATAATGCAGTCAAAGATGGAAGAGAACAACAAAATGGTTATTAACAAGGAACATCCGGTATGGATTTCAAATGCAGGAATTTATTCAGCCTGGAATAATTTTGATCTCAACATCATGGGTAAATATGTTTCGCCTTTTGAAAATGACCGTTTTGTCAGGCCTGCGGATGGCCCGCAGCCTCTGGGGGATTTTCTCGTTCTTGACTGCAACGGGGGCTATACCACAAAATGGAATACACCGGTAAGGTTCTATGCAAGAATAAAAAATCTGACTGACAGAAAATATTCCACCGTCAACGGATATCCCGATTTTGGCAGAATGCTGTTCGGCGGAATCCAGATAAAATTCATGTCAAAAAGCTGAAGAAAAAATACCGGTATCAGGTAACCGGGTAATATCCCGGCTGTCCTTAGGGGAATTTCCGTGAATTATGTTATTTTTATGACAGTATAACTGATTTAATGAAAAGGAAAATCTTACTGGATAATCTGATCGGAAAATATCCTGAATTATCGGAATTAAGGGATGCAATAGACAAGGCCTCCGGAATCATTGTCAAATGTTACACTGCCGGCGGCAAGCTGCTGATTTGCGGAAACGGGGGAAGCAGTTCCGATGCCTGCCATATCGCGGGTGAACTGATGAAAAGTTTTGAAAAACGGAGACCCCTGGATGTGAGTTTCAAGAAAAGACTTGCAGATATATCCCCGGACCGGGGCAGATACCTGGCTGAGAAACTTGAACACGGACTGCCGGCAATTTCATTAGCGGCTCATACATCACTCATTACCGCAATCAGCAACGATATCGGTCCCCGACTGATCTTTGCCCAGCAAATCATTGGCTATGGTGAGGGAAAAGACGTACTCCTTGCCCTGAGTACTTCAGGAAATTCGGAAAATATAATAGATGCCTGCATAACTGCCAGAGCCATGAACATCACGGTTGTTGGGATAACAGGGAAATCAGGCGGCAAAATGAAGGAATATTGTGACATCCTTATCAATGTTCCGCGGGAACAGACTGCTTCCGTACAGGAACTGCAGCTCCCTGTTTATCATGCTATATGCAGGATTGTTGAGGAATATTTCTATGGGGAAGAAACAAACAACTTGAAAGACAAGGACTGACCGGGACGTGGTGCCGGAGACCCGGGGAAGCGAGGAGCCGGAAAAGTCTGGAAAACAGGAAATCAGGTAAAACAAACAGATATGGATAAGGAACTACTGGAAGAAGTAATCAACAGGATAAAGGATGCAAGTATTGCAATTGTAGGCGATTTCTGCCTTGATGCCTACTGGTTCACTGATGATTCGAAAAGCGAAATCTCGATAGAAACCGGAGAACCGACAATACCTGTAAAAGAGCAGAAATATTCGCTGGGCGGGGCGGGAAATGTAGCCAGCAATCTTGCAGCGATGCAGGTAAAGGATGTAAGAGCTTTCGGTGTTATCGGCAATGATCCGTTCGGAGTGGAAATGGTCAGACTGATGAAACAGGCAGGCATTTCTACAGATAATCTTTTAATCCAGAATCAGAACTGGTCAACACATGTTTATATAAAACCCTATTCCGGCGACATTGAAAAAAGCCGGATTGATTTCGGCAATTTTAACGTTCTGTCGGTTGAAACAGCCGACCTGCTGCTAAGCAGTCTAAAGGATCAGGTAGCTGAAACAGATCTCATTATAATCAATGAACAGGTTCTTTCCGGGATCCATACTGCATATTTCAGGAAAAAGCTGGCAGAACTGATTAATTTGTTTCCCCAGACTATATTCATAGCCGACAGCAGGAACCATATCGGCGATTACAGGGGAGCCTGGAGAAAAATGAATGAGGTGGAGGCTTCCCGTCAGTGCAGTATAGACAGGAATCCGGATGAAATTGTACCTCTGGCTGAAGCAAGGAATTCAGCTGCCACGCTTTTTGAAAGATACGGAAAACCGCTTCTGGTAACACGGGGAAGCAGAGGGTCCCTGATTGCCGATGAGAATGGTATAAAAGAGATTCCCGGGCTGATGATACTGTCCCGGGTGGACACCGTTGGTGCGGGAGACAGTTATCTTGCAGGTGCGGCGTCCGCACTGGCAGCCGGATATTCAGCAGAAATTGCCGCCGAACTGGGAACTCTGGTTGCAGGCGTGACTGTAAGAAAGCTTTTCCAGACGGGCACTGCATCTCCTGAGGAAATACTTCAGGCAGGGACTGATCCTGACTTCACCTGGCGTCCTGATCTGGCCGGAGATATACGTCAGGCAAAATACCACGGGAACACAGAAGTTGAAATTATTAACAAATGGCCCGGAAAACCTGTGATCAGGCATGCAGTATTCGATAACGACGGCACAGTATCCACACTTCGTGAAGGCTGGGAAAAATTAATGGCACCCGTTATGATCAGGGCAATTCTCGGAAATAAATATTCCGGTGCAGATGAAGCGCTGCTCAAAAAGACAGAAGCAAGGGTTTATCAGTTTATTGACAGTACAACAGGAATTCAGACCCTGATGCAGATGAAAATGCTTCTCGGAATTATCAGGGAATCCGGCTTTGTCAGTGAGAAAGAGATGCTCGATGAATACGGCTATAAGGAGATCTATAACAGGGAGCTTCTTGCCATGGTTAAAAAGCGTGAGGATAAACTGTTGGCGGGTGAGCTTAATGTGGAAGATCTTACAATCAAAAATGCAATACCCTTTCTTAAAATTCTGTACGACAGCGGAATCAAGCTTTACCTGGCCAGTGGTACAGATACGGAGGATGTCAGGCATGAAGCTGAGGTCCTTGGCTATGATTATCTTTTTGAAGGCAGAATCTACGGGGCTGTCGGAGATATAAACAAGGAGGCAAAAAAAATGGTCCTCGACCGTATACTTGATTCACTTGACAAATCAGATCCCGAGTCCATTGTCACTTTTGGCGACGGCCCCGTTGAGATACGCGAAACACAAAAGCGAGGCGGCCTTACGGTAGGGATTGCCAGTAACGAATTAAGGCGATACGGACTCAATCTGTCAAAAAGGACAAGACTGATAAAGGCAGGAGCTGATATCATAATGCCTGACTTTTCCCAATCAGAATACTTGTTTGAGTTGTTAAACATTAAGTTATGACCTTCAGAAAATTTGACAGGGATCTGCTCCATATCAGGAAGTTATCGGAACGCAGGAATCTGATCATGATTGAACGCGCAGCAGTTCCTGTTTCTGCTCTGCCCATGTCGCTCAGCCGTGAGAACAGGGAGCTTATCCGGAAAACGGCGGACAGGATCAGAAAGGCCAGGGAAGAAAACAGTTCGGTAATCCTTGCTTTCGGTGCACATACCATTAAAAACGGACTGGCTCCCATACTTATCAGCCTTATTGAAAAAGGATGGATTACCCATCTTGCCACAAACGGTGCCGGAATTATTCACGACTGGGAATTCGCCTTCCAGGGCATGTCAAGTGAGGATGTCCGGGAAAATGTAAAAAACGGGCAGTTCGGCATCTGGGAGGAAACAGGCAAATACATCAACCTGGCGCTGGTCGCCGGTGCATACGAGGGCCATGGCTATGGTGAATCTGTCGGGAAAATGATATCACGCGACGGTATTGACATACCTGATCCGGATCAGCTTCTGAATGAGGCCGTGATAAATTCCCGGACTGACCCCTCGAGGGCAGCAGCTGCCCTTGATTTTTATCATCTAATTGAAAAATCAGGGATCCGGTCCGGATTTCTTGGTATCCCTCATCCGTTCAGGAAGTATTCGGTACAATGTGCCGCATTTGATCTGAAGGTGCCTTTTACCGGACATCCGATGATTGGTCATGATATAATTTATAACCATCCCCTGAACAGCGGTTCTGCCATAGGCCGCACAGCACTGACCGACTTCCTGTATTTTGCCGGCAGCGTAAATAATCTGGAGAACGGGGTGTATCTCTCAGTCGGGTCAGCCATAATGTCCCCGATGATTTTTGAGAAGGCACTTTCCATGGCACAGAATCTGAAAATCCAGAATAACAGCCATATAGATAACCATTTCATGCTGGTGGTGGATCTTGCAAAAGCTGAATGGGACTGGTCGCGGAAAGGTGAACCTCCTCATGACAATCCCGCTTACTATCTGCGTTACTGCAAGACGTTCAGCAGAATGGGCGGTGAGATGCATTACATGACAGCTGACAACAGAGACTTCCTGCTGGAACTGAATCATGAACTCAGGACCTGAGATCATCTAAGCCATAACAGGATAAGTATTGTAATGACCGTCAGCAGAAAAAGGTGAAGGCGCCAGTCTTTCAGACCTTCAAACGGGGCAATTCCCCCGGAATAGTCAACAGTTGTTGTCTTAAGCTTAAGGGGATCGGTCTTTTCCGTGAATGCCGAAACGATAAATAACACTGCGGTAATCAGCAATTCAGCCCATAAACCACGGTAACCGAAATTAAGGGTGAGTTTATGATACAGAAAAGGAAACAATCTGCTGCCGGCCTCAGGGCCGAGAAGCTGATCAGTCACAAAAAGAGTGGCAAGTACAAGGCCTGCAATCACTGAAACGGCAGCTCCCTTAAGTGTGACTTTTTTACTGGTAATCCCGAAAAAAATTGCAGGGAAAACGGGTATGACAAGATATGCAGTGATTGTCTGAAGATATTTATACAAACCTTCCTCGTTTTTATACACCAGATAAGCGGCACCTATTCCAAGAAGGGTTACCACGAGTATGACAAGCCTTCCCAGAGCAACCTGCTTCTTTTCGGGAAAGGCAGGCCTGAATTCAACAATAAAATCCCGGACAAACAGGGTGGATACTGAATTCAGCACTCCGATCAGGGATGTAATAAGTGCGGCAAGGAGAGAAGCCATCAGCAGGCCCCTCAGACCGGCCGGAAGCAGTCTGTCAAGAAGGAGAACAAAGGTCTGCTTTGTTTCATCACCCTGAAGTTCACCGGGGAACAGAGCAAATGCTATAACTCCCGGCAATGCAAATATGAAAATGGGAAACAGTTTAAGCAAGGTGGCAAACATTGCACCTTTTCTGGCATTATTAAGATCCGGTGCCGCAAGTACTCTCTGTACATTAACCTGATCGATGCCCCAGTAAAAAATACCCGCATAAAATGCCGTTGCCAGTATCCCCCAGAAAGGATATACAGCATCATCATAAGGTCTGGCAACCGACATCATTTCCGGTACCTTTTCCATCAGTCCTCCGAAGCCGCCAGCCCTGTTTAATCCCATAACTGTCATGATTGCCGCACCGGATATCATGATTATAACCTGAATGGAATCGGTATAAGCAACGGCTGTGAACCCGCCTATGATGGTAAACACTGCAACGGTAAGTCCAAGATAAAAAATGGTCGGCATGATATTCCAGCCAAGAATGCTGTTCAGAACAAGGGCGCCTGCAAAAAGAGTGAAAGCAAGTTTTGTCATTATGCTGATTACAAGCATCAGCCCGGAAAAGAACGTCCTGGCCCGTCTGTTATATCTTAATTCAAGAAACTCCGGAATAGTGAACAGCTTGTTCTTCATGTAACAGGGGAAAAGAAAAGCACAACTGAAACCCAGTGTGATCACTGTGGTCAGTTCCACAAGGCCGGCAGAAAGGCCATAGCGGTATGCATCGCCTGAAAGTCCTACAAGATGCTCTGCTCCTATGTTTGTCGCAAACAGGGATGCGCCGATCACAGGCCATTTGATGGACCTTCCTCCAAGAAAGAAATTTGTACTGCTGCTTCCCGACTTTTTCCTGTATGCCATATACATTCCAAAACCGAGACTTCCGCCGAGAACAACCCCCAGCACCAGCCAGTCAATCAGTTTTAAGGAGAGATTCATCGATAATGTTTATTGATCCTGACAGGGTATCAGTCAGCATTAAAATCAGTTCCGCACTGTTCTGATGATGCCGGAAACGGCAAATATCAGAAAGCGGTCCTATTTCTCTACCCTTTTTGCCGTCAGCGGAATTTCTCCCATTGAATATAATGCTTTGCCTGTCATCTTTGATGCATCATCCATCTTCATCACAATGGAAATTGACTCCCCCTCGATGTAAACAGAAAAAGTCAGGGAGTCATTTTCATATTTTACATTCTCTCCGTTTATTTTATAGTCACTCCAGGGTAAAGTAATTACTGCAGAATATTTTTTATCTGCAAATGAAATCTTTATCACTCCGGCGGAATATTCTGAAGGAGCATACGGAGCTTCATATTTCCATTCTCCTGCAGGGTCCTTGCTTACTTTCGAAGTCTGTGCATTGATTGCCGAAAAGCTGAGTAATGTCAGCAAAATTAAGGAAATGAGTTGTTTCATAGCCTGAAATTTAATTTGAATTATGATAAAAATCTGCTATCTCAAAATAAACAAATTTTGAATATGAGTACCTTACCCTTCATCATATATTTGCAACTCCGGGGCAGTTTTTTTCAGAAACAATCTCTTACACAAGTATAAATATTGATAATGAGGGATTAATAATTATTTTTACATAAACTATTTAAGGGGATTTTTATGACAGATCTGGAAAAATATTTCCTGCAGTTCCGCAGGCATATTACGGGTATTGACAAGGAAATTGAAACTCCTTACGGGTTAAAGAAGCTTGTATATGCCGACTGGATCGCAAGCGGCAGGTTGTACGATCCCATAGAGAAAAGGATCATGAATGATGTGGGTCCTCTTGTAGGGAACACCCATTCGGAATCATCCGCAACCGGTATTGCCATGACTACGGCCTATCACTATGCCCAGAAAATTGTAAAACAGCATGTAGGAGCCGGAGAAGATGATGTTATCCTGTTTACTGGCACGGGAATGACCTCAGCAATAGCCAAGCTTCAAAGAATACTCGGACTGAAGGTCCCCGAACAGGCAATGAAATATTGTGCCTTCACATCCGGAAAATACCAGTCATGCAAGGATGTCCCGTCCCGGAACCGGCCTGTGGTATTTCTCACACATACGGAACATCATTCAAATCACACATCATGGTTTGAAACACTTGCCGATGTGGTTGTACTTCAGCCCGGTCCGGATCTTAAAGTAAATCCTGAAGCGCTTAAAAAGGAAATAATCAAATACCTTGACCGTCCTCTTCTGATAGGATCATTCTCAGGTTGTTCAAATGTAACAGGATATTTTCCCCCGTACCGGGAACTTGCAAGGATAATGCATGAACACGGGGGATACTGCTTTGTTGACTTCGCCGCATCAGCCCCCTATGTTGAAATAAACATGCATCCGGAAGATAAAATGCAGGAACTTGATGCTGTTTTCTTCTCACCGCATAAGTTTCTTGGCGGGCCAGGCAGTGCAGGAGTTCTTGTGTTCAATAAAAAGCTCTACAAAAACCAGATACCCGACACTCCCGGTGGCGGTACGGTTAAATGGACAAACAGATGGGGCGGCTACAGCTATATCAGTGATATTGAAGTCAAGGAAGATGGGGGCACACCGGGATTCATCCAGGCTATGAAAACTGCAATGGCAATAAGACTCAAGGAACGAATGGGGATAAAGAACATCCATAACCGGGAGCAGGAACTGATAAAGGAAACTTTTCGCAGATTAAGGGAAATAAAGGGAATACATATACTTGCAGACAACATAACCGACAGACTGGGGGTTTTTTCATTCTATGCCGACGGCATACACCACAATCTGTTCACCAAGATTCTGAATGACCGCTACGGAATACAGGTCAGGGGCGGATGCTCCTGTGCAGGTACTTACGGACATTTTCTCCTGGATGTCAACTTCAGCCTTTCAAAAGAAATTACCGAGAGGATTGAAGCGGGAGACCTGTCTCTTAAGCCGGGATGGATCAGATTGTCACTTCATCCGACAATGACGGATGAGGAGCTCAGTTTTATAATACAGGCCATTGAGGAAACAATGATTAATGCTTCCGAATGGGAAAAGGATTATGTGTACAACAGCCACACAAATGAATTCTGCCACCGGAACTTCCGTGAAAAGGAGAGCTCCGGATATTCTCACTGGTTTGAATTCGCCTGATCAGTCCTTTTGCACGTATTGATTCTGAACAGCCCGTAAAGGGGACAAAAGCCTGTCATCAGATCCTTCCGTACAGGGATTTCATCCGCCTAAATCATTTTTTTCAGTGACTTCAGTTGAAATCAACACATAATGAACTACATTTGTATGAATTATCAATGCATGTCTACATACTGAGAACTGATGAAGAAGCTGATTTTTATCCGTCATGCCAAAGCAGAGGAACAGGCTGCCGGTATAACAGATTTTGAAAGATCCCTCACCCTCAGGGGTAAAATGGTATCACACGGAATGGCCCGGCGGTTCATGGAAAAAGAGAAGGCCCCCGGCCTGTTCATTACCAGTCCGGCCTTCAGGGCATTTGAAACAGCCCTCATATTTGCAGGGGAAGCCGGGGTCAGACCGGAAGACATAAAAATCGACAGTAATCTCTATTTTAAAACTGACCTGAGACATTTCCTGGATTTTCTGAAAACGCTTCCCGAAGAAACAGACAGTATTACACTGTTCGGACACAACCCCTCTTTTACTGAAATAGCTGACAGGCTAAGCCGCGCCGGCTGTGAATTCCTGACGAAAACCAGTGTTGTCTGCATTTCATTTCCCGTTAAATCCTGGTCAGAGGTGAAAGTTGCCTCAGGCAGACAGGAATATTTTCTGAAACCTGTTAAAACAGTATGAGCAAAACCTACATCCCTAAGGAAATAAGCTGGCTGTCATTCAATGAACGTGTCCTGCAGGAAGCAGAGAACAGCAGCACACCCCTCCTTGAAAGATTTAAATTCCTTGGCATATATTCCAACAATCTGGATGAATATTTCAGGGTAAGGGTTGCGACACTCAAAAAGTTGTCAGGACTGGGAGCAAAATCAAAGGAGATTCTCGGATACAATCCGAAAGCAACCCTTAAAAAGATTCAGGAAATTGTTCTTGAGCAAAACAGCCGGTTTGAAAAAATCTATACGTCTCTTATAGAAGAACTTGCCAGACACAATGTTCATATAGTCAACGAGAAAGAACTAAACCAGGAACAGTCGGAATTCGTAAGGAATTATTTTCTTACAGAAGTCAGGGCAAGACTGATGCCCTTTCTTATTGAAAATGATTACAAGCTGCCCAACCTGACCGACGATGCAATTTATCTGGCCATTCAGCTTTGCAATACAAAAACTGCCAAAAAAAGATTTGCCCTTCTCGAAATACCGACGGACGTGCTTCCGAGATTCATCGTCCTGCCGGAAAATGGCGAAGATAAGTATGTTATTTACCTGGATGACATTATCAGATTCGGTCTGAAGGATATATTCTTTATTTTCGATTTTGATGAATTCTCCGCTTACACAATTAAGCTGACCAAGGATTCGGAGCTGGAGATAGCTGACGATATATCGGAGAGTTATATTGAGAAGGTTTCCAGAAGCCTTCATCAGAGAAAATGGGGAACACCCGTCCGGTTTATTCACGACAGGAATATTCCGGAAGATCTTCTGAAAATCCTTATTAAAAAGCTCAAACTGGGTCCTGATGATGCTGTAATACCAGGGGACCGCTATAATAATTTCAAGGATTTCATGAATTTCCCCAATCTCGGGAAAAAGAAATTCTACAACGAAGCCCTTGCTCCCGTTCAGCACCGAGATATTCCGCAGGGTAAAAGTATCCTTTCAGCAATGAAAAAAAAGGATATCATGCTGTATTTTCCATATCACCCGTTCAGCTACCTGATTGATCTGCTGAGGGAAGCATCCATTGATCCATATGTTACCTCAATACATATAACCCTCTACCGGCTTGCCAGGAACTCCAATGTTATCAATGCTTTGCTGAATGCAGTGAGAAATGGCAAGAAAGTGACCACAGTCGTTGAGCTTCAGGCACGCTTTGATGAGGAAGCAAATATCCTCTGGGGGAAAAAACTAATGGATGAAGGTGTTAAAGTGATCTATGGCATACCCGGGCTTAAAGTCCATGCAAAACTGCTGCTGATCACAAGAATCAGGGATGATGTCGTGAAACGTTATGCCGCGGTAGGCACAGGTAATTTTAATGAGGATACAGCCAGGATTTACTGTGACCATCTCTTACTCACTTCAAATCTCAAAATCACAAATGAAGTGTTCAAGGCATTCAACTTCCTGAACATCAACTATAAGAAAGATAATTACTATCATCTGGTCCTGTCGCCTTTCTCACTCCGCAATAAAATAATCCTGCTGATTGAAAATGAGATAAAAAATGCGAGGGCCGGCAGGAAAGCCTATATCCATCTCAAATTGAACAATCTTACTGATAATGAGATAATTAATTATCTATATGAGGCAAGTGCCGCAGGAGTAAGCATTAAACTGATTGTACGGGGCATGATATCACTGGTGCCGGGAATGAAAGATTTAAGTGAAAATGTCAGGGCCAGGGGTATTGTTGACAGATTTCTGGAGCACAGCAGATTTATGATATTCCATAATAACGGTAAGGAAGAATGCTATATAAGCTCAGCTGATCTGATGCCGCGGAATATTGACCGCCGCTTTGAAGTGACCTGTCCGGTTTTTGATAAAAACCTGGTAAATGAACTCAAGAAGCTTTTCCAGATCCAGTGGAATGATAATGTGAAAGCCAGAATCATTGACCACGGATTTACAAATAAATTTGTAAAGACAGGAAAGAAAGCCTTCCGGTCCCAGCTCGAGATATACAATTATCTTAAGGAAATCCATTCAAAATAGCGGGAGAAGGATAAAATGAACCTGATAATCCTCATTGCCGGAATCTTTGTGATAGCATTTTTTTCCTGGACTTATTCGGTAAGGGACAGGAGATACCACGGTATTCCCAGGTTCTTTTCTTTCCTGAGTATTTTTGTTCTTTTCCTCTTAAATTATAAAATATGGTTCCGCAATGTCTTCAGCTGGCATCAGATATTATCATGGATTTTGCTGATCGCCAGTGCTTACCCCGGAATTGCAGGGTTTCTGACTCTTAAAAATAAAGGCAGGTCGGAGGATAGTTTTGAAAACACCACAATGCTGGTCAGGTCTGGTGTTTACAAGTATGTGAGGCATCCCCTTTATTGTTCGCTGCTTCTGATCGGAACAGGGATAATGTTCACGCTTCCCGGGATCCCTCAGATCATTCTCGGGCTTACAAATGCCCTTTCACTTTATTTAACGGCTATAATTGAGGAAAAAGAAATGATATCCAGATTCGGGGATCAGTATTCAGAATATATGAAAGAAACAAAAATGTTCATTCCTTTTTTATTCTGATAAAACCTGTTTGAGAGTAAAAAATTAGTTTTGTCGGTTAATTTATTATCAATATGAGCAGAAAAAGCAATGGCATGAGGATCGGAATCCTGACTGCCGGAGGTGATTGTCCCGGCATCAATGCCGCAATACGCGGAGTCGGAAAAACCGCAATTTTCAAATACGGTATGAAACTATACGGTATCAGCGACGGTTTTTCCGGAATGATAACCAAGGAATATACTGAACTGTCAGAAAAGGACCTGTCGGGAATACTGACCCTGGGAGGAACCATTCTTGGCACTTCCAGAGAAAAACCCTTTAAGCCTGCCGATAAAAACAACAAGGAATTAAAAAAACCGGCTCTGATAAAGGAACATTATGAACAGATGGGTCTTGATTGCCTGGTCTGCATTGGCGGGAACGGAACACAGAAAACAGCCAGTCTCCTTGCACGGGAAGGTCTGAACGTCGTGGGCATTCCCAAAACCATTGACAATGATGTATGGGGCACGGATATCACTTTCGGATTCGATTCTGCTGTCCACATAGCTACTGAAGCCATCGACAGGCTCCACTCGACTGCCAATTCACACAAAAGGATAATGATCATTGAAGTCATGGGCCATCATGCCGGCTGGATAGCTCTTTATTCAGGAATTGCCGGCGGTGGCGATGTGATCCTTATACCGGAAATTCCATACCAGGAAAACAGAATTGCCGAATACCTGCTTCAGAGAGCAGAAAACAACAAAGCGTATTCAATAGTGGTTATGGCAGAAGGAGTCAAAAATCCCGAAAAAGGCATTTCCGCTGCACAGTACCTTAGCAGAAGGATCACTGAACTTACCGGACTTGAAACGAGGGAAACTGTTCTGGGCTATGTTCAGCGCGGCGGCAACCCTTCCCACTATGACCGCGTGCTTGCCACCAGGTATGGAACGGAAGCGGCCGACATGATAGCACGCAGGGATTTTGGAAAAATGGTGGCGCTGAGAAAAAATGATATTGTGCCTATTCCCCTTGATGACGTTGCAGGAAAACTGAAACTGATTGAACCCGGCAATTCCCTTGTTCAGCTGACTAAAAATATGGGGACAAGTTTTGGAGAATAAACATATTCCTCAATGAGAAAACGGACAGGAATTTTCCTTTCAGCAATTTCGGGCATCCTGATCAGTATAATGCCATCATCATATGCCCAGATGCTTCATGACAGCGCAGCTGTCAGGAAAATAACAACAGGAGTCGACTATTTGTACAACATGGAATTTGCCAGGGCCTCATCCATGTTTTCGGAGGTGGAAAAACTGTATCCCGGACATCCGGTTAATTACCTGTTAAAAGGGATATCACTATACTGGAAGGATTATCCTATGGTGCCGACATCAGAATACTGGCAGGCTTTTGAAAACAACCTCAGAACCAGTATTGACCTCTGTTCTGAAAATCAGTATTCAGCCAGGTATGAGTCAGAGAGTCTTCTTACAAATGTGTGTTCAAGGGGATTACTGCTTCTTTGCTACAATGAAAACAACCTTAGTTTCAAGGTAATAACTCTTGCAACAAATACTTACAGGTATATCATGAAATCCTTTGACCACGTCACCGCTTTTGCTGATTTCTATTATCCTACCGGACTGTACAACTATTACAGGGAGGCATATCCGCAGATGAATCCTGTGTACAAGCCCCTGGCCTCCCTGTTTCCTCCGGGTGATATGAAAAGGGGACTGACCGAACTCTCCCGGGCAGCTGAATTATCAATATTCCTGAAAGCGGAATCCTATTCAGTACTGTCATTCATTTATGCCGGATTTGAGAATGATTTCCGGACAGCCCTTCTCTACAGCGGGATGCTGACAAAAAAATATCCTTCCAACATTTACTACAAAGCCCTTCATATGAGAAATCTGCTGGTAATGAAGGAATATGGACTCGTGGAAGAGATGATTAAAACAACAGTGAATAATAAAAAGAATGCATATTTTGATGCCCAGTTAATGATTATCAAAGGCATAATACAGGAGAAAAAATATAAAAACTTTGCGCTTGCCAGGCAATTATATGAGGGCGGAATCTCAGCAATCGCATTCACCGGTGATTACGGCAATGAATACTGCGGTTATGCTTATCTGGGCCTGAGCAGGATATGTGACCACGAAGGAGACAAGGCGGGGAAAAAGGCCTTCCGGAAGAAGGGAATCAGCCTCCTTCACTTCAAGAAAATTACATTTGACTGAAATGTTTCCCGGATGGATGTACTGCTATTTTTCCCCGGGAATGAATATGAAAAATCAGGGACTGACCGATTTTTTCTCACCGGGCGAATTCAGCCAGGATATCACTTTCTCGGAACCGGGTTTTTCCTTTGAATAGAGAACATCCACGAGCTTTCCTTCCTCATCTATCAGGTATTTCTGAAAGTTCCATTTTACTTCCGAATCCATGACCCCGTTCTCTTCCTTTGATGTAAGCCATTTATACAAGGGATGAATATCCTCACCCCTGACCGATATCTTTTCCATCATGGGAAAGGTAACATTATAGTTATCGGTACAGAATTGCCTGATTTCAAGAGCAGTGCCCGGTTCCTGGTTTCCGAAATTATTTGCCGGAAATCCGATGATCACCAGCTTCCGGCTGTATTGTTCATACAGCTCCTGCAAATCTTTGTATTGCGGCGTATAACCACATTTGGATGCTGTATTTACAACCATCACCTTTTTGCCCTTAAGGGAATCCAGGTTAAAATCATTCCCCTCAAGTGTTTTAATCTTGAAACTATAAAAATTACTTGTCTGGGAAAATATTGTGAATGGCATAAGTATCAACATCACACATGGAAAGAGTATTGTAATTCCTGTTTTTAAAACTCGGTTTTTCATGAGACACACTGGTTAATAATTAAATTTCTGTACAGTTAGTATTCTGTTCCTGCCTGGCATGCTTGTCAGGTTAAAATTCAGAGAGCTTACATCATGGTTTCAGGTATATAAGGGTAATTTCAAGGCTCAAGTTACGAAAATTATTAATAACAATTCAAGACTACCTTTTCAGTGCGTGAGTCTGAATCTTTTTTCTGCAAAACACTTTATGAAATCTGTTGTTTCTTCAATTCCAAGAACTGAAGTATTGATGCAAAGATGGTATGATCCGGCAGCTCCCCATAATTTACTGCTGAAATAGTTGTAGTATGATTCGCGTTGTTTATCGGTTTTATCTATACGTTCACGTGCCTGCTTTTCATTGATCCCGTGGATATGCATCACTCTTCCTATACGGTCATCCAGATCGGCATTCAGAAAAATACTGAGCAGGTTCGGATGATCCTTCAGGATATAGTCAGCACAGCGCCCGACGAAAAGACATGATTTTTTTTCTGCCAGACTCCTTATCACGTCGCTTTGTATCTTGAACAGGGTTTCATTGCTCAGATAGTAGCCTGAATAGATTTCCGGGGTCTGGGTACTGCTGTGCACTCCGAACAATCCCCAGAATATGTTGAAGCGTTTCTTCTCATCAGCACTTTCAAACACTTTTTCATTGAGCCCGCTTTTCTCTGATGCCAGTCTTATCAGCTCTTTATCATAAAATGAAATCCCGAGTGATTCGGCAAGCTTCAGGCCAATTTCCCTTCCTCCGCTTCCAAGCTGACGTCCGATTGTAATTATATAATTTTCCTTCATGAATTAACAGTTAGATTTCCTGATGAGTAATTTCATTTAACCTGTTCTTCCGGTATTGTCCGACAAGAAGGACAGCTGCGACAACTGCTGATATAACATCCGCTGTCGGCATGCTGTACCAGATTCCCTTCAGTCCGAAAATACGCGGGAATATAAGAAGACATGGCAACAGGAAAAAAACCTGTCTCGAAAGTGACATCAGAATAGACTTTACAGGCATCCCGATACTCTGGAAAAAATTTGACGTTACCATCTGAAAACCGATTATGGGAAATGACATCATCACAATCCTCATTCCCGGAACAACAATGTCAATAAGGTCCTGATCCGTCGTAAATGCGGAAGCGACAGCACGGGGAAACAGTTCACCTATGGCAAAACCGACCATCATAACAGAAGTTGCCAGTACTATTGTATGCTTCAGAACATTGTTAACCCTCATGAACTGCCCGGCTCCGTGGTTGTACCCTGCAATGGGCTGCATACCCTGGTTGAAGCCAAGGACTACCATGATAAAAAGAAAGGCAATCCGGTTTATTATCCCATAGGCTCCGACAGCCAGGTCCCCGCCGTACCTGATCAGGCTGGTATTTATTACCAGCACTATTATACTGGCAACGGAATTCATCATAAAGGGTGCCATTCCTATCGAAAGGGATTCAGTGACTATCCTGCGCTTCAGGCGAAAGCTGCCTTTTTTCAGATGAATGAAATTCCGGCTGTTTGAAAAGTGAAGTATCTGCCAGAGCAGCATTGATGTCTGGGCAATAACAGTTGCCAGTGCCGCTCCGCGGATCCCCCATCTGAACACGAAAATGAAAATCGGTGCAAGTATTATATTGATCAGAACGGAAAACAGGGTGGTGAACATTGATTTTTTGGGATGCCCTGTTGCTCTGAGCATGGCATTGAGCCCGAAATAAAGATGGGTTATTATATTGGCCAGTGAAATTATAACCATGAAATCATGAGCAAAGGGAAGAGTTTCATCACTGGCACCGAAAAAATAGAGTATCCTGTCCAGGTTCAGCAGCACTACGACCGTATATATCAGGCCAAGAATAATGTTCAGTACAAATACATTTCCGAGTATATTGTTTGCAGTGCCATAATCCTTTTGCCCGAGCCGGAGCGACATCAGAGTCGCAGCTCCCACTCCCACAAGCGAACCGAAAGCTGCAGAAAGGTTCATCAGCGGAAATGTTATTGCAAGACCGGAAATCGCCAGAGCACCTACTCCATGACCAATAAAAATACTGTCGGTAATATTGTAGAGCGATGATGCCGTCATCGCAATTACAGACGGAATGGCATATTTCAGGAGAAGCTTTCTGATGTTTCCTGTTCCCAGTTCGGAAGGAGATCCTCTTTGTTCCATACTAGGCAAATATACTTTAATTTGACATGCTCTGACCTGGTGCTGGCAGGCTGTTTTATTCCCCTGATGCAGAAAAAGGCCATCTGAATACCTGTTTTTTCCCGGGAAAGTTTACTGTTTTTCAGGCCGGATCATCTGCTTTTTTAGCGTAACTGCTGTAATCCTCAGGAGTATTGATGTTGTGATACCATTCCCGGCCATCAAAAGGAATAAACATTGTTTTCACTTGTTCGAAAAGATCTGAGGTCCTGAGTCTTTTATCCTCTAAGAGTCCAGCAGCGGCAGGAATAACGGATTTCCTGTAAACCCCGTGCAGAGGTTCATATTTATTTCCGGCACCCATGGGAATAACTATATCTGATTCAGCAGACAACCGAAGCATTTCCCTTACAAGGCCAATCCGGATATCAGGAATATCACAGGCGGTTATAAAATTCAAGTCAGTATCCGATGCAAGCAGGCATGAATAAATACCCATCAGGGGCCCCATGCCTTCCGATATATCGGGAATTACCCTGTACCCCAGAAAACCATATATGTCAGTCCTGCCTCCTATTATTACCTCACCGAAAAAGGGTTCAAGCTGTTTCGCGATATGGGCAATCATCGGAACATTCTTAACAGGGAGCATACCTTTGTCAATCCCGCCCATTCTGGAGTTTTTCCCGCCTGCAAGTATGATAGCCGTAATATTTCGGAATTCCGGGGACATAACCTTTCTGTTCCGGTCCTGTATCAGAAATATGGCCTGGTCCATTTAAGGCTTGCCGTATTGCCCTCAACAAAAGGCCATCCGTCCTTCCACTGAACTTCATCCAGCATCAGCACCCTTCCCCTTGGATTTATTTTATCAACAGCATGGTATAAAATCCAGGATTTATTTTTCTTGTCAGTGATTATCTCCGAATTATGGCCGGTTCCGGCAAAGCGATCATTACCACTGATCAGAACTTCATGATGATTGTTGCTCATACTGTTTCCCGACTTATCCATATAGGGTCCGAAAAGATTTTCCGACCGGCCCACAACCGTGGTGTACGTGCTTTTAATACCCTCACAGCATGTTCCGGTTGATGCAAACAGATAATAGAAGCCATCCTTTTTGTATATACAGGCTCCTTCATAGGCAGTTCCGGCAATAAATCTCTTTTCCGTGCCTTCCCTTACCGCCAGTCCGTCGTCTGTAAGTTCCACAGCATATATACCATGGAAACTCCCCCAGAAAAGATATTTTTTCCCGTTCTCTTCAAAAAAATACTGATCAATGGAATTCTGAACATCAATTTCGTTGCTGCGGAATAATTTTCCCCTGTCCGTAAAAGGGCCTTCCGGGCTGTCACTGACGGCCACTCCTATTCCGCAGGTCCATTCCCCGCCCCAAACCGACATTGAGTAATAAAGAACATATTTCCCGGCTATATAATTAATATCGGGTGCCCATATGCCTCCCCGCGGTTCAAAGGAAGGTCTTGTTTCTGATGTAAAGGCCGTACCGATCAGATTCCAGGTGACAAGGTCAGATGAACGCAGTATCGGTGTATTTCTCACATCTTCTGTTGCATACAGATAAAAATATCCGTCATCAGCCCTGATAATACTCGGATCTGGCATGCTGGAAGGATAAACAGGATTCATAAAAGTATTCCTGTCCGGCTTGCTGTTATCCGGCTCAGTGTTGTTTTTACAGGACAATAAGATGACAAGTAAGAAAAGATTTGTGTAAATTACAGCCATCCGTATCATAATAATATTCAGCTTAAATCTGGTACAGCAAATATATATTTTTGAATCCACGGATTAACATGAAGAACCAATAATTAACATTTTATGGGAAGCAATTCAAAAATCAACAGACGAAAATTCATTACCAGGAGTACCCTCGGATTAATGGGTCTGCCGCTGCTGTCTTCAGGGCTGCGGGCCGTGGCTCCGAGCGACCGGGTAAGAGTAGCCGTCATCGGACTTGGCAGTCAGGGCAGAAGCCATATGACCTGGTTTAATAATTTACCTGAAGTGGAAGTTGCTGCATTATGCGATCTTGACAAGATAAGGCTCGGGGAAGCCCGTGCCCGGCTGCAGGAAATCAATCCGGATTCCAGGGCGGAGGTATTTTCGGATTTCCGCCGCATCCTTGACAGGAAGGATATTGATGCCATCACCTGTGCAACCCCTGACCACTGGCATGCACCGATAGCAATCATGGCATTTCAGTCGGGAAAGGATGTTTACGGAGAAAAACCTCTCACCTATTCCCTGGCAGAAGGACAGGCCATGCTTAAAAATCTCGAGAAGCATAACAGAGTTTTCCAGCTTGGGACACAGATACATGCAGGAGATAATTACCATCGTGTTACCGAATTGCTTCAATCAGGCAGACTGGGGAAAATACATACGGTACGTTTATGGAAAACAGGCGGTTCCCCCGGACTGGGTTTTCCCCCGCCCCAGGAACCGCCGGAAACCCTCGACTGGGACATGTGGCTGGGACCGGCTCCCTATGAGGAATATACTCCGGTAAGATGTCATGGAACCTATCGTCATTTCCTGGATTATTCCGGAGGGGTTTTTGCCGATTTCTGGTGCCATATTGCCGATATCATGTTTATGTCGCTTCATCCGAAGGGACTGTACAGTATAGACAGCCGGGGCGAAAGACCATTTGACGGGATAGCCGATGCACCAAGGTGGATAGATGTTGACTTCAAGTTCAAAGACCTGGATGTGTTCTGGACAACCATTCCGCCGGAAGCACCTGGTGCGGAAAAAATGCACATTGGTGCCCATTTCGAAGGAACCGGCGGAACCCTGACCTGCGATTACACTTCCCGTTTTATCAAAATCAATAATGAGATCCTGACTGACCTGCCGGATGTTCCGGTAACACTGCCCCGCTCCCCCGGTCATCAGCAGAATTTTATTGATGCAATTAAATCAGGAAAGGAACCTGAAAGTAATCTTCACTATGTTCGGGAAATGACAATACCGATGCACCTGGCACTGATATCTTTCAGGCTGAAGAGAAAACTTGTATGGGACAGTGAAAAGGAAGATTTTGTCGGCGACAGGGCAGCCAGTTATCTTCTTTCAAGGGAATACAGAAAACCATGGAAACTTAGTTCATAATGTAAAATATCTGAATTATAAGAAAATGAAAAATAGTATACTGCTAACCCTTGTCATTTCCATATTTTTATTCTCATGTGAATCAAAACAACAGGATTTTGTCAGCCTGTTCAACGGCAAGGACCTTACCAACTGGACGCTTCAGAAACAAGGCGCCTTTGAAGTAATTGACGGAGAAATGATCACCAGGAGTACCGGATCCGGAACCGATATCTATACTGAAAAGGCCTATTCCAATTTTATTCTTCAGCTTGAATATATGTTATCGGAAGCTGGTAACAGCGGAGTGTTTATAAGGCGTGATCCCTCGAAACCCGGAAGCGGTTTCGAAGTTCAGCTTCTTGCGCCCTGGACGCCGTGGAGGGATGATCTTCATTGTACCGGCTCCCTTTACGGACATGTAGCCGTTACGAACCGGCCCGACGAAACAACCGGGAAATGGTACAGAATGGAAATCAAATGTGACCGGAACATGGTCACTGTATCAGTAAACGACCAGATCACCACAATGGCGGATATTGACACTGTAAAGAGCCTGGCCGGCAAACCGTTGACAGGATATATCGGCTTACAGGGTAACCATGCTGAAAAACCGGACCAGTTTGCCAGGTTCAGGAAAATCAGGATCAGGGATCTGGATGCTGAACCGGATTATGTAACAGAGGGATTCAGCAATCCGAACTGGGAAATAAGATATGTTTCAAATCAGGCTGCAACCAGTCTCGGGGCTGTAATGATTCAGTCCATGGCAGTTATGATGTCAGGTAGTGATCCAATGCTAAGAAGCGAGGCAAAACAGGTACTTTTTGATATTGTTGCCAAGACATCCGATCCGGGAACAAGTGAAAAGGAAAAAAGAACGCTGATACGCGAAATCGATAAAAGCATAAATAGCTGCTCATCGGAAATCACTTCGGATTATCTGCGGTGGCTGAGGGGAATGCTTGAATAACGGAAAAAATATCTGTCATAGGAGTATGTCCTGTAAATCAACCGGCACGATTTTTCTGTCTGTTCTGATATTGTTTGCAGCAGAGGCCTTTCTGGTAGTCAGGGCCGGAAAATGGCTCGTAAGGCACGACGGAGACATTCACGGCGATGCCATTGTGATACTGATGGGATCAATTGCAGACAGGGTTCTTCAGGCTGAACATGTGTACAGGCAGGGACTGGCTGACAAAATAATAATTGTAAAAGAGGGCATGGGTGCATATAAGGCACTGGAGAGCAAAGGAGTCAGCTTAATAAGCACTACAAAGCAGGTAAGTGATGCACTGGTAACCCTTGGAATTTCCTCAGGCAATATTGTAATCCTGCCCGGTGATGCTGTCAGCACACAGATGGAAGCCGTTAAAGTAAGGGAGTATTGCTTCTGTCGGGCGGATATTGACACCCTTTTGCTTGTAACTTCTGCCTATCATACCCGCCGGGCGTCCATGATATTTGAATCGGCATTCAGGAAGAAGGGTATTCCGGTCACTATTCTCTGCAGTCCGAGCAGTTTTACGAAATTCAATCCTGCCGGATGGTGGAAAGACAAGGAAGGCATTCAGCAGGTATTGCTGGAATATATGAAAATTGCAAATTTTCTCCTGTTCGACAGGAGAAAGATGTAAAACGGGAATCAGGAGAAAAAACCGGATCTGAAGGTCTGTGTCGGGATGGTCAGATTCGAACTGACGACCCTCTGGTCCCAAACCAGAAACAACCACTTTTCACCACTTTTCAGCATCATTCATTTTGTTAGTTTAAATATTGATATTCAGAATTATTGTTAATAATTATCTTTATATTTATTTTCATATTGTTTCATGTTTTTTATATCTTTGGAGAAAGTTGTTTGCAAATTCTTTGCACACTAAAAACGTTCTAAACATGGAAAAATATTCTTTAGATGGTGTAATTGCATCAATTTATTTTGATACCCGAAGAGCAAAAAACATACCCGTTTCCGATGAAAAGGACATTGTTTTTCATGAATTGCGTTATCCGGTTAAGTATCGGATCTTTTTTAATGGCCGTTACTACTTTCACTCTTCAGGCATTGACCTGACAATGGAGGAATGGCAGGAAATGCCAAATACCAGGAAGCGGGAGTTAATTGAAACCAGGGCCCTTATTCAGTCAGGCTTTGAAAAGATCAAAGCACTCATTAAGGAACTGACCAAAGGTGAAGGATTTTCTCCTGATGCCTTCAACCGCAGATTAAGCCGAGGCAACGATAACAGCGTTATAACAGCGTTTTTAAACAAGATTGAAGCATTAACAGCAGCCGGACAGATAGGAACTGCCTCAAGCTATCAATGTGCTTTAAACAGCATTATGAATTATACAGGAAGGAAAGATCTGAAGTTTGCAGACGTGACAGTACACTGGCTTGAAAAATATGAAAGTGATCTATTGAAGGAAGTCACGACAAAAGGAGAAACAAGACAAAGATCCATAACAACGGCCAAATTTTATATTGGCTGCATCAGGGCAATAATGAACGAGGCCAGGAAGAACGGCATTATCAATGCAGGGCAGTATCCGTTCGGCAGAGACAAGTTTGAAATAAAGACAGCAACCGGCCGGAAAATGGCCCTTACCCTTCAACAGATTAAAGCTGTTTTGGATTATCCACTACATACCGAAACTGAAAAAAGAAGCCGGGACCTGTGGTATTTCTCCTATCTGTGTAATGGAATTAATTTTAATGATATGCTGAAGCTGAAGTATAAAAATATTGCAGGTGGTGAAATCTATTTTATACGGCAAAAAACAAAACGAACAGTCAGGAATCAAAAGGAGATTGCAGCAACATTGCTTCCCCAGATGGAAGAGATTATTAAACGCTGGGGCAATCCATCAAGGAAGCCGGAGAGTTATATCTTCCCGTTCCTGTCTCCCGGCCTGAAGCCAAAGGATGAAAAACGCATTATTCAGAATGTTATCAGGCTTACAAATAAAAAAATGGCAATGATCAGCGAGGCCCTGGGCATTGATAAAATTTCAACCTATACAGCCCGGCACTCATACGCAACTGTCTTGAAAAGATCCGGGGCCAGCATTGCGTTTATTTCTGAAGCCCTGGGGCATTCAGACGCAAAGACAACGGAGAACTACCTGGCAGGATTTGAACAGGAACAGAGAGCAAGAGCAGCCCAGAATTTAATTGCATTTTAAGCCATGAAAGATAAAATAACAGCCATTATCAGGAATGCTGAAAAAAACAGCCTGGTAAATCATAAATTACAGCTTGATCATTCACTTTCACAATCATATCCTGAAGGAATACAAGCATATTTTAAAAATAGAATCCATGAATTAAAGCATGAAATTGCTCATGATACAATGATCGGTCATGTTTGGGCACAAAACTATTTCAACACTTTAACAACTGATTGGATAAATAAATATATTCAAATAGAGTTAGAAAGTAATCTGCCTGAACCTGTAGTTTTTGAACAGTTTGAAAAATTCATGCGGCAATATTTCAACTTAAAAAGCTATGAGAATTTTGTTCAAAACTTATCTGATAATGATTTATTTCAGCTTGTAATTAGAATTGAATACATCAATTTAATTTATGATAAGTATAAAGAGTATTTTTCAGAGGATTTGTCTGTATGGTCTCAAAGATTCAACCGTAATGGTGCCCCGGTCCCACCTATTGCAATAGATGCGAAGGCAACGGAAGGGAGTAACAAACTTATTTTAATAGCAATACTGGCAGCTATTCAGGAAACTACCGGGGCAGCCTTTGACTTTGAAGATTTTGTTTTAAATAGGTTTGGCATTCAGGATTTTGAAAAGACGAAATCTATACATAAAGAAAAACAGACGTTCAGAGAAACATTAAGTAAATGCCGCGCAATCATGAAGAAATGACATAATTTCAGTAAGACGTTACTGAACGTTACTGCAATATTTCTAAACCATCTATAAATCAAATAGATGGTTTTTTCTTTTTGCTGAAAAGTTACTACAACGTTACTGCAACCGGGCCTAAGTTTGCAATATAAACATCATGATTATGAACACAATATTGCAAATTAACAGAAACGAATTGCGGGAGGAAATTAAGTCTGTCCTATTCGAAGCAATGGAGGAACTGAAGGCCCTTCCCGTTCCGGAACCAGAACCCGATGAGATCACCCTGGCCGAGGCTTGCGAAATAACAGGATTGGGCAAAAGCAGCATTTATAAACTCACAATGAGCAATGAAATTCCTTTTTCTAAATTTGGGAAAAGACTGTTTTTTTCCAGGAAACAGTTATCTGCCTGGATACAGGAACGGACAATCTCTGTATCTGCCTCTGATACAATTGATAAAAGTCTAAAAAGGTCTGCAGAAAAATATCTTAAAAGGTGAATATCTGGTATAATAACAGAGGGCTTACTTGCTTATTTAATAGCTTTATTATAATGTTATTCAATATTATATCTATTTATTTAGCTGTGTTGTATAACCATATTTGCAAAGTATTTTCAAAGTTATCGGAAGTTGTTTGCAAATTTCAGAGGAATTTCAATGAATCAGCCAAAAAATAAGAAAATACGTTCAATGCAGGCGGTAAGAATACAGCGCAAAAGAGTAAAGGGCTGGCGTAAACCGGAAGGGGCTGTTTATATCGGCTACGGAACAAAATACGGCAATCCCTTCAAATGGAAGGATCTTCCAGGGGGCAAAAAAGAGGCTCAACAAAAGTTTGCTGAATGGCTACCGGGGGCAATCCAGAGAGGGGAATATGAAACTGAAACATTGAGGGGCAAAATTATTATGTGCTATTGCACTCCGGCAGATCCCTGTCATGGAGATATAATTATTCAGCATTTAAAAACCGGATGATGATTTTTTGGCGGTCATACATAATAAGAGAATTGAGCACACACTACACACAATGCGAAAAAACAAACAGTATAAAATACTAATTGCATCTAATTTGATTGACAAAATGAAAATGATTGAGCAGCACCCGCCACCGATACCGGGATTCACAATTTCCCGGATGGAGTACCTCATTCATTTAATTCTTTCGCATAAACAAAAGCATCACCCTGGATCTTATTCTTTGCTCAATTCTGAATATCTCAGAAATGTTGTTCCTCACTCCGGCAAATATCTGAACTACTTAAAGGATGAAGGCATAATTGAATGGATTAATCACTTTGCAGGCCGTAACTCCCGGCTATACCGTCTCAAAGAAGAGGGAAAAACAGAATACCGGACATTAACAGATAAGAAACTAATTTACCGCATTGAAAAAAACAGGATTGCAATTCTAAGGCGAAACAGCAAAAAATATCCAGTCCTGAATTCTTTCATACACCGAGTAAAAATAAACAAAGAAGCTGCATTAAATGCAGTTGAAAATGAATATCGGAAAAGATCCCTTATTGATCCTGAAAAAGCCGAGAGGCGAAGAACCTTTTCACTTGCAGAAATTGAAAAGATCCACCAGGGACAAATTTTCATCAAATGCAATTCCACAAACGGCAGACTCGACAGCAATTTTACACGTTTGCCCGGTGAAATGATCCCACACCTCACAATTGACGGTAAACATTTAAAAGAAGTTGATATATCCTGCAGTCAGCCGTTTTTTGCCGCATCACTCTTTAACCCGACACCGGAAATAAAGAAAATAATTGCCGGATACCTGGGACAATCTTATATAATGTTGTCAAAATCTCTGCAATTAACACATTATAAGGATGTTAAACTATATACTTCTCTCGTAACAAGCGGGAAATTTTATCAATACATGATGAATAAATTCAAAGAGAATGACATTTCATTTATTGACCGGAAGGACCTGAAAGAACAGTTGTTCATTGTTTTCTTTGGCCGCAATGGAGCGGAAAGATATAGTAAAGCGGCCCGTCTGTTTTCTAAATGCTTCCCGAATGTATGGCAGCTGTTCAAAACGATAAAAAAAGAAGATTACAGAAAACTTGCAATCCTATTGCAGAAAATAGAATCTTTTGTGATCCTTCAAAGAGTAGCACCACGAATTGTGCAGGATCTTCCAGGTGTGCCATTCATAACAAAACATGATTCTATTTTGCCCTCGGATATACTCATTGTAAGGGAAGCTGGAAAAGTAAAAAAAATAATGGCTGAAGTCATTAAAGAAGTAACAGGCTATTGTCCAAAAATCAGAATCAAAAATCATGAAAATTGACCTCGGCATAGAAATACTAATCATTTTTCAATTTTACTGTATTATTACATATCTCTTACCCTTATGTTGTCAGAATCTCTGTAACTCATTGATATTCATTAAAGGTAAAAACGTCTATCTCTGGAAAATGCGGTCAGTTTTAGTAGTGTGTGCTGACTGCATAAGCCCCGGAAATACAGTCTTGCATAACTGCCACTTCCGGGGCTCTTTTATGAATAAAAAACAATGCCGCTGCTATGATGCTGCAAGCTTTATAAATAACTGTTTATTAATAAATTAATTAAAAAAATCATGATGAGTAATTATTTAACAAAACTATGGTGCAGTGATCCTGAAAGATTCAGGGATATTATTGCCAAAGAACCTTTTGACGAAGAACTGTATCTTATGAGTGTAATTGATGAAGATGGATCCGTCTATATCGAAAGTTGTCTTCATACACCAAAAGAGATAATTTGTCAATTAAGCGCGGATAACCCGGATTTAATATTCACGGCTGAACTTTCCTTTGAAATTGAAGAGTTTGAAATTATTTACACTTATAATTTTAAGAATGGTGAATGTGCTCATGTGAAAACAGAACCTAATTATAATATTTGTTACTCTGAGCGTGACGGTGATCCTGAATTCAGATACCGAGGTATTATAGGGGAATATTATTATGATAAACTTTTCAACAGAGTGATTGAGATATGCAAGCGGCTTGATATTGTTACAGATAATGGCGTTGACTTTGTACAAGAAAAGATACAAATCACGGTTGAAGATAGTAATATTATAATGACTGTATTAAAACATGGCAGCCGGCTTGAAGTTATGGATTGTTACAAGAGAGAATTTGAAATATCAGATTCATTACCATTTTTTTAATGTACATCAAGTGTACACCTATAAAACAGTGTACCGGGGCCCTGTGGCGGGATTTGCATTACCCAGGTCAACAGGGCCCTTTTCTTTGAAGGTCCTTATAAGTTTTTTAAAGGTCCTTACAAGCCCCTTATAAATATATCTTCTGGCTTATCAACAGAGGGCTTTATTCTTATATTCTTTGTTTACATTATTGATTCAATGTTTTTTATAAAAATATTATTTTATTGTTAATAACTAATTTTCAAACTATTTGCAAACAGATAGAAATTACGTACATTCGAAAATAATTACAAAACAGTTCATTATGACGGGCAGAAATAAACGTATTGATTTGAGGGCCAGCCAGAAGGATGAGAAAAACCTGCAGGCAGTTGCGGAGAAACTCGGAACGAAAACAATTACTGACACAATATTCCAGGCCGTTGAAACAGTTGCCACAGATGAACCGGAATTGTTTTTAATTGACAGGGAAAGAATCCGGGTCCTGGATGAAATGTCAGAATTCAGCAAAAAACATTTTCAGGCCTTCATTGATGAATTCCGCAAAGTAACAGGCTGGGATATTACAATGACACAGCTGAAACAGATCTTTAAACATACCGGAACCCTCGGATCAAAAGCTAAGCTCCAGAATGAAATAAATAATATGATCCGGGCCGGGCAGCTTGCAAGAATGCAGGCCAAATATCCGGATTTGATTGTAACCTTTGACAATATCCCGGATCTGGAAACGTCAGAACTTTTAAGGCTGGCAGAAAAATTTGAGGATATGCCGACTTTCGTACCAGGGGCAAAGCCTGTCATCTATTGGAACACCATTGAACTGAAAGAAGGAAAAATCAATATCCTGTCCGCAGAAGTTGAAAAGCTGAAAAATAGTTATCGGCATTATGCAACTACCCCAGAAGAAAAAAAGAAGCTGGCAAAGGTGAAAAAATTATGCCAGGCATTAAACGACATTCTGGCAACCGGGGAAGTGAACCCTGACGGGATCAGCCGTCTATTTTACTACGATGCTATTGCAGCACGTTTTGAGCCGACAGGCGGCTGGATTAAATTTTCAGTCAATCCGCACGACATTATCAAAATTGATGAATCATGAAGAAAAAAAGTAAATCAACAATTTGGCCCAGGATGAAAACATTCGATGAGAAGGCGAAGGGGAAGCGGGGCAAACTGGCAGTCCTGGAAGGAATGAACCCCTTTCCAAAGGAACCTTTTGCAATCACGATGCAAAAAGCTTTTATGTCAAATCATTTAGACGCGACAAAAGTATATTTTGTTTCACCCGAAGAGGAATAAATTTAATAATTAATAACATGGATGAAATTAAACTTTCGAGAGATTACGTAGCAGCATTTCGGGCAGCTTATGCAATCAAAAATATTGATGAGATGTTCAATATATTTCAATCTCTTTTATCAGAAATCGGGATCCCGGATTCATCATACATTGCAGCGCAGCAAGCTTATGGAAAAGCAGCTGCAGAACTGTTAAACGCGAGAGACAGGGGAATAGGCGGGAAAAAGATCTGAAAAGAACAGGATAAAAACAGATAGTCATGGTTCATTCACGATTTAAACCCGGACAGTCCGGGAATCCGAAGGGCAGGCCGAAGGGAGTAAAAAATAAAGTCACTACCGAAACGAGGGCCTGGCTTCAGAAAATTGTGAATGATAACCGTCAGCAACTGGAAGTTGATTTGATGCGGCTGGATCCCCGGGACCGGTGGAACATTATTGAGAAATTGCTTCAATACTGCCTTCCGAAGTTATCAACCATTGATGCCAGCGTTCAGTTTGAACAACTTAATGAAGAAACTATTGAACAGATTGTTAATGAACTATTGCAAAGTATAAGAAAATGATTGTCCTGGATAAAGATTTAAAAATACGGCTATTAAAAGCTATTAAAGAAGGGATCTTCCGAGGGGAAGACTTCCCTGAACTTGCAACAGAATTAAAACGTATTCAGATTGAAGTAATAAATTCTGCTGATCAGGTCCGGCAGGATGATGAAATTGTTCCGGGGGCCATTCTCGGGGCAATAACGTCGTGATCTTCCGGCTACCATACCGGCACGACACCGTATAATGCTCAACACGTTTGTGGTTGAATTCGGCAGCGGGCAATCCTGTTCCCGCTGCTTTTTTTATATGCAGAAAGTTACATATATAAAACTGACGCATTTTAATGAGTTTTAAGCCACGATCTCACACAGGGCAATATCAAAGTATCACCCGGGATGAACTGTTTGTCTGGCTTTGTTAAAAGGCTTATTCAGGAAAACGGGAAACGTGGGAAACTGGCAACTGATGAAGATAATAGATATAATTTAGTTGTTCCAGATCGGGCAAGTTATCTGAATTGAATAATGTGTTCTTATCCCAGCATTAAAATATTTCAGAATAAAATACAATTTTGATGAGTTTGCAAATTCTTTGAAAATGCCATAAATAAAAAGGGAGTTAAACACGTGCTAACTCCCTGATTTTCTTTTGTCGGGATGGTCAGATTCGAACTGACGACCCTCTGGTCCCAAACCAGATGCGCTAACCGGGCTGCGCTACATCCCGCAAGGCTGCCCGTCAGCATTACTGACGGCAGGTTTTAAAAGTGCCGCAAATATAATCAGTTTTTCCTTAGAATCCTGTGTAATGAATATTCAGTTTTCAAAAATTCATTCCGGCTGCAAAAAAGCATTCTTGTCTATGCCGAAACCGGGAACAATTACTTCTGTACCAATCGGGGTGAAAGCAGAAAAGAAAGTGGCTGTCCGGAACATTTTCAGACAGTCCCTTCTACCAGATTATCAGGCATTACTCATTGTGAATGCCGCCCATGGCGTTATTGCTGAATGTATTTCCCTGCCTGTATCGTCAGTTTTGCTCCGGTCGGGTTCGTTACACTAATGTTTACCGTTATTATATATGGAATAGCATGTTTAAGCCAGACAGCGTTCTCAGGACATGACGAGTTAAACGCGGCAGCAATCCCGATAAATATTTCCTTTGGTGCTGTAAAGCATGCTTTCGGAGCATTTGGATCAGGTGCCTTGTAATTGCATGACATGTATGTCACTAACATAATTACCAACAAAATAAAAATCCAATAACTCTTTTCATTTAATTGATTTTTGAAAGCAATTAGTCAAACCTTAATTTCTTACCTTATCTGTCAATTGAAAGAGGGATACAATCAGGATATGGAAATCCAAGGATCAGATCAGATCAGATCAGATCAAATTAAATTTGCAGGAAGTTACCTCTGTTATTTCTCACTAGCAGAAGCAGAAGCCAGAGCTTCTTCACTGCCCGGGATACCACAATGCGGCTAGTTTGCAGTTGCTTACGTCATTTCTGCAGGCTTTTTAACAAATCTGGCAAAAAAGCTGCAGAATAATAAATCACATTTTTAGCATATACTGTTAAATATCAAGAGTATGAATGATTTCCAGGACTGACTGGTTAAATAAATATTCCGGGTACTCAGGCGATACTGTCATCCGTTTTTACCCTCAGTAATTCAAATCAAATTTAGTATTTTCTCCAGAATTTTCCAACTGTAAAAAGTATAAAAGTAATTCATAATCACTTCATTAATTACATTTTAACAGATTAAATTCAAAACCAGTGTTCTTAGTAGGGGGAGTACGGATTTAAGCGGGAATATTTCTGAAAGAAAAGGCATAAAAAATTTGTATTAAACATCGAAAAAAATTATATTCACATAAGAGTTACCGATAAAATCTTTTTCAGAAAAATGAGTTTGGGGAGGATTTGTTTTACGGGAATAAAATCACGATTTCTTACCTGATTGAATTATTTTGTATTTTCTCCAGACTGATAGTAGAAAAACCATTAATATACCTGTTCTTGAATTTTCACTGTAAACCGTTGAAGAAAAAAGGCTTTTGTTCTGATGCTTGTTTTAAAACGGATATGATAAATTGAATCGGATATTGATTTTCTTTGAAAACCTGACAGGACTGAACTTCTGTCCACTTCTCTCCTGTATATACATACGATACGACCCAAACATCTATTACTAATCAAAAACAATTCCTATGAAAAACGAGATGCAAAAATTGAATTTTACTAAGAATTTATGGAGGAATACCTGTAAAATTGCATATACCGGTATTATTTTATTCCTTCATTTAAATTCGATGGCACAACAAATACCGGTAACCGGTATTATTACGGATTATCAGACCGGAGAAACGATACCGGGGGTTAACGTCATGGTAAAAGGAACAACTATCGGGACCACATCGGATATTGACGGGAAATATTCTTTAACTGTTCCAGACCCAAATGCTGTGCTTGTATTTTCTTTTGTCGGTTACAGCAGTCTGGAACAAGAAATTTCAGGTCGGTCAACAATTAATGTGAGTCTTACACCTATTACCCAGGCTTTGGATGAAGTACTTGTCATTGGTTACGGTACTGTCAGAAGAAGCAATCTGACAGGTGCTGTTTCCCAGGTCAGAACAGGTGATTTTGAACGGGTTCCAACCACTTCTCCCTTAATTTCCATTCAAGGCCGGTCGCCTGGTTTAAGTATTGTTCCAAATTCAGGAGAACCAGGTTCTTCTGCGAGTATCCGCATTCGCGGGGATCAGTCCATAAGCGGTACCAACAGTCCGATTTTCGTCGTTGACGGAGTAATAACCGATAACATAAATAACCTGAACAGTGAAGACATAGAATCCATTTCAATTCTCAAAGATGCATCCGTAGTTGCAATATATGGTGCCAGGGCAGCAAATGGCGTGATCCTCATAACTACCAAACGGGGAATGGCCGGTCACACACCTTCAATTACTTTTCACACTTACCATGGTCTCCAGCAAACAAGTAACCTCAGACTAAAATTATTGAATGCTGAGCAGTTTCTGGAACTATGGACAGAAGCATATGATAATGCCGGTATTTCCAAACCTTGGGGTGAAGAAGAACTTATAAAGTATAAAGGCGTGGACGAAGACTGGCTCGGAGCGGTGATGCGTACAGGCTACCTGGCAAATTACAATCTTTCAGTGTCTGGAGGAACGGAAAGATCAAATTATTTTGTTTCTGCAGCTCATCTTAACAATAAGGGTATGGTGCTCGGAATGGACTACAGCAGATTCAATCTGAGATTCAATGGTGATTATAAAATAGGACAACTAATAAAATTTGGCAATTCCGTCAGCGTCTATTCAGGAAAACGTAACGGGAGTGTCGGGCAGTATACACGGGCTTTGCAAAAAGTACCCATAACAAGGATTTATGAAGATGACGGAGGCTGGGGAAAAATTCGTAATACTTCACTTGAACACATGCATGGGAACGCAGTCTGGATGGCAGAAACAAACTCCAGCAAACTTGACGAAAAAGGGATAATGGGTAATTTATATCTGACAATCTCCATTATAAAAGGCCTGGATTTTACAACACGCGGAAATCTGGAGTGGAATAATAATTACCAGACGGATTTTACAGGAGGGGTTGATCCATTATGGCAATGGGAAGGAAGTACCATTAACTTTGTAAGTAAGGATAACCGGGAAACTCTTCATTGGATAACTGATTACTTACTGGATTTCAAGAGGACTTTTGGTACCGTGCATGATGTTTCCGCCCTTTTGGGATATTCACTTGAAGAACAGACATATGAAAGTTTATTTGCCAGCAGGACGGGCACTCCCAATAATGCAATCCGTTTTCTTAATGCAGGAGATCCGGCCTCACAACTGAATACAAATTCATACTCCGACTGGGCATTTGCATCATTATTTGGCCGCATCGGATATACATACAGTAATAAATACATCTTTTCAGGAACAGTAAGACGGGATGGAACATCACGGCTGAGCAAGGAAAAGAGATACGGTATCTTCCCTTCTGTTTCCTTTGCATGGCGTGTCGGACAGGAAAAGTTCATGGATTCTGTGAGCTGGCTTGACGAATTAAAATTAAGAGTCAGCTGGGGACTGACAGGTAATGTTTTAAGCGTAGGTCCTTATGGAACTGTTCCTTCACTAATAGCGCGTAATTACCCGATGAATGACCAGCCTTCCCAGGGTTATACTATGTCAACCGCTGTTAATAAAAATATTAAATGGGAAAACACTGAGAAAAAGAATCTTGGCCTTGACATTACTGTCTTAAAAAACAGTTTATATCTTATATCTGATTTCTACATCCAGGACACGTATGATCTTTTATTTACCCAACCCATCCCCGGATCAACAGGCCTTACCGGAAGTCCATATATAAACGCCGGACAGATACGGAACACGGGGATAGAACTTGAGATAGGCTATCAGAAAACTATTGGCAAGTGGTATTACAGCCTGAGTGCCAACGCAACTCATTTTAAGAACAAGGTTATCGACCTTGCCGGAAGAGATCTAAGAACCGAGGGTATTGTGGAAGGTTATCCCCTGAGGTCATTTTTTGGCTATAAATCAAATGGCCTGATCAGAACTGAAAATGATTTGAAAAACAATCCTCAATTCCCTGGCAAAAAGATTGGAGATATATGGCTGCTGGATATAGACGGCCCTGATACTCAGGGAAAATTAACCGGTAAGCCTGATGGAGTAGTCAACGCTAATGACAGAACCCTCATTGGCAGCAGATATCCTGATCTCACCTATGGTTTTATGGGAACTGCAGGTTACAAAAACTGGACATTACAGGTACAACTTCAGGGTGTTCAGGGTATACTGAAGGATTTGAGGGGAGGAACCAATCTGGGAGTCTTAAATTACTTTACAATGTGGGCAATGAATCATGATGTACTCTTGCTCGACCGCTACCATCCCACAAAAAATCCTGACGGAATCTGGCCCAGAGTGGACAAGGCTGATTCAGGCAACAATGTAAACATGTTATCGGATTTCTGGCTGAAGAATGCTTCTTATCTTAGAATAAGAAATATCAATATTAACTGGGATATGCCTAAATCATTGGTTCAAAAAATCAGGGCCGGAAAACTGTCAACCTACATCAGTGTACAGAATTTGTATACTTTCACCAGTTTTTATGGTCCTGAAGTTGATTCAAATGCTGATGTACTTACAGGTGTCCCTCAACCAAGGATATGGACACTGGGATTTCAGCTGTCTTTCTAAACAATTCATGCAATAATTCAATAATTACAGTAAAATGAAAAGTAATAAAAATCTACAATACATGCTGGCGATCCTCATTTTTGGGGGAACGCTTTTTATTTCCTCCTGTGATGAATCCAGTTTTTTAAATCGCTATCCTCTCGATTCGCCCTCTCCTGATGTATTTTTTGTCAATGAAACCTCAGCCAGAATGGCTGTTACGGCAGCATACGAATCCTGGAGAAGAGGTCAGTACAGTTATTACCGGGATATGGTAATAATGAACGATGCACTTTCAGATGATTCCTACTGGAGACCTTCACGGGCTGCTGCAATCGCTTTTTCACAATGGCAAATCAATTCCAGTGATCCCATAGCAAATGATTACTGGGGAATAGCATTCCAAAGTGTCAATGCTGCTAATTTTGCAATTGAAAACATACCTCTTTTGCTCGACAAGGGACTGACTCAGGAAAAGATAGATCCTTATATTGCGGAGGCCCGTTTTATGCGTGGTTTTTCCTATATGTTTCTGACAAGCTTCTTTGGCGATGTGCCTTTGCATGACCGGCCCCGTTCTTCTTTCGAGGATTTTGAACAGCCCAGGACTTCAGTTGCTGATATCTATAATCAGATAATTGCTGACTTTACATTTGCTAAAGAAAAACTCCCCGAGAAACAACCATCTTCATACACAGGTGCTCCTACAAAAGCTACAGCAGCCGCTTTCCTGGCAAAGGCTTACTTATACAACAAGGAATGGGGCCCGGCAGAAGCAGCAGCACGTTCTGCAATAAACATTGCGGAAGCAGCCGGATACGGACTTGAAGATTCTTATGAAGAAATATTCAAACATGAAAATGAAAGAAACAAGGAATTGCTGTTTTATATTCAGTTTATTGATAACAACAGAAGTTTTGGAGATAATTATATGATTCAAAGGATAACACGCAATTGCCCTCCGGAATTCATTCATGTGTACGGAATGGCCGGCTGGGGTTATGCATTGCCAACCCGTGATCTGTTTGATGCATATGAACCGGGTGATTCACGCCGCGAAGCCACTATTCATTATCCGGGATCTGTTTACGGAATATATAATGGGGATAAACCATTCACATACTCACACAGAACATATAATACGGAAGGAAACCTGATAAGCTATGAAAAAAATTATACTGTTGGTGATAAGATTGATTATGACTACAGGTGGTCAGAGACCGGAATGAATGTAAAAAAGTCAACACGTAATGTTGCCCATCTCCAGGACGAATATTCAGACGGACTGGATGTTCCCATAATGCGAATGGCTGAATTATATATTATTCTTGCTGAAGCTCTTGCAGAACAGGGAAAAGAAGAAGCCCTGACATGGGTAAATAAAGTCCGGGCCCGTCCGTCTGTTAATCTGCCACCCAAAACTCAGGCAGACGGAACCCTCATTGATATTGTCAGAAAAGAGCGGCGTGTTGAACTTGCAATGGAAGGACATCGGATTTTTGATCTGCTGAGGTGGGGAATAATGAAACAAACTTTCGGAGATAATAAAAAAGTCAAAAAACATTTCTTTTCTGATTATCTGACTGATGAATTTACACGGTTTTCACAGCCAAAACTTGAAAAATATCCGGGGGAAACTGTCTTATTGCCAATACCTCAAAATGAAATAGACAGAAATTCAAAGATTGATAAAAATAATCCCGGTTATTAGGGAATTCAGATATCCAATCCGTAAACAATTATTTTATTACTGAATGTCAGGAAGGTTCTAAGAAGCTTCCTGACATTTTTTAATGCAGTTTTCCTATAATGCATTCTGCAGCGCAAGAAAACCCACGCGGTAATTTTTCATCATCCTGACAAGCTCACAGCTTTGTTCTGAGAGTTCAATATCACAATATCCTTCATATCCTGATTCACTTAGGAGGTTGAAAAGTTTTCGCCAGGGATCACCGGTGAATAATTCGCGCAGATGCACATTGCCTATCCGGCCCTTAACCAGATTAAACTGTTCTTCAAGGCGGAGCTGAACTCCAAGATTATAACCGAATGTTGCCAATTCAGAAACAGATTTTCCGATCTGTTCAAGAATTCTTTTCCTTTCCATATCTCCTTCCCGCGGTAGTGCGTTGGGAAATACAAGAATTCCAATGGCCCCGATATCTGCCGCCAGCTGAAGATACTGTCTGGTTCCTTCAATATTTTTTTTCAACTCCGTAGGATCGGCAAGTGCATTTCAGTATCACTGCCCTTTATTATGACTAATTCATGATAAATAATTAATTTTACACTAACTGCTAATAAATCATTAATTACTGCTTTATGACAAAGAGAAGGGAATTTATCAGGACTACCGCACTGGGCACAGCGGGCATTACCATCGGAGGTCTGGGGCTTGATGCCCGTACATACTCCGGCATAAAGGGCGCAAATGACCGTATAAACCTGGCACTTGTCGGAATCCGGAATCAGGGTTCCGAACATATCAACGAATGGTGTGCACTCAGAAAGAGCCACAATGTTGAACTGACCACATTATGTGATGCTGACGAACGCCTTTTCGGGCCGAAAGCAAAGACAGTAACCGAAAAAACCGGCCGGAAACCCAAAACCGAATGGGACATACTCAAGGTCCTCGAAGACCCTGAAATTGATGCTGTCGCAATTGTAACCCCGAATCACTGGCATGCGCTGGCTACCATCTGGGCATGTCAGGCAGGAAAGCATGTCTACGTTGAAAAACCTGCCAGTCATAACATATTTGAAGGAAGGAAGATGGTGGAAGCTGCTAGAAAATACAATGTTCTTGTCCAGGTCGGACATAACAACCGTTCTTCAAGGAATGTGATTGAAGCAATTGAGTTCCTACACAAGGGAGGCATAGGCGAAATATACATGGCCAGGGGACTCTGTTACAAGTCACGCGATTCATACGGCTGGGCAAAGGATTCAACACCACCTCCCTCATTCCATTATGAACGCTGGCTGGGGCCGGCCCAGTGGAGGCCGTACAATGTAAAACGAAGCCATTATTCCTGGCACTGGTACTGGGATACAGGCAACGGAGATACAGGCAATCAGGGACCGCACCAGTTTGACATAGCACGCTGGGGACTCAGCAAATACGAGCATCCTGTATCGGTATATTCCACAGGAGGGATTTACGGATTCAGGAAGGATGAAAGCGCTCCGGGAACAGAAATCAGGGGAACAATGGTTTATGGTGATGTTGAAACATATGGCGACAGCAAAACTTCCCAGGAAACACCTAATATCCAGACTGCCTCATTCATGTATAATGACGGAACCATTCTCGAGTTTGAAACAAGAGGGCGTTATACAAACCGGGAAGGTAAAAGCGAAATTGAAATCGGTAATATATTTTACGGCACGGAAGGATATCTCGAAATTAATGCAGACAGATGGAGTGCTTTCCGCAAACATGAAAAAGAACCATTTGCAGGATCAAAACCGTCTGCCGGAGGCGATGGCGGGAATCATTTTGCCAATTTTCTGGAGGCCCTTAGGGCCGGAAAACCGGAGATGCTCAACTGCGAAATAATTGAAGGGGTTTATTCAGCTGCACTGGTGCACCTGGCAAACATAAGCTACAAGCTTGGACGCAGTCTCAGATTTATAAACGGATACGAAAAATTTGCCAATGACCCGGAAGCTGATACATTGCTGTCGAGGGATTACAGATCCCCCTACATTGTCCCGGCTGAAGTATAGGATATAAGTCACTCATCCCCGTACAGCTGTAAAAAGGCTCCGGATTAATGCGACAGAATGAACGGGGAGGGATTACCCGGAGCCGGAAAAACAACAGATTATCCGTTTTAAAAATTTTCTCCGTTAAAAAGAACTGTACTGAGATACTTTTCGCCCCTGTCGGGAAATATTACAACAATATTTCCCGATTTAATTCTTTCTGCCAGTCTCATGGCAGCACACATGGCGGCACCACTGCTCATCCCCACAAATATTCCCTCCTTTTCTATAATCTTCCGGGCCATCCTGCAGGCTTCCTCAGTTTCAACCATAATGGTCTCATCAATCAGTGAGGGGTCATAAATGGATGGCACGATGGCCTCTTCCATATTTTTCAGACCCTGGATATAATGGCCCTTTACCGGATGGGCGCAGACGATCTTTATACCGGGATTATTCTCCTTCAGGGCGCTTCCCACTCCCATTATTGTTCCTGATGTACCAATCGCCGAAACGAAGTAATCTATATTACCGTTCGTCTGCTTCCAGATTTCCTCACCGGTTGTTTTGTAGTGAACCAGCTTGTTGAACCTGTTTGAAAACTGGTCGGGCATGAAATATTTATCAGGATGAAGTTCCACAAGTTCCCTTGCTTTAAGGATGGCTCCGTCGGTACCTGCCTTTGAATCGGTAAGTGTAACAGTGGCCCCGAATGACCTGATCATTTTTACCCTTTCTACAGAAACGGCATTGCTCATCACTATTTCCACCCTGTAGCCCTTGACAGACCCTATCATGGCCAGTCCAATACCCGTGTTCCCGGAAGTCGGTTCAATAATAATCCTGCCATTACTGAGGCATCCTTCCGCCTCAGCCTGCTCAATCATCCGCAAGGCTATCCTGTCCTTGATACTGCCCGTTGGATTGAATCCTTCAACCTTTGCACTGATCGTGACACTTCCGGGTGAAATAAGACGGTTTATCCTTACAAGAGGCGTATTGCCAACCGTTTGCAATATATTATTATAAATCATTGTTTTTTAATTTTTAAAATCAGCAGCGCAAATTTAAAAATATTATTACTTTTCTTTTCCAATACCTTAAAAATATAACTATTTTTACCTTATAAGATAATAATTACCAATTCTATGAAATCCGGCCGGCTTTTTGCTTTCATCATTATTATCCTGTTGTTTCAGTCCTGCAGGAATACACCGGAACCCGCAGCTTTATTCAGAATTCTGGAAAATGAATATGAAAACGGAAATTTTCAAGAGATACCGCTTCTCCTTGATTCCCTGAGAACCCGGTTTCCCAATGAAGAAGGTCTTATCTCGATGGCAGACAGCCTGATGCAGATTTCCGAAAGGATAAAACTTGATTTTTCTCTTACCGAAGACCAGTTCATTCAGAGAATTGAGGCTTACAGGATTCCGGTCAACGACAGCATCCTCCGGGTGTGGGACAGTAAGAAATGGACCGAATGGCGGCTTATTGACGGGCAAAAGAGGTATTACAGAAGGGCAGCATCAAATTTAAGACTGCTCAGGATGTTTTATGAAAACAGGGATGCAGAAAAAAGCCCTGATCCGGAAGATATTGCAACGCTCAGACATACAGAGGGGATCATTGCAGCATCGGAAAAAACCCGGGATCCTGTCTGTCCGGTCAGCATGACAATAAATTATACAATCCGTGTCAATCCGGATGTTGTACCGGAGGGAGAGACAATCCGCTGCTGGATGCCATGGCCCAGAACAGATCACCTGCGGCAGCAGAAAATCGAATTCCTGTCAGCCTCCGGGAAGGACTTTATTTTTTCTCCCGACTCCATGATCCACAAATCAGTCTACATGGAACAAAAAGCCCGCAGGGGAAGTCCTGCAGTCTTTTCAGTATCATTACGCTACGAGTCATCAGGTCAGTTCATAAATCCCGAGCGCTTAAAACCTGAACCATACAATAAAGAATCTTCGCTTTACAGAAAATATACCCGGGAAGAACCGCCCCAGATCCGTTTCTCGGAAGGTGTAAAGAAACTTGCAGACAGTCTTGCAGCTCCTGATACCGGTCCTTTTGAAACTGCAAGGCTGTTTTACATGTGGTTCAAGGAAAACATCCCATGGACGGGTGCGCTGGAATATTCAACAATGGCCGACATGCCTGCCTATGTTCTGGAAAACATGAGAGGCGATTGCGGAATGCAGACACTGCTGTATATTTCAATGCTCAGATACAGGGGAATTCCTGCAAGATGGCAAAGCGGCTGGACAGTTTTTCCTGACCACGAAAATCTTCATGACTGGAGTGAAATCTATTTTGAGGGCACAGGATGGATACCGTCGGATATCACATATGATCTCCAGGCAAGCAAAGACAAGACCGTAAGGGAATTTTTCATCTCGGGAATCGACTCCTACAGACTGATCCTGAACAATGGAATCTCCGGCAGACTGTATCCTGAAAAAATTCATCTCAGAAGTGAACCCTATGATTTTCAGAGAGGAGAAGTTGAATGGAAAGGCGGGAATCTGTATTTCGACAAATGGGACTACGAGATAAGTATAGAATACGGGAAATAGTCTGATACTGAATATCTGCCGTGGCCTGGCGGATGCAACATAGCGGAAGCAGGACAGGGAGTTCCGGCTGACCTTTTCGTCTAATTGATTTTTACCTTGACTACCACTTTTCTGACAGCTGCATTTTCACCATCCTTCAGTCCCGGCCGGTGAACATCCGACGGAAAGAAAAGGAAAAACCTGCCAGGTGTGGCAGTAAGGTTTTTAATCTGATTAACGGTCATAAATTCAATATCGTTTTCTTCGTCATAAGGGACAATAATTTCCCGGACATCATTTAAGGGCGCAATTCCTATCAGTTCCCTTCCGCTCACAACATACTGAATGTCGATGTATTCCCTGTGTGCTTCATAGAGGGCGGCAGAATCATCTTTTGAGACATACTCACTGACAGTAGCATACAGATTTTTTCCGTCAAGGTCATAACGTTTCAGTTCCATTGATGCGGGATCATTATCCCTGAGAAAAGCAAAAGCCTTGTCCCATCTTTCCCTGTGCCTGAAATATGAGACTGCCAGTTCCCTGCGGTTAACAGAAGCATCGGGCTTTATATGCCATCCGTTCAGCCATTCACCCTTTTCAAACCATTTGTCAAGTTTGCTGCTGCTCCAGGCTGAAGGATCCTTTTCCCTGCAGCCGGGCAAACCGGAAAAGCTTAATAGTACCATGATAGAGATTAATGTGTTTTTCATTTCCTGTTTAAAATTTTTAAAAAATACTCTCTGACAAATACCAATGGCAAATTATAAAAAAAAACAACCATTTCTGCCTCTTTATTTTAAATACTTACGGGCAAGGGCATGGATGGCGGTCCAGAATGCCTCACTGTTAACAGTTCCGGGCAGGCTGACTTTCCGGATTCTCTTTCTTACATCATATACAGCTCCGTTAGTTAAATCAGGATCCGTCAGAATTTCAGCAAGAACTTCTGCTGACACGGCCGGATGTCTAAGTATTTTCACCCCCAGCTGGTAAATCCTCCTGAAAATCCCCTTTTGTGTCCGGTAAAGCTCGGAGCCAAAAATTCCGGGATCATAACTGTAAAACCGGACCGGGGTTCCCGAAAGTTTCCCGGCAAAATACCGGCACATAAGAACAAGATAAAGCTTGGAACCGGAATAAGCTTTCCATGCCCGGTAATTCCCGGCATCCCCGAAATAATTAAAGTCCGGTTCTGCCACCCGGTATGCCATGGAAGTAACAGCAACTACCCTCAGCGGTTTGTCAGGGGCATGATGACGGATAATGATTTCATTCACAAGAAAATGTGCCAGGAAGTTAATCTGGAATGTATATTCAAATCCGTCCTTAGTGGTTGTGAAGTCAGGAGGGCTTAAAATCCCTGCATTATAAATTATGTAATCAAATTCATGTGTTTTGGAGATTTTTCCGAACAGCTCCGAAGTAGCGGAAAGATCCGCAAAATCAACATGGTAAAAGATGAATCTGCCCTCATGTTCCGGTAACTCAAGCATCCTTCTCCCTGTGGTAACAACAATAAATCCTTTCCGGAGAAACAATTTCACAAGTTCAAGACCCAGTCCTGAGGTTCCGCCTGTAATCAGCACCCTGCCCTTCACATCCATATGAGTTCATCCAAAATTAACGGACAAACATAATAAAAAGGCCGTCTGAGCCGGGAAAATGTGGAAATTTTTACCATACCTTCTCCATAAGGAGAATGTTTCTCAGTTCATCAGGCTTGATATTTTCCCGGATCTCACCTGCATCAGCCACGGAAATCCGCCCTGTTTCCTCAGATACTACCACAACAAGCGCGTCTGTCTGTTCTGATATTCCCAGAGCAGCTCTGTGACGCATTCCGAAATGAGATGACAGGGCGTACTGGTCCGTCACGGGCAGCGGACACCTGGCAGCCAGTATCTGGTTGTTTTCTATCAGTACCGCTCCGTCATGAAGAGGAGTGTTCTTGAAAAATATCGTTTCAAGGAGATCAGCACTTATGTCAGCTTCTATCCTCTGTCCGCGGTCGGCATACAAACCCAGCATACTCTGCCGCCCGATAACTATCAGTGCCCCGATCTTCTTCGAACTCATCGACTGGGCAGCCTTAACTATCTCCTCCACAACCGAAGGTATGACAGACTCATCCTGTTCTGAAGAGAAAAACCTCTTAAATGAAATCTTTGAATTCTTGATATATCTGTTCCCGATCACCAGCAGAAATCGCTTTACCTCCTGCTGGAATACAACTATCAGGGCAATCACACCGACTCCTATCACCTGTCCAAGAAGAGAACTTATAAGGCTCATATTAAGTGCTTTGACTAAAAGCCAAAACATATAGATAAGGAATACGCCGATTACAATGCTGAATACCGAAGTTCCCTTGATGATCCTGTAAAACTGGAACATGATGAAAGCAACAAGCAGTATGTCAATTATATCAAGAACGGTTACCGGTACTAACATCTTACCATTGTTTGTTTATCTTTCGCAGTTCAGCTTCCTTTTAACATTTCAATCAGCCTGACAGCCTGAACAGCTTCTTTCACATCATGCACCCTGAGTATGTCAACCCCTCTGAGGAGGGCAACTGCATGAAGAACAGACGTGCCGTTAAGTGCTTCACCGGGAGATACGGAAAGGGTTTTCCAGATCATCGATTTCCGTGAAATCCCCGCCATAAGCGGCAAGCCGGCAATGGAAAAATCACCCAGGCGCCTAAGCATGTCAAAGTTATGCTTTATTGTCTTACCAAAACCAAAACCCGGATCCAGGATTATATCCCTTACTCCTGCCCTCCTGAGTTTATTTATCCTCTCACCCGCCCATCTCAGTATCTCTGCAACCACATCCTCATACTCGGGATTGTCCTGCATGTTACGCGGATTTCCCTTCATATGCATAATCACATAGGGAACATTGAGTTCAGCTATTAAACCGAACATTTCCCCGTCGGCATCTCCGCCGGAAATATCATTCACAATCTGTACACCATGACCGGTGACGGCCTCATATGCAATCTCAGCCCGGAATGTATCAACTGAGATAATGGCATCCGGAAACCTTTCCCTTATCCTTCTGATTGCGTTCAGCACCCTTTTTTTCTCCTCTTCCGCCGGCACATCATCAGCTAAAGGCCGTGAAGAATAGCCTCCGACATCAAGTATGTCCGCACCCTCACTGATCATTTCAGCCGCTGATTCAACAATCTCCCTGTTTCCTGTAACCCTGCTACCCGGATAGAATGAATCGGGAGTGACATTGATTATCCCCATCACTTTAGGAACGCTCAGATCAATGAGTTTCCCGCCTGCATTAATAAAACCCGGTTTATCAGCCAACACTGTAGGATTATTTTGTGAAATTAGTGATTTTTCATTAAAAGCAAACACCTCTGCACGCATCCGGTTAATAACTCATGAAAACAAATCATAATTATACCGGCCTTTCGTTTTAATCTTTGAAGTGCGCTTGCTACATTTGCACTACTGCTAATGACTGTGAGATGAAATTACTTGTTATTGAGGGAGTTGATGGATCAGGAAAATCCACACAAATAAAACTTCTGAATGACTGGTTCAAAAATAAAGGTCAGGAATGCAAATACCTTCATTTTCCCAGGACTGATTCTCCATTTTTCGGGGAGCTTATTGCCCGCTTCCTGCGCGGGGAATTCGGCAGTCTGAATCAGGTCAGTCCCTGGCTTGTGGCAATACTTTATGCAGGAGACAGAAAGGATGCATCAGGATTATTAAATGAATGGCTGAGATCGGGCAGCATGGTCATACTTGACAGGTACACCTTTTCGAATATTGCCTACCAGTGCGCAAAACTGAATGACGAAAAGGAACGTGAAGAACTGATGAAATGGATACTGGACCTGGAATTCAGGCATTTCGGAATACCTGTTCCTGATCTGAACATTTTTCTCGATGTGCCGTTTGCCTTTACCGAGAAAAAATTATTGCTTTCCAGGACCGGTGACGACAGGAAATATCTTGGCGGAACCAGGGATATTCACGAAGAATCACTTCTTTTCCAGAAAAAGGTACGGGAAGTATACCTTCAGCTTGCCGGCAGGGATGAACGGCTTCAGATTATAAACTGCAGTAATGGGCAGGGTATAATGCTTCCTCCACAAAAAATATCTGAACTAATAATTGACTTACTAACAGACAAAAAAATAATATGATATGAGATACTTGTTACTGATATGCAGGATCACGGCCGGCCTGGTCTTCATTTTTTCAGGCACGGTAAAAGCCATTGATCCACTGGGTTCAGCATACAAGTTCCAGGATTACTTCCTGGCATTTAACATGGATTTCCTTCTTCCTTTAAGTCTGCCGCTCGGCATACTTCTGTGTGCAGCTGAATTTTTTACCGGCTTTTCGGTTTTGTTCAATATCCGTCAAAAAACCGGAATCTGGCTCCTTATGCTCATGATGATTGTTTTCACACCGCTAACCCTTGTCCTGGCCCTTACAAATCCTGTAACAGACTGCGGATGCTTCGGCGATGTTATACATCTTACCAACTGGCAGACATTCATTAAGAACATAATTCTGCTCATTCCGGTAACAGTTCTGTTTATAAACAGAAACAAGGTTATACCAGCAAGCGGAACAATAAAGGAATGGATGGCAATGGCAGGAATACTTGCCCTCTTCATTGCCTTTTCCCTTTTCAATCTCAGATATCTTCCCCTAATTGATTTCCTTCCATACAAAACCGGCACTTACATTCCTGATAAAATGAAAATTCCGGAAGGAAAACCTGCGGACAGGTATGAAACAACCTTTATCTATGAGAAAGATGGTATTGCAAAGGAATTTTCACTTGAAAACTACCCTGCAGACGATAGCTCCTGGGTATTTGTGGATCAGAAAACCGTACTGGCTGAGAAGGGCTATGAACCTCCTATTCACGATTTTGTACTTACCACACAGGACAATACGGACATTACTGAAGACATACTTGCATCAGAGGATTTCACCTTCCTCATGATCTGTCAGAAAATTGAAAACATCAAAGCCGGAAGACTGAATGAAGGGTTCGCGCTTGGAAACAGGCTGTCAGAAGAAAATATTCAGTTTCTAGTTCTTACCGCATCCGGAGCCGCAGAGATCATGAGATACGGCAGCAGCCACGATGTGTGCAGTGTAGACGAGATAACCCTCAAGACAATGGTAAGATCAGATCCGGGATATATGCTGCTGCGGGCAGGAACAATCCTCGGCAAATGGTCATGGGCCAGGATACCTTCATTTGAATATCTTGAAAAAGAATTTTTAAAAACTGATAATTTAAACTAAACACTATTTCAAATGAGAAAGAAAATTGTTGCCGGAAACTGGAAAATGAACATGAACTATGACGAGGGACTGGAATTAGCCGCATCCCTCGATCAGTATTTCTCTGAAAAAGCTCCTTCCGGGGCTGAGGTGATAATATGCCCGCCTTTTATCCACCTGGCAGGCATCTCACAGAATCTGAAAAGCGGGAATGTGGCACTGGGTGCCCAGAATTGTGCATCGGAGGCCTCAGGAGCATTTACGGGTGAAGTATCTGCAGATATGATCAGGAGCACCGGGGCTGAATATGTAATTATCGGCCATTCGGAAAGAAGGAGCTATTATAATGAGGATGACAGCCTGCTGAATAAAAAAACCGTCCTTGCGCTTAACAGCGGACTTAAGGTGATTTTCTGCTGTGGTGAAATAAAGGAAGAGAGAGAGGATGGATCTTATTTCGAAGTTGTGAAAAGGCAGATTGAAAAGGGATTGTTTCCGCTCGCAGCAAAAGAAATGAAAAACATAATAATCGCCTACGAACCTGTATGGGCTATCGGTACCGGTCTGACCGCCACGCCGGATCAGGCACAGGAAATGCACCTGCATATCCGGGAACTGGTCAGGGAAAAATACGGTACGGAAATTGCAGATAAACTCACGATTCTGTATGGAGGAAGCTGCAAACCGTCAAATGCCTCAGACATTTTTTCCCGGCCTGATGTCGATGGCGGACTGATAGGCGGTGCATCTCTCAAGAAAGACGATTTTACAGCAATAGTTGAAGCAATGAAACAGACATAATTCAATTGTGAAGATTGTTGCATGAGATAACAGGAAAGAGAATTCTGCAATCATGTCAAGATTACTGGTCATCACAACCCTGATACTCCTGATTGTTTTACCCGGGGAGTTGCATGCACAGCTCACTTCACCCTTTTCAGTCGATCCCTCAAAATACAGGGAACAGCTCATATCTTTCATGGGCCCTAACCTGAAGGAGAATCACAAGGAGGAACTGAACCTCTTTCTGCAAAACTGGGAAAGCCAGAAATTTGACACTGAGGATATGACCAGGATAATCGACGTTTCCAGCCAGTTTTACGGAAGATCAATGAGGCCTGTCCCGCATATGTACAACTTTCTTGTCACTCTCAATACCTATATCAGGGCCGGCAATGACAGGGAATTCCTGAGCAACTGGCTCAAAGGACTCAGCGAAATTGTCTTTGATCCCAGGATATCCGTTGACAAAATAAACAGGTACATAAGGGACACTGAGCTGATGCTGACGGTAAATGTTCTTTCCGAAAGTACCACAATCAGATGGAAGGTCAAGGAGAAAGCTCTTCAATTCCGTCATGACACAGTTTTCAAGGCAGTTGTGGAAAATGCCACCCTTACCTGTTATTATCAGAAGGACAGTACTGAAATCTATAACGTTTACGGGTCCTATTATCCGGAAATCCAGGAGTTTCACGGGAAGAAAGGAATAATAACATGGGAAAAGGCAGGTTATTCACGTGAAGAAGTCTATGCAGAAATAAGCGATTTCATTATCAGTACGGCAAAGGACAATTTCACCATCGATTCTGCCAGGCTTCATCACAAGACATATTTCAGGGAACCTGTCTACGGAGTGCTTTATGATAAGGCGATTGCGTTCAGTCAGAAAGAAAAAGCTGACTTCCCGAGATTTGAGACATATACAAAGGAGTTTAAACTTGAAAACCTGTACCGTGGTGTTGACTATCAGGGAGGACTCGCCTTCGAAGGAGCGACAGTCAAGGGCCGGGGAGGCAATAATATGCCGGCACGAATAACTGTGTACAAGGACGATACCCTCAGAATCACCGTAAAAACACCTGAATTCATATTCACCAAAGCCGGATTGACAGGCCCGGAAACCTCAATGGCCATTTATATCGGCAAGGATTCCATTTATCATTCCAACCTGTCATTTTCTTACAACGCGGAACAGCATCAGGTTAACTTTTTCAGGGGAAACAATCCTATCTCCAGAAGTCCGTCATTCAATTCATTTCACATGCTCGACATGTATTTTGAATACCTCTCCTGGAATCTGGACGATTCAAAAATCGTCTTTTCACGCTCAAGGGGAAGCTCGATAGGTAAAGCACACTTTGAATCTGCTTCATTCTTTGATTCCAGATTGTTCATGGATCTGGCCGGGATAGATGAATATCATCCGCTGATGCAGTTAAAGAAATTCTCGGAATGGTATTACTCCGAAACCTTTCCCGTTGCGGAATTTGCCGCATGGCTGAACAGGCCTGCCGAAGCCGTGACAGGTTTATGCATTGACCTTGCCAACAGGGGATTTCTGTTCTACGACCGGACATACAATGAGGTTACCCTCAAGAAGAAAGTGAATGATTTTCTAACCGCCTTTGCAAAGAAAAAGGATTACGATATTCTTCGTTTCAACAGCGAGACAAAGGCGCCGCTTGATAATGCGGTACTGGATACCAAAAATAATCAGATGACAGTCAACGGAGTATCAAATGTTCACCTGAGCGATTCTCAAAAGGTGGCAATATTTCCCTACAACCAGCAAATCAGAATCGGCAGGAACCGGGATATGGATTTTGACGGTGTTGTCGAAGCGGGACTCTTTACAATCTTCGGACACAATTTCAGATTCAGCTATGATACCTTCAAAATAAACCTGGCAAATATTGATTCGATAAGAATTGCTGTTGAGATTGATGAAGTGGATGCTTACGGAAATCCCCTGGTAAAGGCAATGGATAATCTCCTGGAACTGACAAATGCAGATCTTTTCATAGATGATCCGGATAATAAGTCAGGACTGAAAAACCTTACACAGTACCCGATGGTAGGGGTGAAGAAAGACTCCTACATATTTTATGACAACATACCCGGGCTCGAGAATGTGTATCCGAGGGAGGATTTTTATTTCAGGATCTTCCCCTTTGTCTATGAGAACATTGATCATTTCAAGATTGAAACCATCAATCTTCCGGGTGAATTTGCGGGAGGAAATATCCTCAAACCCATGCGGCAGAATCTGATTGTGAAAGACAGCAGTCTTCTGGGCTTTGACATGATAATACCCCCCGAAGGCATTGAACTGTACGGAGGCAAGGCTGTCCTGTACGACAGCATAAGCATGGGCAGCAAGGGACTGCGGGGGAAAGGAACCATCAAACATCTTGCATCCACCATTGTTTCGGAACAATTTTATCTCTATCCCGATTCAACCATTACCCGGGCTACTTCATTCAGCATGGGCGGAGATGTGTCGGGAAGGTTTCCGAGCCTAGAAAGCCATAATGTTGCAATGAGATGGCTTACAGGGGAAAATGAAATGCAGGCAGTCAGCAGCAGGGGTAACAGCTTCAGGATGTTTGACAACAGCAGTGATTTTGACGGGAACATTGCATATACGCCAAAATCAATGACAGGTACCGGAATATTTAATACCAGCGATTCAAGAATAACATCAGACGGTTTCAGCTTCACATCCACCAGCGTAAAAACGGATACGTCGGATTTCTTTCTTAAATCGCCGTCCACGGGAGGTTATGCTTTCATTGCTGAAAATGCGGCCGTAAATGTTGATTTCACACTTAAAACCACCGCTCTACGGCTGAATACAGATGATTCATTCATAAAATTTCCTGAAATCCAGTACATAAGTAAACTGAGTGATTTTGAATATGATATGCAGGACAGAATACTGAGAATGCAGGAAAAGAGAAAGGCGGAAAAGGAACTGGTTACTCCTGACAGGCTGTTAAGAACGGATTTGAAAAATCCGGAAAAACCCAATTTCTTTGCCACCAGCACTATAAGGGACACTATCAGTTTCAATGCACAGAAGGCAAGTTATAATCTTGACGGCGAATATATTGAAGCAGAAAATATAAACTACATCAGGATTGCGGATGCGCTTATCCAGCCTGAAAAAGGCAGGATAAAAATCGGCCGCAGGGCAATGATTGATCCGCTGCAGAACGCTGTTGTGGCGATTAACAACCGCCACCTCCTTCATTCTGCAGGAATAAATATTGAATCGGCAAGAAAATACTCAGGCCGGGGAATATATGATTACACTGACGACAGCGGGGAAGTCAGAAACATCAGTTTTTCCGAGGTGACTGTTGATACCATGGCCACAAGTGCAAGGGGCTTCATCACCAGCGGTGAGAACTTCATGCTGAGCCCTGCATTTACCTTCACGGGCGATGTGAACCTGTATTCCGGTCAGGAATTTTTACTGTTCACGGGAGCAGCGGGTATCGTCAACACATGCCCGTCAGTGAAATCAGCTCCGGTACAGTTCAAATCCTTCATCGACCCGAGAAACGTAATGATTCCGGCAAGTGACAAGCCGCGTGACATAAACGGTAATCCCGTCATGACAGGTTCTCTTTTAAATATTGATGCAATGACCATCTATCCGGCTTTCCTGTCGGAACAGAGATCCTGGATCGACGTGGGACTGGTCAGTTCAAGAGGATATCTCTATTACGACAAGGCAAAAAGCAGTTACCTTCTGACTTCGCTTGAAAAAATTGCTGACCGGACACTTCACGGAGATCTGATAGCACTCGACAGAAACAGCTGCATACTGTCGGGTGAAGGCCGGATCAATCTCGGAGCCAGGTTTGACCCGGTAAAAATGACCGGAGCCGGACAAATAAAACATAATATCGACACGGGTTATGTTGAAATACAGGCACTGCTGGGATTTGATTTTCATTTTTCACCGGAAGCCCTCAGAATAATGAGTCAGGAATTGAAATTCATTCCGACTTTAAAACCTGTTAACCTGAACTCCGAGCTCTACACAAAGGGAATGAGGGACCTGTTTGGAGTGGAAACGGCGAACAGGATGAAAGAGGACCTTGATCTCTTCGGGGTTTCAGGTGAACTGCCCCCTGAATTCACCTTCAGACTCTTTTTAAATGATGTGACCCTGTACTGGCATGAGGCATCTGCATCTTTCAGGTCGAAGGGCAGAATAGGACTTGGATTCATCGGTACAGATCCGGTGAATGTATATGTTGACGGAATGATTGAGATACAGCGCCGGAGAGCCGGGGACATGTTTGATATCTACCTGAAAGCCAATGAATCAACCTGGTATTATTTTTCCTATATCAAGGGGAATATGATGACCCTTTCATCCAATTCGGCTTACAATTCGGTAATAGAAAACACCAGGCAGAGACTGCGCAGGATTCCCAAAAAGGTATCCAGGGAACCTTATTCATATATGATTGCAGTAAGGGACAGGATGATCAGATTTCTGCGCAGAATGGAGAGCAGCGATGAAGAGGAACGCTCTCCTGCCCAGGATGATCCTCTCAGGAATCTTGTCAGATGATAATTCATGGATTATTTTTTGGATAAACAGCAGGCATAAAATGCAGATCTTTTATGCACCTGATATCAGTGATGATATCTACATACTCGACGAAAAGGAATCCCGGCATTCCGTCAGGGTACTCAGATTGAAGAAAGGCGACCCTGCAGGAATCATTGACGGAAAGGGCAATCTGTACCAGGGAACAATCATTGATCCGGATGTAAAACATTGTTCAGTAAGGATACTGAATAAAATAGAGAACTATGAAAAAAGGAATTATTCGCTTCATATTGCCATTTCACCTCTCAGGAATCCCGGCCGGCTGGAATGGTTTACAGAAAAATGTGTCGAAATAGGAACCGACGAGATCACTCCCCTGATTTGCACGAACACCGAAAAGCACAGTATAAAGAAGGACAGGCTGCAGAATCTGATCATATCAGCCATGAAGCAGTCTCTCAAGGCAAAGCTGACAAAGCTCAATGATCCTTCCGGGTTTAATGACTTCATCAGCATGAAAAGGAAGGGGAAGCTTATAATAGCTCACTGCAACAGCAGATTCAGCCGTGATTCCATAAAAGATGTTTACGGAAAGGGTGAAGATGCTGTTATCCTGATTGGTCCGGAGGGTGATTTTTCTGAGGAAGAGATTCTTGCAGCAACAGAAAGAGATTATTGTCCTGTTCACCTGGGTCCTTCCAGGCTGAGGACGGAAACGGCAGGTATTGCTGCCTGCCATTCAGTATATCTTATCAACCAGTAAAAAGCCGGATCCTAGGGTTACTTCTTCTCCCCGGCGGGAGGAGAGTGATCTGCCGGCTTCCATCTTCCAGCCTTGCGCAAAGCCTGATCAAGCAGATATTCTATCTGACCGTTTGTACTGCGGAATTCATCAGCAGCCCATTTTTCAACTGCCTTCAGTTTTCCCGGATCAAGCCTCAGGACAAATGCCTTTTTCCCACTCATCATCAGTTATACAAGGTTCCTGTATTTACCACCGGGGTGGTATCCTTATCACTGCAGAGAACCACCATCAGATTGCTTACCATAGCAGCTTTTCTTTCCTCATCCAGATCAACAATCATTTTGTCGGAAAGCTGCTCAAGAGCCATCTGAACCATTGAAACCGCACCCTCCACTATCTTGTGCCTGGCAGATACCACCGCCGCAGCCTGCTGCCGCCTGAGCATTGCATTGGCTATTTCCTCCGAATAGGCAATATAATTTATTCTGGCTTCAATAACCTCAACCCCGGCAATCTTCAATCTATCGCGTATCTCATTCTCAAGCTCATCATTGATCTCTTCACCCCCGCTGCGAAGAGCAATCTCCTCAACATTATCATCAAAATTGTCATAGGGGTATAGACCGGCCAGTTTCCTGAGTGCTGCATCACTTTGTACCAGAACAAAATTCTTAAAGTCATCTACATCAAAAACAGCCTTGTAGGTATCCAGGACCCTCCATACGAGAACAAAGCCAATCTTTATAGGATTCCCCCTCTTATCATTGACCTTGATTGGTTCACTGTCAAAATTACGGGCTCGCAAAGAGATTTTACGCTTCGTGTAAAAGGGATTGACCCAGAAAAATCCATTCTCCCTTATCGTACCCTTATAGGCACCGAATAGAACCATAACACAGGATCCGTTCGGATAAACAATGGTGTATCCAAACACTGCAAGAACGAAAAGAATTGCCAGAATTGAGCCAAGCCAGATTATTTCAAAGGCAAATCCGACAATTGCACCGGCCAGAAATATTGCCGCAAAGGGCAGAGATACATAGCCGGAAACAGGTTTGACTGAATATTCATGTTTCATCTCTTGGATATGATATTAAAATAATATTATAAATATATCATTTTGATTTTAAATAATAAAAAAAAAGACACAGAAAAATTTCTGTGTCTTCATGTTTTTTTCAGTGTTTCCTGATCCTTGTAATCAGCCGGCGTGTAAGATTTTTTGGAGGCTCAGGCTTAAGCATGTTAAGATATCCGATCACATCATCAAACTGCTGATACAGACCAAAAGCATCCTCATGCAGGTCAATATCCCGGGTTTTGATTTCCTGATATTTAACAAATTGAGTAGAAATTAAATCCATAGGCTTCATGTTTTCCGTTTTTCTGAAAACGCCGTATGGATAACAATATTGCAGTATGTGGGAAATATATTTTAAAAGCTTGTGACACCTTAATTTAAGGTGAGGCTGATCTTCTTTTCCTCCATAATTTTCCGCATATTGATCAGGGCATACCTCATCCTGCCAAGTGCGGTATTAATGCTCACATTTGTTATATCCGCAATCTCCTTAAAGCTCAGTCCGGCGTAATGCCGCAATATCACCACCTCTCTCTGGTCATCCGGAAGGCAGCTGATCATTTTCCTCACATCCTTCTGGATCTGCCGTCTGATGAGATTATCCTCAATGGTTGAATCGGACAGTTTTCTGGAATTAAAAAGGTCGGATTCATATTCATTATTTGATATTGTATTCATTTGTTTTGCCCTCCTGAAGTGGTCAATTATCAGATTATGGGCAATCCGCATTACCCATGATACGAATTTGCCGTTATCCTGGTACCTGCCCTTTTTAACAGACTGTATCACCTTCATGAAAGTATCCTGGAAAATATCTTCGGCAAGTGCCTGATCGCGTATATAAAGACTTATATATGCAAAGACCTTGTTTTTATGGCGGTGGATTATCTGATTGAAACAGGACTGCTCCCCCTTTACGAATCTCTGAATAAGTTCGTAATCGGAAATTGTTTTACTCATAGCTCACTCTTTTAGAATCAAGAGTAGAGTTGTTTTATAGGCAGTCCTCCTGTTTTTTTAAATTATTTATTGCAAATTAAATCAAATTTTTTTAATCTGAAAGTATTATTTTTGCATTTTAATAAAAACTTTTACTTATAACTGCTGAATCCATTAATGAACGGTTGCATTGAAATCAGGGGGGCAAGGGTTCATAATCTCAAGAATATAAGCTTAAAAATACCAAGGAACAAACTGGTTGTCATAACCGGTGTTTCAGGATCAGGAAAGTCATCACTTGCCTTTGACACCATCTATGCTGAAGGCCAGAGAAGATATGTCGAGAGTCTCTCTTCCTATGCCCGCCAGTTTCTTGGGAGGATGAACAAACCCGAAGTTGATTTCATCAGCGGAATTCCTCCTGCAATTGCCATAGAACAGAAGATCAAATCCCGGAACCCAAGGTCAACTGTTGGCACTTCAACTGAAATTTATGACTACCTGAGACTCTTATACGGAAGGATAGGCCGCACTGTTTCACCGGTTTCCGGCAAGGAAGTCAAAAAGCACAGTGTTGACGATATTGTTGAATTCCTGGCATCACTTCAGGAAGACAGCAGGGTTATAATTACCGCTGCAGGGCAAATCCCTGAGAACATCAATATCGGGGATTATTTTTCCTTTCTACGCAAACAGGGATTTGACCGCATAGAAACCGGGGGCAAAATAATCAGGATATCAGAAATAAATGAAGATGATTTCAAAAACGGCCAGAAAATCAATATTGTGATTGACAGGCTGATCATTGATCATTCACCTGACAATTTCAGCAGGGCGGCAGATTCTGCGCAGACTGCATTTCATACCGGCCAGGGCTATTGTGAAGTTCTTATCCTGAATGATGACGGTCCGCCTGACAGGGAAGGTTTCTCGACCAGATTCGAGGCTGACGGCATTGTTTTCGAGGAACCGTCCGAATACCTGTTCAGTTTCAATAACCCCCTGGGGGCCTGCCCTCTGTGTGAAGGTTACGGAAGGATAATAGGAATTGATGAAGATCTTGTAATACCCGACCGGAATCTTTCGGTTTATGATGATGCCATTGCCTGCTGGAAGGGAGAATCAATGAGGAGATGGAAGGAAAGGCTGATCTCCAGCGCCCATCTCTTTGATTTTCCGGTACACAAGCCTTATTTTCAGCTTTCTGATGAACAGAAGGCGCTTTTATGGAAGGGCAACAGGTATTTTTACGGCCTCGACAGATTTTTCAGATATCTTGAAGAAAAGAAATACAAGATTCAGTATCGTGTAATGCTGAGCCGCTACAGGGGCAAGACTGTCTGTCCTGAATGCAGGGGATCAAGACTGCGAAAGGAAGCCGGATACGTTAAAATCGCCGGAAAAACCATTCAGGAGCTGGCAGATATGCCGGCAAACAGGCTGTATGATCATTTTTCGGAAATAAAACTCGATTCACCCGGCGAAGAAATGGTTGCCGGAAGATTACTGACGGAAATAAACACGAGGCTTCGTTTCATTCTTGACGTCGGACTTTCCTACCTTACCCTCAACAGGCTTTCCTCCACTCTCTCCGGCGGTGAATCCCAGAGAATAAACCTGTCATCCTCACTTGGCAGCAACCTTGTCGGCTCAATGTATATTCTGGATGAACCCAGCATAGGACTTCATCCCCGCGACACCGCTCTCCTGGTAAGGGTTCTCAGGGAACTGAGAGACCTGGGCAACACGGTAATCGTGGTTGAACATGAGGAGGAAATAATAAAGGCAGCAGATCATATAATTGATCTTGGTCCCGAAGCCGGAAGGCTCGGCGGAGAAATTGTATTTCAGGGAAGTCCGGCCATGGCGGCTTCCGGCGGATCTCTGACTGCAGGATACCTGGCCGGAACAATGAAGATTGCCGTCCCCTCTTCAAGAAGGAAGTGGAACAGTTTTATAGAAATCGTCGGGGCAAGGGAAAATAATCTTAAAAATATTGATGTAAAGTTTCCCCTGCACACTATCACGGCCGTGACCGGAGTCAGCGGATCCGGCAAATCAAGCCTTGTAACTGAAATCCTTCACAAATACCTGTCCAACAGGATCACAGGAAGCAATCTGCAGCCAGGTCAGTTCAGGGAAATCAGAGGCGACATAACCGGTCTGACCGGCATTGAACTGATAGACCAGAACCCGATAGGCAAATCAAGCAGATCAAATCCGGTAACCTATCTGAAGGCATATGATGAAATAAGAAAGCTGTTTGCCGGACAACAGGCTTCGGTACAGAATAATTACAAGCCTTCTCATTTCTCCTTCAATATTAAGGGTGGAAGATGCGAGGAATGCCAGGGTGAGGGCATAATAAGAGTAGAAATGCAGTTTATGGCTCCGGTTGAACTCACCTGCGAGGAATGCAGGGGAATGCGTTTCAAAAGAGACATCCTGGAAGTGAAATACCACGGAAAAAATATTCACGACCTTCTTGAAATGACAATTGATGAGGCGATAGAATTTTTTTCCGGACACCCGGGTAAAACTGAAAGTAAAATTGTTGAAAAACTGAAGCCGCTTTCGGAAGTCGGACTGGGATATATTAAAATGGGTCAGTCGTCCAGTACCCTTTCAGGCGGAGAAAGCCAGAGAGTCAAGCTGGCTTATTTCCTCAGCCAGGAAAAAGCTTCCGGACATATCCTTTTTATTTTTGATGAACCAACAACAGGTCTTCATTTCCATGACATAAACAAGCTTCTTAAATCCATAAACGCCCTTGTTGAACACGGCCATTCCGTTGTTGTAATTGAACATAACCCGGAGATAATCAAAAGCTGCGACTGGATTATTGATCTTGGACCCGAAGGCGGGAATGAGGGTGGTTATGTGGTATTTGAAGGGAAACCGGAAGACCTGGTGAACTGTGCCAAATCATACACTGGAAAATATCTCCTGCACAATCTGGAAAAGAACAGCAAGGCTCCGCTGAAAACGGGTCACCGCTGACAACAATAAACACCCTGATTTTATTTCTTCAGCCTGAACCCGAACATAATTGCAACGCATCCGCTTGACGGCTGCTGCCCGGAACGGGTTGCAGAGGGCACCTTGATAAGGAACTTGAGCTGCTGGCTCGATTCAAGTTTAAAATCCCAGGTACTGGAATAGTTTTTATCCTTGTTGGTATAAAGTACATTTTTATTTGAATCCAGAACCCTGAATTCAATATCCGGAAGTTTTGAGTCGCCCACAATGGAAACCCTGTAATTCATATCGGAATAGAAGGTCTTATACAATTCGGCCTCTTCGCCTTCAACCAGGACGGCAGCGTGATAATTGCCGTCATGTGTATAGCCGGCAAGGTTCGGGAGACATTCTTTTTTGGCAAATGCCTTGCACTGTGCACCCGCAAATCCCCCGGAAAAAAGGAGCAGGATGACCGGAAGAAGAATATTTTTAAGTGTTTTCATGTTCTTTTAGATTACAAATGAATTCCTGATCTCTTTAACAACCGCTGACAATTCCAAAAAAACAGCAGGTGTCATGTCCGTCCGGGTTTCCGATTTCAATACGGTTGATCTGGAGTCCGGGTCATATTCCGGCCTTACAGGCGAAGTGTCAAGCCTGATTTTATCAAATACGTTCTTAAGTTTTTCAACTTCCACCATCAGTTCATCAACCGCAGCAGTGCCCTTACTACCGCTTAGAAGCCTGAGAAGAATATCTACAGAGAGCTTCTGGTCAATTATCCTGCCAACCAGTTTGTTTCCGTCGAAATCATTCATGTCAACCAGCTGGGTGGAGATATAGAGTCCCTCAATCCATCCCCCGGTAAGAACCATAGCTGCTGTTGCAGGCTGGCCGTTATCCTCCAGATAGGAATTGGAGTTCATGAATGTCTGGGATACTATATCCATTATTACTTCACTGTTGTTGATATTTTCCTCAAGCCTGTCAATATCTTTCTGTTCAATAGCCTTTAAAATACCCAGTCCGTCTGCCATTTTCTTGGCCGCATTCATGTAATCGATCAGTAATTGTGTCTGTTCGTAAAGGCTTGCAAAGCTAAGATCGCAGGTATAAATTCCAAGGTTCAGTGCCATGGACTTGTTTGTAACATATTTATTGACATTGGATACGGGATTCAGCAATTTCTCCTCAAATCTTGCACCTGCCGATTTTATAAGCATCGCCGATTCAAGAGGAGATGGCAGCGCCTGAAAAATCTTTTCTGCCTGTTTAATGTCCTGTATTACAGCTTCCTTATCCCTGATATCGAGCTCCAGATTCACTTCGGGAGCTTTTCTGCCACCCTTACAGCAGGTAAACAGAATTATGCCCAGTATAAATACAATACCAATTCCGATTCCGGAACTAATTCTGAACTGTCTAGTCATGATTTTTATCAATTAAATTGCAAACATTAAAACAGGACTAAATTAGCATTTTATTTTTATTTATCAAAAAGGCCTTAATGATATTGATGGTATTTCTACCTTTGAACTGAAATTAAAATACAGACTTTACCGGGGTGAAAAAATCGGAGAAAAGATACAGGGAACTTGAAGGCATTCTCAAGAAGGGCAGGGTATCGCTGATAAGCGAGGCAATCCGGTCGCTCCGTGAGGAGGAGCCCTTTGAGGGAGCAATAGAACTGCTTGCAGAACATTACAATGTCACTGATGATAAAATGAATATCATTGCGATTGAAGAATTTTTCAACGACATCAAATACCTTTCAGCCCGTTCCGAAATCATGGCAGAAATACGCAAGCCTTCGTACAAGCAGAAAACCATAAGCATGCTGGTTTCATCATGCTGGCAGTCAGGACTGGATTATTCGGAGTATGTTCAGGACATAGTCAGGGTATTTCTCGAAGGGGATTACACTACAGCCATTGAATGCATGACACTGATTGAAGAGTCATTACGCTACAATACAAGGGAAGATAAGGATAAGGCCATACACCTGGTGGAAAGAAGCCCGGAGGCTTTTACGCATGAAAAAGACCCGCTTTCCAGGGAGCTTATTTCCATACTGGCACGCTGAGCCTCTTCATCTGTCTTTTACATCTGACCCTCTGAACCGCCGGAGTTTAAAAGGCTGAAGAATTCTAAAAATCCTAAGATTCCTGCATCAGTCTTCCGCAGCAAAATATTTCATGAACTGGGTCCGCTCATAAACAACAGGCCTGCCATAGTTCCGGTAATTAAGCCTGCCTCTGAATTCATCCACTGATCTGAATTCCTTCCTTTCCATCCATTCTTCGATCTGTGTATTCATAACCTTCAGAAACTGCAGCCCCTTGTTGTAAAGAACCGAGCAAACCTGTACCGAGTTTGCGCCTGCCAGTATGTATTTTATTGCATGATGGCCGCTGTGAACACCTGTTGAGGCTGAAATATCAATCTTAATATCCTGTGCACTGGCCATGCCTATCCACCTGAGAACATATCTCATCTCTTCCTCCCTGCTGAAGACCGGAGCCGGTACAATATCCATTTTGTCAACATCAATATCCGGTTCATAAAACCTGTTGAACATCACTATCCCTTCAACGCCTCTCATATAGAACTGATCAATAATATTCAGGATGTTTGAAAAGCGGAATCCGATTTTCAGCGCAATCGGTATTTTAATGGTTTTCTTCAGCTTCTCCACTAGTTCCAGGTAGACTTTTTCGGAATCGGTAGCGCTTTTTTTCCTGTCATCCGGAAGGAAAAACACGTTTATTTCAATTGCATCGGCACCGGCTTCCGCGATATTCCCGGCAAAGCCTGTCCAGCCACCCGAGGAATAACAGTTTATACTGGGTATCACCGGTATTGAAAGACTTTCCTTTGCGCTTTTAATGAGACTGAGGTATTCATCAACCCTGTTTGACCTCATATAATATGACACATAGTCACCTGCCTCCGGATAGTCAGCACTAACCGGAATGGTATGAATATAATGGTCAATCTGTTCCTCGAAAAGGGATTTCAGGACCACGGCACCTGCACCATTATCCTCGGCTTCCTTCAGATGATCCAGACTGGAGGTTAATCTGCTGCTGCTCACTATAAGAGGACTTTTAAGATCAAGCCCCAGATATTTTACTGACAATTTACCCATTTATTGAATCTTTTAATTTTCTATCGCCCTCCAAATATAATACTTCCAATTCTTATTACCGTGCTTCCTTCCTCAATCGCAACTGTGTAATCACCTGACATTCCCATGGAAATTTCTCTGAAATGATCCTTGTCTGCAAAGAAATCCTGCTTCAGCTCCCTGAAACAAGCTGCCAGATATCTGAATTCATCCCTCACCTGTTCCATATCACTTGTAAACGTGGCCATCCCCATCACTCCGCAGATCCTTACTGCTTCCATCCGTCTGACTTCATCAGAGCCTGCCAGCTCCCTGACTTCTTTCAAAGCAAAACCATATTTTGTTTCTTCCTCGGCTATGTGGAACTGCAGAAGACAATCAATTCTCCTGTTGATTTTTAAGGCTGCAGTGTTAACGGCTCTCAGAAGTTTAAATGAATCCACTGACTGTATCATGCTGACAAAGGGAACCACATACTTTACCTTGTTGGTCTGCAAATGTCCGATCAGGTGCCATTCAATATCACCGGGGAGCAGGTCTTTCTTTGACAACAGCTCCTGCACCCTGTTCTCGCCAAAAATTCTGTGTCCCCCGTTATAGGCTTCAAGAATGTCGGAAACGGGCCGGCCTTTTGATACGGCAACCAGCTTGACATATGACGGTATCTGCCGTTTCAGCGAACTGATATTATCTGAAATAAATGACATTTTGAATCACAGACTAAAATAATAACAGGCCGGGCTTATCAGAAGCAAAATTACTTTATCTGAATGAATATCCCGGGGTTTTGCTTTTAATAAAAGGCAAAACTGCGGAGAGCTATTCAAGCAGATGTATTACAAGGCCGCTGCGAAGCTTGGGCTCAAACCAGGTTGTTTTGGGGGGCATTATATTGCCTGAGTCTGCTATATTTATCAATTGCTTCATTGATACGGGATAAAGAGCAAAAGCCACTTTCATTTCCCCGCTGTCAACTCTTTTTTTCAGCTCCTCCAGTCCCCTTATACCTCCAACAAAGTCAATCCGTTTAGACCTTCTCAGATCCTGAATATCCAGGACTGGAGCAAGAACCTGGTTTGTCAGTATGGTGACATCGAGCACACCTATCGGGTCATTGTCGTCATAGGTTCCTTCCCTGGCCGTCAGACTGTACCAAAAACCATCAAGGTACATCGAAAAATTATGCAGGCGTTTTGGCTTGTATATTCCGGTCCCTTTTTTAACTACTTCGAAACCGCTTTCAAGTTTTGCAAGAAACTCCCTGACCGACAATCCATTAAGATCCTTTATCGTCCGGTTGTAATCAATTATCCTCAACTGATCAGCCGGAAAATGAACTGCAAGAAAATAATTGTATTCTTCATTGCCGGTATGCCCTGGATTGTTTTCTCTCCTCTCCCTGCCGACAAGTGCTGCAGCAGCCGTTCTGTGGTGGCCGTCGGCAACGTAGGTACAGGGAACCTTCTCCAGAAAGATCTTTTCAATCTGCAACGTTATTTCAGGATCACGGATAACCCAGAAATGATGACCGAAACCGTCTTCCGACACAAAATCATATTCCGCCTTCTCCTTCGTTGTTATCCTTTTTACGATGGCATTCAGTTCCTTTACCGGGGGATGGGTAAGAAAAACCGGCTCAATGTTGGCATTGTTCACCCGGACGTGAATCATTCTGTCCTGCTCCTTGTCGGGACGGGTGAGTTCGTGTTTCTTTATTTTTCCTTCAAGATAATCATCCACGGAAGCACAGCCAACAATTCCGTACTGGGTACGCCCATCCATGGTCTGGGCATAGATGTAATAGGAAGCTTCCTCATCCTGTCTGAGCCACCCCTTCTTTTGCCACAGGGCAAAATTGCTTACAGATTTCCCGTAAACCTCTTCCGAATGTATGTCGGTGCCGGGAGGAAGGTCAATTTCAGCACGTGTTATGTGAAGGAGCGAGCATTCACGCCCCTCAGCCATCGCTGCGGCTTCTTCCGTACTCATCACATCATACGGCAGGCACGCCAGATCCTTTGCAATTTCCCGGGGCGGCCTCAGCCCCCTGAATGGTTTTACTATTGCCATCAGTATAATTCAGTATAATTCAGTATAAAAATCTTTATTTGTTCAGTCTGAATTGTTCGTTCCCTGTTTTAAAATAATCCACTATCTGTCTTGCCGCGGCAATACCTGCATTTATATTGGCTTCTTCTGTCTGTGCACCCATTTTTTTCAGCGTAAAGATGAATCTGCCCGGATATTTTCCTGCAATCTGGGATGAGCAATCAGGTGCTACATCTGAAAGATATTTAAAATCGGGTCTGTCCTCAAATATTTTTAAAAGTGCTTCCTCATTTATTACCTCTTTCCGTGCAGTATTGATAAGCACAGCATCCTCCGGCATTCCGCTCAGCAAGTTATATCCGACAGATCCTTTTGTTTTTTCATTGGCCGGCATATGCAGTGAAACATACTGGGAGGAGGTATAAAGTTTTTCAATGCTCTCGCATTTTTTTACATTATATTCTGAAAACACTTCATCGCTGATAAAGGGGTCATAGGCACTTACGGTCATACCAAATCCTTCTGCTATCCTTGCCATGCACCTTGCAACGTTCCCGAAACCATGCAGTCCCATTGTTTTTCCCCTCAGCTCAGTACCGGTTTTTCCGGCAAATCCCCCTCTTGCCTGATAAAGCATCATTTCGAATGCCAGTTCGGCAACAGCATTGGCATTCTGGCCGGGAGTGTTCATTGCCACTACCTTCCGTTCCGAACATGCATTCAGGTCAATATTGTCATATCCTGCCCCGGCGCGTACCACAATCCTGAGTTGTTTCGCGGCATCAATCACGGATGCGTTAACCAGATCACTCCGGACAATCAGTGCATCAGCATCGGCAACAGCTGTGAGAAGTTCGGATGTATCCTGGTAATTCTCCAGCAGGGCAAGATCATATCCTTCCGTTTCAAAAACCTTTCTGATCTGTTCAACGGCAACAGGAGCGAAAGGTTTGGATGTAGCAATCAGTATTTTCATTATCAGAAATATTTAGCGGTTTTTTTCAAATTCCTTCATGGTATCAACCAGGGCTTTAACACTCTCTGCCGGAAGGGCATTGTATGTTGAGGCCCTGAATCCGCCTACAGAACGGTGACCGGCTATTCCAATGATTCCCCGGGATTTGGCAAATTCAAGAAAATCTTTTTCGAGCTCCTTGTACTCATCAGTCATTATAAAACAGATATTCATAAGGGAACGGTCCTCATGATCACCTACTGTCGGCTTGAATAGTTTGTTCCTTTCTATTTCATCATAGAGCATTTGTGCCTTTTCGATATTTTTCTTTTCTATTGCCTTCACTCCGCCAAGCTCCTTCAGCCATTTAAGTGTCTGTTCGGCTGCAAAAACCGTAAAAACCGGGGGTGTATTGAACATTGAGCCGGCCTTGATGTGGGTTCTGTAGTCGAGCATGGTCGGAATGGGTCGCGTAACTTTCCCAAGAACATCCTCCTTTATTATGACCATGGCAACTCCCGCCGGTGCAAGGTTCTTCTGGGCACCTGCATAAATTATGGAATACCTGGAAACATCAACCGGCCGGCTGAAAATGTCTGATGACATATCTGCAACCAGGGGGACAGGAACCAAAGGATCTTCCCTGAGCTGGGTTCCGTAAATGGTATTATTTGTCGTAATATGAAAATAATCAACATCTGAGGGCAGGGAATAGTTTTTAGGAATATAGGAAAAGTTTTTATCCTTTGATGATGCAACCTCAAGGGCTTCACCATAGATCTTAGCTTCCCGGAATGCCTTGCTTGCCCATTCACCCGTTATCAGATAAGCCGACCGGGAATTCATAAGATTCATGGGCACCATTGCAAACTGCAGACTTGCTCCCCCTCCCAGGAAAATCACCTGGTAGCCGGAAGGAACATCAAGCAGTTCCTTTACCAGTCCGATGGCGTTATCCATGCACGCTATAAATTCCTTGCTCCGGTGGGAAATTTCAAGAACTGATAATCCTGTACCGGCAAAATCCCTGATGCCTTCAATGCTTTTATCAATTGTGTATTGCGGCAGAATTGAAGGACCTGCATAAAAGTTGTGTTTCTTCATCTGTATGTGTTTAAAATTTGCTGATTCGAAGCTGTAAAATTAGAAAAAGGCTTGTAAAAGAAAACAGATTGACAGTAAAACTTAGAGATTAAAAATATCACCTGTAAGTATGCCATTTTTAATCACCGGTATCTTTCTGGTAAAATCACTGCTGAGACAAAAGTCAATACAGTCATCCAGTCCGTTTTTTCTCAGCCTGCTGCGATGCGCAGCCTTATTTATGTATCCGCGCAGATCCGGCTTTGCAAGCGTCCACAGGTCAAGTGCGGCAAGAGTTGAATCACAGATAGTGGAATATAGGGAACTGTCAAGCAGCCTTTCCGCAAGGGCTCCGGCACAGATAGTGTCCTCCAGGTTGAATCTGTTTTTCCATCCGGCACAAAAGAGCATTACATCATAGTCCTGGGAAAGAAGCCATCCGGCAAGGGATGAGATGTTGAGAAATGAGCCTATCACGGTGGCTGCTGCCGAAGAGGCCATTTTTATTATTCCGGTTCCGTTTGTGGTACTGTAAACAATTGTTTTTCCCTCCACGTTTTCACGTGAAAAATTAAAGGGCGAATTACCGAGGTCAGCAAAATCCAGGATTATTCCGTCACGTTCTGCGGCAACCAGGAATCCTCTCCTTTTATACTCCTTTGCTTCTTCAACTCCGGCAACCGGAATCATTGAAAGCACCCCGTTCTCAAATGCCGTGCATATGGATGAAGTGGCACGGAGGATATCAATGATCACAACTATCGAATCCCTATGAAGTTCAGGTTCAAATAACAGAGGAGAAAAACATGTTTCAAGTTTCCTTTTCCCCATGTTTCTGGTGATTTATAGCTAATGTAGTAAGGATCAAACAATATAAAAACAGGGCTTTTTTATTTCACGAAGGGGGGATTAAACACTTTTGCCCTGAGATCCTTGTTTCTTATACGAATAAATATTTCAGTGTCAGGCTTCCAGTATCCCTTTTCAAGATAGCCCATTCCGATTCCCTGTTTAAGCACGGGCGACATGGTTCCTGAGGTGACTTCTCCCACCGTGTTTCCGGAATCATCCACAATCTCATAATGCTGCCTCGGGATTCCCCTGTCAATCATAATGAAGCCCTTCAGACGTCTTTCCACGCCTTCGTTTTTCTGTTTAAGCAGAAATTCCCTGTCAATGAAATTCTTTGAATCCGTGAATTTGGTTATCCAGCCCAGTCCGGCCTCAATTGGTGAAGTCTCATCGTCTATATCATTTCCGTAAAGGCAGTATCCCATTTCCAGCCTTAAAGTATCCCTGGCTCCGAGGCCGGCGGGTTTGATCCCATATTCCTTTCCGGCTTCAAACAGGGCATTCCACAAAGCAAGGCCGTCTTCATTCCTGACATATATCTCGCATCCTCCCGCACCCGTATAGCCAGTGGTTGATAACAGAGCATCTTTTATTCCGGCAATATTCATTTCGCGGAATGTATATGACTCCATATCCCTAACCGGCTCTTCTGTTAGCCTGCTAACGATCTGCATGGCCAGCGGACCCTGGATTGCAAGCTGGGCAATATCGTCCGAGGCATTCACCAGATCACGTCCCGGTACAATTCCGAACTCTCCTGCATGTCTCACACACCAGTCCCAGTCTTTTGCGGTATTGGCCGCATTGACCACCAGCAGGTATTTCTCAGGGCTGAAACGATAAACAAGCAGATCGTCAACAATGCCTCCTCTTCCGTTGGGAAAGCATGAATACTGTATCCTGCCATCCGAAAGAGCCGTAATGTCGTTTGAAGTTATGAACTGAAGATAATCTGTCGCATCCGGACCGGTGACATAAAACTCACCCATATGGGACACATCAAAGACTCCGGCTTTCTCTCTCACAGTTAAATGTTCGTCTGTGATGCCGGAATATTCCATCGGCATGTTGTAACCGGCAAAGGCAACCATTCTGGCTCCTGCTGCCTGGTGAATCGCGGTAAAGGGGGTTTTTTTCATTTCTTAAAATTCCAGTATTTTAAATTCTACTCTTCGGTTCCTTGCTCTTCCTTCGGCAGTCGTGTTGTCGTCAACGGGCTGCTGGGGACCGTATCCCCTGAATTCAAGCCGCTCCGGATCTGTGCCTTTCTGAATCAGATACTCAACAACTGCCCTGGCTCTGTCTTGAGATAACTTTGTGTTCAGGGCAAGACTTCCGGTATTGTCGGTATGACCGGAAATCTCTATACGCATATGCGGATTCTCCTCCAGTATTCCGTACAAACGGTTCAGTTCGGCATATGATTCCCCTGTCAGAATTGCCTTACCTGTCTGAAAGAGAATATTGTTAAGAACAACCTTCCTGCCTACCTTCACCTTCACAAGATCCATATTCAGTTTATAAACATCACCGGTGAAACTTTCCGGAATATCTATTCTTTTCATATCTGAAAGGAATCCGCTACCCCTGAAATCCACCATGTAGGATTTTTTTCCGGAAATTCTGACCCTGTAGGATCCGTCTATATCTGAACTGGCCGTAGTGGCAATCACCATATCCGATGAAATATCAATCACGTCAATTTTTGCCAGAACCGGATCTCCGGATTCAGAATCTCTTACCGTGCCGCTAAGATAGAAAAATGTTTCTTCCGGTACTTCTGGAGGCGGAGCAGTAACTTCCTTTATCACCACAAGGGTGTCCCTGACAACGACTGTATCCGGTCTGACCGGCTGGACTTCCACAATAATCTTCTGAACTATCGTATCGGGAGCTGCCACCGGTACAGGTTCAGGCTCTTCGGCCGGCAGGGGTGCTATTTTCCGCCCGTGGAAAATATCCAGACCTCCAAGGCTTCCCTTCCTGTCTGAAACAAGGTAAAAGGCATTTTTTGCACTTTTATCCGGAATATAAAAAAGGTCATTCCACGGTGTATTTACAGGATAGCCGCAATTGACGGCCCTGGTCCAGTTGCCATTCTTATCCCTGACAGAATAGAAAATGTCAAATCCTCCCATTGAATTATGGCCTTTTGAAGCAAACCACAAGGTATCACCGGTTTCAGAAAAGCTGACAGACTCCTCGTCATGAGGGGTGTTGATGTTTGGACCGGCATTTTCAGGCTTCGACCATTTGCTGTCGGGCTTCTTCCTTATGATATAGATATCTTTTCCGCCAAGGGAATTTTTTCCCTTATCCGTGACAAACCAGATTTCATCACCCGAAGGGGAAAATGTAAATGAGGTTTCAGCTCCCCTCGAATTTATGCTGAAAGGAATCGAAGAGGGCTTTGTCCATATACCATTTTTCTTTTTTGACATCTTTATGTCACCTCCGTTCATGTATCCGGTATAAATATATAATTCATCCCCTGAAGGATTCAGGTAAAGTGGTGATTCGCAATAGGAAGTGTTGACAGAACCAGTTAGGGGTGATGCAACATTCCATTCATTTTGAATACGTGAGGAATAAAATATATTCTCGTCGAATTTACCGTCTGTCAGTGGAATTCCGGAACGTTTTACTTCTCTCCGGCTGGCAAAATAAAGAGTATTGAAATCAGCGGAAAAAACAGGTGAGTAATCATCTGCAAATGAATTAATATTTGTTCCAGCATTCCGGATTTCAACATTCAGTGTGTCCTTTACCAGCTTCAATGCGGAATTGCACTCATCAAGGTATTTTGACGCATCTGCAATATTCCGCCGGGTCTTTTTAACCGGGGAATTAAGGTAATCATTAAGCATTTTTATTGCTTCCGGGTAGTTTCCCGAATACTGAAGCGCTCTTCCTGTCATCAGCAAAATATCATCGCTAATATCATTTTTCAGTTCCAGTGCCTTCAGCAGGAAAGGAGCAGCGGCATCCTTATTGTCTGAAAAAAGGGCTGCGATACCGGCCTTGTAATTCAGTTCAGCATTATTGCCATTGTATACCATGGCTTTACGATATTCTTCATAAGCGCTTCCATACCATACAGAGCGCTCCCTGAAATAGTTGTTGCCTTCGGATACATGAGCCCATGCCTCCTTAAAGCCTTCTCTGACAGTCCTGTAATCTTTCTTCCGGATCCTGACATTGGTTTGTGCATCTGCAGGCAGGATATTCAGTAACAGCAGAGCAAAACAGGAAAATAAAATGCGTCTCATAAATTGCAGTTTTTCACACCCTAAAATTAGTATTTATTTGCCGTTCACAAAAATTTGACCTGTATTATTGCAGACTGTCATTCAGTTTAGCAGAAAAATATACTATATTTGCATGAGTCGAAATCTGTAAATTAATAATATTGTCTGATCCTATGGCTTATCAATACATTAATCCGGAATACCTGGATTCGGTATCTGCAGGAGACACGGAAATCGTCAGGGAACTGGTTGACATGTTCAGATCCCAGATTGAAGAAACTCAGAATGAAATGAGGACTCTTCTGGACAAAAAAGATTATAACTCACTCGGCCTGCTGGCACACAAAGCCAAATCATCCGTACTTATAATGGGAATGGCAGATCTCGGGTCACTTCTGAAAACTTTTGAAATCCAGGCCAGGGAGGGGATTGAACCCCACAAATATGAATCCTATATTGATCAGTTTTCCCGAGAAACCAGTGAAGCCGTTAAAGAGCTTGAAGACCTAGTCAGTAAAAGGCTAATTAGGGAATGAATGATCAGCACCGGAAAACAGGACAGGATTGATATTATAAACATCAACAGTGACAGGATTGATGCGCTTACAGCTGAAAATCTGAAAAGGGAGATAGCAAGGGTTCTTGACAAGGCACACCCCATGGCGGTCCTGAACCTGCAGGGAGTTGATTATATCGACAGTACCGGATTCGGGTGCCTCCTGGCCGTTCACAAGGCGGCAAAAGACAATTACGGAGTTCTCAAATTCGCCTCTCCCGAAAAAAAGGTATCAGAATCCCTGCACATTCTGAATCTCAATACTGTATTCGAAATATTTGAAAGCCTCGACGACTGCATCCGTTCATTCAACAGCTGACAGCCGGCATAATTGGGCTGACAGCCGGTATAATTTAGGGTTACAGACCGCTTTAAAACCTGAGCAATGCTCTTGTGCAGTGCATGAAAGGGGTCAAAAAGCAGTAAAACCACGGCAGGAATTCAGAATACTTAATGTGGCAGATGCCTGGAAAGCACTACACCAGTGGAAGGCTATGCCGTTCCCTGAGATTCCTTCAGGCTCTATCTGGCTCTTCAGAAACAGGCATTTTCTTGGCCAGGGATCCAAATTTCAACTTTCCGTTTTCCACAGAAATCTGTACCGTGGAATCACTCCTGATATTTCCCGCAATAAGCTGCTTCGACAGCTCATTTACTATCTCCTTTTGAATCAGGCGCTTTACCGGCCGGGCTCCGGACTGGGGATCAAATCCGTGGTCTGCAATCCAGCTGACAGCCTCATCTGTAATTTCAAGATCCATATTGTTTCCTGAAAGAAGCTTTCTCAGATACCCGATCTGTATTTTAACTATTTCATTGATCTGCTCAAGATTAAGAGGATGAAACATGACTATTTCATCAATCCTGTTCAGAAATTCAGGCCTGATGGATCTTCTGAGAAGTCCGAAAATTTCATTCCTGAGTTTTTCCTCTTCCATTTCCGGCATGTTGTTGCCGTATTGCTCCATCCTGTCGCGGATAATGTCTGATCCGATGTTTGAAGTCATAATAATGATAACATTCCGGAAATTGACCGTTCTTCCCTTGTTGTCTGTCAGTCTTCCGTCATCAAGCACCTGCAGCAGGAGGTTGAACAAATCGGGATGTGCTTTTTCAATTTCATCGAGAAGGACAACGGAATAGGGTTTGTGTCTTACAGCTTCCGTAAGCTGGCCTCCCTCATCATATCCCACATATCCGGGGGGCGCACCGATCAGTCTGGACACTGAATGCCTCTCCTGGTATTCCGACATGTCGATACGGGTCATCAGGTTCTCATCATTGAACAAGAATTCGGCGAGTGCCCTGGCCAGTTCAGTCTTACCGACTCCCGTCGTACCTATGAAAATAAATGATCCTACAGGTCTTTTCTGATCCTGAAGACCTGCCCTGGAACGTCTCACAGCATCCGAAACCGCACGTATTGCCTCATCCTGGCCCACAACCCTCCTGTGCAGTTCATCCTCCAGCCGCAGAAGCTTCTCCTTTTCGCTCTCCATCATTCTTGTAACCGGGATTCCTGTCCACCGTGACACTACTTCCGCTATATCCTCCGACCGCACTTCTTCCCTGACCAGGGAGCCTTTCTTCCGCTTGTTCTCTATCTGGTTTTTTAATTCCCCGATCTCCTTTTCAAGGCGTGAAATCTTACCATATCTTATTTCGGCCACCTTTCCGTAATCACCTGCACGCTCAGCCAGACCTGCCTCATGCTTGAGCGATTCGATCTCTTCCTTTTTTGCCTGAACCTTATTGATGATCTCCTTTTCAGAATTCCAGGCTGCATTCAGCTCATTCCTCCTCGCCTGCATTTCTGCAAGTTCCTTTGCGATTTTTTCCTCTTTTTCCCTGTCTCCGTCCCTCCGGACAGCTTCTTTTTCTATTTCCAGGCGGGTAATAATCCTGTTGGCCTCATCTATCTCATCCGGCACGGAGTTCATTTCCAGCCGCAGCCTGGATGCGGCCTCATCAATAAGATCAATTGCCTTGTCGGGCAGAAACCTGTCGCTGATATAGCGGGTTGAGAGATCAACGGCAGCAATAATCGCTTCATCCCTTATGATTACCTTGTGATGTGCTTCATATTTTTCGCGTATTCCGCGAAGGATTGATATTGAATCTTCCCTGCCGGGTTCGTCCACCATTACCACCTGAAACCGGCGTTCAAGCGCCTTGTCCTTTTCAAAATATTTCTGGTATTCATTGAAGGTTGTAGCCCCTATTGCCCTCAGCTCCCCTCTTGCCAATGCGGGTTTCAGAATATTCGCTGCATCCATTGCACCCTCCGATTTGCCTGCACCCACCAGGGTGTGTATTTCATCGATAAAAAGAACAATCCCTCCATTCGAGCTTATCACCTCGTTCACAACCGACTTCAGCCGTTCTTCAAACTCTCCCTTGTATTTCGCACCCGCTATCAGGGCTCCCATATCCAGAGAATAGATAACTTTCGATTTAAGATCTTCCGGAACATCCCCCCTTATTATCCTGTGGGCTATTCCTTCGGCTATGGCAGTTTTTCCCACACCCGGTTCCCCTATCATAAGAGGATTGTTCTTGGTACGCCGTTCAAGGATCTGTAATATCCGTCTTATCTCGTCATCGCGCCCGACAACCGGATCCAGCTTGCCGGAACGTGCCCGTTCATTGAGATTCAATGCATATCGTTCAAGTGAGTTGAAGGTGTCATCCGATGTCTGGCTGTTGACAACTGCTCCTTTACGCAGTTCTGAGATTGCAGAAACAAGTCCCTTCATGGTAGCTCCGTGATCCCTGAGTATTCCCGCGCTCTCGTCACCGGTTCCCATCACTCCCAGAATAAGATGTTCCGGCGTTATGAACTTGTCCTTCATGTCTGAGGCATGATCACCCGCCTTGCGGAATGCCTCCGACAGATTAGGTGAAATATATGCTTCGGCTCCCGATACTTTCGGATAGGAATCAATCAGCCTGTCAATATCCCGTATTAAAAGCCGGGTATCAATACCAGCCTTGCCGAAAAGATAATCTGAAATACTCTCGGCCTCGCTTATGACACCCTTGAGAAGATGGGCACATTCAACTGCCTGCTGTCCTTTTCCCCTGGTTATATTGAAGGCTTTCTGAACCGCTTCCTGCGCCTTTAATGTGAAATTATTTAAATTCATGTATACTCCTTTTCTGCTTCCTCCATCAAAAAAATTGCCAGAAAGCCCGAAGGGACTTTTTGACATTAAACCACCGGTTTATTGTGTCAGAATGACGCTGGATTTCCGGAAAACGGGAATATTCCGCAGCGTAATAGTTCAGGCCCCGATGAAACCCTGCTTTCATTTCTTCGTTTAACAGGTAAAAGTCATGTAATCCATAACATAAGTATATTTAACCATCCTTGTCTGAATGAGTGAGAAGATACTTGAAATCCTGATGCAGTTATTTGCCATAATTGCCAAACCTCAGGCTGATGATACCGAAAGACGGGAGGTGGTTGAATCATTCCTGTACAGGCTTATAAGTCAGGATCTTGTAAAAAAATATCTTTCCAGGTATGATGAAGCTTATGAAGAAGCCAGGAAACGGCTTGAAAGAGTGAGCTCCAAACGGCGCGAAGGCGCCATTGCGGTAAGGATATGGAGGTTGTGTGTCGAGATAAATGAACAGGGAAGACTAGATCATGAACAAAGAATATTCGTTGTCATTCAGGCGCTTGAATTCTGCAGGTCAGGAAACAGGACAGTGAGTGCGATGGAGCTTGGTTTCATCAGAACCCTGTCGGAGGGGCTGAATATAAAAAAGGAAGAATTCGATCTGATTGAATTGTTTATTCTGACTCCGATTGTAAAGATTCCTGATTCACAGAACCTCCTTCTTATAGACGGCAATCCCTCAAGCAGCCTCCGGGAGACCAGGCATATCCACAGGGAACTGCTGAAGGGTCAGATCTGGATCCTTTTCATACCCTCGGTAAACATGTATTTCCTCCGCTACAGGGGCTCGGGTGAATTGTCAATGAGTGTGCAGCTTCTTCAGGAGGACAAGGTATATCCTTTCAGTGAAGGATCATCCCTGCGCTTCTCCAAGGTGAAACCGGTCTATTACTGGGATGTCACAATGCAGTTTCTCATGGAGGATTTCCAGTCATCCAGAGTCGTCTATGAAGTGAATAACCTGCAGTACAGGTTCAGGAGCGGTGAGATCGGCCTTCATCATATGAGTTTTAAGACCGAATCTGGAAGGATGGTTGGTATAATGGGGGCGAGCGGTGCAGGTAAGTCCACCCTTCTTCATGTGCTGAACGGATCAGATCAGCCCTCCGATGGTGAAGTTCTGATAAATGGCATAAATATTCACAGGGAAAGGGAAAAGATCAAGGGACTGATAGGTTTTGTATCCCAGGATGACCTGCTGATCGAGGACCTTACCGTGTTTCAGAATCTGTATTATAACGCAAGGCTCTGCTTCGGAAATCTAAGCAACGTTGAAATAATTGAAAAAGTTGACAACGTGCTGAAGAATCTCGGTCTCTATGATATACGGAACATGAAAGTGGGAAGTCCCCTGAACAAAAAGATCAGCGGCGGACAGAGGAAAAGGCTGAATATTTCACTTGAACTGATCCGCGAGCCATCGATACTCTTTCTGGATGAACCCACTTCAGGACTGTCATCACGTGATTCGGAAAACATACTTGACCTGCTGAAAGATCTGACCCGCAAGGGCAAATTGCTTTTCATCGTCATTCACCAGCCTTCGTCGGATATTTTCAAAATGTTTGACAAGCTGATTATTCTTGATACCGGAGGATATCCCGTCTACAACGGAAATCCTGTGGAATCGATAGATTATTTCAAGAAAAAGATTGAACAGACCAACTACAACGAAAGCGAATGCTATGTCTGCGGAAATGTAAATCCCGATCAGATATTCAATATTCTTGAGACCAGGGTATATTCCGAGAGCGGTCAGGCAACTGATACGAGAAGAATATCCCCTGCAGACTGGTATGAATTCTATCTGGCTGACAAAAAGGAAGAAGAGCTGGAACGCGGAAACTCCATTCCGGATATCAACTTCAACATACCGAATAAGGTCAGACAGATGATTGTATTCGTAAAACGCGATATCCTCTCAAAGGTATCTGATATCCAGTATTTGCTTATCACCCTGCTTGAGGCTCCGGTTCTGGCACTCTTCCTTGCATATCTGATCAGGTATTTTGATGAAAGCTCAGCAGTTCCCCGGTATATTCTGTATGAAAATGCAAATCTCCCGGTTTATATCTTCATGTCGGTGATTGTGGCCATTTTCATGGGTCTTACAGTAAGTGCCGAGGAAATAATCAAGGACCGCAAGATACTTAAGAGGGAAGCATTTCTCAATCTCAGCTGGAACAGCTATCTTATGTCGAAAGTGATAGTCCAGTTCAGTATTTCGGCAATACAGGCCTTTTCCTTCGTGCTTATAGGGAACTGGATCACCGGCATAAGGGGAATGCTCTTCGAGTACTGGCTTGTTCTTTTCAGCTGCTGGGCAGGCGCCAACATGCTGGGACTGGTCATTTCAGACAGTTTCAAGGCAGTTGTGACAATTTATATACTCATACCCTTCCTTGTAATTCCCCAGATCATGCTAAGCGGTGTAATGGTGAAATTCGAGAAACTTAATCCGCAGATGTCTTCCCCGGTATCCATTCCCTTTTACGGAGAAATGATAACTGCACGATGGGGTTATGAGGCCCTGGCTGTGAAACAGTTCAAGGACAATCTATATGGAAGGCAGTTTTATGTCTATGACAAGGCGATGAGCCAGGCCAAATACAGGAAGGACTACCTGCACCCGGAAATAAAGGGCAGGCTGGAGAGAATTCAGTCAGATCTGGAAAGGGGTACATTAAATGAAGAATCCTTCAGGAAACTGAAACTTGTTTACAATGAATTCACAAAACAGGCAGTACTGACGCCACAACTGAAGTTCAGGCATCTTGAGCATCTCACACCTGAGGGAGTCACCCCGGAAATTGTCAGGGAGGCACTGGACTATACCGAAGAAGTCAGAAGATACTATGTAGCCTGTTCAAACCTTGCAAAGGATAAAAAGGATGCCATTGTCACCAGGCTGCAGGCCGCAGACAGTAAAGCCTTTCTGGCAATGAGGGATAACTATGCCAATGAAGCCCTGGAAGAATTTGTCATAAACAAGAATGAAACTGAAAAAATAATTGTATACAGGGATGAAATAATCCAGAAACTTGATCCTGTGTACATGGATCCGGAACACAATTTCATAAAGGCACATTTTTATGCTCCGGTAAAGAAATTGTTCGGCAGGGAAACGGATACCTACTGGGTCAACGTCATTGTCCTCTGGTGCATTACCCTGATGATTTATTCCGTTCTGTACTTCAGGATCCTGAAAAAAATACTGGACTCGGGAAACAAAGCCATGGAAAGGAAAAACAGCAGTTCAGGACCATAAGCAAAACGGGCTGTATCATCACATATGACACAGCCCGCTCCTGTACGACAGAGGTCAGAAAACAACTATTTGAAACTCATTCTGTTATTTCTATCATTTTGAAGGGCACCCGGATGATTGACTCATAATCTTCACCGGCTTCGAGCATATCTTCATCATCTTCCTCATAATACCAGTTTACCACCACCTCATTCTTTGCCTTGTGAATGGCCTCCAGCTTTTTAAACACATCCAGAATGCATTTTGAGGAACTTGTATTAAAATACTCCAGGCGAATATTTACTTCCGTTTTCGGGAGGGGATCCTCCTTGTAATTGTCAAGCCAGTCAACGAGCGGTTTGTAGAATTCTACCGAGTTTTCAGGAATTGAACGACCTTTAATTTCAAATACGCCTTCTGATTTGTCAAATTTCACAGTTGGTGTTTTCGGTGTTCCTTCTATTTTTATCGGTTCCATTTCACTAAAATTTATGATTTTATTAATTGTATTTTCTATTCAACAGCTACAAGTATATCGAGGTAAAAAAAGAAATAATCATCATTGTAGCGCCTGAATGTATAATCAAGCTTATTTCCTGTTTTCCTGGCTATGTCAACCAGTCCGAGCCCTCCTCCCCCTTTTGCCGATAACCTCTGGTGATTAAGAATGAATTTGTAAAGTTCCTTGATTTCTTCCCGGGTGGAGCGGTTTATCCTCATTATTTTTTCTTTCAGCTCCTTCGCATTGTCTGTCTGTATAAAATTACCTGTCACAATCTTGTAGCCCGTGGGAATTTTTTCTATACGGAGAATGCCGAATTTCTCGGAATGCTGATCTTCAAAATCTTCAGGAACTTTGTCCACATGATGGTAGAGATTCTGAAGGCTCTCTACAAGAACATTGTAAACCTTCTTCCTGAGTCTTGGCTGCTCATCCATTTTAGCCAGTTTCTCCTCAACTGTATCAAGAACATAATTGATCAGATCGGAATCAACGTTTCCCTTATAGTAAAGTATAACATTACTTTCCGGATGGTTTCTCAGGTAAGTCTCAATATTAAAGCTCATATAAGCTTCCTTTGAAAAGGTTGGAATTTAAACCCTGACAAATATAATAAAAATAAAAAGCATCCACAGGATAACTTGTTCACATTACACGTTTTGAAATTAACAATGATTTTATCCGGTCCGTCTTTTACCTGAACCCTCATACAGCTCATATGCTGCAAGTATACATTCAATAGCCCCGTTAAAAAGTTTGTGCTTCTCTCCGGGTTTCAGGCCGATGCTGTTCAGGCTTTCCCTGTCAGGAACAATAACCCATGCCTTATTTCCGGAATAATTATGTTTCAGGGTAGTTCCTATCAGACTGTACAGATTGTCATCACCCTGGGCATGCAATCTTTTCCCGTAGGGCGGATTCATAAAAATGAAGCCCCGGCTGAAACCGGGTTTTGCATTTCTGAAATCCGCCACTTCAGTCTGAATCAGTCCGGAAAGGCCGGCATTTTCAATATTGGCCCTGCATATGGCAATTGCTTTTGCTGAAACATCCTCCGCCCTGATCAGTGTATCCGGCTTCCTGACAGCTGCTCCGGCCTCATGCCTTATCCTGCCGAACAGTTCAGCATCATAATTTTTCCATCCGGTAAAACCAAATTTCTTTCTGAACTTACCCGGTGGTATTTTGCAGGCGATCAGTCCTGCCTCAACCGGAATGGTACCTGACCCGCACATGGGATCGAGCAGAGGGTCGAGACCGTTCCAGCCCGACATCAATATTATGCCGGCAGCAAGGATCTCGTTCAGGGGTGCAGGTCCCTGACCCGACCGGTAACCACGTTTATACAGGGGATAACCCGATGAATCCAGGGAAACAGTCACCCTGTCGTTACTGATATGAAGATTGATGAGAACCACCGGATCGGCAGTATTAACCGAAGGCCTCCTGCCGGATTTGTTCCTGAAATAATCAGCAACCGCATCCTTCAGCAAAAGGCCGGGATAGGCACTGTGTCTGAATAATTTTGAGTTTACAACCGGAACAACTGAAAAAGCAGAATCACTGTCCATAAATTCCGGCCAGTTGATTTTCAAGGCATTCCTGTAAAGGTCTTCTCCGGATGATATCATGAATTCCCCGACCGGCATAAGAACAGACAGGGCTGTGCGGGAACAATAATTGACCCGGTACATGGTTTCAATACTGCCGGTGAATGATACTGCACGGTTCATGGTTTCAATACCGGCAGCTCCGAGATCTGCAAGTTCAGCAGCCAGGACAGCCTCCAGACCAAAAAGGGTTTTGGCAATCAACTTCATAAGTTTCATTTATGTTCCATCCGGTAAATTCGGTTAAATAAATCCGGCAAAAATAAACATTTGCAATTTGCAATATATATGCCAATCTCTTTTATCCCGCAATAAAAATAGTTTCCTTATTTTTGTCCTTTCCAAAAATATGTTGAAATAGTTTTACCACATAAAATTCAAATTAATGAAAATGCGAAAAAAGACGGGGTTGACAGGAGTATTGATAATTACTCTCTTGCTGTCGATGGCATCCTGCAAAAAGGATAAAGCCCTGAGCGAAATCATATTGGGAAAATGGGAAGTCATTTCCCTTACCATGGTTACATATGAAAATAATGTAAAAAGAGCCGAATTAATAGTTTACTTCAACCCGGGAGAAATGCATTACCAGTTCATTGACGGGGGGGTTGGCATTCTATATGAAGAGGAGAACGACCATCTCTTTTCCTGGACACTGTCAGGAGGCAAGATTATTATAAGCAAGCTCTATACGGAGGATCTGGTGGCGGAAATCACGATTGAAGACAGTAATCTGAGCTGGACATACAGGAAAAACGACGATGAAACACCTGGAATAAGCTATGAATTCATAATGACCGCTAAAAGGATAAAATAATTCCTGATAGGCATCAGGATACTGTTACTTGTTTCCCAGTATCCGGTTATAAAGCTTCTCATCAGAAATAACCTTCAGTGCTTCAGCAATTATATTATCCTGTTCATTGATTATCCGGAAATATTCGTTTGTCTGCCATATATTATTGGCCAGCAATGCCTTAAGCACCAGGAGGATTTCTTTTTCAGATTTTCTGAACTGATCTTCAACATAATTCACTCCGGCATCTTCGCCTTTTTTCACAAAAGCCTGTATTTCATCCGGAGAAAAACCGAAAGCGTTTTTAAAGTTCTCAAATGTTTTGAACCTTGAAGTTATTGCTGCCCTGTTCTTATCGGCATATTCAAGAATAAATGAATTGAAAATGCCCCTTCTCACCAGTGTCCTGTAATAATCGGAATAGTTTGAAGTGTCCACGGCAACGAATACATCGGGCATTATTCCCCCTCCTCCGTAAACAACACGCTGATTGACAAGCGTTCTGAATTTAAGTGAATCGGGAAAGTGGACACTGTCGGCCGACATCATTTCCCCGTTTGTAAATCTGCGGGTATAATTTTCCAGGTATTTTTCATATCCCTCATTGTAGGGGCTCTGAATAGATCTGCCCGCGGGTGTATAGTAGCGTGCTATTGAAAGCCTTATCATGGATCCGTCCGTCAGGGTAAAGGCATTCTGCACCAATCCCTTTCCAAATGTTCTTCTTCCGATGATGATGCCCCTGTCCCAGTCCTGAATTGCTCCCGCCACGATTTCGCTTGCCGATGCCGATCCGTCATCAGTCAGAATAACAACCCTTGCCGAGGTGAGATCACCGGATCCTGAAGATTTATATTCCTGCCGTGGGGTTTTCCTTCCGATAAGGTAAACCAGCAGTTTGCCATCCGGGAAGAAATGACCGGCCAGCTGGGTGGAAGCAGCCATAAACCCGCCACCATTCCCGCGCAGGTCAATAATGATATTCCTCATATTGGCCTTTCTGAGTCTGCTTAAAGCATCCCTGAACTCCTTGTCAGTTGTGGCCGCAAATTTATTAAACCTTACATATCCTGTTTCGGAGTCGAGCATGTAGGCGGCATCCAGGCTGTTAATCGGAATTTTATCACGTATAATAGTGAAATCCAGTATGTTTTTTTCGCCCCTGCGGAAAACGTTTATGCTGACTTTCGTTCCTTTTGGCCCCATCAGGCGGCTTCTGACCCCGTTGGTCGACATTCCTTTTCCTGCAACTTCTTCCCCGTTTATGCTCACAATCCTGTCTCCGGCAAGGAGTCCTGCCTTTTCGGAAGGACCTCCTGAAATTGGCTCAATAACTATAATTGTGTCTCTCAGAATATTGAACTGAATTCCTATTCCGTCGAAATTTCCAAGCAGAGGTTCGTTCATTTCCCTCACATCCTTAGCGGAAATATAGGTGGAATGAGGGTCAAGTTCCCTCAGCATTGTGATGATGGCATTTTCCGTTATTTTGTTGATATTGGCAGTGTCAACATAATACTCCTCTATCAGATTCAGTGTCTTTCCTATCTTGATAATTTCCTCGGAAAGTATTTGTGCCGGAACATTCTGAACTGCCAGGAAGAACAATCCCAACAACAATGCTCTTCCTTTTCCTGTCCTTTTCATTTAACAAACTATTACCTGAAATTATAAATCATTTTAAATCAAACCATCTCCCCTCTGATCCCATTGATTACATCAACTCCTTTTACTTCAGGCACTTTAGTCAGTATTGCCATTTCTAAATACTGCTTTTGTCTGTGTCGTCGGTTCCGGGAAAACAAGCAACCTGAACATTTTAGTCAGGGAGATGACAAAGATAGAAATTCTTTCCTTACGGGACATCAATATTTCCCACATCATATGTTGTTCCGTCAACGGCGGCAATTGTTCTCGGAAATATACTCCTGGCCTCTCTGACAAGGGGCTGTACATCTTTATGCCGTGAGGAGAAATGCCCTATTATGAGTGTCCCGGCTCCTGCCTCAAAGGCTGTTCTGGCCGCATCAGTACTTGTTGAATGCCCGGTTATCCGGGCCAGTTCTCCCAGGCCGGCTTCAAAAGTAGCCTCATGATACAGAAGATCAACATTTCTGACGAAGGAAGAAAGTCTTTTAAAATACATTGTATCACTGCAATAGGCATAAGACGACGGAACAGGTCCGGCTACGGTTATTTCATCATTTCTGATTACCTCCCCGTTTTCCAGGATAAAATCCTCACCCTTCTTTATTGCCGGGATTCTTGCTACCGGGATACTAAATTTCTCAATTGCCTCCTTTACAATATTCCGGTCAGCTGCCTTTTCCCTGAACAAAAAACCATACGACGGGATCCTGTGTCTGAGAGGAAAGGATGTTACGGTAAGATGTTTGTCATCCAGTATTTTTACCGGATCCCCGCTGTCCAGAGCAACGAAATCAATATTGAAACCAAGTATTATATCGAAGTCCAGAAGGTGTGAAAACAATATTTCCCTGTATTTTGAGGGAGCATAAATGTTTAGTGTTGTGCTTCTTCCCATCAGGTTCATAGTGGACAGAAGCCCGTAAAGCCCGAATACATGATCGCCATGGATATGGCTGATGAAGATATGGTTTATTTTTCCGAATCTGATTTTATTTCGCCGGAGCTGCATCTGGGTACCTTCACCGCAGTCTATCAAATACAACCGCTCATGCACGGAGAGTACATGAGCGGAAGGATATCTTTCTGAAGTTGGCAGTGCGGAACTACTGCCAAGTATTGTCAATTTCATCGGTACCCTGCATTCCTGTCAGCTTCAGGAAATCATTTTTTCGGCATCAGCAACCGTTTCGGTAATTGTAAGGACCGTATCCAGCTGGGAAATGGTAATGAGCCTTTCAACAGCTTCATTGAGACCGCAAAGCACAAAGGTACCGCCGGCATTCTTGCAGAGTCTGTTTGCAACAAGAATGGCACTCAGACCTGAAGAGTCGCAGTATTGGGTTTTTTCCAGATCAAGGATAATATTTTTTTCACCCTTGCCTGAAATCAAAACAAGTTCAGACTTCAATGCGGGAGCTATATGAGTATCAAGCTTCTCCGTCTGAATTCGAATCAATGTACTGTTATTACGACTTTCAATGTTAAAATCCATGATTGTATTGTTTTGTTGGCTCAAAAATAACAAATATTTCTATTCCTTGGAAGCTTTATTCTCTTTTTCTTCCATTTCTTCCTTCAGTGCCGCCAGCTGAGTAATATCTCCCAGCGTGGTTCTTTCGATATTCGTCTTGGCTTTCCTTGCAGATTTCCTTGGTGTTTCGGGTTCTGACTTCTTTTCGGGAGCTTCAGCAGCCTTCTTCTCGTCCTCATATACCCTGCTGTGTGATACAATGATTTTCTTTGCCGACTTATTGAATTCAATAACTTTGAACATAAGTCTTTCATCAACTTTCGCAACGCTGCCGTCTTCCTTTACCAGATGCTTAGGGGTTGCAAAGCCCTCAACTCCATAGGGAAGAGCTATGATAGCGCCTTTGTCAAACACTTCCATCACAGTACCTTCATGAATGGAATCGGTTGCGAACAGATCTTCGAAAACATCCCAGGGATTCTCTTCAAGCTGTTTGTGCCCAAGGCTGAGCCTCCGGTTTTCCTTGTCTATTTCAAGTACAACAACCTCTATTTCAGCATCAATGGCAGTAAATTCAGCGGGATGCTTAATCTTCTTGGTCCAGCTCAGATCAGAAATATGGATCAGTCCGTCAACACCCTCTTCAATTTCCACAAACACTCCAAAGTTTGTAAAATTTCTGACCCGTGCGGTATGCCTGGAACCGACTGTATATTTTTGCTCAATATCCTGCCAGGGATCCGGCTTCAGCTGCTTGATGCCAAGTGACATTTTTCTCTCTGCCCTGTCAAGAGTCAGAATCACGGTTTCAACCTCATCACCCACTTTCATAAATTCCTGGGCACTGCGCAGATGCTGTGACCATGACATTTCCGAAACATGGATAAGGCCTTCCACTCCGGGTGCTATTTCAACAAATGCACCATAATCGGCCATTACCACAACCTTGCCTGTGACCCTGTCCCCGACCTTGAGATCCGGATCAACAGAATCCCACGGATGCGGTGTAAGCTGTTTCAGGCCAAGGGCTATCCTTTTCTTGTCATCATCAAAATCCAGAATGACAACATTCAGTTTCTGATCCAGTTCAACTATCTCTTCGGGATGATTAACCCTGCCCCAGGACAGATCGGTAATGTGAATGAGCCCGTCAACGCCCCCGAGATCGATGAATACACCATAAGATGTGATATTTTTGACTGTCCCTTCAAGAACCTGGCCCTTTTCAAGCTTTGCAATAATCTCCTTCTTCTGCTGTTCAAGCTCAGCTTCAATGAGGGCCTTGTGGGAAACAACAACATTCTTGAATTCCTGATTAATCTTTACAACCTTGAATTCCATCGTCTTCCCTACATATATGTCATAGTCCCTGATTGGTTTTACATCTATCTGGGATCCCGGAAGAAATGCTTCAATCCCGAATACATCAACAATCATTCCGCCTTTGGTACGGCACTTTATGTAACCGGTAATTATTTCATCATTTTCCAGAGAAGCATTCACCCTCTCCCATGATTTAATCGCCCGGGCCTTCTTATGCGACAAAATGAGCTGACCTTTCTTATCTTCCTGACTTTCAACATACACTTCCACCTCATCGCCCACCTTCAGGCCGGGATTGTAGCGGAATTCATTCAGGCTTACAACACCTTCCGATTTATATCCTATATTGATCACAACTTCCCTTGAGGTCATCTGTATTACTGTTCCAGAGATAACCTCATCAACTGCAACTGTTGAAAGGGTTTTATCATACATTGCCTCATACTCCTTGTGTCTAGGTGAAAGTTTCGCCTCCTCGCTCTCGAAGCTCTCCCAGTCAAAATCCTCAACTGAAGGTTTGCCGGCAGAAATTTCTGCAATCTCAGGAATATCAGATTCATCAGCTGTCAAATCACCGGATTCAGCCACTGTTTCCACGGTTTCCTGAAAATCACCAGCATTCTCCTCTTCCCCTCCGCTTTCTGAACCGTGAATGAATTCTGTCAGATCGTCCGTTTCAGATTTAACCGGATCATCATCTGAATCAGTAATGTCAAACTGGCTTCCCGGAATAATATCTTCTTCAAAGGCCTGTTCAAGCAATTTATCCTTTGATTCCTTGATCTTCAGCTTCTTGGCGGATTTAACGATCTCACTGTCAGCTAAATCATCTTTTTTCGGGTTCTTCTTCCTGGTATCTGTCATAATTTGTTAATAAAAATACTAATAATTAATAGGTTAGACATTATCTTGTTGAAAAATGGTGTGCAAAGATAGGATATTTATTTAAAAAGACAGATTTTTTGTTCAATTAATTCTTGCAAATACAGGATTAATTCATGCAAATACAAGTAATTTACCATCTGCATCCCGGGCATACAAGGCCGGAATAAACAGCTATGCCCTAAACATTGTTTCCGGGGTTCCGGCTTCTCAAACTGAAGGGATTAGGCAATTAACAGAATCTGTTTTCAAATCTCAGGGCTTCTGTTATCTTTGCAAATGTTTTAATTCAATCCTCAACGAACCAGCTTTAATGAAAATCAGTGTAATTGGGACAGGATACGTCGGACTGGTTACCGGTACCTGCTTTGCCGAGACCGGAGTAACGGTGACATGCATTGACAGGGATACGGATAAAATCAGGGGGCTTAACAAAGGCACCATCCCCATCTATGAGCCGGGACTGGAAACAATGATCAGCAGAAATGTGGAAAAGGGAAGGCTGTTTTTTTCATCCTCAGTATCAGAAGGCATAGAGGGTTCAGAGGTTATTTTCATTGCGGTGGGAACACCCCCGGGAGAAGACGGAAGTGCGGATTTGAAACATGTGCTGGAGGTTGCACGGGAAATTGGTGATTCCCTTAAAGACTACGCCCTGATCGTTACAAAAAGCACAGTTCCCGTGGGAACATCCGAAAAGGTAAGGGAAACCATACAGAGGCAACTCGAAAAAAGACAGTCCGGAATCCGATTCAGCATGGCATCAAATCCGGAATTTCTTAAGGAAGGAGCCGCCCTTGAAGATTTTCTCAGACCTGAAAGAATAGTGGTCGGAGTGGATAACCCGGAAGCAGGGGAAGTGATGCAGCGTCTCTACAAACCCTTTGTGCTTAATAACCACCCGATAATATTCATGGACATCCCTTCTGCCGAAATTACAAAATATGCTGCCAATGCAATGCTGGCTACCCGGATAAGCTTTATCAATGAAATGGCAAACCTCTGTGACCTTCTCGGAGCCGATATAAACCATGTAAGAAGGGGAATAGGAAGTGATTCAAGAATAGGCAGCAAGTTTCTCTATCCCGGACCGGGCTATGGAGGTTCCTGCTTTCCCAAGGATGTGAAGGCCATAATCAAAACGGCAGAGGAACTGGGCTATGAACTCAATGTCGTCAAAGCAGTTGAAAAAGCAAATGAGTTTCAGAAAAATATCATTTTCAACAAGATGAAGTATCACTTCAGCGGCAGGCTTGAAAAAAAGACAATCGGAATATGGGGATTATCCTTCAAGCCCAAAACTGATGACGTACGTGAATCATCATCCCTCCACCTGATAAGAAAGCTTCTTGATAAGGGGGCAGTCGTCAGGGCGTATGACCCGGCCGCAATGAAGGAAACAAAAAAGCTCCTCGGAGATTCAATACAATACTGTGATAATCCCTATGAAGCACTGGAAAATACTGATGCAATGGCATTAATGACGGAATGGCCGGAATTTCAGCTTCCCAATTTTAAAAAAATGGCAGGGATAATGAAAGACAGGGTGATATTCGACGGAAGAAATATTTACGATCCGGCTTTGCTCGTAAAAATGGGATTTAAATACTATGGCATAGGAAGAAGGCCGCAGGAAGAAATTAAATAGTATATTCACTGAATAAACAGCAAAAGGGAAAATACATGAAAGGAATTATTCTGGCAGGAGGGTCGGGAAGCAGACTGCATCCGATAACCAACACGATATCGAAACAGTTGTTACCCGTTTATGACAAGCCGATGATTTATTACCCGCTTTCAGTACTGATGCTTGCAGGTATCAGGGAAATACTGGTCATTTCAACACCCCGTGACCTGCCTTCGTTCAGGAACCTTCTGGGTGACGGAAAATCAATAGGCCTTGAATTCAGCTATATCGAGCAGCCCTCACCCGACGGTCTGGCCCAGGCCTTTATCCTGGGAGATGAATTCATAGGAAATGATCCGGTCTGCATGATACTTGGTGATAATATTTTTTACGGTCACGGGTTCGGGGACGTGCTCCGCAATACGGCAAGGCTGGATGACGGAGCCTGTGTATTCGGATATTATGTTACCGACCCTGAACGTTATGGAGTTGTGGAATTCGACAGCAGCGGAAGGGCTGTAACAATCGAGGAAAAACCGGCCAGGCCAAAATCAAACTATGCTGTCACCGGCCTGTATTTTTATGACAATACTGTGGTAAGCAAGGCCCGGTCACTGAAACCCTCTCCCAGGGGAGAACTCGAAATAACCGACCTCAACAGGTTATACCTTGAAGAAGGAAAACTTACGGTCAGGATCATGGGCCGGGGAATGGCATGGCTCGATACAGGAACATTTGAGAGTCTCCTGCAGGCCTCGAACTTCATAGCCACCCTCGAACACAGGCAAAGCCTGAAGGCATCATGCATCGAGGAAATAGCCTATAAAAGAGGATTCATTGACAAAAATCAGCTGTTATCCCTGGCAGAACCCATAAAAAACAGCCAGTACGGAAAATACCTGATGAGAATAGCCTCGGAAGAAATCTCCGGACCGGACATAATGAAATAGAAAAACTGATCTGAATGGAAATTATTCATACCGGATTCAAGGATCTTTTCGTCATTAAGCCGACAGTTTATTCTGACAAAAGGGGTTATTTCTTTGAAAGTTATAACCAGGATACCTACAGAAATGCGGGTATACATTTCATGCCGATACAGGACAATGAATCCAGATCTTCGAAAGGGGTTATAAGAGGGCTTCACTATCAGCTCAGGCCTTACGACCAGGCAAAGCTTATCAGGGTAATTGAAGGAAGGATTTTTGACGTTGCCCTCGACCTGAGAAAGGATTCACCAACATACGGAAAATGGTATGGCATTGAACTTGATTCGGGAAGCAAGACACAGCTTTTCATTCCAAGGGGCTTTGCCCATGGCTTCTCCGTATTAAGCGAGCTTGCAATCATTCTGTATAAAACCGACAATCTCTACAATAATGCTTCAGAAAGGGGGATAGCGCTTGATGATCCCGACCTGGGCATTGACTGGCATATCGGGAATATCAAACCGATACTGAGTGAAAAGGATACAAGAAATCCCCTTTTCAGGGATGCGGATAATAATTTCTAACTGATCTTAAGTTTCATGGCAGTAATACTGATTACCGGGGCCGGCGGCCAGCTGGGCAGTGAACTGAGAACTGCATCCGGAAATTACTACGGATATGACTTTATCTTCACGGATATCGATACACTCGATATAGGCGATAAGGCAAAAACAAGTGATTTCATCAGAAATACCAATCCCGACTGGATAATAAACTGTGCGGCCTACAATCAGGTAGACAAGGCTGAAGAGGATTCAGCCACGGCTGATCTCGTAAACAGAGCCGCTGTAAGCCATATTGCGGAAGCAATCAGAAGCACTGAATGCAGATTCATTCATTTTTCAACGGACTATGTTTTCAGCGGCATGTCCTGCCAGCCCTATAATGAATTTTCAGAACCCGGTCCCATAAATGCCTACGGCATGTCAAAACTGGCAGGTGAAAAAGCAGCGCTGACTCATCATGCTTCAATGATTATCCGGACATCCTGGCTGTATTCATCTTTCGGAACAAATTTTGTCAAAACCATTCTGAGGAAGGCGCGGGAAAATGAATCACTCAACGTTGTGTTTGACCAGGTTGGGACACCCACCTATGCAGCCGACCTGGCAGAAGCGGTCCTGGCTATTGTCTCAGGAGTAATACGCAACAAGACCACTTACAGTCCCGGCATATACCATTATTCAAACGAAGGTGTCTGCAGCTGGTACGATTTTGCTGAGGAAGTGGTCAGGGAAGCCGGCCTGGCATGCCGCATCGTTCCGGTCCTTTCCTCCCGGTATCCCATGCTTGCACAAAGACCTTCATATTCCGTACTTGACAAGGGAAAAATAAAGGAAAAATATGGTCTTGCCATCCCCCACTGGAGGAGCAGTATGAAGAAATGCCTGGGATTACTTGTATAAAAATAACACTTCCGCAGTAAGCGGATGCAAAAACAGGCGGATCATTCAGGAAAATTTACTTATTATTACAACAGAAATCAAATAACCTTTCACATGTTATCAATTGAAGAAATCAGGAAGAGGGCCGGAATATGGCTTGGCAGTGAATTCAATGAAGCAACCCGCAGGGAAGTAAGGGAAATGCTTGAAAAAGATGAAAAGAAACTGGTGGATTCCTTCTACCAGGACCTGGAATTCGGAACCGGAGGATTAAGGGGAATCATGGGTGCCGGAACCAACAGAATGAATATTTATACCATGGGAATGGCAACCCAGGGTCTATCAAACTATATAATAAAACAATGCGGCGGTAAGGGAATACGCGTCGCAATCGCCCACGACTGCAGGAACAACAGCCGCTATTTTGCCGAAACGGCTGCGGACATATTCTCGGCCAACGGTTTTGAGGTTTTCCTTTTCGAGGCCCTCAGACCCACACCCGAACTGTCGTTCGCAATCCGTCATTACAAATGTCAGAGCGGGATTGTGATAACGGCTTCACATAATCCTCCGGAATATAATGGTTACAAGGCCTACTGGAACGATGGCGGACAGGTTGTGGCACCCCACGATTCCGGTATAATTGAGGAAGTTCGCAGAATAAAATCAGTAAACGAAATAAAATTCGGGGGAAACAAGCAGAATATCCGGATTATCGGAAAGGAAACCGATGATGCATTTCTTGAGGAAGTCCTTAAAATGAGCCTTAACCCGGAAATCATCAGAGAACACAGTGATATGGGTATAGTTTACACACCCATTCACGGAACAGGAGTCAGGCTGGTACCATCAGCCCTTAAGCTGTTTGGTTTTACCAATATCATCAATGTTCCGGAACAGGATATCGTTGACGGGAATTTCCCCACTGTCAGATCACCCAATCCTGAAGAACCAGATGCACTGAAAATGGCCATTGACAAAGCAGAAACCACAGGGGCAGAGCTTGTTATTGCAACGGATCCCGATGCTGACAGACTTGGAATTGCATGCAGAAACAGGGAAGGTGAGTTTATTCTTCTGAACGGGAATCAGACTGCCGTACTGCTGATCCATTACATACTGTCGCAATACGGGGAAAAGGATAAGTATAAGGGCAATGAATATATTGTCAAAACCATAGTTACGAGCGACCTGATTGACAAGATTGCTGAAAAACACAAGGTTGAATGCTTCAACGTCCTGACCGGATTCAAGTTCTTCGCTGAACTGATGAGGAAGCTCGAAGGAAAGAAAAAATACATCGGAGGCGGTGAGGAAAGCTATGGCTTTCTGCCCGGCGATTATGTAAGGGACAAGGATGCAGTTGCATCATGTGCACTGGTTGCCGAGATTGCTGCATGGGCAAGGAGCAAGGGGAAATCACTGTACGATCTCCTGCTGGATATATATCTCGAATACGGATTATTCCTGGAAAAACTTGTCAACATTGTCAGGAAGGGCAAGGAAGGAGCTGATGAAATAAAAGCCATGATGATGTCGTACAGAAACAATCCTCCTGAAATAATTAACAAAAGCAGGGTTGTAAAAATTGATGATTACGAGTCGCTTGTTTCAACTGATTGTCTGACAGGCAAGAAAACAAATCTGAATCTGCTGAGGTCGGATGTGCTCCAGTTTTTTCTGGAGGACGGAAGTAAAATTTCAGTGCGTCCCTCCGGAACAGAACCGAAAATCAAATTTTATTTCAGTGTGAACACTGCGCTTGAATCTGCGGAAAAATTCGAAGAAACGATCCTGCTTCTTGACAGAAGAATTGAAGGCATAATCACTGATATGAAATTGAACTGATCCTGCGTGGCATCAGTTACGATGGGGATTTTGGAAATTGGACTGAGCCCGGTAAAAAATGCCGGAACTATTTTTTACAGATCTGATCAGGAAATAAACAAACAAACAACAGTAAGCATGAAATCATATCGCAGGGAACTCTGGTTCGAAACACCGGCAAGAAGGGCATTTATCAACATCACGGGTCAGGTGGAAAAATGTCTGGAAGAATCAGGGATCAGGGAAGGAATCATTGTTGTCAGCGCAATGCACATCACCAGCTCTGTGTTCATCAATGATGATGAGTCGGGATTGCACCACGATCTTGAGGTATGGCTGGAAAAGCTGGCACCAGAGAAACCACACAGCCAGTACAGGCATAACAGTTTTGAGGATAATGCCGATGCTCATTTAAAACGCAGCATTATGGGCCGTGAGGCCGTTGTGGCTGTGAGCAGCGGAAAACTGGATTTCGGCCCGTGGGAACAAATTTTCTATGGTGAATTCGACGGAAAGAGAAGAAAGAGAGTACTTGTTAAAATAATTGGTGAATAAAACCCCCTTTTCAGGGTTCAGATGAAGAAATCATCACTGAAATTTACCAGGTATACCTTTCCGGTCGACCTGGTGAGAGCTGTATAAAACCATCTCAGATAATCAAGGCTTATTTCGGCCCGGTTGAACATGCCCTGGTCAATGAACACTCTCTCCCACTGGCCTCCCTGGGCCTTATGACAGGTTACCGCGTAGGCGAATTTGATCTGTAGGGCATTGAAATACCGGTCCTCCCGCACAGCCGTATATTGTTTCCCTTTTGTCCTGATATGCTGGTAATCCTCCAGAATGCTGTGGAACAGTTCCTTGTTCCTGTCTGCAGGCAGTGAAGGAGAATCAAGATGAAGCACATCCAGCAATACCAGTGACTCAAGTTCATAATCATAATCAGGGAACCAGAGCATCATCTCAGCAAAGCGGAAACCATAGCGTTCCTCATATTTTCTTATTCTTCTGATCTCGGCGATATCCCCGTTTGCAATAAAACCCGGACCTGACTCATCTTCTTCCATCAGACTGTAATTATTCCTGACTATCATAACGATATCCCCGGCACAGATTTCCTCTTCCCTGAAAAAAATCCTGTTTCTTATTCCCTGGTTATACCTGTTGGCCTGCCTGTTGGAATTGACAATCACGATAGTCCCTTCCAGCCCGCATGCTCCGTATGAGCCGGATAGTTCCTCAATCAGATCCTCGCCGCTTATCCTGACAATATCCCTGTAATTCCTGCAGTCCAGGGAAGGATGATCCAGTCTGCCCTCACTCACCTGCAATCTGATGCCTGTGGCATTCATAAGCACGCCTGACGATTCGCTTTGCCGGACCACTTGCCGGAGCTCTGCCGTTATGAGGCCGAAACCATATCCTTCCAGAACCGCCCGGTCCAGTGCCGGGCTGATAACCGCACCTACTGGGGGAAGCTGGGCATCGTCCCCTACAAGGATGAGCCTGCAGTCCGTTCCTGAATAAACATATTCCAGCAGATCATCCAGGAGCCTGCCGCTGCCGAAAACCGTACTTTCTGCAGCAATATTTGAAATCATGGAGGATTCATCCACTAGAAAATATGTATTGCGGCTCAGATTTCTGTCAAGAACAAAACTGCCCGTACCGTCCTTAAGGGACCTCTGACGGTATATCTTCTTGTGAATTGTAAAAGCCTGCTTTCCGGCATGAGACGCAAGAACTTTGGCTGCCCTGCCTGTTGGTGCAAGAAGAACGGATCTGATTCTCAGATTGTCCAGGGTTCTGACAACAGTGCTGATAATACTGGTTTTACCCGTACCCGCGTACCCTGTAAGAAGAAAGATTGACTCCGTCCTGCCGTCAGTGATGAAAGAAGCCAGTTTTTCAAGAGCTGAGGCCTGATCCTCTGTTGGAGTATTCCCCAGATTCTCACACAGACTTTTATATATTATCCTGTCACGCATCCTGTTCTGTCCGGCTGCCTATACTGCCCGCCGTCCGATATTTTCCTGAATCACAATTTATGAACTAGCACGGTTGAGCTTGTGTATTTTTCCTATTTTTGTCCGTAAACTTAAGTATTCTGTACAAGAATTTAAAAACAAATATGCCTGAACAGGACCTGATTGATGAGACTTTCGATATAAACTCATCCTTAAACTATGAATTAACGATGCAGATAAGCACTGCAGGATTTGCTTACTGCATACTTGACACCATAAGGAACAGGTATGTTTTGCTCCGTTCGCGGGATCCTGATGAGAATAAGGCTATGACAGCTGAAAAAACAGAAGAGATAATTATTTCCGATTCTTTTCTGTCAGCCCGTTTCAAGAAGACAAATCTGATCCTGCCTTCAGCAAAGTCCACTCTTGTCCCCTCCCCTCTTTTTGATCCCCTGAAGAAAGAAGAATACTTCAGCCTGAACCTGGTAAAGGATGAAAATGAAATTATCCTGTACAACAAAATCACTGACCCGGATGCTTTTGTCATCTTTTCAGTACCTGAATGGCTTACAGACCTGACCGGCAGGTATTTTCCCTCAGTAAAACCGTGCCACCATGCAACATCCCTGATTGATCAGGCTATGCACCTGAGCAGGGACGAAGCGGGTCAGCTGGTTCTGGTTCACCTTGAAAGAGACTACTTCAATCTCCTGGTCCTTGAGCGGGGTTCCCTGAAATTCTACAATACCTTTGTTTACAAGAACATGAACGATATAATGTATTATCTGTTCAACGTCTGCAAAACCCTGGGCGTAAAACGGGAGGAAAATGTATGGTTCAGCGGACTCACCTCCAGCCATGATGAACTGTCTTCAAGGGTTCAGGAATATCTGAGGAATATAAAATTCATGATACCCTCGGGCAATTTTTCCTTCAGCTATATATTCAATAGCTTCGAGGTTCACCGGTATCTCAGTCTTTTCGGTATAAGCAGGTGCGGATTATAGGAGGCAAATACAGGGGAAGGAGAATAGATCTTCCAACCGGTTTCAGAATCAGGCCGACTACGGATTTTGCACGTGAAAGCCTGTTCAACATACTTGATAATATAATTGACTTTGAGGAAACATTTGTTCTTGACCTATTTGCAGGCACCGGCAGTATAGGCTATGAGTTTTCATCCCGCGGAGCTGCCGGAGTTCATCTTGTTGAACAGAACCGCAAGAATGTCAGCGGAATAAAAAAAATCATCGGCAATATTGGATTTGAAAATATCAAAGTCGTTCATATTGATGTACGTACATATCTGAAAATCTGTAAAGCAAAATACGACGTTGTATTTGCCGATCCGCCTTATAATCTGTCCTGGCTCGAAGAAATTCCCGCCCTTGTGACCGGATCGGATATACTGAAACCGGGAGGCCTGCTGATCATCGAACATCCTGCAAAAGTAAATTTCAGGAATCATGAATTATTCTTTGACCACAGAAATTACGGAGGGGTTAATTTCAGTTTTTTCAGGACGAAACAGGCCTAAACATACATATCATTGACATCGGTTCGGGCGAGATCAACAATCAGTTCACACAAGCTGTCGGTCACGGCATTGAAATATTTTTCGCCCTTTTCCCCTGTTGCCTTCGACGGATTACCCACACCCGTATCTGAAGTAACCCTCGACCATTTGCGCTCCGACCATGCCCAGTTCTCATTAAGTGCTTTTATTCTGAATTTTTTTGCGTCCCCCTTCCCGGCATTCCCTACAGGAAGTACCAGTCCGGGTTCAAGAAAGAGCATCAGGCTGGTTTCCATCTCGTCCGCGTGCCCGCCACCTGCCTCGAAGAACCGTGACTGATCAACTGCCTGATACCAGTTGCAGGTGGCTATAAACATTTCCGGAAAAAGCGGACCAAGTTCCCTGATCATCTGTTTGAAATCATTTCCTCCATGGCCGTTGACAATAAGAAATTTGCGGATACCATGCCGGTTAAGGACATCAGTGATGTCTTTCAGGATTGCAAACTGGGTTGACGGATTGATATTTATATTGATCCGGATATCCAACTGGCCCGTATTGACTCCATAAGGTATAACAGGAAGGACAATTATTTCAGCACCTTTTTCAAAGGCCTTGCGGGCTGCCTCCCTTGCTATTCTCTCTGTTTCAATATTGTCGGTGCTGTAGGGAAGATGAAGGTTGTGGGCTTCCGTAGCTCCCCAGGGAAGTATTGCAACCTCAATATGGGCATCCTGTAGTGTTTTCCAGTTACTTTCCGCAAGGATAAAAGTATTCATGATTTCCATTCTTTAAAATATGAATATCGTTTTTCGTTTCATTGCCGGCCTTCGTGGCTTCCTCAACCATACGCCGGGTTCCTCCGTAAAACACATATAATATTCCGGATAGCGGAATAAAGACTGTATATCCCGGATATCCGGATAAACCGCCTGAGCGCAGGCCGGCTGTTGTTCCTTCCTGATGCACGGCAAATACGTGATCCGGGAACAAATATAAAGAGTAAAAACAATATGCATGAGTAAATATTTGCTTTATTCTCTCTTCTTTGATATTTTTACGTTTTAAATACCTAACTGATAAAGAAGTTCTTATGAAAAAGAATTATTTCCTGATCGAGCTGATAAAAAGTGTGCCTTTCCGGATCTTTATCATACTTGTACTTATTATTACACTTATTGTAGTGATTTCAAACCGGAGGGAAAAAACCATAAGAATGAAGGAAGATGTCTTGTATCTGCCACCCAGACAGGAACAGCAGAAATAAGAAGACCGCCCTCCCGGCTGATATTTAACGGCCCGGATAAGCGGAAAAGGTCCGGTTTCGTTATCTGCAAAATCTTTCCTTGCGGCCGGGATGTCAGCCATTAAACCGACCATAATACCGGCAAAACCAAGTGCCCTGCAGATTGATTTGTAACTGACAAACTTATTTCATAAATTTAAACTAAAATTATTTATCGCTTGTTTCCATAGTGTAAACGTAATATGAAGAAGATACTGATCCTCATTTGCTTGGGATACGTAAGCCTTATTGCCGTAAATGCACAGGTACTTGGAGTAAAGGGAGGTTTATCTTTTGCAACAGGAAGATATGTAATCTATGAATTCGAATCATCGTCGGGAAACCTGTTCGGGGTCAGCGGCGGGATATTGGGCGAAGTGCCGCTTTCAGATGCTTTGTCACTGGGCACCGGTATTTCATTTGTTAAAAAAGGTGCCAGGACTGATGTGTATAAAATACCTGTAAGATATCTTGAATTTCCTATAAATCTGACATACAGGCTGGACTTCATTTCATGGAAACTGTTTGCACAGGCCGGGCCTTATGCGGCAGCGGGTATTTCAGCAAAAAGAAAAAACAATGTAAGCAACAAAATTAGTTTCGGTTCCAGGGCATCACAGTTTAAAAGAATGGATTACGGAATAAATCTGGGTGCTGGTTTCGAGATCGGCAATCTGCAGATCGGCATAAACTATGGTTTCGGATTCTTAAACATATCCCACGCTTACAGGGAAGTAATCAGGAACAGGCTCCTGACGGTATCTGCCGTGTACTATATGGAAGATGTGGGATATACCCTGGGCAACCTCTGGCGCAGTATCTTTTAACCCTTTCTTCAGACCTCCTGAAATCTTGTAACCTGTGCTCACTGTACCGGGCCAAATCTGCAGCCCGTATCAGTTTTCCGGGAAAAACCATGTTTTCTGTTTCAGCAATTTGTTAATTTAGAGCAATTTTTTTTCATATCAATAACCGAAAACTGAGCCAGTGAAGATTTTCCTGTTTAAAACCGGACGGGAATCTGAAACGTAGTAAAACTGACCAGGAACAGAAAAATGATTCTATGAAAACCATAATTCCCAAAATACCGGATCTGAAACATGCGGACAATGAAAAATCCTTTCTGCTCATTGCCGGCCCCTGCGTGGTGGAATCAGAAGATCTGCTCGATACTGTGGCCGGACATCTGGCCGGGTTGTCGGACAAATATAAAATCCCCCTTATTTTAAAAGCTTCTTACCGGAAGGCCAACAGATCGAGAGGCGATTCATTCCAAGGTATCGGCGATATAAAAGCCCTTGGTATATTGAAAAGGATCAGCAGTAAATATTCCGTCCCCGCTGTAACCGATATACATAATCCTGATGAAGCTGAAATTGCTGCCGGATATGTTGACGTATTGCAGATACCAGCCTTTCTGTGCCGCCAGACGGATCTTCTGGAAGCGGCAGCCCGTACGGGCAAATGGTTAAATATCAAGAAGGGGCAATTCCTTTCGGGAAGCGCCATGAAGTTTGCAGTAACGAAAGTACATAACGCGGGCAACAGGAATGTAATGCTTACAGAAAGAGGCACAACCTTCGGATATCAGGACCTCGTCGTGGATTTTCGGAACATAGCTGAAATGAAGGAAAACAAGGTGCCGGTAATTGTTGACATAACACATTCCCTCCAACAGCCAAACCAGCCATCAGGAGTAAGCGGAGGCAATCCGGGAATGATTGAAATAATCGGCAGGGCTGCAATTGCCGCCGGAGCAGATGGTATATTCATTGAAACACATCCCGATCCTGCCTCTGCCAGATCTGACGGCGAAAACATGCTGAAACTCGACAAAATGGAATACATTCTCAAACAGCTGATTGCAATTAAAAATGCTATAAACAGCTTATGAAACCGGAATGATGATTCTGACTATAAGCACCGAAGCAAGTTCTGTGAAGCCAATTTTTAGTAATTTACCGGCCTTTGAAGGGATCATTCCATAAAATCCGGTCGCATGAAATTAAAAATAGAAAATATTCTTGAAAAGGAGGCTGATGCAATCAGAAACATCCCCCTGTCAAATAATTATAACGGAATAACTGACCTGATTCATCATCATGTTCATAAACTTAAAGGAAAGCTGATCATCAGCGGAATGGGTAAAGTGGGACAGGTTGCGGACAATATTGCAACAACATTCTGCAGCACCGGTACGCCGGCAGTATTTCTCCATCCCAGCGAAGCTCAGCACGGGGATCTCGGAATCATCCAGGAAAATGACATTCTTCTGGTGATATCGAATTCAGGAAAAACAAGAGAAATAATAGAACTGATTGACCTGGCAAAACTGCTGTATCCGTCAATACCTGTCGTTGCAATTACAGGAAATGAAAACCCGTCATTCCGCGAAAAGCTTGAATACATTGTTCTGACAGGCAATCCCCGGGAGGTATGCCCCCTCGATCTTACCCCGACAACATCAACAACAGTGATGACGGTTATAGGTGATATCCTGGTTGTTTTAATGATGGAAAAGATCAGATTTACTGCAGGTGAATATGCGAAACGGCATCACAGCGGATACCTGGGTGACAAGTCAAGACAAGGAGGGCAAACGCAGCCCGGAGGGATGGCAGATTAACCACCGGTTATCATTCCGGGGCTTGTTTACCCCACTGCGGCAATACAACTACAGTTTCAATGAAATAATGCCCGGGGTATGCCAGGAAAAACTTCAGGCTGTTCCTGCCATAACCCCGAAACTGTTTCTACAATTTCAGTGAAACGCCCAGAGTGAGATAGGTAAGACCATAACCGGCCTCGGCCATAACCGCGAAACTTTCCTTGAAATAATACCTTGCGCCGACAAACCCTCCATAAATAAGACCACCGGCCGAATATGAATAATCATAACCCGGGGTTATCACGCCAAATTCCTTGGAACTTGACACATTGTAGCCCAGTAAAATTCCTGCATAAGTGTCCAGATTATCAACAAACAGATAGTGAAAATTTCCCTTTACTCCCAGAATGAAATTGGAATATTTCCACCCCCAGTCCACAACCTGGTACTTATAGGACGTGTAACCAAGATAGGGACCAATACCAATCAGACCTTTCTCATCAATAATGTTATCTGCAACCCCAAATTCGAGTGATGCCGACACAGGTGGAATCTGACTCTTCCAATAGCGCCCGTGATAAAGGGAAGTACCCAGACCCAGACCAAGGTTAAGGACTTTGTCTCCTTTAGCGAAAACAGCGTCCTGAGCATTTAGTTGTCCCGCAATTAAGCTGACGACAGCCGCAAACAATAAAATTCTCTTCATGAATTTATAAATTAAATTAAACACTACTTTTCATCAGGTGTATGAAAATTCTTGAATTTCAATTGCTCCAAAAGTATATCAATTATAGATTATAGGATCTTTTTGTCTTAATTAATTGACGAATATTACTTATGATATTTAGCATATTTCAGTCTGCAAGCCATAATTAATCTGGCAGGAATCAGGTCGTGTATTTGTAATGCATTTAGACAGAAAGCATTACTCTCTTTGCCGGGGAGTTTTTTCAGCCGGACATCCCGGGCATACCGGTTCTATTCCTGTTGCAAAAATTTCTACCACCAGCCCTCTGGCATATTTGTGATATCGTCAGGGATTCCGGGAATTCCTTTTGCAGGACCATGGAAAACACTCCCCCCATATGTTGTAAGATACAGCATGCCGGGATTATTTACATCCGGAACTGGTCGCTGACCCCACTTGAATCTGTACCCTTCGATTCTCTGCCAGGTTTCACCCGAATCCTCTGAACGGTAGGCTGCATTCTGAAATGTATTAATGTAGATTATTTCAGGATTCCGGGGATCCATGCCTGCTGAGTTAACACGGATCCTTTCATCAAATACCCGGGTCCAGCTTTTTCCGCCGTCTGTTGTTTTTATGACCCCTCCCTTTGCATCCGGCCCCAGATCGCTTCTGGGCCAGCAGGAAACATACATAATATCCGGATTTAGTGGATCCACAAGAAGGTCATGAGGTCCGTTGACATTCTCCGGTAATTTCAGCTGTGTCCACGTTGCTGCTCTATCATCACTGTAATAAACAGCACCGTCAACAGTTTTACCGGCAGACTCGCCGCGTGCGAAGAGGGCAAAAAGGCGTCCCCTGCTGTTTTGTCTTAACTGCCAGGCAAACAGATTTTTCCCAAAACCATTGTTTACAATATTCCAGGTTTTACCGTCATCTTCGGTCTTATACACTCCCCTGTCAAATACACTGACATACAGAGTCCGGTTGTTTTCCGGCGATGCCGGATCAAGCAGCACATTCGTACAGATTGAATTTCCGGGGAGTCCTTCACTGCTTTTTTTCCATGTCAGACCTCCGTCCTCAGAAACCGCAACCCCTCCTTCATACCCGCCGAAGCCACGGCCCCCGAACATTTTAGTCCGCGGCAGGTCATGGGCATTTGCCCAGGCAGACCAAACCCTTCCCCTGACACCGGGGTCAAATTCTATATCGTAGCAGGTGTTTTGCCAGCTGCGTGGAATTCCTTCAAGCGAGTGATACCAGCTTTTTCCGCCGCTGAATGTGTGAAACAAGCCTATGTCCGTATAGCTGATAAAGAAATGATCCCTGTCATAAGGATCGAAATGTACCCCGTAGCATGTTGTCACATTAAGACCGTTGCTGGCATATGAACCGTCGGGGTTGTTATGGCTGTATACCTGCACCCATGTTTTGCCTCCGTCTGCTGTTCTGTATCCTTTCCCGTTATCACCTGCATAGCATACATCCGGGTTGTTCGGTGCCACTCCCAGATCAATGGGACTGCCGCCCCATCCGGGATCATAGCTTTCCTCCATCCATGAACCGCTGAAATTACCGGTAATATAACCCCTGCGCGACGAAGACACAAGCACCGGCTCCCATTTTTTTCCGGCATCCTCCGTCTTGTAAATACAGTAAAGCGGATCATTGCGCCCCACGGAATCCTTCCGGGGGAAATCAATGCCTATATAAACTGTTTCCGCCCGGTTTTCACACACAGCAAGAGCCTGCCGGAAGGAAGGAAGCGGATCTTTTTCGTTTTCAGACAACAATCCCTCATTTATCTGACGCCAGGACTTCCCCAGGTCGCTGCTCAACAACATCCCTCCTTTCCTGCCAGCCGTAAACGGCGCCTGTGCGTATATCAGAAATCCATTATTGCTTTTTCCGCCGTCAATTATAATAATCCTTTCTGATGGCATGGGAAAAGCAGTCATGCTGCCGCTGGATTTGTCAATATGAACACAGGCCCTGTCTGAGAAAGCAATGAGTTTTTCACTGTCTGCCCCGGGAAACAGGGCAAGAATCTCTGTTCCTGGAAACGAGGCAAGCCGGCGCCAGGTCCTGCCCCTGTCTGAGGTTGATACAACGTAGACTTCTGAAGGAAGTGATTGAGAGCCCCGTCCTCCCATAAATTCAAAGAGGGGAGCAATACCCAGATAAATACATTCATTATCTTCCGGATCTACTTCAACTTTCTGTATATTACCGTCAATGGCACCCTCAACCAGTTCTGAAATTCTGAATCGGGAACTTTGAATCTTTTCAGCCTTTCCGGCAGATGAAATATCAGGATAGCATATTTCCCATGTTTCCCCGCTGTCGGAGGACCGGAGCAGTAAAGAAATTCCTGAACCCCTGTCTTCCCCGTGAAGAAATCCCTGAGTAGCTGTATAAACGGTATTTGAATCTGCCGGGTCAAACTCGAAATCAAGGGGCACATTCCAGAGATTTTTCATTTTCCAGGTCCGGCCGCCGTCATGCGACAGATATGCCCCTGTCATATCACAATGAGTCAGCACGAAATTTTCATTGAACGGACTAAGGGTTGGCTTGAACACCCCGCCTCCTCCTCCCGGTCCTATAACATGCCACTGATCATATTGCTGCCCGTCTTTCCCGCTGAATTTGCCTGAACTGCGTTCCCTGCAGGCTCCGACTGTAACGGAAAGAAAAAGAATGAAACTGCAGATTCCAAGATTTTTCATAACTATTGATTATTCAAAATATTAAATGATTCAAACGCTTTTTTATTAAAGAATATCTTAAATATCCCCTGCCGGAACAAACAGCTTTTATACATATTTAATCGTCTGAAAAAATTACAATGCGTGATTTCATATAAATGTTATCCTCTTTTGTCAAACGATAAAATAAGAAAAGGCTCCGGATAAAACAACAGGAAGTGTTTCGGAAAACCATACGCACTTACAATTATAAAAATAATAATATAATTTTGTAGATATTAAGTATATAAAAGAAAGAAATGTTTTCTTTACACCTGGAAGCAAGGTTTACTTCTTTTTTAAAATTCCTGCAACACTCTTTTAAAGCCTTTTTCGTAAATGCTGAACGCAGAACATTCAAAAAGTCCTTTCAGATATATTGCAAAACGGTCAGTACCGGAAGTGAAAGGAATACCATAGAATTTCCCGCCCTGCCGGACTACAGTATATAAAGCCTCAGATAAATCAATAAATTCCTCCACTATGAAAAGAAGAAAATTTTTCACAATAACGTCTGCCGGAATAGCAGGTATGGCACTTGGAAGCTCATGCAGAAATTCTGCCGGTGAAAGGGGATCACATTCCGGAAAATCTGCAGTGAAAAACATAGTACCTGACTACAGGACAATGATAAAGAGTGATTTTCCATCCTCGAAAACCAGGCCGGCATCAGACAGGGTCATTCTTGCCCTTATCGGTGCCGGGGCATGGGGCACGGCACTGATACTGGAAGCTGCATCATCAGGCGAGAATATATTGATAAAATATGTATGTGATGTTGACGATACACGTGGGGGCCGTGCCATTTCCGAACTGGAAAAGATCCAGGGTTTCAGACCGCTGTCTGTGAGGGACATGCGGACTGTGTTTGACGATCCGGAGGTTGACGGCGTCTTTATAGAGACACCCGAACACTGGCATGCACTTGCAACAATACGGGCCTGCCAGGCCGGGAAGGATGTATATGTTGAAAAGACAGTATCGCATTCGATTTTTGAAGGTCAGCAGATGATAAAGGCAGCAATGAAATATGAAAGAATTGTACAGTGCGGAATGCAAAACAGAAGCGCCGATTATGCACTTACTGCCCGTGACTATATAAAAAGCGGTGAGCTTGGGGATATTGTGGCGGTACATGTGAAAGAACTGCTGGATGGCCCTGTTCCCTTTAATGAAAAGGAAGATTCTGCCGTACCCGATACCATTGATTGGGATATGTGGCTGGGACCGGCACCGAAAGTTCCGTATAATGTATCGAGGAACAAATCCTGGATATATTACTGGGATTATTCCGGGGGGCCGGTAACCTCGGGCGGATCAATCCACCAGCTGGACATGGCAAGACTGATACTCGGCGATCCGGGGTTTCCAAAATCGGCCTGTTGTGCGGGAGGCAGATATTTTTTCGATGACGGGAGAGAAATACCGGATTATCAGATGACAACCTTCGATTACGGAAATTTTGTCCTGACCCTTGAAACAGGCGAATGCACACCTTATTTCCAGAAGGAAGGTCCTGAGGTAAGATATGGAAGCATCTACCCGAAGTGGATGCAGAATGCAACCAGAATTGATATTTACGGCACAAAGAAAATGATGATAGCCGGGAGAATGGGAGGAGGATGGCAGGCATTCGACAAGGATGAGAAGATTGTTGCACAGGACAAGGGCATCTTCCCCCTCAAGGCTCATATCCTGAATTACATCGACTGCATAAGGACAAGAAAGCAGCCCAACGGCAGTATTGTGGAAGGACACAACAGCTCGGTACTGATCCATCTGGCCAATCTTTCCTACCGCGCAGGGAACAAACAGTTGCTTTTCTCCCCGGAATATGAGGCCATTGTCAATGACGAAGAAGCCAGGCGACTGTCAGAGAAATCCTACAGGAAAGGCTTTGAAATCAGCGGGGAAGTCTGATGCTTAATCAAAGAAAAAGCTCATGAAGCACATGCTTCATGAGCTTTTCTTAAATGACTATCCTTTTACTGCCATGCTCTAGGCATAGACGGTGGTGTCCACTGATAGACATGCGGTGCATTCGGATTTTTATCCCACCAGAATTTGACCAGACGGTTATCCTTGCCCCCATACCTGGCGAGAGCCTCATTGTAACTTTCACTATTAATGTTTCTTTCATTATAGGGCCATGGATTTCTTCTCGGCACCACGCCTTTCAGCAGTGATTCATCCGGGCCTATCGGCAACCTGGGATAACCGGTTCTCCTGTACTCGCACCAGCCTTCGAATACGTCCGGATACAGAGCAACGATTTTCTGGTTGATGATTTTCTCAAGCTGTTCTTCCTCCGTCCCCGATAACGAATACATTTCAGTTGATTTGAAATTATCCACTTCAGTGTCAGTGATCTTTTTATGATTGAGATATTTATCAACGTCAGCCTGTGTCCATTGCGCCCCGGGTGCATAAGCCGGATTATGTATGTACTTGAGCATTAAATCGGGTATCTGCGGGGCTGCAAGATTATATAACCACTTGTACCACTCGATAGAAGCATCAATACCTCTTCTGTAATAATCCTGAACCGTACCTGAAAACGATGCCGGCAAAATCCCTGCAAGCTTTGCCTCGGCAAGTGCGAAATAGACTTCCGAGCATCTCATCAGTGCAGGTGCAAGAACAGGTACTCTCCAGAATTCACTCAAGTCGGATACGGTAGTTCCTTGCCACGGATATCTGTACTCAATGGGTGTAGTTCCCATTGAGGGTACTCCGCGGTATTTATAGGGCGGGAAATAGTATCCGTTGGGGGATGTTCCGCCCTTGAAGGGTGCTTTTACAGTATCGGCATAAATTTTTATACGCGGATCCATGTTTAGCGAATCATTCTTCAGGATGTCAATCATAACCTTATGGGTATGGACCTCTTCCGAAACAGTTCCCCAGTTTATAATTCTAAAATACCTGGGGTTCAGATGCTCCGGATATTCCGTACTGTTCAGGATGTAGGCATCATCACCGAGGTCAGACATAAGGTCTGCTTCAGTCAGATCGCTGAGCTGCGCCCTGGCAAGATCCGGATCTGCATATCTGATCCTGAGCGCAAGTCTGAGTCTCAGACTATTGGCCAGTTTTTCCCATTTACCCACATCACCTCCGTAAATCAGGTCGGCACTTCCGAAACTGGGTTTGGAAGGATCCATCTGGGCGACTGCTTCCTTCAGTTCCTTAAAAAGGTCCCTGTAAATACTCTCCTGGCTGTCATATTTAGGACTGTAAATAGCCTGTTCCTGGGGAAGACATGACTCTGAATACGGCACATCACCATAGGTATCAGTCAGCCGGCTGACAGACCATGCTTTCATTATCCTGGCAATCGCCGTTTTATTAACCAATTCGTCCCTGTTTTCCCTTTTTTCAATAATATGGATAATATCCGACAGGTTATTTAATGTAACGGTGTAAGAAAAATTCCACATTCCCGGCATATCCGCCTCACCAAAGGGACTGCCATCCCCCCTCGTACACATTCCGGATAAACTGCCATCAGCCGAGTTGCCATAACTTCCACCTATCACAATTGCTTGCGACTGTACATAGGTAAGCAACAAACCCGGATCAATAATATCAGCGGTTACAATCTTCGGGTCCGTATTCATTTCTTCATAATTCTTCGTGCAGGCATTGGATATCAGTAAAACCAGTGCAAGCAGGAAAGTCGTAATACTTATAAATGATTTTTTCATTGTTCTCAATTTTTGCGGGTTTTACTAAAATGTGAGCTTAACATTGAAACCCCATGTACGAGTTGTCGGCATGGCAAAATATTCCGTACCTGCCCATCCGGCTGAAGTGTTTGGAGAGGATTCGGGAGAAACTCCCATTCCCATCATGTGTTCCTCAAGGTACAGCAGATTACGTCCTATGAGGCTGAGTGTTATTCCTGCAAAGGGAGTTTTTGCCAGTCTGGACGGACTGAAGGAATAGGACAACATTACTTCACGCAGACTGATATAACTGCCGTCCATAACAAATTCTTCAGAAATGGATCCCCAGGCCCTCATTGCCCAGTAAGTCTGGCCATCAACAGCCTTGGTATTTTTTTCATAGGTGATATTGCCTTCACCATCGTCTATTTCAACAACTCCGTCAAGAATACCTACCAGGGGCAGCTGATTTCCCTCATCATCCATATCCCTCAGCCTTCTTCCCTCAACTGTCCATTTACCGGTTCCTTTGGCTTCCATCTGGTATTTTGTTACAGATGTAATTTCATTGCCCTGAACAAAATCAAGAAGGACATTCATAGAGAAACCCTTGAATGAAAAGGTGTTGTTTAAGCCTCCAATCCAGTCGGGAGTGATATTTCCCAGGACAGTGAGTTGGGGATCAAACAGGTAACTGCCGGTCTCATCAACGATTTTTTGTCCGTCAGGGGCTCTCATATAGGGATATCCTACAATGTTCCCGTAGGGCTGGCCCGGCCTGGCTTCAATCGTGGCGGAAGCACCCCCTCCGACTACAAGTGTCTCGATTCCGGGGGCCAGGGAAACAACCATGGATCTGTTCCTGGAATAGTTTGCATTTATATCCCATGAAAAACCGGTTGATGTTCTGACCGGATTCAGATTCAGTGCAATCTCTATTCCCTTGTTCTGAATCTCTCCGGCGTTGATCACGACATCACTGTATCCGCTTGAATTTGAAATGCTTATCGGAAGAATCTGATTTGTGGTTTTACCGTCGTAATAGGTAAAGTCAAAATCAATCCTGTTATTTAGGAACCTCAGATTGGTTCCGATTTCCCACGATGCGGTGAGTTCATTCTTCAGGTCAAAAAGCGGAATTGTACTGTTCATCCATGAAATCGGTTGCCCGGCATAGGTTGTGGTTGTTGACGCATATCCGTTCCTGGTAAGGTAGGGATCTGAATCATTTCCCACCTGTGCCCATGATGCCCTTACTTTTCCGAATGTCAGGACATTGCCTGCAAGGGACGGGAATGCATCGGTAAAGACGAAGCTTGTGCTTACAGAGGGATAGAAGAAGGAATAATTGTTTATTCCGAGTGCGGAGGACCAGTCATTTCTGCCGGTCACATCAAGGAAAAGATAATTGTTGTATGCAAGCTGACCGGTGAAGAAAACAGACTGCATCTGTTTCCTTGAAAGCCATGTATAGGGCCGGATATCTGTGCAGTTGCTTACATCATATACTCCGGGTGCCTTAAAAACTCTTCCGTCAATGGACTGGTTGTTCCTTTCCTGGTGTAAAATACTGGAACCAACCGACAGATTACCTGAAATCTGGCTGCTGAGCTCTTTTGTGGCTGTAAGTATAATATCAGCATTAATGTCTTTTACAAGGCTTATCTCGTTATAAACCCGTCCCCGGGTATTGTCGCTTATCTTGGAACCTACTGGCCAGGTCCTGACAAGTTTCAGTGTATAATAATCCGTTCCGGCCCTGCCCATAAGACTGAGCCAGTCGGTAATTTTAAGGGTAGTGGAAATCTGGCCGATAATCCTGTCTTTTACATCCCTGCTTTTCAACTCATTGACAATATAGTATGGATTATACTGTACTGCAGGGAAAGTGCCTGGTGATTTGGTCCTCTCATAATATTCCTTAAGGAAATCCATGGGAACATATCTTCCCATTACAGCAAACACCTGTGAGACATTGCCGCCCTGGTACATGGTACCAAGTATTGGCCTGTTATTGCCCTCATCACGCAGATAACTTATTTTTCCGTCGAAAGAAAGATAATCTGTAACACGGGAATTCACGTTCAGGACAATGGTCTGCTTCTGCCATTTTGAGTTGGGAATGATCCCGGTATTCGAGCCATGTCCCACAGAAAGCCTTGCTGAAGTTTTCTCATCTGAGGCTGAAATTGCAAGGGTGTTTGACAGTCCGATTCCCTTGTTGTAGAATTCCCTTACGTTGTTTGCCGGCTGGGGCAGCAGTGTAAATGTTCTCGAAAAAGGTTTCTCATCAGGAAACATGAAGGGATCTACAATAACCCTCCTGCCGTCCATGGGAGGTCCCCAGCTGTCACCATGCCATGTATCCATGGTCTCATAGAATTTCCCGCTTCCCTCGGGGATTTCCACGAAGCTGCCGTAGAGATTTGTATCTTCATAGCCTGTGGCATAATAATTCTGATATGTCGGAAAGAGGTTAAGCGTTTCCAGGGAAAAATTGGAGTTGAGCTCCACTCCTATTCCTTTCTTCTGCCTTCCCGATTTTGTAGTTATAAGAATGACGCCGTTGCTTCCCCGGGATCCGTAAAGTGCAGACGCATTGGGTCCCTTCAGCACCTGCATCGATTCAATGTCTTCCGGATTAAGGTCGCTCATACCATCACCCAGGTCAAGTCCTTCCCATGTTCCCCCCGATGTATTCCCGATATTTGTTATGGGTACACCGTCCAGGACAAAAAGAGGCTGATTGTTTCCGAGAAGCGACTTGGCTCCCCTGATGGTGATCGCTGAGGAACCTCCCGTACCGGAAGCGGTTTTTGACACTCTCACCCCTGCAACCTTGGCTGTAAGGAAACTTGTCAGATTGGTTTCCCTTGCAGCAGACAACTGATCAGATTTCAGTTCCTGCTGGGCAAAACCAATCGCTTTTGCCTTCCTTTCAATACCCAGGGCTGTAACAACCACCTCATCAAGCAATTGTGACGAGGATTCCATGGCAATGTCAATATTATCTGAAATACCGATCGTTACCACCCGGGATTCCATTCCGATAAATGAAAACTCAATGGTGTTGAATCCCGATGGAACTCTGATGCTGTATCGTCCCTGTGCATCGGAAATGGTTCCGATGCTGCTTCCCTGAACTCTTACATTCACCCCCGGCAATGCGGACCCGTCCTCTGCCGAAGTAATCATGCCCGAAATAGTGCGTTCCTGAGCAAGGGCGGAAGCACATATCATCAGGAAAATTGTAAAAAACATCAATAGTTTTTTTCTCATAATGTGTTAATTTTAGGGTTAAATAAAGAAATCTGCCCGTTTTGTGACCTGCTTAATAATCTGAACAAGGAGGCCTGAGACACGGCAGATCTGTTCTTTTATATAGCATCATTTTTTCCGCTGATCCAGGTTTACTAACAACAAACATTAAATATTTCTCCTGATTCGGTATAATAAAATCTAAATTAAAACATTTTTAAAAAGATCCGTCATTATTTTTAAAAAAATAAAAGGTTTTGTTAAAAAAAACTGTTTACGGGTATTAAAATACCTGCTTTCTCCAGTTCAATTATCAAATATTATTAATTATTCAACCCGAATTAGTAATATTCCTTCAAAAAAATATATTCTTTACAGCAGTTTTTGTTTTGCAATAAATATTTGGATATTTGATGTGGCTAAAAACCTGTGACTTGCAAAACAAATCAATTAAATAACAGGCAATGAATACAATCAGGAAATCTTTCATTATTACTTCTGCGGCAATCCTCCTGATTCTGCTTGCAGGAGGCTGTGCCCGGAAATGGAGTGAGGAAAAACTGGAATCCCATACTCTCATTCACAACAAGGGAGGTTTGACTCTTGGCTATTCTCCGTCTTCGGGCGTTAAAATCATAGCAGCAGACCGGTTTGCCTTCAAGGATCTGAACAGAAACGGAAAACTTGACGTGTACGAGGACTGGAGGCTTCCTTTTGATGACCGTGCACGCGATCTGGCCTCACAAATGACTGTTGAACAGATTGCGGGTCTGATGCTCTACAGCAGTCATCAGTCAATACCTGCGGCAGGACGCGCTCCTGCAGGAGGCGGAACTTACGGTGGAAAGCCTTATGCCGAAAGTGGTGCAGGTGCGGGAGATTTGTCAGATCAGCAAAAAATCTTTCTGTCAGACGACAATGTAAGACATGTGCTGATTACATCTGTTCAGAGTCCCGAAGCTGCTGCAGTCTGGAACAATAATGCACAGTCATTCGTGGAAGGCATTGCATTCGGCATTCCTGTAAATACAAGTTCCGACCCGAGGCATGGAAGCGATCCGCATGCAGAATACAATGCCGGTGCCGGGGGAAATATATCATTGTGGCCCGGAACGCTGGGCATTGCAGCTACATTTGATCCGTCCGTTATGAAAAGATTCGGAGAAATTGCTTCTGCCGAATACAGGGCGCTTGGGATTGCAACTGCCCTTTCGCCTCAGATTGATCTGGCATCCGAACCAAGATGGAGCCGCTTTGAGGGCACTATGGGGGAGGATCCTGCACTTGCCGCAGATATGGCACGTGCTTATGTTGACGGGTTCCAGACATCCTCAGGCCCTGATGAGATTTCCGGCGGCTGGGGTTATCAGAGTGTCAATGCAATGGTAAAACACTGGCCCGGGGGCGGTCCTGAAGAGGGAGGAAGAGACGGTCATTTCGGATACGGATCGTATGCCGTCTATCCCGGAAACAACCTCAGGGATCACCTGATACCCTTCACTGAAGGAGTTTTTAAACTGGAAGGTCCCACTGCAATGGCATCTGCCGTTATGCCTTACTATACCATATCATATGACCAGGATACCATATACGGTGAGAATGTAGGAAACGCCTACAGCAAATATATCGTCAACGATCTCTTGAGAGGGGTATATAAATATGATGGTGTGGTCTGCACCGACTGGGGCGTGACAGGAAACGTGAGCAGCATCGACAGGTTTGAGGGGAAACCCTGGGGTGCTGAAACCCTGTCAGAAGCAGAACGCCATTACAGGATAATTATGGCTGGTCTTGACCAGTTTGGCGGAAACAATGCCAAAGGTCCTGTAATAGAAGCTTATAATATTGGAGTAAAAGAAAACGGAGAAGAATTTATGCGGAAGCGTTTGGAAGAATCCGCTGTACGGCTTCTGAGAAATATATTCAGGGCAGGTCTGTTTGAGAATCCCTACCTGGATCCGCAAAAAACAAAAAGCATTGTCGGCAGTCCGGAATTCATGAAGGCAGGATATGAAGCCCAGCTGAAATCAGTGGTTATGCTTAAGAATACAGCCAAAACTCTTCCTCTCAAGAAGAATCTGAAGGTATTCATTCCGCAAAAATATGTTCCGGCAGGAAGAAACTGGTTCGGACAGACAACACCGGAAAAATGGACTGACCCGTTGAATCTGAACATTGTAACAAACTATTTCGGGATTGTCAATGACCCCTCAGAGGCTGATTTTGCCCTGGTTTCAATCACCAGTCCGTCAGGTGGCACGGGCTACAGCACCGACGACCTGAAGGCAAAAGGCAACGGCTATGTTCCCATTCCGCTTCAGTATTCAAGATACACGGCAGTTCATGCCCGGGCAGCAAGCATTGCGGGCGGCAGCCCCTTTGAAACCTTCACGAACCGTTCCTATAAAGGAAAGACAGTAACGGCAAATAATTCCTATGACATGAAAATGGTTAATGAAACAAGGGCACAGATGGGAAACAAACCAGTTATAGTGCTTATAAATGTGTCAAACCCCATGGTATTTTCAGAAATAGAAAAAAGTGCATCATCCATATTGATTCATTTTGGTGTACAGGATCAGGCTTTGCTGGACCTTATAACAGGAGCCGAAGAACCCTCCGGATTGCTGCCTTTTCAGATGCCGGCAGACATGAGAACCGTTGAGGAACAGAATGAGGATGTGCCCCGTGACATGAAATGCCATACCGACAGCGAGGGAAACGTGTATGATTTTGGTTTCGGTCTTAACTGGAAAGGAATTATAAAGGATTCCAGGACTGCCAGGTACGGAAACTAACCAGGAGGATCCGGGCGAAATGCGGGCAACAATTATTCAAACAAATTGTAGACATCCATAATTTCATCCATAATCTTTTCCAGGTTTATCTTTAGGTCAATAAGCCTGCCCGTACGGAGATCAAACACCCAGCCGTGAAGGGATATTCTTTTCTCCAGCAGGGCCTTTTGAACATCGCGGGTCTTGACAATATTGATACACTGTTCCACAACGTTCAGTTCAACCAGGCGGTCAAAGCGTCTGCCGGGCGTATCAATGCTGTTCAGTTCATTTCTGTGGATCCGGTACACATCCCTGATATGCCTGAGCCAGGGATTCAGAAGGCCTTCATCACGGGCAGTCATTGCTGCCTTAACACCACCGCAGTTATAATGTCCGCAAACGATAATATGCTTTATCCTTATATGGTTTACTGCATAGCTTATTACTGAAAGGGCATTTAAATCATTGCTGGGAATAACATTTCCGATATTCCGGTGCATGAAAACATCTCCCGGCTTTGTGCCCAACAGGGATTCAACGGAAACGCGGCTGTCGGAACATCCGATGAACAAATATTCCGGTTTCTGAGGACCTGATAATTTCACAAAATAATCCGGATCAGCCCTCAGGCGCTCAGCAATCCATTTTTCGTTATGCTCAAAAATATCCCTGATCTTCATAGGTTTTCATTTAGTGTTAAAAACAGAAAACCACCCTTTCAGAAAATCGCTTTTTTTATCCTTCCCGCTCTTTCTGCGGATACAAAGATAATATTATTAGTCAAATCAAGTGCCCTGAAAAACGGTTCCGATGCCTGTCCTTTGCATTGTTATTCTGAAAGAAAGTCTGGTTACAGAACAGTGTCCTTCAAACTAAAAAATCCACTGATATAAATTAATCATTCATATCAGTGGATCCTGTTAATAATGACACTTCAGGCTGTCACCATCCGGCGGAAGGCAAGTTCTCATCCGGAACGCCAGTTTCAGTCCTTTAATTCAAAATGTTCTTTAACCTGCTCATAATCTTTAATATCGAGTTTGGCAGGCAGTTTTGCACCCTTGGGAATAATCAGTCCTTTAACATGCAGTGTTCCCAGGGGACTTGCTTCGGGCAGGGTTCCAAATTTCAGTACATAGCCTTTATCCAGCATACCTTTAAGTTCCACACTGTTATTCTTGCCGAATTCACCGGGAACATAAGAATAAACAGCCGGTACTTTAGATATCGCACTTCGCAAGTAGATGTGTGCTGTTCCGTTGACAACTGTTTTCTCGTTCACCTTTTCATCGGCAACTATACATAAGCCCCCCAGAAGCGGGTGGTCTTCCATCACAACATTCTGGCCGAAGATGTTGATCCACTCTCCGGTAACAACAGTAAAGTTCTGATTTTCTTCTTCTTCCTGCTTTTTCGAACAGGAGAACATCAGCATAGCTGTAAGGAGCAGAAAAGTCCATTTAACAATTTTCATAATGATACAATTTGGTTAAACAGTGTTTGTTCAGACAGTAACTCTAAGATAATTAACGCAGCATACCGTCTGTTATTGTTCCGGGATAATAAATCTGTTGCTTTTATCCTACACAAAACGATCAGGATTTAGAAAAAAGGCGAATAAGCAAGTATTACCATCTTATTTAACTCTTCCCGACGGCCGGAATTTCATGTCCTGCAATTACAATCTGCTAAAAATCCCTTGCAGTCAGGGACTTAAAATCAGTTCATAACTCAAATCAAATCCTGGCACGGTATTTATCATAGGATGCCTTCACCGGTTCCACGCTCCATCCTGAAAGTATTCCTCCATACAGATAGAACCTTACCGTAAATGTAACCATGCTGTTTGCATCTGTTACCTCATATATTTTGGTTATGTCATATTCGTCAACCAGCTTATATTCCCCGAGGTTCAATTCCTTATTCATGTCATCCCTGAAGAAATCGGCAATTATGGTTGCTTCCGGCCTTATAGGCATCCTTGGAAACATGGGCCTTGTAAGACGGTTGAGATAGTCTTCGGGAGTATTTACCTGCATGGCATTCACTGCAATACGCTCAACTTCATTACGGTCATACTGCCTCATTTTCGGGCTTTTCAGGGCGTTCGCAAGGCTCAGATAGGCTTTCATCCGCATATCAACACCATTCATGATATTCTTGTTGTCAAAGGGATTTCTGTTGGGTTCCGTTTTCCCCGTTGCAGCAGGATTTACTTTTGTTTCCGCACGTAAAGCCCGCACACTGTCAGCATACTCCTTAAAACGGGCGCGAACCTCCGGGGAACGCAGACTGCTTACTGTAAAAATGGCTATTCCCTCTGCTCCGTTATTAAGGGCGGCATCCATGCATTTAAACATTTCAGGGCCATTACTTGCCGTCATGCCACAATAAAGGGTGGTCATGGAATTTTTCTGCTTTACGTTATCTATTGTGCAGTCTTCAATGAAGCCGACATCCCCTGTGTAAAAGGTATGGTAAACCATCGGGAAAACGACATCCAGATTCCACCTGCCCCAGTCCTGCCTCACCATTTTACGGGACATAGCCGGAGTAGGGAATGGTGAAGCTGCCATTACCTTACCGTAGGAATGGACTACTTCAGCAATTTCATTTGCCACTTCTGTAATCTGATCACAGCGGAATTGCTGCCATTTTTCGTCGGCAGACGGATCTTCAAGATCCAGTGGATTATACCCGAATTTTTCCCTGAACAATCTGATCATCTCCGGATGATATCCAAAGTCCCATTCAGGATACTCCCTGTCCTGCACTATACCATAGCGGGGCCACAGTGTTGTCGGTAATATAACATCAACAAAACGGTGATAATCAATAGCTATGCCATCCAAACCATCTACTTCGCAATAAGCTTTGATTTTTTGTCTTATATGATCGCGCACTTCAGGAAGGGCAGGACACATGAATTTGTAATAATCAACATAAGCTCTCGTATCAGCAAGGCTTTCACCTTTACGGTTCACGCTGAGCCATTCCGGATGTTCCTTTACTATTTTATCCCTGTCATGCTCAAGATTCATAGTCCATAGCCAGGCGAATACCTTTATGCCGTACTTGTTTACCGTCGGGATGGCAACCCGGTAATCATCCGGCGTCGGTGCATTCAGAATAAGACCGTCCAGTCCCGTCTCATTCATTATTGCACATACCGAATCCATATTCATTCCGGGGCGATAGTCGAGCCAGCTCCAGAACATGGGATATTCCTTTTCCTGGGTCTTTTTTGTTCCGGTACAGGCTGTAAAAGCTGCAAAAACAAAAGCAATTGCAAATAGTTTAAAGAATTTCATCATTATAATTATTTAAAAATTTAAAGGTTAATATTCATATTTTCAGTTTGATATTTATTTTTTCAAGCAACCAGGTGATTCCGATAATCAATAGAGCAAAACAGAAACAATTAACCAGTCCCATAAATCCGTGTGTGAACCAGTCGGGCAGCACAATGCCCGTCAGATCAGCTAATCCGTAGGAAACATATGGTATCATGTAACAGGTAAGTGTGGCTGTTCCAGCCGGTTTAATTATATTCAGCCAGCCGGCCTTCCCGATATCTGCAAGACATTTCAGCAGGGTGTAAACAACAATTACAATTGCCGTGACATAAAAGATCCACGGAGGAGTGGCGCTTATCTTGGAAAGAATCCAGAACTTGCGGGAAATGTATCCTGCCAGAACAAAAATGATGACAGATGAAATCAGGTAAATCATCTTTTTCCTGTTGTCATGGTTGAGATATTTTGCATTGATAAGTGAAAAAATAAGGCCTCCCATAGTAAATGATACCAGCGCACCATTCCCAATGTGCAGAACATTCAGCATGTCATTGTAGAAATTGGGACGCGGAAACTGCAGGATGGCCGTTCCCCCCCATGTTTCATTCATACGGGAACCAAGAATACAAATTATCACGAAGGCAAACCATACAGGAATGAGATACTTCAAACGATCGCGTGTGAAGATATAGATCATTGCACAAATCAGATAGGCCCAGCCGATAGATCCAAGTATTCCCCAATGGGCGGCAAAGACACCACCCTTGGGATTCCTGAATGTAACAGCCAGATAAAAAAGTATTATTACTCCAGCTGTTTTAAGAATGGAAAAGAGAATTTTTCTGTTTCTGCTGTCCGTACGCGGATAATTATTCCAGACAAGGAGAAAGGCTGTCACCATCAGTATCCAGTAAACCCCGATTTTATAGCTCACATCGGGTGACAGGCGGGCTTCGGAATTGGTAATGAAGGCTCCCATTACCAGAAGAGCGAAAGTCCGTGTTAATATATGGCCTATTGTGGATTCTGCCGATAATCCCTTACTGTACCTTCTTTCAATGGCAAAAGGTATCGACATTCCCACAACGAACAGAAATGCCGGAAAGACCACATCTGCCAGTCCCATGAAATCTTCGCCGAATGCAGCATGTTCCAGCCAGTGGGGAACATCATGGATTTTCCAGAAATCATTGACAAAGATCATTATGAACATTGTGAGGGCACGCAGAAAATCAATTCCGGCATCCCGCTGTGTGAAATCAGCTTTCAATGTGTTATTCACGATATGCAGTTTTAACAAAACAAGATCAGAATTCTGCTATCAGTGAAAACCATCTTCCGGCTGATGATCCCCATACTTCCTTATATGTTGCCGTATTGAACTGGGGCCAGTAAGGCATATCCTCGTTGAATCTGGATTGCATTCCCACGGGCATCTCTCCAACTGTTTCCCCGGGCAGGGCAGTGTATTGCTGTGCATAATTGCTTCCTTCCCCCCATATAAGCGACTGGCCGAACGGGTTTTTACCCACTATCCAGAACAACTGCTGTTCTGCTATGTCAATCAGTTCCTTGTCGTTCAAAAACTTACCACACAGAGCGGCATTCTTTCCGGTTGCAAGGTGAACAGCAGCATTCCCCTTAAATGAAAACCATACCGGGAATACACGCAGGTAATGTTCCTTGTCCAGTTTAACTCCATTTTCAAGTTGTTCCCTGAAATCCTTTTCTGCACCGCCTCTGATTCCCACCTGTATCTGGTAGAAGTTAACCGAATCCTTTATTTCGTCTTTGTGATACACTCCGCTGGGCACCATGCCGTATGGCTGAACATACTGCATAATTTTTTTCAGATATTCAGCGTAAAGGGCAATGGAGCCGGCCCATGTTTTATAATCCGGATGATCCGGCTGAGTTTCACACAATGCGGTCAGTGCCTGCATATAGACATGGTCACGCGACTGGTGGGTATAATGCACTATGGATTTCCTGTTCAGGTCGCGGTAAAAGAAACCCCTGATCTTGTCCTTGTCCTTTAATGGCTCGGTGCGCTGGCATTGTATGGTGTATTTAATATATTCTGCCGCAATGTCAGCATAATATTTTTTCCCTGTCAGCTTATAAAGCAGGCTTGCTGCAAAGGAAATATTGGCATTGTACTGGCTTCTCGAAGCCATAGCCGCGTGGTCTCCCCCGCCTCCTGCCCCCAGGAGTTCTTCATATCCCAGTTCCTTGTAACGCTCCATGGCAAACTGAAAATCTTCCTCCGCAACTTTCGCAAGATGCTGTTTCAGCATGACATCTTTTTCTATGCTCATTGAAGCATAAGCCTCTATTCCTGAAAATACAAAGTTCTCAAATGCACGGTTATGAACTCTGACGCGTCTGCGACCGGCATCATCAAATGTTCCGATAAAGCCGTCCGTCCAGAGGTTGGTACCCCAGGTCTGAACCCGGTAACCATCACCGAAACGGGTTTTCAGAATATAGTCGAGTCCCCACTGGGCTTCTTCCATCAGGCGAAGGTAAAGATCTGTATTTCCCTTTTCTTTTGCCCGGTTTGCCATTTCAAAAATGGCAAAGGCAATTTCGCCCGTCTGAAGTGTCTGCTGTGACATATCGGCCGCATCATGCCAGCCGCCGTTGACTGCAAACATTTTACCATTGTGCTCACCGTTCAGGTCGGTATGGCATACCCCGTGTTTCTCCGGAACAGGATAACCGCAGCGTTCAACAAACATGAAGTTTAAAACGCGCCATGCGGAATCCTCCCAGATATTCCGGTTAATATAAAAAGGCATTGTGTTAACATCGCCTGCACGGAGAATGTAGCGTCCTTCCCTGGTGAAATCAGAAAAATCTATAGTTTCAAAATTGCCGATGGATGTTTTAACGGGTGTTATATTTCCCTCGTATGCAACTTGGTAGGTATTATAATCAATCAGCTGGAATTTTCCTCCATGGTTTTTCACTCTGACAATGGCAGATTTTTTGCTATCCCTGCCATAACCGGTGGTGGAAAATATTATGCGGTTTTCTGCAGGCATCCATCCGTTAACAACTTCCGGGTTTTCAATAACCTGGAGCTTCACATTGTCCACATCGAATTTGAGGGAATCACCCATGGTGCGTTCCTTTCCGAATACCTCTATGGCAAAGGATATCTTTGTAACCTTGTCACGGGCCAGTTCGGTCATTTCCACGAAACATTCATTCCACTGACCATTGACGAGATTTATTTCATGATAACCTTCCCTGCCATATCTGTCAGGTACCTTGATCTTGCCGTCGTTTTCAACATAAAGGTTCAGATAAATACTCCGGGCTCCTTCACAGTCGGGAAAGATATAGAAATGAAGCCTGTTGTATTTTTCCCAGTTTTCCCCGCCGACATCATAGCTGGCAAGACAGGTGCCGAAGCCCAGTCCCCATCCCAGGAACTCCGTTACGGTAGTCGGAGCTGCCAGCCTGAGACTGTGCCTGCCGTCCTTGCTGCGCTCACCTGTCCTGTAGATCTTCCCGATCCCTTTGTGGGTCCATTTATTCATGCTTTCCATGTCACAGAGGACATTGGAAACCAGAACCTTCTTTGTCAGTCCGAATGTCTCGAATGATTTGCTGTGATCCAGGGGCAGCGGACTGTGCACATATCCGGTATTACGGATATCTTCTTTCAGTTTTTCATCCACCTGTGCAGATAAAAAAGCAAAATTGAAGAAAAGAATGAGGATTATTCCTGTAATTTTTTTCATGAGTAATACTTTTAGAATGTTGAATTTAGATAGTTTAAAGGGTAAATCGCTCATTATTGGAGCATTGGCCAAATGCAAAACTATCCGGTTGCTTCTGCGGCTCTTTGTTTTACGTCGCAGTTGCTGATGAACCAAGGATTTTATTCCATTTGGAGCCATGAATATATGAATATTATCCGGACTAATTCCTGATAATATTCAGCCTTTTAGATATTTTTAACAAGTCCAGGGCCCTGGCCACGTTCATTCAGAGTTTTAATTGTTAAATTTGATACCTGGTTTGATGCTGTGGCCGGCCCCTGAATGATTATCAGGGCAGGCAGCCATGGCATATATCTGTAGTATGAAGATCAGGCCGGATTGAGATTTTAAAAAAGAGAAAAATGAAAAGAAGAAAATTTGTAAAATCGGTTGGTGCACTGAGTGCTGCAGCCTACACCTATCCAAACAAGATAATTGACGAAACATCCTCCCTGTTTTACCACGGAAAACTGCTGGAGGCACCAAGCGTCTTTTTTGATCAGGATATTTCAAACAGCGGGGGACCGGAAGACGGGCCAAACCAGCCCATGGGCCGGCCCCAGGGTGTAAAACCAGGTTATGTAGTATGGGCATGGAACCCGGCTGCAACAAATCCGGACTGCAAGAATGTGATTGAAAACAACAACTGGTACTTTAATCCTGAAAACTTCGACCAGAAAATTATTAACGGAATGTTTGCCGAATCAATCAGGGAACTGACAGGTGAAAAGGATCTTAAAAAGGCATGGGACCTGATATTCCGGTATCATAACAAGAGAAAGCACAACACAGACAGGGGATACACAGCGGGAGAAAAAATATACATAAAAATAAACCAGGGAACTTCCGACTGGCTGCTGAGCAGGGAAGACAAAAACAACGGATACTTTGTACCAAGCTATCCTGTCAAGCCGGGAACCCGGACAAGAGGATACGGAGCAATGGAAACAGGACCATACATAGTGCCGGAACTGCTGCGGGAACTGGTAAATGAATGCGGAATAAACCAGGCGGACATATCAATAGGAGACCCGCACAAGCATATATTCGGGCATAACTACACATACTGGCACAGGGAGTTTCCAAATGTAAGGTATACAGACAGGTATTCAGAGGATTTCAACCGGACCGTGGTGAGGGAAACTGAAAACGTACTCCTGTTCTATTCAGACAAAACACAGGACGACAAACTCTTCGATGTGATTGAAGAGGCTGATTACATGATTAACCTTGCAAACTTCAAACCTCATGGTTCAGCAGGAATAACACTCACGGCAAAAAACCATTTCGGATCTATAGCAGGAAGAGCTGCCAGGCTGCACTATTCCAACGTGGCACCATCATGGGAAACATCTCCCAGGCAGGTGGGAAATCCGAACAACAGGGGATACAGAAAATACAGGGCAATGGTGGACCTGATGGGAAGCAAATACCTGGGACGAAACACTATGCTGTATATAATAGACGGTATGTTCGGGGGAGGATCAGATGAAACAAGAGGACCGGTGAAATACCTCATGCCGCCGTTCAACAACCACTGGAGCTCATCAATATTCATGTCGCTCGACCAGGTGGCACTGGAATCCGTATGCTTTGACTTCCTCAGAACAGAATGGGACGGGGTGAACAAGCATGATCCGGCGAATGCCATCTGGGAATGGGTGCCAAACATGCCGGGAGTCGATGACTACCTCCACCAGACGGCAGACTCAAAAAACTGGCCCGAAGGACTGATATATGATCCGGACAACAGCGGAATACCACTGCCTAGCCTGGGTGTCCATGAACACTGGAACAATCCGACAGACATGCAGTATTCAGGAAATCTTGGAAAACCAAACGGGATCACACTGGTAAGCGTGGGAGACTATATTGTAAAAAGAGTCTGAAAATAAGGAGGCAGAAACCATTTACAGGGATTTCCGGATATTTCAGGTCATTCATGCCTGATCCTGATTTTCCTGCGAGAAAACAGAATCCCTGTGCTGAAGTCCCCATTGAAGCATTTTATCAAGAACCTCCCTGAACTGCACCGCTGATTCGGTAAGTTCATACTCCACCGTCACGGGGCTTGTATTACGGACAGTTCTTTTTATCATCCCGTTGATTTCAAGCTCCTTAAGCTCCTTTGACAACATCCGCGGTGTTATCCTGGGAATAGTTTGCTGAATCTCGGTAAAACGCTTCCTGTCAGAAAGAAGAGATCCTATAATAGGCAGTTTCCATTTACCTGTAAGTACATTCAATGTATCATTTATAGCCAGGACATATCTCAACGGACATGCTTTTATATCGGTAAAACTCACTTTGTTTTGCATAGCAGATCTTAATTCTGGTTAATTCCGTGCATTGGTCAGTATACAGAAGTATAGTACTATAAAATCCATAGCAAACTTAATATATTTTTGATATAAAACCCGGCAAAATTAAAATATTGATATTCATATAAATAACACAAATAAAAAAATGGACTCTCACGCGACACATCACTGTGGATATCTGAAGGCATGGAAGAATTTGACAATCTGAAAAGGCAGGAATGCATGGCATTCGGGTGTGAAACTATTGACGCTGTAAATAAGATTCACTAATTTCGGACACTTGTAAAACACAAACCAAAACTATACATAACCATGAGAAAATTTCTTTTTTTATTTCTTGTTGCTTTCCCGTTTATTACGGTTTTTTCACAAATAGACGATAAGCTGATTTCTGATATTAAAAATACAGGATACATACACAGGCCTTTGCCATTGGATCACAGCAAATCGTATGAAACTTTCGCAGTCACAAAAAAGGTACTTGTTTCGGAAATGCTGTGCGACATGGAAGATTTGAGCAAATGGACCCACTCAGGAGTAGGTGGCATGAGGCTGACCTCTGAAAGATCCGTTTCAGGCAAACGCAGTCTCAGGCTCGTGGCTCCCACCGTACCGGAAGTACACCCGGGCTGGGGCCTTGGCAGGGGCACATCTATGGCCAGCTTTGATATGGGGGGGAGGAATATTGAAAAATTCAACAGGGTAAGGCTTCATGTTTATCCTGACTGTGAAGGAGCTAGATCCATCTATCTGAATCTTGTTTTTGAAAATGACGGTAAAATCAAGGTTCCCGATCCCTTTGGCAGGGAGGGAATCCATGAAATGAACCTTGTCAACGGAACATGGAATGAGTGTGTTCTTGAAATACCTGAGCTGGCCCGCGACAAGGTTACAAAAATTTCTCTTGCAATTGAAATTTTCGGCAGGGAACAGACAATGGGCGATTCCCTGAAATTTGACATAGATGCTATTGAACTGCAGGTGGTGGAAAAACCGGAAATTGCCAGCGGATGGATACCGGCGGATGACAGGATAATCTTTTCAACCACAGGATACGGATTGAACAGCGATAAAACGGCAATTGTACAAACGAATGACAATGTTCCGCTGTTCCAGCTGGTTGACAAATTTTCCGCACAGGTTGTCTATGAGGGCAAGGTTGTTCCAACAAAGACCCCGCTGGGGAGTTTTAAAGTTATGGATTTTACGGATTTTAAAACCGAGGGGGAATATTTTATCAGGGCAGGAAAACTTGAAAGCCAGCCTTTCTATATCAATAAATACATATGGGAGAACTCTGCCTGGCGCGTAATCAATTTTGTTTTTGTCCAGCGCTGCGGTTATCCCGTTCCCGAAAAACACGGAGCCTGTCATGGTGACCACCATGCCGAGTTCAATGGCAAGATTTTCCCGGTTAACGGTGGCTGGCATGATGCCGCAGATATGTCTCAACAGGCATTGCAAACCGGTGAAGTAGCCTTTTCACTCTTCGAAGTGGCAAACAGGGCAAAGGAAAACCGCAATACTGACCTTTACAACAGGGCACTTGAAGAGGCGCTGTGGGGTCTGGATTATATTCTCAAAACAAGACTTGGCGACGGTTACCGGGTTCAGAACTGGGGTACCAACCTGTGGACCGACGGTTATCTCGGAACCGATGACGACGGGGGCTGGCATAAGGCCGGTGTTCATAACAGCGGATTTGAAAACTTCCTGTTTGCAGGAATAGAAGCCTACGCGGCACTGAGTATTTCACATGATGACATGCTTAAGGAACATCTCGTCAAGGCTGCTACCGAAGATTTTGGTTTTGCACTGAAAAGATTTGAGGAACAGGGATATGCTGAGATGGTAAACGACTGGGGCGGACATGCCTACATGGCTTCCGAAAGCCAGTACATGGCCACTGTTTCTTGGGCAGCCAGCCAGATCTACAGGCTTACGGGAGACAAATACTATGCAGGCAAGGCAGCCGAATTTATCCAGTATGTAATGAAATGCCAGAGGACGGAACCTCTCAGGGACAAGGACAAGTTAAGGGGATTTTTCTACCGCGATCTTGAGAGGAAATCAATCGTCCATTATACCCATCAGTCGCGCGATAATGTTTACATGCAGGCACTCACCGAATTATGCCTCACGCAGCCAGGTCACAAGGATTTCAGCCAGTGGGAAAACTCGGTAAGGCTATACGGAGAATATATCAAGAAAATAATCAAATATGTGGAACCCTACGGCATGCTTCCCAGTGGTGTATACAACAGGAACGAGATCAAGGACAACGAAGGATTTTTCAGGGCTCAGGTCGGTGCAAGGCCCGGACCGGAAACAGAAAAGAGTTTCATGGCTCAGCTTACCAGCGGAGTGAAGCTTGACAATGATCATTATCTGAGAATCTTTCCCATCTGGTATTCATTCAGGGGTAATCTTGCAGTTCATCTTTCAACCGGAAAAAATGCCGCATTGTGCGGAAAATTGCTGAAAGATGATGAACTCATCAATATAGCTGAGCAGCAGTTATGCTGGGTAGTAGGCAAGAATCCCTTCGGACAGTCGCTTATCTGGGGGGAAGGAAGCAACTATGCCCAGCAGTACACCGCTCTTCCTGGTGAAACAGTCGGAGAAGTGCCTGTGGGAATGCAGTCGAAATTCGATGAAGACATTCCTTACTGGCCTAATGTCAATACAGCTGTGTACAAGGAAGTATGGTCCACTTCTGCAGGCAAATGGCTCTCACTTATTTCCGAATTCTGAGAATCCTGCTTAAGTACTGCTCTGAGAAAAGTTTATAAATACCGGTAACGAAATAAGGAAGAACATCAGCAAGCAAGTGCTGAAAGTTGTCCTTATTTCGGATGGCCGGATGTTTTACCTTATTAATCCGTTGCTCATCTGATTCTTGCATGAGAAAATTTCTTATAATAATGCCAGCCATTTTACTGGCTGCTTCATTTGAACTTGTATCACAGGAGGCTGTGAAAATAAAAAGAATTGAAGGAGAAATACTCTTTGACGGACGGCCGGATGAGCAGGAATGGTCTGATCTCACATTTCTCCCCATGATCATGCACAGCCCGGTTTTTGGAGCGGAGCCTTCCGAACGAAGCGAGGTATATATGGGCTATGATGATCATTACCTCTGGATAGGTGCCAGGATGTACATGAGAGATGCAAAAAAGATATTTGCCGTCAGCAGGAAAAGGGACGACAGGCTTTTCGGGCACGATGCCTTTGGTGTCATCATCGACACATATAATGACAAGGAAAACGCACTTGCCTTCTATACTTCCCCCAACGGGATAAGGACCGATTTTACCATTGCCAACGATGCTGTGATGTCGGGAGGAGGCGATCCCGGAATGAATTCGGTGTTTAACGACAGCTGGGATACATTCTGGGATGTGAAGACCACAAGGGATGACAGGGGATGGTATGTTGAAATGAGAATTCCCTTTTCCAGCCTCAAATTTAAACCTTCAGACGATGTTACCACAATGGGTCTGATTATATGCAGGAATATCAGTGCAAATAACGAAACGGACACCTATCCGCTTATAGATCCCAGATTTGGAATGATAGCATCCAACAAGCCTTCCCTTGCGCAGGAAATCCGGATTGAAGGCGTGAAACCTGCAAGGCCGGTATATGTATCACCTTACCTGCTGGGAGGCTATTCCCGCAGTTATGATCTGAATGATTTACAGAGCGGGTATGTCAGAAAGGATATTCCCCAGTATAATGCCGGCCTGGATATCAAATACAACATTAACAGCAATCTCACGCTCGATCTTACGGCAAATACCGACTTTGCCCAGGTTGAGGCTGATGATCAGCAGGTAAACCTGACGCGTTATTCCCTCTTTTTCCCGGAAAAAAGAAAATTCTTCCAGGAAAGGTCAAGTCTGTTTGACTTCAGCCTCGGCGGATTTTTTGACAATATGTTTTACAGCAGAAGTATCGGTGTGCATAACGGATCGCCGGTCAGAATCTACGGAGGAGCAAGGATAACGGGAAGGCTGGGAAAGTGGGATACCGGTTTTCTGGATATGCAGACTGCAGCGCATGATACACTTCCCGGTGAAAATTTCGGCGTGCTCAGAATGCGCCGGCAGGTTATTAACCAGAACAGCTACGTTGGCGGGATAATCACGTCACGGATGTCAATGAACGGCTATCAGAACTTCGGTTACGGAGTGGACGGCATATTCCGCCTTTTCGGGGTTGATTACCTGAATGTTAAATGGGCACAAACCTATGACAGTGAAATCGGAAACAGGATGAATTCCCTTGACCCTTCATTTATTATGATAGATTGGGAAAGGAGAAATGAAAAAGGTCTGGCCTACAGGTTCAACTATACATATTCCGGTGAACAGCTCAGACCGGGTACCGGATTCATAATGAGGGGAAATGTTCAGGGACTGAATGGCAGGCTGGCATACGGATGGCTCCCCGGTGAAAAATCCAGGCTTTACAACTACAGCATAAATCTTGATGCGGAACAATATAAGCGCCTGGACGACGGAAAGCTCGAATCCGCACGAATCAGCCCGGGTTTTGACATAGGTACCAAGAAAGGAATAAATGCCGGATTTTCTGTTGAGATACAGAAGGAAGGAGTCAGGCATGACTTTTTCCTTTCCGAAAATGTAATCATCAGGGCGGGAGAATATACTTTTACAAAAGCGCAGCTTATGCTGTTCACCCCGAATTCAAAACTGATTTCCCTTATGGGCAGTGCCAGTGCGGGCCGTTTTTATGACGGCAGCAGGTATGGAACCATGACAATGTTGAATTTCAATATTTCTTCCGGTCTGAACCTGTCTGTTAATTATGATTTCAATGCAATCCGTTTCCCTGACAGGGCTTCCGATAATTCGCTGAATATCCACCTGGTAAATGCTAAGGCCCTGATGATGTTCAGCACCAGGTTATCTGCAACACTCATAGTGCAGTATGTCAACACTTACGGCGATCTCCTGACCAATTTCAGGCTGAGGTACAATCCTAAAGAGGGAAATGACCTGTATCTTGTTTTCAATGATAACCGCAGCCTGTCACAAAAGGAATCAGGACCTGAATATCCCAGGTTTTTCAATAAGACAGCCATGCTTAAGTATGTTCATACATTTAGCCTGTAGTCCCTATTAATTCACATTTAAACTTCAGATCATGAAAATTCCCAATGCAGTTTCACGGCTTATCCTGATAGCTCTTGTGGCAGCCATTGCAGGCCAGCTCATGGCTCAGACTCAGGAAAAAAAGGAAGACAAAACCGTTTGGGGCAGAAACATTGTTTACAATCCCCAGCCTCCCCCGCCTGTTCCTCCTGCCGAAAATAATGAAGGCAGACAGCCAAAAGATATGCTAAAGCAAATTACCTACCTCGACGGTGAGATCGTGCCAGGAGCCTATTATGCAGAATGTTCCTGGCTGTACAAGGCCTATCCCGATCTGGTATGGGTTGAAGAACACACTCACGATTTTGATGAAGTCTTTGGCCTTTATGGAAGCGATCCTGAAAATCCTGAGGAACTGAATGGTGAGATTGAATTGTGGATTGGTGGCGAAAAGCACCTGATTACCAGAAGCTGCCTGATTTTCATCCCAAAGGGTGTGAAGCACTGCCCTCTCATTCTCCGGAGAATTGACAGACCGGTTTTTTTCTTTACAACAGGCCCGTCCCGTAAATATGAGTTCTAGGTTATAAATAAAAACCTGCAGAACCGTCTGCAGGATTGATATTTACTGTATAATCCTGCCGGAGCTGGCAGACAGGCCCGGCAGGATATATAATTATCATTCGCTGAAAACTTCATTTATAACATCCAGCAGGTAATGCTTCCAGTCACTGAAATATTCCCAGAACATAATGCCGGCCAGGTTATTGTCCAGGATATAATGACATTTCAACCTGGTTGATTCTTCATCATCATAGGTAATAAATGCCTTTTCCTCGGCATTGAACAGATAGGGAGCCTTTGATACATCATCCCAGTACCTGACATAGCCCTTTCTGTTTACAAGGCTGTCCTTCAGATAGGAGTACCCCCCTCCTAGCCATCTCCTTACCGGTACCGGTATCTGGTACAGACCATTGTTTTCAGTGCTTTTCACAACTCTTCCCTTTCCGTAAAAGCCTATTCCCAGCACGATTTTTGAAGGGTCAACGCCAACAGCCATCATATTTTTTATACAGACGTCACCGGAATAGATCCACGGCATGTTTGGAGGAGAATACAGATTCGAATGGTGTGATGACATATTATCATAGGTCCCGTCAAAATCATAGGCCATGAGCATTATGTAATCAAGATAATGCTGGGCTATTTCCAGCTGGGTATGCTGCAGGAATTCCCTTGATCCGCCAATGGCTGTTGTAACCAGGTATTCCTTTCCCGTCTGGGCTGCCGCTTCATTAAATATCTCGCGCAGGTCCCTGAACAGCCTGGTATAATTTTCCCTGTCTTCAGGACGGTAAACATTGCCGTCCCCAATCATTCCGGGATATTCCCAGTCAATATCAACTCCGTCAAGATCATATTTTAGAGCAATATCAACAGCGCTCTGAGCAAAATTCCTGCAGGAGGTGTCTGACAAAACAGCATCGGAGAAATTCTTGCTCCAGGTCCATCCTCCGACAGAGATCAGGATTTTCAGATCAGGGTTTATTTTCTTCAGTCCGTTCAATAATCGGAAATTGACTGTATCGGTTTCCTCATTGGTAAGCCATGCCCTGTGGTCCTTGACATCGACAAAAGCATAGTTTATATGGGTAAGCTTGTGAGGGTCAATCCCCGAGGTTTCAATAATGTTCCTGTTGAATCCCCCGACATAACCAATGATCAGAGGCTTTTCTTTCTGCTTTGTTGAGGTGCTGCAGGCTGTAATAAAGAGAACCAGGCCTGCTGCAAATAATGGCAATAATCTTTTTCTGTGCATCTTTTTCGGTTTTAAAAACAATTTAATGATTCTGTATGTGAATGAATTCAATAATTATTTCCGATTTTATTAATCCCGGCAAAATAAGTATCCCCGCCTGATTTATCCACTCATGTTAAGCCGGATCTGAAATTCCTGCAGCGACATACTTCAGAAATTCTCTCAAAGATAGAATTTGTTTGCAATCAGCCAAAATAATGCTATACTTTTGTATATCATGCTGCAAGTCCCTTGCAGGAACCAGGATTTTTTCCGTTTTCTTTTTTCAGGTTTTATTCTCAAACCTCCGTTCTGTTCTATTCAATTCACCGGGCCGAGCTGTTTATTGAAAAATTTGAATAATTTTGCCTGCCCTGCATCCTTTTCCGAAAAAATCCAGACCGGATAGCGGAACTGAAAATTCAGAAGAAAGGATCAACGTAATTTAAGATCAACTGCTTATACAATACATTATGATGATGTTCAGAATTTCTAAACATTTTTTTGCGGTAAGTGGCCTTTTGCTTATCCCGCTTCTTCTGGGATCAGGGATTTCTTCTTCTGGACGGGCCGGGGAACCATGGGATGACGGGCCCAATCAGCCCGCCGGCACTCCTTCAGGAATACATCCGGGCAGGGTGGTATGGGCATGGAACCCGGATGCAACAAATGAAAACTGCAGATCCACTTTCGAAACCGGCGACTGGTACTGGAAACCGGAAAATACAAATGAAACTATTGTAGGGACAATGTTTCGTGAGGCCCTCGGGAAACTTAGCGGAGACAGCAGCGTTACAGGATCCTGGGACAGGCTCTTTCACCATTTCAACATGATGAAAAAAGGAACTGCCAGGGGCTATATCCAGGGAGAAAAGATCTTTATAAAAATCATTCAGGGCCAGTCCAGATGGATACTTACCCAGGATGAGAAGGATCAGGGATACTATCTTTCCGAAAGCAGCGGAGATTCAGGGTCAAAAAGAAGGCACAGCTGGACTCCGGTTGAAACCGGACCGTATATAGTCCTTGAATTACTCAGGGAGCTCGTCGGCGAAATGGGAATAAACGAGAAGGATATTGCCATAGCTGACCCTTTTGCCCATATTTACGGACACAATTACGATGTCTGGTCGAAAGAGTTTCCTGATGTGATGTATTGCGACAGAAGTTCGGCAGATCATGGCCGTACCCTGATAAAACCAACGGAAAAAAACATGGTTCATTTCTCGGATAACAGTTTCTCCGACAAGATTTACGATGTGGTTGAAAAAGCAGATTATACGATAAATGTTTCCAACCTCAGAATGCACGGCGCAGCCCTTATTTCCCTCACGGCAAAAAACCATCTTGGAAGCATAACAAGTCCCACTGCCAAGCTTCTTCACTATACCCATCTCTCAAGGAGCAAAGAAGGTGCTGCCTATGAAGGTTATTTCAAGTACCGTGCACTTGTCGACATCATGGGAAGCAGCTATCTGGGACAAAATACCATTCTCAGCATAGTGGACGCCCTGTTTGGCGGAGGCTCGGATGAAACCAGGGGACCGGTAAAATATTTTATGTCTCCTTTCAATTACGACTGGTGCAATTCAATCTTCCTGTCTCAGGATCAGGTTGCCCTGGAATCAGTATGCTACGATTTCCTGCGGGCGGAATGGGACGGGGTCAACAGGCATGATCCCCATAACAATGAATGGGAAATAATCCCTGACAGAAACGGTATTGATGATTATCTTCACCAGGCTGCTGATCCTGCCAATTGGCCGGAGGGCTTGAGCTATGACCCTGACGGCAGCGGACATCCGCTGAAAAGTCTGGGGGTACATGAGCACTGGAATGATCCTGTTAAAAAGCAGTATTCCCGCAATCTGGGAAAAAATACGGGTATTGAACTGATCTCAATACCTGACAGTCTGGTCCGGTGTGAATCTGCACCTGAACTTTGACAGGACAGCCTTTCAACCGGTAGGGGTTAAAAAAGTCTCAAAAAACTTGCATCTTTAAACGTTTAAGCATATATTTGCTTAATAGAATACAAACCAACCATTTATGCCATGAAAAAAAGAATATTTTCCGGAAGCCTGCTGGCTGCCATCCTTATTATGGGAATGGTATCCTGCAAAAAGGATCCTCCAACATGTGATTTCACATATACTGCAGACGGATTAAAGGTTACATTTACTTCTGTTGTAAGCAACGCAAACACTTACGCATGGGATTTCGGCGACGGGAATACCAGTACGGAAGCCAACCCGGTACATCATTATGGAGGTGCCGGTGATTTTGAGGTCAGGCTGACTGTTACAGGTGACGGCGGAACAGCTGAAAAAAAGATAAAAGTGACCGTCATACCGGGTCTTGAAGATTACAAAATAATGCTGACCGGAGGACCGGGTGCCCCGAACGGCAAGACCTGGGTACTGAATACTGCCAGCGTGATTGATGGCGACGGGGCAAGTGCAATTGAGCCCAACATGCTTGTCCTCCTTCCTATCCCGCCTGACTTCTACGGATGGATGGGCCGCGAAAGGCTCGATGGCCTGAAAGATGAGTTCACTTTCAAGTATGACGGATCATACATTATTGATCCTAAAAATGATACTATCATAGCAGTTTCTCTGTTTGCATTTGTCAATGGCATTACTGCTGAAGACAGCAATACTCCTTACGGTACCTGCAGGGCAACCCCCTATGTTCAGCCCCCCGGAGCCACATGGGAAATAAAGGAAACTAATTTTACCGTTGATGCAATCACAAATCCGGCAGATCAAACTGTGCCGCCTGCCCACAAAGAGGTCACCTTTTCAGGCAAAAAATGGCTCCATTTCTCCCAGGGTTCCTATCTGGGACTGCTTGACTTTACGACATCCAGCAATATTATTATCAAGTCAATCTCCCCTGCACAGCTGAGGGTGGCAATGATAGTATGCATGTATCAGGGTGCAGGCCACCCGGGAGGAATAGTATACGCAAGTATGCCGACATACATGTACCATATGACATTCATACCAAAACCGTAATTTCTGAATTATTCAAAATCATTGCCCGGCCCGGGAGCCGTTAAACAGGAACGGTATACCGGGCTGTTTTTTTATGATTCCTTTCTGATCATACCACCTCTGATGAAAAAATCCAAAAAGATCCTTAAAACAGCACTGCCTGTTCTTTTCATTATGGGCTTAACAGTAATAATACTGATTACCTGGTTTAAAGGACGCAGAATTGAAACAGAAATCACTATGAGTGACGGTACAGCTCTCAGCACAATTCTTTTTATACCGGGCGGGGGAGGCAGATTTCCTGCGGTAATGATCCGCACTCCGTACAATAAATATAACGAAGAATGGATAGGACGGGCATTCAGCATTTTCAGGATAGCAGTTGTAATACAGGATGTCAGAGGAAAATTCAAGTCGGAAGGTGAATTCTGTCCCTTCCTTAATGAGAGGAAAGACGGGCTGGAAACCATTCGCTGGATCAGGAAACAGTCCTGGTCTGATGGCACTGTGGCAGGCTGGGGTGCCAGCTATTTGGGCTACACCCAGTGGGCAGTTTCGGATTCTCTCGATTTTATTACGCCACTGCTGAGCGGTGCAAGGTTGTATGACTTATTCTATCCGGACTCCCTGTTCTCACTGCAGACGGCCGGAATATGGGGCTTTGAAGTTGCCTCAGACAGTCCTAACAGCCTTGATGAGGACATAATCAGGAAAAATCTTTTCACTTTGCCTGTTATCGAAGCAGATGATGTCACAATAAGGGATATTGCCTTTTATAACGACTGGGTCATGCATGAGGAATATGACAGCTACTGGAAACAAATGGACTTCAGGGGCAGGACCGCTGCTCATGTTCTTTCCGTAGCCGGCTGGTATGATCTGTTTCTTCAATGTCAGATAGCAGATTTTCAGGCTCTCGACTCTTCCGGCAACAACAGGGGCAGGCTTGTCATTGGTCCATGGGCACACGGCGAACCGGGTGAAGCCAGTCAATACGGCGGAACAGAAAAAACAGGTGATCCCAAACTGATTTTCAGATATGCCAGACGGTATCTCAAAGGGAAAAAAGCAAGACCCGGAGCCCCGATGAAGGATGCAAAATACAATCTGTTCATCATGGAAAGGAATGAATATACCGGCTCCGAGACCTGGCCCCCGGAGGAAACCAGGATAATCCCCTATTATCTGGGACCTGACGGATATCTTGATCCTTGCGTACCTTCTGAAGAAGGCAGTCTCTCATACGAATACGATCCGGCAGATCCCTACCCCAGTCTCGGAGGCACTGCCCTGGGCAAAGGAGTTGGGCCTGCCAGGCAAAATCCCAGCCTTAAGCGGAAAGACCAGCTGGTTTTCAGGAGAAAAATAGAAGAAGAGCCTCTCATCCTCCTTGGCCCCCTGAGTGCAAGCCTCTGGCTTTCTTCATCAGCTTCCTGCACCGACTTTTATGTACTGCTGCAGGATGAATTCCCCGATGGAAAGATTATCAACATCCAGGAAGGCGGAGCAAAATTCAGAATGTCAGGAAATGAAGCAGAAAGAACCGAAATCCGGGTGTGGGCCACCGGCTATCAGCTCAATCCGGGACATAGTCTGAGAGTAGTTATAAGCTCCTCCTGGTTTCCGAGGTTCAACAGGAATCTCAACAACTGTGAGAAGGCAGCCTATGCAAAAACCATCAGGACTTCAACACAGACAGTATGGTATGGAAGTGAGAAGCCGTCTTCAGTAAACCTTCCGGTTTATTATCCTGCCGGCGAAGGGGAGTAACGGCCTCCGCCTGATTCTTCCGGCAGGTAATCTGCTCTTATTTTTTCCTGTACTCCTTCCCTGAAATTATTATCTTTTTTATTTCAAGGTTTCCCCTGGCCATTTCCACTGACGGGATTCCGTTCTTCAGTTCAACATTTCCAAAACCTGATGAAGTGCTCAGGAAAGTTCGGAAATCCCCGATTCTGGAATCGATGTATAATATTTTGTCAACTGCATCATATCTGACTCCTGTCAGGCCTTCCAGCAGGGCATAGGAAGAAAGGGCTCGGGCATACCAGCTTCCGCATTCGATCTCATTGAAGGGATTTCTTATATTTCCACTGTATCTGAGTCTTGCGGTTCTCACAATATCCAGGCCCTTCTGAACCTCTCCCTGGAAGAAAAGGTGGCTGGCAGCCTGATATTCTATGCCCGTCCATACTTCATTGCTGTAAATAAACGGCAAACTGAGCCTGCCTCCCTTCGGCCATGAGCAGAGCAGCAATCCGCCCTCGGATGCTGCAGCATAAGCCGGCCGCTGCGGATTTGCATGATCCGTCAGATTATTTCTTAAATTATACTTATGAACCGACGCAAGATGGCTGGTTATTTTTGAATTATCCATAACCTGCCTTAAACCACAAACCTGAGACAACCACATTCCCAGGACACCGTCTGACAAACACCCTGATCCATACTGGTATTTTGGTCCTTCCTCCTTGAGTATCAGGAGGGCTTCAGGAGAATAGTTTGTCTGGAAGCTTTTCCTGGCTGCTTCAACAGGATCAGGAGAATGAAGGCCCTCCCATTTTATTTTCTGAATATAGTATTCCCCGTCGAAAAGTTCAGTATCAGCATAATAAATCCCTTTCTTGAGAATGGCTTCATAATCTTTATAAGGCGCTTTCAGGGCTTTGCTCATTTCAATTAAGGCATTCAGAGCCCCGAGATAAAAGCTTGTTGTCATACCATTGGCTCCCCAGAATTCAATATCATAGGTATTATGATGCGGTTCTTCCAGATATCCTTTATGATCAGGATCCCAGGTTTTTATACAATAATCAAGGCTCTGCCTGACTTTCGGGTAAAGATTCCTCATCCATTCCGTATTCCCGCTTATACGCCATTCCCGGTAAACTTTCATGATACCTCCAAGCTGTCCGTCGGCTGCAGCATGAAAACCATGGGGCGGTTCCGAAACCGGCAGATTGACCCTGAAATTCTGGTGGCCTTCAGCATCCTGACTGACAAGGAATTCTGTCTCCCGCAGGGTTCTTTCAAGCCCGGGGAAAAGATGGGCAATAGCCTGGGCATAATTCCACACATGTGTGCAACTTCCGTGGCAGCTGCCCTCGCTGTCAGCACAGCCTTCCCAGGCCCACAGCCTTCCGTCCGCCTGCCTGAGCAGGGTTGGTGACTTGAGGATGCTCAGGTTGGCAGTAACAGCTTCCATTACTTCTGATGGCAGGGTGGATGAATAAAGGGCATTGGTGAACAGCTCCGTTTCTTTCCTGAGTCTTTCACTGTTGGTATTCCAGTAATCAATCACCTCTCCCAGCGATCTGAATTTTGAACTGTACCAGACTTCATAGGGCGGCAGTTTCTCGTCTGTTCCCGGAATATTTCCTATTGACAGTCCGGATTCCGGCAAATACCAGCAGAAATTAAGTTTCACAGTTTTTTCCTCACCCGGATCAAGCATGAAAGGAATATAGATTGAAGCTCCTCCAACCGGCTCCCTGCTTTCCGGATTGGAAGGGATGGTTTGTGTTTCAATATTCTTCCAGAGAATAATATAGGGATCAAACCACTGTCCCCTGAACCAGCAGTGATCGACTATTGCTGAAGGGTCGTCTGTAAAGACGGCAAACCCGGTATTTCTGACCGTGTTTTCGTCAGAACTGTTTTCCGACATGACAAAGCCGCCTTTTATACCCCTGACGGGACCAGCCCATTCAGTGAGAATATTCCTTGAGTTCCAGGAAAAAACAGCTTCAAGGGTTCTGTCAGTATTGTTCCTGAAACTGTATTCAAATACTCCTGCCGGAAGGCTTGAATTGTCTTCATCACCGGGAATAAAAGGACTCCATCCTTTCAGTTCCACAGACAGGGGAATGTCTTCGTCTTCAAGCTCAAGAATGGCAAAGGGAAACCTGGCCAGAAAGCGGCCTTTTTCAAACCTTGGGAGGCCGTAAAGCTTCCCCGGGAATCCGAGTCCGGCTCCGGGCCGACCGTAATATTTCCATTCCGGCACCTGGTATTCGAGAACTTTCGCTCCGTTTTCACAATCTTTTACTGATATGGCAGCAAAGCAAACCGGCTCGTTAAACAGATCGGGATGATGCCTGACAGACAGATGCGAAACTGATCCGTTGCCATCCATGCAGAACATTCCGGCTCCCAGACCTCCGACGGGAAAGCTGATTCTGTCAAGCATTCTCCCGTAATACCAGCCGTTGAATTCCCTTTCCCTGTCCTGACACGGGGACGGTAAAACCTGGAACAGAATTATTATTGTCAGCAATATAATCCTGACAATCCCTGTTTTTTTCATGCTTTTTTCCATGGCGGGGTATATTAATTATTGATTTAAAGGATATCTCACTCTCTCAGCCAGACAAAGTCAATTTTCGCAATTTTTCCGCCATCAGCGCCGGGCATACTGATTTCCAGTTCATTTAATCCCTTTCTCAGGCTGAGCGGAGAGGAAAAGTGGTTCTCCAGCAGTCTCCCGGAACGGGTGCTGATGTCCAGGGTATCGCTGCCGCTGAACCTGACCGGTTTTCCGTTTAATCTGAAAACAAGGCGTCCCGATTGCGGGTCATGTGTCAGGGTTAGGCCAATACGTGTTTCTCTGACCTCCCCGGAAGAATGAATATTCAGTTTCAGGATATCCTGATGATGTGCGGGCTTCCATTTCAAAACTCCGGAACCGGCCCAGAAATTATCTTTTTCAATGCAAATATCTTCAGTGCCTGACACAAGTTCTTCAGCCTGGACAAAGCTCCATCCTGCTGAACCTTTGAAAGCTTCCGGAAGCCATGGATCGTACCTTATTTCTTTCAGATCATTTTCAGAAAACATTGCTGGCAAATTATTATCACCGGGCAGAAGATAAAAGTAAATGATCCGGCCGTAGGAGAATCCTTCTACTCTGCCATGATGTTTCAGTTCCATATAAAATTTTACTTTCTCCCCGAAAGGAATATCATCGGCGATATGCCATCTGTAGTTTGAAACATATCCCCTGTTGCCCGGTCCATCATTTCTTGGCTGCCCGCAATATGGATAAGAGAATATCTCTGAAGACGACCAGGAATAATTGAAATAATCCTCCGAACCGGTTCCGAAAAAGGAAGGAAAAGTATCCCTGTCTATGAATATTTTCTCATCACCCTCCCCCCACCAGTTACCCCACGACGTGGGCACGCTGCTCGGATTGTGGATCAGTGCGGCTGCTCCTGCAATTCTCCCCCTGCCCCCGGCAATGAGATAAGGTATATCCGAAGCCCTGGAATCAAGTTCTGAAGTTGTCAGGCCGTGATCCATACTCCAGCCTGCATGGAAATGCATCGATTCTCCCTCTTTCCATCTAAACGGGGCAACAATTGCTTCTGCATTTATTTCTATTTTACCGGAGGAATAGTTCTCAACTGCGATTTTTGCGTTTTCCCTGAAAGGCATTTCAAACCTGCACATCATGGTACTGTCAGTCAGCACAGAGAAAGGAAGTGATTCATAAGGATTGATTCCCGGTGCGGCAGCGAAAAAATCACCCAGGGGAGAATTCACCTGTGCATTTTCTGTTTCATCAAACCATATTCTCAGAACTGCCTGCCTTAGTGCATTTTCCGGGTTGACGGCATTGATCTTCACCTTGAAGCGGGTAATCACAGATGGTCCCTCAAGATTCATGAGCAGGGCCTTTTCTCCGGATTCCAGTGTGATTGTCTCGTTAACTGAAGAATAACGCTTCCCGGCCGGCCTGTTATCCGGGTTTCTGAGCAGTGAATCTGTTCTGATCATTGCTGACCTGTATTTGATGAAATTCTCCCTGCTGAAGGATTCCACATTCTGACCTTTGTTATACAGACGAAGTCCGACATGATAGAAATGAATATCACTGGTATTCCCCGTCCATTCCATTCTGAATCTTTTTGAAAACGGAACCGGGAAGTAGGAAGCATCAAACTGGTAAAAAGAATGAGTATGCTTTGCAAGGTCATTGTCCCCGGTAAGTGTCTCAGCCGGCTTCCTGAAAAAATCCTCTGCACTGCCTTCATATAAAAGTTCGTCCGGAGAATCCAGAAAAACCCTGACAGTACCGGAAATACCCGCTGTCCAGAATCTCTGAATCACTCCCGGTCCGCTTACATCACAGATCAGATACGTTCCCCTGCCGGAAGAGTCGGGTGCAATAAGCACTTTTTCGAATCCGGGTATCGGCTCTCCTCCGAAACCATCTTCATTGGCAAACCAGGTGCTGTCACCGGGACTGACGCTTCTGCGGTCATATGATGAAAACTGAACAGCCCTGTAGTTCGTTCCCCGGGCTGAAGACAGCCTGGAAAGGCTGATCATCTCATCAAAAAGAGAGCCCTGGGTGACAATGTCACTTTTTCTGCCACAGGAGCTTAACGAAAAAAATATAAAGCCAGCCAATAAAAAATGTATTGGCACATCCCGAATATTTTTCATAATAACTAAATGATAATCTGCTTATTAAAAAAATCTTGTTGCAAAATATTCTGTCGCATGGCATGTCAGAATACATTATGGGACAGCAAAACCGGTTTCATTTCCGGAATCCTGTCAGGGTCCCGGAACCATTAGTTATCAGCCTCATCAAAATCGCTTCCGGTGACAGCCACCTTGTTTTGTACGGAAACAATGTCCGGCTCTATGTTTCCGGTCAACGGAGCAAAAAAGTAGTAATAGGATGTAAGGGCAATATTCATTTTAATATCAGCCCAGTGCCACATTTCTATCCGTGAATCAATTGCTGTCCTGAATGGTATTGCATCGAGTGTCCTGTGTCTCATGTTTATTGTAACTCCCTTGCTCATATTGCCTGTACCGACCGGCTGTGAAATGAAAGGATGTGAGAATGATTCCCTGCGTCCGAATGAATATCCGTAATAATCCTCTGATCCGGTACCAAATATGGATGGAAAAGATTCATTGTCAACAAAGGTTTTCTCATCACCCTCACCCCACCAGTGATAGGTATTATTGTAAAGCACAAGCTGATCTCCCGTATAAACACCCCTGCCTTCCAATTTTACAAAGGTGAGATCAAAGGAGGACCCTGTTTCATCGCGTGTTCTGAGGCGATGGTATTCATGCCATGACGCCCCGAAATACATGCTTCTGTCATTCCACCGGTAAGGAATCGTACCTGCCAGTGCGGAAATCTCAACAGTATCCCTGCCATAATTAATAAATGCAATAGAGCAGCTTTCCCTGTAAGGCATGATCCAGAAAGATTTCATCAATCCGGCGGAATCCCTGCTGTTAAAAAAGGTACGGTGCGTTTGCACCGTATAGCCGGAACCAAAGAAATCACCGACAGGCACCCGGACAGAAGAAATACCGTCAGTCCTGATACTCAACACCACCGATCTCAGGGACTGATTCAGTCCGGAAGAGCTGATTTCTGCCTGAAGGAAGCCAATTGCGGACGGACCGGAACAATCAGAAAGTACGAGGGAATCACCCGGCATAATCCGCTCCTTTGCTGAAATCTTATTTCCCGGCAAAGAGGCTTCTGACAAGAGATAAGAGCCGGCAGTTTCAAGCTTTTTCCGGCATTTCTCCAGCTCCTTCAGGGTAAATGACTGCACTTTTACAGATTTGTCATAAAGGCGGTAGTTAATATTATAAAACACATCGGGCCAGTAATATCCTTCCGGCACACTTAATCCTTCATAATCATAAAGAATCCTTAGTGAATCACACTCATAGGTTACTTTGCAATGCCTGGAGAAAGGGACAGGAAAATACAGGTTATGGTCATAATCACGGCCTTCCTCACCCAGCGGTGCACCTTCCTGTACGGATGCAGAAAAAGGCCATGGAGCCAGAAGTGTTCCGCTCAGCAGTTCACCAGGAGCTCCCTGTATAACAGGTTCTTCTGAATTGTCAAGATATATGCGGATCACACCGTCCCGGGCCTTGAAAAAGGTCATCCACCATCTTACAAGAGCTCCCGGTCCCTCAGTGTCGAGCATGACAAATTCCCTTCGTCCGCGGTTTTCCTCCACCCTTATGAAGTGAGACATGTCGTTGTTCTCAAACCATCCGGCACTGTCGGGTGAAACGGATTTCCTGTTATAACTGCTTGCCTGAACCATCTTGTAATCCGGCAAGGGATAGTAGGATAGCGATTCCCTGGAAGTCATTTCGGAAATAAGCTTTTCCAGGGTGACTGTATGTTTCACACAGCCCGGCAAAAAAGCAAGCAAAAGAAATATTACAATGATTCTTACCATCCCGGATTCTGTATTAGTTTATTATTCAGAGTTAGTTCATCGCTCGGTATGGGGGAAAGATAATCCCTTTCAGGATTAAATCCCAGTCCGTTGGGGAATTTGACCTGATACGGGTCAACCCGGCCTTCAGAATCTACAAACAGATTCTGCCCGATTACTATGGTTGGCTTGCCCAGATAATCCTTGTAGGTTCCTTCAAGATTTGATCCGATATATTTAATTCCCCTGGGCCGTTTGCCTGCAAGCAGCCTGTGTGCCCTCCAGCGGGCAAGATCATCCCATCTCTGGGCCTCAAAGGCCAGTTCAACCCTCCTTTCCCTCCTGATCTCATTGATCAGTGGTGACAATTCAGGGAAATCCCATGCCGGATCGATGGTAATATTATTGATATCCAGATGAATCATTCCAACACGATCCCGGATCTTATTGACCGTTTTATCAATATCATCCTGTGTAATAATTCCCAGTTCGGCTCTTGCCTCTGCATATATAAGCAGCGCTTCAGTATAACGGAAGATTATGCTGCCCATGATTCCACCCGAACTTTGCTGCTGCGAATAATCCAGATTTGCTCCCTTATTCATACAATAACCCGTTGTTGCCCTGAAAATCTGACTCTGATCAAGTGCGGGTGCCCACCACTTCTTATCAAGTGAGCCACCCGGAGAATTGATTGTCACATCATCGCCCGGCAGAAGCATTGACTGAGCCAGCCGCGGATCCCGATCAGCCGATTCTGCCTGTATTGAATCATAACCCCGGAAAAGAGGGCTTACTGAGATTGGCTTGCCGTCAGTGCACAGATAGGCATCCATGAGGCTTTTTGACACACCGGTATTACCTGCACCGAAGGGCAGATACTGGCTGCACCAGTGATATATACCCAGACCGATGTCATATTTTTTCCAGAGAAGAACTTCCGGGATCCCGGAATAATCGAGTTTGTTGAAAAGGGAAGAATACTCTTTCCCTTCCGGACCTTTGTAGAGGTTTAAGGTGCCTGACTGCATCAGAAGGGCCGCAGCCTCCTCTGCCATTTGCAGAAATCTGGTCCCGTCGCTGCCCTGAACACCGAAAGGCGTACCCTGATGATATTTTTCCCAGGTTCCTTCGTAGAGACATACCCTTGCCTTGAAAAGGATTGCAACCTCCCTGTTAAGTCTGAATTCCTCTGACTGGCCCGCCGGTTTAAGGTTTTCAATGGCATAATCAGTCAGAGCTATAATTGAATCTGCAACGATTTCCCTGCTGAGCCTTCCGGAATATAATTCCGGCGAATCGGGATTCAGGGCCCTCGTAAACCAGGGAACATCCCCGAAAGTCCTGAGCATATCGAAGTAAATCATTGCCTTGAATAACCTGACTTCGGCAATATATGTCCTTTTAAGATCTGCCTCATCCGGATCCAGGAAACAATGATCAAGGAAATAATTTACCTGCCTGATATGTTCCCAGTTCCAGCCGCCTCCCGATGAGGGTACAGTTCTTGTTCCGGCCAGACGCTTATCCTCCGTTCCCGGAACAAGATTATCACTGTTGTCATCTGTCCAGAAGGTTCCTCCCCCGTGCCCTGAATGAGACGGCAAAAGTGGATAAAATCTGTTGGCATAGAGCCTGAGATCATTCGCCGTCCTGAAAAAATCGCCGGGTGAAATCTCATCCAGAGGTGTCCGGTTCAGGTAATCCTCTGAACAGGAAACAAGAAGACCGGCCAGTATAAATAATGAAAAGAATCTTTTTTTCATCTCTCTCACTGTTAAATGATGGTTGAAATTCATCTTTATAATCATGACGGTTTCAGAAAGTAATGCTTACCCCTCCCGATAACACTTTTTGAAGGGGATAAATATATCCGTGTGCTCTTTCTCCCTCAGTGGCCTCAGGATCAAACGCTTCAAACAGCTTTGTAAAAGTAAGCAGATTCTCTCCCGAGGTATATATTCGTAAATTGCTTATGTACAATTTCTTTGTAAGCTTCTGCGGAATTGTGTATCCAAGCTGAAGGGATTTCAGCCTCAGAAAGGCACCTGTCTGCAGGTATCTGGTCTGAACCTGTTTGTTTTTGCTTCCATGGTCAATATATGGTCTCGGCCAATACGCATCTGTGTTTTCAGGCGTCCAATAATCCATATGTCCTTCATAGGCCGTGAGCCAGTATATTCCTCCGGCCCCCCAGAAAATCGGACTACTGAGCCAGAGATCCCTTTTCGCTATTCCCTGCCAGATTATGTTCATATCGATACCCTTCCAGTCTGCATTAAGGGTAAGGCTATAGGCAAACCTCGGAGTTGAATTGCCGATTATTGACTTATCACCGGGGTCTGCCACAGTATTTTTCCCTATATCAATTCTGCCGTCATTGTTCATATCCTTGTAGTGAACGTCACCGGCCCTGAGAACATCGGCGGAGAAGTATGACTGGTCAACGGACTGTGCCTGTTCATCAGACTCGAAAAGTCCGACAGTGGTAAAGCCCCAGATTTCTCCCAGTTTCATCCCTTCATAATAGGGAGCACTGAGAAGTTTCTCCGGATTGAAATATCTGGTTACTGTTGAGACTGCATCCGAGAGGACAAATTTTGCCCCGTAATTAAAACCTGCAAAATGATCCCGCCAGTCGAGAGAAAGTTCAAAACCTCTTGTTCTGAGAGCAGCGTTGTTCGATCTGGGAACAGCAGTTCCAAGGACGGCGGGGAGAGATTCTGCAGGACCAAGCATGTCATGCGTGTTCCTGATGAAATAATCCATACTCAGGTTCAGCCTGTTCTTCAAAAACCCGGCATCTATGCCTGCATTGCTTGTATTTACTTTTTCCCAGGTGAGTCCCGGACTTATCGGTGCAGCCATGCCCACATAATTGGGCCGTTCATTGCCCATGATGTAGGCAAGGTTTGTTGATACAGGCAATCTTTCTATATAGAGATAATTGTCAACATTCTGGTTTCCCAGGGAACCAAAGGAAGCTCTTATCTTAAACTGGTTCACCACTACGGATAAAGGTTTCCAGAAGTCCTCCCTCGAAATCAGGTAGGCCATAGAACCTGACGGGAATGTACCCCAGCGGTAACCCGGGGGGAATTTGGAAGACCCGTCATATCGGAATGAAAACTCCAGAAGGTACTTTTCATTAAATCCATAATTCAAACGGCCGAAAAAGCTTCTTGTAGCCGAATGGCCCTGTGTTCCTGCCACTTCCTGTCTGCCGGTGGCAGTTCCCAGGGAAGGCACCTCATCGCTTATAAGATCGTATCTCTTTGCAAAGGTCGATTCATAATTGAAAAGCTCCTGCTCAAAGCCCGCCATCACTGTAAAATTATGCTTTCCAAATGCTTTTGAATAGCTGCTGTAAATATTGGGCGACATATAATATCCCGCATAATTGTTTGTTGAATAATTATTTTCCGGACGCAGGTATGTCATTGACATATCAGTAAGCCATGCTTTCACTTTTGCTTCATGGTCTGACATGTTCCAGTTGTTCATTTTCCAGCGCAGGTTTGAGTAAATAATCCAGCCTTTCAAAGGTTCTATCTCCAGTCCGGGAATTATGCTCAGTTCATTGTTTTTTTCCCTGTACATTCCCCCCTGTTCAAGCCATACCTGAACAGCTTCATAATTGGGAGTCCCATTGGGAAAATACGGGGCATTCGTCGGCCACTGCCTTGCAAGCCGGTCATACAGAAGATTCCGGTCATAACTTGGGCGTTCAATATTTATCCTGCTGAATTTACTGGTAAAATTGAATCTCAGCCAGTCAAGTATCCTGGTATTTATCTTGGTATTCAGGGTGTATCTTCCGTAATTATCGGTTCCGAAATTAAGCAGACCCGACTGATCAAACATTGAGCCCGAAACATAAAACTGGGTTTTCTGGTCCCCCCCGCTGATACTGAGATTGTGCAGTGTGTTTGGCACCCATTTTTTATAATTTATGTCATACCAGTCGGTGTTTGCCCATGCTCCCTGATTCAACAGCCAGTACTGCGGAGCAAGCGGATAGGGTGCGGTCCAGAAATCTATCTCGCCTGCAAGATACTGGTCTATAAAATCCAGGATGATATTCTGGAACAAGGGGGGATTTCCATCATTAAGTGAAGCAACGTTCAGATAGGTAGCAAACCTTTTCGAATCGACAGAATGAGGCACAATGGTAGGTGCTGAAAAAGAATAATTATTGGAATAATTAATTGAAATACCGTCATTCCTGCCTTTTTTAGTGGTTACAAGAACAACTCCGAATGCTGCCCTGGCTCCGTAAATTGCTGATGATGCAGCATCCTTGAGCACCGAAATACTTTCTATATCATCAGGGTTAAGGTTGTTCAAATCCTGTTCCAGCCCGTCAACAAGGATATAAGGCGATCCTCCCGTTATAGAGCCCACACCCCTGATGTTCATTTCCATCCGGGCTCCCATCTCACCTCCCGAATTGCCGACACTTATATTAAGGCTCGGCGAGATGCCCTGGAGAGACTGGGACAGGTTGGCTACTGCCCTTTTTTCGATGGCTTTTGCAGTAACCACATCAACCGCTCCGGAAACATTCACCTTTTTCTGTGTCCCGTAGCCCACCACCACAACGTCATCCAGCGTCTGTGTGTCCGGATTCATATCCGCATCAATGACTGTTCTGCCTTTCACCGGAAATTTCTGTGTCATATATCCCATAAACGAAAATACCAGTACCTGGCTATCATCCGAAACCATTATTGTGTATCTGCCTTCTGCATCAGTGTATGTGCCAGTGGTGGTTCCCTCAACCAGGACTGCTGCACCTGAAAGAGCCTGTCCGCTTTCATCCCTGACAACCCCTGTAATTCTTTTCTGCTGCTCCCCGGCTTTTTGTCCCTGCAGGGGATTAAAAGCAGCGGTCATTAAAATCATTAAACAGAAAAAAATATGTGGAACAGATAGCAAACGACCGGATTGCAATGTATTCCTTATATAGATTTTCATGATTAAGACTATTTGTATTTGTTAAATTTTTCAGTCAGTTCTGTATTTTCACGAAGATCTTTTCTGCTGAGGAGTGCCGGCCGCAATTTTTTTTCCGACAGGTATTGAATCTGATCGCCATTGTGCCTGTCGCCCTTACGGGAGGAATTTCCATAAGCCTGCAGTACCATCGCACGGGGATTATCACCAAATTCAACCACAGCATGAAAAGTATCACCGTGAAAGGCCCGGAATTTATTATCAACATCCTTTTGGAAATACATAGTCCTGAAGATTCCAAGATGATCCGGTCCGCCGTTCGCCGGATAATCAATATTTCCCCTTCTGAAGCGGTATATCTCACCCCATGGAACGTCAAGGGAACCGTACGAGTCTTTGACCCGGGATGCGGCTTTCCCAAGTAAAACAGCAGCCTTTTCCGGATCTTTCAAACCTGAAGGAGTATCGGCAGGATCTTCCGGATCCCATTTTCTTATATACATATCCGGCGTAACAAGATCCATCCAGGCAGCAAAAAGAACTGCACCGCGACTGTCTGTATCTGTTTTCCCGTTCCATTCTCTGAGTACCCTTACGGCTTCCAGGACAATGGGATCCGTGCTTGAAGAGGATGCTTCAATCAGTCCGGCAAGAAACCTGTCGGCAGCCTCCATGCCTGTGTTCAGCTTAATATCAATCAGCTGTTCAAAAGATATTTTCTCATGGCCTCGTATCAGGTTTATTGCCCGCTGTGGTCTGAGTGTCATCCAGGATGATGAAAAATACGGCGGATAATCGGTCTGTTTCAGCACCGGCGGATATGTGCAGAACCAGGGCGGTTCATTGCAGTTCTGAACAAATCCTGTTTCAGGGTTAAACAGCCTGGGAAGATCATCATAGTCATGATATTTATCCCACAGGTACTTTGAGGAACTACCGTCAATAGTCCCCCGCCAGAAATTGAAATCACCCTCCTGCCTTACCGGGATATTTCCATTGAAAAGGTAAAAGATATTTCCGTCCCTGTCGGCATAGACAACATTGAACATAGGGCTCTGCATCAGCCGGAGGGCAGATTCAAACCCGGTAAAATTTTTTGCTGCTGCCATTCTGTGATACTGTTCAAATATTCCGAAATCCTCCAGACCGGCAATTCTGATGGCCATTGCCCTGCCATCATCCGATTCTGCCACCGGTCCGTGTACTGAATATTTTACTGAGAAAGGAATTTCATCATAGCTTCCGTCATCCTGCCTTACCCTGATAATGTAGTTTTTTTGTGCGAATTGCTTTATCTGCCCGTCCAGTATATATCCGCCATCCTGAAGCTTTAATTCGTAACGGTCGGATGCATCAAGGGGATTGACAGTATGAGCCCATCCCAGATATTTGCTGAAAGCCAGTGTAAGAACCGGCATACCGGCCAGGGCAATGCCGTAGCTGCTGAAACCGGGGCAATTAAGATGTGCCTCGAACCAGGTAAAGAAATCACCCCAGGGGAGATGAGGATTTATCACAAGCATTGCTTTGCCTGATGTTGTCCTGGACGGGGCAAGTGCAACCGCATTTGAACCGGGATTCATCATACGGGCAGTGGCATATATGTCTTCTCCCCCAAGGAATTCAAGCCAAATAACCCTGTAAGTATGTGCCAGGATATCTGCGGCGCTCACCGGATAAACCTGCAGGAGTTTACTGTCAATTGAATCCCGGTTGTGATCAATGTAATCATTCATGCCTTTAACGAATGCCTCGGAATATCTGCGGTACTCCGGAGCCAGTCTGCTGACTCCGCTCTCAGCAAGCTCAGGAATCCCGAAAGTCAGTATCTTTTTGTCGCTCTCCAGGTAATCGTTTCCGAAATATTCGGAAACTCTGCCTCTCGACCGGGCATACAGCTCCAGGATAAGATCCCCGTGAGATCTCATCTGTGCCCATCCGAATGCATAATACATCCCGGCCGGGTCATTTGCGTATATATGGGGTACCCCCCACTTATCCCATATGATTTCAGGACTGCGGCTGCATCCCGAAAAAATCAAAAGGAAAATAACAGGGATTATAATCTCTGCCGGAAGAATTCTAAGATAGCTGTTTTTCATAGATCTTAATTGTTATAGAGGTTATTGCCAGGCCTGCTCCCGAACCGGAACCAGAACCGGATCCCGTTCGTTGTCCTGTCCTGTGCAGTTCAGTTCAGTTCAATTCATTTCATTTTCATTGTTACTTTAAAAATGACAAAACGTTTAAGCAGGAATCAAAGAAATCAACAATCCCGGCCTTCTCTGATAACCAGTTCGGGATCGTGCATAATATGAGACACCTTGGATGAGTCGTTCATCAGTTCTGTCAGCAGTTTCACAACCTCCCTGCCCATTTCTTCAATGGGCTGTCTCACATAGGAAAGCGGGGTTGAATAGAGATCAAAGGGCTCTCCCCCGTCGAAGCCGATAAAATCAATACCTTCCGGAATCCTGATACAATTCTGACTGGCGTAGTAGAGACTGGAAATCGATAAACCATTATTGGCGCATAACAGGGCCTCGATATCACTGTGCCTGTTAATAAAAGACCTGAAACTGTTCTCAAAATCCCTGAACGAATGGGAAAATTTTATCTCGGCAAGGTATTTCGAGTGCTCCAGCCCGGCTTCCTTCAGAGCTTCCCTGTATCCCCTGATCCTCTCTTTCATATGTATCAGAGATGTTTTGTAGGCGACAAGCCCTATTTTCCTGTGACCTTTTGCAATCAGGTGCCGGGTTGCCGTATAGGTCGCCTTGAAATTGTCAAGAATAATATAATTGCAGTTTACATCCTGAAAATACCTGTCAAACAATACGAAAGGTTTCTTCCTCTTTATCAGGTCTCTGATCTGCCTGACGGAACCCTGCGACGGTATGATAATCAATCCGTCAACCTGCCTGTTAAGCAGAGTATCAAGAACAAAGGCTGACTTGACGTCATCCTCATCCGAACTTCCGAAGACAACCGTGTATCCGGCCTTAAATGATTCGTCTTCAACGATTCTCGCAAACTGTCCAAAAAAGGGATTTGCTATGTCTGCCACAAGCAGTCCGATGGTTTTTGTTGAACCAAGCCGGAGACTCCTTGCAATCTGATTTGGCTGATAATTGAGTTCCTCAGCGGCCTGTCGTATCTTTTTAACCATTTCGGCGCTAACCCTTTTTTCTTTTTCCCTGCCATTCATCACATACGAAACAAGGGCAACCGAAACACCTACTTTCCGGGCTATATCCGTTATTGAAACCTTTTTCTCCAACTTCAAAAAAAAAAATAGCTTTATAACAAATATATGCTTAATCGTTTAAATCTACAAGTCAGTCAGGATTTTATTTTCCTGACATAAGCCCTCTTGCCGGAATATGTTTCAGTCCATCTGCCGTTTTCGTATTAATCGATATAAGGGGAATGATGATCCGGATTCACCAGTTCACGGTATTTATGAAAGATAATTTTGAAGTCCTCCCAGGCGGGTCGTTTGAGTGATGGCTGGCGGAGGAGGGCTTTTGTCTTTTCTAAAAATATGCTCATTGATCTGCTTGTTTGGATCTATTTTAATTACTTTGTAAAGTTAGATCATTCACATTTATCAGTCCGGATATTTAGCATTAAAAGGTTAAGGATTTAAACATATCATGACATGGAAACAAATGAATTATCGCGAAGGAGTTTTATTGGCAAAACAGTTGCCGGTGCTTTAGGTGTTGCCGTTTCATCAAGTGCATTATCAATGAATGCTGCTTCCTATCAGCGTATTAAGGGAGCAAACGATCGGATAAATATCGGTTTCCTGGGCTGTGGCAGCCGGAGCAGGGGGCATCAGAACATGGTAAAAACCTCGGAAAAAGATAAAAACCTGGCTGTGGTTGCGGTTTGTGACATCTGGAAACTGAACCGGGAGAAAGCGGCCGCTAACTGTAAACGCCTGTTCGGAGCCGATGTTAAACAATTCAAGTATTCCGAAGATATGCTGAAGATGCCCGGACTGGATGCGGTAATGATAGCCACGGGTGATTTTCAGCATGCAAAGCTTCTTGCCGAGGTAGTGGAGGCAGGGAAAGATTGTTATTGTGAGAAACCCCTGTCAACAGAAGTTGAGGATGCAAAACTGGCAAGAAGTGCAGTGCTCGGATCAAAACAGGTGGTTCAGATGGGATCTCAATGGGTAAGTGACCCCATGCAGATAAAAGTCAGGGACATTATCCGGTCAGGCAGACTGGGTCAGATAACCAAAATTGAACAGGTATGGAATGACAATAACCATCGCTGGCACGATCCGAATGATCCTGATATAACTGCTATCCGTGAAGAAGACACTGACTGGAACCGCTGGCTTCTTGGGAAGCCCTATGAGCCGTTTGACCCATGGAAATATTTTGAATTCAGAATTTTCCGCGAATATTCCGGTGGTATCACATCGCAATGGATGAGCCACGGAAGCGGATTGGTACATTTTTATACCGACACCGCCATTCCTGATACCATGGTTGCCAACGGAGGAATATTCGGATGGCCTGATATACGTCAGAATCCCGATACCTTCCAGGCACTTGCAACCTACGAGGATGCAAAATTACTATACTCATACTCATCCAGTTATGCAAATAAATTTGGTGACTACACATGTATCAGGGGCAAGGATGCCACACTGTTTGCCCATGGCGGAGAGGGATCTGCAAGATGGTTTCTGATACCTGAAAATCAAAGGCTTCCCGGAGGATTCGATTTCTATGAAGGAATGAAAGAAGCAGTTAAGAGCGGAAAGGCCGAAATAGTGACAACTCCGGAATACGGAATGAAACTTGGACCGGTCAGCTTAAGCGATGACAGCAAATTTCATCTGGATAACTGGATTGACTGCATCAGGGACAGGAATTTCAATACCAACGGGAATATCCATACAGGCTACTGGAATGCCATTGCCAGTATTATGGCAACTTATGCCTACCGCCGCGGGAAAAAACTTTACTGGGACCGGAACAAGGAAGAAATTGTAGACCATCCCGTAATCTGATGACATCGTTAAAAACAGATAGTTAAGTTTTTGCCATAACATTTTTTTCATTACAGCCCTCCAACGGAATTTCTTCCGGGGTTAATGAAAGATCTTTCAAATACTGCCATTATTATGGAAGGTGTAAATCTAATTGTAAGGGCAACTACTGTGGCTTTTGGATTCATTTTTATTCACCCGTTTGAAGATGGAAATGGAAGAATTCATCGATTTTTAATTCATGATCTTTTGTCAAGGGATTATTTCTTACCCACTGGAATGATTATCCCGGTTTCAGCTCATATGGTAAATAATCTCAAACTATACGAAGAAGCTCTGGAAGCATATTCTTCCCAAACCAACAAACCTACCTTTTAATTATCTTTAATCTGGCTTCAGTATGCTCGAAGAATGCATTACATTGGTTAAGGTAGTCCAACATTACATTATAATCGTCTCCATATATGTTTTCACTAAACTCATGTACTCGTTGTAACATTGAAATATAAGGTAAGGGATCGCCTTGTCTTGTCAATTTTCTAAGTGTCCCTAAATAATCATCACGATATACGGTAGGAATAATAATCTTTGATTGCCCATCTTTTACTAATTCAGCATTCATCATAATTCTGGCAACACGACCATTCCCATCAAGGAATGGATGTACTTCACTCATCACGAACAAAATGAATGCAGCCTTAGCAAAAGGATGATCAAGTGCCTGAAAAAAGTCAAATGATTGTATTAAAGTGCCACGTACCAGATTAAAATCCACAAATGAAGTCGAGCCTGCAAAATTGTTTCTATCCTTAAGCATACCAGGATTCTTTTCAGGCCTGGCTTCCAGCAATATTTTATGCCGATATGTGATAATCTGAAGTAGATCATCAGGTTTAGCTGGCGTAATTGACATCTCATCCCTATTCGAAACTATCCTGTAAGTTCCCAGTACATCGTGGCTATCTTCATTTCTGGCTGGTAATGGTTCATTAGTATCTATAATGCTCTTTGCATCATCTATTTCAAAGACAGTTCCTTCAATATAATTGGAAAAATAACTTTCAAAGAATGCAAAATTCCTGAAGGATTGTGTTGTTATATTTTTATCTGGTCTGCTTTTAAATTCACCTGTCTTTAATGCTCTGAATAGACCCTCAAAAAGTTGTATTCTGGCTGGATCATATGGAAATCCAAATGCCCTGGCAACAGCAATAGGAGATGATAAGATTTTTGGTGTATGTGAAGTTAAAAGAGCACTAATAATCTTATTTAATCTTTCAAATTCTCTTTCCATTTCGAGTTCAGGAGCAATCTCCCTGGCTCTGTCCCGTATATTGTTCAGTTCTTCCTCTCCATTTATCCTGATAATCTGTTCTAATTTGCTTTCAATGGTAGCTATAGGCAGACACTTTGGGCTTCCACTTACATTTTTTGATGCTTGCAGATTCTCTAAAAATGCTCTTGCTCTCTGGGATGCATATAATCCGCCTGAGATTTTGTTATCGCCTGTTAAGGCTTTATGTCCCTCAAGAAACCTTATAATGATCCCAGGCAGATTTACTTTTTTTGTATATTTATATGTTAAAAAAATATGGCCTTCATTTGTTGGTTCAAACTCAAAAGCTGAACGATGGCTCAGAATTGCACCAGGATAAAGCCTGCCAAGCACGATATATAAATTTCTCCGAATTATTGTTTCCGGTTTGTCAGTAAGGTTCGAAGAATATAATCGTTGAGCAATTTTCCTGATCTTCCCATTCTTCTCAAGTTTTGATATCTGTTTTGATATTTTTTGATCCGAAGAACTGAAAATTATCTCCTGAAGATGTATTGGTAAAATATTTTCCATAATAATCTAGTTAATATGCAAATATAGATAATAATTTCCATCAAGAGATAAAATACGGCAAATAATTTCCATTATAGCAAATATCAGACTGAAAATAATTTCCAGTAAAAGCAAGTATTTGTCCCAATTGATCAATTATTTTCCAGCATAAGAGTACAATCGGATAATATTTTCCAGTGTGACCTCTTGTTCTTGTGATATAATAAGCATTATTGCCATTCCTAACTTCAATATTTAGCCCGTTGTACAAATACAATCGCTATCGATGAAATACCAGGACGAAAAGAAGTGACACCCAAGCCTAAGCAGGCAACCTTTATTCTTTTTCTTCAAAGAAAGGATATAGAGTCGTACTTTGTAGTTCATTTTCAACATAATAATCAGTATAAAGGTATCCCCGGTATCACTCCCCCCTGGGTACCACCCGGTATTAGCATGAGGGTGCTACAGAAAGAAATTCAACAGAGATACACCTGCAATTTTTAATAAGATACCTGATTGATCCTGAGCTGATACCAAAATCATGAAGAAAAAAATTCTGGAAATGAAAACAATTTGGCCTGAATTGGCTGTCAGAAATATTTTATAAAAAATTATAAAGCATTCCGGTTAAGCATTTGAAAAACAGCAGATATATATAAGTATTTTTATAAATTGAGGTTACAAGACTTTGGAATCAAGAGGGAGGAAATCTTTGTGGCAGATTTTGGCGGATCCTGTGGCGGATTTTGTGGCAGAAAATAAAAAAACCCTTGATTATCAAGGGGTTTTAAGGGTTTTGTGGCGGTGCGGACGGGACTCGAACCCGCGACCTCCGGCGTGACAGGCCGATATTCTAACCGACTGAACTACCGCACCAGAACTTATAAGAAACATGGCTGTTAAACTAAACCCGCCATAAATAATTGTGATGCAAAATTAATCGAAAATTCCTTTCTGCAAAATAAATACATCAAAAAAAACGGAAGCCGCTTCTTTCAAAGCGGCTTCCTGATCAACTAATCCTTCCCTTTTAACACCGGGAAACTGGTGAAATAATTATTCACCGTGCTAACGCTGATTCAGCGTATTGAAATATGTGATTCCGTTAATTTCGGTCATATCAATGATCCTGAATCCATGCAGCTCCAGAAGTTCCTTAACGCTGCTGCGGGTCATCACCCTGTCAGTCTTGTGGTCCAGAAAGTCTATGAAACGCTTGTACAGAAAACTTGTCTTGTACCAGTTCGATCCATTCAACCGGTGGTTTTTAGAGTCACTGAAACATCCCGTAAAATTGGCATCGGGCGGTAACACAAGGTGTAATACATTAAGAAAATTATCAAGATCCTTAATCTTATTAAGTTTTTTAAGATTTACCAGTACCCTTACTCCCTCCATGTCATTCTGATCGTAAAAGAAATGATGCCTTGATGATAGTACCAGCATTTCCGGCTCGTACGCGAGTCCGTGCCATCTCAGATATTCCAGGAAGCTGCTGAAGCCTTCCTTCACCAGATTTTCATGCACAGGATTAACAACATTGGCTGACGCCCATGATCTGTTTTTCTGGTATACTCTTTCAATTGTCGTAAGCATTCTACTGCTGTATAATACTGAATTTCCTTCCATATTTCCGAGTAAAATTCACATGATCAAAAATACAGTCCGGAAAAGCCTCTGTCAAGTAGCTAAGGTTTGGTATATGGCTAAATACAAGTGATTTAAGAAGCATTAGTCAGGCAAAACAAGACGCATATACCTCGTAAGAGATATTTGACAATGTCTAATCAGTCATTCGTCAAAATCACGCTGATATTTACGGGAAAAATGTCAATAAATTCTTCCGCAATCACTCAACCAAGGCCTAATAGGCTAATATTAAGTTATTTACAAAAAACAATTTTAGATTTGGCATCCGGCTATTCCGGAATCCCTATTTTGACCAATGGCATTAAAAAGATGAGGAAAAAAGCGGAAAATCGCAGTTTTTAAATGAATCAGCAGGAATATTTCATGAAAAAAAGCTCAAAAAGGCCCTTTTCAGTTCAAAATCTGTGTAAGAAACACGCCCGGCATTTAACCTTCCGGGACCGGGATGATTTTATTAATACGAAAAATTAGTGTGGGAGCAGTGAAAATAATCCGGCCGGTGTTTTCCGTTCGGGAATCCGGATGACTTCATGAAAGCTATGGATTTTGTGGAAAGCAGAGAAAATGTCTTCAGGCGTTCTCAGACTGCCATATAATCCATAACAATCCTTTTCAGGATATTGGCAAATTTAACCGAGGGGATTTCATCCCTGTTGAAATACCGGGCATGATCACCTTCAAGAAGGGTTATTTCCTCAATGGGAATATTGATTTTACCGCTATAGATATATTTTATATTCGGATAAGCATCCCCTTCAAGACATTCATACTTCCTGAAAAAGGTGAAATCCTTCAGTTCTATATTGAGTTCTTCCCTGGCTTCCCTGACAAGTGCCTGCTCCGGAGTCTCCCCCTCTTCCACATGTCCGCCAATAAGATCCCAATGTCCCGGAAAGGGTATTCCCGGCTTGTTATCCCGAAGATAAAGCAACAGTTCCTCTTTATCATTTTCCAGGATAATCTGAGCTATAATTATCATTCTCAAGGTTATATCGCAATTTATATATCATTTTCAAGGTTAACGGAATACCACCCTTTTTGCTGAATTTGCAGCGATTCCTTTTCAAAGCAGAAGAATTACTTCCCCTCTCTCCTCCCGGCTTCTTATCAGTTCAGGTCTGCAGCTGTTTCCCGTAAAGCTGCAGTTGTTTTTCGTAAAGCTACAGCTGTTTTTCGCAAAGCAGCAGTTGTTTTCCGGAAGGCTGCAGCTGTTTTTCGTAAAGCTGCAGCTGTTATCTGCTTCAGTCAGATGTTTTATCCGCCACGGCCGGTTTAAGTGTTACAAGCAGCAGGACCACCGCGGCTGCAACCGGTATGGCCAGCAGGGCCATATCCCTTCCCAGATGGCCTGCATCGGTAGATTTGCCAAGCCAGCCCGTAACAAGAGCTCCGGCGAATACTCCTGTCAGATTCATTAATCCGTATCCTGCGGCACGATGAGCCGGCGACACGAACTGGCACAAAATAGGCATATTATTACTGTCAAACATTCCGAAACCTGCTCCGAACAATATCCCGCCTGCCATTATACCGGTCATGGATCCCGTGTTTCCCACAAGCATGAGTGCGGGTATGGTGAGTGACAGGCCGATGGCTCCGGTATATATCCTTCCTCTCAGGTTCCGCGTTATCCACCGGTCGGCTATTATGCCACCGGCAATAACACCTATAAGTGATGAAAACGCGATGGTAATGGTACACAATGGTCCTGCTTTTGACATATCCATTCCGAGGGTATCAGAGAACAGCGTCGGCATCCAGTTCTTGACCGCCCACCCGGGCAGACTGGGAACAGCGAAATAAAACAGTATTACCCAGAAACTGACCATGCCCAACAACATGCCGAGACTGTTTTTTACCGAGTCCAGTATCTTTCCTGCATTACGGATCTGTTTCACCGGCATCCTCACTTCCCTTTTTTCATGAAGCAGGAGTACCAGAATAATACTGTACACAACACCAACAATTCCGAAGCTCCGGAAGGTAATCTGCCATGACCATGCATGTGCCACCGTTGCGCCGAAACCCCCGAGTGCCTGTCCCACGTAAAGGCCGGTCATATGTATCCCGACTGCAAGCGAACGGGTGTTTCCCCTGTGATAATCAGCAATCAGGGCCAGTCCGGCAGGGATATACAGGGCTTCACTTATTCCCATGACCGCCCGCAGAGCATAAAGCTGCCTGAAGCTTGTTGCAAATCCCATTGTAAGGGTAACGGCCGACCAGACGAAAAGACTGCCGGTAATAAGCCATTTTCTGTTAATGCGGTCGGCTATCAGGCCTGCCACAGGTGACATCAGTCCGTAAATCCAGAGGAAGACTGCCATCAGGCGGCCAAAATTTTCAGCCATCTCCAGTTCCCTGATATCTCCCATTATAGCAAGCTTCATCGTTGAAAGCATCTGCCTGTCAAGATAATTAAGCAGGGCTACCATCCACAGGAGCGCTACAACCAGCCAGGGGTACCATGATTTATTTCTTATTGTCATAAGGCTATTGCTGGGAAAATACTATGTTCATCCGGCCTGTTCTGCGGAAAGTTTCTCAAGTATCCGCCACACCTGATACAAGCCTCTCGGTACATGGAAGCAGCCCTTCCATTTTCCGCCCTTCAGTGGAAGAAGAACCTCCCCCCTCCTGTTCAGATATCCGTACCATTCCCCATACGCGGGATCCGGGAAATGTGTCCAGGTATATTCATGCAGGGTTTTAAACCACCTCAGGCATTCCGGCTCACGTGTGTGATAATAGGCCTTGATCAGACTGATAAGTGTTTCCATATGAACCCACCAGAGTTTCTGGTCCCACTCCAGCTGCTGCACAGGCTTTCCCTTTATATCCATAAAATAGAATATCCCCCCGTACTCATTATCCCAGCTGTAATTCAGTATATCGAGAGTTATCCTGACTGCTCTTTCTAGTAAATCCCTGCTGTTGTTCCTCACGGCAAGATCCATGATAAACCACATTGCCTCAATGCCGTGGCCGGGATTAATCAACCGGCCTTCAAAGGAATCAGAAAAACTTCCGTCCGTATTTACGTTTTCCCTGATCAGACCGGTTTCCCTGTCGTAAAATACTTCCATCACTTCATGAATGCAGCGGTCAATTGTCTCATCCACAAAGCTTCTGTCAAGAAGATGCTCTATCTCAAGAGATAGATTACAGAGAATCATCGGCAGGGAAAAACCTTTCAGAGGCCGGGTTCCGCCGATGGTTTTATTGTAAACACCTTTTGGATTATTTTCCCTGGAAAGGATATTCCTGAATGTATTGACTGCAATCCGGGAATAGTGATCGTTACCCGTAGCTTTTGCCAGCTGCCCGAATGCCATGGTGGCAAAACAATCGGAAAAAATATTATATGGCACAATCAGTGGTCTGCCTTCCCTGTTCAGCGAAAAATACCAGTCGCCATTCTTGTCACGTCCGTGTTTTTCAAGAAAATCCGCTCCGTGTACCGCAGTCTGAAGCCAGGCCTCATTTTTTTCCACATTATTGTAAAGGGTGGAAAACATCCATATCTGCCGCCCCTGCAACCATATAAACTTATCGGTGTCATATACCTCCCCCGTCCTGTCAAGGCAGGTAAAATAACCTCCATGCTCCTTATCCGGCGAGAATTTTTCCCAGAATGGAATAACACTGTTCAGCAGTTCTTTTTTATACTGCTCCGCAAGAGTTGAAAAATCGTTCAACATCAATAAAACTATTTATATCCTGTTATTTTTTCGAAAAGAGGTGATCCATGTCAAGCAGTCTGACATCCTCCCTGAATTCATTGAAGCGCTCATCCGCCATTCTGGTGACGGGTGTCCTGAATTTACCGAAATCGAAGCCTGCCAGCTTCATATATGCTTTCCCGGTATTCATACCTCCGTATTTGTCAAGCAGATAAATCATATCAATCGATTTTTGCTGCAATTCCCTTGCTTTTTTCAGATCACCCTTGTCAAAGGCACTGATAAGGGCATGGTATAAAGGCGCAGCATAATTATAGGTGCTTCCTACAAAGCCCCTGCATCCCAGGGCAAGGGCAGGCAGCATGCATTCATCCCTGCCGTAAAGCATGTCATAGGTTCCGCCTTCATAATTTATACACGACATAAAATCCATGAGATCTTCATCGGTATATTTCAATCCGGCAAAATTGGGAAGCATATTTGTTATTTTCTTCAGGAATTCAAGCATTGGAATTTTCACACCGGTAAGAACCGGGATGTGATAAAAATATACGGGCATTTCCGGTACCGATTCCCCCGTCATTGCAACAAATTCCGCAAGAGCCCCTGGGTTCGCCGGCCTGAAGTAATAAGGGGCCACCATTGCAACTGCCGACAGTCCGATTTCATAGGAAAAAACCGCATTTTCCCTGCATTCTCCGTAGGAAGTACCGCCCACCATATTGATAACCCTCACCCTTCCGTCATTCTTCAGACATTTCGCCCACTGCTCTGCCTGAAGAAATTTTTCTTTCTGTGTAAGGGACGGGCCTTCACCCGTTGAACCGTTTATAAATGCACCGGTAACGCCATTTACGGCTAGAAAATCATAATACTCCGGTATCAGTTCAGGGACAAGATTCCCCTTGCTGTCCATCGGAGTAAAAGGAGCTGCCACAAGGCCTTCAAATTTTTTGAATTTCAGCATGATAAATATTTATGACAATGTTTTTTGATTTATAGCTCAGAATTGTTGACCCTCCGGATTTTTCCCGGCCGGTTCCGGGTGCCCTTCTAAAATAGTCCCCTCAAAATATCCTCCACCGGAATTTTCTGAAAATACAGGTCCCTGACGCCTTCATACACTATCCCTATTGTCTTTTCATCAACCATGGAAAGACAGGAATAGCCGAATCCTTCCGGCTCATAAATCTCGAGACGGTATTCTTCCGGCCAGCTTATTCCCTCATCCAGGCTTGCCTTGATCGTCATATTCGTCCTTGTATTTCTGTTGTCCGGATTGGAAAAGAACAAAACCTTCCGGATTGTACCACCTATGTCCATATCGGCAGCTATCAGGCTGGCCATGCAGTTTGGTTCAGGAAGAAGGGAATTTGACGACGGATGCTTAGTCCAGGTCTGCCCGAGGTCAGATGTTACCGACACAGCCCTTCCGTTTGATCCGCTTTTGTCCCTGCGGTTCAGATCATCCCTCATATTCAGCATAAGACTGCCATCACCCAGCTCAATCACCTGTGCTTCGGTGGTGTTGGGCTTTGCTCCTTTTCCGATATGCCAGCTGCGGCCGCTGTCCTTACTGTATACAATGGTGGAATGGCAGGTATACTGCCCGCCGTCAAGGGCAGGAATTCCCAGATCTGCCTTGAACTGAGCAGGAAAGACAAGAGTACCGTCTGTCATGGTTGTTCCCCGTCCGGGACCCTGAAGCAGCAGCTGCCAGTCTGGATCCTTTATCTGGCCCGTTATGTTTACAGGGTCTGACCAGCTTATTCCGTCATCCGTGCTTTTCACCAGTATGAACTGGCCTGTCTCCTCCGGCTTCATTCCTGGTCCTGATGCAAACCACAGCATCTCATCATAAGAACCTCCGCTCATCCAGAGTGCTGCAACCCAGATGGTATTGGTCACATGATCATAAAGAATACTGGGATCCCCTATACCGTTCAGCCTTTCCGGCCTTCCACCGTATCCGCCCATATCCATTATGACCTTCATGGGTTCCCAGCTCTCCCCTCCGTCAGTGCTTCTGCTCATTCCAATGTCAATGTCTTCCTGCAGATCCTTGCTTCTGTTATACCTGTTGTCATAAACCGCAATCAGTGTCCCGGAACTGGTCGTGATAAGCCCGGGAATACGGTAGGTATCACAATTATCCTGTCCGGCCTCCCTGAGAATAATACCGAAACGAAGGATTTTGTTTTCAGGGGATAACTGCAAATCAACAGGTTTCCCGCCGGAAAAGGATATCCGGATATTCCTGACAAGAATTTTCGCAGTCAGATCGGGTTTTCCGGAAGAAGTGAAGGAAACAGCTATTTTCAGGGCCCGGTCACCTGCCGGAATATTACCCTTTATCCTGTTGTTGTTACGGACCTTTTCACTGCTCCCGAAGAGTGCAGGAGCAGAGGGGCCGGATATTCCGCCTTCGTCAGCAGACGGCATGCCAGCCGGGCCGGATGTTTCAGAGGAGGAATCAGATCCTTCATAATAATAAACCTGTATTGCGGAAAGATTTTCAAGAGCTGATGATTTTTCAAATTTTATATCCACCCTGCTGACCGGAAGCTGCTGCTCCAATGAGCCGGCCGGTGGAATGTCAATTATTAAAAGCTCATTCCTCTTCTTTCCGGCGAGAACGGGCTGTTTTTTCAGTTTCAGGCTGATTCCCCTGTCATTCCCGGAAATCCCGCCTGAATTTTGTGATCCCGAACAGCCGGTTAAAATGGCAAGAGCCACGGGAACCAACAACATAAACCTTATTCTCATATCATTACTATGATTAACGAGGTAAAATAAACTCGTCAATAAATATACAAATTTTATGTATTTTTAGAAATTCCACAATCTCCTGTCCGGCAGGGGAACAGATTTTCAAAAAACAAAAACACTATGGAAGCAAAGAAAAATCCAGAATCCATAAACCACAATTTTATGAAAAAGACTCTGATCTTAACAGGTATTACAGTTTTTTTTATTCTTGTTTCATTTTCGTGCAGAACGGAAAAAACAGCAGCCGTGGAAGAAGATCTCACGAAATATGTCGATCCGCAGATCGGAACCGCTCATTGCAGATGGTTTCATGTAGCCCCGGGAGCAAGTCCTTTCGGAATGGCTAAACCCGGTCCTTCTACTGACGGACATCTCGGAAATGCCAGCGGATGGGAAGCCGTGGGCTATGATTTCAGGCACAATTCAATTGAAGGCTTTCCGAATTTCCATGAATTCCAGATCGGAGGTGTTGTTTTCATGCCAACCAACGGTGAACTCAGAACAATTCCGGGTGCCCTTGACTTTTCCGACAGGGGATACCGCTCAAAATTCAATAAAGAGGACGAGATACTCAACCCCGGCTATTATTCAGTAATTCTTAAGGATTACAATATCAGGGCAGAGCTGACTTCAACCGACAGGGTCAGCTTTCACCGCTACACTTTTCCGGCAAATGATAAGTCGCATATCCTTTTTGACATAGGAAACAAGCAGGGCGAGAGCGGTGAAGTCACGGCTGCATCCGTTGTCCTTGCCGAAGACGGGCATGTTGAGGGCTTTGTGGAAACATATCCCGAATATGTAAAGAAATACCAGACCGGCGCCAGCGTCAGAATGTACTTTTATGCCATACTTGATAAAAAGCCGGATGAGTACGGAATATTTCACGGAACAAGGACGGAGGCCGGAAAGAGGACGGCAACAGGCAGGGGAGCAGGTCTCTATCTTACCTTTTCCACCCGGGATAATGAAAGCATCAATATCAAGGCAGGCCTGTCATACACCTCGGTTGAAAATGCACGCCTCAACCTTGAAGCAGAAGCCGGAAACCTTGGTTTTGATGAGGCCAGAAAAGCCGCACATGAAAACTGGAATGCATGGCTGGGAAGAATTCATGTTGAGGGCAACAATCATGAAGACAAGGTAAAATTTTACACCGGACTTTATCATGCCCTGCTCGGGCGTGGTCTGGCCAGCGATATCAACGGAGCCTATCCCAGGCACGACGGAACCAACGGCATGATTCCCGCGGGAAGCGACAATAAGCCGGAATTCAGGTTTTACAACACCGATGCAATATGGGGAGGGCAGTGGAACCTGATTCAGCTGTGGGCCCTGGCCTATCCTGAATACACTACTGATTTTGTAAAGACACATCTCCGGGTTTATGAAGATGCAGGATGGCTTGGTGATGGCCTGGCCTGCAGCAAATATGTTTCAGGGGTGGGAACCAACCAGGTGCCCCTGGCCATTGTAAGCGCATATATGTGCGGCATCAGGGATTTTGACCTGCAGAAAGGCTATGAAGCCTCCCTCAAAAATGAAACGGTTTCAAAAAACAGGGTGTTTGGTGCAGGGAAAATGGATGTGGGTGAATTTGTGAAATATGGCTATGTCCCGTACAAATCAACCGGGAAAGGTCCGGATGAATTGTGGAAATTCTCCTGTTCACACACCCTGGAATATTCATTTACTTCATATGCTGTTGCACAATTTGCCAAAGCCCTGGGGAAAAACGACGATTATGAAATGCTGATGGAACTGTCAAAAGGATGGGAGAAAATATATAATCCTGAAAAGAAAATGATGTGGCCGAAATTCGCAGATGGCAGTTTTAACGGGAATTTTGATGCCACGGTGCCGCATGACGGGTTCCAGGAAGGAAATGCCATGCAATATACATTCTATGTCCCCCACGATCCCCGGGGAATTGCAGCCAAAATAGGACAGGAAGAATTCAACATCAGGCTCGACAGCACCTTCCTTATCTCTCAGAAGGATATATTCGGAGGGGGAACGGAGATCCATGCATTTGCAGGAATAACAAAGCCCTACAACCACGGAAATCAGCCCTGTCTGCATACTTCATGGCTGTTCAACTATACCGGTGAGCCTTCAAAAACCCAGAAATGGGTAAGGGCGATACTGAATGACTTTTACGGCACGGAAGGCATTCATGGCTATGGCTACGGGCAGGATGAGGACCAGGGACAGCTTGGCGCCTGGTATGTAATGTCGGCCATGGGCTTGTTTGACGTAAAGGGGCTGACGGAACCCGAGCCCCTTTTCAGCATCGGAAGTCCGCTTTTTGACAGGATAATAATCAATCTGAACGGCAATTATTATTCCGGAGAACAATTTGTTATTGAAACAGAAAATAACAGCCCGGAAAATATTTATATTCAATCAGTATCTGTAAACGGAAACAATCTGAACTCAGCCTTCATCCCCTTTAAGGACGTTGTAAAAGGAGGAGTGATGCTGATCAGGATGGGCAATGAACCCGGAGATCATTAACAAAAATCTTAAATCCAGACTAATATGCAATCCAGCAGACGTAAATTCCTGAGAAAATCCCTTGCCTCTGCTGCCGGACTGGCAGCAATAAATGCTTTTCCCGAAGGCCTACCTTTCGGAAATCTGCACACAACCAGTTATCCTGAGGAAATAATTCTCAGACCGGCAACTGTAAGGACACCCGGAGAATCAATCAGATTTTCGGTCATAGGCCTGAACCATGACCATATTTACGGGATGTCTGATGCACTCATCAGGGGAGGGGGAAAACTGGTTTCAGTTTATGCCCCGGAACCGGAATTGCTAAAAACATTTACAAAAAGATTTCCCGGTGTCAGAATTGCAGGAAGCGAGAAGGAAATACTTGAGGATACATCAGTTCAGCTGGTTGCCAGCGCATCCATCCCTGTCGACCGGGCCCCGCTGGGCATACGTGTGATGAAATCGGGCAAGGATTTCATGGCCGACAAACCGGGTATTGTAACACCACGGCAGCTTGAGGAGGTGAAAAAGGTACAAAAGATCACCGGGCGTATCTATTCCATCATGTACAGCGAACGCCTGGGAAATCCCGCCTCGGTACAGGCGGGCAACCTGATAGAGGCCGGAGCCATCGGGAAAGTGGTTCAGACCATAGGTCTCGGACCGCACAGAATGAGGCCCGCTTCCCGTCCGGACTGGTTTTTTGATCCGGAAAAGGCAGGCGGTATTCTATGTGACATCGGATCCCACCAGTGCGACCAGTTCCTTTTCTATACCGGTTCAAAACAGGCGGAAGTCAGTTTTGCACAGACCGGGAATTTTGCCAACGGAAAATATCCCGCATTTCAGGATTTTGGCGACATGAGCGTGAGAAGTCCGCATGCAAGCGGATATATCCGGATAGACTGGTTCACACCGGACGGCCTGAACACATGGGGAGACGGCAGAACCTTTATTCTGGGAACGGAAGGATATATAGAAATGAGAAAGTATATAGATATCGCCGGCCGCGAAGGAGGAAATCATCTCTTTCTTGTAAACAACAGGGAAACTAAATATTACAATTGCTCGGGAGTACACATGCCATACGGCGAGCAAATTGTAAGCGATGTTGTAAACCGCACCGAGACAGCCATGTCGCAGGATCATTGCTTCCTCGCATCCGAACTGGCCATCCGGGCACAGGAAATGGCATTCAGACTGACAGTCTGATATACTTTTTATCAGGAATCAGAACAGATGAGAAGACAGGAAAAAGAAATCCGCGACAGCAATGTAATCAGCGAGATTCTTGAAAAATCGATGGTTTGCAGGCTTGGTCTGGTTGACAATGACGAAGCATATATTGTTCCGGTGAACTATGCCTATGACGGGGGGAGGATTTATATCCATTCAGCACCTGAAGGCCGGAAGATCAGACTGATAAAAAAGAATAATGCCGTAAGCTTTGAAGCAGAACTTCCCTTTGAGATCATAAGGGGGGAATCAGCCTGTCAGTGGTCGGCAAAATACCGCTCTGTAACCGGAAGGGGTGTTGTCACAATTGAAGATGATCCGGAATCGAAAAAGCATGGGATGGACCTGATAATGAAAAAATACGGAGCAGGAACCGGGCTTCTTTATGATGAGGAATCCCTGTCCCGGCTGGTGATCCTTAAACTTGAGATCATATCTGTTACCGGTAAACAATCAGGAGAATGGCAATAAATACATCATTATAATTTTCAAGACAATGGAAAAGATCAGAATTTTTAAAAGTCATCCTGCAGCCGGCAGATTCTTCATCATATTCGGGATGGCATTTGCACTTCTGGGAATACTCGTAACATCAAAAAATCTGGCAGACGGAATTGATCTGCGTTTTCCTTCGGGAGACTGGAGTTTTATATTCTTCGTCTTTCAGGGAATACTTTTCGCAATCATGGGATGGTCCATGCTTAAAAGCAGAAAATACTTCATACAGTGGGATGAGAAAGAGCTTCAGTATCTTCTTCCTTCCACAAAAAAAACTGAAACCATCCGGCTTAAGGATATAAAATCGGTTAACATCAGGCTTTTCGAAATATTGCTGACCCTGAAAAATGACACGAAATCCATCAATCTTGAAAATCTTGAATTTGAGGACATAAGAAAGGTAAAAGAAAGATTCTCGGAATGGGTGCCGGACATATCTCCGGGACACATTCCCCAGGAATCCCTGTAATCCGGCCCTGCCGCCAGTGATGGTCACTCTGGTTAAAAGTACCGTAAATAATACAAAGCAGCTCAAAAACAAAGACAGGGAAATTTTTTAAAAAGAAATAATCCTAACAGATATCATAATTTTTTATTCAGAACGATAAAAAATTATCTTTGCAGCGAATCTAAAAATTAAAGTACTATGAGTATGTTTTGCAACCAGTGTCAGGAGACGGCTAAGAACACAGGCTGTACAATAAACGGGGTCTGTGGTAAAAAAGAAGAAACAGCCAACATCCAGGATTTATTGATATTTGCATGTCAGGGGCTCTCATTTGCCACCATCGAAGCCCGCAGACAGGGAATCAGTACAAATGCAGAAAGCAAGCATATCACCAATTGCCTGTTCATGACAATTACAAATGCGAATTTTGATGACAGAAGCATTATCCAGGCTGTAAGGGAATGTCTGAATTACAGGGACAGTCTGAAAGCCAGGGTAAATGTTGCGGAAAAATATGACTGCGTTACATGGAATGGCGGCAGTGACCAGGATCTTTATGAAAAAGCCCGGCAGGTCGGCACATTGACGTTTGATACGGATGAAGATGTACGTTCACTGAAACAATATGCTCTGTACGGTATAAAAGGAATGGCAGCATATGCCGAACATGCCTTCAACCTGGGCTTTGAAGACAACGACATATTTGATTTCATGGAACAGACCCTGGTAATGCTGAGAAAGCCGGCCGATCTTGATTCCATGCTCAGCTGGGTAATGAAAACAGGTGAATACGGAGTCAGGGTAATGGCTCTTCTTGACAGGGCAAATACTTCAACATACGGCAATCCGGAAATAACAAAGGTAAATATAGGAACCCGAAGCCGTCCGGGAATACTTGTCAGCGGACATGATCTCAGGGATCTCGAACAACTGCTGAAACAGTCAGAAGGTCAGGGAGTGGATATCTATACTCACTCCGAAATGCTTCCTTCCCATGCATATCCCGCACTAAAAAAATACAGCCACCTTGCCGGCAATTACGGCAATGCATGGCACCGCCAGCTGGAGGAATTTGAAACCTTCAACGGACCCGTGCTTTTCACCACCAACTGTCTTGTTCCGCCGAGAAAAACCAGTACTTACAATGACAGGATATTTACAACAGGAGCAACAGGAATGCCCGGGTGGAAATCCATTGATAAAAAACTGCCGGACGGGCAAAAGGATTTTTCCGAAATCATCGGACTCGCAAAAAAATGTCCGCCACCCTCGGAAATTGAAAGCGGCGAAATCACAATAGGTTTTGCACACAACCAGGTGCTCTCTCTTGCTGACAAGATCCTCGAAGCTGTAAATTCGGGAGCTATAAGAAAAATGGTCGTGATGTCAGGCTGTGACGCCCGCCAGAAAAGCCGGGAATATTATACGGAATTTGCAAAAAGTCTTCCGGCAGATACTGTCATCCTTACATCAGGCTGTGCAAAATACCGCTACAACAAACTGAACCTGGGTGATATCAACGGAATTCCGAGAGTGCTTGATGCAGGACAGTGCAATGATTCCTATTCATGGGCATATGTGGCACTCAAGCTCAAGGAGGTTCTGAATCTTGACGATATAAACAAGCTTCCGATAGTTTTCAATATTGCATGGTACGAACAAAAGGCCGTTATCGTTCACCTTGCATTGCTCTACCTGGGAATAAAAAATACCCATATCGGTCCCACCCTGCCCGGATTCCTCACACCCAATGTCCTGAAAATTGTACAGGAGAAATTCGGAGTCCGGGTGAATGGCACCGTGGAAGAAGATTTGAAAATTTTTGGATTAAACTAAAATATAGTGTTTATTTGAAGATTTGTAGCACAATAATTTAACAGAAACCTTCTGTTTTTCCTGGCTGTTAATAAAGATCTTTGCATAATTTAATCCGGATTGCAGGGATTTTATAAACAGCCATTTTTATTATTACCCCATGGCAAGAAAAATCATCAGAATTGTATCATTCCTGAAAGGTGCCATCCTGCTGATGAAACCACACATTCTCCTTGGCTGGCTCAGAAAACCATTTCTCAAGATTTCAAATACACTGAGCCTATCGCGTTGGGTATCTGAACAAAAAGGGGATTTCATCATAAATGATTTCTATACGGCAAAACGGGATTACTCGAAAAGGTACAAGCTCTATAAAGCCGTTTCTGATGAGTTCAGGCTGAAAGACAAAGCCATAACATACATGGAATTCGGTGTTTCGGGCGGCTCTTCATTCAAATGGTGGCTGAATGAATGCAGGAATGAAAAAAGCATTTTCATCGGCTTTGATACTTTCGAGGGATTGCCGGAAAACTGGGGAACTTTCAAAAAGGGGGATATGGCTGCCGCTCTTCCCGGATTCAGTGACAAACGCGCAGTATTTGTAAAAGGCCTGTTTCAGGACACCCTGCATAAGTATTTCCGTGAAAACAAACCTGATCCGGAGAAAAGAAATATTGTACATCTCGATGCCGACCTGTTCTCCTCAACACTTTTTGCCCTTTCAGGAATATCGGATTTCCTGAAAAAAGGGGATATTCTTTTTTTTGATGAATTCAATGTACCGGATCATGAATTTTATGCCTACCGGATATTTTCTGAGTCATGGTACATTAAAACCAGGCTGCTTGGAGCTGTAAACAATTATCTTCAGACAGCTTTCATAATTGACTGACCCTGCCGGATGCATTCACCGGCTGATGCAACTGCCAGTTTGAATGGCATATTACAGAACCGTTATCTTAAATACTCATTTTTTTCACCGGAACAAATGGAAATACTTATTTTGTTCATTCTTATCCTGCTTAACAGCTTTTTTTCATTGTCTGAGATTTCCCTGGTTTCAAGCAAGAGATCCAGACTGGAACAAATGAAGAGTGAAGGAAGTAATGGAGCAGTTACCGCCTTACGGCTTCTTGAAGATTCAGGAAGTTTTCTTTCTGCAATCCAGGTCGGGGTGACTCTTATAGGAATAGTTACAGGATACTACGGAGGCAGTAAGCTTGCGGACAACGTCACCCCGCTGTTTGAACGGATCGGGTTCCTCAGGGAATCCGCAAGTGATCTGGCACTTGTGCTGACAATCATTGTAATAACCTATTTTTCCATTGTCATCGGAGAACTTGTTCCAAAAGTCATTGCCCTGAACAACCCTGAAAAGATTGCTGTCAGAATTGCTCCGGTGATTTCCTGCTTCAGCAAATTCTTTCATGCTTTCGTAAGATTCCTTACTTCATCAACATCTGTCATAATCAGGATACTGGGTATAAAATCAATAAGTGAGCCGGTCACTGAAGCGGAATTAAGACAGATGATAAAGCTCGCTTCCAGGGAGGGTGTCATTGAAAAGGCCCAGAACAAAATCCATGAAAAGGTCTTCTACTTTTCCGACAAGAGGGCAAAGCACATAATGACTCACCGTACCGAGGTGGAATGGATTAATATCAGGAAGGCAGAGGAAGTACTCAGGGCTGATATAGTGAAAACCCGCCACAGCAAGGTTTTGTGCTGCAGCGGCACACTCGACAATTTCACCGGAGTACTCTTTGTAAAAGACTACCTGATTGGCCTCAGTTCTGATAAAAACGTAAAAATCAGTGATTTCCTTGTTCAGCCCCTTATAATTCCGGAAACATCTGATGCATATAAGGTACTTGAGCTTTTCAAGGAAAAGCATACCCAGTTCTGTGTTGTGGTTAATGAATACGGCTCCTTTGAAGGAATTATCACCCTTCACGATATAATGGAAAATATTATCGGGGAATTCCCAGAGGAAGGCGAGCCTTTTGAACCTGATATTTTTATAAGGGATGACAAGTCTGTTCTTGTAAATGGTGATGCTCCCGCCGAAATACTTGAAGGCATAATTGAAGGATTTACCATCGATTACGAAAAGGTTGACTACTCGACCGTTGCCGGATTTGTTTTCAGCAAAATCAATAAAATTCCCCAGATAGGTGATAAACTGGAGTATGCAGGTTATCTGATTGAGATAGTGGACATAGACGGTAAGAGGATAGACAAGGTTCTGATCCGGGAAATACCGGATCAGGTCCGGCAATGAGAAACATTGGGCAAAACAGGCAAACAAATGAAGTTTTTCACGATATTTGAAAACTGATATCTTAAACTCCTTCAAACTGATTTGAATACATCATAAATTTAAATCAATATGAAAAGATCAGCTATTACACTAAAAGCCGGCTTATTGTTTTTTGCAGTTCTGATCATCTCTTCCTGTGCCGTAAACCCGGTAACAGGCAAGAGACAGCTAATGCTGATGTCAGAAGAACAGGAAATCCAGCTGGGTTTTTCCTATGATCCGCAGGTAACTGCAACCTTCGGTGAGTATCAGAATGACAGGTTACTCAGTTTTATCAGGGAGAAAACCACGGAGATGGGCAGGATCTCCCACAGGCCCAATCTCCAGTATCATATAAAAATACTGGATTCACCGGTGGTAAATGCATTTGCCGTTCCGGGCGGATATATATATCTCACACGGGGCATACTGGCACAGCTTAACAATGAAGCTGAACTTATGGGTGTTATTGGTCACGAAATGGGACATATTACAGCACGCCACTCGGTAAGCCAGCAGACCAAGCAGCAACTGGGCCAGCTGCTGCTGATAGGCGGAATGATAGCTTCAGAGAAGTTTGCCCGGTATGCGGAACAGGCTTTTATGGGGATGCAGCTCCTTTTCCTCAGATTCAGCCGTGACAATGAACGGGAAGCTGATGCACTTGGAGTGGAATACTCTTCCAGGATAAGCTATGATGCTCATAAAATGGCAGATTTTTTTCAGGTGCTAAACAAAATGAATATGGCGGAAAATCACGGTGGTGTCCCCACATTCCTCTCAACCCATCCCGATCCCGGAGACCGCTATAATTCCGTACACCGGTCATCCGCCGAATGGCAGGCCAAACTTGATTATCCTGAATACAAGGTGAACCAGGAGAATTATCTCCGGCTGATCGACGGGATAGTCTATGGCGAAGATCCCCGTCAGGGCTTTGTTGAGAATAATACCTTCTACCATCCCGAACTGAAGTTCAGATTCAATTTCCCCGGCGGATGGAGGTATGAAAATACTCCTGCCCAGGTCAATATGGCACCCGCTGACGGCAAAGCACTGATGATCTTTACCCTGGCTTCACAGAAAACCCTGCAGAATGCCGCTGACACAACCCTGGCTGCTCTCGGGCTTACATTGCTTGAATCGAAAAATGTCAGCGTAAACGGATTACAGGCCAGGGCAACAATTTCCAGGCAGGTAAGCCAGGACCAGTCAGGCGGTCAGGCTTCGAATCTTGTATTGTCATATTTTATCCAGTACAGCCCCGTTATTTATGTTTTCCACGGTGTGTCGGCTGAAGCGGATTTCAATAATTATTTCAATACCATGGAATCATCCATGCAAACATTTGCACGGCTCACGGACCCGTCAAAACTGAATGTAAAACCAACCAGGCTGCTGGTTAAAAGGGTACCCGGGACAGCAACAGTGTCGGCAACACTCAGCTCCCTCGGTGTTCCTCAGGATAAACTGCAGGAAATAGCCCTTCTGAATAACCTGGAACTGAACAGTACCATTCAGGCCGGCAGGTTAATCAAAGTAACAGGACAATAATTAAAAACAGGAAAATGAATTTTTACCGTTTCAATCCGCCAATAAGATCCGGGGAATGGAAGAAACATCTTCCGTACTACAAGTATCTTCTCTATGGCATTGCAGCTCTTGTGCTGCTTTCAATGACCTTTTTCCAGATCCGCCCGGAAGAAGCCGGCGTGATCACCAGGTTCGGGAAATATATCCGCACCGAATCACCCGGGCTTCATGTCAAGCTGCCGGTGCTGGAAAGACTTTACAAGGTTGCTGTTGAACGACAGCATAAGGAAGAATTTGGTTTCAGGACAATATACAGCGGCATCAGGTCAGATTATGCAAAATCGGGAACCAGCAATGAATCCCTTATGCTTACGGGGGATCTTAACCTGGCAGATGTTGAATGGGTTGTCCAGTACCGTATCAGTGATCCCTACAAATATCTTTTCAAGGTAAGGGAACCGGTCTCTACCATGAGAGACATCTCGGAAGCCTGCATGAGACAAATAGTGGGTGACCGGACAGTCAATGAGGTACTGACAGTGGGACGGGCCGAAATAGCTGCAATAGTCCATCAGGAGATCCAGGAATTATGCACGGAGTATTCGCTGGGACTAAAAATTGAACAGGTGATCCTTCAGGATGTTACTCCCCCGGATCCGGTTAAAGATGCCTTCAATGCGGTTAACCAGGCACAGCAGGAGAAAGAAACACTGATAAACCAGGCAAGGTCGGAATACAATAAGATTATACCGAAAGCGAGGGGCCAGGCAGAGGAAACAATCCAGACAGCTACGGGATATGCCGCCGAGCGTGTCAACAATGCCCTCGGGGAAGCCGCACGGTTCAATGCCCTTTACCGGGAATATATCAAAGCACCGGAAATTACAAAACAGAGGCTTTATCTTGAAACAATGCAGAAGGTGATACCAAAGCTGGGTAACAAGATAATTACCGATGAAAAGGGAAATAATGTCCTGCCCCTCCTCCAGATGCAGATGAAAAATTTATAAATCACAGAATATTATGAAATACCGGAAAACAATAATAGGACTTATTCTTGCAGTTATTGCACTCATCCTGATTCTCGAAACCGTATATAAGGTCAGGGAAATCGAACAGGTTGTCATAACCCAGTTCGGCAAACCGGTGGGTGATGCAAAAGTTACTCCGGGTCTCAAGATAAAAGTACCCTTTATTCAGAGAGTCAACTATTTTGAAAAAAGATACATGGAATGGGACGGAGATCCCAATCAGGTACCCACAAAGGACAAGAAATTCATATATGTTGATACCTATGCCAGATGGCAGATAACCGATCCGCTGCAGTTCTTCAAGCGGCTGACCGACGAAAGGGGTGCACAGTCAAGGCTCGCGGATATTCTTGACGGTGAAACACGCGACTATATAGCAAATCACGATCTGGAAGAGGTGGTGAGATCCGTAAACAGGACACCCGTTCCTTCCGGTTCAATGGGAGAAGAAGTGGGAGATACATTGTCGGACATAAATGAAGGACGCCTGCGTATACAGGAAATGATACTCAAGTCATCCAATGAGAAAGCCAGCGATCTTGGAATCATAATACTGGATGTGAGAATCAAAAGACTGAACTATGTTGCCGAAGTCCAGACACAGGTTTATGAACGGATGAAAAGCGAGAGGTACAGAATTGCTGAAAAGTTCAGATCTGAAGGCCTTGGTGAAGCTTCTAAAATAAACGGGGAAAAGGAAAGGGACCTTAAAACCATACAGTCTGAAGCATACCGCAAAGCCGAGGAGATCAGGGGTGAGGCAGATGCCAGGGCAACAGCCATTTATGCCGGGGCATATAACCAGTCGGCAGCTTCGAGAAACCTGTACGGCTTTATGAAATCAATGGAAACATTCGAAAAAACATTTGATACAACAACCACAATCATCCTCTCAACCAAAAGCGAATTGTACAAATACCTCATAAATATAGGCCAGCAGTGAAATATTTATGATATAATTACTATTTTACGAGTCAGTTATTAACCAAAAAATGAGAATAATATGAAAATGAAATTACAAAGACTGTTGTTTCTCTTTATTAGTCTAATGGTCAGCGGATTAGCGGTGGGCCAGACCTATAATATCGTTATCAAGGGCGGACATGTTATTGACCCTAAAAATAATATCAATGCCGTAATGGATGTTGCCGTAAAAGACGGCAAGATAGCTATGGTTGCCAAAAATATCGATGCAAAGGAAGGAAGACAGGTGGTTGACGCAAGGGGATTTTATGTTACACCCGGGCTTATTGACATGCATGTGCATGTTTTTCAGGGTACGGTTCTTGACCATCAGTATTCGAACGGGCCCAGTTCGGTGACTCCCGACGGATTTACCTTCCGTTCAGGTGTTACCACGGTTGTTGATGCCGGCTGTGCCGGATGGAGATCCTTTCCCGATTTCAAAAGAAATATAATTGACAGGTCCCAGACCCGTGTCCTGGCCCTGCTGAATATTGTGGGAGACGGTATGAGAGGCGGCCCCGCGGAACAGAACCTGAAGGACATGGAGCCGGTAAGAACAGGTGAATATGCAAAAAAACACTCTGAAGATATTGTAGGTATAAAGCTCGCTCATTATTCAGGGCACGAATGGGAGCCTACCGACCTTACTGTTGAAGCTGGCAGAATAGCTGATATGCCCGTGATGATAGATTTCGGCGGCGCTGAACCTCCTCTTCCCATTGAAGAGCTGTTTATGAAACATCTTCGTCCGGGCGACATCTTCACCCACTGCTTTGCCCAGCTGGGAAGCGGAAGGGAATATGTTGTAGATCCTGTTGCAGGCAAGGTTAAACCCTTCGTATGGGATGCCATAAAGAGAGGCATAATATTTGATGTCGGCTACGGTGGAATCAGCTTTGCCTATTCACAGGGAATACCCGCCATAAAAAGCGGTCTCTATCCCCATGTGATAAGCACTGACCTGCATATCGGAAGCATGAATGCAGCAATGAAGGATCTTGTTACAACAATGTCAAAATTCCTGGCTATGGGAATGGACCTGCAGAGTGTGATCAAGGCAACCACTTCGGAACCGGCCAGGGTGATCAAGCGCGAGGAGCTGGGCAACCTCTCGGTGGGCAGTGATGCTGATATTGCAATCCTGAACCTCAGGAAGGGCAAGTTCGGGCTGTTTGACTATACCGGCCATAAGCTGGAAAGTGACCAGAAGCTTGAATGCGAAATGACAATCAGGGGCGGCAGGATAGTATACGACCTCAACGGAATTGCCAATCCGGTTGTACTGGCAGGCAGGAGATAGCAGCTGCCGGCTGAAACTTATAATTCACAGGCTACTAATTAAAAATTATTATTTACAAACAATCAATCACAAATCATTAAATTACAAATCATTAAATTACAAATCATTAATCACAAATCATTAAACTAAAAAACATGAAAACTGAAAGAAGATCTGCACTGAAGAAAATGTTTGCATCTGTTCTGGGTTTAGCCGGAGCTGGAGTGGCAGCCAAAGCAGCAACAAGCGTCGCAAAGGAGAAAGAAGCGGATAATATCACCAGTTTCCAGAGAGCTCCCATGTTCTCAGGTCACACCAAATATGGCAATCTCGTATTCATAGCCGGTAAAGGCGCACATGTCGAGCCTTTTACAATCAAAAACCACACTGAAATTGTGCTGAAGGAGCTTGAAGATGAGCTCATCAAAGCCGGATCCTCAATGGAAAAAGTCCTTAAAGTAAATGTATACCTAGATGATATAAAGGACTACCAGGGAATGAATGAGGTGTATGCAGGACGCTTCGGCAGCAAACCCCCGGTCCGTACAACCGTGGCAGTGGCCAAGGGTGGTGTGCCCGGAAACTCACTCGTTGAAATGGATTGCATCGCTTATATTTAATAAGAATAAGCTGAGATGAAACGCAGAGATGTTATCAAAGGATTAACAATTCTGCCGGTGGCCGGAGTGGCAATGGGAAGTACCATTCCATTGGTATCTTCCTGTGCCTCACCGGTTAAACGGGATGTGCTGCGCGAACTCGGACTCAGGACTTTCATCAATGCAGCCGGCACCTATACATTCATGACGGGTTCCCTGCTGCCGGATGAAGTAATGGAGGCAATGGTTGCTGCATCAAAGGAATTTGTTCTTCTGGATGACGTTCAGGACAAGGCCGGTGAAAAGATTGCGGAAATCTGTCATGCCGAAGCAGCCACTGTAACAGCCGGCTGCTGGTCGGCAATGGTACTCGGGACTGCAGGGGTAATTACCGGAAAGGATCAGGCAAAAATCGGACAGCTCCCCGATCTTGAAGGACTGAAATCTGAGGTAATCACTCAGGTAAGTCATAATACCGGTTATGTACATGCACTCAAGAACACAGGAGTAAAAATTATAGCCGTGGAAACGGTTGAGGAACTGGAAAAGGCTATCAACGAAAAGACTGCCATGCTCTGGTTTCTTAATTATACCGCCCCTCTCGGGAAAATTCAGGACAGGGAATGGGTGGAACTGGGAAGAAAGCATAATATTCCCACAATGATTGATATTGCTGCTGATGTTCCGCCCGTTGAAAATCTCTGGAAATTTAACGACATGGGATTTGACCTGGTCTGCATCTCCGGTGGAAAAGGGCTCAGAGGACCGCAAAGCGCCGGTATCCTGATGGGAAGGAAAGATCTTATCGAGGCAGCCCGGCTTAATGCCCCGCCCCGCGGAGGCAACATAGGCAGAGGCATGAAGGTAAACAAGGAAGAAGTTGTCGGAATGTATGCCGCGCTTGAAAGATATGTCAATCTTGATCACGACAGGGAATGGAAAATATGGGAAGACAGGATCGCACACATCGAAAACGCGGCAAAAAAGACAGCCGGAGTAAGGACAAGCGTTACCGTTCCTCCGATAGCCAACCACACTCCCACACTGAATATCGAATGGGATCCTGAAGTGATAAAGGTCAGCCGCGAAGAATTCCAGGAAAGACTCCGCAGGGGAAATCCATCCATTGAGGTGGTTGCCGGCGGTGGAAACAGTATTAACATAACGGCTTTCATGATGGAACCAGGGCAGGAAATTATTGTGGCGGCAAGGATTGCCGAAGAACTGACAAAAGCTTCTGCCACCACTTCTTAAATGGGTTCTGACAGAAGCTTTTTTTAATTCCCTGCTCCTTTTAGTTACCTGATACCCGGGAAGGGACTTCCCGGGTATTAGGTGTATATAACCATTTCACGTTCGGCATCCCAGCCCATTCCCTTAACATACATTGTGTACATGCCGGGCTGTGAAAATCCGTCCCAAACCACTTCATGCTTTCCGGGCTCAAGGCCGTCGGCCTTCAAACGCCAGACAACATCCCCGAAACGGTTTTTAACGTCTACATAAACATCACTTTCTTCCGGGACGTTTACTTCCATAACAATACCATCCCTGCTGTCCGTTCCGAGTGCCCTTATTGAAGGCTGCCTGTCATAAGCCATTGTACCCGTTTTCCATGCGGAATAGTCAAACGGCTCATTTACCAGGTGATAGCGCTCCTCATCATGTCCGTCCCAGTTTTTCCTCAGATAAAGAGTAACCAGAGGAGTGCGCTTCAGGCTGTCCAGATTCACTTTTGTTGCCTTTCCGTTCTCCCACAGATATACAGGTATGTCAAAAGGATCAAGGACATCCGATACACCGCGTTCAATCCCGATATGGAACAGTCCGAAATTGCCTGGTTCATGACCTGCAAGCCAGTGAGAAATAATATCTACCCTGAATGCATCCTTTCCGAAAATCACGTTGTTGGACATGAATTTTCCAGGCTTCCCGTCATGCGGGCCGCCATTAAAGCCATCACCGTCCTGAGCATACACACCTTCCACAATATTTATCCCGGTTGGTATGACACTGTAGGCGTCTATCATTCTCTGAACCCATTGTTCCATCCAGAAACCGCCTCCGTAAGGGGGCCTGTCCACCTTGCTTTTCCATCTGGGCATTCCACGGTCTTCATGAATTTTCTGAAGTTCCGCAATTTTCTCCATATAATCGGGCTGGAAGAATTTGTGATAACGCTTGTCGTAGGTCTTGAAAATATTGTAATTCCCACCGCAGAACTGGTGAAATCTTCTTGCTGTTATTCCCTGGAGGTTTTTCACTGCAGCTGTTATTCCCATCTGATGGGCTTTAAGCTTGGCCAGGTTGATAAGGAAGGTACCGTCCGCCGTCATGGGTGCCATGATACCGACTTCCCTGAACACCACTCCCCCGTTCACTTCCCTGAAAATGATTTCCCCTTCGGGCAGATCCCAGTAATCCTTGGAAGTCAGATCTTTCAGGTCGAAATTATTTCTCCTTGCCATGTCATAATAACCCAGCGGCTCCCACTGATGTGTGCAGGCACATTCCCTCAGGTAAAACTTTTCAGGTCCCAGTGTTTTCACACCTTTAAGAAATCCTTCAATATAGTTGAGATCCGTGGTTATTCCCAGGGCAGAAATCGGGTCATTCGGATCCGGCCTTCCCGTACATGTCCAGTTGGGCTTGCAGGTTATTGCCGTGGATAAGGGATATCCGCTGCCGTCACTGGTTCTGACAAACATTTCCCCTGCCAGCTTGAATGCAGCATCATGAATGGCCTGGCTGTCATCCGGTGCTCCAACCGAAGTCAGATTAATGAAAACAGCTTCCGGATGCTCCTTTATGAAGGGATGAAGGTCAAAACCATTTCCGCCCTGCAGGCCGGAAGAGGCCAAAGCATCATGCGAAGGATTAATAAGTCCCATCACTCCTGCAGCAGATGAGAGTTTTATAAAGTCACGTCGTTTCATTTATTTACTATTAGATTCAGTTTAAGTAATTACTATTTATCATAAAACACATTATTTCAATATTTGTTTGGATAAGCCCGCATTCCTCCGGCTCAGGTTGCCAGCGGCTGGCCTTTAGGATATCTTATCTGCCTGCGGGAAACCCGGTAATCATTCTTCCTGGCAGTAAATGTTGCATTCAGGTATTCTCCAAGATGAATCTGTCCGCTAATGGTATCTCCCGATAAAGTTCCGGAGAAGATATAGGGCACACTGTCGGCAGTGAGCCTCTCGGTACTGCTCAGTTTAACCTGGTCACCTTCAATGGTACCGACAATTTCCCTGAACGAGAATTCAGTCTTGTGAGATCCCTGCAGCCAGTTTCCGTCCTGTTCCAGTAAAAATGCATGACTCCCTTTGCTGCTGAAGAACTGAACATCAACTGCCCATCTTCCGCTTATATCAGCAGCCGGCGCGGCCATCGCCGAAGGTTTCGGATATTTCTTCGACAGGAGTTCAAAGATCCTGTCTGCAACAATCTTATCATCCCCCGGCTGCATCTGCCCCGAATTAACTCTCAGGGATGAAGTCCCGTCCTCGTCATTGCCGGTACCGCGGAGTGCTATTCTCGGCTTGGTGTTTGCGAGGATCTCGGCAATATCGGGACCTGTAATATTAAATCCTGAGGAATCCCATGAAATCATCAGGACCGGGCTTCTGTTATTCAGATCAAGACCCTGGGGTTCCCTTATTTCCGTTTTAATGCCTTTTATCTTAGATACCCGCTTTGAAATATTGTCAAGATAGGTCATCCATGTCCGGTATTTTTCATCATGATCACGTTTGATCCATGCTTCCACTGCTGCAAGCATTCCCATCATTTCCTCCTTGCCGACCTTATTGTCCCTGCCTGTCCCGTGATGGGGGGAACTTGCCTGCCAGGCTGACATAAGCAGGTCTTTCCGGCCCAGGAGCAAACCGGCACCCTGAGGGCCACACATGGCCTTCCCTCCGCTGTAGGCAACAATGGAGGCCCCTGCCAGGAGATGAACGTTCGGAATGGTCAGATCCTCTGCCGCTGCATCAACAAGGAAGGGAATATCTTTTGGTTTTGCCAGGGCAGCTATCTTGTCGATGGCAAACCTGTTCCCCGGCAGGGTGTCATTTCCGGTCATAACATATATCATTGCAGTACGGGAATTCAGCGATTTTTCCAGTTCCTCAAGACTGTCAACAGTAATAATGCTTATTCCTATATTTCGTATGGCATGATCATAGGCATTCCTGGAACTACGGGGGATAACAACCTCTGTTTTGTCAAGTCCTGTCAGATCGGGTATCCTGATCAGTTTTTCAGGATTGCCGCCCGAAACGCAGGCAGCTGTAACATGCTTCATTCCGGCGGCACATCCGGCAGATACCATACCCCATTCAGCCCCGGTCAGTTCAGCCAGGCGTCTGCCTATTCCCATTGCCAGCTCGTCCATCTGGACGAAATGACGGGCAGCATATCCTATTGTTTCAATGACCTCCGGCCGTTCAAGGGATCCGCTGATAATGGTGAATGTACCCATGCAGTTTATAACCGGCTCCACGCCTATCGACTGGTAAATATTCGGACCCGGTACAAGAGGTCCCGTGCCTTTGGATAAAGCTGATTCCAGGGGAAGAAAGCTTCCTGCAAAAGGCAGAATTGTCAGACTTTTAATAATATCTCTTCGTTTCATGGTGTTTTGTTCAGTTAATATTCAGGATTTCTGTAATTTCAGTTAAAATTTGATTGTCTGGTTTTCAAGCCAGCTTCTGGCTGAGATTCCGTTCTGGTCATATACCACCCTGCCCGCGCGAATGGTAAGTTCGGTCTCTATTCTGCGGTCTCCGTCAAGCCTGTATCCCGCTGCATCAATGAAACCGAATCTTCCTTCCCTGATGCTGAAAACGGCAATATCGGCCACGGCCCCTTCGCCAAGGTGTCCGAGATCCTCCCGTTTGAGAGACTGTGCCGGATTCCAGGTAGCCCTGGAAATGATGTCTTCAAAACTCATACCAATATTCAGGTACTTCGACATAATATCAAGCATGTTTTTCATCCCTGAATTCATGCTTATGCGGTGAAGATCGGTGCCGAAGGAATCGGGCCACAGTCCCTGCCTGAATGCAGGTATGGCAACATTGAAATGAAACATACCTCCCCCGTGCCCCACGTCGAACCTTATTCCCTTTTTCCGTGCCTCAGCCACAAAGGGCTTTATCCTTCCCTTTTCATCCAGAAGGCATTCCCTGTCGGAAGCAACACAAAAGGAATGAGTGTAAATATCCCCTTCCTTCATCCTCGAAAGTATTCCTTCCAGCGGAAGCAGTGGCAGATGACATTCAACCAGAAGAGGAACATCAGAAATTCCGGCCGCTTCGGCAGCCCTGTCAAAGGGAGTCCAGTCACTCCCCCTGTAATGACCGATCTTTACTCCAACAATTATATCGGGATACTGACCTATTACCAGCGAAGTCATACGGGCATCCATATCATTTATATCCTCTTCCGAGGGAAATCCCGTCATACCCGATCCTGCAATATTCAGAAAAGCAAGCACTCTGGTCTGGGACCGGTCAATCACCTGCTTCTTGAACAGGGGAAAACTTCTCCAGCCGGAAGTTCCGGCATCTGCAACGGTAGTGACACCTGATTTGAAGGTAAAATCATCAGGAGAAACACTGTAAAAACCATTTGCAAATCCTGCTTCCGGACCAACAAAAACATGAGTGTGAATATCAATTAGTCCGGGGGTAACATATAATCCGTTCAGATCAATTACCCTTTCTGCCTTTTCTGAAGGAATCGACGGAGATACTTTTACAATCCTGCCTTTGGAAACGGCAATATCCATCCGTCCGTTTATTTTGTTTTTAGCATCAATCAGATGGCCGCCCCGCAGCAGAATGTCAATATCCTGTGCAATCATAGCGCCCGGACGGAGCACTGAGAACAGCAGAAGCAAATACAGCGGCCTCAGAACATTCAGGACTGACTGCCGCATATGTCCGGCGCAAAACATGGCGCCCGCTCCGGATATTATTGCTACTTCTCGTTCCACACCGGCGCTCCAATGCCATTGAGGTCCCACACAATCCTTCCCGCACGAATTGTGAGTTCGGCCTCAAGCTTCTTGTTTCCTTTCATTTTTGTTCCACGCACATCCAGGAATCCGTAGTCACCCGTATGAAGCCTGAACACAGCAACATCGGCTTCAGCACCGGGACTGAGAGTGCCAAGTTCCGGTCTTTTAATAACTTTTGCAGGATTAAGTGTTGCGCGTCTGATAACATCTTCCAGCGAAAGCCCCATATTGAGAAATTTCGAAAGCAGGTTCGCCATATCCTTCATGCCGCTGTTCATGCTTCCGATATGAAGATCAGAACTGATCACATCAGCAATGAATCCCTGCTGTACCGAAGGTATTGCCTGTTTCCAGTGAAAGGCTCCGCCCCCGTGGCCAACATCAAATATAATTCCTCTCTTCTGGGCTTCGAAAACAAACGGCTTTACCCTTCCGTTTTCATCCACCGGCACCTCACGGTCCCAGGGAGCATTGGCATAGGTATGAGTCCAGATATCCCCGGGGCGCAGGTGATTCATGAACAATTCCTCAATTGAAAGAGGCGGATCATGTTCCCCCAGATCGACCATTACCGGAACATCAGCCAGCCTCCCGGCTTCAACTGCATGATCAACCTGCGTAAAATCCGGTCCCCAGTAATGGGCCGACTTGACACCAACAAGGATATCCGGAAACAGCCTTTTAATCATATATGAAACCATTACGGGATTCATGTCACTTACATCCTGTTCTTCAAATCTGCCGTACATTCCTGTGCCGACAATATTGAGAAAAGCAAGGACTCTTGTCCGTGATCTGTCAATGGTCTGTTCCTTGAATTTCCTGAAATTTCTCCATCCGGCAGACCCTGCATCCACAACCGTGGTAACACCTGCCCTGAAAGTGAATCCGTCCGGAGGCAGGGCATCCCAGCCATCAGCTATATAGGATCCCTGATCCGTTCCGTGAAAAGCATGAACATGCATGTCGATCAGGCCGGGGGTAACATACATGCCGCTGACATCAATAACCTTGTTTGCGTCCCTGACAGGTATGGCGGGAGCCACGCGGAGAATTTTGCCTCCCGCAATGGCCACATCCATTTTTTTATCAATGCCGTTGGCAGGATCTATTACATGTCCGCCCTTAAGCAGAATATCAATTGTCTGCCCGTGGGACAAACCAATTCCGGCAAGAATAAATAAAAATAACAGCAGACAGGCTTTTGCCAGGCCTGTCCGCATGGTGATTTTTTTAATCCTGTTCATCATCATTATGTTGATACTGTAAACACCAGATTCCATAATAAATCATAGCACAAAAGCGGGTAAGCGGCTTCCCTGAAATTTTTTAATTTTTTACGGAAGCCCCGGCCATAGTTCACGCTAAAGGTATTATATTTAAAATAAATTTCAACCGGCACAATTCATAAATATTGTTAAAATACTGTATATCTTTATCTTAGTTTTTAAATTGCTTCATTCAGCCAGCAGGAGGAAAGGCAAAGAATAAAGTTACAAAATACTCTAAATAAGAATCTTAAAAAAAAGCAATATGAAGAGAATAACAAGGCGTCAGTTTATAGGTAAAAGTGCCGCGGGGATAGGGTCAGCAGTGCTTGCATCACATTTCTCTGCGGACCTCAGTGCTATTGCTCCTCCCAGGCCTGTAAGATATCCGCTGGGGTTCCAGGTATGGACAATCCGTGAGCAAGTCATCAGGGATTTTGCCGGTACCATGAAAATGATGGCCGGAATTGGTTACAGGAGCGTTGAAATGTGTTCTCCTCCCGGATATGAACTATCAGGCTTCGGCCCTCTTATGAAAATGTCAGCCAGGGAAATGAAGCAGATAGTAAATGATAACGGCCTGCTTCTGGAAAGTACGCACTACACCATGGATGAACTCCGTAAGCATCTTGATGAGAGAATCGGCTTTGCAGCCGGATCGGGACAGAAACAAATGATTCTGTCCAGTTTCGGGCTTCCCGGAAATGCTACCATGAGTGACTGGATGAGAGCGGCCGATGAACTGAACAGAATCGGCGAAAAGACTAAAAAAGCCGGCATCCAGACCGGGTTTCACAATCATCATACCGAATTCGGGGAGATTGACAATGTGCTTATCTATGATGCCCTGCTGAATCAGTTCGACCCTGAACTTGTAAAGATGCAGTTCCAGGTTGCTGTAATAAACATCGGATACAAGGCTGCAGACTATTTCAACAAGTATCCCGGAAGGTTTATTTCTGCTCACCTTGCAGACTATTCGATACTTGACCGGAAGAACGTTGCTCTCGGCAAAGGCATTGTTGACTGGAAGGAGTTTTTCGCTTCAGCCGGCAAGGGAGGCCTGAAAAATATCTTTGTTGAAATGGACCAGGACACATTCAGTGACAGTGCTCTGTTTATAAGGAACCTGCAGTATTAATGCCAGCAGTGGCCACTTTGTCTGCTAAGGTCCTGCCGCTGTCATTTCATTATCAATGAGCCTGCCGTTGTAGCTCTGTATTATTGCTTTCAGTTTGTTATCCATAACAGACAGCAGCTCTGTTTCCTTTTCAAGCAGGTTCTCTTCCAGAAACCTGTCAGTCTTGAAATTATATAATCCTATTGGCTTGTAGTCCAGCATTATCAGGATATGATCCCTCATGTAGAGGTGATATATGCTCCCATTTGTATTGAAGGCAAAAGATTCAACCGAATCATCAAGGAGATCATTGCCAAAGGCAATGAATTCTTCATCGTAATTGAGATAATTGAGGACAGTGGGCATTATATCTATCTGCTGGGCTATCCTTTTCCTTATCCCCTTCAGATCGCTTCCCGGCTTGTACAGTATAACCGGAACCGAATATAATCCATAGCTGTTCTGATACTCCCTGTGAATCGACTCATTTGTGTGGTCGGCAGTAATGACAAAAAGCGTATTTTGAAAAAAATCCTCTTCCGAAATGCTTTTGAAAAATCCTCTCAGCGCAAAGTCAGTGTATCCCACCACCTCCGCAATCGGCACGGGTCCCCTGGGGAACTTCCCCTTATATTTCTCAGGTACCTTGAACGGATGGTGGGATGAAAGTGAAAAAATCGAAGCCAGGAACGGGCGTGGAAATTCTTTCATCCTTTCACCGAAAAACCTGAAGAATGGTTCATCCCATATTCCCCACATGCCATCGGTATCTCCCTGGTAAGGATAGCTTTCATAGCTCACATAATCCTGAAAACCTGAAATGCGGGCAAAGGAATCGAATCCCATTGATCCGCTCAGGGCACCGTGGAAGAATGTCGTGTAATAGCCTTTCCTGGCGAGATGGGCGGCCAGGCCTTCAATACGGTTGTTTGAATAGTGTGATATGGTATAGGGGGTTTCCAGTGAAGGTATTGAAGCCAGAATGGAAGGCATTGCATCAATGGATTTTTTGCCGTTTGCAACAGATACATCAAAAGTCAGGCTGACACTGATCAGGGAATCCAGAAATGGGGTATAACCGGAATAATTGCCCCCGTCAAGATCTTTATTCAATGCACCGATATATTCACGGCCAAAGCTCTCAAGTATTATGATCACCACATTTTCTTTCCTGATATCCCCCTTATGTTCCGGGATAAAATGGGGATTGTACAACTCTTTAAGCTTTTCGTCATCAAAAAATATTTTCCTGTCAAGCGGTTTTTTCCCCGAAGTCCTGAATATGCTGAACGGAGTATTGAGAACAATCGCCACATTCGTGGGATTCTTCACATAGCGTGCTGCATTGCTGTTTGATATGGGCCTTGTCGATTCATTCAGACTGCCACGCGCTCCCCCCACCACGAGTCCGGCAACCAGGGGCACAAAAAGAATATTTGTTATTACATAGGCCGGCCTGCTGGAAGGCTGAGGCTTTTCTGCCTTTATCCTTCCGTAGAGGTATGCCATCAGGAACCATATAAAAAAACAGAAAAATGTGACAGGCCAGTAATCAATCACAAATTTGAAAAATATCTTCACCACCCCGGGTTCTCCCTCAAATGTCCGGAATACATCAGAGGTTGCCCGCTTGAAGACAAAACGGTAGTAAACAAAGTCTGCGCTGTTTGCGGCAAAAGCCAGTCCGTTGCTGAAAAGAAAAAGGCCGCCGAGTATTTTCTGATAGGTACCGTTATAACGGAAATCGAAAGGAAGCAGGTTGAAAAATATAAATACCAGATTTATATATACTGTTGCCGAGATATCGAACAACAATCCTCCCCTCATAATTGATAAAAACTCCGCAGCATCTATCCCCGGAAACATTTTATGATTGAAAATATAAAATCCGATTCTGCTTAAGGAAAAGAGGAAAAGAATTATCAGGATTCTGTAGATTAAAACAACAAGTATATTCTTTGAAAAGAACCAGTTCTTCATGCCTGAATTATTTCCGGATAAGCCAACGCTGTCCGATACGGATTTGTAAAAGTATAAAAACAATTGAAAAACCCGGTGACTGAAATTCACCGGGTCCGGGATATTTTGTATTTCCGGGTTTTTCTAATTATTGCCGGCATCCTCGTAAAATTCCCTGATCTGATCCATATTGAAGTCCCCCATAAAACTGGCCGCCTTTTTCCTTGCTCCGATTCCAACAAGTGAGAATATAACAAGCAGGGCTGCGAGTACAAGGACAAGTACCCTGGAAGTTCCGGCATTGGCTTTCAGGGTTTCAATAAGTCCATGGTAAAGAAGATAAAGTCCGTACAGCGAAACAATAAGGCTTACTATGGTACCGAGGGTGATGCCTATTCCCATAAAAAAGCCGAGGAAGGCTGATATGGGCATCATAACCATCAGGGCTGCAGTGACTCTTACATTTGATTCAAAATCCGTACTTCCCTTGCATATTGCGGAAATAACGAGCAGAATAACTGCACCTATGAAAAGGCCGATAACAGCACCGACAACATACCATACAAGCGCCATGAATCCCACGGCTCCTCCCGATATGCCATAAGAGGCAGGTCCGATTTTCAGCAGGCTCCAGATAAATGCAAATATTCCGGCAACCAAACCGTAAACAACAGCTTTGATAACCGGTTCAGCAATTCCTCCCGTTGTTTTCATGGATGAGAAATATGCCTTCGGATCTTTAAGGATCTCTTTGGAATCCCTGATCAGTGCATTGAAATCAAATGAAGAATTACTCATGTCCTGTAAGATTAAATGGTTTATTATTAGTATTTACAAGTTTAAAAAAAAATGATGAGAATTCTATCAAATAATCAATTAATCTGCGGTTATCTTCATTCAAGATAAGTATAGCCATACAGGCCTGATCTGTAATTCGACAGGAACTCCCGGCCTTCCTCCAGGGTTATTATTCCCGCCTTCACGGATGAAGTGACCCAGGACTCTACGGTTCTTACCATTTTCTTTGGATTATACTGCACATAATCAAGAACTTCCGCTATTGTTTCGCCATCTATAACCTGATCAATACTATATCCGTCCTTATCCACGGAAACATGCACCGCATTGGTATCACCGAAAAGGTTATGCAGATCACCAAGTATTTCCTGGTATGCTCCCACAAGAAACACACCCAGGTAATAAGGCTCTTTTGGTTTCAGGTGATGAACCGGCAGAAAATGTGAATTATTGCTGGTTGCTATGAAATTATCAATCTTTCCGTCTGAATCACAGGTCATGTCCTGTATGGTGGCAGCAACAACAGGTTGTTCATTCAGGCGCTGAATAGGCATTACCGGAAAAATCTGGTCAATTGCCCAGGCATCAGGAAGTGATTGGAAAAGCGAGAAATTGCAAAAATATTTGTCAGACAGTATTTTTGATATTTGCCTTATTTCCTCCGGAACATGTCTGGATTTCCCGGCAGTCTGGTACACCTTTCTGGCTATGGACCAGAAAAGTTTTTCAATCTGGGCTCTTGTCCTCAGATCAATAATGCCAAGACTGAAACGGTCAAGTGCTTCTTCACGGATCTGCTGCGCATCATGCCAGGATTCAATCATTCGCTGCTGATTGAAATTATCCCAAAGGGTATAGATCTCCTTTACCAGTTCATGATCATTTTCACCTATTTCTTCTTCAACATCCCATTCAGGCAATGTGGCTGTTTCCAGTACTTCAAAGACAAGCACCGAATGGTGGGCTGTGAGAGACCGGCCTGATTCGGTTATTACGTTCGGATGCGGAATATTGTTCTTGTTGCTTGCATCAACAAATGTACTGACCGAATCATTTACATATTCCTGAAGGGTGTAGTTAATACTGCTTGCACTGTTGGCGGAACCGGTTCCGTCATAGTCAACACCGAGCCCGCCGCCGATATCCACAAATTCCACATTGAAACCGAGTTTTCTCAACTGAACGTAGAACTGTGAAGCCTCCCTCAGTGCGGTCTTAATCCTTCTGATCTTGGTTACCTGGCTGCCAATATGAAAATGGATCAGCCGCAGACTGCTTTTCAACCTGTTCTTTTCAATGAAATCGATTGCCTCAAGCAATTCACTTGATGTAAGGCCGAATTTACTGACATCACCGCCGGATTCTTCCCATTTGCCGCTTCCGGTGGATGCGAGCTTGATCCTGATGCCGATATTTGGCTTAACCTTGAGTCTTCTGGCAATACTGGTGATAAGTTTCAGTTCGCTGAGTTTTTCAACCACAATAAAGATCATCTTTCCCATTTTCTGGGCCAGGAGTGCAAGTTCAATATAATCTTCATCCTTATATCCGTTGCATATAATAAGCGATTCAGCCTCGGTATTTATTGCTATTACAGCGTGAAGTTCAGGCTTGGATCCGGCTTCTAGTCCGATGTTGAATTTTTTGCCATGGCTGACTATCTCCTCAACGACCGGCCGCATCTGGTTGACTTTAATGGGATATATTATGAAATTCTGGGCTTTGTAGTCATACTCCTCCGAAGCCTTTCTGAAACAATTCGTAATGTTTACAATACGATCATCAAGAATGTCCGGGAACCGAAGCAGAACAGGAGTTGTAACATCTCTCAGGCTGAGCCCGTCTATCAGTTCCTTAAGGTCGACCCCCGGATTATTTTCCTGTGGAGTTACAATGACATTCCCCTTTTCATTAATGGAGAAATAGCCGACTCCCCACCCGTTGATATTGTAAAGTTCTGCAGAATCTTCAATTCGCCACTTTCTCATTATAAACAACTTAGTTTTAAAAGAACAGATTAATGATGCATAAAACAAATTTTTTGCAATGTTATTAAAATAACATGAATAAGAAAGGATATATATAAAATAAAAATTTGTAATTTAGCGCGCTTAATTTTAAAACACAATTACAATGAACAAAGGAAAGGTTAAATTTTTTAATGTCTCAAAAGGATTTGGATTCATTAAGGATGCTGATTCGGACAATGAATATTTTGTGCACGCATCTGGGCTTGTTGATAAAATAAAGGAGAATGATGATGTTACCTTTGAACTGGCAGAAGGCAAAAAAGGGATTAATGCGGTAAATGTTAAAAAGATTCAATAAAACGACTGGAAATAAAAAGAGAGGCTGCCTGCAGCCTCTTTTTTTATCCGCATGCCCGGGCATTTCTTATTTGTTCTTTTCGGCTTTTTTAGTCTTTTTTTCTGCACGTTTTTCCTTCAGGGTCTTGGCCGCTTTCTTCTTGACCTTTACCTGCTGTTTTGCTTTCTCCTGTACCATGATGCATAAGTATTAGATTCAACAACATGTTTAAAATAATAAATCTACTTTAAGAAATTCTGTAAGTTTTTTAACACTGACCGTTCCCGCTGATCTTTGAAGCAGCCTCTTTATCAAGCAACCAGGCAAGCCTGCCATGGTAGGGCATAACATCAGAAGCCGGAAAACCATTGTCCTTCATGAAAATCCTTTCAACAGTTTCTGCCTTTGACTTTCCCGTAACAAGAAAAGTAACTGATTCGGAATTGTTGATAACTTTTCCTGTAACCGTAATCCTTTTTTGTCCCGTCACCGGATGAACTGCCACATCACATATTTTATCGCTGTGGAACATTTCACGGTTTGAAGGAAAAATGGATACAATGTGTCCGTCCTCCCCCATTCCCAGAATAAAATGGTTAAAAACGGGCAACCCGTTAAAACTCCGTGTATTCAGTAAAATTTCACCGGAATACCTGAGTGCTTCCACGGAAGGTATCCCTTCCCCTGCTATTCTGTGAATATTTCCCGGAGGAATATCGATCCTCCCGAGGAATTTATCAAATGCCATTCCATAATTGCTTTCCGGATCATCCGGAGGCACACACCTTTCATCACCCCAGAAGAAGTGAATATATTTCCAGTTTACAGAATCAGCGTATTTCTCAGCCAAAAGGGAATACAAGGCAGAAGGAGTGCTTCCGCCTGAAAGCGCCACGGTAAAAACACTGCCCTTTTCGGTTGCATTCCTGAAACTGCTGGCCAGCTCCCGCGCAAATGCCTCAGCAAGCTCCTCCGGGGAATCATATATCCTTACTGTTTTTTCCATTCCTGTCCTGTTCGGAATCCCGGTTTTAACAGCTTGTTCTTTAAAATTACAATTCACAGAATTTTCCGTCCTCGGCCAGATTGTTGCACGGATATCTCCATGTCAGTCCGCAGCCCTCAACAAGATTGTCCGCCACATCGGGCCCCCATGTTCCGGCAGGGTATCCGTACAGTTTAATGCCGGGATCATTTTTCCATGCATTCTGCACAGGTTCAAGAAACCGCCAGGCAGTTTCAACAACATCATCCCGTGAAAATAATGTGGAATCACCTACCATAACATCAAAAAGAAGTCTTTCGTATGCTGCCGGAACTCTTACATCAGCCAGGCTGCTGTAACGGAAATCCATATCCACATTCTTTACATTGAAGCCCGATCCCGGTTCCTTCATGCCGAAATTCAGCAGTATTCCCTCATCCGGCTGAATTCTCAGAATAAGCTTATTGGAATTCATCGGACCTTCATTTCTCTGAAAAAGATGGTGGGGGGTACGTTTGAAATGAATCACTATTTCAGTCACTTTCACAGGCAGACGCTTACCTGTCCTGATATAAAAGGGAACACCTCCCCATCGCCAGTTGTTCACAAAGAATTTCAGCGCCACATAGGTTTCTGTCCTGGAATCCGGGGATACGCCCTTTTCCGACCTGTATGCAGGGATCCGTTCACCGGAAATCCTGGACTCCAGATATTGCCCCCGTATAACCTGATGCGGCACGTCCTCCTCCCGCAACGGCTGAAATGACTGAAAAACCTTCAGTATTTCATTCCTTATCGCATCCGGCATCATGGATGAAGGGGGCTCCATTGCGGTAAGTCCGACCATCTGGAGCAAATGATTCTGAACCATATCCCTCAGGGCGCCGGATGTATCATAATAACCCCCTCTCTCTCCGACACCTAAATTTTCGGAAGATGTAATCTCAATCCTGTGTACATAATTCCTGTTCCATAATGGCTCAAAAATTCCGTTGGCAAAACGGGTCACAAGTATGTTCTGAACAGTTTCCTTGCCCAGATAGTGATCTATCCTGTATATCTGGTCCTCACTTATCAGTTCGTGAAGTTTCCCAGTAAGTTTTTGTGCAGAAGCCAGATCATATCCGAAAGGCTTCTCTATTATGAAGCGTCTGAAACCTTCCGACTGGTCTGCCAGGCCTGCTTTTGTCAGATTTGTGGAAATCACTTCATACAATACGGGCGGGGTTGCCAGATAGAAAATATAATTGCCGCAGGTACCACATTCAGAATTCAGCAGGCTGAGTTTTCCTTTCAGCCGGGAATAGTTTTCCGGCTCAGCACTGTCCATTGTCACATAATAAATCTGTTCTAAAAATTCCCGGACCAGCCGGGAATCAGGATTCCTGCCCCCGTGAACGGCAAAAATGGCTGTCCTCATTTTTTCCCTGAATTCATCCCCGCTAAAAGAGGTCCTCCCGCTCCCAACTATTGCAAATTGCGATGGAAGAAGCTTCTGGCTCTTCAGTGAGAAAAGAGCAGGAATGAGTTTCCGGGAGGTAAGATCGCCTGATGCTCCGAAAATCACCAGGATCAGGTTGTCGGGATGCTCCATGACAATATTTTAAAACAGTCCGCGAAGAGCTTGATGCCGTAAATATAACCAATCAGCCAAAAGGAAATACATCAGAGTGAAAAAATATATTCATACACTGATAATCACCACAGAATACAGGATGATCATGCAGGCCTAAAATCCGTAACCGGTGAAACGGCAGTCGAGGATAACAGCTGTACCACACAGGGCTTTGCAGAAAAGAATTAAAAGATACGGAGCGGTTGAAATAAACGGACAGAAAATCATCTGCTCCAAACAGGAGTTTTTCGGGAAAAGACTCATCAGACTGTCAATGCTGAAACTATAAGGTTCAACATACCTGTTTGTCACAGAGTGCAGTAATGTTATTGTCAGGTCATTCACGTCCTGGTTTGCTTAAGATTCCATGGTAAAAACCATGAAATCTGCAACAGAAAAAGGCAGTTTATACAATAAAAATGACGGTTTTTTTTGCCAGAACCCGAAAAATTTTGACGAACGTATCTTTCCCGTATGCGACGAAACCTATTATTCCATTAAAATTTAGATTCTACGTCAATTTGTATTTAAATTTAACAAGACTCCGGCAGGCTTATCCGGGGTCTGGTTAAAACAGAACAGAAAAAGAAAGTCATATTACGGGATTAAACAAAAAGTTCGCCCGGGAATATAGTAGAATTTATGCTTTGAATTGAAGAGAAATGAAAGAACAAGATGTCGAAATTACCAATAGTATCCTCTTTGAATTCCAGCGTTATGTAAGAGGAGAAATGACAAAAAGGGAAGAATTCACCTTCCAGAAGAATATCAGGAAAGACCAGTATGCTGATGCAGCCATAGTTGGTTTTGCCGATGTTCCGGAAGAAGAGATTCCTTTCTTCACAAACTTTGCCGAGGAAGAGGAAGAAAAAAGGATTAAAAGTAAAAAGAGGCTTATCTACAGTATTATAGCCTCTGTAATAATCCTCCTGATAGCTACTTCGGCATATCTTGTGGCAGAAAAGAAACTTTCCGTAAAGCAATTCAAGCCCTTCAGATTTCTTCACAGCAGCCTTCCGGCAGCTCCCGTTGTTCTGCCTGTAATAAAGGACAATCAACAGATTGCCGCCTTTCAGCAAGCAGAATCAATGGCCTCCCTGGCCATACCGGATATCAGGACACTGCCTCCGCCTCCCGAAATAATTCCTGATCCGGAAATACTGCCCCTGGCAGGCGATTCATTTTCCGGTGACAACAGTGAACTGCTTGCCACGGATAATGTAACGGATTCATCGGCTATTCAGGATCAGACCGTATTAACTGCCAGGGCCGGCAGCGGTGATTCACCGGACATCATTGCCGGAAGCACTGCTGCAGGTGAGGAATCTGCAGGACAGGCCGGAAATGATCAGGGTGGCTATATAGCCCCGCAGCCGGTCAACGGTGACAACAGTTTCAGCAAATACATTGAGGAGAATATAAGAAAACCCCAAACACTGCCTGAAGGAGAAAATGCAGTAGCGGTTGTAAGCTTTGTTGTAAAAACCAGCGGCGATGTTGACGGAATTAAAGTACTGAGCAGTCCGGGTGAAGAATATACCGCCGAGGCAATAAGACTGATCAGGGAAGGTCCGGCCTGGAAGCCGGCTGAAAATAACGGAATGGCCGTGGAAGATCAGAAAATGCTGAGAATAGTCTTCAAATAATACCATGAAATACTAATTAAAGGCAGCGACCAGTCATGAAAGCGGATACTATACACAGTATCCGCTTTTTATTCAAATTCCCTTATCCAGTTTCATGACTAATAAACCGGCTGTAAATAATTAATGGATTGGCTAATCCTGACTCGGGCTTATTTACATAATAAATAATTTTTAGAAATGTCCAATGATTTTTTCGTCAATGATAATCAGTTTAATATCATCCGTCAATCCCGATTTTCTTAACAAATGATCCTTGTCACCTCCTTCAAATTTAAGGACATTTGTTCGCGTGTATCGCTTTTCCGGAGGCAGGTGTCCATCTCCAATCAACCTGTTTACCCATGAATTCACAACTCTTACGGTCAGTTTATTATTACCCTCATGTACAAAGCCGGTAATATCCAGAATAAAGGGAGCGATCCAGGCTACTCCTGCATATTCATCATTAATCCATACAGCGGCAATCTCCTGAACATTACCAAGGTCAATAAGTACCTTTTTACCGGCAAGACTTCCATTTTTTAGATTAAATACTGTTAAATATTCTGCAGGTCCGCTGTAATATTTTATCCTTTTATCTTCAAAATCCGACCAGGATTTGAATTCACTAATAGCTATAGTCTCTTTCGGACCCCATTGGTTCAGGAATTTAAGATTGATGGAAGAGTCTATTGGGATTACGGATAATGGTTCTTTTACATTTGTTGTATTTTCTGTGCCATCGGACCAGCGGAGTGTGTAATTTCCCGGTTGGGAAAAGGTTGTTATTACCCCTTCCTCAGTGTAATAACATTCTATCGTAGGGAATTTGGATCCGGGTCTCACTGCCGCGGGAAAAATCTCTTCCCCGTCTTTCACGATCTTTATGATATGTTTATCATTAGAATTAGCGACAAATATCACAAATACCGAACCTTCAGGATTCAAATGCAAAGGCACATAAGTATAATATCCATCATCATGGTATACTGCCGGTTGTTTTATTTCACCAGTCATGGGATTCCATAATTCCGGAATTTTCCCTGTTACCCTGAATTTGCATACAACCTCTTCATATCTGTCCGGGAGATCAGTAAGATACCTGTATTGAGTATCATAAATACCATGACGTGCCAGACGATTTACAACGAAATATATTTCCTCCTTTCCGGTAGAACGATGAATATATTCCAGGCAGGTACTGTCGGCTGCTGATGAGTAACTAAAATCAGGGTTGATATTAACAGATCTGAGTGTCTCTCCCGGAGTCAACCCCCAAATCACTTTACCCTTTCCGAACTTATTTACTTTTATACCATTGCCATCAATATTTCCCCAGAGTTTTTCAGCAATTTCAGAAACCGCTGCATCAACCTCCGGATACTCTGTTAATCCAGTAGATTTCTCAGGTTTTGGACCGATAAGTATTAATCCATCATGCACCAGTTTCTCGAGTTTTCTTAAAAGTTTGATATTAAGAGCTTTTTCCTCAGGCAGAACCAGAATCCGGTATGTCATTCCATCAGGAAGTATAATTTTGCCATCTTTAATTCTGACTCTGTTAAGTAGAACATCGAGGCTGCATTTATCCCAATCATATCCCTGGCCAAGATCTGTAACTTCTTCTTTGATAAAAATGAAATTAGGTGTATCGTCACCATAGTAATAAAGGGCATCTGCAACAAATTTTCCTTGTGAGAGAAGAAATGAGCATCGGTTCATGTATCGTATAAATTCTTCAGATTCTTTCCACCATGTTACATGTCTGTTCAAATGGGTTCCGGCAAAATATTCATTTCCTGGTTCTCCGTATTCATCCGGAGATGCTGTAAAGGTATGCCAGACAATCCTGTTCACTCCGGAACAAAATATCCTGTCAATTACATTTTTGCAATCTCTTGGCGGTCTTTCCCAATGTGGACCTATGCTTGTCGGTCCTTCCGCTGCCACGAACTGTTTACCGTAAACATGAGCGACACTGGCGCTTTGTTTAACACATAGCCTTTGTGCATCAGATACCCGGTGTGTGTTTGATCGCACCCAGAATTCACCCATGGGAACATCATTGTATCCCATGGTTTTTATTGCATCAATAGGAGCTGAATGAGGCCCGCCTGATTCAGGATGAGTAAAAAGGTCATTCTGCCGGGCAATTTCCGAAAAAGTCTTGTAGAATTCATCAGCAATCAGATCACTCACGGTTCTGCGAAAATCGTGGAGAAAACGGTTTGAGATATCTCTGTTACCCACGATCCTGTTTGTTATGACCGGCATATATTCAGTCATATCATATCCTCTCAATTCTCTGAATTTTTCCATGAATCCCTGTGTCCAGTTAGCAACTCCCATTTCCCAGCTGTCGGTATGAATGAACTTAAGAGAATTTCCCTCCTGCTTTGCCCTGGCAATTAACCTGGAAATCACATCTTCATTGTATCGCGTTAATGCATTCCTGTTCAGGTGATCCATGGAAAGTCCATCCCATCCGTCACTCGAGGTTGAAACTTTTACTCCGGTACATGTCATCCCATAACGGATAATTGTCCACTCTCCATCAGGCACATCCCAGGTCAGAATACCGTCCTTATAAAACGGTGTTACATCTATTATATCACCTTTGTTTAATGTGTGGAGAGGTTCCGTATCATAATCTTCTCTTAATTTGTGGAGAGGATAAATCCCTGACCAGCCTATCCTTTCAAGTAGTGTTTTAATTGCATGATTTTTGATTCCAGGGGAATCCTGATCTCCAGAAAATTTTCTGACTGCCTGTACCAGAATATCTTTGTAAAATAATTGTGATGTTGGATCAGGCAGGGCGGAATTGATTTTTGAGGGACCGGATAAATCCGTTTCACTCCAGGTTATCTTTTTCATCGCGAATTCGGGTGTAACCGAAGGGCCTCCCGGGTTCCACCCGCTCTGGACATTAATAGTCAGTTCCAGGCCAAGGCGATCAGCTTCTTTTATGGCATGACCGTATAATTCCATCCATTTGTCACTCAGGAAGGCAGGGCCTGCATCTGTTTTTTTGGCGACCGTGTAATTTGAAGAACCTGCATCAAATATAATTGCCCCCCCGTAACCGTTAGCCTTCATGGCTTCCAGATCCTGTGTAATACACTCTTTGGTCACATTGCTGTTCAGCCACCACCAGAATGTTCTCAATCGTGCATAAGAAGGCGGATTCAGGAAATCCGCCCTCAGGTCGTTACTTATTTCTTTCCTGAATCCATCCGTTGTTACTGTCGTTTTACAAGCCTGGCCGGAAATCAGACTGAGAATTAAAAATGGCACAAGCCTTCCGGAAAAAATTCTTATCATTTCCATCCCGGATTCTGTTCAAGGACCTTGTCCTTGTTTGTGTCAATAACAGTCTGGGGAATCGGCCACAGGTTATAATCAAATGTCAGGGTTGCCTGGGCTTCGGGCCAGTAAGCATATTGAGCAATACGGTCAACAGCTATGGTACCACCCATCCTCAGTAGTGTATTCCAGCGGCACTCTTCATAGACCAGTTCTCTCGCCCGCTCATCAAGAATGAGATTGAATTTATCATCCATATCAGCGGCTGTAACCAGATAGGTGCATTGAGCGCGGTTTCTGAGAAGATTTATATCTTCTGCCGCACCGTTCTTGTCACCACTGCGTTGTTTCGCTTCAGCCCGGAGAAGGATGGTTTCCGAAAGTCGTATGAAATAATCATCACGGAAAAGATTACTTCTGTTTTCTCCGGCATCAAGTCCTGTATATTTATCAGTAGCTATCTTACAGGAAACAGGATAACAGAGACTGCGGTTATTATTGTTGGTAGAAGGATCGGCACTTTCATAATACATTATATCCCAGGGCACTACTATTCTATAATAGGGTGATGTGACAACATTGCCGATAAATGTTCTGCGAAAAACAACATCCGAATTCCGTAAATCTTCTGCCCATTTGTCCTCATAAATAAGATCTCTGGTATACATTGTCGGGATAACCTGTGAAATACCTCTTCCTCCCACATCTTCAAGAGTACCCGTAAGATGATTTTTAGCACCATCGCGAAAAACCGGCCCGTAAGTCCGGGAATAGGGTAATTTCGATTTGCCGTCTTCAGCTTTATATGCCGCGTAATCTGTTTGAAGTGCCCAGATACATTCTGTATTACCATCCTGGTAATTCACATTGCCTTCCTGGAACATATCCCAGTAATGGTTCGTGGTTTGTTCGAGATTATCAACAGGTGTACTTGTATTTCCCTGGCTGTATACAGGAATATTTATTGTCAACTCATTTTTTCTTTTTCCAAAGCGGTTATTTATCAGAGAATATATTCCACCGTCAATCACTTTATTAGCATAAGAAATTGAATTGGTGAAGGCTGTCTGTGCTCCCGACGAATTTCCATCAGCCGCCAGTTGGGTACCCAGGGCAAGGTAGAGTTCACAAAGATTGTGTTGGGCTGCTCCTCTGACAATACGGCCACCTGATACATTCGTTACCGGTATATCATTCTCTATGGCGAGAAGTTCATCAATTGCAAACTGGTATGTTTCCAGCCGCGATGCACGTTCAAAATCATATTTCGCCGTTTTGGAAATCTCAGTCACAATCGGCACTCCTCCGAAAAGTTCACCGAGATTCCTGTATGCAAATGCTCTGAAGAACCTTGCCTGGGCAAGCACATAGGCTTTTTCCGCAGGTGATGACCATGTGATCTGTGGCAATTCCGAAGCATAAAGCACCAGATTAGCTTTTGAGATTATCTGGTACCATGCACTATAAATATTCAGGAAATGAGAATGATCCGGATTTATTGTACCATAATTATTAAATGTATTCCCTCTTCTGATGCTTGGTACATCGAACATGTCAGTACCGTTACCACGGAAAACAAATATCCACGCTGCTTCACCGGGATTTGCCCAGAGATCTCTCAGCTGGGAATAAATTCCTACAAGTACCTGATCTATCTGGGCAGATGTAGAGAATGCATTATCAGTTGTATAAAACGTTGTTGGTTTTTCATTGAGGAACTCTTTATCAGACTCACATGCGAATAACGCGAAAATGAGAATCAGTATCCAGATATGCTTTATAAAATTAATCTTGTTCATTGCTTTCATTTTTTATATGTTAAAAAGTTGCATTTATACCAACTGAGAATGTTGATGGAACAGGATATGTATTTTCCCTGACGGTAGTTCCTGTTTCCGGATCTCCTCCAAACCAGTTGGTAAATGTGGCCATATTCTGAACACTCAGATAAGCTTTTAGTGAATTGACTTTCAGAACATCCGTCAATCTCTTGTTAAAAGTGTACGATAATGAAACGTCCTGAATCCTGACAAATCCTCTTGACTGAAGTGCAAGATATCTTCCGTCTCCTGCAAAAGTTGCCGACGGATAAAGATTACTTTTATTTTCAGGAGTCCAGTAAGGTTTTGATGTCATATTAGCATTGAACAGGCCTGTTCCGGATGTAAGGTATGCAGCAGTATTACTTTTCAGATAATGGTTATTTCCGCCGAAAATACCCATGATCATCACATATAGTTCAAAATTTCTATAACCGGCAATATTGCTCAGGCTTGACCGGAAATTTTCCTTGGTGTAACCCAGAATGATCCGGTCATTTGCAGTAATTCCGGGAACCTTGTCATGGTCCTTATATTTCGGTGCACCCGGGGCAGCTCCTGTAAGAGCAATATATTCTGCATCATTCTCCTGAACAATTCCATCCTGTTCATAACCATATATTGCCCCAAGTGATTTACCTATGAAAAGACTGTTTGCAATATCGTCATCCTCTTTCCCGTCACCATCAAGATCATCACCATAAAGATGTACCAGCTTATTGTTGTTTTTCCAAAAAGTGAATGAGCTGTTCCAGGACCAGTCAGATTTTTTAATATTCACACTGCTTATCCTGAATTCAATGCCTGTATTATTAACCTGTCCCATGGATGTTTTAATTGTATTAAAACCTGTCATTGCAGGAATATTTCTTGTAAATATCTGATCAGTTGTTTTTGAGAAATAGACATCCATGTCGACTGAAATCCGGTTGTTCAGGATCTCTGATTCAAAACCTGCATTCCACGACTCAGTAGTTTCCCAGCCCAGGTCTGCATTCCCGAGAGCGCTCTGGTACAGCCCGTAATAAATTGTACTTCCCGTGTTTGAGAATTCATATCTTGAACCTCCGGATGCAGCGTTTGCAACCGTTGAAAGAGTTCCGTAAGGACTGATGCCCTGATTACCGTTTTGTCCCCAGGAAAGTTTAAGCTTCAGACTGTTGATCAAATCAATATTAAAGAACGGTTCATTCGAGATTTTATAAGCTGTTCCCGCGGCAAAGAAATTTGCCCATTTATTATTTGCACCAAATACCGATGCGCCATCTCTCCTGTAAGAGCCTGTAAAGAAATATCTATCGCCAAATGAATAGTTCAGACGGCCATAATATCCAATATTTGCCCTGTCCTCTGCATTAAGCAGCACCTTCTGGACAGTGGCTTTATGCAAGCCCCATCTGCCAAGTGTGGTATTCCCGTTGGCTGCAAAATCAGAACCTGTCGAATTTACCTGTTTGTATTGTCGAAAATCCCTTGTAGCAACAGCAGTTACATCCACACTGTGATCTCCATGGACATGTTTATAATTAAGGATATTGTCAAAAACATAACTGTAAGTACTGTTATTGTCAATATTGCCGTTTGCCCTGGAAAGAAAACCCTGGATCACGGCCGCGGAATATCTTTCCAGACCTTCACCTTCAGCAATGTAATAATCCTCAAAATAGAAATTTCCCGATTCATTTTTATCAAGGTTAGTCTGCAAATTAAGTCTGTAACTCAGACCTTTCACCCATGGGATATTTATTACCGAATACGCGTTCAGCCTGAAATTATTCCTGATATCCTTGTTATCGGCAACATCATTTATCACACCCCACAGGGGATTTACACCAGATTGTGTATATGGATATTTTTCAAGATTCCCCTTGTCGTCGCGGTACATGACACCATAAGGGGACATTACCTGTGCAGTACCAATGTTAGCGGAAAATCCTGAATAATCACGTCTGGAAAAACCCGCGTCCAGACCGATCTCAAGCCATTTTGCAACATTTGTTTTCAGTTTGGCCAGAAAAGACAATCTGTTAAAATCATCGCCTACAATAATTCCTTTGTTGACATCATATGAACTGGAAAAATAATAGTTAACATTAGGATTTGCACCGGAAACCGCAATTTGATAATCCTGTATCACACCGGTACGTGTAACCTCCTCCAGCCAGATTGTTTCTTTTCCTGCTTTCAGGTTGGCAAGTTCTCCCGGTTTCATCCATTCCGTTGACCCCGGGGTATATTGATTACGGGCATTTACAACCGTTATCCATTCTTCACCCTTCATCATAACAGGCATGTTCTGCCATGTCTGGATACCTGAGGACGCTTTAAAACTTATCAGCGGTTTTCCTACCAGTCCTTTCTTTGTTGTAATGGCAATTACCCCGTTTGCTGATCTTGAACCATAAGCAGCTGCGGAAACAGCATCCTTGAGAACATCAAAGCTGGCAATATCATTTGGATTAATATCCCCAAGACTGCCAAGATAAATAACCCCGTCAAGTACGATCAGGGGATCGTTTGAACCTGAAATTGAATTCTGACCACGGATCAGCATACTTGGCTGTCCTCCTGCAGTATTGGTTGATCCAATATTCAGGCCTGAAATACTCCCCTTAAGGCTTTCAAGTGCATTGAATTTCGGAAGCTGTGCCACGGGCGAGCTTTCTACATTTAGAGAACCGACCGTTCCGGTAAAATCCTTTCGCAAAGCTGTCCCATATCCGATCACAACAACTTCAGCAAGACCGATAGCTTCTTCCTCCATACTGACATCTATTGAGGCCTGACCGGCAACAGATATTTCCAGTGTTTTTAATCCGACAAATGAAAAAACAAGTACAGCATCATCAGGTATATTGCTGATGGAAAACCTGCCTCCGATATCGGTAAGTGTACCAAGATTCGTACCTTTCACGGCAACAGTTACTCCAGGCAATGATTCGCCCTTGGCATCAGTAACTTTCCCTGTAACAATATTTTGCACAGGAAAATCATCAGGAAGTATTTTAAAATGATCAACAGCTGAAACCTTCACAACAGGAATCAGAATCAGAATCATTAATAACAAAACCGTTACCGCTATGTAGTTTCCAATTCTTTTTCCGGAAGGGAAAAATAATTCACTCTTCATTTTCTTTTTCATAGATTAACAGATTTAAATAAAGATTAAAGATTAAAAAACCGTTACAGTATTTCTGAATTTAGTACCGGATGTTTGATAATCCGGATTGTGTTATGTGAACATCTATTGATAACTTCTACGTTAACAAAAATACAATTTCTGAGGAATTAATAATTTTAAAAGCTGAATATTATTAAAATAATATATCCCGTGAAAAGGTCTGGAATAATCTTAATAATACTTGTTTTTACATTTACAGATCAGGTCCTGGCGCAAAAGATTGATTCACTAACATTCAGTCTCAATACAAGATACTCTTTCTACAGCTTTGAGGACAATGCTGAAATTATACTTCATATCCCCCCGGCTCATACATCAGACAGGCTGGCGGTGCTTGTCACTCTGGCAAATGGGGACACAGTCTGCACATGGAGCGGGACTGCACGGAACAGACTGGTAAGGATACCCTTTAAAATTACAACCGGGAAAGGTTTCCACAGACTGAATGCAGAAATCCATGCAGCAGGCACTACCACAAGGTTCATTGCAAAAACGCTTCTGCTGCATCTGGACTACAAACCCAATGAAGTCAAAACCGACAGGCTGACCGGCGGACTGATTGTGAATAAAAGACAATTCTTTCCGGCAGGGTTTTACTGCTATTCTCCCGTTCATCCCTCCCTGCCGGAAGAAGAAGCAGTCAGGGGATTCAACATGATATCGCCCTACCAGAAGATTCTGCCATCTTCATTTCCGGAAAGAAAGGCATATATGGACAGATGTGCACAACTGGGAATGAAAGTGCATTACAACCTTCTTTCCGTAGCCGGAGGCGGGGGAGTGGCCTCACAGCTGGAAGGAATCACGGCAGCGGGGAAGAAAGCCTTGTTGCTGAATGAGATAAAATCATTTCGTGACCATCCCGCCCTCCTTGCCTGGTATATCGCGGATGAACCAAACGGCTACAGGATCCCTCCCGATACAATCCGGGCCATCTATGAACTGATCCGGGAAAATGATCCCTGGCATCCTGTATCTGTAGTATTTATGGCTCCCTTCACGGATGCACGCAAATATATCAACGCACTCGATATCGTTATGGCAGACCCCTATCCCATTCCGGTCTCACCTGTAACATTGCCGGGGAATGTGGCAAAAACCCTTTCAAACGAATTCAGGGGCAGGCGGCCGGTATGGATGGTGCCCCAGGCATTCGGGGGCGGTGAATTATGGAGCCGGGAACCAACTGTTCAGGAAGTCAGGGCAATGACTTACCAGTCAATAATAAATGGCGCAAAAGGTATTCAGTATTTCGTAAGGGAGGGATTGAACCTTTTCCCGAAATCAACCGCACTGTGGAATGAATGCGGAAAAATGGCTGTTGAAATAGCCGAAATGACACCATGGCTTTTGTCTGATGAAGCAAGTGTTGCGGTCTCATCCGGCTCGGAAAATATCATGCTTGCATCATTCGCTCACAGGGGCCAGCTGATGATCCTTGCCGCCAACCGGACAAATATGCCGGTCCGTGCAGATTTTTCCCTTGCATCCCCATTGTCGGGCAGAGCCAGGGTCATCTTTGAAAACAGATTTGTTACACTGAAGGACGGAAAATTCAATGATCAGCTTTCTGCCCTGGGCACCCAGGTTTACCTTTTTAATCTTTTAACGGTCAAAGAAAACGTAAAACCATTTAAAGGAAACCTTATAACGGATCCGGGATTCGAGGATCTCTCCAGTCCTGGTATTCCTGCATCATGCTACGCCTGGAACAATGGCGACAGGGGTGCTACTTTCTTCCTTGACAGCCGTGAACATGTGGAGGGAAATCATTCCCTCAGACTTATAACCCCTGCGGACAACCGCAGCGCACGTCTGAGATTTTTCCCCTTCAGGACCAGCCCGGGAAAAACATATTATATTTCCGTAATGGCGAAAACCGATCCGGAAATAATAACGGACAATCCCGTAACAGGCAGTCCGCTTTATTTTGAAATTTCCCTGGGCAACTATGGCAGCAGGCGGTTCGCCCTGAGCAGTGAATGGAAAGAATATGTGGCAGCAATCACAATTCCGTACGGAAACAATATTCCTCCGAAAACAAATGTTATATTGCAACTGCCTTCTGCAGGAGTTGCCTGGTTTGACATGCTACAGGCAATCGAGGGAGTGGATGTCAACAGGAGTATCAATCCTGAACTGTTGTTTATCCGGGAATAACAAATCCCGGTCCCTGTTCCGGGCTTAATTCCTGCAAAGCAAAGCAGACCTGAACCGCCCGGTATTGAAAGAAAGGGCTCTGTCAACCGGAATTCCGGTATCTGGCGTGAGCCGGTTCTGCCACACCGGAACCCCTTGCTGCAAGGCAACGGGATAACAATCTGCCAGTGAGTATCTGAAAATTTTAGTAAAAATATCATGATAAGGAATCAGACAATTATTTTCCTGGTAACGGCAACAATTTTACTGATCCAGGCCTGTTCGGGCAGAAAGGATAATACTAACTACAAGGGCAATCCTCCGCCGCTTTTACAAAATGCCTTTATCAGGCTGCCTCTGGGTTCCATCAGGCCCGAAGGCTGGCTCAGGGATCAGCTGCAGGCCCAGGCTGATGGCCTGACTGGAAACCTGGATGATTTCTGGCCCGATCTTGTCAATTCAGCCTGGCACGGGGGAAACGGAGAATCATGGGAAAGGGGCCCGTATTACCTTGACGGCCTTGTTCCGCTGGCCTGGCTTCTTGACGATGAGAGCCTCAGGGAGAAGGCAAAAGGATGGATTGCCTCTATTCTTGCCGGAAGCACGGATTCAGGCTGGTATGGTCCCCCGGGTAACAGTGACCGATGGCCGCTGGCTGTCGCAAACAAGGTACTGATGCAATACTATGAGGCAACTTCCGATAAACGTGCCCTGGATGTCCTGATGAACTATTTCAGATACATCCGCAGCACTCAGCCCGACTGGCCCGACAGTGAATGGAGGGGTGTAAGGGCAATGGAAAATGCAGTTACAGGATACTGGCTTTACCGCGAAACTAAGGAAGCCTGGATTCTGGAAGCCGTTGAATCAATACAGGCCAACAGCCGCGACTGGACTTCCTATTATGAAGAATTTCCCTGGGACTCTTCAGCCAATGCCGAGAAACGTATTCCGCTCAACTGGAAGGAAGACGGCCTGACGGCACATGTGGTCAACAATGCTATGGCAATCAAGTATCCCGGTCTCTGGTATCAGCAGTCAAAGAATGAAAGATACAGGAATGCCGTTTTTGACGGCATTATGAAATATGACCTTCATCACGGCCAGGCCGGGGGAAGGTTTTCAGGCGATGAACATCTTTCCGGAAAGAGCCCCGTCCGAGGAACAGAGCTCTGTTCCGTGGTTGAATACATGTTCTCCCTGGAGGAGCTGTATGCGGTCTTTGGTGACAACAGTCTGGCAGACCGGCTGGAATCACTGGCCTTCAATTCACTTCCCGGAACAACAACTGCAGACATGTGGGCCCATCAGTACGACCAGCAGTCGAACCAGGTTCTTGTTACGGGAGATCCGAGAGACTGGTCTACAAACGGCAATTATTCAAATATTTATGGTCTTATGCCCAATTTCGCCTGCTGCCTGGCAAACATGCACCAGGGATGGCCTAAATTTGCAGCAAGCCTCTGGATGGCTACAAACGACAATGGCCTTGCAGCAGTAGCCTACAGTCCGTGCACTGTAAGCGCCAGGGTCGGAAAAGGAGATAAAGTCACGATCAGGGAAGAAACAGACTATCCCTTCAGGGGAAAAATCTTACTGACCATCAGCACTGATAAAAATGTAAGGTTCCCGCTTTATCTGAGAATTCCGGGATGGGCGGACGATGTATCAATAAGTTATAAGGGACGGTCAGCTGAAGCTGAGGCCGGATCATCCCTGCGGATTGATGAAAAATGGAAGAACGGTGATGAGATTATTATCGATATTCCCATGAAATTAAGACTGGAAAGAAGATACAATAATTCTGTTTCCCTCCTGAGAGGTCCGCTCTTCTTTTCGCTTGGAATTGACAGGGATTACAGAAGCACAAGACTGAATTACGATAATTTCAGCTACAAGGGCAGTGTTGACTGGGAAATATATCCGCAAAGTCCGTGGAACTATGCCCTTCTGGCTGATGAAAATTCTCTGCCCAGGGGATTCAGCGTCATTGAAAACAGTATTGAAAAATACCCCTTCGCGGACAGGGGTGATATGATCTGGTCGCCTGATTCAGGCAGATATATTGAATGGGAAAAGGATCCCCCGGTTGTGATAAGTGCCAGAGGCATAAGAATACCGGAATGGACAATGAAGAACAATTCAGCTGATATCCCTCCGGTGAGTCCGGTAAAAACCAGTCTTAACCCGGAAATTATCAGGCTTGTGCCCTATGGCTCAGCAAAATTAAGGATCACTGAGTTCCCTGTGGCCGACCCTTCGTATGTCAGGGAAACAATGAGGCCGGGTAACTAATGCCCTGCCTTATGCTTTTGTATTGTAAACTCATATTTCCCCGAGCCAAGTAAAAGTGCCCGGCCATCCTCAGTATTCCTCTGAACGATGTGCCTGTTTTTATTTACTTCCCTGTCCTGCTCCAGGATTTTGCCCTCTCCAGGATAAAATGTTGCCGTACTTCCCGGAGGCAGGGTGATCCTGTAAACGACCCTGTCTCCCGCCTTTTCCCACGATGATATGATTGTGCCGTATGGTCCGTCATGCCGTGCCTCAAACTTATCAAGACCGTCAACAAAGTGCGGCTTCAGTATTACATTTTTAAAGCCGGGCTGATCCTCATCTGGAAATATGCCTCCCAGTGCCTTGTACATCCATGCGCTTATCTCACCAAACATGATGTGGTTCATTGAGATATCCGATTCAGGATTGATCGGCCAGTTTTCAAACATGGTTGTTGCGCCATTTACAATCCACCAGCCCCAGGAAGGGAAAGTATCCTGAACTGCCAGTCTGAAGGCAATATCGGGATATCCGTTTTCACTGAGGGCATTCAGAATGGATTTTGTGCCATGAAGGCCCACATCAATATGATAATCGTTTGCCCTTACACTTTCTGCCAGGTTCGAAGCAATGACTTCCCGGAACTCATCGGGTACAATACCCCACATAAGCGGAAAGCTCATTTCAGTCTGAAATCCGCTTCCGTAAATCCCCTTTTCCCTGTCCAGGTATTTCTCATTTACAGCATCCTTTATTTTCTGAGCCAGCCTGCTGTATTTCTCATGATCAGCATCATTTCCAAACAGCCTGGCAGCCTTTGCAAGAATGCATGCATCCACAAAATAATAAATCGAAGAAGTTAATTCCTTAGGTGATACCGACTTAACCGGTATCCAGTCACCAAGCCCCCAGTCGGTAAGTCCGTCCGGGCTCAGTTCCGTTATATGGTCAACATATCTTTTTATGTTGTCATAACATAGGTTCAGCAAGTGCGGATCGCCGTAAAACAAGTATATATTCCATGGTATAATGGCTATGGTGCTGGTCCAGTCAGGTCCGTTTGCCCAGTGATAGCCCCAGCCGCTGGTGGGAATAATTGCCGGCAGCACACCATTGGGCTGCTGTTCATCCAGATGGTCGTTCAGCCATTTTTCATATACTGTAACAGCATCAAAATTATACAGGCCCGTTTCAACGGCAATATGCGCATCTCCTGTCCACCCGTTTTTCTCCCTCTGGGGACAATCAGTCGGATAACCGAAAAGGTTGGAGAGATAGGAATTGTTTGCAGCCTCCCAGATCCTATTCAGCAATGTATCTGAGGATTTAATGTATCCTGCCGGAGGAACATCGCTGTGCATGAAGAATGCAGAAAGACTTTCCCTGTTCACCTGAACCGGCCTGTCAGATGTCAGTTCAACATACTGAAAGCCTTTGTAGTTAAACCGGGGCATAAAGACCTCCTCCCCCCTTCCGGCCAGAATGAATATATCTGTCTGGAAGGGATCACTGTCATCCGCCGGGCGGTAATGAACGTCAATATTAGACTGGTCAACACGTCCGTCCGGCATTAATCTTTCCCCGTGCTTCAGTCTGATCACCGTACCGCGGCTTCCGCTTATCCTCAAACGGGTGACACCGGCAATATTCCGTCCGAAATCATAAACCCATGTATTGCTGTTTATCCTGTTAAGTCTCTTTGCGGACAATTCAGCTTCAGCTCTTATGGGGTGCATGGCCTGTGCCGTGATATTCTGTGATGGTGCCGGCACCAGTACCGGTTCTTTCCAGTATGAGTCATCATATCCGGGCAGATCCCAACCGGGCTTTTCCTGCCTTGCGTCATAATGTTCGGCTGTATAAATACTATTGAAGATCACCGGGCCGGTAGCAGTTTTCCAGTCGGTTCCGCTGGGAATGATCATGGATGATCCGTCCTCCAGGGATATGTGGATCTCCATGCAAAAAGAGGGTCTTGCACGCCACGGAGCTTCGTGGAAAAACCATACCGCCGTTGACTGGTGGTTATACCAGCCGTTTCCCATAAGTACCCCTGCAGCGTTTTCCCCTTCCCTGAGCAGTTCAGTTATATCGTGGGTAACATACAGATTCCGCCGGTCAAAGCGTGTATATGCGGGATCCAGCAAATGATCGCCCGCCCTGACTCCGTTAACTGTCAGTTCATACAGTCCGGCTGCAGCTATATATGCACGGGCCGACTTGATCCTGCCCGGAATACGGAATGATTTCCTGAAACAGGCTGCAGGCTTCAGATTAATATCCCTTGAATCACTTATCCAGCTGCCCTTCCAGGCAGCCGCTTCCATCATCCCTGTTTCAAAGGATGCGGTTTCAGATATTTTTGACAATCTTCCGCTTCCATCCCTTATCCTTACACTCCAGTAATACTTTGTAAATGGTTCCAGACTCCGGCCTTCGTAAACAGCCAGGTTGGTTTTGGATTTCCTGGTTCCGGAGTCCCAAATATTTCCCCTGCCTCCTGCCACACCCGCAGAATCAGTACCGACGAATATCCTCCAGGATTTCTGTTCCACGCCCGTTCTGTCATCATCAATCTGCCAGGTAAACCTTGGTGACCTGCTGTCTATTCCCAGGGGATTAACCATATGTTCGCACCTGAGATTTATTGTGTTGAAATCTTTGTCATTGCCGGAACATGATGCCGACAAAACCGTGATAAAAACCAGTAAGCCGGGCAATTTTCCAAATAAAGCTTCAATTCTCATGTATTCATATTTTAAGGGTTATATACAGTATAGACGTGACTGCAGAAAAAGTGCGGCCGTCAGCAGAAGTACCGGCAACCGCTGCAGTGCGGACAACAATAAAAATGCAGTCAAAAGCAAAAACGCTGGCAACAGCAGATGCCGTGAATGATCAGACAGGCAGATCACAGTTTTTCTGTTTTGCCCCTGAGCCATTCTTTTTCATCATCATTCAACCAGGGGCTCAGTTTCTCAAATACAGCGGCATGGTATCCGTTAAGCCAGGCAATCTCTTCATCAGTCATCATGGATTTATCAATAAGCGATTTATCTATGTGACAGAGAGAAAGAGTCTCAAACCTGAGGAATTTTCCGAATTCCGTCTCTTCATCTTCACAACATAGCATAAGGTTTTCTGTACGGATCCCGTATTCCCCTTCCCTGTATATGGCAGGTTCATTTGATACTATCATACCTGCCTCAAGGGCCGTTCTGCCGGATACCGGGCTGATACTGTGAGGGCCCTCATGAACATTCAGGCAATAACCCACTCCATGGCCGGTACCATGACCATAATCCATTCCGGCCTGCCACAGGGCCTCTCTTGCAAGAATATCCAGCTGATGACCTTTCGTGCCAGCCGGAAACTTCGATCCTGCGAGGCGTATATGGCCTTTCAACACCAGGGTGAAATCACGTTTCTGCCCGGTTGTAGGCCTGCCAAGACAGATTGTCCTGGTAATATCAGTGGTCCCGCCCGGGTAGTGACCGCCGGAATCAAGCAGCAGGAGACCGGGCGTCGTGATTCTGACATCAGTATCAACCGTCGGCGAATAATGGGGAAGTGAAGCATGATCATTGAAAGCAACAATGGAGGCAAACGAGGAACCCAGGAAACCACTGTCTGCTGATCTGATTTCTTCAAGCCTTGCGGCCAGCGACATTTCACTTATCTGCCGGTTTTCTATGCTGCTCTCAAGGTAAATGAAGAACCTTACAAGGGCAAGGCCGTCCTTTATCATTGTCTCAAGGATATTTCTTATTTCCGTTTCGTTCTTTTTTGCTTTCAGCAAAGTCGGGATATTTTCATCTTCAACAATATAATAAGAACCTGAAAGAGCATTAAAGACAGAAACAGAAATTCTGGCAGGATTAATAAGGACAAATGACTCCCTGTGAAATGATTTCAGCTTTTCCGTAAAATCCCCGTATGGAAATACTGTTACACCGGCAAGTATCAGATTTTCTGCAATATCCTGCGGCAGCCGGCTCTGGTCAACAAAGAAATAAAGCCGGTCCATTGCAATTATGGCAAATGACAAAGCCACCGGGCTGTACTTAAGATCATTGCCCCTCAGATTTAAGAGCCACATGATATCATCCGGAGAAGTGAGAATATGAAGGCTGATATTTCTTTGTTTCATTAGCTTTCTCACGCTGGCGATCTTGTCAGAATGTTCCATTCCCGAGAATTCAGGCGGATGCTTCCAGATAGCCGAAGAAGGCATCCCCGGCCTGTCTTTCCATATTCCGCCAATCAGGTCAGCATCGTCAACAAAGCTTACATTCTTATAAACGAGCCTTTTATGCAGATTCCTGTAAAAATTCACTGAAACAATACGTCCGTCAAAACCGACCATGCTTTTTCCGGCTATCAGACTTTCGAGCCAGTCAATTGAATTTTTACCACGGAACGAAGAGGATGCGGCAAGAGTGAAACCCGAACCTGAAAGTTCATTTTCTGCCTGTATAAGGTAACGTGAATCGGTCCACAGTTCCGCCCTGTCTGCCGTGATGGCAAGAATGCCGGCCGACCCTGTGAATCCCGTAAGCCATCTGACAATATTCCAGTGGGCGGGAACATATTCCTGAAGATGATTGTCCGCCAGAGGAATAATATACACATTGATGCCTGCCTGAAACATGGCAAGGCGAAGCGCAGAAAGTTTCTTCACAGATTTTTCACCTCATTGACAAGGTTCTGAAGGCTTGTTTTCGCATCTCCGAAAAGCATTCTGGTTTTATCGTCAAAGAAGAGGAGGTTCTCTATTGCAGCATAGCCCTTTCCCATTCCGCGTTTCATCACGATAATATTCCTGGCTTCCCTGGCCTTGACAATGGGCATACCATAAATCGGGCTTGAAGGATCGTCTTCAGCTGCAGGATTAACCACATCGTTGGCACCGATAACCATCACCACGTCAGTGCCGGGAAGATCAGGATTGATCTCATCGCTTTCAATGAGCTGCTCATACGGTACATCAGCCTCAGCCAGCAGAACATTCATATGTCCGGGCATACGCCCGGCAACTGGGTGAATGGCATATTTAACTTCCACTCCCTTCTGGTCCAGAAGCTTGTCAAGCTCGTGACAGATATGCTGTGCCTGTGCAACAGCCAGTCCGTAGCCGGGGACGATAACTACCTTTTTCGAATAACTGAGAAGTACGGCTGCATCTGAGAGTGTAATTTCCTTTACCGTGCCTGCCGTATCAATTCCCGTCCGGCCTCCTCCTCCGAAAACCCCGACAATGACGTTCAGGAGGGACCTGTTCATTGCCCTGCACATCAGAATGGTCAGTATTGTTCCCGCAGATCCGACAAGTATACCGCCGGTCAGCATTGACTGGTTATTGTACAGGAAGCCTCCCATGGCAGCAGCAACCCCGGTAAATGAGTTGAGAAGGGATATGACAACCGGCATGTCGGCACCTCCTATTGGCATAACGAAAAGCACTCCGTATACAACGGCAACGGCAAATATTATATATATCCAGTGATTCAGTTCCGATGCATGCTGAACATTCCTGGTCATTACATAGATCACCATTCCGGTAATTACCAGCAATATACCGACATTAACGTATTTCATTGATTTTACCCTCAGATCACCTATCCATCCGTCAAGCTTTCCGAATGCGATCATGCTTCCGGCCCAGGAAACCGACCCTATCACGAGTCCCAGGAGAATTGCCAGCACCTGGCCGTTGGCCATACCGTGTGCGGCAATCAGATCACTGTGTACATGAGGGAATTCCATCATTGAAATAAGAGCAGCGGCAGCTCCTCCCATACCGTTGAAGAAGGATACCAGCTGGGGCATTGCAGTCATTTTCACTCTCACTGCAATCACCCAGCCTATAATCGTTCCTGCAACTATTGCTGCAATGATCCAGGGAATATTTCCTATTGCTTCACCGTCTTTTTTATGAAAAAGTATCGTCGCGACTATGGCTAGGCCCATTCCGACAGCTGCAAGAATGTTTCCCCTCCGTGCAGTGAGGGGGTGGCTCAGCTTCTTCAAACCCAGTATAAACAGAACAGAGGAAACAACATAGATGATCTCCAGTATTGAGATACCATAGGGAAACAGGGTTAATTCGTTCATTCCGCCGAGGTTTTTTATTTTCAGAAAAGCTTATTTCTTCTTTTTAAACATTTCCAGCATTCTGTCGGTCACGACAAATCCGCCAACAACATTCAGGGTGCCAAGCACAACAGCCAGGAATCCAAGTATCATGGATCCGGTCGTGTCAGCATGCCCCATTACAATAATGGCTCCGATGATGACTACCCCGTGGATGGCATTGGCTCCAGACATGAGTGGTGTGTGAAGGATTGCGGGAACATGGCTTATCACTTCTATTCCCAGAAAAACAGAAAGGATAACAATGAAAATTGCTTCCCTGTGCTGCAAGAAGAAACCCAGTACATTTTCCATATATTGACCTATTTGATATTTAACAATTGCCTCGCTCTGTCACTTACATATTCACCGGCATGGACTGCAGTGGTGCCCCGGATGATTTCATTCTCCATATCAAGCATCAGGCTGCCTTCCTGGCCGAGCAAAATTTTCATGAAATTGACGATATTGTTCCCGAACATCTTGCTGGCATCTGCCGGCATATCCGAAGGATAATCGGATTTTCCGACTATTTCGACTCCATTCACACTGATTATTTTCCCGTTTTCGGTAAGTTCACAGTTTCCTCCCGATGAGGCTGCAAGATCAATTATCACCGATCCCGGTTTCATGGATCTGACTGTTTCTCCCTGAAGCAAAAGCGGTGCCCTTTTACCCGGTATCTGTGCACTGGCAATGACAACATCAGATGCTATTGCACGTTGCTGAATAAGTTCCCGCTGTTTCGCCTGGAATTCTTCGGTCTGTTCAACGGCATAGCCTCCTGCAGATTGGTCCTCCCTGGCACCTTCCACTTCAACAAACCTGCCACCAAGGCTCTCCACCTCCTCCCTCACTGCAGACCTGACATCAAAGACCTCAACCACCGCACCCAGTTTTCGTGCAATGGCCAGGGCCTGCAGACCTGCCACCCCGGCACCAAGAATCAGCATTCTGGCCGGTTTGATTGTACCTGCTGCCGACATGAACATGGGAAAGAACGCGGGAAGACGGTTAGCCGCATCAAGAACAGCCTTGTAACCCGACACTGTTGCCATGGATGAAAGAATATCCATGGCCTGCGCCCGCGTGGTCCGGGGAATGATGTCAAGAGCCAGCACGGTCAGTCCGGCTGACCTGGCTTTCTCCAGCCACTCACGGTTTTCCGCAACATTGACAACAGAACAGAGAACCTGTCCTTCACGACACAGATCCAGGTCGCATAGGGGAACGGAATTGACGGAAAGGATCAGATCGGACCTGGTAAAAATTTCCTGTCTGGGAAATGAGGGAATTTCATTCTTTAAATATTCCTCATCAGCAGAAAAAGAAGCAAGACCGGCATTTTTTTCTATAATTACTTCAGCTCCAAGTTTTTTTAGGAGAGCCGCCTCGGCAGGAAGCATTGCTACCCTTTTTTCACCGGCCGGCTCCCTGAGTATCCCTGTAATCATATTTACTGGATTAATTTCTGGTCCAATATAATAAACTCTAAGTATAAATTGATACGGATTTATTCATGGACAGTGGTTTTTTATCAATTTTAAATCAACATTCCTGCAGAAGCTTCTTCATCACTGCCTGAAAGCTGACCGCTCATTCTGAAGATCATATCCTATCCGGCGGAACGACCTGCCCGATCTGACCTTCAGCCGGATTCCCCGGCTGCCCGGAGCAGTTTTTCCTGAGGTTTTTACTTTCACTTCCGGCTGAATACCCTGATAGGGAAATACAACTGTGACGAATCTGATGATCTCATCCACTTTTTCCTTCCTGATGCTGTAACAAAATGCCGGCCGTTTTTCCTTTTCACCATAAACAAAAGAGACCTGCCCTTCTTCTTCAGCCATTTTCATCCTTTTCCGGGGCATGGCCTGAACCATGACATTCCAGCCTTCCGCAAAATCTGACCTGGCAAGGAATCTGCCATGGTCAAAGACTGCCCTGCCCGGCGCGAGCTGAAAATGCAGATCAATATTGCCTGTGGCTTCTCCGCTTGCCTCATCAATAATTATAAAATATTTCTTTTCCACAAACATTACTGCACGGCGGTGAGTAAGACCGGGGTAACTATCATTTTCCACCACCAGCACATCAAGATTCTCCCCCGGTTTCCACAACAGCAGCCCCGGGGCATAATCCGAATCGGCACCGTTGAGGGTAAGAGTCTGATGTACCCTTGTCTGCCGGAACCATCTTCTGCCTTCAGGATCCCCGCTGTAGATATAGCTTCCGGCATCAGGCATCAGATGCCGGCCTCCGGCATACAATTCAAAGCTGCCATTGTCGGGATGACAGTGTCCTCCGCCATCCGGACCGCATTTCAGAACGAGACATACTGCGTCCTCATCCCATCCGCTGCGCATGGAATAAAATCCGCTTATAGGCATGGCCCAGGCTGTTGAATCCGGAATGACCCCCTCGCTGCCCCCTGAGGAAACATAAAGGAAATCTTCCCTTCCGAACATTTCTGCCCATTTCCTGATCCTGCCGTAATACATTCCGGGTTCTCCGGCCCAGGAATCACCGAACTGGGTTGAGGAACCATCCGGAAATGTCATTTTCACCGGAACCTCACACATTTTTTCAACAACCCGCAGATAACTTTCCGGAAATGCATCGCCGAATCCGTTCATCACCGCAAGATTCAATGTTCTCAGGAACCAGTCGATACAACCGGCGTGGTAACTCATTGCAAGTTCACGCTGATAGCCGTCGGGGTAAACCTGTATGTTTATCTCACTGTTCAGCCGCCTGAAAGCTTCTCCGCGCCATACTTCCGATTCCCGGAATTCAGGAAAGAAAATGGCGGTGAAAGCCAGTCCTTCAGCTTCCATGAGAGCCCAGTTGCTTTTGCTTCTGTACTGCGTCATCAGATAGGCGGCATGATCATGCATGCTGTTGAGAAAGGCCACCAGCACTTCCGCGTTGAAATGAGGAGAACCGATAAAATACTGGAAAAGACCTGTCCAGGAATGGGCCCTTATTCCCGCTTCAATGGATCTCCAGGCATAGTCATGGCTGCTGTCTCTGGGATTCTTTTTCGTCCAGTCTATCAGCTGACTGCACCATTCCGCGGCATACTTCTCATCACCGGTAGCCCGGTAAACTTTCGCCATGGAATCCCAGAAATACATCCTGTTCAGCTGCCAGATCCATTCATTGTCAGGCACGGGACGCATGGCCCAGTTTATATCATCCCCGCAGAATACCGGAGGATAGGAAGGCTGGCCGATAAAAACATGCTCCAGGGCATTGCCGGCTATCCTGAGGTCAGTATCCGATACAGCTTTCTCATGTTCTTCACTTTTATCCTGACGGTCAACAAGATGCCTGACAGAGGAACGTGATTTGAAGTATCTGAGCAATTCTTCCGCAACAATTGCGGGGTTTCCATATGATGCCTTTACCCTGTCAAGTTCCGGCCTGTCCAGATCCATCCTCGAAAGGAGAATGTACAGATCAAACGATCTTATCCTGTTTTCCGGGGCAGAGGCGGAAAATAAGACCGGGACCGGGACCAGCAGTAAAAACAACAACAGCGATATTTTCTTCTTCATAAAACTGAGGTATCAATGCCGGCTTTACTGATTGCCGAAAAAACTTTCAAGCCAGAAATTATATTCCTCATTCCTCAGATGCATGCGTTTTTGTCCACCCCAGCCGTGTCTTCCGTTGGGATAAAGCATGAACCGGAAATCCTTCCCTTCGTCCTGCAATTTTGAAATAAGTTGTATAGTATTCTGCATATGGACATTATCGTCCATGTCACCGTGTGTCATGTAGAGCTTCCCCCTGTAATTTTCCGCCCACGTAAGTGCTGAGCCCTGTCTGTAGCCTTCCGGATTATCCCCGGGAGTATCCATAAACCTTTCTGTATAGATATTGTCATAAAGCCTCCAGTCGGTTACTGATGATCCTGCAAAGCCGTGGGTCCAGTAATCCGCCCCCCTGGTAAGGGCCATGCAGGTCATGTATCCGCCGTATGAACTTCCCGTTATTCCGATCCTTGCCGGATCGACAAATGATTTTGTCCTCAGCCATTCCACCGCATCGGCATAATCCAGTATCTCCCACCGGCCAAGTGAACGGTGAAGGTAATCAAGCCCGTTCCGGCCGAACTGTCCCGAACCCCGGTGATCAACTGTGAAAACAATTATTCCGTTTTGTGAATACCACGACAGATCCGTGCCCTGCCATCTGTTATACACATTTCTGGAGTCCGGTCCGCCATAGATTCTGAACAACACCGGATATTTTTCCGCAGGGTCAAAATTAAGCGGATAGGTTATTATGGCCGGCATATTGAACAAACCGTCAGATGTCGGAATCCTGATCATTTCTGAACGGGCATGCCTTCCGGGGTCAAAGGAAGGTATTTCATACCTGTGTATTTCACGTATCATCCTTCCCTTTCTGTTGTAGGCTATTATTGATCCCGGGTCAGAAAGGCTGTTCCAGGTATCAATATAGTAAGTTCCCTTGGGCGAGATGCTTATATTATGACTGCCTTCACCCGTTGTAAGCCTGACAAGATTCTTTCCGTCAAGTCCGACTCTCCATGCATGAAGGTCGGTTGACTCCGGTCCCGTTGCAGTGAAATAGACGGTTTTCTGATCTTCATCAACACGTATTACTGAAGTCACCCTGAAGTCAAAATCGGTGAGCTGCGCGATCAGTCTGCCCTCCCATGCGTAAAAATACAGGTTCTCCCAGTCATTCATAAAACTTCTGATAATGAATCCTGATCCGTTTTTCATAACGTAAATATCTTCCATGAATTCAACCCAGGTCCTTCTCCATTCATTGTAGATTTCCCTGTAGTCACCCGTGAGCGGATCAGCAAGTATTATACTGAGATTGTTCTGATCGCGGTTCAGTATCTGAACTGCCAGATGCCTGCTGTCGGGAGTCCAGAACGGCCAGGCTATATACTGGTCTGCTGAATAATCAGTTTTTACCCACACTGTTTCTCCGGTAGCCAGGTCTGCAATTCCCATTCTCACCCTGGGGTTGGGATCTCCTGCCTTCGGATAGGGAACCTGCTCGAGGGTTCCGTGAATGCCATCCTCTTCATCCAGTCTGTTAAGTGTAAACATCGGAACATCACTTTCGTCGGTCCTGAGATATGCTATCCTCGATCCGTCGGGAGACCACCAGAATGCTGCGAAACGGCTTGCCCTGCCAAGTATTTCTTCCATATAAACCCATGAAGCATATCCGTTATATATACGGTCTGAGGCGTCATGAGTCAGTCTTGTTTCCTTAAAACTCACCAGATCATACACATACAGATCCCTGTTGCGGGTATATGCAATCTTGCTGCCGTCATCACAAAATCTCACATTCACTTCCGGGGCATTGTCATCCGTCAATCTCCGGAATTCTTTGTCACCCGTTCTGAAATAAAACAGATCATTGTCAATGATTCTTATCAGGCCTGAATTGTCAGGGCTGACAATGTCGTCCGGTTTCGGCTGTGTTCCTTCCGGGAGGGATTTTTCAAGAAGATCCCGTGAGGTTTCAGGAAGACTGATTACGGTGCCTTTGCCAGTACGGATGTCAACACTCTGAATTATTGCCTTTCCCTCAGAATCCCAGGTCCTGAAAAGGTAATGACTGTCATCAAGCCATCCTGTAACAGCAGCCTGGCCCGGATTCCGGCCGGGCATCTGTGCTGCAAGCTGAGAGACGGAAAGAAGGAAAAAAATCTGGATAATAATAAATACTCCTTTCGGAAAATTGCTTTTCATGTTTATATTTTTTTGTTTCAAATTATGGTTTTTCCGTTGTAAAAATAAAAATTAAGAGCTGTCCTTTATTATTTTCCACACAGTTTTCAAACATAACATTTTTGCATTAATTTCGCTGCACAAATCAACCTGACCCTGATGACCCGAGCAATTCTCCCCCTGTCGGTCCTGATGCTGCTGATTGGCTGTTCAACGGACAGATCCCGGATTGAAAGAGCTGTAAGGAGCATATCAGTCAGGAGTATTGAAAGGTATGTTGCCGAGCTTGCAAGTGACAGGTTCATGGGCAGAAAACCTTTTACTGAAGGAGAGGAAATCACTATATCATACCTCGCGGATCAGCTGCGGAAAATAAAATTCGGTCCGGCATTTGACGGGAGTTATTTCCAGAAAGTGCCTATGGCCGAGATCACTTCCCATGTTGATGAGATACTTTTCAGTAAACCTTCAGGCACAACCCTGCGTTTCCGCACACCCGACGAGGCTGCCGTGATCAGTCCCCTGGAAAGCGGTCATATCACTGCCGTGGATCTTCCCCTTGTGTTTGCAGGCTTTGGAATTAATGCCCCCGAATATGGCTGGAATGATTATTCCGGACTTGATGTCAGGGGAAAGATGGTGATTGTTCTGGTAAATGATCCGGGATTGTATACAGGCGACTCTGCTCTTTTCAGGGGAAGGGAAATGACTTATTATGGCAGATGGACCTACAAATATGAAGAGGCAGCCCGGCAGGGCGCAGCAGCTGTACTTATCATCCATGACACTGAAGGGGCTGGCTATGAATACAATATTCCCCGCAAGAGCTCCATTTCGCCCAGGCTGTATATTCAGGGCCACGGTCAGAACAACCCCCTCTGCGACTTTACGGGATGGTTGCCGGGAGATTCCGCAGACAGGCTGCTGAAAGCCTGCAGTCTCAGCACCGACAGTCTGAGAGCTGAAGCATGCAAACAGGGATTCAGGGGTTTTCCGCTTAACATAAACGCATCAGTCTCCTGCCGGAATGAGATAAGGTATGATGAATCGTCGAATGTGGCAGGAATACTGAAAGGATCCCGTAATCCGGATGAATGTATTGTGTTTACGGCCCACTGGGATCATTTTGGTATCGGCGAGAGCGAAAACGGTGATTCAATATACAACGGTGCAGTTGACAACGCAACGGCAATGGCATGGGCTCTTGCTGCCGGTAAAGCTTTCTCCTCCCTCGGAAAGAGGCCGGAAAGGAGTATAGTCCTCCTTTTCCCGACAGCTGAGGAAGCGGGTCTTCTGGGTTCGCTTTACTATACGGAGCACCCCGTAATAGCTATGGAAAATACAGCAGCCTGTCTGAACAATGATCTGATGCTGCCAATCGGAAGGATGAAGGATGTGATGATAACAGGCTACGGACAGTCTGAGCTGGATGACATTGCATCCAGGCTGGCAGAGAAACAGGGAAGGTATGTTGCAGGGGATCCGAATCCCCATACCGGAATGTATTTCAGATCGGATCATTTTGCATTTGCAAAAAAAGGAGTTCCTTCACTTTATGCCAGAGGAAGCATTGAAAGCCTGAAATACGGAAAAGAATGGGCGGCAGAACAGGAGGAAGATTATATCAGAAACAGGTATCACAGACCTTCTGATAATTACGAAGCCGGAAAATGGGATTTCGGAGGTATTGCCGAAGATGCAGGACTGGCCTTTTCCATAGCCTTTGAACTTTCGTTTGCCGGTGTATGGCCCGGATGGAAGGAAAGCTCTGAATTCAGGAATTTATCTCCCCGTAGAAACCGATGAATATCAAATGAATATATGCCGTTTAAAAACACATTCAGCAAAAAAGAGAAAATTTATTGTTATTTTATTAACAATGTTATTTTTATAACAATAAATTTATTATTTTTGTGCGCAATAATTACACGATATAGATGAGGATGTTATAATAAACAATAAATCAAGCAAATATGCCTAAAATCAATTCTCCTGCCGAATTAAGTAAGCACAAAAAAGAAATCCGTGAAAAATTATACGGACAGGAAAAAATACTGATCAGGGTCCACATGGGAACAAGCGGACTGGCATCCGGTGCAAAAAGCATTTACGAATTTTTCAGGGAAGAGCTTGAAAAGCGTAATATTGAAGCAACTGTAATAAACTCGGGAGACATGGGATACAGTTTTGCCGAACCCACGATTGAGGTAAGACTTCCAGGCAGGGAAGCAGTTGTTTTTGGCAATGTAGACAAGATCAAAGCTGATGAGATAATAGAGAAATATATCAAGAACGGGGAGCTTACAGACGGAATTCTGCCTGCCAATTACCGTTCTATTTAACAAAACCATCCACGGAGGAAAACCATGGCAAAAGAGAGAATCCAGATTATGGTATGCGGAGGAACCGGATGCACAGGCGATCAGGGGGAAGCATTACTAGACAACTTGAAGCTTGAACTCGAGGCAAATGCCCTCGAGAACAGTGTTAATGTTGTGAAAACCGGCTGCATGGGCCTTTGCAGCATGGGGCCGAATATCAAAATACTGCCTGACAATATCATTTACACCGGTGTGAGGCCGGATGATGCACGGGAGATTGTCAGTGAGCACATCATGAAGGGAAGAAGGATTGAAAGGCTTCTGTTCACAGATCCCGGTTCAGGAGAAAAACTGGCTACCGAAAAGGAACTGTCGCCGCATCGCAAACAGCTGAGGATAGCATTAAGGAACTGTGGTATTATTGATCCCGAAAGCATTGATGATGCTATAGCACATGATGCGTATGAAGCCCTTGCCACGGCTCTGACAAACATGAAGCCCCTGGATGTCATCAAACTCATCAAGGATTCGGGATTAAGGGGCCGCGGGGGAGGCGGATTTCCCACCGGCATTAAATGGGAAATTGCTTTCAACAACAAGTCGGATGTCAAATATGTTGTCTGCAATGCTGATGAAGGCGACCCCGGTGCCTTTATGGACCGGTCCATACTGGAAGGTGATCCGCACGCCGTACTTGAAGCAATGGCAATATGCGGATATGCAATCGAAGCCGCCAAGGGTCTGATCTATATCCGTGCGGAATACCCCCTGGCTGTGTCACGGCTGAATACAGCAATCCGGCAGGCAAGGGAATATGGCCTGCTAGGAACCAATATCATGGGCAGTGATTTCAGCTTCGACATTGAAATAAAATATGGTGCGGGTGCATTTGTATGCGGCGAGGAAACCGCCCTCATCCATTCCATGGAAGGAGACCGCGGTGAACCAACCGTAAAACCGCCGTTTCCGGCAGTATCAGGCTTCAGGGAAAAACCCACAATTGTCAACAATGTTGAAACATATGCCTGCATATCACCGATAATACTCAAGGGCTCAGAATGGTTCAGCAGCATCGGAACAGAAAAATCCAAGGGAACAAAGGTTTTCGCCCTTGCGGGAAAAATAAACAACGTCGGACTTATTGAAGTTCCGATGGGAACCACCCTCAGGGAAGTGATAAATGAAATCGGCGGGGGTATCAGAAACGGAAAAAAATTCAAGGCTGCCCAGACGGGAGGCCCTTCGGGCGGATGTCTTACTGAAAAACATCTGGATACTCCGATCGATTTTGACAATCTCATAGCTGCGGGATCAATGATGGGATCGGGCGGACTTATAGTAATGGACGAGGACGACTGCATGGTTTCGGTTGCTAAATTCTTTCTTGAATTCACGGTGGAGGAATCCTGTGGCAAATGCTCACCCTGCCGTATAGGAAACAAGAGGATGCATGAACTTCTGGAACATATAACAAAGGGTAAGGGAGTGCCTGCCGATCTTGAACGCCTGAAAAACATGTGTCATGTAATAAAGGATACTTCGCTCTGCGGTCTTGGCCAGAGTTCTCCGAATCCGGTTCTCTCAACTCTTGAGAATTTCCGGGAGGAGTATGAGGCTCATGTTACCGTTAAGAAATGTCCGGCCGGGAAATGCAAGGATCTGATGGAATACTTCATTATTGCCGCCAATTGCGTTGGCTGTACCGCATGTGCAAGGGTCTGCCCGGTTGGCGCAATAAGCGGGGAGCGAAAGGAACCACATGTGATCAATCCGGAAATATGCATTAAATGCGGTGCATGTATGGAGAAATGCAAATTTGACGCAATCATTATTCAGTAAAAAAAGAATTGTCGGAAATGGAAACAGTAAAACTCACAATAGATAATAAAACGATTGAAGTCCCCAAAGGAACCACCATACATAAAGCAGCCAGGGAGCTTGGAATTGAAATTCCTGTCCTCTGCTACATGAGGCTCGATGACCTCAATATCGAAAACAAACCTGCAGGATGCAGGATCTGTGTCGTTGAGGTTGAGGGCAGAAGAAATCTTGCTCCTTCCTGTGCCACCAGCTGTGAAGAAGGCATGGTTGTCAGGACCCACACAACAAGGGTTCTCAATGCACGCCGCACTGTAATGGAATTCATCCTGTCGGACCATCCGAAAGATTGTCTTGTATGTGCAAAATCGGGAAACTGTGACCTCCAGTCACTGGCACAATACCTCGGAATAAGGGAAATACCCGGGGAAGAAATCGCTGAAATGTCAACATACCGCAAGGATACATCTCCCTCAATAATCAGGGATCTTGACAAATGCATACTGTGCCGCCGCTGTGAAATGATGTGCAATACCGTCCAGACAGTCGGCGCACTTTCGGCAGTGAACAGGGGATTCATGGCAACCGTTGCTCCCGCATTTGAGCAGAACCTTGAACATTCCACATGTACCTACTGCGGCCAGTGCGTTGCCGTCTGCCCCACCGGAGCCCTTACCGAAGTGGATCATACGGCAGAAGTACTGCGGGCCCTGGCCGATCCTGCAAAAACAGTCATCGTTCAGACTGCACCTGCCGTCCGCGCAGCACTCGGAGAACTTTTCGGAATGAAACCCGGCACACTGGTTACCGGAAAAATGGTCACAGCTCTCCGGGCACTCGGCTTCGATTATGTATTCGATACAGACTTTGCAGCCGACCTTACAATAATGGAAGAAGGTACGGAATTACTGGACAGGCTACAAAGGCACCTCAGCGGGGACAAGAGCGCCAGACTGCCCATAATGACTTCCTGCTGTCCGGGATGGGTGAACTTCTTTGAAGAGTATTTCCCGGACCTTAATGATATACCCTCAACGGCCAAGTCGCCTGCCCAGATGTTCGGCTCCATTGCAAAAACATATTTCGCCGATAAAATCAAGGTCGACCGGAAGGATCTGGTGGTTGTATCAATAATGCCCTGCCTTGCAAAAAAATACGAATGCCAGAGAGAGGAATTCTCCGTCAATGGAAATAGGGATGTCGATTTTTCAATTTCAACCAGGGAACTTGCAGCTTTTATCAAACAGGCCAATATTGATCTGAATAATCTTGAGGATGGTGAATTCGATGCTCCTCTGGGCGAATCGACGGGTGCTGGGGTTATTTTCGGTGCAACCGGCGGTGTCATTGAAGCTGCATGCAGAACAGCCTATGAATTACACACAGGAAAGAAACTTGAAAGGATAGATTTTACGGAATTGAGAGGCCTCCAGGGAGTGCGTTCTGCCACAATAGATTTCGACGGACTTCCCCTGAAAATAGGGATAGCCCACGGACTTGGAAATGCCAGGAAGCTCCTTGACGAGATAAAATCAGGAAAATCACAGTACCATGCCATAGAAGTAATGGCATGCCCCGGGGGTTGTATCGGAGGAGGGGGCCAGCCCCCGCATCACGGCAACTCTGAAATCATAAAAGCCAGGGCTGCAGCAATATATGAAGAAGACAGAAACAAACCGCTGAGAAAATCACATGAGAATCCTTTCATCATAAAGCTTTATGATGAATTCCTCGGGAAACCAAACAGCGAGAAGGCTCATCATCTGCTTCATACAAGGTATTTCGACAAGAAGAAAAAAATTGTAGTAAAACATTAAGCCAGTTATTTGATCCATCATAAATCCTATCGTCATGTCAAGCATCAAAATAGAATTAAGGCAAGAAGACATAAACAAAATAAAGGAGATATGTACTTCATTCGGAAATGACCCGCGTGAGCTTATCAACGTCCTCCATAAATGTCAGGAACATTTCGGATATCTCCCCGCTGAAGTTCAGGAAGTTATTTCTGACGAACTGGAAGTTCCGGTGGCAAAGATCTACGGAGTGGTAACTTTCTATTCCTTTTTCACCATGACGCCCAGGGGCAAACACCCGATAAGCATCTGTATGGGAACTGCCTGCTATGTCAGGGGAGCTGAAACAGTACTTGAAGAATTCAGGAAGGAACTTGGCCTGCAGGTTGGACAGACAACGGAAGATGGCAAATTCTCGCTTTCAAGTCTGAGATGTGTGGGAGCCTGCGGCCTGGCCCCGGTTGTAATGATTGGCGATAAGACCTACGGCCGCGTGGCGCCTGACGATGTAAGGAACATTCTGAAAGAATACGAATAATCCGGAATTCCTATTTGCGGCCTGATTGTTGCAGTATCAATCATGACAATATCCATGTGATATTTTGTCATGATTTGTTTTTATAACGGATACTGATGGATATCAATAAAACCATAATGCAGCATAAACAGGTTTGCAATTATGCTTCTCAGAAGAGAATCAAACAAAGCCTTGATACCCTGGCAGGTATGCTGGAAAATGTCACATCCGGTTATTTACGGGATGAGTATGACAACCTGGTCATGACCTACAGGAATATGCTCGCCTATACTATTGAAGGGATCAGGGACCCTGAAAGAAATAAAATCTACCAGAAGCTGATCCAGTCAATCCTGAAGCTTTCTGACCGTGTCAGGCAGGACATATTGTCACATAATTCCGGCTGGAACACATACTGGCTCAAACAACAGACTGAGAAGGAACAGCAGCTCACAGGAAAAACCATTGTAGAAACAGTTGATGACCTGATGTTTAAATCAGAACTTGATGAGTGGCTCAGGTTAAGCAGTGAAACAAACCCGGATCCCGAATCAGCCATTGCAATAAAGCATAAGAAACTGATAAGTAATATTTTCAATCACCTGTGGCTGACTGATTATTATGGTGAGGCCGAGGAAAGCCTTATCAACATCCTCCTTAATTCCGGAAAATTCAGATGGTATGAATCGAGCGTCTTTACCACAGCCATAACACTCAGTTCATTCAGAACGTGGCAGACCGAGAAACTGCTCATCCTGGCAAGGATTTACAGGTCCGGGCAGGAACAGGTAATGGAAAGGGCACTGTCGGGCCTCCTGCTTAACTTTCATTATCATAACGACAGGATAATGCTTTACCCCGAAGTTACGGAAGCAATCAACAGTCTGACAAAGCTTCCGGCATTCAGGGAGCATTGCAGGCTGATTGTCCTTCAGATCATCAGGTCACGCGAAACAGAAAAACTGAGCCGCCGCCTGCATGATGAAATTCTGCCGCAGGTGGCAAAGCTCCGGCCCGGAATAGAGGAAAAGCTCGATCTCAATAATATCCTGCCAACCGACAAGAACGAGGGAAAGAACCCCGACTGGTCAGCAATGTTCAGCGGTGCGGATGAGATATACAGGACAATGGAGGAACTTACCAACCTTCAGATGGAAGGAGCTGACGTTTACATGTCGGCTTTTGCCAATCTTAAGAACTTCGACTTTTTCAGGGATATTCAGAACTGGTTCATGCCATTTCATCCCGATCATGAAGTGGTGGAGGAAATTTTCCAGGATGATATTCTCGGGCAGGGTACAAATGAACTGGCCGAAGCAATGTACAAAACGCCCTTTATCTGCAATTCTGACAAGTTCTCACTCATCCTGAACCTCAAGTACCTTCCGGCGACACAGAAAAGCATGATGCTGAAGGTATTCAGAATGGAACTGGAGGGATTCCAGCAGCTTAATGAAGATGAATTCCTGACCGATCCCAACAAACGTTTCCGGATCAACATTACCCAGTATCTTCAGGATATTTACAGATTTTTCAAACTGTCTCCCTATAAAAAGGAATTTGAGGATATTTTTACCGGGAAGCTGGATATTTATAATTCCCATTTCTTCCGCCTTTCCTGTGACACCGGGGAAGCGGAAGCCGGCCTGGCAGATTATTTTTTCAGCAAGGATTTCTATGAAGATGCCCTTGTCCTTTACCTCAGAATGTTGGAAAACAGGCCGGATGATGCACAGCTTTATGAAAAAACAGCCTATTGCCATCAGGAAAACGGAAACTACAGGGAAGCCCTCAGATATTATAAAAAAGCGGAACTCATTGACAGAAAAGCATGGACAGTTAAAAAGATCGGACTGTGTTACAGGCGGCTGGGGAGAAATGAGGAAGCCCTGGAATACTATATTCAGGCAGGTGACATGGAACCGGACAATCTGCATACAACAATGATGACGGGACATTGTTACCTTGATCTCAGACAGTATGAAAATGCCCTTAAATATTATTTCAGGATAGAGTACAAGGATCCGGGAAATCTGAAAATCCTCCGCCCTATTGCATACTGTTACCTTGCCCTGGGCCGCTTTGAGGAATCGGAGAAATACTATGAACTCCTTTCAGCCGGAAAGCTTAATGCCCATGACCTTATCAACATGGGTCACCTGGCTCTTGCCAGGGGCAGGAAGAAAGAAGCAGTTGAACTTTACAGGAAAAGTATACTGAGCGGCGAAATAAACAAAAAAAACTTCATTTCAATTTTCACGGAAGATCAGGACCAGCTGATCTCATTGGGGGTCAGTGCGGATGATCTGCCTATCCTGCTTGACTACCTCCTGTTTATTCTGGAATGATGGTCGGGGATCTTCAGAAGGGGCAGCAGGTCCCCTTTCCCGGGGAGGAGGACGGTTTCCTTCCGGAATACGGCCCGCATCATCGAACTGCCTGAATCTTCTGTCTCCAGCACCAGAATCCTGATGACCCAGAGAATCATGCCTGTGCCTTCGCCTGGCATCCCTGATCATTTTTTCGCGCCTTTCATCCATTTCCCTCAGCCTGGAGATCTGTTCCCTTGTAAGTTTGGAATCTATCTCCTTCCTGAATGCCCTCATGTTGGATTCTGATTCCTTCCAGAAATATTCCTGGAGTTCCCTGTTCTTTTTATTGTATTTGTCGAGGATCTTATCAATTTCTGCTTTCTGCTTCTCATCAGGCTGAATAATTTTATAAAAACCCTCCCTGAATCTTTCATCAGAAAAGTAGAATCTTACCGGTTTAAGCCTGTTTAATCTCAGTTGTGCAGAAGTGAGCATGCCCAGCACAAATCCTATAATGAGAGTCAGAACAACAAGAATTATCGGTTTTGTCTTCATGATTCCGGAATTAATTACCCGTAAGCAGGTATACAATACTTTCATCAAAGGTATCAGTGATACCCAGGAATGAGTTTACCGAAAGCGATCCCTCCATGATGAAAATAGAAATGAGGAGAAGTATAATGGCAGCCACTCCTGTTACTGCGATCCTGTAAAAGACCGAGCTCAGATTTGTAACAAAGTCCGGTTCAAATGGAATCACTCTTCCCTGAGAGAATAATTTCTCTGACACCCTGGCTGTAAAATCATTTCCGAAATCATACGATACTCCCGCGTTTTCCAGCTGTCTGGCAATATCTGCCGCATCAGCCTCAGGATTCAGAGATCTGATCATCAGTTGTTTTATATCCGGACATTTCATAACACCTATAATTTTTCAATTATTTTTTTCATTTGTTCCTGTGCCCTTGAAAGCCTTGACAGAACCGTTCCGACAGGAAGCTCAAGCATTTCGGCTGTTTCTTTGGTGGAATAACCCTGCAGCATCCTCATCGCCACAACAACTCTGAATTTCGGATCAAGCTTTTTAAGCGCCTTGGCCACAATTTCCCCTGCTTCACGCTTTTCCTCACAATTTCCGTCCGCAATATCCATTTCATACATTTCGTCACTGCCCTTTTGTGCAAACAGGGAAAAAAACCTTTTCCTCCTTTTTATTTCATTCAGCGTAAGGTTTATCGCAATTTTCTGAATGTAGGTTGCCAGCCTTGATTCCCCCCTGAATTCGGCCAGGGAATGATAAAGCTTTATAAACACTTCCTGACCAATGTCTTCAGCATATATCGTATCTCCAAGCATACCCTTGACAGTTCGTGCAACCATTTTGCGGTACCTGTTAACAATTTCCCCGAATGCAAGCTCGTCGTTCCCGAGAGTAGCCTTTATAAGTTCGGACTCGTCGGCCTTGCTGTACGGTACTTTCATTGTTATCCTTTTTATAGACAATACTGAAGGAAAGATTATTCCCGATTGTTAATTTTTATTAACATAAAAACAGGCGGCCTGGCTGATATTCATGAATTCCTTACCGTTTCCGGTATTCCGGCTCACCGGCTTCCAGGACTACCTCATAATCCTGTGTATATTTCACCCTGTAAAGTTTATAGTTTTCGAATCCGTCACCCGGACCTTTCCTCCTGAAATCAAATTCCGTCTGAAGGAGATCAGGATTATGCATCCAGGGATATGAAAGGAAATCCCTCCCGTGTATGGCCAGTCCGCTCAGAAAATAATAGGTAAGGTCGTAACCGATCCATGCATAGCTCATTTCAGATGGTTCGGTCAGGAATTTTTTCCTGAACCCCCTGATGAATCCAGACACATCCGCTTCTGAATAATCTATCCAGAAAGGTGATAAAACCAGTACGCCAAGTTCAAAAATGAATTTGGGATCAAGATTTTCTATTCCCCTCATTGAAGGATATCCTATTATTCTCACCGGATATTTTTTTGACAGTGAATGTATTTCCTGCAGGGTCTCACTTACCACGGGATCATCTTCCGATGCAATGATAATCAGGTTTTCCGATCTGGCAGAAAGAGCATTCTCCAGCCTTCTGACCGAATCGCTGTTAAAAGCTGATCTGCTGTAAAAAGCCAGTTCCCTGAACCTGATCTCGCTTCTGGGGATTCTGCTGCTCAGCTCAGATAATATCTTTTGCCGGAAACGGCCGACATCGGGATCGTTCCTTGAAGTATCCGCATGAATGAATATAAAATTGTTAAGGTAATAGTCACTTGCCTCCCTGGCTATTGCATCCTGGGCAACCTCAAGGGATGCATTTGCCATAAAGAGCAGGGGGTTATTGACCAGGGCCGAGTTATTCATAAGCCGGACGGGTGACACCACCGGGATATTCAGTTTACGGGCATATTCCGACACAATTGCCAGATTCCGTGAATAAACCGGACCAATTATCAGGTCCATTCCTGCAAGCTGGCCCCGGTTTATCAGCCTTGTCACTTCTATGGTATCACTCTTGATATCAAATGCATGCAGATTTATATTCAAACCCAGGGAGCGAAGGGTATCGGCTGCAAGCAGTATTCCCTCGTACATTTCAACAAAACCGGCACTCCGGTAATATATCCAGTCTTCAAGCCTTTTCACCGGCCGGTAGGTAACCTTGCCCTTCACATACTTTGATGAATCAATTTCCATTCTGATGGCATTTTCTGCAAGATAGAAAGGCAGGAGAACTGCAACATTGAAGGTTCCTGCCAGCCTGCCTACCGGTGTATAGCCTTCGGGTCTTTCATAGATCATAAGGGTATCAGCCGGCTGAACATCGCTTGTATCTGCCGCAGGCTGCTCAGCCTCGGCCAGCTGAAATTTCATCCGCCCCGATTCCGGTATTCTGAGATAATCCCCGACCTGGGGAAATTTGACATTCCGGTTTTCGCGCCTCAGTTCCCTTAGTGTGACACCATATTTTTCAGCTATTGATGCAAGGGATTCCCCGGCTTCGACCTTGTGAAACATATATCGCTTGTCCTGTAATTCCCTGGTATCCCGTACGGTTCTGGAATCCGAAACTGCGCGGATGAAGCTGGTTTTTCCGGTTTCCTGCGGGGCTGCGCCATCCCTGACAGGAGCTGATTCCCTCCCTGCCAGGGTCTCCTTTTTCGGAACCGCTATTTCAGAATAAACCGGAAGCCGTGAAATATCAATACCCGGGTTAGCTGCCAGAATTTCCGCCTCGGGAACATCATAAAGTTTTGACAATGAATAAATAGTCTGACCAGGCTGAATCCTGTGATAATAATATTTCGATTCATCTCTCTGCATGGCAGGCTGCTGTCCGGTTGCCGGGGATGGAGGGGATGCCGGGGAAGCCTGGGATGGAGGAGACAACGGAGATGAAGGGGATGCCTGAGACGCCGGGACTGCTTCCCTCACCGGGATCTTCAGCGACTGTCCTTCCTTAAGGCCGGAGACAGCAGACGGGTTTTCCCGGTTAAGTTCTTCCAGGGTGACATTGTAAGCCTTTGATATTGAATATGCGGTTTCTCCTTTCTTAACCAGGTGTATATAATACTGGATCCCGGATATTATTACTTTATCCTTCGATCTCTCAATCACTATCTGTGCAAATATATCTGCAGAAGCAGGCAAAAGGATTAAAATAATTGTCAGAAATAATCTTAAATGTACTTTAATATTCATTATTAGACACTTATTCATTATGATATCATTGCAAAGTTAGCAGATAATTCAGAATCAGCGTTAAAAGCTGCCTGAAGCATCACACCATGTGATTTATGTTTCCTTTTCCGCGGCACCGTTTTCTTCTTCTTCATAAGCTTTAACGATCCGCTTGACAAGTTTATGGCGCACTATATCCCTTTCATCGAACTTTATTACTGACACTCCTTCAATTCCCCCCAATATCCTCATTGCCTGCAGAAGTCCGGATTCACTCTTTTTCGGAAGGTCAATCTGGGTTGTATCACCGGTCAGTATGAATTTTGAGTTTATCCCCATCCTTGTAAGAAACATTTTCAACTGACTGATAGTGGCATTCTGGGCCTCGTCAAGGATAACGAATGCGCTCTCCAGTGTTCTGCCGCGCATAAATGCCAGGGGAGCTATCTGAACCGTACCGTCTTCAAGCCAGGTTTCCAGTTTCCTGAAAGGAATCATGTCATGAAGGGCGTCATACAATGGCTGAAGATAGGGATCTAGCTTTTCCTTCATGTCACCCGGCAGAAATCCAAGTCTCTCTCCCGCTTCCACGGCCGGCCGCGTAAGGATAATCTTTTTAACCTCTCTCTCTCTTAACGCCCTGACGGCCAGGGCTATTGAAGTATATGTCTTTCCGGTTCCCGCCGGACCTTCGGCAATGATCAGATCGTTGATACTGTAATCGTTCACAAGCAACAGCTGATTCACCGTCCGTGCCCTTACAGGTTTTCCGCTGGTGCCAAAAACCAGGACCTTTTCAAAATCACCGCTTGCCGCACTTTTCATATGCTCCGGATCCGTCAGGTACTTTTCCAGATCCTGTTCTTCAATACGATTGTATTTCCGGTAATAATCAATGAGTTCATTGAACCTTTCGGCAAACAGCGTTATTTCAGACTCTTCACCCAGGCATTTTATTTCATTCCCCCTTGACAGAATCTTGATTTTAGGAAAAAATGTCCGGATTCTGTCAAGCAATAAATTATTGGTGCCAAAAAAAATGACCGGATCAATATCTTCAAGAAAAATTACTATTTCCGTCATCAATTATAACCTTTCATTTTCAATGGGCAGGAAATAATTATCAACTGCCTGCTCAGGGTAAAGTTCATAAATAATCATCATGGCAGCGATACAAAGTAAGTTTATTTTTCCATAGAAGGTTATCTTTGTTTTAAGTTTTTTGGATATGCCGCTTGTTACTCTTACCACTGAATGGAAACCTGATGATATCTACTCCGGAATCATAAAGGGAAAGTTATCAAGCCTGTACCCGGGAGTTACCATTGTTGAAAACGCATCCGGCATAGCGGCATTTGACATATTGCATGCCGCCTTTGTTGTCAGAAACACATATCTCAACTATCCGGAGGGCTCTGTTCACATCATATGCGTTCATTCCGAACCGGTAAAGAAACAGGATCATCTCATAGTCAGGGCAAAAGGCCATTTTTTCATAGGAACTGACAACGGGATTTTCAGTCTTATTCTCAATGGGGAACCGGATGAAATCATAAAAATTGATCACGATGAGGATGGGGATGAACTGGATGTTTTTTCTAAAACGGCTGCATCCCTGCTTTCAGGCAGGAATGCTTCCGAACTGGGTAAACCGAAAGCTGAACTGGTTGAACGTATGCCTCTGAGAGCTACAATTGAAAGTAATACCATTACAGGCAGCATCATTTTTATCGATTCCTACGGAAATGCCATATCAAATATTACCAGGGAGGTATTTCTCAGAATTTTTGAAAAGGATGATTACCGCATCCTGATACAGAGCAATAAGAATTATACCCGGCAAATCGTCAGAAAATACAGTGAAGTGGCTGTAGGGGATCTTCTTACAAGATTCAATTCCCTGGGCCTCCTGGAAATAGCAATAAACGGTGCAAATATTTCTCAATTATTAAGTCTTGGCATCGGGACCGTGGTCAGAATTGAAAAAGTTAAGGAAACCACGGCTCCGGGCCATCTTTTTTAAAAATCCGGAATAATGAACGACAGAAAGGACAGTGTTAAGGAATTCGAAAGGCTCATGGAAATCATGGACAGATTAAGGGAATCCTGTCCGTGGGACAAGAAGCAGACCAACGAAACACTCCGCAAACTAACCATAGAAGAGACCTATGAACTTGCAGATGCCATAATTTCCGGCGATGATGACGGGATAAGGAATGAGCTGGGAGACCTGATGCTTCATATTGTGTTCTATGCAAAAATAGGCAGCGAAAAAGGCGTGTTCAGCATGAAGGATATTCTCAGGGGAATCAATGAGAAACTTATTTACAGGCATCCTCATGTTTTCAGTGATGTCAGGGTTTCAGGAGCCGAAGAGGTTGAGGAAAACTGGGAACAACTGAAGATCAGGGAAAACAATGGAAACAAGCCGGTTCTTTCGGGTGTGCCTTCTTCCCTTCCGTCAATGGTAAAAGCCAACAGGATACAGGAAAAAGTGAGAGGAGTGGGATTCGACTGGGAGAAACCCGAACAGATCTGGGACAAGGTGCTCGAGGAAATATCAGAACTGAAAAGTGAAATTGAAAGGTACGACAGGGAAAAGATTGAATCAGAGATCGGGGATGTCATTTTTTCTGTAATCAATGCTTCCCGTCTTTACGGAATTGATCCGGAAGCAGCTCTTGAGAAAACAAACAGAAAATTCATAAAGAGATTCAACTACCTTGAGAAGGAAACCATTTCCAGGGGACAATCACTTCATGACATGAGCCTCGACGAGATGAACAGGATCTGGGAAAAGGCAAAAAAGCATGACTGATCCCGGATCAGGTTTCCGGGGCATGCTGTAAACTCAGGGATTCGCCGGGGAATGGTCCTTCAATGCAAATATATAGCTCAGAAGCTGATAGATTATCTTTGCCGCAACAAAATCAGGGGCCTTGTTCGAGGGAGAAGGGCATAATTCAACCACATCAAATCCAACAATGTTTCTTTTTACTGCCACTTCCCTGAGAAAATCCATCAGCTCACGGTATCCCGGCCCCCCGGGTTCAGGAGTACCGGTAGAAGGCATTATTGAAGGATCCAGTACATCCAGGTCAATTGTAATATAGATATCAGGTGAAAGAAGACTGAGGGCCTTTCCGTATAGTTCACGGTCGGCGTACAGTTCATGTGCGGGAAATATCCTGCTCCGGTCGGCATAGGGCAGCTCTTCTGCCGACATGCTCCGTATTCCGACCTGTACAACGGGAACCGATTCCCTTATCCTGGCCATTACGCAGGCATGATTATAGGGCGATCCGTCATATTCCTGCCTCAGATCGGCATGGGCATCAAGCTGCAGAACCGTAAGATCAGGGTAATGACCGGCGAAGGCCCTTGCTGCTCCTATGCTAACGGTGTGATTGCCGCCTATGATTACCGGGAATTTTTTTTCATTCAGAAGAGACAGAGCTCTCTCATAAACAGCTTTTACTAGTAATTCCGGAGATCGTTTTTCAGTAACGGGACTGGCAGTGAAGATCCCCCTTCTCCAGACCTCAGTGCCTGTTTCCATATCATAAAATTCAAGGTTCGGCGATGCCTCAAATATGGCACCGGGTCCCCTGTCAGAGCCTTTTATCCAGGTACTTGTTTCATCATATGGTACAGGCACCATTACAATCTCTGATTCAGCATAAGCGGAAACTATTTCCGGTCCTCCGAAATTCATAGTTCTGATTTTGTTTTCTGATTTACTATCCTCACTGCATCACCCGGATTCAGGAGGCATCCGTACCGGTGACTGCATCTGCGTCCGTGGCGGAAGCTTCACTTTCCCCGTCTTCTACGGAGCCGGCAGTTTCTTCCCTGACAAGGAGATCCAGTTTATGAAGCGTATTATACCACTGTATAATTTTTTTTATGTCACTAACATATACTCTTTCGCGGTTATAATCAGGAAGGATTTCCCCGAACCACGATCTGAGCTTTTCCGGATCGGATTTATGATCAATTGCAGGTCCTCCGTTTTCCTTTTCATGGATCTTATCGAAGACCTTTCCAAGCGGAAGGTCTTCATTCTCAGTAAATACCGAAATTTCCTCCAGGGAGCTGGCCCTGGCAGAACTGAACACAGTACTTCTTTTCCTTGTTTCCAGATGTTCCACGATTATTGCATTTTTACCCTGTGCAATAAACCTGAACAGTCCCGGCTGACCGGGTATAGCCATAAGATCCTTTAAAAGCATATTTATAAATTTAAGTTCATTTTATTTCCGTTTACTTTACTTCCGGTTACTTCATATTCCGTTCACTTCATTTCTGCTTACTTCATTTCCGTTTAATTCATGTTCCGTTCACTTCATGTTCCGTTCTTCCTTGATTCTTTTATAAGCCTCATTAACCTTCCTGAATTTCTCACCGGCAGTCTTTTTGAAATCTTCACCAAGGTGACTTACCTTATCGGGATGATATTTCATGGCCATTCGCCTGTAAGCTTTTTTTACTTCCTCATCAGTGGCCGAGGGATCCGTTTCAAGGATTTTGTAATCCGGATCCGTATCGGGTATGAACATGTTCTTTATCGAAATGTAATCGGCTGAGGAAACTTCCGTATAAGCGGCTATTTTTTCAATGACGGCCTGTTCGGCCTGATTGACCACACCATCGGCAATTGATACATTAAACAGTAAATGAAGTAGCTGAAGGCGTGAGGAATAATCCATGTGTCTTTCAATCTGCCTGCATACATCTGCCAGCGGAATATTCTGCTTCAGCAGATCCCTTAGCATTATTGTGGCTTCACGTGCTGTTTCCCTGCCAAACTGTCTGACAAAATACTGTTTCACATAATCAAGCTCCGACTTCAGAACTTTGCCGTCTGCTTTCATCACGGCAGCAATCAGGACTATGAAAGTGACACCGAATCCTCCTGGTGTGGTTTTCCGGCTTGTTTCAGCAATTTCGGGCCTGATATAATCTGAGGCACTGTCCACTACCGATCCCAACAGAAAACCCAGTAATGCACCAATGGGCCCTCCCATTACCCATCCCAGTCCGCCCCCTATCCATTTGCCCAGCCGAGCCATAATTGTCTTCAGATATCTAAATGAGCAAGGATATCTTCATGGATATCAAGTATTACAGGAATAATCATTTCATTTTCGGAATTGTTTATCACATAATCCGACAATGAGATTCTTTCCTCATCATCCATCTGATGTCTGATCCTCTCAGCAACCTGTTCCCGGGTAAGCTTGTTTCCTGCGGTCAGTCTTGATATCCTTTCCTCAAGGGGTGCCGTTACCGTCGCAATCCTGTCAACATGGCCTGCACCGCCGCTCTCAAACAGTATGGCTGCTTCCAGTATCACATAGGGTGAAGTCTGATTCTCCGCCCAGTTCCTGAAACGTTCAAAGACTGCAGGGTGAACGAGTGAATTCACTCTTTTCAGCTTTTCGGGATTGTTAAAGATTATTCCTGCAAGTTCCTCCCTGTTCAGAACTCCCTCCGGGTACATGTCTTTGCCGGCAATATCATTTATACCCCTGATGATATAGTCCTCACTGTTCATCAGAAATTGTGCTTCGGGATCGGCGAAGAAGGCCGGTATGCCCAGGATTCCAAAAACCCTGCATACAGAAGTTTTCCCGCTTCCGATACCTCCTGTTATACCGAGTTTCATCCGTTTCTTCATACCTGTGGCCTGTAAAACATATCACGGACCTGAACATCCTCAGCCCGTGGCTATCAGCTTATTTTTCAACAACTTCCTTAAATGAAAAGAATATGGTATCCGGTCTGATCGCCGTGATCCTGCATTCCGGTTTTAACTGTGTGTTGAAATTCTGTACCAGTCCTGATGTAACAAGATAATAATCAGCAGGTGCATTGCTCCGGACACTTTTATACGGGACTTTGAGGAGGTCTATCACCGCAGGATCCCTGCTGCCGGAAATCTTAAGGCGCAACATGGAAAATCCTGTACCCTGCAAAACCAGATTCAGTCTGGCCGGAACTGTTTCAAGCTCCCTGTCCCTTGGCACATTTATAAATTTTACAGGATATCTGATGTCTGACTGAATCGTTTTACCCAGTGAATTGAGATACCAGAAAACAAATGACATGAAAAGAAAGATGGAAAAGACCAGTATGTTTGCCTTTAAATTGCCCATCCCCTTTTTTGCAAGCCTGCCTGACCAGTTTTTTTCAGATTTTTCCAATGTAATTTATCCCGGTTGTTTTTCAGATCCTATTCATCTGCTGAGGGATCCTTGAGAAGGGCGCTCTTGTCAACCTTAAGCTTTACATCCCCCCCGGCATCCATCATTATATAATTGTCCTTCACTTCATGCACTCTTCCGTAAATACCTCCCGTAGTAACCACCTTGTCCCCCTTTTTCAGGGAACTGCGGTAAGTATTCATCTCTTTCTGCTTTTTCATCTGTGGCCGTATCATGAAAAAATAGAATACCACAAAAACAAGTATCAACGGAAGAAATGTTATCATGGGATTGCTTTGTCCGCCTCCGGCAGCTCCTGCCGGCTGGCTCATCAAATAAATTAAAGTTAAGCTGATCATCATTCAATTGGTTTATTATTGTTGTTTTCAATTATTCAGTTTACTGTCCGTTGATTCACCAATCAGGCCTCTGCCATACTTTTTCAGAAGGCCTTTTTCCCTCATCTCTCTGAAAATATTGTCGAGAATACCGTTTACAAATGTACTGCTTTTTGGAGTACAATAATACTTTGCTATTTCAATGTATTCATTCAGAGTGACCTTGACAGGAATCTCCGGGAATTCCAGCACTTCGGCAATTGCCAGCTGCATCACGAGGGTATCCATCAGTGCAATACGGTCAACTTCCCAGTTGGTGGTATTATTATCTATCAGTTCCGAGCTTTGCCTGTAATTCAGCACTGCCTTCCTGAAAAGCAGTTTAACAAACTCCTCGTCTTCCCTGTTCTTGTACAGAGGCATGAGTTCCGCCTGTTCCCCGGATGCCGCCCTGAACTTCTTCAGAGTTTTTTCTATCATCAGCAGTACATATTCCAGATCATCATTCCAGTAAATGCTTTGCTCCTCAAGGCTGTTGACAAGGTCTTCAGAAGCGGAGAAAAGCTTGCTTACAAGATTGATAACAAATTTTTTATGCCCCTGATAATTCATCTCTTCCTGGTTCATGTATTCCCCAAATTCATCCCAGGAAAGCATGTTGTTAAAAAGTATTCTCGGAATATGTGCAAAATTCACCCACGAGAGTTTTTTGCCATTCAGGTATTTGTTCAATGACCTGTTGTTTCTCAGCTGTACGATTACGGGATTGTCAATAAAACGGCGGTTCGGATTGAGGTCCTGGGGAGTGGGCATTTTTTTCTGCAGGGCCCGTTCTATCCTGTCAGTAGCAACATCGCTTATTTCAAGCACAAGCAGTAAAAGATAATGGTAAAGATCATAGGTCTTTGCTATACTGAAAACAAGTTCCGATTCAGCTTTTACCAGATCGCCATCCTCTCTGCGGTTAAAAGCATAAAGTGCCATCAGTGCTTTTATTCGCAATAATCTTCTGCTTATCATTAATATAAGAACCTCATGATTTCTGAGTTGCAAAAATACTCTTTTTCCAATACTCCCGACACAAGTTTGTAAAAAAACAGGATCAAAGCATATGCCTGTTTTGAAATGCTAAAATAATTGTTACTTTTGACCGGATAAAAATCTAACCCTTTCAAAAACTTGATCTGGAAATGGAAGAAGAAACCGGCATTAAAGATGATGTAAACGGCAGTGAGGAGAAAAACCAGAAGGAAGAGATCTTCACGAAAGTTGTACGTGCAGGGAAGAGAACCTATTTTTTTGATGTAAAAGCCACCAGGAAAGAGGACTACTATCTGACCATTACTGAAAGCAAGAAACGCCTGGGCAAAGAAGGGAAAATATTTTATGAGAAACATAAAATATTCCTTTATAAGGAAGATTTTGAAAAATTCACTGACGGTCTTAAGGAAGCTGTCGATTATATAAACAACGGTGATTACGATCTTAAGCCTTCCCCGGGGGAGAAGGATCTGATCATTGACGAGGACAGGGAATCACTGACCGCCGAGGAATTCACCAATATTGACTTTGATGATCTGGGGAAAAAATAGCTGTTCAACTCCCTATGTCTGATTATATTCTGTTGATCCTTGCCATTATCCTTATGATAATAGGGATAATAGGATGTCTTGTCCCGGTATTGCCGGGACCGCCTCTGAGTTATCTGGGGCTGATATTAATCCACCTGACACGCTTTGCACATTTCTCAAACACGCTTCTGATCTCGCTTGCCGTTGTTACAGTCATCGTAACCATAATTGACTATATTGTCCCGATATGGGGAACCAGGAAATTCGGCGGATCTAAATACGGAACGCGCGGAGCAACAGTAGGTCTTATTATAGGCCTGTTCCTGGGGCCGGCGGGAATAATTCTGGGACCTTTCATAGGAGCCATTGTCGGGGAACTCATATTCAGGGACGATATGAAATATGCCATCAGGGCGGGCTTCGGGAGCCTTCTGGGATTTCTTACCGGCATAGGGCTTAAACTTGCAGCCTCATTTGCAATGACCTTCTATTTTGTAAAGGAACTGATTACCTGAAATTCTTCCCTAGCTTCCAAGCGTTGCAACCATCACTGCCTTTATGGTATGCAGGCGGTTTTCAGCTTCATCAAACACTATTGAATGGGAGGATTCGAAAACATCTTCAGTCACCTCCATTCCGTCGAGGCCGTATTTTTCATATATCTCCTGACCTATTGATGTTTCCCTGTTATGAAATGCCGGAAGACAGTGAAGAAACCTGACATCCGGATTTCCGGTTTTTCTGATCACTTCCATATTCACCTGGTAAGGCCTGAGAAGCCTTATTCTTTCTTCCCATACATCTTCCGGTTCACCCATTGAGACCCATACATCGGTATAAAGAAAATCAGCTCCCCTGACTGCTTCGTCCAGGTTTTCCGTGATGGTGATCCTTGCTCCTGTCTTCTCAGCCACTGCCCTGCAAATCCCGGTCAGATTGGCGGAGGGCTGAAACATAGCCGGTGCAGCAATTCTGAAATCAATTCCCATTTTTGCCGACCCTGCCATGAGCGAATTACCCATATTGAAACGGGCATCGCCGAGATAGCATAATGAAATATTGTTCAGATTCCTGTCCGAATGTTCCTTCATTGTCATCAAATCCGCAAGGACCTGAGTAGGGTGAAACTCGTTCGTAAGTCCGTTCCAGACAGGAACTCCTGAATATTCAGCCAGATCCTCAACGAGTTTCTGTCCGTATCCCCGGTATTCTATCCCGTGAAACATTCTTCCCAGCACCCTGGCTGTGTCTTTCATAGATTCCTTGTTTCCGATCTGTGAGCCGCCCGGGCCCAGATAGGTAATATTCGCACCCTGATCAAAGGCTGCAACTTCAAATGCACACCTCGTCCGGGTAGAGGTTTTCTCAAAAATGAGAGCAATATTTTTCCCTTTCAGCCGCTGAATCTCCTTCCCCGATTGTTTTTCAGTTTTCAGCTTTGCTGCAAGATCCAGCAGATAATTTATCTCTTCCGGAGTAAAGTCAAGAAGTTTGAGAAAATGACGGTTTTTGAGGTTTATTTCCATTGTTCAGATGTTTATGTTCCCTGCATTCCGGCAGGGACCCCTGAGTAAAGCAGTACAAGTATCTTTGAGGATTATTATACTTGAAACTGAATCAGGCAAATTTATAAATTTATTAAACCAAACTGCCTGCTGCGGAAAAATCACCGGACAAAAATTTCTGAATTTCTGCCGGACCGGTCCTTTTTCAGATGTTTCAACCGGCACCCGATATCCCTGAATACAAACAACATAAACCCACGCAGGACATGTTTCAGCAGCGGCCGTTAAAATAACGGAAACAACAATCATTTGAAAGATAGAGGATTTCTAATAAAAAAAAGCTATTTTTACATGTCAAAACAAAAAATAAGTGAGAGTCAGCCTGCTGTTTTTATCTGTCGCAATTATATCTGTAACAGGAGATTCCTGTGTTAATTCCGGAGTCAGGAACATAGACCAGGGTGAGATTCATTATTCAATCACCTATAGCGGTGATTCCGGGTTCATTCCCAGGGAATTTATGCCTAAGCATCTGATAGTCTGTTTTAAAGATAATAAAATTCTTTTTGATATATCGGCTCCTTTTGGAAACTCGGGAATTATGAATCTGGCCAATCCCGTAAACGGAATATTCGATACATACATAAATTTTCTGGGTTTTAAATATTTCTATCCTTCAGGCCCTGATGAGAACTATCCCGGATTTGAGGCCATGACGGGGATGGAGATACATAAAACCTCCGGCACTTCGGTGATTTGCGGATTTAACTGCAAATCAGCTGAAGTCACGTTTCCGGGCAGTAAAACCGGCAACAAAAAATACCGCATCTGGTACACCGATGAAATAAAGGTCAGAAACCCGAATGCGGCAACTCCTTTCAATGAAATAGACGGGGTACTGATGAAATTCTTTTTTGTAATAAACCAGAGGGAAATGCATTTTGAGGCCGAGACGGTATACAGAAAGGATATTCCCGACAAGATATTTGAAAGGAAGGAAAAGTATGTCCGGATCTCAAAGAAGGATATAGATGAAATTATTGACAAATTCGTCAGCATGTAATTTTCCGGCCGGATTTTATTTTTTCTCACCTCCGGAGCAGGTGTTTTGCCCTGCCATCCCGGACTGCACTTCACATTTGTATTTCTGAATTTCGAATAATTACTAACTTTGCCTTGCATTTATTAATGCATAAACCGGACAAGGATAAAAAACGTGTCTAAAAAATCTGATAAAACCGTAAGAAACAAGGGAAAAAAGAAAGCGTTTTTCAAGGATGAACGAATGAGGTTTGTAAGCGGTATCCTTGTCAGCGGCATTGCCATCTACCTGCTCCTGGCTTTCATAGCCTATCTCATATGGTGGAAAGCGGACCAGAGCATTCCCACGGCAGATATATTATCCGGCCCGGATGTGGAAGTAAAGAACTGGTCGGGGAAAAGCGGGTATTATCTTTCCTTTTTGATGATAAGCAACGGATTTGGTCTGGGTGCTTTTTTTATTCCCATGATTTTCGGAACCCTGGGATTATACCTGCTTAAATTCCCGAAAATAAGATTCTGGAGCCTTACAGCAAAATTTGTCTTTGCAACGATAATTCTGTCCCTTATTCTTGCTTTCATTTTCGGGAAGGCAGACGGATATCTTTATGCAGGCCCGGGCGGGGCACACGGATATCATTTTATAAACTGGCTGAATGCATTTGTAGGAAAGCCGGGAACAGCTATCATTCTGATCCTTCTGACACTGAGCTATCTGGTTTTTGCTCTGAAAGTACCACCTTCAGTTTTCAGCAGAAAAAAGAAGGAAATGTCCGGACAGGAGGATATAACAGGAGGAGGCGAAAGCGGAAAATACCCGGCCGGAAAAAAGGATGACGGCAATACAGGATTCCGCATAAATAACCGGACAGGAACTGATGATCAGGTATTCCGCGATGAAGGCGTATCAGTCCTGTCTCCTGCAACAGGTTCACTTATCCACGATCTGGACAGGGATCAGCCTCCGGATCCCGGTGAGAAGAAAGCGGGTATGCGGATAACAAAAACGGAAGTGAGGGACCTTGTTCCCGAAGAAGAACTGGAACGGATCATGAAAAACTATGATCCCCGCCTTGATCTTTCGAACTACAGGTTTCCGCCCGTTTCAATCCTGAAGGATCACAGGTCGGGCAGTGCCTTCGATAACAACGAGGTGATTGAGAACAAGGAAAACATAATAAAGACACTCGGTGACTACAAAATAAGCATAAAGCATATTTCAGCGACAGTCGGCCCGACGGTCACACTTTATGAAATTATTCCGGAGAGAGGTGTCAAGCTGGCACGCATCAAATCGCTTGAGGATGACATTGCACTGAACCTTTCAGCCATGGGTATCAGAATCATTGCACCGATACCGGGCAGGGGGACAGTTGGCATTGAAGTGCCCAACAAGAAACCGGAAATAGTGTCAATGCGATCACTTATTGCTTCCAGGGCCTTTCAGGAATCCAGGTTCGACATTGCACTTGCACTCGGAAGGACAATAACGAATGACCCCTACATTGTAGACCTGACCAAGATGCCTCACCTTCTTGTTGCAGGAGCAACCGGCCAGGGAAAATCGGTCGGACTCAATACTATTATCACATCCATATTGTACAAAAAACATCCTGCCGAACTCAAGTTTGTCCTCATTGATCCGAAAAGGGTTGAACTGCCATTGTATTCAAAGATCGAACGGCATTACCTGGCCAAGCTCCCCGGCGAGGAAGACGCCATCATAACGGATACCCAGAAAGTTATCAACACACTGTATTCCCTGTGTATTGAAATGGATAACCGCCTTGAACTCCTGAAAGCCGCACAATCGAGGAATATAAAGGAATACAATGAAAAATTCATAACAAGAAGGCTTAATCCCGAAAAGGGACACAGGTATCTCCCTTACATCATCCTGGTTATCGATGAGTTTGCCGATCTCATCATGACAGCAGGCAGGGAGATAGAGGGACCCCTCGGAAGGCTGGCACAGGTTGCCAGGGCCATAGGGATTCATCTCATAATTTCCACCCAGCGTCCCACCACCAATATCATTACAGGTTTCATCAAAGCCAATTTTCCTACAAGGATAGCCTTCCGTGTATTTTCATCAATTGATTCAAGGACAATACTTGACGTCACCGGTGCGGACCGGCTTGTAGGCAACGGAGACATGCTTATCTCCTCGGGTGCTGAACCGGTACGCGTCCAGTGCGCATATATAGACACCAGCGAAATAGAGGAACTTACAGAATACATCGGATCACAGCAGGGCTATCCCGATGCAATGCACCTTCCGGAATATATCAACGATACCGACGGAACTGCCTCCGAGGTGGACATGAGGAAAAAGGATGCTCTGTTTGAGGATGCGGCACGACTGGTGGTTCAGTATCAGCAGGGGTCAACCTCCCTTATTCAGAGGAAACTCTCCATAGGATACAACAGGGCCGGCAGGATCATTGACCAGCTTGAGGCAGCGGGTATAGTCGGGCCATTTGAGGGAAGCAAGGCAAGGGAAGTATTGTGCATGGACATAATGGCTTTGGAACAGATTTTGAAGAACCTTGAATAAATCTTCCGTCAATGAAAAAGATGCTTTACATATTTTTTCTGATGGTTTTCCCAATTGCAGCGGCAGGACAAAATGATCCGAAAGCGGTGAGCATACTTGATAATTTCTCATCAGCCATTAGCGCCGCTCCTTCGGTAAGTATGAAATTCCTCATGATCACCGACGATCAGATGGCAAAATCAAGCGATACCATAAGCGGGGCGATTTTACTGAGCAGGGACAGATACAAGCTTGAACTTCAGAATAATATTATCTGGTATGATGGCAGGGATTCCTGGAGTTACCTGCCTTATGAAAAGGAAGTAACAATCACCCGGCCGGATAAAAACGACAACTCCTTCGAAAGCCGTCCCTCATCCATCTTTACAATGTATAAAAAGGGATATAAATCCAGGCTGGTTGAAGAGAAAAGGGATTCATACCTGATAGATCTTTATCCGGAAGAGATAAAAAGCGAACTGATAAGGGTCAGGATGACAATTAAAAAGCCATCACTTGACCTGCTGAGCTTTGAATACAAGCGAAGGGACGGAATAACAATTACCCTGCTGGTACAGGATTACAATCTGAAGCAGCAGACAGATCCCGGGATGTTCAGATTCAATCCTGAGAAATACAGGGATCTGGAGATTATAGATATGCGCTAGGTCCTCTCAGGATAAACTATCCTTGCATGATAAATATTGGTCAGCCTTTTTTTGAAGGCACTTTTAATATCCGACATATCCTTGTAGGTTATCGGCACATTCGCAAACTGGCCATCCTGTTCCTGAAGATAGATTATCCTTTCAACCAGGTCACTGATATTTTCCTCCGTATAGGACTGGATACTTCTTGAAGATGCCTCAACGGCATCAGCCATCATAACAATTGCTGTTTCCTTGGAAAAGGGCTTTGGCCCGGGATAGGCAAAGAGATTCTCCCTGTTGCCCTCTTCGGGATGCAGATCGGTGAATTTTTTGTAGAAATAATATGCAATGGTCGTCCCGTGATGAGTCCTGATGAAATCAATAACCGGAGCGGGAATCTTATAGTTCTTGGCAAGGACTATGCCGTTCTTTACATGGTTGATGATTATCTGTGCACTGTCCCTTGGATCCATTTTATCATGCGGACTTGATCCGTCTGACTGATTCTCGATAAAATAGGTGGGTTTTGCAATTTTGCCGATATCATGATAAAGCCCGCCGGCACGTACGAGGTTTACATTTGCTCCTATTGCCCTCGCAGCTTCCTCGGCAAGATTTGAAACCTGCAGGGAATGCTGAAATGACCCGGGAGCCTCAACCGCAAGTTTTCTTAAAAGTGGCTGGTTCGTGTCGGCAAGTTCCATGAGTGTGGTATCTGACACCAGCAGGAATTCCTGTTCAAAAAGCAATATCAGGGGATAGCTCAGAAGGATAAGAAGGCCGTTCCCGGCAAGCATCATGTAGTCATATGGATCAAACTGGAGATCAGAGGATTTCCACATGAGAAGTATGGCGGAATATAACACCATATTGCTGATAATCACCATCAGGGAAGTAAACAGGAGCCGCGACTTTCTGAAGTTGTTCGTCAGTGTGAATATTGCAACCATTCCGGAAATGAAGGACATCAATATGAAGATGAAGGGCTCCTCCACCATGAAACCTGCCAGCATGATGGTAATAAGAAGAATGAACAGAGCAAGGCGCGCATCATAGAATGTCCGTATGATAACAGGAATTATGGCAAAGGGAACGAGAAATATTATATTCCGGGCAGAGATCCCGGTAACAATCCGGGTAATGATCAGGAAGGTCAGTATGGCAAGAAGTATGAAGAATGTTTTCAGAACGACACTCAACACTTCCTGTCTGAACTGAAGAAGGAAGAAAAAGAGTACTATATAGCAGGTTGTAACAACCAGGATGGTTCCTGCCATCTCTTTTATACCGGGATTCTTTCCCCAGGTAAGTGTTAGTACAACGGCTATTATACTGCCCAGAAAAACTGCAATATGCTGTTTGTTTTTATCAAACCTGGGAAATTTACCGGCAAAATCTGCAGATTTTTGCATTGATCCTGTCATTTTTTGCGGGGTAAAATTAGCAAATTTTGTCAAGACTCCGGTTTTAAAAAGAATAGCCGGAGTTTAACGGGAACCGGATCTCTGACAGCAGATGGCAGAAATTTACATAATGTTTAATTTATTACTTTTGGGTATGTAATGATTAAGCCATGGACAGCTATATCTGTGAAAATATCTTTGTGCCTTTACGCGCCGGGCCCTCACACAAATCTGAAATGCTCAGCCAGGTACTGTTCGGGGAAAAATACCGCATACTTGACTATTCAGGTCACTGGATAAAGATAGAAACCCTCTTTGACAGCTATGCGGGCTGGATTGACGCCAACCATCTTCAGCAGAAGGATGACAGGCCTGGTTCAGCCGGACTGGTTCTTAACAGATCCCTCCTGTGTTTCAGGAAGGATAAGACAAGGATTGTACTGGAGGCAGGCTGTGAAATATATGAACCGGATTTTGACAACAAGTCGTTTATGCTCGGGAATGACCGCTATACCACCTGCCAGGAATTCACTCAGGGCTATGTTGATGTTTCTGCTTCGCCTGCGGATACTGCAATGAAATTCATCAACAGTCCCTATATATGGGGAGGCCGCATACCTTCAGGCATTGATTGCTCGGGATTCACGCAACTGGTCTATAAGCTTTGCGGCATCACAATACCGCGCGACAGCCGGATGCAGGCGGAAACAGGAGAAACAATCAGCTTTCTCGAAGAAAGCATTCCGGGTGACCTGGTGTTTTTCGATGACGAATCAGGCCGAATCAGCCATGTCGGGATAGTAATATCGCGCGGACTTGTCATTCATGCCTCGGGCAGGGTCAGGGTGGATACAATAGATTACCATGGGATATTCAAGCAGGAGCTTAATACGTACTCGCATCGTTTGAGGACGATACGCAGGGTGGTATTAAGCGGTAATACATAACCGCACTGCCGCAAGCCCACGCTGAAGCTACGGCCTGCATAGCATAATCTTATTGATTTAACGCTTCCTTCTGATTTTCATTTCCACATCAGCTGTTTCTTGATTTCAACTGTTCAACAGGCTTTTCCATCTTAGCCTCACTTCATGTGTATATCCGCAACTATCTCCCCGGAGTCATCGCCCGTATCCCGCATAAACAAAAAAAGTTGTCTTACCGATTGGCAGACAACTTTTTTTATAAACTATTTTTTTTCTATTTACCGTTTCCGGTCATCAGTTTGTTAAAGGTGAGTTCAAGAGCAGAGATTGGCCATATATATGTAGGATCTGTCGGATTAACAGCTGAAATATTTCCCATACTTCCTCCATCTTTCCCCGGAATAGGCAGGCTCAGTCTCATAAGGTCCATATTACGGATCCCTTCACCAAGGAATTCGATATTTCTTTCCTTCAGAATTGCAGTATAGAAAGCATCAGCATCTGCAAAATCTGCCTGCTGATAGGCTCCGGCAGGAAACGATCTGGTTCTGACAGCATTAAGGAGCTCAACGGCTTCGGCAGTAACAGTGTTTCCTGCTCTTACCAGGGCTTCTGCACGGTTAAGAAGTACTTCTGCGTACCTTATCACCGGTGAATAATTTGAATGGGATGTATAATCAGGAAATTTCGAAATAAAATAATTCTCATTTACTTTCTCAAGGCTCGTTTTTCTAACATCAGCGTCATCCATTGCACTAAAAGCATACCCCGGAGCTGTATTCAGGTAATATGATTCCGTTGCACCTGAGAAATAATAGCTTGGAAGGCTGTTCTGTGAGCCAGGATTGTCAGTGGTTGAATGAGGCATTGAAAAAATAGATTCTTTCGAGGTATATGGGGTTTTCCATATTTCTGTAAACGAAGGATTGAGTTCAAATGCCACTCCCGTCGGTGCAGAGAACTTGCCCCCCGATAAAGCAACTATTTTTGCTGATTCTGTCCCAACTGCGGCCCAGTCTTGCATGTGAAGATATACCCTGGTCTTGTAAGCAATAATTGAATTTTTATGAATTCTCGTGGTATTAAGCTGGTCTGTGGTATAATTTGCAATAGCCATTCCTTCAGCATCATTAAGATCCTTAAGTATCTGAGTATAAACTTCTGCCACAGAACTCCTGGCCAGATCATTATTTTCGGAAGAGGTTTCTGCGATCAGTCTGAGCGGCAATCCTGGATTATTACCATTGCCCATGTTAAAGGGTTTAGCATATAACTGAAGGAGGCTAAAATAAGAAATGGCCCTGAGTGCATATGCCTCACTTGTGTATTGCTTATATTCGGTATCAGTTAGTATTCCTGCCAATTTTCCCTCATCCCACGCCGTTTTCAGGCCGTCAAGGAAAATATTTATGGTATTAATAGTATTATAACCGGCAGACCAGAGATTCTGGACTTCATTTGTTGATGTAATTACGCTATGGTTCCATGTGGAATAGCCTGTTACCAGGTTGGAACTTTTCGGAATGAAATTATCGCATCTTATATCATTATATACGAAGAATCTTCCTCCGTAGAACTGGGCGGTTTTCATTGCATCATACATTCCGTTAACCTGAGCCTCAATTCTATCCTTTGTTTCAAACACAGTAAGGCTTGACAATGATGTCTGGGGAACCGGATCAAGATATTCCTTTGAACATCCAACTAAAAGCAGAAGAGCGAGGCCTATTGAAAATTTATATATGTTTTTCATATCAGTATTTTTAACAAATTAAAAATTAACGCTTAAACCAAACGTCCATGTTCTTGCCTGCGGTGCTGTGTTCCTGTCTACACCGGGGGTAAGGTTAGCATCACGGTTGGTGGATACTTCAGGGTCGGAACCGGAATATTTGGTAAACACGAATGCATTGAACAACTGCGCGTATATTCTGATCTTTTCGATCTTTGTTATAGCTGGCAGGGATTTGAATGTATACCCTGCAGAGACAGTTCTTACTTTCACGAAATCACCTCTTTCAATATTCTCGGATATCGGTATGGCTGATCCATTCGATACATTATCACCCCACACCGGTTTCGGGATATTTGTTTTATCACCCGGTTTTTCCCATGCAGTTTCAAATACTTCAACTGAATTGTTCCAGAATCTTTGGTCTCTCAGACCTGCTTTTGATCCACAATAAAGGTCAAAATCAAATGCATAAGTAAGATTAAGAGTCATATCAAAACCAAGATAAGTGAGATTATTGTCCAATCCTCCAAAATATTTGGGCAGAGGAGACCCCATTATCTTGCCATCACCAGCCAGTGTTATCTGAGGTGCAACTCCGGAACCGTCCCTGTAATTCCATCTTGTTGCGGCTGGATTCTCATGGGAATAAGTAATTTCCTTTCCATCCTTGTTCACAAATATTCTTCTTCCACTCTGAGGATCAACACCTCTGGTTTCAACAGCAAAGAGATTACCTATCGGCTCTCCGACAACAGTCCTGTTTGTCGTTTCCAGTCCTCCTGTGGTACCTACAAGATAATCAATACCCGGAGCAAGAGCTTTTACTTCATTTTTCAAAGTACTGAAATTCAGGGTAGTCGTCCAGGAAAATCGCGGAGTCGAGAAATTATATGAGGTAAGTGTTAGTTCAAAACCGGTATTGAACATTGAACCTATGTTTTGAGGAATTGTTCCCCCCGGAATACCCTTTGAAGGTGTCTGCTGAACATCCAGGATAAGACCGTTTACATTATTGTAATACCAGTTAATTTCTGCCTGGATCTTATCATCCAGAAGTCCGAAGCTCAGACCTGCATCATATTTGTCGCTTGTTTCCCACTTAAGTGCTGAATTACCTATCTGTGAAAAAGCCAGTGTAGGAACATCAGCATACAGTCCTGCTCCATAGAGGTACAAAGAGCTGAAATTACCGATACCAGACATGTTACCAACCCGGCCAAAGCTGGCTTTAAGGCGTATATCTGAAAATACTGATCCGATCGCATCACTGATAAATTGCTCATTTGAAGCATTCCACATGACTGACGCACCTCCAAATGTACCCCATTTATTATCTTTTGAGAGTCCTGAGAAGGCATCACGACGCACACTTCCTTCAAGATAATACTTCCTGTTATAATTAAAATTAAACCTGCCGAAATATGAAATGAAATAATTTTCTCCTATGACTCCACCACCCAATTCCGGTTCCACCCATGAACCCTGGTAAACCGTGAAAAATGGATCGGCAACATCATATTTTGAGGCTGTCCATTGAACACTTTTTGTATATTGCTCTTCAGCTCCTGCAAGAAATCCAAAATTAAATTTTTCAAGGAGTGAGATATTATAGTTCAGCGTATTGGTCCATGTCCATCTTTTTGGCCTGTAGAATGAATTCCAGACACTACCGTTGTCGGAATATCCGTCTCCTGTCAGAGGTGTACGGAATTCAACTGACTCAGACGACAGGTTATCAATACCATATACAGTTTTCAATGTAAGTCCTTTTATAGGTTCCAGACTTCCGGAAAGTGTTGCAAGGACCCTGTCTGTTTCATTGGTAAACTTACAAAGATCTATTATTGCAGCAGGATTATAGTATGAAACACCCGTCAGACCAGTACCCATAGTGCCGATTGCCGCTCCGTTTATATTGTATGAACCATCTGCCTTATAAGGGCCAAGGATGGAAGGCAGAACAAATGCCAAACGGGCAGCTCCTGCAGTGGAAAAATCCGATCCCGTGTTGGGTGATACGTTATACCCATTTGTATAAGCGATATTTGCAGCCAGAGTAACCCATTTATTCAGCTTATGGTCAATATTCAACCTTGCATTTTTCCTTGTAAAGGAACTTTTGCGGATCATTCCTTCCTGATTGGTGTATCCAACTGAAAGGAAATAACTTGTTGAAGGAGTTGATCCTGAAAATGTAATTGCATGGTTGTGCTGAAATCCTTTCTGATAAACAAAGTCAGCCCAGTCGGTATCTATATTCTTTCCGTCCGCACCGCTAGCATACTTAAGAACAGTTGATGATCCCGAATTTGCGAGAGCTTTGTTCTTAAGGGAAAGATACTGCTGAGCATTCATTAGATCAAAAAGATGATAAGGTGCCGTGTACCCCACGTATCCGTCGTATGTAACATTTGTCTTGGCCCCGGTACCACGTTTTGTAGTGATTATAATGACACCATTGGCTGCCCTGGATCCATACAAGGCAGTAGCTGATGCATCCTTCAGAATATCCATCGATTCAATATCGGACGGATTAATGTCGGAGAGGGCGTTGGCAAATGAATAGGTTTGTGATACATCACCCGAAAATATTGGCACCCCATCAACAACAATAAGCGGAGAAGAGCTCCCAGTTATAGAATTAAAACCCCTGATACGTATAACAGGAGGATTATTAAGGGCTCCGCTTGGCATGGTGATGGATACGCCTGCAGCTTTGCCCTGTAAAGCCTGGTCGAAACTTTGTACAGGTATATTTCTGATGGCATCAGCCTTAACCGATGACACAGAACCGGTTATATCCCGTTTCTGTACAGTACCATAGGCCACCACCACGACTTCATCGACATTATAAAGGTCCTGTTTCAGAACAACATTGATATCTGTTCTTCCCTGAATCGGCACTTCCTGGGTTACAAAACCAATAAAGCTGAATACAAGGGTTTGTGCACTGACCGGTAGTGACAGAACATATTTACCGTCAGCCCCTGTGATTGAGCCAATTGTGGTTCCTTTTACCGTAACATTAACACCGGGCAGCGGCAGCCCATCCTCAGAGCCGGTCACTGTTCCGGTAATCTGCACTGTTTGAGCCATAACAAGTGTAACTGTTATCAGCAACAGTGTGCTAAACATCAGAATTCGCTTCATAAACATAAGTTTAGGTTAATAGTTAAAGTTTGAGTTTAGGTTAATAGTTAAAACTTGGGTCCAGGTTAATAGTTAAAACTGATGACGAATTTATTTAAAAATTTAATATAAAACATATCTTCTTCCTTTTTTTTGACCAACAGAGAAGGAATTTCATAAATGTATGAAAGATGAAAACCGAAAATTGCTAAAACTTACGGTATCAAAGAGGTATTTTCTCTTTCATCAGTAAAAGAAAATTGCTATGCTTCTCCCCTTTCCCCTGTTCAAAGAGATATCCTCCTGTTTGCTGCAGTCAGTATATTTTCCTGCAGATGAACAGCTTCCTCCTCGATCTTTCCCGCCCTGGAAAGAATTTCACCGGTAAAACGGGAATCCTCAACTCCTGTTGCGTTGATTTTTATATTGAGATGGGCACCCCTGATACAGGCCAGCAGGGCAAGGGATCCAACCGCCGCATCTGTTACCGAAGAAGGATTGCCTGTTTCAGTCATGCTTTTTACTATTTCAAATCCGGAATAAGCGGTTTCCATAACCTTTAAGGGAACCAGAATAGCCTGTTTGTATGCTTCCTGGATGGCGGCATTTCGCAGCTCTCTCTCTTTGTCACCTGATTTCGGCAGCCTCCGTGCTTCAATTATTTTATTGTACGCATCCGTATCTGCATCCACAAGATTTAGAAGCATGTTCTGAATTTCCGTTCCCCGCGCGGCCTGGACGGAAAATTCCTTCCAGCGTTCATCCCAGTCCTTCCTGTGGGCTGAAAGATTTGCAACCATTGTTCCCAGTGCCACTCCCAGTGCACCCATGTAAGCCGATGCGGAGCCTCCACCCGGAACCGGAAGCTCGGAAGCTGTCATATCCATATATTCTTTCAGACTAAGGGAAGTGAGATTTTCTTTCTCTTTCTCCAGCAGATATTCAATTATCTTCTCCTCCGGCCTGAAAGGCTGCAACTCATCAAGTCCCATCGACCTGACAGCAATATGTATCAGCTCTTCGTCAGGAAGGCCCGCGGACCTTTTTTGCTTTTCCAGGAAATATTTCCCTGCTTCAAGCAGTGATCTCAGGGGAATAAGTCCCACCAGTTCCGAACCTGTAACCCTGACACCTCTTGCCTCTGCTTTTCTGCATACCTCATCAAAGGCAAGATGAACGGGTGTTACGGAAATGTCTGTCAGATTCATTGAGATCTGTGCTATTCCGTATTCCTTTATATACCAGCCAATAGCCCTTACACTTCTGAGAGAGCCCGGAACATTCACTTTTTCACCCTTTTCATTGATAATATCCCTGCCGCTTTCCCTTACGTCAAATGCTATGGCATTGGCACGCCTGGTCGATGTCGTGTTGAGATTTACATTGAAGGCGACCAGGAAATCCCGTGCCCCGACTGCCGTGGCGCCCGATTTCCTGTTGAAGACAGCCGGTCCGAAATCGGGTTTCCATTCCGGATCAGAGAACTTCTTCTCAAGCCCTTCATATTCTCCCGACCTGCAATGGGCAAGACTCCGTCTGTTTTCCCTAAATGCAGCATTTTCGTAACAGAACACAGGAATGTTTAGTTCTTTGCCTATACGTTCAGCCACTTTCCGGGCTATTATTACAGTTTCCTCCATGGATATCCCTGATACCGGTACGAATGGACAAACATCGGTCGCTCCCATTCTGGGATGCTCGCCCCTGTGCCTGGACATATCTATCACTTCCGAGGCCTTTTTCACAGCTCTGAAAGCTGCTTCGGCAACTGCGTCAGGCTCCCCTGCAAATGTCACAACAGTACGGTTGGTGTCTCTTCCGGGATCGACATCAAGAAGTTTCACATTCTCAACAGATTCAATTTCGTCTGTTATTTGCTTTATTATGGCCATATCACGGCCTTCGCTGAAATTCGGAACACATTCCAGTATTCTTTTCGTCATAAAGAGGTATTATTTGTTAATTAACACTGGTTCAGATGATTCTTTTTCCTTTTAATATCACTGTTTCTACCAGGTTGCTGCCAAAGGCATAGGGCATAAAGCCGTAAGAGGGTATCTCTTTTGTTATAAACACATTGGCTGCCTTTCCCCTTGCAATTGAGCCATGCGATCCGGATAAACCCATTGCATATGCCGAATTGATGGTAACCGCATTTATTGCTTCTTCCGGAAGCATTTTAAGCCTGATGCACGCAAGTGACATGATAAGCTTCATATTTCCCGACGGGCATGATCCGGGATTAAAATCAGATGCCAGGGCCACAGGCAGTCCGGAGTCTATCATTTTTCTTGCCTGAGGCTCAGGAAGCCCCAGGAAGAGTGCAGATCCCGGAAGAAGAGTAGGCATTGTGCCAGTTCCTGAGAGAACGGCAATTTCCTGTTCGCCGCTCCGTTCGAGATGATCAACGGACAGGGCTCCGTATTTTACTCCTGTCTGTACTCCTCCGGAAAAACCGAGCTCATTTGCATGGATCTTGGGCCTGAGGCCGTATTTAAGGCCGGCACTGAGTATCCTTTCAGTTTCTTCAACAGTAAAAAATCCCTCGTCGCAAAAAACATCTATAAAATCTGCGAGCTTCTGTTCAGCAACTTCAGGAATCATCTCATTAATCACCAGATCGATATATTTTTCTCTCGAATTTCTGAATTCCGCCGGTATTGCATGTGCTCCCAGGAAAGTCGCCCTGACCTCGAGAGCTGTGTTATCCCTTATTCTTTTTATTACCCTCAGCATTTTAAGTTCATCGGCAGTGTTAAGCCCGTAACCGCTTTTTATCTCAACAGCACCTGTGCCAAGGCTGATTATCTCACGTACCCTGACCATGGATTGTTCATAGAGGCCATCTTCAGAAGTTTCACGCAGTTTTTTTGCTGAATTGAGTATCCCTCCCCCCCTTTTTGCAATTTCCTCATATGACAATCCTCTTATCCGGTCGGAAAATTCCTGTTCCCGGCTTCCGGAATATACAAGATGAGTGTGGGGATCACAAAAGGAGGGAAAAACCATTTTGCCGCCGGCATCTATCACATCCGCTACGGTTCCGGAAATCCGGGGGTCAGCCGGACATTTCTCCATCGGCCCGTAATCACTTATCCTGTCTCCCTCAATTAAAAGAAAGGCATCCGGGATATTTGTGATCCTTGCCATTTCGCCTCCGCAGACCCTTTGTCTGGGATGTTCCTCAGTCTGCACCAGGCATTTGATATTCTTTATCAGCAATCCCATTTTCAATACTTTTAAATGAGTCCGGTGCCGCAGCCAGGTTTGTACAGGTTCCGCACAGGGCGCATAATGCCATCCTCAACTCCCGAAAAAAACCGGATCTTCAGTCCGGAATCCGCCGGCCCCGGTATCCGGCCGGCCTGAGGTTCTTCCTGTGGAAACCGGAATTTGTAATATTACAATACGTTACAAATATTACAAAAAAAGACATTACTTTCCAGTTTTATTTATCTTTAGAAGTGAAAACTAAAACCATGGTCCATGAAAAAAATCCTTACGATTCTGCTGATAGCTTCCTCATCTTTTTCATTATCCGGCCAGGAAAAGAAAACCATGACAGGCTGGAAATTCGGCGGTGCACTGCCTGCAGTGACTTATGACTCCAATCTTGGATTCCAGTATGGTGCTCTTGCTGAGTTTTTCAATTACGGAGATCCGAGCATATTTCCTGATTTTCTTGATCACACCTATACGGAAATTTCACGCTTCACCAAGGGGAGCGGGATATACAGGATGATGTTTGAATCATACCGGCTTATTCCGGGTGTTCATCTGACCAGCGACCTCAGTTATCTGCCCGATCAGGCATATCATTTTTACGGATTCAACGGTTATGAAAGCGTTTTCAACAAGAGCTGGATGGAAGTTGAGTCAGCAGATTACAGGACGATGATGTTTTATCGTTTTAAAAGGAACCAGTTCAGGTTCAAGAATGATTTTGAAGGAAAGCTGACCGGGGAGAGGCTTAAGTGGAATGCAGGATTTGCATTTCAGGCTTTCATGAATGGTTCGGTGGATATAGACAAGTTAAACAAGGGGAAGGATGAGAAGCTCCCTTCAGTGACGGACGAACCCGGACTGTATGAACGTTATCAGGCTCTCGGACTGATTTCGGAGAATGAAGCAGACGGAGGCTGGGTAAATACGGTTAAGGGAGGCCTGTCATGGGACAGCCGGGATAATCTTGCCAATCCGATGAAAGGGCTCTGGACCGAAATTGGCATTGAGGCAGCTCCAAAATTCCTGGGAAACGACTGGGGGTTTTCAAGATTCTATATAACGCACCGTCAGTATTTTACCCTGATACAAAACGATCTTTCTGCTGTATACAGAGTGGGTTATCAAAGCAAATTGTCAGGGGAAGTTCCGTTTTTCTACCAGTCGCAGGTGATTACTTCAATGCTAAGGGGTGCCACAAATGAGGGACTCGGAGGTTCCAAAACCCTTAGAGGAGTATTGAAAAACAGGGTTGTTGGTGACGGATTTGTTTACGGCAATGTTGAACTTCGCTGGAAACCGGTCTACTTCAAATTGTTCCGGCAGGATTTCTATATCGGACTCAACGCCTTTTATGATTTCGGCATGATAACAAACAAGATTGAACTGCCCTCCGGTCTTCAGACTACATTTGCAAGCCTTTATCCCGGTGAGAAATTCACGGATTATTTTAATACAGGCAGTGAAAAACTGCATCAGTGTGCAGGGATAAGCATTATGCCGGTAATGAATCAGAATTTTGTAATAGCCGTGGATATAGGAAAGGCCTTCAATAAGCAGGATGGAAACATAGGCTTTTCAATCGGCCTGAATTACTTGTTCTGAGAAATGTTAGCGGATATGTTCCGGACTTAATTTCGGCATAGTGATGAAAATCAAACGGGTCATTGCACAGTTTTTTTTCAGCCGCATTCCTCAAAGCTTTTATTGTACTGTTCAATGGCTTTGAGACTCATTCCCATACTGGAGAATCCGCCATCATGATACAGGTTCTGCATGGTAACCTTCCTTGTAAGGTCTGAAAACAGGGCCACACAGTAATCAGCACATTCCTCCGCATTTGCATTACCCAGGGGAGACATTCTTTCTGAAAAATCCACCAGCGAATCAAAGCCATGGATTCCGCTTCCGGCTGTAGTGAGGGTAGGCGACTGCGATATGGTATTGATGCGGACCTTCCTGTCGCGGCCGTATATATATCCGAAACTCCTTGCAATGGATTCCAGCAGGGCCTTGGCATCTCCCATATCATTATACCCGGTCAGTGTTCTTTGTGCCGCCACGTACGAAAGCGCCACAACCGAACCCCATTCCTTTATTGCATCCAGCTTGTATGCGGTCTGCAGGATCCGGTGGAAACTCAGGGCGGAAATATCAAATGCCTTGAGCATATTTTCATAACTGGTATTCTCGTAGGGAATATTCTTTCTTACATTGGGAGACATTCCGATTGAATGCAGGATGAAATCAAAGCGGCCTCCGAATATCTCCATGGTTTCGGAGATAAGTTTTTCAATATCATCCATCCTGGTGGCATCAGCGGGGATAACACTGCTGCCGGTTATCCGGGCAAGTTCATCAATACTGCCCATTCTTACCGCCACCGGCGAGTTGGTAAGCACCAGCCGTGCTCCGTGCTGCCATGTCTTCAGAGCCACCTGCCATGCAATCGACTTTTCATTAAGCGCTCCGAATATCAATCCTTTTTTGCCTTTTAACAATGATCCTTCCATAGTTTTTAGTTTAATTTCCGGCTGCCTCAAGCAGTTCTCTCGCGTTTTTCAGGGCTGCCTGGGTTACCTCGCTTCCGCTGAGCAATCTGGCAACTTCCATTATCCTTTCATCTCCTGATAACAATTTAACCCTGGTAATTGTTGAATCGCCTTCGTCTTCCTTATAGACATGAAAATGCCTGGCCCCGCGTGATGCCACCTGGGGAAGATGTGTAATATTGATCACCTGCATATATTTCCCCATACTGCTGAGTATTTGTCCGACCTTGTCCGCAACCTCTCCCGAAACCCCTGAATCAATCTCATCAAAAATAATTGTAGGGAGGCTGACATTCCTGGTAAGAAAGGACTTGAGACTGAGCATAACTCTTGACAATTCGCCTCCCGAAGCAGTTTTTGCAAGATTTTCCGGATCAATCTGTTTGTTTGCTGAAAAAAGAAAATCAACCTGATCCCTTCCCGATTCACTGAAATCCGCCTGTGACGAAAAATCTATTCTGAATCTCGCATTTGGCATTCCGAGCTGCCTGAGCATTCCGGTAATATTCTTTTCTGTTTCAGGCAGGGATTTTTTCCTTTTCCCGGTGATTGATGAAGCCATTTTTGTCAGGACCGCTTCTTCCGAGCGTATCAGCGATTCCATTTCTGCCAGCCTTTCATCACCGGTCTCGATTGACTGCACCAGCTTTCTTATCTCTTCGCGTTTGACAAGAAGTTCGTCCAATCCGTTTACCTGATGCTTTCTGGCAAGGGTGTAAATGGTGTCTAGCCTTTCATTTACCTGTGCCAGCCTGGCAGGATCCGCACTTATTGATGCTGACAGCCCCTCGATTTCCGAAGAAAGGTCATTCAGCTCAATGTACGACGATTCTGTTCTTGCTGCAAGCTCCTCCCCGCCGGGAAGAAAACCCTTTATTCTGTTCAGTATATTCCGCAATTCACTCAGACTGCTCAGTATGGAACCTGATTCGGCTGAAAAACACTCTGTTATGGCTGCCAGTCCTGTCACGATTTCCTCAGCATGCGAAAGAAGCTCCTGCTCCCTTTCCAGCTCCTCCTGTTCACCCTCCGTGAGTCTGGCAGAATCAAGCTGGTTCAGCTGAAACCTGTAATATTCCAGATCAGCCCTGTTTTTTTCCGCCTTAGCGGATTCCCCGGCATATGCACGTCTGAGATTCCTGTATTTAATATATCTTTCCCTGTATTCATCCAGAACTGCTGCCGTACCGGCAAAGGAATCAACAACATTGAGCTGAAATGAATTGTTGTTCAGCATCAGTGTCTGATGCTGTGAATGAATGTCTATCAGGCTCTCTCCCAGTTCCTTTAAAATGGTGATATTTACAGGTGTATCATTGATGAATGCCCGTGATTTACCAGCAGAGCTAATTTCTCTCCTCAGGATTGCGTGGCTGTCATAATCAAGATCGTTTTCCTCAAAAAATGATTTCATTTCATGACCCTCAACGCTGAAAGTACCCTCTACAATACATTTGTTTTCTTTGTCGAGAAGGACGGAAGTATCTGCCCTTGCCCCGAGAATAAGGGACAAGGCACCCAGCAGGATGGTTTTACCTGCCCCTGTTTCCCCTGTGATTATAGTAAGGCCGTTTCCGAAATAAATATCCAGATCCCTGATAAGCGCATAGTTCCGGACGCTGAGTCTGACTAGCATTTGGAATATTGTTAATTTGAAGCTGTTATTTTTTCGTACCTGGATTTGTTGGCCGGATCTATTTCGTTGAGAATCTGCACAACACGACTCTTTTCTTCAGGAAATGATTCCGAAAAGATATTAATCAGCTCTTCACTCTTTGCATCTATAATAATCTGAAGAAGATACATGAAAGGATCCGGCCTGTTCCTGTAAACTTCCTGCAGTAACCTGAGACTCTCAACAATGCTCACCCTGGCTTCCGAGGCACGTGACTCGAGCCTGTCAAGTCCGTTGATATTATATTCGTAAAGAAATCTTCTCGCTCCGTCATACTGGGCATCCAGGAGATTCTTGACAAGCCAGTACCTGTTACGGTTCCGGGAACCGTCATAGGGTTTCCATCCCGGTTCGGGAGCATTCTGGGCATTGGTGACTATTTTTTCTGCAATCCTGAAATAATCAGTGCCTCCCTTAAGTGAAAATGAATCATAATCGAAGCCGAGTATAATATAGGCATAAAAGGCAAGAACAGACACCAGGCTGGACCTGTGAGTATTGGGGTCGAACTCAAGCGGCTGAAATTCCACATATCTGAACCTGAAATTATTGTCCATAAAATTCAGCATCGTCGAATTATATGTGGTATTATATACGGGACGCCTTAACTGAATCTGCAGGGTCCCGTTAAATTCATCGGCAGATATCTGTTCATTAATGGTTATCAACAGATTGCAGTCGATCCGTTCGGCATAGCTGTATACATGATTTGTCCAGACTATGTTATTCATGAATTCATACAGGTCGCGCTGCATGTTTTCAAACACCTGACGGTTCGATCCCTGTACCTTTTGTGCTGATACCTGGACATTGCAGTTCAGTTCCTGTGAATTCGCCCGTATTGCCGGCAATACAAGAAGCATCAGGGCAATAAAACCGGAAGATCCTATGATTCTCATCTTTTTGTGATCATTGTAACAATTAATCATGAATGTCTGAGACAGTTTCCCTTTTCGATTTTAACCCAAATTTATTAATATTATTGTACTTTTCAATGATTGTTGCCCGATTCGTTTTAAAGGCGGAATATACAGCCGGTTCCTGCATAAGACCATACCTCCCGGGATTTTGCAATATCTGTGAAGCCACATCATCCGGTGCATCCGGGGAATTCTGCCCGGGCGGCTTTCATTGCCCGCCAGCTTTGAAAGGCCGGCTGCCTGTTATTTCTGTCTTGATGTTTTTTCGGGGTTCCTGAAAAATATCTTTCCTTCCTCAAGTTCCTGAAGGGCGATCAGGCTTGGCTTCGGAAGGCGCTCATAAAATTTCGATATTTCTATCTGCTCCCGGTTTTCGAAAATTTCCTCGAGATTATCGCTGTATGATGCAAATTCCTCCAGTTTCTTATTGAGTTCCTGCTTCATTTCAACTGCAATCTGATTTGCCCTGCGGGCGACAATAATCACTGTCTCGTAAATATTGCCTGTTTGCCTGGTCAGATTGTCAATATCGCGTGTAATTGTTGTTGGCGGTGCCAATGATTTTCTGTAATCCATATTTTATTGAATATTTGCTTCCAGATCAGTTGTATCAATTTTCAGGAACCTTGCAGTTGCCTGAAATATCCTTCTGACATCCCTTGAATACTTGCTTTTCGGAAATTCTTCCATAAACGAATAGTAATCATCAAGTGTATCCTGATATCTCTCCTTTTGCTTGTCAGGCATACTGTATTCGGCATAGAGAAACAATGAATTGAGTTTGAGATACATCATTTCCTCCCGGTATTTCGTGTCGGCATATTCCTTGAGACTGTTGTTCAGGGCCACAATTGCCGACTTATACGCTTTCATATCATAGTAAAGCCTTGCACTCAGATATGACTTTTCCACCAGCCGTTCCTGGAGTTCCCTTATGAGATTTCTGCATTCATCAGCTCTTGCACTGTAGGGATACTTATTGAGGAAATAGTTGAAGCCCTCAATTGCGGCACGGGTGCTTTCCTGATCAAGCTCTGCCCTGGGCGACAGGTTATAATCGCACATGGCAGCCATAAATGCTGCATCTTCTGCATATTTCCCGTATGCATACTGGTCGAGGTAGGATTTGAAATAACTTCCGGCAGCAAAATAATCCTTCATCTTGTAAAAGCTTTGGGCATTCATCCAGTTCAGGTCTTCTGCCTCCTCTGTGGCCCTGAACCTGGGAAGGACCTGTGCCAGCAACTCCGTTGCCCTGACATACTGGCCATTTTCATAATACCATTTTGCCTTCGACTTCTTGAGGTCATAATCACTGCTCTTAAGCAGTTTTTCATACTCACCGCATGACAGTGCCAGGACTGAAAACAACAGAAATATATATGCAAGCGATCTCATAGAAAAATGTTGCGCAAAATTATAATATTTTTTTGTCATTCGGGTCATATAAATGTGAATTTTAACCTCGTTCAGGTGTTTACTGCCTGTCCGGGTCCCTGATCATAACGAATCCGGGTTATTTGTATTATCCGGCCTGAAATATTTAGCGGCAGAATTAATGTATAAAATTAGGTATTTATAGGTATTATGGAATAACCGCTAATATCCCTACTTTTGTTAAAATTTTATTAAAACCTGTTACTATGGATATTTTTAAAAAGATCACCTCTACAAAAGGGGCTCTCGGACAATACTCAGAGGTTGGGGACGGCTATTTCATGTTCCCGAAACTTGAAGGGGAAATAGCCGCCAGAATGAAATTCCGGGGAAAGGAAGTCCTTACATGGAGCCTTAACAACTATCTTGGCCTTGCCAACAATCCGGAAGTACGGAAAGCCGATGCCGAATACACCGCCCAATACGGACTGGGATATCCCATGGGGGCAAGAATGATGTCGGGCCAGACTTCAATGCATGAGAAATTTGAAGCAATGGCGGCTGAATTCGTTGGCAAGGAATCAGCATATCTTCTCAACTATGGTTATCAGGGAATGGTTTCAATAATTGATGCGCTTGTTGATCGTCATGATGTGATTGTATATGATTCCGAGTCGCATGCATGCATTATGGATGGCCTCAGGCTCCATTTCGGAAAGAGGTTTGTATATTCCCATAATGATATGGAAAGCTGTGAGAAACAGCTTCAGAGAGCCACAAAACTGACCGAGGGAACAAACGGAGGGATTCTTTTAATTACCGAAGGAGTGTTTGGCATGGCAGGTGATCTTGGCAAACTTGATGAAATAGTAAAGCTGAAGGAGAAATACAATTTCAGGCTTCTGGTTGATGATGCTCACGGCTTCGGGACAATGGGTGAAAGCGGTGCAGGTACGGGTGAACATTTCGGTGTCCAGGATCAGATAGATCTCTACTTTGCCACTTTTGCCAAGTCGATGGCCGGCATAGGCGCTTTTATAGCAGGTGATAAGGATATCATAACCTATCTTCGCTTCAACCTGAGATCACAGATATATGCCAAGTCTCTTCCAATGGCAATGACACTGGGCGCAATAAAACGTCTTGAAATCATCAAAACCCAGCCGGAACACAAGGAAAAACTGTGGGTAATTGTAAAGGCTCTTCAGAAAGGATTGAGGGAAGCAGGTCTGGACCTGGGAAAAACACAATCGCCGGTAACTCCGGTTTTTATGAAAGTTACTCTCTTTCAGACAACCCAGCTGATTTATGACCTCAGGGAGAATTTCGGCATTTTCTGCTCGGTTGTAATATATCCTGTCGTTCCCAGGGATGTGGTAATGCTCAGACTCATCCCCACATCAACACATACACTCGAAGATGTGGAATATACCGTGAATGCATTCAGGGAACTCAAGTGGAAGGTCGATAATGATATTTATCCGCATGAAGTAGCCGATTTTTCAAAATAACTGAATTAAATACAGGCTGAAGAGGCTGTCTCAAAGGACAGCCTCTTTTTTATTCCTGTCCGAACAAATCAGTTTTTTTTTGGTTATACAGATTTGAGTTCAGTGAATTTGTCTGATAAGCCACTTTCACATCAGAGAATGCAGATAATGAAAAGGGACAAAGAAAATATAAACCTTCTTAAAGCCTATAATATGCTGCTTTATTTCGCCGGCAGCATGATCATGAAAGAGCCCAGTGATGAATGTATAAATGACTTCTGGACCAGGGGCACTGTGAAAAATCTTCCTGTAAAAAGTTCAAACCCCCGTTTCATAAAGGCAGCTTCAATATTAAGGGATTCATGCAGGGATAAGGATACCTGCCGGGAGAAAATGGTTGCTGACTACCGGAGGCTCTTTGACAGTGACGGTCCCCGGCTTGTACCGGTTTGTGAATCAGAATACACTGACAGGCTGAATGATGATTTTCCCGCCAGGACAACAGTGGATGAGTTTTACAGGACATATGGCTGGAATCCGGATCAGCACCATCATGTACCGCATGATCATCTTGGCATTGAACTGCTCTTTCTGACCCGGCTCACCGACAAGTTCACAAGCTTTGATGATGAACCATGCATGCGTGAGCTCGGGAAGGAGATCATAAGATTTATTAATCTTCACATCCTGTCATGGGTTCCGGCATGGAATGACCGGATGCAGCAACATGCACAGAGTGAATGCTATAAGGGCGTAGGATATCTTATTTATGCCTGCATAGAGGATATCCGCGGTATCCTCTCCTGATATTCCGTCCGCCGGTCAGTTATTCCGGCCCGGGAGATTAACCGTTTATTTTTTACGTTCCTGGAGATACCGTTCGGCATCAAGTGCTGCCATACAGCCGGATCCTGCTGCCGTAACAGCCTGCCTGTAATGCGGATCCTGAATATCGCCTGCTGCAAAGACTCCCGGAACATTGGTCCTGGTACTTCCGGGCACGGTTTTTATATAGCCGGCCTCATCAGTCTCAACAAATTCCCTGAAAATATCTGAATTGGGTGTATGGCCTATGGCAAGGAAAAATCCATGTATGTTTATTTTTACGATTTCTACCCCGGGTGTGCCTTTCTTTTTTACAAGGACCGCTCCCTCAACTCCGTTCTCACCAAAAAGGTCTATAGCCTGGTGTTCCCACAGGATTTCAATATTCGGGGTATTCATAACCCTTTCCTGCATTGCCTTGGAGGCCCTCAGAACATTCCTTCTCACAATCATGTATACTTTATTGCAGAGTCCTGCAAGGTAGGTTGCCTCTTCAGCGGCTGTATCCCCCCCTCCGACAACCGCAACATCTTTATTCCTGTAAAAGAAACCGTCGCATGTAGCACAGGCCGACACACCCATTCCGGCATATTTCGTTTCGGCTTCAATTCCCAGGTATCTGGCAGTCGCTCCGGTAGCTATAATAACCGTATCTGCATTTATTTTCCTGTTTCCGTCAATGGTTACAATCAGATTCCCGGCTGAAAAATCAGCTGCTGTAGCCATTCCTATACGGACATCGGTGCCGAATCTTTCAGCCTGTTTCTTAAAATGTTCCATCATTTCGGGTCCCGTTATGCCGTCAGGATATCCCGGATAATTTTCAACTTCAGTAGTTGTGGTGAGTTGTCCGCCCATCTGCAGTCCGGTATAAAGAACAGGACTGAGATTGGCTCTTGCTGCATAAATTGCGGCAGTATAGCCGGCCGGCCCCGATCCTATTATCAGACATTTCACCTTTTCGGTGTCACCTTCAGTCATATTAACACTCTCACCCGTAAGATCCATTGGTTTAAATAATTCCATTTTAAAACTGTTTTATTCCCTGAATAATATATAATTATCCCGCATTGCGGATTTCTGAAACCTTAGCCTGAATTTTCTATTTTCGCGCAAAACTAAAAAAAGTATTTATAAATTCAATTATTGTCTGCCTGTTCCCTGTGACTTGACCTGAAATCATCCCTGTTGTCAATTTCAGGTGACTCAGCCAGGGATTCCCATCTGAATTCCTTGTCATAGGGATCAAGTGCTTTCTGCGGATCAAATATCCTTCTGTCAACTTCCACCGCTTTGTAGGGAGTAAAATCAGGATTGAGGCTGAAGAAATCCTGCAGCAGCGTTGCTGTTGCATCAAACTGGTTAAGAGGATCAATATCAAGGATGGTATATATGGTTTTGAGTATCGCCCCGAAATTTGCATGCTTATGGGACACATACCCTCGTTTGATCCAGGGGCTTATCATTATCAGCAATGAACGGTGGGCATCCACGTGATCCCTTCCGTCCTGGGCGTCATCCTCGGTAATAATTATCAGCATTTCTGGCCACCATTTCGTATGACTCAGTGTTTCAACAACCCTCCCGACAGCAAGATCATTATCAGCCATATAGGACTCCCTGAAAGGATAGCCATCGCCGGGTCTCTCGGAAGAGCCGTGATCGTTAGGTATCATCATGGTAATGACTGACGGGAATTCTTCCTTGCCCGACAGCCATTTCTCCCGGAGTTCCTCTTCAAACATGTCAATCCTGAACTGGTCGGGAATACTGGTATTGTATGTTGCATATTTTCGTGAAGTCCTGTCAAACAATGGTTTCGGCATAGGGAACATAACCCCCATCTTAACCCCTGAATATTTATGCCATTGTTCTTCAATAGCAGCGGAGAATTCAAATCCCAGGCCGAAGTTAAAGAAGCTTATTCCGTTTCTTGACAGGTGTTCCCACATGCCACCTGCTTCATTATAGTCTTCAGGATATACCGCTCCCGAGGAACCCGCAACATATTTGCGCCCGGGTGCCGAACTGAAAATATTCCGGGTCATTTTCATGGAACTGTTAATCTCAACCCACTCGTTCGGATAAGTACCGACCATCCATCTATGCCCGTGTACGGAAGCATCGGAATCACAGTAGAAATTGTCACTGACAGCAAATTCCCCGGCAATCTTCTGATGATTTGGCATCACATTTACATTCATTACCTGCCTTTTCCCGTCCCTGCTTATTACGGCGGCGTTCTTACCATATCGCGCAAGTGACGGATCTCCGGAGGCGCCCTCCAGTTCACCGTATATCTCATCATAGGTCCGGTTCTCCTTGGTAATGTATACAATATGCCGGATAGGACTTTTTCTTATTCCGGAAGCCGGGGGAAGGGGATTCTTTTTATCATCCCTCACAATTATCTCTCTGAAGGTATTGTTTATAACCTCCTGCGTAGTTGCCTTGTAATCAATATTTTCAAGATTGATTTTTTCAAAGGTCCCGAGCATTATATCACCTACATAGGTACCGTTTTTTGTGGGAATAAAGTCCTTTCCACCATTGGGGCCGGAACCGAGTCCCCTGGCCGTCACCACATACAGCACCCTGTCATCCGGGGAAACCTTTAGCTTTGTGGGAAACCAGCCTGTCGGAATATATCCCAGTACATTCAGTGTGCGGGTGTCTATAACGGCCACGGCATTCATACCGCTCAGTGCAATGTACAACCTTGATCCGTCATTGCTCAGTTCGATTCCGAAGGGTATCATCCCCCTGTAGCGATCTATCCGCGGATCAATTGTCAGTCGTATTGTATCTGTCACCCTGCCGCTTTGCGGATCGAGAACGGAAATATTATCGTTGGTGGCATTGCTCACAAATACTCTTTCACCTGCAGCAATGGAATTGGGGCTTGATCCGCCTTCAACCTCCAGACCCTCAATCATTGCCCCCATGCGATAGCCTGTTTTTTCCCTCGATATCACCTTGTTGCTGTCGAGACTGATGGTCCAGACGGATACTGCTTCAGGAACGTGTGGACTGCCCAGTCCCGGAATAAATCTTCCGCCGATCTCCGTTCCCTTTTCTGATTCCTCCGAAGGAAAGCCGTAGGGAGGAAAGTCAAGTCCGGCCTCTTCTATATTATCTTTATCAAGTCCCGGTGCCAGAGGATAGTCAAAGATTCCCGTATTTGCAACATAGGCATATTTCTCATCGGGCGACAGGTCGATTCCGAGAGGGAATCTTCCGACAGGAATGGAATGCAGTATGCGGAATTTTTCCAGATCCATTATAACCATACGAAAATTAAACGGATCGAGTATGTAAAGCCTCTTTTCGTTATCCGACAATCGCAGATCACCCGTAAAACTGTCCTGATAATTTTTCCCGTCTGAATAACCGTTAATTGAAACCCGTTTTATATTTTTCATGTTTTCCAGATCAAAGACAATTATGTCCCCGTGATCCCCGCCGCTCAGGTAAGCGGTTCTGTTATCCCTGCAGATTGCAGCTCCCATATAGGAACCCTTTTCCTGGAAAGGAGCTTCGGTTTCTGTAAAGCTCATTGATGATGTTTTAATCATCGTGAGCAGGTTGTCATGCACCGCAAGCGCTGTTGAACCATCCGGAGAAAGTGCCAGTCCGTAAGGATCATGGGCAATGCGGATAAATTCCCCGAATGGTTTTACTATTCTTCCGCTTGGAATAATGCTTTCTCCCCCGATATCAATCCGGCAGTAATGGTCCATTCCGGGAACCTGCAGTGTAGTTACCCTGCTTCCTCCCCTGCAGCCGGCCAGAAGGATCATCATCATGATTATCACATACTTGTTCATAACAAAACTTTTTAAAATACAGTCAGGTTGATATTTACCATAAATATAACTTCTTTTAACTGCCTGCAATAATAAAAGTAAGAGACTTCCGGGATTTTTGCAGAATCGGAATTGTTGATTATTTTTGTGGTGTTTTTCGGGGTGTGGCGCAGTTGGCTAGCGCACTTGCATGGGGTGCAAGGGGTCGTCTGTTCGAGTCAGATCACCCCGACTCAAACCGCCGGATTCCCGTTTACCGGGATGAAGGCGGTTTTTCAGTAAATCCTGCCCTTTTTCACCAGTCCCCTTTTATGGAGTTCCTCATGAATATAAATACAGTTTGAAAGATTGTAGTCGGGTTCAAGGTGATAGGCAATTTTAAGCCTGCCCCCGTCATTGTCTTTCAGGGTTCTTTCAAGCCATTCCTCCATATCCCCGGTCTTTGATCCCTCCACCAGTATTTCCACGGGAGGGAAAATATCAATCTGAAAATCCCTGCCTCTCCTTTTCCGGATAGCGGCAATGGAGGTATTTGATCCTGAATCAATGATTTTCAAATTTTCTATTTCACATACCGGATCCATGACATGATCCGAATTGCCACAGCTGTGAAGCCTCACAGCACCGAGTTCCCTTCCTATCCTGCTCAGGAAAGGTGTGACAAATTCCCTGTATGAATATTCATCCAGCATTGCACCGGAACATTCACCCACATGAACCATGGTTACGGGAAGCCTGCCCAGATCCGAGAAATGCCTGATCAGTCCTATATACACATCCGTGATCCAGCTATGAATGCCTTTTACCAGGCCGGGTTCCGACATCATCATGGTAAAAATCTCCTGACCTATAAATTTCATTGATGTTGTGATGATACCATGAATTGTTGCCCTTCCCGATGTATCCCAGAAAAACGGGGGGATCACCCTGCAGTCAGGATAAGAATGCACTGCATCGGAGAACTGCCGTGCCAGGTTTTTTATAAATGGCAGTTCAAGTACTTCAGATACTTCGGGCAGATCACCCGCATCTTTTATGTCCTTCAGGGGAAAACCCTTTACATCGGAATCCCTGTCATCCGAAAAAACAAATTCAGCTCCCAGAGCAGCGGCAATTATCATATTCGGCTGAATAGCACCCACAAGGAGCATATCCGGAACAACATATTCCGCCTGGACAAGATTATCCTCCATATTGTAAACCGGATAATCGGGGAAAGTTTTTCTGACAAACTCATGGCAGGCTTCATCCTGTTTCATCCTGTAATAAGGATCCAGATAATAGCGGGAATCGAAAACAAAACCTCCTTTCCGGTGAAGCCAGCCTTTTGAAACACTTGCCTGAACCTTAATCATAATCCTGTTGCTTTAAAATGGTGAAATTATGCTGATACAAAATCCTTAACTGGTTTCATTTGTCACAACCTTGCCCACCCTGTGCCCTGAAACAGCATAATACAGCAGAAACAGGTAGCAGGGTATAACTATTACATAGGCCACAGTCGGATGAATAATATCGGCAAGACGGCCATACAGCAATGGCAGGAGTGCACCTCCCAGGTTTCCCATAATCAGGAGGGATGATCCTATTCCGGTGAACCTGCCGAGGCCTTCTATCGCCAGTGGCCAGACAGCCGGCCAGATTAATGCATTAGCCATCCCCATGGATGCAATAAACAGAACCGATATCATCTTCGATGAACTTACGGCACATATTGCAAGGATGATTCCGAGTACCGAACAGATTTTCAGTGCTGTTCCCTGGGAGATATATCTGGGTATAGCTATTATCCCGGCAATATAGCCGATTATTGATGCAATCATCGTAAATGAAGTGAAATGCCGGGCAAGTGCTACCGGAATCCCCTGGCTGATTCCATAGCTTATGATCGTATCCCCTGCAATTATTTCCAGGCCCACATCACAGAATATCGCCACCACTCCCAGAAGGAGAAACGGAAACTGGAAAATAGAAGTTTTGCCGGAATAGCTGTTTACATCAGATCCGGCATTCTGAATATCCGGATCAATATCCGGCAGCCGTGATATTTTGACCATAACACCTATCAGGGCCAGAATTATTGCCATGCCTGTGTAGGGAAGAATCACCCTGGATGCAAGTTCATCGAGCATGGCACTTCTTTCAGCACCTTCCATTACCGAAAGCTTTGCCAGAAGGGCATCGCCGTCACTGAGAGCCAGCATCCCGAAAAGGAAGGTCGCAATGATTCCTGCAGATTTATTGCAAATTCCCATAATACTTATCCTGCGTGCTGCACTTTCAATGGGTCCCAGGATTGTAATATAAGGATTTGATGCGGTCTGCATCAGTGCCAGTCCTGTACCCATTACAAACAGTCCTGTAAGAAACAGACTATAGGTCCTTGTCATTGCAGCCGGAATAAAAAAAAGAGCTCCGAAAGACATTATGAACAAGCCAATCATCATGCCGTCTTTCAAGCCTGTCCTTTTCAGAACCCATGATGAGGGAATGGCCATTACCACGTATGAAATGTAAAAGGCAAAGGCAACAAGGTATGACTGAAAATGGTTGAGTTCACATGAGATTTTCAGGTATGGGATTAATATTCCGTTGAGCCAGGTAACAAAGCCGAAAATGAAAAAGAACAAGCCAATTGTTGCTATAATGAACCAGGAAACCCTGGTTATTTTTTGTGAGCCGTCCGGTCTGTCAGTCATAATATTTATTTAATCTGCTGCTATATTTCTTGTTCTGGTTTGATCCTTTACAGGATTTTTCAACCGCATTTCAGATAATCCTCATTTCAGGACCGAATCTATAGGTTTTTCCTGCTTCTGTGGGCATGTCAGCCCTGCTTTTCCCGTAAACCACTTTCAGTCTGCTTCCTTTCAGGGACTTTATTTTGCATGATTCAAGAATTCCGTCCTTCCATTCAAGATCCACCTCAAAACCGCCTCTTGCCCTGAGACCTCTTACGATCCCGTCACTCCAGGCATCAGGAAGGGCAGGAAGAATACGGATCAGATAATCATCCCCTTCCCTGATATGGCTCTGCAAAAGCATTTCAGTTATTCCGGCAGTACCTCCGAAGTTTCCGTCTATCTGAAATGGAGGATGTCCGCAGAAAAGATTCTGATAGGTACCTCCGGCATCTGACATGTTGGTACCGTAGTTATCTATGGGCCTGAGGAGATCCTTCAGCAGTTTGTAAGCACGGTTCCCGTCATGCAGGCGTGCCCAGAAATTTATTTTCCATGCCAGTGACCAGCCTGTTCCGGCATCAGTCCTGCCTTCAAGGCTCTTCCTTGCAGCTTCTGCCAGTGCGGGAGTTTTTTCCGGATCAATCATATTTCCGGGATGAAGCATATACAGATGCGATACATGCCTGTGTGCCGGCTCTCTTTCTTCAAATTCCTCCCGCCATTCCATCAGGCGGCCGTCCGAACCTGTTTTTGGAAACTCAAGGTCTTTCAGGGCAGAATCAATCCTTGCAAGCAAAACAGCTTCGGCAACAAGCCCGGCCACAGACAGATCTTCTGAAGCCGCAGGAGATGAAGTACCGGTCTCTGACCCCGCATAAGCTGCAGCCTCAGCCTTCAGAACCCCGGCAGCACTGAGCACATTTGTAAAAAGCTCATGGATAACTTCCTGATCATGTGATGGTCCCATACTTATCTGTGCGACAGAACCGTCAGGTGCCACAAATGTGTTTTCAGGCGATGAAGCAGGTCCCGAAACCAGTTTGCCTGAAACAGGATCCCGTACCAGCCAGTCAAGGTAAAATCTTGCCGAACCAAGCATCAGCGGATATACTCTTTTCAGATAATCAGTATCCAGGGAATAGGTATAATGATCCCAGAGATGCTGGCACAGCCAGCCTCCCGCGCACACATGCAAACCCCAGGAAGGATGTTCGCCGGGTGCAGTGAAACCCCAGACGTTCGTTATGGGATGAACACACCATCCCGTTGAGTGGTAGTGGATCTTTGCCGTTTCTTCACCGGGCTTGACAATGGATTCAACAAGATCCGTCAGGGGACCATGACATTCCGGAAGATTGGCGGCATCCGCAGGCCAGTAATTCATCTGGACATTTATGTTTGTGTGATAATCACAATTCCAGGGAGTCTGAATCTTGTTTGCCCATATACCCTGCAGATTGGCGGGAAGAGTGCCTTCCCGGGATGAAGATATGAGCAGATATCTTCCATACTGGAAATATAGTTCATGCAAATGAGGATCATCAGGATTCATGAGCCTCCTGTCGGTTGGCACCGTATCATCCTTATTATCTGACAGCCGGAGGAATACCTTTCCGCTGAGGGCGGAGAAGTCCCTGATATGATCCGAAAGGATATTTTTATAGGATGTGGCCGACAGCTTATTCAATTGTCCCAGGGTTGTTTCCAGGGGGTCATCGCCCCTGTAAGAAGGATAATCCAGACTGTAGTCAGTGGAAGCTGTCAGTAAGAGGACCACATCATCAGATCCTCTGACCTTAAGGACATCATTCAGGTATGTGACTTCTCCGTTTCCGGCCACTGCCCTCAGTCTCACGGCATACTGCATTCCCCTGCCTCCCTTACCGTCATTCATTATGCCCTTCATCAGCAGATTATCCTCCTGTGAAGACACATCGAAACGTTCCGGCCTGTTCAGCCTGCCTGTAAAGCTGAGCGATCCCTTTTTGTCCGCTGTCAGGCGTATCACCAGCGCCCTGCCGGGATAGCTTACAAATATTTCTCTTTTATATTTAATTCCATCCTGTGTATAGGATACCCTTACAATACCCTTTTCCAGGTCCAGTTCACGGTGGTAGTCCCCATACCCGGCTGTTTTGCCGAAATCAAGCCAGAGGTCTCCCAGTGTCTGAAAACAGCCGAACGGAACATTGGCACCGTTCCCGTACCCCGAGCCTGCTCCCCTGCACACCTGGGTTCGCAGTGTCAATTCTGTTGCCTCCCTGTATTTTCCATCAAACAATAACTGCCTGATTGCATTCAGAGAGGTATATGCTTCCGGATTGTTATTATCATCCGGACTGCCGGACCACAGGCTTTTTTCATTCAGCTGTATCCTTTCCATGTTCACATCGCCGAATATCATTGCCCCCAGGAACCCGTTACCCACCGGCAGGGCTTTCAGCCATTCAGGATCATTCCGCCAGCCGTCCCCGGTATCCGGTACTGATGCATCCGCGGGATGATCATACCATAATCTCAGGCTGCCTGTTTTTTCTCTGCAGGAAAGCGGCAGGAAAATAATTATTCCCGCGATTAAGATTGCTGACAGATTAGTTCTCATTGTAACAAAATCAGAGTTAAATAAATGGTAATGTTTGTCTTAATTCCTGAGGGAAACAAGTATGTTAAGCAGTAAATCAAGGTATTAAGCACTAAATCAAACGAAATATCACTACAGCACCGCGCTGATCCGGATGGCAACGGCATATTCCGACGGCATGGCATCCGAAACAGAAGCCGGTATGCTTATTGTAAATCCCTCTCCTTCCTTTTTCCATCCGAGATTCCCGCGTCTTCCCAGCATATTTACCCTTGCGCCCTTTTGTGGCATTAATCCGCTGATCCTGAGAGAAGAAGGAAGTTTTTCATTTTCATCGAGCAGATAGATTATGTATACCGATCCGTCTTTCCCCTTTGTGAATCTGAGTTTTCCGTCAGTATATGGTGCTACGGGCCTGGTGTTATAAATGGCATTTCCGTTGATACGGAGCCATTCACCGGTTTCCCTGAGCCTGTCATATGCTTCATCATACCATGTACCGTCAGGACCGGGACCTATGTTGAGCAGCAGGTTGCCCCCCTTGGCCACTATGTCGGCAAGCATGTGAATAAGTCTGCGTTCGGGCATCATTCTGGCATTATAGGAAAATGACCATCCTCCGCCAAGGATTATACATGATTCCCAGGGATAGGGCAGCATTCTGTCGGGCACTGTATTTTCAGGTGTAAGATAATTCTGGTTTTTCCCGGAAACAGCACGGTCTACTACAAGTACTCCGGGCTGCTTTGACCGTATCTTTTCTACAAGCTCATCCATTCTTACATCCTGATTATAAGGATGAGCCGTTGTATTTCTCTTTTTGACCCAACCACCGTCAAACCAGAAAATATCTATTTTCCCGTAACCCGTACACAATTCCATCAACTGATTATGAGTAAATTCCACATAATTATTCCATTTGCCGGGATATTTTTCAAGATCATAATTGGGGTTCCTGTCAAATGGCGGAAAGTGTGGCCACCAGTAATCCGGACAGTGCCAGTCAGGTTTTGAGAAATATGCCCCTATCCAGAAATCCTCTTTCCTGAATGAATCAAATATTGCCTTTGTTACATCGGCCCTGGGATTTGTATGAAAGAGACAATCCATGCCCGTTATTTTATAATCGGTGTATTTTGAGTCGAACATACAGAAACCATCATGATGCTTGGTTGTGAAAACAACATATTTCATACCGGCATCCTTTGCAGCTTTTGCCCATTTGTCGGGGTCAAAGCTTACAGGATTGAATGTCCTGCCCAGATTCTCATACCTGCTTTTATATGCAAAATAATCCTGAACCGTATCCGGGATGCACCATGGCTCATCTTCGGGACAGATGGACCATGATTCAACGATTCCCCACTGGCTGTACGGCCCCCAGTGCATAAGAAGGCCGAATTTAATATCCTGCCATTCCTCTATACGGTTACGGATTGCGGGATCCGGATCAGGCACATACCTGTTATCATGCTGGGCTGAAACTTTAAGCATTGCCAGGCAGATAATCACTAAAGAAAGTCTCAAGGTTTTCATTTTACAGGCTTTTGGGTTATATATCCACTCCGTCCCCGGGCGTGGATTTCAGTATTGATGAAAATAAGCGGATATAAAAATTCATTCATGCCTGTCAAGATAATATAAATATTTTCTTTTCCGGTAGAAATAAATTTGAAATAACAGGCGGTTCGAATCAGCAATGAAGTATAATAGTCTGCCTCCGTTCCGTTACCTGCCGGATGTTCACCGGAATCTGTGCAGACTCCCCGCAACCGGGCTTAGCAGGATTCAGATATATTATTGTATTTTAAATTATTACTGAAACAGTACAAAAGATGTATAGAGCAAATAATATTTTTCCACTATCTTCTCAAATGATTTGATGAAATGATCGTGAGTAGTATATTTACCTGGATAATTTTAATAAAAGCCATGAAGGAAAAGAATCTTGTATACAGTGGGAAATCAAAAGATGTATTCAGCATTTCCGAAGGGCAGTACAGGGGAAAATACCTTCTTGTTTTCACTGACAAGGCCACCGGTTACTTAGAAAACGGGAAGCCTGTTTTCGATCCGGGCTATGATACTGTTGTCGGCAGTATTCCCGGGAAGGGTGCGATTGCATGCAGGTTTGCCACATATTTTTTCAGACTGCTCAGGGAAAAGGGTATTGCAACTCATTATATAGAAACCATCAGTGACAGTGAGATGGTTGTGGAACCGGCACTGCCTCTTAGTCTGCCGATTGAAGCTCCAGGGTTTCCGGGCTCGGCCCCGCTGGAAAATCTTGAATTCACCTGGAGGAACAGTGCAACTGGCAGTTTCTGGAGAAGGTACCCCTTTGTAAAGCCCTGCAAAAACATCCACAAGGTGGTTGAGGCATGGACGAAAGGGGACAGTGACACCCTGATTACGTTTGAAGCACTCGAGGAAACGGGAGCCATGAGCCGGGATGAGATCAGCGGCAGTATTGAACTTGTAAAAGACATTGCTGAAATCGTTACCCGGGAATTTGAATCAAAAGGCTATCATGTGCTGGATGGCAAGTTTGAGCTGGGCAGGCTCAGGGACGGTGACGGAAAAATAGTACTCATTGATGAAATATCTCCTGATGTCCTTCGTGTATGCAAGGGCTACAGCCCGGACCATAAAGGCGACTGCACCATTATCAGGGACTGTGTCATGACAGGCATTTCCGGAGGAAAAAGAACCATAAAAAACAGGAACCAGGTAAAAGCAGCAGATTTTATTAATATTTTCCTTTAAAATAAAAACTACAGGACATGAAGCATTTGTACCGGATTATGGTCATATTCATTTTTATTGCCAGCGCCAGCCCCGGACTGTGGGCGCAGCAGCAGGAAATGTCATTCGGAAAGTCCGTGCCCCTGAAAAATGTAACACCCGGAACATCTTTAAAAAGTAGTGCACTGAAGTGGATCAATGTCAATACGGCAGAATACACATGGTCAGTAAAAAAAAATATCCTGGTTTGTACCGGACGGCCGATTGGCGTGATGAGATCCGAAAAACAATATGAGAATTTCATACTTCATATCGAGTGGAAGCATATGGAACCGGGCGGTAATTCGGGTGTTTTCGTCTGGTCAGAGGCAATACCGGATGAAAAATCCCACTTACCAAACGGTGTGGAAGTTCAGATGCTTGAACTTGAATGGGTTAAACTCAATACTAAGGACGGAATTGAACCACCGGTCGCCTATGTTCACGGTGAACTGTTCGGCGTGGGCGGCGTAAAAACAACTCCCGACAATCCCAGGGGTACCCGGAGCAAATCAGTTGAAAACCGGTGCAGGGGAAGAGGTGAATGGAATTATTATGATGTCGTATGTGTGGACGGCGTCATTAAGCTTTCGGTTAACGGCAAGTTTGTCAATGGTATAAGTCATTCCACCCGAAAAACCGGATATCTCTGCCTGGAATCAGAAGGAGGGGAAATTCATTTCCGCAATATCAGAATAACCGAACTTCCACCAGGTGTTATTTCTGAGGAATAAGCCCCGGCCATCAGTTTCAGTCCCTTGCCACCCCATATTCTTCCCGGCATAGCTTCATCAGCAGGCCGCTGACAGACCACTCGCCCTAAGGGATTTTCCGTTCAGGCTCCAGGAAGAGATTCCGGCGGTTTCCTGCAATCATAATTCCGATTTCTGCAATCATATTTCCACTAATCCTGCCATCCGTTAACCCAAACCTGCCATAGGGTGATTATACCTTTTCTGCTAACCGCGTTATATATAATTTCATTCTCTGAAAAGATATACGGATCCGGAAATAAATAAATAAAAACAATTAATAAAACTATTTACTAACAACCAAATTAAACTATTAAGCCATGAAAAGAATGATTTTATTTGCAGTGCTTGTTTTGGCAGCCGGCACATTTTCGTTCGGAACGAAGCTGATCGGCGAAGGGAAAACTTACACATCCCTTGGCAATTACAGAGTGGAGGCAATCGACAGTCCTGTACCTCTGAAGGGCGCAGATTGCCAGGCTTATGTCATTAAGTATGAGAACACCCCGATGGAGGTAACAGTTATTGTCTGCAGGGATCAGAAGGATCAGAAATATCTTGTGCTCTCAGACAGGCTTTCTGTTCAGTATGTAAACAACGCTCAGTATTTCGGAGTTGAAATGGTTGACAAATCCTTTGAAAAGGAAGGCTATAAAACAGACAATTCGGGACTGAACAAAATTGCGTATTTCCGTCAGAAGGTCATCGGACCCGGACAGATGCGGGAAAAGGATGCAACAAGGACCATTGCCGCATTTTTCCCCTTCCTTCTGAGGACGGATGAAAATATGACTGCTGAAAAACAATAGGCACTTTTCCGGGCGCTCTGCCGGGTTTTGGGTTTTGAATGGAGGGACCGGACAGGTCCCTTTTTTATTTCAGCCGGCGGTATACCGCCCCCGGGGGCTGTTTCAGACGAATCTTTCCGACAAAAAGTATTACTTCATGCAGCAAACAATAATAAACACTGTCTTTAAAATAAAATCATGAAAAGTCTGAAGAGTTTTACACTTTAAATAATTAAGCCATGAAAAGAATGATTTTGTTTGCAGTGCTTGTTTTAACAGCAGGGTCTTTTCTCTTCGCCACCAAAGTGGTGGCAGAAGGGAAAACCCACTCCACAATGGGTGACTACAAGGTGATGGCAATTGACAATCCTGTCCTTTTAAAGGGGAAAAACTGCAGGGCCTACGCCATCACCTATGAGAACACTCCCATGGAGGTCACAGTTATTGTCTGCAGGGAAAAGAACTGCCGGAAATACCTGGTATTGTCAGACAGGCTTTCTGTTCAGTATGTAAACAACTCTCAGTATTTCGGAGTTGAGATGCTTGACCAGGCCTTTGCAAAGGAGGGTTATAAAACAGATTGCACGGAACTGAACAGGAAGGAATATTTCCATCAGAAGGTTCTGGGGCCGGGGCAGTTGCATGAACTGGATGCCGCCCGGACCATTGCCGCGTTTTTTCCTTTCCTCCTGAGGACGGAAGAAAACATGACTGCTGAAAAACAGTGAGCATTTCCGGAGGCGCTTCAGCCGGGTTTTAGGTTTGAACAAGGGGCCTGTCCGGCCCCTTTTTCATTTGGAAAATGGCTGAGCAAATCAAAGGCGGTGCCATTCGGCATTTCGACATCCAGGAAAATCAGATCCGGTTTGCTGTTTTTAACAACTCTTACCCCTTCTGATACATCATAGGCTTTTCCTGCAATTTCCAGTTCAGGGCAATACCTCAGAATGAGCGAATCAATAAAATCAACAGAATTCGGTTCCTCATCAATAATTATTGTTTTAAGCTTCCTTGTCATGTCATGATGGGAATTTCGATTTCAACACGGGTGCCTTCGGAATCAGCCCGTGGCAGATTGAATTCTCAACGTATGGCTGAATAAGCATTGATGGTACGTTGTATATCAAAGGATCAATTTCTGACATGAAAACTTCGTAAGGTATGTGTTTGTCTCAAGTTTATCATGACGGTACATATAGTACTGTATCGAATTCAGGGTGTTGAAAATAAAATGAGGATTCATCTGGTGTCTCAGATTAGCCTGTGTGAGTTCCTATATTGCCCAGGGAATTGGAAGCACTGGCAAGCTGTTTAGCCGGAATACAGTAATCAAGTGATTTATGATAATAATACAGGGAGGAATCATATAATTTCTCAAGATAAAAATTCCTATAAAATTAAAAAAACACCGGCAGATGACCAGTATTAGTTTCCAGATTGCAGGTATGAACCAACAAATGGTTTTCCTTAAAAGCGCTTAATCATTAAATCCATTAAGAATTTGTCTGATAAAGCAGTCGATAGATTAAGAATCAGGTTTTAATTTAAACTGTTACAATACTCCATTAGTTCAATCATCTGTTTTTTCCTGTCAATTTTTATACGGTTTTTCTTTATGAAAGCTTTCAGTGCTCCGGCTTTTTCGGGGAAGAGTTTCAGAAATTGTTTTTCATTGACAAAACCGGACCATTCTGTACCTTTTCTTATCCAGTAAACTGAATACATGTTCACGGTAAATTCAGGTGGAACAGGCAAATTATATCTTCCACCTGAAAGATCGACACTGCTGAGATAAGTACTTGATGCCAGATGGGAAGTTCCTCCGTATCCCACAGGTTTGCCTGCCGGCAATAATTCACCCTTGTATTGAATATATAATGAGGAGGAATCAGAAATCAGGACTTCATAAAAAGCCTTCCCGACCGGAACAAACCTGATGTCCTGCAGAATTATCGTATCGATCATACCGGTATTTGTAAGATCAAAATAACTGTCATCCTTAATAAAAACCATTTTTTCAGTAACAGTATTATAATTCATAACCGATGTGTGAGTCTGTCCATTCTTCATGAAAATTCTGCCTGCAGAAAACTCCGGAAAATGATATTGCGTCATGGATCCATCACTGGTTTGCTGTCCCTGTAATAATATCGTCATAAAATTGAATATCAGGGCGATAATTGATAAAGATAATTTCCTTTTAATCATATATTTGTGATTTTGTTTATCATCAGTCAACATATTCATTTAAGTTTTCCCATCTCACCTTCCATCTGCCGTTCTGAGGAAACTGGCCGCAGACACACATTTTTGCAACAGCAGTCAGAAGTCCCCCGTTTCCGGGGAGATAGACTGCCAGCCGGGGATCCTGGTAATTATGTCCGTTCAGCAGATATCTGTTTTTAGGGGCATCCATCATAAGAAAATCCAGAGCCTGTTCTCCGCGCCCGATGGAAGCCGCTGACATTGCCAGCATGGGGAAGTCCCATCCCCAGCCGGAAGGCCAGTTCCATTTTTTCATTATGGTATCCAGTGTGTTTCCCAGAATAAGACTGTTGACTTTGCCTGTTTCCGGCAATATTCCCATGATTCCGGAAACTATGGGGTGATCACTCATATATCGCGGATTGATCCAGGAATCCCTGGTATCTTCCGTACAAAGATAGAGGCCATCCTGTACAGCAAGCTCCGAAAGTCTTTCAGTGATATCCGTCCATAAAGCAGGAATTTCCTGGCCCAGACGCTTTTTCCATTCTGCCGCCGTTTTCAGTCCCCAGTACCAGTAAACGATTTCGAATGCAGGATTTAAAGTGCTTTCCTTTTTCAGGCTTTCCTGTGCGGGAATCAGCACCGGTCCGAGGACATAGCGGCTGTTAACCCTGTCATGGAAGGCATAGGATGCCATGAATTCGGCCGACTCAAAAACAATTTCACTGTATTTCCCGAGAACTGTATTCTTATCGGATGAATTTTTGTAAAGCAGTTCCGAGTAAAAAATCGGATGGGGCTGCTGCCAGATGAGAAAAACACCCACACCACTGGGGCTTTCCCTGCCCGAAGGATTTGTCATCTTGGGCCACCGTGCACCCCTGTATCCCTGGATCCGGGCAGTTTCCCCGGCTTCGCCGATGATATCAGAATAATAATTCATTTGCCTGGCCAGAATTGCTTCCTTTTGCCAGAGCGCAAAATGAACGGCGTGCCACCAGTGCATTTCAAGATGAAATTTCCCGAACCAGCTGTTATAAGTGAGACCGGTTTCTGCGGGAGGCAATGATCCGCTGCACTGTATCCGCGTAAGATAGCGCGAAAGAATGACCCTTCTCTCCAGTTCAGGCGCCCTCGGGTCAGTACATTGAGAAAAGTCAACTGCAGCCCCGGTACTCCAGAACTCTTCCCAGCTCTTCCTGTTTTTCCCGGCGCTAATTGCAAAATCCTCAGGAGATCCGTGTTCATCCCTCTTACTGAACAGACATGAAAATTCAAATACCTTACTGTCGTTTCGCGGAAAAATGTAATAAAGATGCGGTGCTGCATTTTCAATTGATCCTCCGGGATGGCTCAGTTTAACAAAATACCTGTCAGCATCCTGGATCCTTTCAAACAATGTCACATTGGCGGAAGAGGCACGTATCGCCGTGACATGCCCCTCAGGATTCTCAAAATCGTATCCGGCCGGCTGGGGAATTCCCAATGGGAAATGTACCCGTATTCCAAGTCTGTTTTCAGCTATAAGTCCGGATTCAATCCTTGCAGATACCTGGTCCAGTTCCGGATGGCACAGGGTAGTGACCTGAACAGGAAAACCATCAACTGTAAAACGGCTGACTATCTCACCGGTCCACAGATTCAGTCTCTGAACATTGTCGCTGATATCATCTATGGTGATTTCTGTCCCGTCCTTTTTCAGGATATATAAGCCTATCATGCCCAAATGAATACGGTGTGGATTTTCTCTCAGCCATGTGCTGGCCAGCTTTTTTCTTTCCTCATCCTCGCTGCCATACTGCCAGAGATATTTCACCTGCCTGCCATTTACTTCATATTCACGGTAATTATCTTCAAGACTATAGTTTTGAGGATTCTCAGATGAATGCCAGCCCCAGTTCGACATGGTTCCCAGGGGTATTCCCCCCCTGTAAAAAGCGGGGAAAGTCTGAAGGCCCGTTACGTCAACAGTAAATGCAAATTCACCATTTCCTACAGAAAGTGAATTCAGACTGTCTATAGCGCTGGTCTCAATATTATGCCTTGTCACCAGTTGGTATCTGTTAATTTTCTGATCATTGCCGCATGAAATGAGAACTGCCAGTGTCAGAGCAAATCCCGGGATAAGTGCTTTCATGTTAAAAAGTTATTTGGAACATAAAAGTACTGGTTTGATTGAAATCTGCCAAGATTGTCCCTCAGCAATGAATCATTCCCGTAACAAATTTCCCGGATGATGACGGCATATCGCTTTTTAGGCTATTTTTGGAAAATAAATTTGTCAGCAATTCACTTTGGATACTGCCATTACCATCATTGGTGCAGGAGTAATAGGTCTTGCCGCCGGGGAAAGGATTTCGGAAAATTTCAGCAATGTTTTCATAATCGAGAAACATCCGTCATTCGGCCGGGAAACCAGCAGCCGGAACAGTGAGGTTGTTCATGCCGGAATTTATTATCCGGAGGGAAGCCTGAAGGCCGTGCTGTGCGTGGAAGGCAGGGAACTCCTTTATGATTACTGCATTAAACATGAAATACCGTATAACAGGTGCGGGAAACTGATTGTCGCCACAAACCGGGAAGAAGTAAAGGTAATAAGGGATATAAAAGAAACTGCCCGCAGAAATGGAGTTAAGCTCGAAATACTTGACAAAGATCAGATAGCTGCGCTCGAGCCGGAAATTTTTGCAGTAAATGCCCTCTATTCACCGGATACGGGAATTGTTGACACACATTCCCTGATGAAAAGCCTTGAAACCGGGATAATACACAACGGCGGACAAATGGTTTATGGAAGTGAGGTGACAGGGATCAGGAAGCTTGACAAGGGTTATGAAATAAAGCTTATGGATGCTGACGGACAGGAATTCTGTTTTACAACAGGAATAGTAATAAATTCCGCAGGCCTTTATGCGGACAGGATTGCCGCAATGGCCGGGATCAATGACGAAAACCTTGCCATACATTTCTGCAAGGGTGAATATTTCAGGCTTAAGCCGCCCCGGAACAGACTTATAAGCCGGCTCATCTATCCGGTTCCATATCATAATATGGAAGGCATAGGTATCCACGCAACCGTTGATCTGGCGGGAGGTGTAAAGCTCGGACCGGATGTAACGTACCTCGACTCAAACATACAGGATTACCATGTTGATGTTTCAAAACAGGAAATTTTCTGGAGGTCTGCAAAAAAGTTTCTCCCTTTTTTGTCTCCTGATGACCTGTCTCCCGAGCTGGCGGGAATAAGGCCCAAAACCCAGAAAAAAGGAGATCCGGCAAGAGATTTCTACATTGCGGAGGAAAGTGCAAGGGGATTAAAGGGATTTATCAATCTTATCGGTATGGAATCGCCCGGACTGACATCCTGTCTTTCCATTGCAAATTATATCCTGAATCTTGTTATCAATATTGAATAAAACACTTATTTTTACCTGATTTTCCAGCACAGAAACAAAAGAGGATGAAATGAAATCACAGAGCAAATACAAATTTCCGGTTTTGACCCTGATATGGGTTCTTGTACCCCTGGTACTGGCAGGGCAGAGCAATAAATCGGGCGAGGAATATGTACCGGAAGTAGGCCAGCAGGGCAAGGATGTGGTCTGGGTTCCCACACCACAGGAACTTGTTGATACAATGCTTTCAATAGCAAAAGTAACTCCTTCTGATTTTGTCATTGACCTTGGTTCGGGGGATGGCAGAACAGTTATATCTGCGGCCAAAAGAGGTGCAAGGGCTCTGGGAATCGAATATAATCCCGACATGGTCAACCTTTCAAAAAGAAATGCAGCAAGGGCGGGTGTCAGCGGGAAAGCAGAATTCATTGAAGCCGACCTGTACGACACCGATTTGTCAAAGGCCACTGTAATAACCATGTTCCTCCTTCCGGAAATCAACCTCAAGTTAAGGCCGAGACTACTGGAACTCAAACCGGGCACAAGGATTGTCTCAAACACCTTCACTATGGGAGAATGGGAAGCTGACGTACACGTCACAACCGAAGACAACTGGAACAGCTGGAACACTGCTCTTATGTGGATTGTTCCGGCAAAAGCTGAAGGCACATGGAAACTGGGCAGGGATGAACTTATCCTGACCCAGGAATATCAAATGCTGCAGGGCAGGCTTAAGCAGGGTGAAAAAACTGTCTCAATCAGCGGCGGCAGACTGAAAGGAAATGAAATAACATTCAGGGCAGGTGATTATTTATATACAGGCTTTATCAACGGCAACAGGATGACCGGCAAGGTAACGGATTCTGTTCTGGGCAATACCGGTGACTGGACTGCAGTTCGTTAAGCCCTGCTCTTCTGAACCGCTTCACAAGTCGTTTTTCAGACTGCCCCGGATCTGGCAAGGCCGGGATATCAGTTACTGCTTCGGACGTCCCTTCAACAGCTTCTGAAGTCCGTTCATCTCGTCCCTGAATCTTGCAGCCTCAATAAAATCAAGCTCCGAAGCTGCCTTTTCCATTTTTTTCCTTGTGGCCTCAATGGCTTTCTCTAGAGCCTCACGGTTCATGTACTTTATTACGGGATCTGCTGCAATATCAACAGGGCCGGGTTCAATATAGGCTTTTACCGTAACACCCTTTTTACTGAGTCCGGCCAGGATGGTTCCGGTTTTTCTGACAATCCGGGCAGGAGTTATACCCATTTCTGCATTGTATTTCAACTGCTTTTCCCGCCTTCGGTCTGTTTCATTGATCGTCATCTGCATACTGTTGGTTACAGTGTCGGCATACATTATAACTTTCCCGTTCAGGTTACGGGCAGCTCTCCCGGCAGTCTGTGTAAGTGATCTGGCGGATCTCAGAAAGCCTTCCTTGTCAGCATCGAGGATGGCTACCAGCGATACTTCCGGCAGATCCAGTCCTTCACGCAGAAGATTCACCCCCACAAGAACATCAAACGTGCCAGCCCTCAGTCCTTCCATAATCTCTATGCGTTCAATTGTATCGATGTCCGAATGGATGTATCTGCTTTTAATATCGAACTTTATGAAATAGGCATTGAGCTCTTCGGCCATTCTCTTGGTTATGGTTGTGACAAGAGTTCTCTCACCTGCCAGGGCCCGCTCTCTTATTTCATCCATAAGGTGATCTATCTGATTCAGTGTCGGCCTTACCTCCACGGGAGGATCCAGCAGGCCCGTAGGTCTCAGAACCTGGTCGACGAACACTCCCTCGCTTTTTTCAAGTTCATAATCTGCAGGAGTTGCACTCACATAAATCACCTGACCTGTAAGAGACTCAAACTCTTCTATACGCAGGGGCCTGTTATCCAGGGCCGCAGGCAATCTGAAGCCGTATTCAACCAGTGTCTGTTTCCGTGAATGATCTCCGCCGTACATGCCCCTGATCTGGGGAATGCTCACATGGCTTTCATCAATGACCGTTATGAAATCCCGCGGAAAATAATCAAGAAGGCAGAATGGTCTGGTGCCGGCCGGACGGCCGTCAAAATAGCGGGAATAATTCTCTATACCGCTGCAATAACCCAGTTCCTTAATCATTTCAAGATCATACGACACCCTCTGCTCAAGCCTTTTTGCCTCTTCCTTCTTCCCTATGTCATTGAAATATATCACCTGCTTCACCAGGTCATCCTGTATCATGCCTACTGCCTGATTTATCCTGTCACGGGTCGTGACAAATATATTGGCCGGATAAATGATATAGTCATCGAGCTTTTCAAAAACATCACCGCTTTGGGGATCAAATGTATAGATTTCTTCAACCTGGTCACCAAAGAAAATCACCCTGACAGCTATGTCGGCATAGGCAGGAAAAATATCAACCGTATCCCCTCTAACCCTGAATGTGCCGTGCCTGAATTCAAGCTCATTCCGTGAATACAGGCTGTCAACCAGTTTCCTGAGAAACTGGTTCCGCCCGGTTTTTTTCCCGGTTTCAAGGTGTACGGTATTGGAATGATAATCATCCGGATTGCCGATCCCGTAAAGACAGGAAACGGAAGAGACCACAAGCACATCCTTTCTGCCCGACAGGAGTGCGGATGTTGTACTGAGCCTCAGTTTTTCAATATCTTCGTTTATCGACAGGTCCTTTTCAATATAGGTATCAGTAACAGGCAGATATGCTTCGGGCTGATAATAATCATAGTATGAAACGAAATATTCAACACGGTTCTCCGGGAAAAACTGTCTGAATTCGCCATAGAGCTGGGCTGCAAGGGTTTTATTATGACTAAGTACCAGAACTGGCCGCTGTGCCTTTTCTATAACGTTTGCTATTGTAAAAGTCTTGCCGGAACCGGTTACCCCCAGCAGAGTCTGATACGGAACACCCTTTTCCAGTCCTTCGGCAAGCTGTCTGATTGCCTCCGGCTGATCGCCCGTGGGAACAAAATCCGATATCAGTTTGAATTTCATTATTTCCGCTTAACTGTATGTTCTTGTTTTAAAAAGTAAAGTTAGAAATTATCTCTTTGCCTGGTGAAGTCTGAAAGGCTTCCGCCTGACCTGTTCCGTCAGTGTTTTCCGGCCATCAATAAGAAAAGGCGCTCCCAGGCGCCTCTTCTTTCCGGAAATTTCCGGTATACTAACCTAAATAACCCTTCAGAAGTTTACTCCGCGATGTGTGCCTGAGCCTGCGGATGGCCTTTTCCTTTATCTGCCTTACCCTTTCGCGGGTCAGGCCGAATTTCTCCCCTATTTCCTCAAGCGTCATCTCCTGGCATCCTATGCCGAAAAAGTATCTGATTATATCCCTTTCCCGTTCAGTAAGTGTGGCAAGTGCACGGTATATTTCCCTGGATAATGATTCATCCATCAGCAGTTTGTCGGCAACAGGTGAATCAATATTCGTAAGGACGTCAAGAAGGCTGTTGTCTTCACCCTCAATGAAAGGGGCATCAACAGAAATATGCCTGCCTGAAACCTTCAGTGTATCCGTCACCTTTTCCTTGGGAAGTTCAAGAACTTCTGCAAGTTCTTCAGCGGTCGGAGCACGTTCATTCTCCTGTTCAAACCTCGAGAATGCCTTATTGATCTTGTTCAACGACCCTACCTGGTTGAGGGGCAGCCTTACTATTCTGGACTGTTCTGCAAGTGCCTGCAGTATTGACTGCCTGATCCACCACACAGCATAGGATATAAACTTGAAACCCCTCGTTTCATCAAATTTTTCCGCAGCCTTTATCAGACCGAGATTGCCTTCATTGATAAGGTCAGGAAGACTCAGACCCTGATTCTGGTACTGTTTGGCAACGGAAACTACGAAACGGAGATTTGCCTTGGTGAGTTTTTCGAGAGCATACCTGTCTCCCTTTTTTATTCGCTGAGCCAGTTCAACCTCTTCTTCTACCGATATCAACTCCTCTTTACCAATTTCCTGCAAGTACTTGTCAAGTGATGCACTCTCTCTGTTCGTTATGGACTTGGTAATTTTAAGCTGTCTCATGCTTTTTGAAAAATTGTCGCAAAGTTAATATTATACTATACAATAACAAAAATTTTTAACAGTTGTTGTTAACAGAAAAATGTTAATAATTCAAATCCCTGTTACTCTGTTGTTTATAATATTTTCCATATTCGTTTTCAGATTCAGGAAAAATATCAGGATCCGGATACAGGGCGGCTGTTAACTCTGCAGCCGCCGGACGTGCCGGATCCGAAACAGCACAGGAACCTGAACTCATTGAACAGGTTCCTGAATCATGGTCATGTCTCAGTTTCCGTACTGGAAGTGGAATTCCCTTCCTTCCGGGGTAATACCGGCAATTGATTTAAGTGATCTCTCGCTTGTTCCTGCCGCCGAGCGAACATCATCAGAACTGTTTACCTTTTTATTGTTGACAGCTGTAATTATTGTACCCCGTCTTATTCCCAGATCCCTGAAAAGTCCGTCACCTATCTCAACAATTTTAACGCCGCTGTTAATGCCGTACGATCTTTTATCAGCCTGACTCACTGGCTCAAATCTTGCTCCGAACACCGCACCGCTACCTGAACCGCGGGGAACCACATCGGTTGTTCCGGAAATATTCTTAAGAGTCAGCGAAGCTGTGTTTTCCTTTCCGTTTCTGATAAATGTGATACTTACCCTGTCACCCGGACGGTGCTTTCCGACCTGTTCCTGAAGCTCGGTGGCATTATTCACCACGACACCGTCAAACCTTATGATCACATCATCCTTTTTGAGATTGGCATCTGCCGCGGAACCTCCCTCACGCACTTCTGTAATCATTGCACCCTTAACCTCGGGCAGTTTTTTCTGTTCCGCAATTTCGGAAGTCACATCGGTTATATTAACGCCTATCAGTGCGCGCTGAACCTCTCCGTACTGTCTTAGATCATCAACCACCTTTTGCACGATACTTACCGGAATGGCAAAGGAATTACCTGCATATGCACCGCTGGGGGAATAGATAGCAGAGGTTATTCCCACAAGCAATCCCCTGGTGTCAACGAGTGCTCCGCCGCTGTTACCCATGTTCAGTGCGGCATCGGTCTGGATAAAGGATTCAATCCTGTAATCATTGTCAAGAATGCCCAGGTTCCGTCCCTTGGCACTTACAATACCGGCGGTGACGGTTGAGGTAAGATTGAAGGGATTGCCCACTGCCAGAACCCACTCTCCCACCTTCAGCTTATCCGAATCTCCGTATTTCAGGAAGGAAAGGTTTTCAGCCTTTATTTTCAGGAGGGCTATATCCGTGCTCGGATCACGGCCTATCAGTTCTGCACTGAAAACCCTGTTGTCATTCAGTTTTACTTCAATATTTTCGGCATCCTCAATAACATGGTTATTTGTAATTATATATCCGTCTGAGGATATTATCACTCCTGATCCGTAGCCTGCAACTTCCCTGGGCCTGCTCCGGTAACGATCGCCGTAGAACCATTCCATGATCGGATTGCTCGGCTGCTGAACCATGGATTTTGTCCGGACATGGACCACTGCATGTACTGTCTGCTCTGCTGCATAGGTAAAATCAACCTGCCCGGGAAGGTCCTGAAGAGCCGTAAGATAAGCTCTCGCCTCGGAAGCCTCGGTCCGGGAACTGTCTTTTGCAACTACCACGGCCGGTTTGTCAGCAATTCTGGTATAAGCAAACAGTGCTATTGCAGCTCCCAGGACAGCCATAAGTAGTGCACCCAATAAATTTCTGCCTTTCATATCTTTAAAGTTTTAAATTTTCCTCTGGTTATTCTCCGTTCTTTTTTCAGATTTTATGCCTGATAAAAGATTGATATCTTTATAACCATTTTCTGTGAATATTGTTTTACAAAGATCGTGCATTTTTTCTATGAGCTTCAATATTTTAGAATGAATTAACAACACTTTAACAATGATGACAGTCACTTTTAACAAATACCAGGGAGCGGGTAACGATTTCGTTATCATAGATAATCGGAAGAATATAATTAACCCTGACAATTCAGTTCTTATTAACAGATTATGCGACCGGAGATTCGGCATAGGGGCTGACGGATTGATTCTCATTTCAGAAATTAAAGGACATGATTACGAAATGAAATATTTCAATTCCGACGGTAAACTTGGCTCAATGTGCGGAAACGGAGGAAGATGCGCAGCCCATTTTGCCATGAAACACGGAATAGCCGGAAAAGAGCAGGAATTTATGGCCTTCGACGGCCTCCATCAGGCAAAGGTGGACAATGACACCGTCAGGCTTCAGATGGCTGATGTAAGTGACCACAAATTAGTGGATGACAATTATTTTATCGATACCGGGTCGCCACATTATATCCTTTTCACTGATGACGTTGACAGTCTGAATGTATACGAGGAAGGGAAAAGGATAAGATGGTCTGAAAAATTCGCACCAGGCGGAACCAATGTAAATTTTGTCCAGGTTATTGACAATGGACTTAAAATAAGAACATTCGAAAGAGGTGTTGAAGATGAAACCCTGGCATGCGGCACAGGCGTGACAGCATCTGCCATTGCTTCAGTTCTGAAAGGACATTTTGGCACATCCCCGGTTGATGTCAGGGCACGCGGCGGCAACCTCAGAGTAGAATTTGAAATAGACAATAAGATGATCAGAAACATCTGGCTGACCGGACCTGCCACTTTTGTATACGAAGGTAAATTAGATATCTGATCACAATTGCCATTGGAAATATAAATCCCTCTTCTTACAAAGAGGAGTAAAATGAATGAACATATGCCTGAAAACACATCGCCGTAATCCGTTATTCATAAACCAATTAAATATAATTCAGCCATGAAAGCTTACACCCCGATTATCCTTTCAGTATTCCTTCTCCTGCCCTGCAAACTGAATTCACAGCCGGGGACAACAGAGTTGATGAAAGCCATTGAGGAAATCTCAGCGGACATCATCAGGGAAATGATTTCACAGGGCTATGTTGTTGTAGCTGCCGAATACCGAAAAAGATCTCCGGCATGGCAGGTGAAGAAATACCGTGGAACTCCGCTGCTGATTCACACTAATACAAACGATGAGGATGTTAATGTGCTCGAAGTGGAACACCTGATAAAATCTTTCAGGGCAGAAGGGAAAAGCGGTTTTTCATATGAAATATTTGAAAATATGCCAGGCGGACACTCCTTTGACAGAATGGATTATAAAGAAGCCAAAGAGATAAGAATGAAGATTTACAATCATCTGAACAGATATCTTAAACCACCCAATCCCTTCAGATCAGTAAAGGATCTTCAGAAAGCAGGGTACGGATTTAATTAACAGGACATTGAAAACCAGAATCAGAAATTCACAATTGTGAGTAAGGAGAAGCTTTACGGTAAAACGCTGGACGAACTTGTTGCTGTAACAAAAAAGGCTGGTCTGCCGGGCTATTCCGCAAAACAGATCGCCGGCTGGCTGTACGGGAAAGAGATTAATACGCTTGATGAGATGACAAACCTCTCCAAAAAGATGAGGGAAAGATTGTCTGAGGAGTATGAGATCGGTCTTTCCCCTCCGGCAGGTGTTACGGAAAGCAGGGACGGAACAAAAAAATACCTTTTCAAAGTGCTCTCCGGCAAATACATCGAGTCAGCCTATATTCCCGAAAAGAACAGGGCTACCCTGTGTATCTCCTCGCAGGCCGGATGCAGGATGGCCTGCATTTTTTGCATGACCGGCAGACAACTCTTCCAGGGGAATCTCTCATCGAACGAGATACTCAACCAGTTCCGCAGTATTCCGGAGTTCGGCATGATCACGAATATTGTGTACATGGGAATGGGGGAACCTCTCGACAATATTGGGGAGGTACTTAAAAGTCTGGAGATCCTTACTGCTGACTGGGGATACGGATGGAGTCCCAAAAGGATCACACTGAGTACCATAGGATTGAAAAACAGGATAAGGGAATTCCTCGACAAAAGCCGCTGCCACCTTGCAATAAGCCTTCATTCACCCTTCGACGATGAGCGGGAAAGGCTCATGCCCGTACAGAGATCCAGCCGGATCAGGGATGTGATTGATATAGTAAGGGAATATGATTTTACCGGACAACGAAGAATATCCTTTGAATACATACTTTTCAGCGGTTTGAATGACACCCCGGCACATGTCAGGGAACTGGTCCGTCTCATCAGCGGCCTTAAATGCCGGATAAACATTATCCGCTTTCATGAAATACCCGGAACAGAACTGAAGAGTCCGGATCAGGCAGAAGCAGAACGTTTCAGGGATGCCCTCAACAAGAAGGGGATTCCTGCTACCGTAAGGGCATCCCGAGGTGAAGACATTGGTGCTGCATGCGGATTGCTCTCAACCCTGGAACAAAATAAACAGAAAAAACTAACTGAATGAACTCAATAGTAGCAATCAGAAAATGTAATGAATACAATGTCACGGAAATAACTGATCTTATAGCAGATATTTACGAAAGCTGCAACGGGCCCGATCCGCGGAATAAAAAAATTCTGCTGAAGCCCAATATTCTTTCTGATTCCGATCCGCTGAAATGTGTATCAACCCATCCGGCTGTTGTCGAAGCAATGATAATATATCTTCAGTCAAAGGGAGCTACAGTCCTGGTGGGCGATTCTCCATCCATACATATGAGGGGGTTCAGGCCGGTTAATTCAGGCATAACTGCCGTTTGTGAAAAGACCGGAGCGGAATGGGTTGACTTCCTGCTTTCGCCTTCTGCCGTGAAAGCGGGTGGCAGCCGGATACGGATTGCTTCAGCAGTGAGGGAAACCGATCTTATAATATCACTTCCCAAATTCAAGAATCATGAATTAATGCTCTTTACCGGCGCAATAAAAAATACACTGGGACTGGTCCCGGGATTTATAAAAGCCCGCCAGCATGCAATTCACCAGGACAGGGACAGGTTTGCAGAATTTCTTGTTGATCTCAATGAATCAGTATTGCCTCATTTTTTTCTTATGGATGCAGTAAGGGGGATGGAAGGTCCCGGTCCGGGACAGGGAATTCCGGTAAGCATTGGTGTTCTTATAGGATCAGCGAATCCTCTTGCGCTGGATATAATCGCAACAACTCTGGCAGATTACGATCCTCTTGAAATTCCGACAAATACTGTGGCCCTGGCCCGGGGAAAATGGCTCAGGGACCCGGGTGAAATAATTTATGACGGACCGGAACCGGAATCACTGGTAAAGAAAGACTTCAAAAGGATAATCGAATCAGGGTCAAAAAACACCCTGTATAGTTTTATATTCAACAGGTTCAAACGTATACGAAGAATTCAGAGAAGACCGGTATTTATACACAGAAACTGTACCGGCTGTATGGAATGCATCAGAATATGTCCGGTAAATGCAATCAGAATGCATCCTGAGAAGAAAAACCATGTCGTCCTTAACGACAGGCAGTGCATACGTTGTTTCTGCTGCAGTGAGGTATGCCGGTACCATGCAGTTGAAATCAGACGAAAATTATTTGGTGTCTGAATAACAATGCCTAGGCATCTATCCTGGCATATTTTGCATGTGTTTCAATGAATTCCCTTCTCGGAGGCACTTCATCCCCCATAAGCATTGAGAAAATATGATCGGCTTCCGCAGCGCTGTCAATCGTCACCTGCCTCAGTGTCCTTGTCTCGGGATTCATTGTCGTATTCCACAGCTGTTCCGCATTCATTTCCCCAAGGCCCTTGTAGCGCTGAACTGTCACTGATGAGTCCTTCCCCTGTCCGAGTTCCCTGACGGCTTCGTTTCTTTCCTCTTCCGACCAGCAGTACCTTTCTGCCTTCCCTTTTTTTACCAGGTAGAGGGGAGGAGTGGCAATGAAAAGATTCCCGCCTTTTATCAGATCCTGCATATATCTGAAAAAGAAGGTCATAATCAGGGTGGTTATATGTGAGCCGTCAACATCGGCATCAGTCATGATTATGATCTTGTGATATCTCAGCCCGGAAGTATTGAGAGCCTTGCTGTCTTCTTCGGTTCCTATGTTAACACCGAGTGCAGTGAAAATATTTTTTATCTCCTCACTTTCATAAATTCTGTGCTGCATGGCTTTTTCAACATTCAGTATCTTGCCCCGCAGCGGCAGGATGGCCTGGAACTTCCTGTCGCGGCCCTGTTTTGCGGTTCCCCCGGCTGAATCCCCTTCAACAAGGTATATCTCGCAATTGGCAGGATCGCGGTCGGCACAGTCAGCCAGCTTTCCCGGAAGGCCTGATCCTGAAAATTCATTTTTCCTCTGTACCAGTTCCCGTGCTTTCCGGGCAGCATGACGTGCCGTTGCGGCAAGAATCACCTTCTGCACAATGATTTTTGCATCCCTGGGATTCTCTTCTAGGTAGTTTGTCAGCAAAGTACTGACAGCCTGGTCAACAGGACCCATTACTTCCGAATTGCCCAGTTTTGTTTTTGTCTGTCCCTCAAACTGCGGCTCGGCAACCTTTACGGAAATAACAGCGGTGAGTCCTTCACGAAAATCGTCACCGTTTATGTCAAACTTCAGCTTGGCTGCAGCTCCCGAGTCCTCTGCATATTTCTTAAGTGTTCTGGTGAGTCCCCTGCGGAAACCGGCCAGATGGGTTCCTCCTTCAATTGTGTTGATATTATTGACATAGGAATGCACATTCTCAGAGAAGGAATTGTTGTACTGCAATGCTATCTCAACGGGGAAATCCGTTTTGTCGGAAGTGATATGAATAGGTTTTTCAATAATCCTTTCCCTGTTGGCATCAAGATACTGAACAAATTCCAGGAGCCCGTTTTCCGAAAAGAACTCGGTGTAAAGAGGCTGGCCTCCGTTTCCGTTTTCAACAATCTCCCTCAGATCCTTAAGTGTAAGAAGAATACCCTTGTTCAGGAAAGCAAGCTCTCTCAGCCTGGCTGCAAGGATCTCATAGTTGAAATCAAGTGTCTGAAAAATCGTTCCGTCGGGCTTGAAGGTTATTGTGGTTCCGGACTTGTCACTTTCTCCGAGAACTTCTACATCACTGAGAGGTTTGCCCTTCCGGTAAACCTGCCTGAACAGCTTTCCTTCCCGGCATACAGTGGCGGTCAGTTCTGAAGAAAGTGCATTTACGCAGGAAACACCGACTCCATGAAGGCCGCCGGATACTTTATAGGATCCCTTGTCAAATTTTCCGCCTGCATGCAGCACCGTCATAACAACTTCAAGTGCTGATTTCTGTTCCTTTTCCATGATCCCCGTGGGGATTCCCCTTCCGTCATCTGAAACCGTTACGGAACCATCTTCATGTATTATAATATCTATCCGGGAGCAATAGCCGGCAAGTGCCTCATCAATTGAATTATCGATAACCTCATAAACAAGGTGATGAAGACCTTTTACACCAATGTCCCCTATATACATTGCAGGTCTCTTTCTTATTGCCTCAAGTCCTTCAAGGACCTGGATGCTCTCCGCTGAATATTTTCTGTCTTCCTGCAATATGTTCATTTCATCATCCATTTCAAGCCAACTTTTAAAAAGGTACAGTATTAGGGATTATATGCATCATGAATTTCCTGAGGGAGATCATCCGTTCTTTGCTCTGCTCTGACTAATTATGCATTTTTCCGGGAGAAAACAGCTGAATATTCCATTAATCGCCAGCACAAGGAATACTCTCTCTTCAGACGTGATAAATAACTGAATTCATGTTCATTAATCATGGCTGCAAATATACAAAAATATTCTCTTTTCACACAGGAAAAGCACCTGGTTTTTATGCACAATTTCCTGAAAAAATCAACAATCGGAAAGAACCGGAAAAGATGAAAGTCCGCTGCTGTCCTTCCCGGTCATATTAAATACGGTAATCAGGTTATTGTACTGTATATCTGCCTTACAGACTATAGGTCAGTCCTATCATGAACATGTATCTCTGGGTGGGATAATATGCCCAGTCATAATTCCTGCTGAAGTCAATATTGTTTATTCTGGCCCATAGGGAAAGAATCTTTGTGTACCTGTATTCCGCGCTCAGATTTGAACTGACAAGCACCGGGGAGGTAAATACATAATCTTCCTGAGGAATTGACATATTGCTTCTGTCAACAACAAACCTCCTCTTTCCGAGGGATGTCAGCTCAATTCCCGCAATAATCTTATTCCTGAGATTGTATTTAACTCCAACCTGTGCGTCCCAGGGTTGCTTGCCCCATGGGTATTCATGTGTTCCGGGCCTGTAGCTGTAATAATTGGCACTTCCGCTGTAGCTTATTTTATCGCCGATAATACCATTCATACCTGCATGCAGGTTAAACAATTCAACATCATCCGGCAGAGGCAGGAAATAATTGCCGGGCATCGGCTCCGGCAGGGGTCCGTCGTCAACCAGGTTGGCATAGAACAACATATCCTGTATCATTGAATATGAGGCTGAAAGCACATAATTACCCCCCATGCCCGTATTGCCCTTCAGCCCGCCCGACAGCACAAGCCTGTGGCTGGTATTGGGAAGTGCAAAAAGGCTTCCGTTACGAAGAAGGAAAGGATTTTCTTCAATAATCCTTTCAGGCGTATTCTTTTCAAGCTTTCCTGAAAGCCGTGCAAAGAAATCAATATATGATGGAACTATGCTGAATGCCATTCCTGCATCGGGGTAAAAACGGAATCTCACCGTGGATGCCGTGTCCCTGTCAAGCAGCAGCTGTATCCCGAGTTTGAAGCTCCACTGTGCAGAACTTTTGGAAATAAAGGGGCTGAGGGCAACAACATATCTTCCCAGCCGGGATATTTCCGCTGACGGCCGGTAAAAATCCATTTCCAGTCCTGCCCCCATATACAGGTCCAGGTAGGTCTTAGCCATATAACCTGCTATCCCCAGGCTGTTTTGCGACATATTCCTGTCGCTGAAAAAATAGTTATAGGCCACGTCAAAATCATAGGAGAAGTCTGATGAATCCAGGGTCATGGAAGCAAATGACAGATTTGCCCCGATTTTGCTGTATGGAATCCTGATATCCTTTTTCTCAGGTTCATAAGCCACAATGCTTGTATCATAGCCATAGGCATGCCTGGTTTTCTGAAAATAATCAATTGAACCTTCCAGATAATTATCGTGAAAAAACTTTTTGCCGAAGAGGGATACTTCATTATCCATATATCCTGCAAACACCCGTTTGTCATTCTGCAGTTTCACCTTCCCGTGTGTTGAGTAATGCTTCGCATAAAGTCCGTATGTTCCTTCCCTTGAGCGTTCATTTGTCACGCTTATCTCGGCCAGGGGTGCAAAATAGTTTCCCAGCCCGAGATTAACATGGCTTTTATACAGTTTTTCCAGCGGATCGGGAACGATGGCTGCCGCCTTTATAGGACTAATCGTGTACTCCGGACTGTAAGGGTTTGTATTTACTGTATAGGTGAACTCGGGCCTGACCACATTAGTATCCCTGATCACAGGCAGGAAGCTCTTCTTCCTGAAGTCCGACAGCGAAGGAATAAACGGATTATAGAGGGTCACTTCCCTTTTCAGGTCCTGTTCCTGGGAAAACAGATCAGCCGCGATCAGTATCAGTAGAAATATATTCAGAAGATTTCTTTTCATCATGTTGCCAAATTTGCTTTTCATAGATTATTCTGGTCAAGGGCTGCAAGTTTTGTCCTGACATCGTCCAGAATCCCGTCATCCCTTATTGTGTAATAATCCCTGATGCTTTCCAGGGTTACCCTTGCCTGAAGCATGTCACCCTTTTTCACCGAGATGTCCGAAAGTAAAAGGAACATTTTTGCCATCCAGTACTGATGGGGGGATTTCTGATCGATGAACTCTTGAATTATCCTTTCCGATTCATCGTTCCGGTTTTTCATATATAGGATCTCCGCAATCCTGTATTTGGATTCAGCCCCTTCAGAGCTTACCACTTCCCCGGCTGTCCTGCGGAAATCTGACAGGGCATCATCAAAATTGTTCAGACTGTAGTTTGCCTTTGCCCTCATAAAAATTGCTTCTCTCTGTAACTCTTCCGGAATACCGGCACTTTTACCTATCTTGTCTACTGCCGCTATTGTTTTCTGTGCATCACCCAGCTCATATGCCGACCTCAGCTGTCCCCTCAGGGAAACAATCCTGTTTTCCGGACTGCTGGCAACAGCTTCAAGTTTCCCGTAATAGTCCAGTGAAGCCATGTAATCCTCATTGTCAAACGAGAGGCCGGCGGCAGAAATCAGCGACTGTTCCGTGAACTGATTATTGGGAGCCGCAACAACTGCAGAATAAAGATTCAGCGCCTCATCATCCCTCCCTTCCGACCTGCGGCATTCGGCAAGGTAAAAACGGGCATTCTGGACAAATCCTCCGGCAGGAAATTCCCTCAGATAGCTTTCAAGAACACCTGCAGCCCTCTGGTAATTTCCTGACATATAGAGATTTTCTCCGGATGCATAGAGCAGGGAATCCTTTTCGGCCATGTTGATATCGCCGTAACCCTGAACAGTTCTTGCATAGGTAAAATATGACTCAACATCATTCATTTCAACATAGGCATTTCTAAGGCCTGTCATGGCACTTCTTGCCTCAGGTGTAGCCCTGTAGTTCTCGATAACCTTCTTATACTGCTCAACGGCCCTGGTGTTCTGACCCGTGTTGTAGTAAAGGAGCCCGAGCTGTACAAGGGCGCGGGGCACAAATGGACTTGACCCGTGGGAACTGATTATGGTGTTGAAGTCTGCTTCACCCCTTGAATAGTCCCCCAGCTGGGTATATGCCCGCCCGCGTTCAAAAATAGCATTCGGGACGTAGGATGAAGAGGGGTAACGGGTGATAAGGGAACTCAGCACATCAGCCTTTCCGCGTTCATTGCTTATCAGGCCAAGTGAAAACGCTTTCTGGAACATGGCATAATCGGCGTCCGTCTGGCCATAGTCAATAACCTTGTCATAATAATCTATGGCCGCACGGTAATTGGTCGCTATAAAATAACAGTCACCCAGTCTGTTTCTTGCATCAGCCATCAGATCTGTTTTTGTCTTTCCCCCTTCTGACTCGAAGGCTTTGAGGTGAACAATCGCGTTCGGATAATCCTTCATGTTGAAGAAAGTATAGCCAAGATTGTATCTGAGCATGGAACCCTCATTCAGGCCAAGGGAGCCGGGTATTCCCAGGAAAGTAACATAGTCCTTCCTGGCTTCATCATAATTTCCCAGACGGTAATACGCCTCTCCCCTCCAGTAAACTGCCCTGGTTCTGAGCTGTCTGTTATATTTTTCGTATTGCAGTGATTTGCTGAACATATCAACAGCGCTTTCAAAAGCAAGATTATTGAACATCTCGAGTCCCCTGAAAAATGCCGCACGCTGATAGGCTTCCTCCAGCCTGGCATCCTTGTTACGGATCTTGTCGAGGGAATTCAGTGCCGCACTGTAATTTTTGTCCTGCAGATATGCCAGAACAAGATAATTATAGGCTTCCTCAATCCTTTCAGATCCCGGAAACAGGTTTACATATTCCTGGAAAGACTTTATGGCTTCGCCAAAGGGGGAATATGAAATCTCATAGGTAATCTTTGCAAAGTTAAAGAGGGCATCCTCCTGTATTTTCCTGTCAAAATCAAGTTTTGCAGCTTCCGCAAATCCGAATTTGGCCCTGTCCTTGTTGTTCAGCCTTAAGTAGCAGTCTCCGAGAACATACCAGATATTCTGACTGAGTATATCGGACCTTACCCCTATCTCCTCCAGCACTTTTATTGCCTTGTCATAATCTCCGGCCTTGTAATAGCAGTATCCCAGCTGGTACTTATCCTCCCTCCCGGCTGTTTTGGTCCCTTCTGCGAATTTTTCCAGATAGGGCAGTGCTTCCGCATAATTCTGCTTGTTGAAATAGGCATCCCCGATAAAGCGGTACAACTCGTTGGCACGATCCTTTCCCGCCTTGTCTGCCAGTCCTGGTGCAATTTCGAGTATCTGGTCATAATCTTTTTTGAGATAGAGGATCTGTACTATGTAGTAAGGAACGATACTTCCGAAGGTTTCATTATGCCTGAGACGGTTAAAGCCTTCCAGGGCTGTCTCATACATCTCCTCCTCATAGGCTATCTGGGAATAATAATAGACGGCCGGTACGCTGTATTCGTTATCCGTATCCTTTATTTCGGAGAACATGAGCAGGGCCCGCGGTTTCTGGCCGCGCATGTAATGGGAATATCCCAGGCGGAAAAAATATTCCGGCAGCTCTTCAGGGGAAAGCTCCTGCCGGTTCACTGCTTCAAGGTGAGTAACGGCCTTGCGGTAGTTCTTATTCTGGTAGAAATAATTCCCGAGGGCAAGCCTGGCTTCATTTATCCGGGGACTTTCAGGATGCATTTTTATGAAGGTAAGCACCTGGTATTCCGCATCCGGGTTGAAAAGCTTCACCGAGGAAAGAGCCCTGTAATACCGGGCATCAGTAAGGGAAAGAATATCATCGTTGTCAGGATCGCTCAGATACAGATCAAAAAGCCTGATGGCGGCAGGATACTTTTCCTTATTGTAGTATTCCATGGCTCTCCTGAATTCTGATGAATACTCGCGCCCCGAAGAAGCCACCTGGGCACCTGCCCGGAATGAGAACAGGGAAAGTATAGCGGAGATTAGCAAAAATCCTGTTTTATTCATATTTTGTATCATTAACCTTTTCCTCTTCAGGCCATAACGGCTATCCAACAACTGTTCCGGCAAACAGCTGCAAAATTACAATTATATAAACGCCTTCGGAGGGTCTTTATTATTGTTTTTTTCAACATGCGGGGCTTAATTTACCATTTCTTTCATTAATTTGCACAATCCAAACACACAGATATGCAGAGTTCTCTTCCTCTTGACCTTATCATAGAACTTAAGGATTGCCAGATATGGCAGCAGGACAATCTGGTATTGTCAGATGTAAACCTGAATGTTGCAAAGGGTGAACACATTTATCTGGTTGGCAGGGTGGGGAGCGGCAAGACAAGCCTGATAAAGACGATAAATGCACAGCTGCCCCTGAAACATGGGAAGGCTACGGTGGCGGGCTTTGACCTGGCCGGTCTTAAAAACCGGGACATTCCGCTGCTCAGGCGAAAACTCGGAATAGTATTTCAGGATTTTCAGCTGCTGACCGACCGCCCGGTAAGTGACAATCTCGATTTTGTCCTCCGGGCCACGGGATGGAAGGACAGAAATGATATCAACAACCGGATCGGTGAGGTACTGGAAAAGGTAGGCCTTGGCCATAAGGGATACAAACTGCCCCACCAGCTTTCAGGAGGGGAACAGCAGCGTGTTGTAATAGGAAGGGCCCTGCTGAACAACCCCGATATAATACTGGCGGATGAACCGACAGGCAATCTTGATCCTGAAACATCCGAAGGTATCATCAGACTGCTTATTGAAATAAGCAAAACCGGCAGGGCTGTTATCATTGCAACCCATAACCACACAATTCTCAGGAAATTTCCCGCCCGTACGGTCAGATGCCAGGATGGCAGACTGATACCTGTTGACGATGACGAGGAGATCGAACTGGAAAAACTCTAGAATAAAGGGACGGAACAAGGCCTCACTGTTTCTCACCGGAACAGTCTGAGGGGCCATGGCAGCCTGTTGCAGTAATTACGGTAGTAGGGAATATTCTTACTGCCAAACGATTCCATGAAAGAAGCAATGGAAGGAATTGATGAACCTGCAAAATCGAGAATGGTGCCGGTCCCTGCAGATTCTCTCACAAGTTCATTGACAATATAATAACCAATCCGCTTCAGGCGGCTTTCGCCGGAATTCACAACAAAAAGCATTGTTTTCCTTCTCCCTGTCTCAGTAATGAATATCCCGTAAATAAGTTTCCCCGCCGGATTTCTGACTCCCAGTATCCTTCCCCTGTTATTCCCGGTACAGTACTCCATCAGATCACTGAGACGCTGGTAATTTCCGGGCCTTATTCCCCTGATCCTCCTGCCCGCATTTTCCCGGAAAAGTTTTACGGCCTCGGATGGTTTTACATCGCTTTCAATTTCAATTTTTTCTTTTTGCGCCCTGGCTATATTTCTTCTGCAATGAACGGAAAATCCTGCGCGCAGTTTTTCATAAGAGCCTTCAAGGAGCAGTTCATAACTGGCCTTCCGGGTAACAATAAATCTGTCATCATCGGTTCTCTGGGCAGTGCAGAGATCTATAAAACGATAAGTATCATACATTAAGCCCATAAATTCATTTATTCCTTTTCCCGGGGGACTTTCTGCTGAATATGTTCCGAGCTTCTGCAGAAAAACAGGAGTTGCCACATATTTTATTCCGTATTTTTCTGATGCCGGCAGGGGAAAGACCGTAGCGTAATCATCATCTATCAGGGCATTCCAGCCGGGAGACATGATGTCGAGATACCATGAGAAACCGTAGGGTCTGGCTCCCTGTGATTTCTCAATACAGGCATCCCAGCGCCTGCGGTCGATTTCGCAATTCCTGTAAAAATTTATCATGGTTTCTGCATTACCAGCATTTTTTCAAACAAGGCTCTCCATCTCCGTCCTTCATAAGTGTCAGCAAGTGTGGTATTGTGCCACAGGCTGACGAAAAGCCCTCCGGCATTCCTTGTTTCATCCACCAGTTTAATGATCAGCTCCTCCGCTTCTTCCGGGTCAAGGTTCATATAGTCATAGAATGATGAATCCATAAACTGAAAAGGCACTAGCTTCAGGTCTGTCTTTCTTTCCTCTCCCAGATCATAGAAAAAGAAGGGCCGTGCAATGCCTGCCCTGAATCCGGGGTGATCAGGGTAACCCATCGAATAGTCCTCATTTATTCCTTCTCCGGAAATCATTCTGTATGAACCGGGTATTCTCATCCTGATGAAATGAAACCTGCTTATCTCTACCGGTCTGTTCAGAATCCTGCCCAGCCTTTCCCTTTCTGATCTGAATCTGGACAGATCATCCGATGCAAGGTATGAAGGATGCAAACCCGAAACATGGCTGTTGCCCAGTTTCCTTATCAGTTTCCTGTATCTCCGGTTCCTCCAGTTCGGGTTCCTGTCATATTCCGACAAACTCCCTGCCGGAAAGAAAAATCTTGCACAGGATCCGCTTTCGGCAATGGAACGGAGAATATAATCATAAACATCAAAGGGATCCCTTGCCTTTCCTGCCAGCACCCTGAGTCTTTCCGCCGCTTTCCGGCGATCAGTCAGCATATTCCTTGCCAATCCCCCTGCCGTGCGGAACAGGCTCTTGCCAAGATAGGCAAAGGGCTGATCCGAGTCCATTGTAAACAGAGCATGGTAGCTGCTGAAACTGAATTTAAGCCCGGGATACTTTTGCCCCAGTTCCTTTGCCAATTCCCTTGTCCAGAGATCCACAACAGGAAGAGTCAGGAAACCGTGCCGGTAAGCAGCCGAAGCAGAGGCAGGGAATCTTCCGTGCCTGTCGGGCCGGTAATCCAGATATTCCTCATAGCGGCTTACGAGATAGAAGGATGCTGCCAGCAGATCAAAGGGGATTTCAGAAATGCAATCAGAACCTGAACCCGGAGCGGAACCGGAGTCAGGACCGCCATCCGGGTTCCTGTCGGCATCAAAGAACACAGGCAGTCCTTTCCATTCAGTAATTGAAATTTCCCGGGGAATTATGCCTTTTTCAAAAAGGAGGGAAACGGGTTTTATCCTGAATGAATCCGGTATGCTTTTCCGGGAATAATTTATTACTGGAATTCCCTGCCTGCTGATTCTGCTTTCATCCGTAACTATCTCCCAGTCAAGTCCCATAATATCTCCAAAAATCAATCCGGCGGCATAGTCCAGCCGCGGACTGGTTTTTTCCGAGTAAATCCTGATCTGAGAGGAACACATGATACAAATTTACTAAATCCGGCGTTCTGCCTGCAGCGTGAAAGTGAATATCGTCAGACTCAGCGTTCCAGAAAATCATCAAACAATGTCTGGAGAAATGCCTTTCCATATTTCCCGGCAATTTCAGGGCTTTTTCCTGCTTCCAGGACCGGTTTGCCTAGTTTATGCTCATAGATATACCTGGAACTGTCGGTAATGAAACCGAAACCTTCATTGAAGGTATAAAAGGCAAATGAAGAAGATCCTGAAGAAAGCAGGTCCTTCGAAAAGGGGTAATGATCACTGAGTCCCAGCTGGTTCAGTATTGTGAGGGGGATATCGACCTGGCTGCCGGTTCTGTCAACAGTCATCCCGGTTTCTGACAATACACCTCCCAGCCAGAGCATTGGAATTTCAAATATTTCTTCGGAGTATTCCTGGATCTCCGGAGAATTTCTCCTGGAATGATCGGCTACGAGAACAACAAGGGTATTTTTCCACCACTCCGTGGTTTTTGCCTGGTCCAGAAACTGCCCCAGGGACCTGTCGGTATAGTAAATTGAGTTCCGGAACCTGGTAAGGTCATCATTTCCCCTGAATACAGGCGTCATCGGCACATCGAAGGGTTCATGGCTCGAAAGGGTAAGAACCACCTTCAGAAAAGGCTCCCTTATGTTTTTCATGGAATCCTGCAGGGCTTCAAGAAGTACATGATCATGGACACCCCATTTCGAATTATAAAACCCGGGACTGAAGTTGTCCCGTGTTATAACACTCATGAATCCGGCATTAATGACAAAGGAATTGAAATTTGCAAAATTTATTTCCCCGCCGTACCAGAAAGAAGTGTGATATCCCTTGCTGTTCATCATTTTTACCAGTCCCGGAAGGGATTGTGTTTTTTTCGGCTCTTTCATTATTGAAGTGGCCGGCTGAGCGGGATAGCCGCAGAGTATGGCAGGAACGGCCTTGTCTGTCCGGTTTCCGGATGCAAAAAAGCGGGTAAAAAGGATGCCATCCTTCACGTAACGATTGAAGTTCGGTGTGGTAAGGGGATCTCCGCCCAAAGGCCCGATCATTGCACTTCCGAAACTCTCCAGCACAAAAATCAGGATATTCGGTCTTGAATCATTTACAAGAATCATGGGCGATCCGCTGTCAGCCGTGAGGGAAGCGGTCAGCTGCCTTGCAACTGAGGTATCGTAAAACTGATAGGGATTGCTTACCGGTTTATTATTGGCCAGAGAGTTCCCCACATTCCAGACAACATTGATTGCTGAATGATTGAGAAACATATCTTTGCTGAAATAAACCGTTCCCGCATTTATCGGAGCTATACCCACTCCTCCCCGTATGGGGATAAGAAGGGATCCCCAGCATATAACAAAAAAGAGCAGGGCAGGAAACCTGAAACGGATTTTCCCGGATATCTCAAAATACCTTTCAACAAATCTGTAGTAGAGGAAAATGAACAACAGTGCCAGAAGTATTATCCCTGCTGCAACAGCGATAATCTGGAATGTGCTTACGGATGCCATTGCAGCTCCGGGTGTCCGGAGATATAGAAGAGGGGTGTGATCCATCCGGAAACCCCAGTATTTGTAAAGAAGGGTATCAGATACAACAATTAAGGAGGAAATGCCGGTAATTATAATCGTATAATACCTCATGAATCTTCTGAACCACCTGCCTTCCAGAAAAATTCCGGGGATCATGAGCAGTACCGGGATTACCAGGATGTATGCTGTTGCAGAAAGATCCAGTTTCATGCCATGCCGGAAGGTGGAAAACAGCTGCGCCGGACTGAATTCAACTGCTTCCCGGAACTTTGTAATAATGAACAACAGTCTTGCTGCAATAAAAAATGCAATCCAGAAAAGAGAATATACCAGTATCGCCTTAAGTCTTTTTTTCATTTCAGCCGGATAAGATAGCCATTTTCATTTTTATAGAACAGAAGCAAAGATAGTGTTATGATTACCATTCCGGCAACCGTAAGAAATTCCGGCACTTCACCGGGAACAAGTACCCAGCTGAGAATAGCGCCGGCAACAGGTATAATGAATTTCCACATATTGATTTCCGAAACTTTCACATGCGGCCTTTGCAGTAATTTGTACCAGAGTGAGAAAGCAAAGGCTGAAACAAATCCGAGCCAGATCAGGATGAGCCAGTATTGCAAAGGCATATTGCTATAGTCAGGAAGTCCCTCCAGGGGTATTGACAGAAGGAATATAATGATTCCTCCCGAGAAAAGGGACGTGGAGCTCAGTATCAATGGATTTAATCCGCGGCTTTTAAATGAAACCATAACATTGCTTACAGCAGTCGCAATATTTGCCCCGAGTATCATAACAACTCCCAGCATTTCAACTGCACTTCCAAGGTGAAAGGCCTGTCTGCCGGCACTGATAAAAACAACACCTGCAATCCCGGAAAACACTGTTACTATTTTCCTGCGTGTAAGCTTTTCTTCCTTACTCATTACAGCTGCAACAACTGCAGTCACCAGAGGCTGGGAACCTACAATAACTGCTCCGAGGGCACCCGGAACCAGATCAAGACCGATATAAAAAAGTATGTAATTTACCAGGGTTTGCAGGAATGTGACCCAAATGACTATTTTCCGGTTTTCGCGGAGAGTTTTAATGAATAATCCGGGTTTTACCGTAAAGGGAAAGATCATCAGACCCGATATAATGAATCTTAAACCTGCGAAATGAAGGGCAGAGTCATATTGCAGTCCGATTTTAATGCCCGCATAAACCGTTGACCACAGGAGGCAGGCAATAATGGCAAGAAATATTGTATTGTCTTTATTCCCCACAAAAATTTTTGCTTGTCAATTTTGTTGTACTGCCTGCAGGATAACTGAAAATCAACATGACTTTGAATGCGACCGGATTGCGGGTTTTGAGGGAAAAAGCTTCTTGTGACGGGAGTTGTTCAGATCAGGATGCCTTTCCGGATTCTTCACTCTTAGAGGCTTTCTTTTCTGCTGCAGCTTTTTTTGTTTCCTTTTCAGGTTTTTCTTCAAGGGTTTTCCCTTCCGGGACTGTCGCCTCCCCGGAGGATTTTTCTTCCTTGCCGGCCGTCAGGTCCGCGGTGGCCTTTTCTTCAGACACTTCCCTGTCTTTCAATCCAGCAGTCTCTTCCACTGTTTTTACAGCTTCGCTCTCAGTCTTTTTTCCCCTGACAGTCCTTCTTCCCCTTGTATCCTTCTCCCTTACAGACTGCAACTGGACTGAATCAGTATTTTTTATTTTCTTTCTCCGGCGTCTGGCACCATATGTTCCAAGGAAAATTTTACCTCTCTTTGATTTTCTGTCACCTTTTCCCATAATTATCGGATTTGATTTGTTCATTCCCCTTTTGAGGTTGCGGCAAAGTTAATAATATTCTTTATTTATGATTTAGGATAAATCTATTTTGGCCGTCACTGTTACTGAATATTTGGAATCTTTTATGCTTACGGCGCTTACAGGACAATCTGTTCAGCACAGGGAACAAATAACGGCCGGATGATTTAAACCTAAAAGGGGCAGAAAAAAAGAGTTTTAAAATTTAACTAATTGTATCCTAATATTTTTTCTTTCCGAAAAAAAATCAGACCTTTGACCTGGTCAAAATACTTATTTTAATAACAGAATTTATGAACATTTATGTAGGAAGTCTTAATTTCAAAATGACTGAAGCAGACCTTAGGGAAAAATTTGAGGAGTATGGCGAAGTAGCCTCCGCAAAAATTATTTTTGACAAATACTCCGGAAAAAGCAAGGGATTTGGCTTCGTTGAAATGCCGAACGAAGCCGAAGCCAAAAAGGCTATTGAAGAACTCAATGGAGCAGAAATTCATGGAAGAAAAATCATTGTTAACGAATCAATTGAAAGGCCAGAAAGAAGAAGTAATTTCAGAGGCGGGGACAATAGCCGCCGTGGAGGATATTCCAGAAGAGAAAATCATTGACAGGAAATAAAAATATGATTTTATGAAGGGTACTGTAAAATGGTACGACAGAGTCAAGGGTTACGGCTTCATACAAACTGAAGACGGCAGGGACATTTTTGTACACCGTTCAGGACTTGAGGCTTCTCACACCAATCTTGAGGCAGGCCAGGCTGTTGAATTTGAAATTGAGCAGAAGGAAAAAGGTCCTGTTGCTGTAAGGGTAAGAAAAGCAGAATGATCCTGCTCTTATTATTGATTAATGAAAAAGGAGGCTGTACCGGGGTACAGCCTCCTTTTTTCAAATGACTGAATGACCGTCAAATAATTTTTTGCCTGCACAGTTCTTTTAAAGCAGTTTCCAGGGATTCCTGTATTCATAGTGCAGCAATTTTGTGGCAGCACCATCACTGTCGTCAACAAATGTTTCCGTGTCAGGATTCCATTTAATTGTCCTTTTCAGGTCACATGCAATATTCCCCAGGGTACAGACCGTACAGCTGCTGTGCCCGATTTCCACGGGAACGACGGGATCAACACGCTTCTTAACTGCATCTATAAAATCGACCTGGTGAGGTATTCTTGTTTCATAGGGTCCTTCAACCTCGGTTGCTTCCGCAGGAGGATTCAGTTCAGGATCCGAGGCGTTGTAATAGCCTCTTGCAACTTCTATCCAGCCCTTGTCCCCGATGAACTTAACGCCTTTTGTCAGTTTTTCATCAAAGGGCTCTGATGTCATAATCACCCCGTTGGCATACTTCCATGAAATGAATTCAGTGCCGTCACCGATGGGGGAGATTTCTACCGGACCGCTTCTGTCCATTCCGAGACCCCACTGGGCAATATCGAACATATGGGCACCCCAGTCAGTTGTAAAGCCGCCTCCCATCTCCTTGTACCATCTCCATGCACCCCATATCTCCTCATCTTTGGGAGGATCAAGCGATATTGGAGGATTAAGCTGGCTGTTATAGTGAATTGAGGCCGGGAGCGGACCAAGCCACAGATCCCAGTTGAGATCTGCAGGAAGTGTTTCTTCCGGAAGATCATAGGGAACCGGCGGTGCTCCGACATAGGCGTAAACCCTTGATATGCTGCCAATGGCACCATCCCTGACCATTTTGACGGCATGCTTGAATTCCTCACTTGAACGCTGCTGGCTTCCCACACCAAGGATTCTGTTGTTCTCACGGACAATCCTCCTCAATTCCTGACCTTCCCTGATTGTAAATGTCATGGGTTTTTCAAGGTATACATCCTTGCCTGCAATGCATGCAGCAATGGCTATCATGGCATGACTGTGATCAGGAACTGCAATAATCACGGCATCAATATCTTTGCGTCCGAGCAAATCCTGATACCTTTCATAGCTGTCAATCCTGAATTTAACACCCGCATTCGTATAATATTCCGAAACCCTGTTCTCGAAGCGTTTGCGTTTGATTCCGTACACATCACATCCCGCAAGAACCTTTACGCCGGGTATCTGGATGAATCCGTTCAGCAGAAACATTGCCTGCCGGCCCAGTCCTATAAAACCCAGGCGGATTTCATCCGAAGCTGCTGCCGGTCCCCGGCATCCTGAAAGATGAGGAATAACAGCCGCGCCCGCAACCCCTGCCAGTGCAGTGTTTATAAAGCGCCGTCTGGACCATTTTGTTTTCTGATTTTCCATAACAGGTTATAATTAATGATTTATATTGAAAAAAACAGTTGCTAAAACCTTCCGAATATAGAATATTTCTTCGTATTACAAAAGATTGAAGAATAAAGAAATAAGCCGGGACTGCTGGTTTCCATCTTTCTTTCAAGATGCAATACCGGTTCTCCTGCTTTCAGCTGCAGGTACCGGCCTGTTTTCACTGAAGCGGGAATGGCTTTGATCCTTTGCTCACCACCTTTGATTTCAATCCGGTAATGCTCTCTCAGAATCCTGAAAAGAGAGCGGTTCTCAAACTTTCTGGAAGTAATCCTGGGCAGGTTGATATTGGCTATATAGCTTATGTCATAAAATATGGGAGAATCATCAAGCAGCCTCAGCCTTTCCATATTTACACATCCCGATTCCTTTTCAAGATCCGAAAGGGGAAACATGAAATCATCATCCCAGGGCACAATCACCGGTTTTACTATAATTTTCGTCTTGAGATTACGGTCACCAACCGCGGATGTCGTCCCTGCAACCGACAAGATGCCGATCTCACGGGGCAGAAGATGAACAATGCTCCCCTTACCCTGATGCCGGCTGATATACCCGTCATTGGCAAGGTTGCTCAGCGCCTGCCTTACCGTCGGCCGGGTCACTCCATGAAGGCGGCACAGCTCATTCTCCGACGGAAGAAGATCTCCCTCATTGTAAACCCCTTCAATAATATGCCTGCGGAGTATCTCGTAAAGCCTTTTATACTGCGGTATTTTTTCAGACAATTCCATTGGAAGTACATTTTCCCGTAAATATATTGCTTTTCACTTGTAAATACAAGCTATTTAATTTATTTTTGTACGCTCTGAATCTTAATCAGATGCGATTATCTTTTTTAAGTTTCACTCAACACATCATAACAAGTTCAATGACAATATTTAAGCCCGGCAACAACCGGAAAATGCACGGAAACTAATGGTCATCATAAAGAAATATCTTTAAACAACAACCAATAAGCAGCAACAAATATGGCTACACCCGTAACAATGCCAAAACTCGGACAGTCAGTTGAAACATGCATCATAACCCGCTGGTTCAAATCAACGGGTGACAAAGTCTCAACTGGCGACATACTGTTTTCCTACGAAACGGACAAGGCCGCCTTCGATATGGAATCTCCTGCAGACGGTATCCTGCTCGACATTTTCTTTAATGAAGGCGATGAGGTTCCTGTGCTCGCCAATGTTGCAGTAATAGGAGAAAAAGGAGAAGAAACGGGATCTTTCAGACCCGGCAGTTCCCGGCCGGAAGACAGCCCGCGGACCGGCACACAGACCCGGACAGGCATACAGGCAGATGCGGACATACAGCCAGGCGCAGGTATACAGGCAAATACAGGCATACAGGCGGGAACAGTTTCACAGACAGCCGCAGACACCCGTTTAAGGATATCTCCGAGAGCCAGGCGGCTCGCCCTGGAAAAGGGATTAGACTACAGCAGGCTCCGGGGATCAGGCCCGAACAGCAGAATCATGGTGAGTGACATTGAAAAACTGCTTCTGACCGGCACAGGAGACATCATCCCGGACCATACAGAAGACAAGGAATACACAGATGAAGCAGTTTCAAATGTCAGAAAGCTGATTGCCAAAGCAATGTATAACTCGCTTCAGAATTCCGCACAACTTACCCATCATATGAGTGCAGATGCCAGAAAACTGCTCGCAGAAAGAAAAAGGAACAAGGAGGCCATCGCATCCGGCAGCACAACCGTTGAACTGACGCTTAATGATATGGTATGCTGGTGTGTTGTTCAGGCACTGAAGAAATTCCCGGAAATGAACAGCCATTTCCTGGGGGAAACAATCCGCAAATTCAAACGGATTCACCTGGGTATGGCTGTTGACACAAAAAGAGGCCTGATGGTTCCTTCGGTAAGGAATGCGGAAAGCCTTAAGCTGACTGATCTGGCACAGAAGCTCAAATCAGTTGCGGAAGCATGCCGGAAAGGAAACATAAACCCGGAACTTATCCTGAGTACCTCGGCATCCTTTACGGTATCCAACCTTGGAAGCTATGGTGTCGAGATGTTTACTCCGGTACTGAACCTTCCACAGGTTGCCATACTGGGGGTTTGTTCCATCATAAACAGACCGGCTGACCTGGGAAACAATATTTTCGGATTCATACCCTACATCGGGCTTTCCCTCACCTATGACCACAGGGCGGTTGACGGGGGACCCGCAACTCTTTTCCTTAAGGAAATCAGGAAACAGATAGAGAATTTCAATCCCGGACAGGAAATATATTAATGAAAATTCACCCTAACACTCTGAAAAATGCCAAAAATTCATAACATCATCCCGGCTGAGGTCCGCAAGCCCCAATTCATTGAATTCGGAAAAATACCGGTTAACCAGTACTCCAGGACTATAGAGGAGGAGAAACAAAACTACAGTTCTGCGGACTTTGTGAGGATTTACAGAGACATGGTCATAATCAGGGAATTTGAAACCATGCTCAATCTTATCAAAACCACGAACGAATACAGGGGCATAAGCTATAATCATCCGGGTCCCGCACATTTGTCCATAGGGCAGGAAGCTTCAGCCGTAGGAATGGCATACCATCTTGACACTGATGATTTCATCTTCGGATCACACCGGAGCCACGGGGAAATTATAGCAAAGGGACTATCAGCAATTCATAAACTTGACGAAGAGACCAGCTATTCACTGATGAAGAATTATTTCGGCGGAAATGCCCTTAAAGTTGTGGAAAAGGGATTTCAGGGGGAAATACGGGATCTGGCTGTTCATTTTCTTCTGTATGGTGCCCTTGCTGAGATCTTTGCGCGTGAAAACGGTTTTAACAAAGGACTGGGAGGATCAATGCATGCTTTCTTCACACCTTTCGGCATTTATCCCAACAACGCAATAGTCGGAGGTTCGGGTGATATTTCGGTAGGAGCGGCATTGTACAAAAAAATCAACAGAAAACCGGGCATTGTTGTCTGTAACATAGGCGATGCATCCTCTGCATGCGGCCCCGTATGGGAAGGAATATGCTTCGCCACCATGGATCAGTACAGGACGCTCTGGGAGGGAGAATACCAGGGAGGACTGCCGCTGATATTCAATTTCATGAATAATCTCTACGGCATGGGCGGCCAGACAATGGGGGAAACCATGGGATTCGGAATCCTGGCCCGCCTGGGAGCAGGAGTGAATCCCGAAATGATGCATGCCGAACGTGTGGACGGCTATAATCCCCTTGCAGTAATAGATGCCTTCAGACGAAAGATACAGATACTCCGGGAAAAGAAAGGACCTGTACTCCTCGACACCCTCACCTACAGAATAAGCGGACACTCTCCCTCGGACGCCTCGTCCTACAGGACAAAGGAGGAAATAGACCTATGGCAGAAGGAGGATTCAATAATCACTTACGGCAGTCTGCTGGTAAGCTCAGGAATCACTACTCAGGACGTGCTCGACGAAATAAGGGAGGACACATCTGCACTGATGACACATATTCTTGAACTTGCAGTTGATGATGATATTTCACCCAGACTTGACCTTGACCGCGATCCCGATCTGATCGGACGAATGATGTTTTCCGGCGAATCCCGCGACAGAATGGAGGAAGGAAAACCGGAAACCCTGATACCTCTTGATGAAAATCCCCGGGTAAAATCCATCAGGAACAAGGAAAGATATTATCTGGACAAGGACGGAAAACCCGTGTCAAAAGCAAAACTGTTCCAGCTGCGCGACGCGATCTTCGAAGCCATAATAGACCGTTTCTATAAAGATCCTTCACTTGTTGCATGGGGCGAGGAAAACAGGGACTGGGGAGGAGCATTTGCTGTTTACAGGGGACTTACCGAAGCCCTGCCCTACCACCGGCTCTTCAACTCCCCGATTTCCGAGGGGGCGATTGTAGGAACGGCAATAGGCTACGGAATGTGCGGGGGAAGGGTGATTGCCGAAATAATGTACTGCGACTTTCTCGGACGATCTGGTGATGAAGTGTTTAACCAGCTGCCGAAATGGCAGGCCATGAGCGGAAATATATTAAAAATGCCTGTGGTAATAAGAGTGTCTGTCGGCTCGAAATACGGTGCACAGCATTCCCAGGACTGGTCATCGCTGACAGCCCATATCCCGGGCCTGAAAGTTATTTTCCCGGCCACTCCCTATGATGCCAGGGGACTGATGAATTCCGCACTGCAGGGAACCGATCCGGTAGTCTTCTTCGAGAGCCAGGGTATATATGATATCGGTGAAATGTTTCACCGGCCGGGTGTTCCCGAAGAATACTACGAAATACCCATAGGCGAACCCGACATCAAGAGGACGGGAAGCGACATCAGCATACTGACCATAGGTGCAACGCTCTACACAGCCATAAAGGCAGCAGATATACTGAGCGAAAAATTCGGCCTTTCAGCTGAGATAATTGATGCCAGAACCCTCGTTCCCTTCAATTATACACCTGTAATTGAATCACTTAAAAAGACAGGAAAGATCGTTCTTGCAAGCGATGCCTCCTCCCGGGGATCCTTTCTGAAGGATATGGCCCAGACCATTACGGAACTGGCTTTTGATTACCTGGATGCTCCCCCCGTGGTGGTGGGATCCAGGAACTGGATAACACCGGCATTCGAAATGGAAGAATATTTCTTTCCGCAGCCCGGATGGATAATAGATGCAATTCATCAGAAAATCATGCCGCTGGAAGGACACAACCCGCAGTATGATTTTTCGGACGAAAAAACCATTGCCCTCAACAGGGACGGAATATAGCCCCCGGAACCAGGAGATGAACAGGAAGTAAATTTCCAACTTCCTGCCATCCCTGCTACTTTTTAATATCTTTACCGGCATAAAAACCATTTCCTGACTTAAGGCAAACATGTTGACCGATGGACGAACCGGAAAAATACAGGAATGAAAGAAAGGAAGTAGCCCGTTTCATGAGAAGACTCTACCGGCACGGGCTGACAACAACCTCGGGAGGAAACATCAGCAGGAGACTTGACGACAGACTCATTGCAATAACTCCCTCCGCAACTGACAAGGGAAGAATGAAATGGAAGGAAGTGGGAATAATGTCACTCACCGGTGAGAATCTGACTCCTCATCTCAGACCTTCAATTGAACACAGCATGCACATAAAAATATACAACAGCAACAAGGTTGTAAATGCAATAATCCATGCCCACCCGGTTTATGCCACTTCATTCACTGCCATGAAACACGCCATAGACACATCCCTTACCGCTGAAGCCCGGGCCATATGCGGTGAACCGAAACTGGTGCCCTATGCGCTGATGGGCACGGAGAAACTGGCAGACACTGCAGCACAACATGCGAGGGATTCGGATGTGATGCTTCTGGAAAACCACGGCGTCTTAACTACCGCGCCGACACTTCTCCAGGCTTTCGACAAGCTTGAAGTGCTTGAGAATGCGGCTAAGATGACTCTGATTGTCGAAATAAGCGGGGGAAAAAGCCCGCTCAGCAAATCCCGGCTGACGGAAATTGACAGAATATTCAGATGATAAAGGCTGTGCTTTTTGATATGGATGGCGTACTTGCCGACTCGGAACAGCTGATCAGCAGGGCTGCAGCCATGATGTTCGGAGAACTGGGAATCAAGGTTGAACAGCATGATTTCAAGCCTTTCACCGGAACAGGGGAAAATCGCTATATCGGAGGTGTGGCAGAAAAATACAATATCAGCATCGATATTGAAAAAGCAAAGGCCCGGACCTATGAGATTTATATGAAGATAATCAGGGGAAAACTCAAACCTCATCCCGGAGCAGCCGCACTTGTCAGCCGGTGCAGGGAGACAGGGCTGAAACTGGCTCTGGCCACAAGCTCCGACAGGATAAAGACGGAAGCAACCCTGGCTGAGATAGGAATTTCTCCGGGTTCCTTTGATACGGTAATAACAGGATCGGATGTGAAAAACAAGAAGCCCTTCCCCGACATTTATCTTGAAGCTGCCCGGAGAACGGGATATACTCCCGGGGAATGCCTTGTCATCGAAGATGCCCCCAGCGGGATAAAGGCTGCCAAAAGTGCAGGATGCCGCTGCCTTGCGGTAACAACAACATTTGAAAAATCATTGCTTGCCGGGGCGGACTGGATCTGTGACACTCTGGAAAACATCCCGGAGGAAGCATTGAAATGGTAATATCAACATAAAATCATTTGCTGTGAAAAAAAATTTCCTTGAAAATATACCCTGGCATGATGAACTGACGAAAAAGAACGCCGATATTGAATTACCGGATTACAGGGAGGCAAATGCCCATATTCACACTCCCTATTCTTTCAGTTCCTTTGATTCAATGGACACGCTTTTCAGGCAGGCCCGGGAGGAGGAAATCGCCGTCCTGGGCATCAACGATTTTTTTGTTGCCGATGGTTATGAGACCTTTCATAACGGCTGTGTCAGAAACAGGATATTCCCGCTTTTCAACATTGAGTTCATCGGACTTCTGAAAGAAGAACAAAAGAAAGGCATAAGAATAAACGATCCCAATAATCCCGGCAGGATATATTTATGCGGGAAAGGCCTTGATTATCCCTTTTCCCTGAACTGGTGGCTCAGAAGAAAACTGAAGAATGTCATCCGGGAGAATCAGAATCAGATAAAGGCCATGATCGACAGGCTCAACAGGCTGATTGAGCAGGTAAACCCGGCACTTGTTTTGTCCTACGGGGAAATCCGCACGAGATTTGCAAAAAACCTTGTGAGGGAACGCCATCTGGCAAAGGCCCTCAGATCCCTGGCAGTCGACAATTACGAAAAGGCAGGGGATCAGGTGGAATTCATTGAATCACTCTACAACGGCAAAAAGGTGAAAGCCGCCATTTCAGATCAGGCAGCAATGGAAAACGAAATCAGATCAAACCTTCTTAAAGCGGGAGGGCCTGCCTTTGTCGGGGAAAACGAAAAATCATTCCCATCTCTTGAAATGCTGATCAGGATAATAATAAAAGCCGGCGGGATCCCGTGCTACCCGGTACTGCTGGATGACGCATCGGGTAAGCTGACGGAATTTGAAGCCGATATGGAAAAACTTTACAGCTCTCTTTCATCTGCAGGAATAGGCTGTATAGAGCTTATTCCCTCCAGGAATGATCCTTCAATGCTCGAAAACTGCACAGAATATTTTAATGAAAAAGGCTTTATAGTCACTTTCGGCACGGAACACAATACCCCGGACCTTGCACCGCTTGCAATTACATCCAGGGGCAGCATTCCGCTGAAAGAAAACCTGAGGAAAACTGCCTGGGAAGGCGCATGCGTAATAGCAGCACATCAATATCTGAGAACACATGGCAGGCAGGGCTACGTACTTGACGACGGCACACTGTGCGTTGACCAGAAAAATGACCTGGCAGCCCTGGGAAGAAATGTAATTGAATATTTTCTAAACAACAGTCAGCATGAAAGCGGAAATAAAGGAGTTAATTGAGATTTCGCGATTTTATGGCGGAAATAAGGAATATGTGATTGCCGGCGGCGGAAATACTTCTTTCAAGGATGAAAATACGATATGGGTAAAGGCCAGCGGCCAGTCCCTTGCGGAACTGACTGAAGAGGGCCTGGTGGCCCTGAGCAGGAATAAATTAAGGGAAATTTCGGGAAAAACATATGCAGATGACCCGATGCTCAGGGAGGAACAGGTAAAAAATGATCTTTACGCATGCATGCAGAACCCGCTGGAAGGCAAAAGACCATCGGTTGAAACATCTCTTCATGAACTGATAAGCTATAGCTTCGTGGTGCACCTCCATCCCACCGTTCTGAACGGGATACTCTGCAGCCGGAACGCAGGAAAAACTGTCGCAAGCCTATTTGGAGACAAGGCCCTGTTTGTACCGTATACAGATCCCGGCTACACACTTTTTAAAGCGCTTGAGACGGAAATTACCGCATACAGGAAGCTGCATCAGAGGGATCCTAAATGCATATTCCTTGAAAACCACGGTGTTTTTGCAGCAGCAGATACAACCGCGGAAATAAAGGACATCTACAGGGATCTTATCGGATCAGCCCGGAAAAATCTGCCCGAACCTGTAAAGGCAGAAGACCTCCCCTTCAACCAGGTAATGCACAGGGTTCTCCCCGTTATCAGAATGATGCTCTCGGAAGACAGGCCAAAAATAATACGCGGCAGGCACAATACCCTTATCGCTGAATATTATGGTTCCCAGCAGGATTTCTATAAGGTATCGCTGCCGCTCACGCCCGACATGATAGTATACTGCAAAACAAAGTATCTCTATATAGAACAATCTGCAAGTGCCGAAAGAATCATTGAGTCATTGAGAATGCAGCTGCCGAGGTTCAGGACTGAATACGGCTACCTTCCGAAACTGATCATTATTAAAAATGCGGGTGTATTTGCCGTGGAAGATACTCCGGCTGCGGCAGAAACAACACTCGATGTTTACGAGGACCTTATGCAGGTAAGCTATTATGCCTCCGGATCAGGCGGAATAAAACACCTGACTGCCGAACAGATAGCATTCATTGACCAGTGGGAAGTTGAAAACTACAGACGAAAAGTAGCTGCCGCAAATCTATCCTCAGACAAACTCTCAGGTAAAATAGCAATAGTTACCGGTGGTGCCCGGGGGTTTGGTGCAGGCATAGCCGAATCGCTGCACAGGCTGAACCTTAACGTGGTTATCGCAGACCTTAATGAAGAGACAGGAACAGGACTGGTATCAGAATTATCACAAAAGCCTTCTTCCGGAAAAATAATATTCAAAAAAACTGATGTTGCTGATCCGGAATCAGTTAAGGAACTTGTAGCCTTTGCTGTAAGTGAATTCGGCGGACTTGATCTCATGATCAGCAATGCCGGGGTACTCAGGGCCGGAGGACTTGAGGAAATGGAAGCGGAAGTGTTCTCCATGACAACAAATATCAACTATAACGCTTTTTTCTATTGCGCAAAATATGCTTCCGCGGTAATGAAGCTTCAGAACAGTGGAAAACCCGGCTATTTCACCGATATTGTCCAGATCAATTCCAAATCCGGACTTCGGGGAAGTAACCGGAATTTCACATATGCAGGTGCCAAATTCGGAGGAATCGGACTGACCCAGTCCTTTGCGCTCGAGCTTGCTCCATACAGGATAAAGGTTAATGCCATCTGCCCCGGGAATTATTACGAAGGCCCCTTGTGGTCCGATCCGGAAAACGGACTTTTTGTCCAGTATCTTAAAACCGGCAAGGTGCCGGGTGCAAAAACCATTGAGGATGTTAGGAAATTCTATGAAGACCAGGTTCCCCTGAAACGCGGCTGCAGACTGGAAGACCTCGTAAGGGCACTGCTTTACGTTGTGGATCAGGAATATGAAACGGGGCAGGCTGTGCCGGTAACAGGAGGCCAGGTAATGCTTGGATAGGACCTGTCCCGGTTAAGCTGTAATACCGGAAAGCCTGAAAACATTTTAGCCCTGAAACAGTTAAAACTGCAGGAACGGAAAAAAGAAAAAACAATATCAAGATGAAAACAAAAGCAGTTAGGATTTACGGCAAAAACGATCTTCGCCTTGAGGAATTCGATCTGCCGCCGATGAAGGATGACGAGATCCTGGCACAGGTTGTCTCCGACAGTATATGCATGTCAACCCATAAGGCAGCACTCCAGGGAGCCGCCCACAAGCGCATACCTGATGACATTCATGTCAACCCCACAATCGTCGGCCACGAATTTTCAGGGATAATCCTTGAAGTGGGTAAAAAGTGGCAGCATAAGTTTTCCCGAGGCCAGAAATTTTCCATTCAGCCTGCAATGAGCCATACAGGAACACTGGATGCCCCGGGATACTCCTTCCGCTACATCGGAGGCAATGCCACCCATATAATCATTCCGGATATTGTAATGGAGGCTGACTGCCTACTGCCTTATGACGGTGAGGCATTCTTTCCGGCTTCGCTTTCAGAACCCATGTCATGCATTGTAGGCGCCTTCCATGCCTCCTATCATACCAGGCCCGGAACCTATATCCATGAAATGGGTATCCGCAGAGGCGGTAAAATGGCAATTCTTGCCGGTGTCGGCCCAATGGGCCTGGGAGCTATTGACTATGCGCTTCACCAGGAGAGGAAACCCTCCCTGCTTGTCGTTACTGATATAGATGATTCCCGCCTTGCCAGGGCAGCATGCCTTTTCACTCCCGAACATGCCGCTGAGGAAGGTGTTAAACTGGTGTATGTCAATACCGCAAAAACAGATGACCCTGTAAGCTATCTGAGGGAACTATCCGGGGGAAACGGATATGACGACGTAATGGTTTTCGCACCTGTGAAGCAGGTTGTGGAACAGGGTGATGCCATCCTTGGATTTGACGGCTGCCTGAACTTTTTTGCCGGACCTACGAATCCTGACTTCAAGGCTGAATTCAATTTCTACAATGTCCACTATGCATTCACACATATTGTGGGCACCTCGGGCGGGAATACCGACGACATGCGGGAATCCCTCAGGCTTATGGGGGAAGGCAGAATCAATCCCGCCGTTATGATAACACATATCGGAGGACTCGATGCCGTAATTGATACCACTCTTAACCTGCCCGGCATACCCGGGGGTAAAAAACTGATATATACAAACATTTCAATGCCCCTGACCTCGTTGTATAAACTCGGGGAAAAAGGTGAAAAGGAAAATAACAGATTATACAGGGAACTGCATGAAATCGTTTCAAAAAATGATTTTATCTGGTCGCTGGAAGCTGAAAAATACCTTCTTGCCAATGCAGACCCGATCTGATAAACGGACCGGGATATAATAAACGGACCGGCATGTCCCGGCGCCCCCGGGCAGAGTATAGCATAGTACAAAAATCAGGTTCCTCCCCTGTATTTACCGGCGAGTTCCCGGGATATATAGTTCTCGTAACTCATACAGACATCAGTGGCAAAATCCATACCTGCAGTAATTACGGAATGCCATACCTCCTCCCCCATCATTTCAAGTTCATCCTTTTTGATGCCCGCCCTGTATATGGCTGCAATCATGCCTGCATTAAAATTATCACCCGCACCAATTGTACTTACCGGTGTGATCTTCCTCACCGGAAACATTCCCGAAAAACCCGCTGTTCTTACATAAACGGCATCTGCACTTGCAGTATATACCAGACAGGGACTGTAATTGCCGACAACAGACCAGGCACTGTCAGGAGATTCTGCCTGAAATATGTTCCTGAAATCCTCATCCGACCCCCTTACTATGGCTGACATCTGCATATTTTCCAGTATCAGCGGCTTTAGCCGGGCCAGTCCGGGGGCATGGGCTGTTCTGAAGTTCGGATCATAAATCACAATAGCACCATTTTTTGCCGAAGTGCTGATAAACTGCACAAGCCTGGCCCTTATCTCCTTTGTGATGGCATAGATTGATCCGAACAGCACAATGTCATCCGCCTGTACCCGCGGAAACTCCATCTGCAGCCTGTGTTCAGGGTAGTCTTTGTAAAAAGTATAGCTGGCATCATTCTTCTCATTCAGAACAGCTATTGCCAGAGCGGTTTTCCCATCACTGTACCTCCGTATGAATTTATTTCCGACGCCATTGTCAACAAGAAAGGCATCTATCAGATTACCGGTTTCATCATCTGCATATTCGCTGATGAATGATACCGGCAGCCCGGCACGGCCGAGCGAAACGGAACTGTTCAGCATTGCACCGCCGGGCTTCCCCTCATGCGGGCGTCCGTCCTTAAAAATTATATCATAAAGAGATTCGCCAATTGTAAAAATCTGTCTCATATCCTGAAAAGTCTGTCTGATAAAGGAAGTTGATTATATTTGTTTTCCGAATTTAAAAAATATTTGCAATGAAGGCAATGATGCTTACCGGAATAAGGCAGATGGAAATGAGGGAAGTAAATGATCCTGTCATTAAACAGCCTGACGACGTCAGGATAAGGATGCTGGCAGTTGGTGTGTGCGGCTCTGACATTCATTATTACACACAGGGACGGATCGGTTCACAGGAAGTGAAATATCCTTTCACAGTAGGACACGAAGGATCCGGAATAATTGTTGAAACCGGGCCTGCAGTCACAAGGCTGAAAGCCGGCGACAGGATAGCAATTGAACCGTCAATGCCATGCGGCAGCTGTGACCAGTGCCTGTCAGGCCGCAGTCATACCTGCCGCAGGATAAAGTTCCTCGGATGCCCGGGACAGGCGGAGGGCGCTCTTTCGGAATTCATAGTGATGCCCGAGGCCAATTGCCTCGTACTGCCGGATAACCTCAATTCAGATCACGGCAGTATCTCGGAGCCACTGGCCATTGGCGTTTATTCTGTAAAAAAATCAGGTGGTGTAAAAGGACTGAGAATAGGTATACTGGGGTTCGGTCCTATCGGAATGAGTGTCATGCTGGCAGCCAGGGCAGATGGTGCGGAAAAAATATATGTCACTGACAAGATTGATGAACGCCTTGAAATAGCATTGAAGGAAATGGTATGCTCCGCCTCAAATCCGCTCAGGGACGATATCGTGAAAATAATCCGGGATCATGAACCCCCGGGACTTGATGTGGTATTCGAATGCTGTGGTCAACAAGATGCTCTCGATCAGGCAGTTGACCTTCTCAAGCCGGGAGGAAAAATCATAGTGACAGGTATTCCCGAATTCGACAACTGGTCCCTGAACGTTGAAAACACCAGGCGGCGGGAATTATCGGTCCAGTTCATAAGAAGGCAGGTGGATTGTGCCGAAACAGCCATCGTAATGATGAGTAAGGGCACCATTGACATCGGCAATATGGTCACTCACCGTTTCCCCTTTGAAAGAACCAGGGAAGCATTTGATCTTGTAGCCGGCTACAGGGATGGCGTAATGAAAGCCATGATTGACTTTTAGTCCTTCAGGGCCCTGTACCTGAGAAGGGCCTCAATGAAATAGTAATCTGCATATGTCAGCGGCACATTCACTTCACTGTCATCTGGAAGAGACCCTGTGCTGTGCATCAGGATAAAATTGCCGTTTTCACCCTTTCCTGCCCTGTAACGGGGAGAAGCAAGGGAGCGCAGCTGCAGTTCAGCCATGTTCAGATATCTTGAAGATGCAGGTTCTGCAGTCATTCCGCTCAGCTCGATCAGGGCCGATGCCATTATTGCTCCGGCAGAAGCATCCCTTTCCGTATCAGGAATGGCCGGATCATCGAAATCCCAGTAAGGAATGCCATCCTCCGGCATCCTGGGATGATTTATCAGAAATTCCGCAATTCCTGTTGCCTGGTCAAGATATTTCTGCAGACCCGTTTCACGGTACATCACAACATAGCCGTAAAGTCCCCAGCATTGCCCCCTCGACCATGCGGATGCATCGGAATAGCCCTGTGCAGTCTGTTTTTTCTCAACCCTGCCGCTTATGGTATCATAGGAAACAACATGCCACGAGCTGTAATCCGGCCTGAAATGATTCTTCATCGTTGTATCCGAATGATTCACGCAGATCCTGTAATAAGTGGAATCACCTGAAACCCTGAAAGCCCACATGAGAAATTCCAGATTCATCATATTGTCAATTATCACCGGGCACTGCCATCCCCTCCTGCTGTTCCAGGACTGTATGCAGCCAATATTCGGGCGATATCTTGTAATCAGCGATTTTGCCCCTGTCAGAAGAATATCCTTATAGGCTTCATTGCCGGTCAGCCTTAATCCGTTGCCGAAACTGCAGTAAAGCATGAAGCCAAGATCATGTGTACCCCTGTTGTCCTTCTCCTTTTCAATTCTGGCTGTCATCTCCTCAGCATATTCCCTGAATTTCACATCACCTGAATATTCATAAAGGTACCAGAGTGTTCCGGGGAAAAAACCACTTGTCCACCAGTCCGGCTCTGCCGTCACAAGAGAACCTGCGGCATCAATGGTTCTGGGCAGCCTCCCCGGTATTCCTTTCATCACATTGTACATAAGCGTGTACTGTTCCATGGAAAAATTCATGGATTCCCTGATGATCCCGTCCATAGGCGCAGGCCTGTTACAGGATGACACAGCTATCAGAAAGCCTGCCAGGATAAATAATCTTGTTTTCATAAGCTTAAAATTTGGGTAATTTCTGAAAAGTACTTGTCAGGATGGAATGATATGATTTATTAATCAAATATAAAATTTTAAAGCGAAATTTAATATATTTGGCAACTTCGAAAAAACTGTTATCTGTAACCAATATGCCGGTATTCAAGGAAAAACTTACACCCGCGGAAAGGATCTCTCCTGATTTTGAAAGGAGAATCGCATTTCTGAATAAACTGATGATCGTTGTATGTGATTTTACAAACGGGCCGGCTGCTGAACCAGAAAAACCTCACAGTCACCCACATGAACAGATCTCATATGTCGCGGAGGGAGAGCTTTACCTCTTTTTGGGCGAAGAAAAACACCGCCTCTCAAAAGGGGATATTTTTACTGTCCCCTCCGGAATACCGCACTGTATCCAGACACTGAGCAGTCATGTAAGACTGATAGATGCATTCAGCCCGGTAAGGGAAGACTACATCGGATAGCAGAGCGGAATCAGTGTTCTGCTGAAAATGTATTAAAAATTGTTAAATATTAAAACAGGATTCAAATGGCTACAAAAAAATTAAAATCGGGAATCAAAGGGGAAAAACGAAAAACAGCAAATACTATATCTGCTCTTTTAATTATCTGCGGAATGTTTGCAATGGCGGCTATGGCTCCCGGACACAGGGAATATGCAGGAAAGGATGCAGGGGCGGAAATCTCCCTGATGCAGGATGCTCCCAAATCAGTAAAAAACATTTCATTCAAGAAGAATTTTACTGCCGGGAACTTCACTTCGGTACTGGTTGATGACAACAATACCAAATGGTTTCTCACTGACAAGGGAATAGCCAGTTTTGACGGCAGCAAATGGCAGATACACAACAAAAACAAACAAATCCCGGTAACCGGAGTGAAAGACTTTGCCATTGATGTTTCATCCGCCGGCAGGGAACTGTGGCTTGCATCCCCCGCCGGGGCAACGGCTGTGAAACTTCCGATTACTGCCAAATCAGCCATTACTACATATAATACAGGAAACTCAGAGCTTCTCAGCGATACGGTACGCGCAGTGGCCGTCGGAAAAGGATCGCTCAGATGGTTTGGAACAAACAGGGGAGTTTCAGCTTATATCAATGGCAAATGGCTTAGCTATGACTATGAATTATTCTATCCTGAAGTAATTTTCCGCGATTTCCCCATAACTGCAATTGCAACAAACCCGGGAGGTGATTCCGTCTATGTTGCAACAGACGGTGCAGGTGTGGGCAGGATGTTCAGAAATGAAGTTGATGCCATCTCCGGTGCTTCGGAATACGCCATCTGGGGACCGATTGACATGCCGTCCGACAATGTTCACAGTATATGCATAACCCCCGATGGAACCAAGTGGTTTGGAACTGATCTGGGGATTGCCCGTCATATAGGAAACGAAACTCTCGCCGAATGGACGGTTTTTGATACCAACGACGGACTTGTTGATAATTTTGTACAATGTATTGCATGCTATCCCGACGGCTCAGTATGGTTCGGAACAAAAGGCGGCATCTCAATTTTCAGAGATGACAGCTGGAAATCACTGACTTCGGAAAATGGTCTTCTCAGCAATAATATCCAGTGTATGACCGTCGATAAGACAGGAGTTGTCTGGTGCGGTACCGACAAGGGCGTGATTGCCATCGACAGGGGAGTTATAACAAATTACACGCACTGAGCGGCTTTAACAGAATAAACCTGCCATGGTGCTTTTGCCAGGGCTCCCAAAAGCCGGAATGCATCAGGCAGGTTTTTTTAAAAATACCCTATACCAATCTTCAGACGGGAAGCCACATCCATCCAGGTGATGTGGTTTCTCTCTGAAGAAAAATCCCCGACTCCTCTCCCGCTCCTTCCCCGGATCAGGAAAATCTCCTGCCCGGCAGCCCTTCTGAAGTAAAGGATCCCCATCACTCTGATCTTTCAGTATTATCATAAGATTTATAATATAAATTAGTACATTTATTCTGGTTTAGGATGGCCCCGTCATGGAACTTTAGCCCGGCCTGAATTACTGGATCCTGAATTGATTTTCTTTGTGAAATGGTTTTATTTTGAATTTTAACCATATAAAACTGTGCAACATGAATAAAAACTCATTTCTTGTCTTTTTCCTTTTCATTTTGTCAACACTGGTATACGGACAGACTATTGAAGCCCCTCCCGAATACATCAAAGCCCTTACGTCTGACTGGAAAGGGGAAAGATTCCCTGACGGCCGGCCCAAAGTACCGGATGAACTGCTGGAAAGGCTTGCAAATATTTCCATTGAAGAAGCCTGGGGATTCCTCCGGAACAGAGGTTATTCCAATCAGTTCGAAAATGACTGGTATATTGTAAACCCCGACGAACCCATGACAGGTCGCGTGGTAACAGCACAATACATACCTCTCAGACCGGACCTGGAAAAATATGTACGGGACCGGGGAAAAGCAGAGGGCAGGACACAACAGGGCGGCACAAACTCATGGCCCATCGATCTGCTTACAGAGGGCGATGTTTATGTTGCAGACAGTTACGGAAAAATTATCGATGGCACCCTTATCGGGGATAATCTCGGAAACTCCATCTATTCGAAATCAGGAAAAGGTGTTGTTTTCAACGGATCTGTCAGAGATGCAGAAGGTCTGAGCGAAATCGAAGGATTCAACGGCTGGATAAAGGGTCATGATCCCTCAGCTATTGCACAGATGAGCCTGCTCTCAATCAATTATCCTGTCAGGATAGGAAGAGCTGTCGTTCTACCCGGGGATGCCGTACTGGCAAAGAAATACGGTGTTATCTTTATACCGGCACATCTTCTGTATGAATGTGTCATTAACGCGGAGGTTACAAACTTACGTGACAAGTTTGGTCATCAGCGTCTCAGAGAAGGACGCTACAAACCCGGAGAGATAGACACCCGGTGGTCTGAAGAAATAAAGAAGGATTTCCTTGAATGGCTTCGCAATTATCCGGAAAAGCTTCCTATGTCAAAAACTGAGCTTGATAACTACTTCAAGGAGAGAAACTGGTGATCTGCCAGGTTATGTTATTATATTGTAAACCATTTGAAATCAATAAAATCAAATCCGGAATAAAATGAAAAACCTGATCAAGAAACTGCAGGAAGAGAACAGAAAACTTGAAACAGCTGAAGCTGATGCAATACAGGCTGAAATAAATAACCCCGCCACCGGCTCCGGCCGCCGGGATTTCCTGAAAAAGACAGCCCTGGGCGGATTGTCACTCGGAGGGCTGATGGCCTTGTCAGTTGAAGATACGATAGCCTTTACCACCCAGAAAGTCAGAAGGGCATCAAGCCCCTCTGACCTGAAGATTACCGATATGCGATACGCCACGATAATGAACAGGCATATCATCCGTATCGACACCAACCAGGGAATTTACGGACTGGGCGAGGTAAGGGATGCTGCCGATGTGAGGTATGCCCTCTTTCTCAAGAGCAGGATACTCGGGCTGAATCCCTGCAATGTTGAAATGATCTTTAAGATTATCAGACAGTTTGGTTATCACGGACGACAGGGAGGTGGTGTCTGTGCCGTGGAAATGGCTTTGTGGGATCTCACCGGAAAGGCTTACAATGTCCCTGCATGGCAGCTGCTCGGCGGACGATACCGTGAAAAGGTAAGGCTGTATGCCGACACTCCGGATGCAGGTGATCCGGTCAAATTTGCGGAAGTAATGAAAAAAAGAGTTCAGGACCAGGGATTTACATGGCTGAAAATGGACCTTGGCATTCATGTTGTTACAAAAATCCCTGATGCTCTTGTCAATTCAAAATTCTGGGACGGGGCAGTCGGGCAATATGATCTCAGGGATTACATGGGATACGGAAATACCTTACATCCGTTTACCCAGGTCCAGATAACCGAAAGAGGCCTTGCAGGACTGGCTGAATACGTTGAAAAGGTGAGAGACGAAGTAGGATATGAAATACCCTTGTGCGCAGATCATTTCGGACATTTTGACCTCAATAATTCAATCCGCTTCGGAAGAGCAATGGAAAAATACAGACTTGCCTGGCTTGAGGATATGGTCCCCTGGTTTGATACCGTAAACAACAAAAAGCTTTCAGATGCACTGGAAACACCTATAGCAACCGGAGAGGACATCTATTGCCTCAGGGACGGCTTCAAACCTCTACTGGATGCAAGGGCTGTTGACATCATACATCCTGACATCGGCACTTCGGGCGGTTTGCTTGAAACGAAGAAGATAGGGGATTATGCCGAAGAAAATCACGTGGCCATGGCGTTGCATATGGCAGGATCACCCGTTTGTCTTATGGCAAGTGTGCATTGTGCGGCAGCAACCCAGAATTTCCTGGCAGTTGAACATCACAGCGTGGATGTGCCGTATTACAACAACCTTGTCAGGATGACGGGTTCAAAACCAATGATAGAAAACGGCTTCGCCAATGTACCACTTGACTCTCCCGGTCTGGGAATAGAACTAAACGAGGAGGAATGCAAAAAACATCTTGCAAAAGGATCCGGCTGGTTTGAACCGATACCCGAATGGGACCAGAAACGTTCACATGACAGATTGTGGAGCTGACTCCGGAGATTCAAATCAGCCGGTGACAATGATTCAGCTCAAGCTTGTTGGCTGCGGATGGATAAAACATTGAATACCAGCTACCCTGAACAGGACAAGAATGTACCATCCCGGTTATAACCACCAGATTAACGAGACATGAAAAAACAGCTTTTTATCCTGATAATTCTGGCATTCCTGAGCAGTTATGCCGGTAAGAGTCAGATACCGGTCCAGGCCGGTCCGGGTCAGAAACTGGCGGAACTGAAGAATCAGCTTGCCAATGATCTGAAAAACAATATCCTTCCCTACTGGTCATCAAAAATGCCCGACGAGATTAACGGAGGCTTTTTCGGAAGGATTGATGCCAGCAACAGGGTTATTCATGATGCTTCAAAAGGCGGAATTCTGAATGCAAGAATATTATGGACCTGGTCAGCTGCATACAGGGTCACAGGAAACCCTGAATACCTCCGGCTGGCGACCCGTGCCAGAAATTATATATTGTCGAATTTTATCGACAGGAAGCATGGAGGGGCATATATGACTCTGAATCACAAGGGTGAAATTCAGGATGACAGGAAACACACCTATACCCAGACCTTCTTTATATATGGTTTATCAGAATATGCCAGGGCCACTGGTGACAGGAAAGCATTGAAAGAAGCAAAAAATATTTTCAAAGCGCTTGAGAAAAATGCCCTCGACAGGGAGGCAAACGGCTATTTTGAGGTGTTCAGCCGCGACTGGCAGCGCCTGCACGACAGGCTTATCGGAGAAAAGAGCCCTGCCGATGAAAAAAGCATGAACACTTCTCTTCATATAATGGAAGCCTATGCAAATCTTTACCGGGTGTGGCCCACTGCACGCATGGCCGAAAGACTGAGGAACATGGTGAATATTTTCCTTGACCACATAATAGACAAAAACACTCATCATCTGATATATTTTCTGGACAGGAACTGGAACAGCACTTCCGGTATTGATTCCTACGGGCACGATATAGAGGCCTCCTGGCTGATCTACGAAGCGGCCACGCTGCTCGGGGATCCGGAACTGATCCGAAAGGCAAGGGAAGCAAGTGTGGCAATAGCTGATGCAGCTGCTGAAGGACTGATGCCAGATGGCAGCATGCTGAGCGAAAAAGACCGGGAAACTGGCAGGATAAGGGATACCCGGGGCTGGTGGGACCAGGCAGAAGCAGTGGTGGGATATGTCAATGCCTATGAACTTACAGAAAATGAGGATTACCTCAACATGGCAGTAAAAACCTGGAACTTTATTGAAAAATATCTGATAGACAGGATAAACGGAGGATGGTTCGCATACGTTTCACCGGAGGGCACACCCGGAGGTGACAAGGCCGGAACCTGGATATGCCCCTACCATAACAGCCGTATGTGCCTGGAAATAATGGAAAGAGTGAAATAAAACAAATCATCCTCTCATATCATAATTTTTGAAATCATGAAACATATCCTTGTTATAGGAAGCTCCAATACCGACATGGTAGTTAAAACCGAAAAATTCCCGGCCCCCGGTGAAACCGTACTTGGAAATACCTTCTTCATGAATCCGGGGGGAAAGGGGGCAAATCAGGCTGTGGCAGCTTCCCGGCTCGGGGGCAGGGTCACGTTTATATCAAAATTAGGCAGAGACTATCTTGGCGATCAGTATATTAAAACCCTGAAAAAAGAGAGGATAGACACCAGACATGTTATCAGGGATGACAAGCTTCCCTCGGGAGTTGCTCTTATCACCATCAATTCTGCGGGGGAAAACAACATTGTTGTTGCCCCGGGCGCCAATTTTAATCTTCTTGCCGGAGAAATTGACACTAATCTCTTCTCATCGGGAAAATATTCCATCCTGCTTGTACAGCTTGAAATACCACTTGTGACGGTTGAGCATGCCGTAAAGACTGCAGCCGGAAACAGGATGAAAGTGATACTTAACCCCGCTCCTGCCCGGGAGTTGCCCGGCCATCTCATGAAACAGCTCTGGCTCATTACTCCGGATGAGAACGAAGCAACTGAACTGACAGGCATAAGGGTAAGCGATGAGCTGTCGGCAGAGCAGGCTGCTTCTGCATTAACAGGGAAAGGCGTTAAAAATGTGATTATAACCATGGGCTCAATGGGTGCATATGTTAAATCGGAAGAGTTCACGGGAATGATTCCCGCAGTAAAAGCAGAACCGGTCGACACCACGGCTGCAGGGGATGTTTTCAACGGTGCTCTTGCAGTCGCCCTGACAGAAGGTGCGGGAATAAAGGATGCCGTTATTTTTGCCAACAGAGCTGCAGCCCTTTCCGTAACCCGACTGGGGGCACAGTCATCCGCACCGTACAGGAATGAATTGCAGCACGGCTGAACGCTGAAGTGAAAAACAAAATAAAACTCTCACCAATGAAAAAATCATTCTCCGTTCTCACAGTTATGGCAGTTTACCTCCTGGCTGCCTCCTGCACCGGCACATCCGGTGAATACCGCAATATCAGGCCAGATGTCCTGAAAGACAAAATCGCCGGCGGCTGGGCCGGGAAAATGGCAGGCGTAAGCTACGGCGCCCCGACAGAATTCAAGGCCCAGGGCAGGACTTATGAGGAAGAGATAAACTGGGACCCTTCTGACATCCGGGGCAGCCTCTGGCAGGATGACATTTATGTACAGCTTACCTTCCTCATGGCCATGGATAAATACGGAATTGACGGCCCGGCAAAAAAGTTCCAGGAAATGCTGGCCACGGCGGGATATCCCCTCTGGCATGCCAATATGCAGGCCAGGAAGAATTTCCACGACAGCATTTTCGCCCCTCTTTCAGGAAGTCCGGAATACAATATTCATGCAGACGATATTGACTTTCAGATTGAAGCGGATTATATCGGTTTCATGTGCCCCGGAATGCCCCGCAAAGCACTAGAGATCGCTGATAAGATCGGCCGGATAATGAATTACGGAGACGGGATATACGGAGGTGTTTTCGTTGCCGCTCTATATACGGAAGCTTTTTTTGAAAATGAAATAAGTGAAATAATAGAAAAAGCCCTTTTGTCAATTCCGTCAGGCAGTGATTATTACAGGATTATAAAGGATGTGATAAAACTTCACGGACACTATCCCGATGACTGGAGGGCAGCATGGAGGGAACTTGAGGACAAGTGGGGGGATGTGGACATATGTGGTGCCGGCAGCCCGTTCAACATAGATGCCAAACTCAATGGTGCCTACATAGCCATGGGCCTGCTTTACGGAAATGGCGACCCCATGGAAACCCTCGAAATAACAACCCGCTGCGGACAGGACTCAGACTGTAATCCTTCCAATGCCCTTGCGGTACTGGGTGTTATGAAGGGATTCAGCTCCCTGCCCGAAGGTATAAAGGAAGGTGTTAAAGCTGTCGGGGATTCAACTTTCATTCACACCGGCTATTCCTTCAATTCCGCTGTTGAGGCAACATACAGGTATGCACTCGGCCTTATCAGCGAAAACGGAGGCAGAACAGGGAAAAACAAAATCAGGATAAAACTACAGGAACCAACGGAACCTCCCCTGGAGATCGCTTTTCCCGATCTTGTTTTCGACAGGAGCATTTCAGTGTTTGACGAAAAGTCATGGTCAGCCAGGGGCAAATGGGAAACCAGGGAAATCAGAGGCGGAGACGGAACCAGAATCAGGCAGTCCAGATATTCCGGCAGGAAGGGTAATGAACTTGAACTCACTTTTAACGGAACGGGAATTGCCCTTTACGGAAACTGGTTCAGGGATGGCGGCAGGGCAGATGTATATGTTGACGGCAATCTCCACCGGACAGTTGATACCTACTATCATTATGCAAACCAGCAGCATACGGAGTGTATCTGGCATGTTCTGAACCTTCAGCCCGGAGAACATACGATGAAACTGGTGGTAAGGGATGAAAAGCGCAGTGAATCTGAAGGCACAAACATATATATCACTGAGGCAAAAATTTTTAAAACCGGGAAGAAAAAGAATGAATCCTTCCGGTTTTCATTTGAATAGCAGCCTGATTTACGGGGAAAAAGCCTTTGCGGATCCGGGTGCATTAAAAATTATACACCATTTATGAAAATTGATTATCTGCTGAAACGGAGTTCAGGACCGATTCTCCTTGCGGCATTCCTTCTCACGGCCGTTCCGGAAACAGATGCTTACAGCCAGTTTGTACAGAAGCAGCACCGGCCGGTTAAGAAAGGGGAAATTCCGGTAAGCGGACCCGGCTGCTTTGATACCGCAGGAAAAACATATGTCCTGGTCAGTGACATATCTTCACCACAAAGTGCGGTTTTCCTTGGCAGGGACGTTACCCTTGACCTCAATGGCTATACTATCTCCTTTGCGGATGCAGGTTACGGGCACGTTCCCAACTACGGCTTTGAAGAAGGCCTCGAGGGATGGGACCTCAGCAGGGCTCCGGGTGCAAAGCTTGAAAACACTGAGGAGGTCCATGCTTTTATCGGAAACAGGATACTGAGACTCAGGAAAGGAGATGAAATAGTTTCCGGATATGTTTATCTGCCCGTGGAAAAAAGATCATACTATGCCATGTGTGGCGTGACAGGAAATTACTACAGCGACATGGGGGGTGATCTGAGCAGGGATATGAAAGTAAGCATATTTGTGGAAGATGAACAGGGAAACGGGATTGAATGTCTCACTGAATATTCTGATTCCGCCATGGTGAGCTGTCCGGTCATCAGCCGGTCTCCCCGGCTTGGGGGAGGATTCGTCCTTGCCCATCTGAACAATCTTCCGGCGGGAAGATACCGCATCCGGGTAAGGGCCGAAACAGACTGCCTGGTTGATGAGATCGATATACGCCCTGCAATGGATGCCGGTATAGGCATTGTGGGCAGAACACATCCCCTGGGACACAATGATCATCTGTACCGGGGAGATCACATTGCATTCTATGATTATACTGCTGATTTTGCATCAGGCAGGCCGCGTGACAGAATACCTTCCGTGGAAGGGAAAGGCACTGTAACGATCAGAAACGGTACCATACGGAATGCGGCAACAGGCATTCTGTCATGGGGAATCCAGTCAACCGCGGAAAATGTGAAGATCATACTCGACAATGTCAGAATCGTTTCCTCGGGAATAAATACCGTTGCAGCTGACTTGGGCCAGGCGGTGATTTCGGACTGCAGCTTTGAAATCGACAACCCCTTCATCATCAACCGTCACGGATCATCATTCTATGCAGTTGACCTGACCGGGAAACAGCCCTCGCAGGTTTCTTACTGCAAATTCCTCGGAGGACAGGGCTGTCTGTCCTTTAAAGGAGATTTTTCGGCTGTACACCATAACCATTTCATAAACCGCCAGACCGTCACCAATCATTACAGCATAATGGCAATGGGCGACAGTTCCCTTATATTTGAAAATACCTTCGAACCGGAAATCGGATCCGGCATTGAAGTATACGTTCACAGGGGAATAGAAATATTCAATAATATATTCCATATAAGCGCAGCACCTCCCAGCTGTGAATATAACACACATCTCAGCACAAATGCCATCCGCCTTGCAGACTATGGTGCCGAAAAAGGATCCCCGCGAGGGTGTTATGCCAACCGTGTCTATAACAATAAATTTTTTATCAGGGGAAGAAAATTCAGAAACCACCCCGGGTTTGTTCCGGTGGCAAATGCAGTCTTTTACAGCGCCAGCGGAGGGGATAATGAAATCTTCGGCAATGAAATCATTGTCCACCAGGAAGATCCGGAAACAGATGCGGAGGCTTTCGCATTTTATATCGGCAATTCAAACGGTGGCAGCATATACAGCAACCGGATTATTTCCAACGTTACCCCGGTATGGGTTGCATGTTCCTATGGGGGAGCTGAAAACACCGTGTTCACAGGGAATATTTTTCAAAAAGCAGAAAACACTCCGGCAGCCGCTTTCCCGGCCGTCAGAATGGGATCTGCCGAAGACTCTGGCTGTATCGCTGAAGGAACAGAGTTCCGCTCCAATCAATTCAGCGGAAACAGCTTCAGTGTTGATGCAACCGGCCAGCCCCATTCCTATGCGGTTTACTGGAAATTGCAAATAAACCTGAAAGACAGGAACGGCAGGCCTCTTACGGATTACGAAGTGGTGGTTGCTGACAGACAGGGCAGGGAGGTATCACGCCGGAAAAGCGATAAGAACGGAATCCTCATGCTGGAGCTTCCAGAATATACCGTCAATGGCCCTGTTAAAACAGATTTTTCACCCTACCTCATAAAGGCCGGAAAAAGGAAAACAGAAACAGTTCTGGACCGTAACAGGACAATAGATCTGACTGTCAGATAAGCTTTCCCCGGAAAGCGGACATTAGTGAAACCGGTTTTTTTAAAGCATTTGTCATTTAATTCCTTTACAATTACCATAAGTTCTGATTAAATGCATAATTTGTGGCAGTCTGTTTCAGGACAGTAACAAACAACAGCTGTATCAAAAAAATCCAGGAATGAAAACATCAGCAGCTTTCATGATAATCCTGGGCCTCCTGTGCCAGGCAGGATACTCCCAGGAAAAGACAGTGGCAAAGATTGCGCTTGTCCAGACCAGCGCCAGAACAAATCAGGATCCTTTTATGGCAGACTACGAACCCGGCAGAGTCCGCCCCCTTATGATTGAGAACTTTGAAAACATACTGGGAATGTATGAAAAAGCCGGCCGGATGAATGCAGATCTTGTATGCGGACCGGAAGATATTCAGAACATTGGTTCATACGGGCTCTACATTGACAAAACAGATCCGGAAACGGGAAAAATCCTGTTCAGCTCCATGGCCCTGAAAATACCGGGTCCTTTCACCGACAGGCTTGCAGACATAGCCAGGAAGTACAGAATGTACATCATTGCCCCCCTCTATGAAGAGGAAGACGGGAGAATATACAACACGGCCCTCCTTTTTGACCGGCAGGGAAACATTATCGGAAAGCACAGGAAAACCGTCCTGCCTGTCATGGAAACCTGGCTGGTTGACACCGGAAATGAATTCGAAGTGTTTCAGACCGACTTTGCTGCCATTGCAATAGCAACATGCTGGGAAATGTTTTATCCCGAGATAGCAACAATATATGCCCTGAAGGGTGCCGATATCATTTTCAATCCGACAATGGCACTGGACAATAAACCAGGACACGGACTCGAAACTGCTTCAACCTATATCACGAGGGCAAGGGATAATTCGGTATATATTGCACCTGTGATACTGGGAACGGAAGGAACAGGCATCATAGATTTCCATGGAAACGTGATTGCTGAGGCATACGGAGAGAAAGACAGAATTATCATGACCGAAATCGACTTCGGAAAGGAAAGAATCAGCGGAAGTGAATGGTGGAAAACAATAAACGGAACGGACAATACAAAAGCGATCCACTTCAAGTCGCGCCGTCCGGAACTGTATAAAATGATAACTGAGGCGAATCCGCCGGTACTGGACAGATACAGGGATATCCGGCTTACGACGGGTGACCGCCGGAGGCAGCTGGAAGCAGTAAGAAAAGTAGATTACGGTCCCGGTTCAGGAAGTGCTGCAGACACAGAACCGGGAAGCCTGTCGGATATCAGTGAGCTGAAACAACTGGGACTGGATGTGATACCCTATCCCAGGGAAGTCACAATTGAAGGAGAAGATTTCATTATAAACGAGGGATTAATGCTTGTTCTTGACAGGAATGCGGGGAAATCAGACAGATTCACGGCGGAAGAGCTGATTCATGATTTAAATAAAAAATTCAGCATCAGTGCCCGTATCGGAAATGACGGCAGCCGTCCGGCTGTTGTCCTTACCCGGCACCGTGTTCCCCGCTCCCTGCCGGCCCAGGGATACCAGATAACAGTATCTGCAAACAGGATCGAGATAAAAGCCCGGTCGGATGACGGACTCTTTTACGGCACCCAGACATTGCTGCAGCTGATAAGAAAGGAAGGATCAGTCCGGAAGGTGCCGGGAATGATAATTACCGACTGGCCCGACATTAAAAACCGGGCCGTACACTACGATACCAAGCATCACCAGGATAAGGCCTCATATGTGAAGGATTTTATAAGGGAAGTGGCATACTATAAAATAAACATGCTGGTATGGGAATGGGAAGATAAGTTTGCCTATCCCAGCCATCCCGAAATTGGTGCACCGGGTGCCTTTACCATGGAGGAAATGCAGGAGTTTACACGCTACGCCAGGAAATATCACGTTCAGATCATACCGCTTGTTCAGGGTCTGGGACATGTGAGCTATATACTCAAATGGCCTCAGCACAGGCATCTCAGGGAGATAGAAGCTTCAAACTGGGAATTCTGCCCCCTGAAGGAAGGGAGCTACGATCTTCTCTTCGATCTCTGGAAAGATGCGATAGAAGCCACACCGGGATCAGAATATATTCATATCGGATCCGATGAGACATACGAACTAGGAAGCTGTGAACAATGCAGGGCAAAATCCGAAGAAATCGGAAAAAGCGGCTTATACCATTTTTTTATCAAGAAAAGCGGACAATTCCTCCAATCAAAAGGCAGGAAAGTAATGGCCTGGGAATCCCCAATGGGCTGGACCAGGGGAAGATCCCCGGCAAAGGGAATCGAACCCCTCAAAGGGCTTATTCTGACGGAAAGCTATGACTATGAAACTCCTGATCTGAAATATGTCAGGGAAGCACGATCCAGGGGATTTGAAACCTATGCATATGACCCGAATCCTGAAGTTGTACCAATGATGGTTCCCTATTTCTTTGAAAAGGGTGAAAAGGAAGGATTAAGAACCGGCAGTCTGGAGAAATCATTCGGATTTCTCTCGCATGCAGCAACATCCGGAGTATTCGGCGGAATGATATGCACTTCCTGGGATGATGACGGTCTGCACAATCAGATGTGGATGATGCATTTCATCAATGCTGCCGCACGTTCATGGAACGGAAACAAACCATCGCTCAGGGAATTCACGGAATCCTATTTCCGTAATTATTACGGAACAGAGGCAAGCGACATGGAGGAACTGTTCAGGCTTCTGAACGAAGCAGTACATTACTTCGCCAGAACAATGGAAAGGAATGTCTGGCACTACGGGGAAATCGGAAAAACCCGCCTTCCGGACCTGCCCAGGGGTGATGCACTGGAATATGACCCATTCTGGAATACGGAATACAGGGAAAAGGTTGGCGAATCCGCGGAGATACTTGAAAAAATGAACAGGGCACTGGAAATAATAAGAAAAAACATTGAATCCGGTGCTGATCATAAATATGATTTTGAGATTTTCCGGACCACAGCAGAACTCGTGAAACATACCAGTCTGACATTTCTTGACCTTTCAGACCTTGAAAACACCATTCGCACAGCACATGTAAACCGCTTTGTAAATACCGGTGTTTCAATTGACAATCTCCTGAAAGCCCAGCAAATACTGGAAAACTTACTGGAAAGAAGGGAAACTGTTTTTAATGATCTTGTAAAAACATATGAAACAACAAGATTTCCCAAGGGATACAGCACAGCCGGCAAGGAATTTTTCTGGCAGCAGGACAGGGCCAGACATTTCGCATTCCGCAGACCCGACATGAGCTTCCTGATATGGGATGAGCAATTGCTCGACATTGAGGGTTATCTTGAAAAACTAAAAAATTACACGGAATTCTTCAGGGAACACGGCACAAAATAAACCCTATCAGCAGGGTTGAAATAAACAGAGCTCCCCAGATAGAACAAAATCCTAACTATCAATAATAAACGGAATTCCGGAAATGATAACAAATCATGGCTGGCTCTGATGCCGGCCATGATTTTTTAAAACCCAAACCATTATTGAATTGTTTACCGCCGCCGATACGGTCCTCTTCCCCGCATATCCCTGTCTCCCCTTAATGAAACTTAAACAGGGCAAAACAAAGCTGATCTCAGGATTTATATTAATTTTATATCCGTATAGGTGGTAATTCTGTATCGTTACCGGAAAAAGTCCAGAAAAACAAATAAGATGATAAACAGAAGAGAATTTTTAAAGATTTCAGGTATGGGAGCAGCTGGCTTATCCCTGTCAGGAATGACAGGCTGCGGAACAGGCACATCCGGCAGGGGCATCGGTCCTGTCGGGGTAAAGGTAATTGATGCACACATTCATGCAACACCCGGCAGGATAGGCAGAACCCTGGAAATAATGGATGACAACAATATCCGTTATGCCCTGCTGATAGCATCAATTTCAGGGACTGACGACAACCTTTATGTCGGGGATAAGGCATTTTATGAGCTCATTGAGGCCATCAGACCTTACAGGAACCGTCTCGGGGTTCACTATACATACGACTGGACTCTTGCAGAAACGGATCCCGATTTCTTCAGCAAGGCGCCTGATATGCTTGAGAAGGCGGTTAATGCCGGAGCCATTGCACTCAAGAATCTCAAGGATCTGGGACTGAATGCAAGAGATACTGAAGGCAGACTGATAGCAATTGATGATCCGCGTCTCTTCCCCATCTGGGAACGTGCCGAAAAACTTGGTATCAGTGTAGCCTTTCATGTAGGCGACCCTGTAGCATTTTTCCAGCCATGGGAACCGGGAAATGAAAGATGGGATGAACTGAAACTGCATCCTGAATGGTCCTTTGCAGACCGGTCGAAATATCCTCCCCTTGAGACCCTGTTTGAACAGGTGAAAAATGTGTACAGGAAATTCTCCGGTGTCCGCTTTGTAGGAGTTCATGTTGCCGGATATTCGGAAAATATTAAAGCAGTCGGATCCTGGCTGGATGAACTGCCAAACCTTTCGATTGACACGGCAGCCCGGATCGGCGAACTGGGGAGGCATCCTGCCGCGGACGGACATGACTTTTTTACAAAATACCATGACCGCATCATGTTCGGGACTGACCTTGCATTCTGGCCGGATTGTGATGTCCAGGGAGCCGGACCCTGCGAGAACTTCAGCACAGAGGAACACAGGAAATTCTATGAAATCCACTGGCGCTATTTCCAGACTGATGACAGGCAGTTCGACCATCCCACACCAATTCAGGGCAACTGGAAAATTGACGGTATCAGGCTGGACGAAAAAACACTGAGAGAACTGTACTGGGATAATGCTTACAGGTTCTATGATCTGGGCAGGTTCAACGTATCCTGAATGATTCACGGAACAGTCCGGCAGTAAGATAGATTAATTAGTGTCTGTCCATAAAGTCCCTGTTTTGTGTAAAATCGGGAAAATTTTTTGTTGAGTAAAGGGATTTATCCAACAAAATTCAGTACCCGGCAAAAAACAGCCATGCTCCTGTTAATA